>JAEEGJ010001890.1_pt1 | contig 512478 bp, 407 predicted proteins | sample 8958761 | NCBI WGS metagenome assembly JAEEGJ01 (sample SAMN16246546, study PRJNA631951) | gut metagenome | biome: gut microbiome; feature: rumen; material: RS-attached | host: Bos | place: Iran: Karaj | collected 2018-10 | reverse complement strand
GATGTCGGCTCGTCACATCCTGGGGCTGGAGAAGGTCCCAAGGGTTGGGCTGTTCGCCCATTAAAGTGGCACGCGAGCTGGGTTCAGAACGTCGTGAGACAGTTCGGTCTCTATCTGTTGTGGGCGCGGGAGATTTGCGTGGCCCTGTCACTAGTACGAGAGGACCGTGATGGACAGACCTCCGGTCTACCGGTTGTTCCGCCAGGAGCACCGCCGGGTAGCCGCGTCTGGTACGGATAAGCGCTGAAAGCATCTAAGCGCGAAGCCAGCCACAAGATTAGATCTCCATGAGGGTCGTTGAAGACTACGACGTCGATAGGCGGCAGGTGCAAGCGTGGCGACACGCTCAGCCGAGCCGTACTAATCACCCGAACACTTTCCCGGGCGGCTAGTCCGCCAGAGATTATGACTTCAAGACACAGGCCGTATGGCGCTTGGTTGCTCTTTCATTGAGAGATGGAGTTTCGAGAGCTCCGCGCGTTCCCGTCACATGACTTCATCAGCATCACCGGCCGCAGCGTCCCCGGCGGACGTGGACAGCGAGACCGGATTAATAAAGATACTTAGGTGATGATAGCGTGAGGGTCCCACCTCTTCCCATTCCGAACAGAGAAGTTAAGCCTCACCACGCCGATGGTACTGCGAAAGTGGGAGAGTAGGTAATCGCCCCCTAGGGAGACTCAGGAACCAGTTCCTGGGTCTCTTTTTTTGTATACAAATGAGAGGACTCGGGGAGAAATCCAATAGTCCTCTCTTTTTCTTTCTGAATGCGCTCCAGCTCAGTGATTTCGTAACTCAGTCAAAATAAGATTGCCTTTCTCGCGTTTTATTATTATCTTTGCACTTTATTTCTGCACTAAACATGAACTTACGCAACATATACGACTCTCGACGCATCTGGAAAATGGTGCTGCTGGCAGTGTCGCTGATACTGGTCGTGGTTTTCATTTATTTCTCCAATACTCTTGTTAAGGACCTAGCAAAGCAGGAACGAGAGCGCATGGAGATTTGGGCCGATGCCACGCGTGAGCTCACCACATCTACCGAGACCGATGTCGACTTCTTGTTCCGTATTATTCACGGCAACCGTAACATTCCTGTGTTGCTGGTTGATGAGGGCGACAATATAATTGAGCAACGCAACTTCAAGCTTCCCGAGCCTGCCGATACAGCCAAGATGATTGATGAGTACTCGGCAGTAAACAAGACTTTTCTTACTAAGAAACTTGACAAGCTGCGCAATTCAACTAATAAAATCGAGATTAAAATTGATGATAGCACAAGCCAGATGCTATACTATGAGGATAGCGACGTGCTACGGCGACTGGCTTATTATCCCTACATACAGCTTGCCGTAATGCTGCTGTTTCTTGGAATAGCCTATTTTGCGCTTATTAGCGTTAAAAAAGCCGAGCAAAACCGAGTGTGGGTTGGTCTGTCTAAGGAGACGGCACATCAGTTGGGCACGCCCATCTCATCGCTCATGGCTTGGACGCAAATGCTGGAATCGATGGGTGTCGACAAGGAAATCATTACCGACATGGACACCGATGTTCATCGCCTATCGGTAATCGCCGACCGTTTCTCTAAAATTGGCTCTATGCCCGACAAGGAGCTCACGTTCATTAACGAAGCTGTCGAGAGCAGCCTTGCTTACATGCGCACACGCATTCCCAAGCACGTCACGCTCACAGTGCACACCGAGGATGACAAGAACTGCGGTGTGATGCTTTGTCAGCCGCTATTTGAGTGGGTGATGGAGAATCTCACCAAGAATGCAGTAGATGCCATGAGCGGCCAGGGACGCATCGACATTGTGGTAACTAGCGATGCTCAGCACGCACATCTCTATGTCAAAGACACGGGCAAGGGTATACCCCGCAAGAACTTCAAGAATGTGTTCAATCCTGGTTTTACTACCAAGAAACGTGGTTGGGGATTGGGGCTAACGCTCGTTAAGCGCATCATCGAGGAATATCACGGTGGCAAAATCTTTGTCAAAGAAAGCGAAGTGGGTAAGGGTACCACTTTCTCGATTGAAATTCCTAAAGTGAAGTAAATAGTTATTCTATACTTTGAATTTACTTTGGCTACATCGCAATACATAAAGATGCTTGGTACTGGTAGTGCAATGTGCACTCGATGCTACAACACTTGCTTCTTTCTCAAGTCGCAGGCGGGGCAACTTATGGTGGATGCTGGAGGTGGAAACGGTATCTTCCGCCAACTATACCGTGCTGGCATTGATTACACGCAGATTCGCCACCTATTTGTCACTCATGTCCACACCGATCACATAATGGGCGTCATTTGGCTCATACGCAAAATATCGCCTCTGCAATACAAGGGTAAGTACCAAGGCAACTTCACTATCTATTGTCACCGTGAGGTGAAGCAGGCTCTCGAGACCATGTGCAACATCATGATTCCAGCAAAGATAATGTCTGCAGTAGGCAGGACCATAATCTTGCGTGAGGTGAACGATGGTGAGATTCTTGACATTGACGACATGCGCGTTACTTTCTTTGACATTGGCTCCGACAAGACATTGCAGTATGGATTCAGTGCTCTTATGCCCGATGGGCAGCGTGTCGTGTGCCTCGGAGATGAGCCTTATAAACCCACTAGTGAGCAGTATGTCAAGCACTGCGATTGGTTGTTGTGCGAGGCGTTTTGCATGTATCGTGACCGCGAGCAATTCCGTCCTTATGAAAAACATCACAGCACAGTTATCGATGCTGGAAAGCTCGCTCAAGAGCTGCAAGTGAAGAACTTACTCCTTTATCACACCGAGGACACTCGTCTCAGTGCACGCCGCGAAAACTACACCGCCGAAGCTCGCACTGTATTCTCAGGAAACATACACGTCCCAACCGACCTTGAAACCATCTATCTTGCCAAGTAATAAACGGCCATATTCTGGGTCAAATAATTACTATCAAGAACAATCATTTTTTTTTGGTTTTTAGGTGGGCTTTGAGTAACTTTGCACAAATTGTAGATAATCCTCCTTAAAAAACGAAATATTAATAATAAATTCATATAATAATGAGAAAAATCTTTTTTGCAGCATTAACTGCCTTGATTGCTACTGCAGCCATGGCCGAGACGCCATTGTGGTTGCGATATGCTAAAATCTCGCCCGATGGCAAGCAAATTGCATTCTGCTATAAGGGCGATATCTACAAGGTGGCAGCCAGTGGTGGTCAGGCAATACAGCTTACCACCAAGTCGAGTTACGAGATGAATCCTGTGTGGAGCGCCGACGGCCGATACATCGCCTTTGCCAGCGACCGTAAGGGCAACTTCGACGTCTACGTCATGCCTTCGGCAGGTGGTGCGCCAACTCAGCTTACCACCAACTCAGCCAGCGAGCTGCCATGGGCGTTCAGTCCCGACGGCAAGTACATCTATTTCTCGGCAGCGATTCAAGACCCTGCCAGCAGTGCGCTCTTCCCAAGTTCACGCCTCACCGAGGTGTACAAGGTGCCTGTGGCCGGTGGCCGCACTACCCAGGTGCTGGGCACACCAGCCGAGGAGATTACATTTAACAAAAACGGTAAATTCTTTGTGTACCAAGACCAGAAAGGCATGGAAGATGCCTGGCGCAAGCATCACACCTCGAGTGTGACTCGCGATGTATGGCTCTACTACACCACCAATGGCAAGCATGTGAATCTTACCAATCATGCTGGCGAGGACCGCAGCCCTGTGCTCAGTGCCGACGGCAGCACCGTTTACATCCTGAGCGAGCGTGATGGTGGGTCTTTCAACGTTTACTCGTTCCCCACCTATGAGCCTAAGAATATCAAGGCTTTGACTTCGTTCAAGAAAAATCCCGTGCGTTTCCTCTCTATTGCCGACAACGGCACGCTGTGCTACACCTACGACGGCGAGATTTACACACAAACTCCCTCGGGCAAGCCCACCAAGGTAAAAGTCGCCCTCTTCCACGACGACTCAGATGACGTGTTGCGCACCTCAATGACTCGAGGCGCGACCGCCGCAGTTGCCTCGCCCGACGGCAAGCAAGTGGCCTTCATAGCCCGTGGCGAAGTGTTTGTCACCTCGGTAGAGTATGCCACCACCAAGCGCATCACTACCACTCCCGAGGCCGAGGCTGGACTGTCGTGGGGCAGTGACAACCGCACACTCTACTACGCCACCGAGCGCAGTGGAAACTGGCAGCTAGTAAAGGCCACCATTGAGCGCAAAGAAGACCCCAACTTCCCCAACGCCACCACCATTAAAGAAGAAATATTGTTGCCATCGAGCACCGTTGAGCGTGCTGCTCCCGATGTTAGTCCCAATGGTAAGAAATTAGCCTTCATTGAGGATCGCAATCGCCTCATGGTCATGGATATAGAAAGTGGCAAGGTGCATCAAGTGACTGATGGCTCCACATGGTATGAGACCAACGGCGGCTTTGACTACTCATGGTCGCCCGACAGCAAGTGGTTCACCCTCACCTACATCGCCAACCAGCGCGACCCCTACACCGACGTTGGTATTGTGAGTGCCGACGGAGGCAAAATCACCAACATCACAGGTAGTGGCTACTTCAGCGAGTCGCCCAAGTGGGTGATGGAAGGCAATGCAATCCTCTTCACCAGCAACCGCTATGGCATGAGAGCCCACGGTTCGTGGGGTTCGCAGGACGACGTGCTGTTGGCATTTGTCAACCAGGACGCCTATGACAAGTATCGCATGAGCAAGGAGGACTACGAGCTCGTGAAGGAAGCCGAGAAGGAAGCCAAGAAAGAGGCCGATAAGAAAAAGGCCGAAGAGGAAAAAAATAATAAAAAGAAAGATGACAAGGCTGCAGGCGAGAAGAAAGACGAGGTGAAGGACATCGTAGTTGAGCTAGATGGCATTGAGGACCGTGTGGTGCGCCTCACCCCCAACTCAAGCAGCATAGCCAGCGCCATGGTTACCAACAACGGTGACAACCTGTATTACTTGTCGAAGTTTGAGAGCGGCTATGACCTGTGGAAGCTTGACATGCGCAAGCACTCCACCAAGCTCGTGAACAAGATGAACTCTGGCTGGGCCAACATCCAAATGGGCAAGGACGGCAAGGAAATGTTTGTACTGGGATCGGCAATGAACAAGCTGACAGTGGCTAGCGACAAGATCACTCCCATCACTTACAAAGCCGAGGTTAAGATGGACCTTGCTGCCGAGCGAGAGTACATGTACAACCACGTGCAACATCAGGTCAACAAGCGATTCTTCCGCACCGACCTCAATGGCTGCAAGTGGGACATGATGTGTGACACTTATCGCAAGTTCCTGCCACACATCAACAATAACTATGACTATGCCAACCTGCTGAGTGAGCTGCTAGGCGAGCTCAACGTGTCGCACTCAGGCAGTCGCTACTATCCTAGCAATAGCAGTGAGGCAACAGCCAATATGGGACTGCTCTTTGACTGGACCTACACCGGTAAGGGACTCAAGATAGATGAGGTGGTAGAGAAAGGTCCGTTTTCCCGCTCTACTAGCAAGGTACGTCCAGGCATGATTGTAGAGAAAATCAACGGCATCGAAATCGACGATGAGAACGACTACACTCAGCTGCTCAATGGCTTGGCAGGCAAGAAGACCCTGGTGACACTGCGCGACAAGGGAGGTAACACATTTGAAGAAGTAATCCTTCCCATCACCAACGGAGCTATGAACAACCTGCTCTACAAGCGCTGGGTAAAGCGTAACGCACACCTGGTTGATAGCCTGTCGGGAGGACGCCTGGGTTATGTTCACATCCAGTCGATGAACGACGAGAGCTACCGCGAGGTCTACAGCCAGGTAATGGGTAAGTACTACAAGAAGGATGGCATCGTCATCGACATTCGCTTCAACGGTGGTGGCCGCCTGCACGAGGACATCGAGGTGCTCTTCAGCGGCAAGAAATACTTCACACAGGTGATTCGTGGCCGCGAGGCATGCGACATGCCCAGCCGCCGCTGGAACAAACCCAGCATCATGGTGCAGTGTGAGGCATGCTACAGCAACGCTCACGGCACACCCTGGGTGTATAAGCACACCGGCATAGGCAAGCTAGTGGGTGCACCAGTGCCAGGCACCATGAGCAGTGTGTCGTGGGAGACACTTCAAGACTCATCGCTCATATATGGAATGCCCATCATAGGCTATCGCCTGCCCGACGGCTCCTATCTTGAGAACACCCAGCTTGAGCCCGACATCAAGGTTCTTAACGATCCTGCCGAGGTGGTTAATGGAGTTGACACCCAGCTCATCACCGCTACCAAGGAACTCATGAAACAAATAAAGTAATTTAAACGAGGAGTGGTGGTTTCGGAATTCCAAAACCACCCTCACTTGTTCCTTATTCCTTATTACTTGATACTTATAACTTACTACTTAATACTTAACCATCATGTTACTTTTAAAGAGTTTTTTTGACCCAACAGGGACTTTCTTCTGGATTTGTGGTATCGTTGCTTCATTAGGTTTAGTTCTAGGATATGTGCCTCAAGCTATCCAAACCATCAGAACTCGTAAAACCGATGACATTGCTTTGCCCACATTCCTTATGATTGGTATTGGAGGCATCGCATTCATGTTACAAGGTGGCATGCTCGGCATCTTTGGTGAGGGATTCGCCATCTTCTGGACCAATCTCATTACCACAATTTGTAGCGTTATAATCTTCGGAATCAAGATGTATAACGACTATTTCAAGAAAGACAAGGACAAGAAATAAAACTTACTGGCTTTGTTTTCGGCATCACTTCAGTACCTCTTGGGTTGTGAGGAGGTACTGGAGTTTTTTGCGCGAAAAAAGGCATATAGTATTAAAAAAAGTGTTACCTTTGCAGCCGCAAAGTGATAAGCACGGGGTGTAGCACAGTTGGCTAGCGCGCCACGTTCGGGACGTGGAGGTCGGAAGTTCGAGTCTTCTCACCCCGACTATCGGCAATGAGCGGCAAGCGTGAATTCACGCCTACCGCTCTTTTTGTGAAGTGTAGAGCATCGCCGAAATTAGGATTTTTGACTAAAAAAAGTAAAAAAGGTGGCAAAATCGTTGATTATTAGCGATAATGTTTTTAACTTTGCGCCGATTTTAACGAGAAATAGTTGGAAAAAGTGGCTGAAATGAAGTTATCCATTTCGTCTTTACCGTTTGGCAAACAGGATTTTAACTACCATGTCGACGGTGAGTTTTTCAACGAAATCGAAGCCTCCGAAGTACGCTCCGGAAGTGTTGATGTCGCCCTAACTGTGACTCACACTCAGGAGGGTGTCTACGAGCTCGACTTCGTGTGCAATGGCGTTATATCAATTCCATGTGACCGTTGCCTCGACGATATGGACCATCAAGTTGACGACACCTACCACTTGACCGTTAAAATGGGCGACGCTCTCGACGACAGCCAAGATGGCGTCCTTGTGATACCGTCGTCATGGAGGACACTCGACCTCGCGCCTATTGTTCGCGATACTGTGCTGCTCACTATTCCTATGATGCATGTTCACGCCCCAGGTGAGTGCAACGAGGAGATGCTTGGCCGGCTTGAGGAGCATGCTGCTAGCGGTTACAATAGCGACGAGGACTTCGAGACGCCACCAAGCGACAATATGGAAAATGCTGAAGGCGATATCGACCCACGATGGGAAGCCCTAAAGCAGTTAGTAGATAATAAAAACAATAAAAAATAAATTTAAAAATGGCACATCCTAAACGTAGACAATCAAAGACTCGCACAGCCAAGAGAAGAACTCACGACAAGGCTGTTGCTCCAACTATCGCTCGCTGCAGCAACTGCGGCGCATGGCATGTTTATCACACTGTTTGCCCCGAGTGTGGATACTATCGTGGCAAGAAGGTGTTTGACGATGAGGCTGCCGTATAACACCTTTTAAGTCTCATTATCATTTAAATGACTACTCAATCCTAAATATCAGCCTCCTGTTATTTCCACCGAAACAACAGCGCATCGAGGCACATATTTAGGATTGATTTTCATGCCTAATAACAAGAACCATAGATTAAAGAAATATAACGCTTTATGCTTAACGCAAAGATAACAGGCATAGCATCGTATGTTCCCGACGACGTGCTCGACAACGAAGAGCTTTCTCGCATTGTCGACACTAGCGACGAGTGGATCACCACCCGTGTGGGAATCAAGGAAAGACGTGTCCTCAAGAACGGAAAGGGTTCTTCTTTCCTGGGCACACAGGCAGTTCAAAAGCTGCTTGCCGAGACTGGCACCAACCCCGACGATGTGGACCTTCTCATTTGTGTAACTTCTAACCCCGACTACCGTTTCCCATCAACTGCCTCGGTTATCATGCACAACTGTGGGCTGGATGGTGCAAACAAGAAATGCTACGGCTTCGACATTCAGGCCGCATGTGCTGGATTTGTAGTGGGCGCCTATACTGCTAATGCCTACATCAAATCGGGTCTTTACAAAAAGGTTATTTTGGTAATCGCCGAGAAGATGACAAGTATGACCGACTATCAAGACCGCGCCACATGTCCGCTATTTGGCGATGCGGGAGCAGCTGTGCTCATCGAGCCTACCGAGAACACCGAGGAAGGCATCATCGATGGCATCTACCACATCGACGGCAGCGGTCTGGAGCACCTGGTTTACAAGGCTGGTGGCTCGGCTAAACCCGCGTCGATTGAGACCGTTCAGGCTCGCGAGCACTTTGTGTATCAAGAGGGCCGTGCGGTTTACCGTCACGCTGTTGTCGACATGCTTACTTCCACACGCGATGTGATGAAGCGCAACAACCTCACCAACGAGAATATCGATTGGTTTGTGCCTCATCAGGCCAACCTGCGCATCATCGAGGCAGTAGGTGACCGTCTGGGAATTGCCGAGGAGAAGATCTTGGTCAACATCCAGCATCGTGGCAACACGAGCGCTGCTTCTATCCCCTTGTGCCTCGACGAGAACAAGCACCTTCTCAAGAAGGGCGACAAGATAGTTCTCACCGCTTTTGGTGCAGGCTTTACTTGGGGTGCAGCCTATATCGTCTGGGCCATCTAAAGCTTTGCCTAATCATAAATGCGTCTAACCACTAAAGGCATTATTATGCCTAGTGGTGGCGCATTTTTTAATGCAACAACTTAACACTTAACACTTATTACTTGTTACTTAACACTTGATACTTGTTACTTATTACTTTTTCACTTAACACTTAATTTTTTTCTATCGTGCATCGAGCAGGTTTTGTAAATATTGTGGGAAATCCCAATGTGGGCAAGTCAACTCTCAGCAACCTGCTGGTGGGAGAGAAACTCTCTATTATCACTAGCAAGTCGCAAACCACACGTCACCGCATCATGGGAATCGTCAATGGCGATGACTATCAGATTGTGTTTAGCGACACTCCAGGTGTGCTCAAGCCCAAGTTCAAGTTGCAGGAGTCGATGCTCGACTTCTCGCGCGGAGCGCTCATCGATGCCGACGTGCTGCTCTATGTGACCGACGTTGTTGAGACTCCCACCAAGAACCAAGACTTCCTCGACAAGGTAGCTAAGGAGAAAATACCTGTGCTGCTTGTTATCAACAAAATTGACTTGCTCACGGGTGGCCAGCAAGAACTTGAGAATATTGTGGCACAGTGGAAAGAGCTGCTTCCACAGGCCGAGGTTTATCCCACTAGCGCGCTGCACAATTTCAATGTCGACAACATTATGAAGCGCATCGTGGAGTTGTTGCCCGAGAGCCCGCCTTACTTTGGCAAGGACGCCCTGACCGACCGCAACTCACGCTTCTTTGTCACCGAAATCGTGCGCGAGAAGATACTGCTCACCTACGACAAAGAGGTGCCATATGCCACACAGGTCATTGTTGAGAAGTTTGACGAGGACGACAAGTCGATTCACATCATGGCGGTAATCTATGTGGAGCGCGACAGCCAGAAGGGCATTATCATTGGCCACCAGGGCAAGAAACTCAAGCATGTTGGTATCGAGGCTCGCAAGGACATCGAGAAATTCTTTGAGAAGCGCGTCTTCCTTGAACTCTTTGTTAAGGTCGAAAAAGACTGGCGCAACCAGGAAAACAAGCTCCGCCAATTCGGATATATTGAATAGAGTGGCTAAGAGCAGCTATGAAAAACTATGAACTTTGAACTATAAACTCTGAACTATAACTATATGGGACGATTAGTAGCAATAGTAGGACGCCCTAACGTGGGCAAGTCCACACTTTTTAACCGCTTGACCAAGACACGTGCGGCTATCGTAAACGACACTAGCGGCACCACTCGCGACCGTCAGTACGGTCTCATGGAGTGGAACGGAATGGAGATGAGCGTGGTCGACACAGGTGGCTGGGTCGAAGGTAGCGACGACATCTTTGAGAGCGAAATCAACAAGCAGGTTTACCTTGCAATCGAGGAAGCCGACGTAATTCTCTTTATGGTCGACATAAAGACTGGTATCACCGACCTCGACGACCATGTTGCCGAGATTCTGCGCCGTGGCAAGAAGCCCGTTGTTGTGGTAGTCAACAAGGACGACAACAACCAGGGTTATTACGGCGAGAGCGAGTTCTATGCCCTTGGACTGGGACAGCCCTTTGCCATCTCGGCAATCAACGGCACCGGCACTGGCGACCTCCTTGACGAGGTTTATCGTCTCATGCCTAAGAAGAGCAATGATAAACCCGAGGAAGACCTTCCTCGATTTGCCATCGTGGGACGCCCCAACGCTGGTAAGTCATCGCTCGTAAACTCCCTCATGGACGAGGAGCGCAACATCGTGACCGACATCGCTGGTACCACACGCGACAGCATTTATTCGCGTTTCAACAAGTTCGGTTTCGACTTTTACTTGGTCGACACCGCAGGAATTCGCAAGAAAAACAAGGTGAACGAGGACATTGAGTACTACTCGGTGCTCCGTAGCATTCGCGCCATTGAGAACAGCGACGTGTGCATTCTTCTAATCGATGCCACTCGCGGCATTGAGTCACAGGACGTGAACATCTTCTCTATCATCGAGAAGAATCGCAAGGGACTCGTGGTGCTTGTCAACAAGTGGGATGTAGCTCAGCAAAAGTCACAGCAGGCCATCACCTATATGGAGAACACCATTCGCGAGCGTTTTGCGCCTTTCACCGACTTCCCTATCATCTTTGGTTCGGCTATCACCAAGCAACGCATTCTGCGTGTGCTCGAGGAGGCTATTGCTGTTCACAACAAGCGCAAGACCATCATCTCTACCTCGCAGGTCAACAACGTGCTACAGGAAGCAATCGCCGCTGTGCCACCCCCTGCCACCAAGGGCAAGTACATCAAGATTAAGTACATCACCATGCTCAAGGAGGCACGTGTGCCATCGTTTGTCTTTTTCTGTAACCTGCCACAGTGGATTAAGGATCCTTACAAGCGCTATCTTGAGAACAAGATTCGCGAGAAATGGGATTTCTGTGGCACACCTATCAACCTTTACTTCCGCCAGAAGTAAAATTGTTGAGCGACAACAAGCACAAAGGCGAGCACATCGATGTTCGCCTTTTATTTTTTTTGCTTTTTAGTCGGTTAATTCAATCCAATGGAACGGGCCACAGAACCGTCGGTGTCAAAGTTTGAGAGGTAGAGGATAAAGAGGAACACTCCAATCAGGATGACGATGATAATGTAGCATATTGCTCTTGTGAGCGGTGAGCCCATTACCTCACGCTTGGAGCGCAGGCGGGGCAACGGCCTTATCAGGGGCAAACGCGACATGATGTCGTGGGCATCGTCTTCCACAACCACTTGATCCTCATTAGATGTCAAGCTACTGTCACCAATAGCCTGAGTGCTTGTTTCGGCAGTTGTTGCCACAGGCTTGTCGACAGTCGAAGCAGCAGGCTTAGCAAGGTTTTGCGATGCGCCGCAGTAGGGGCAGAACTTGAGCCCTGCCACAGGTAGCGACTCTCCACAGCTATGGCAATAGAGTTGACGGCTGGCTCTTGTTGTTGCCACGTTGGTGCGCAGCATCGATGCCGGTATGTCTACACCTTGTGCCAAAAATTCATTGAGGCACTGGGGGCACACCACAACCTTCTTGCTCAAGGCGAGTTCCTCGAGCGTCATGTCAATTACCTTGCCACATTGTGGACATTCAAAAAGCATATCTTTATCTTAGTTTGCCTTACCTATTGTGTCGCGTCATGGCGCAACCATCTCTCAAAACTGTTGCAATAGCGGTGCAAATATAGTCATTTTTTTTGTTTTAGGCAGATATCGGCATTAATATTTAAACGAGATGGTTGAAAAAGTATGCGAAAATCCTCTCTGCCTCGAAGTTAGACTTCGTCTCTGAAAAATTCAAATAAATTTGGTTTTTCGCTCGGCTTGCACTAACTTTGCATACCAAAATGACCGATAACCTACATATTTTTGTAAAAAGATGAGAAAAATCATTGCCATAGGAGAATCAATTCTTGACACCGTTTATTGTAACGGTAAGCCCATACGGACCTTTGTTGGTGGACGAGTGAGCAATGCAGCGGCTTCTCTCGGAGATCTGGGCATACCAGTATCGATGGTGAGCGAGTGCTGTACCGACAAGGTGGGTGACTGGGTTGTCAACTTTTTTGAGCAACACCACGTCGACACCAAGTCCATTGACCGCTACACCGATGGCTCCACACCGCTTGCCGCCATTTTCAAGCAAGATGGTGAAGACGATGCAATTGTCAACTATGGTGAGTATCCTGCCAACCGTTTCAACGTGATTTGGCCACGCATCGATGAGGAGGATATCATCCTCTTCGGCTCCTATTATGCCATTGATGAGCCTCAGCGCGAGCGCCTCTTCGACTTGTTGAGCTATGCCAGCGAGCGCAAGGCAATTCTCATCTATCTGCCAGGATTCCAGCATGGAACGCAATTCAACCTCACCAAGGTCATGCCTAACATCCTCGAGAACTTTGAGGTGTCGACTCTCGTTATCGACCACGACAAGGACATCAACAACATGTTCCCTAATCAGGATAGCGAGAAGGTCTATAACAACCACATCAAGTTCTACGGTCCCACCTACATTCACATCACCCCAGACGAGAATGCTACTATCTATAAGGGGAGTGAAAAGACCGTGTGCCCTTTCAAGGGCGACACCACTAACCATCTGGGATGGCAGTCAGGGTTTATCGCTGGTCTAATCTATGGAATTTTCTCGATGGACCTTAAGCTTAACGATTTGTCCATTCTCACACAGGAGAAGTGGAACCAGCTAATGGCACATGCTTTTGAGTTTGCACAGTGCTGTGCCGAGAGCGACAACAACTGCATCACCAGCGATTTTGCACAGGCCAAGTCGCGCATGCTGCCAGGCGAGTAACCCCATCACATCATTACGTCACAAGTGAAAATAAATGAAGCCATTACTCATTGAAGCATCTTTTCCAAAGCTCAAGAGCGACATAACGCTCCACATGGAGCACATCAAAGCCACTGGCACCCTTCCGCAGCTTCACGACCAGTCGCGCGAGGTGGTGCTTGAAGTGAGGCTGTGGCATGTGCTGCACCTCATCATGAGTGGGCACAGCGATGATGCTGCCCCCATAATCGACACTCTGGTCTTTGACGAGAGCTATGGCGACATGCCCGCGCTTCATGTTAGCTGGCTGTGGCTTGCTCGCATGTCAATCTTCATTTCCAACGAGGACTACATGCTTGCTCTGGGAGCTGCCGAGAACGCACTTGTGAAGATGGTCGACATCACTAGCAAGAAGGACGACTTCCTCGCAATATTGGCTTCGTTGCTCTATAACCTTGCTGCGGTGCACAATAGTTTGGGCGATAATGCCAGAGCTAAGAAGGAGCTCACCAAGAGCCAAAAACTCTTTGAGCGACTCGTCAAGAAAAACGAGCGACGCTTCTCGCCAATGCTCCTTTATGCCGTCGAGGCCTCGACGAGCATCATCACATCCAAGGCTCAGCTCATGGAGGTGCTCAAGCACTATGACGACGAGGTGAAGCTCTACACAGGAATGCTCAACAATGGCGACAGCAAGAAGACACGTGAGGCGCTCGTCAATCTCGTCAACTCCCTCAAGAAAGAGGGCGACATTTTGCTCGAGATGGGAAATGGACGCAACGCAGCCAAATACTATACCAAGGCTCTGCGCTACCAAAAGAAGGTGAGCACCCACATGGGCCACAAGGAGCTGGTGCTATCGATAGGGCTTGCAAAGGCTCTTAACAAGGTCGCCAACCGCCGCGAGAGTGCCGATCAACTACTGCAGTCGCTTCAGCCATTGGCAAAGCGCCTGAATGCTACCAACGAGCAGATTGAGATTGAGAACCTGCTCAACAACAAGAGCAAGAACACTAACATCATGACTCTTCTCAAAAGCATCTTCTGACAACTCTCAATCAAAAACTAACAACTAAAGAACTCTGAACTAACTAACAAATAATGTCGACCGAATTACAGGAAAATATATCAATAAATCTGCCTTGGCTTGATGGCTTGAAGGTGGGAATAGTGGCTGCTCGATGGAACAGTAAAATCACCGAGCCCTTGCTAAATGGTGCCATTGAGAGAATCGTTGAGGCTGGATATAGCCGCGATGCCGTCACCGTGCAGCGCGTGCCGGGAACGGTTGAGCTCACTTTTGCCGCAGCGCAAATGGCCAAAAGCGGCAACTACGACGCCATCATCATGATAGGCTGCGTGATACGCGGTGGCACGCCTCACTTCGACTATGTGTGCGACAATGCCACCCAGGGCTGCGCCATCCTCAACGCCACCCAGGATGTGCCCATCATCTTCTGCGTGCTCACAACCGACAATGAGCAGCAGGCGCTCGACCGAGCTGGGGGAGCCCTTTGCAACAAGGGAACCGAAGCAGCCGAGGCCGCTATCGAGATGGCTGCCATAGCGCGGGCCAGCAAGACTAACTGATAAAGAATATTCACTAAAACACATAATAAATCAATGAATTTTGTAGAAGAACTAACTTGGAGAGGTATGATTAACAATATCATGCCTGGCACTGAAGAACAGCTAAACAAAGAAATGACTTCGGCCTACGTTGGCATCGACCCAACTGCCGACTCGCTTCACATAGGTCACCTTGTGAGCATCATGATGCTCAAGCACTTCCAGCGTGCAGGACACCGTCCCATCGCCCTCATTGGCGGTGCCACAGGTATGATTGGCGACCCTTCGATGAAGTCGCAGGAGCGCAAGCTCATCGACGAGGAAACACTGCGTCACAACCAGGAGGCTATCAAGGCTCAGCTCTCGCACTTCCTCGATTTCGATAGCGATGCCCCCAACCATGCCATCCTTGTCAACAACTACGACTGGATGAAGGAATTCTCGTTCCTGAGCTTCATCCGCGACATTGGCAAGCACATCACCGTCAACTATATGATGGCTAAGGATAGCGTCAAGAAGCGCTTGGCTGCCAACGCCGACCATGGCATGTCATTCACCGAGTTCAGCTATCAGCTCCTTCAGGGCTACGACTTCCTCTACCTCTATGAGCACGAGGGATGCCGCTTGCAGATGGGTGGTAGCGACCAGTGGGGAAACATCACCACGGGCACCGAGCTCATTCGCCGCATCGCTGGTGGCGAGGCCTATGCCATCACTTGTCCGCTCATCACCAAGGCCGACGGTGGCAAGTTTGGAAAGACCGAGAGCGGTAACGTGTGGCTCGATCCCAAGCGCACCTCTCCCTACAAGTTCTATCAGTTCTGGCTCAACGTGAGCGACGCCGACGCTGCCAAGTACATCAAAATCTTCACCGACCTGCCACAAGAGGAAATCGCTGCCCTCGAGCAGGAGCAGGAGCGTGATCCAGGTCTGCGTCCATTGCAAAAGCGCCTGGCCAAGGAAATCACCACTATGGTACACTCGGCACAGGACTACGAGATGGCTGTCGAGGCTTCGCAAATCCTCTTCAGCAACAAAGCTAAAGACGTACTCCACAAAATCGACGAGGACACCCTCCTCTCAGTCTTCGAGGGAGTGCCACAGTTCGAGGTAAGTCGCGACGCGCTCGCTGCTGGAGTGCCAGCAATCAACCTCCTCACCGACGATGCCGCAGTATTCCCAAGCAAGGGTGAGATGCGCAAGATGACACAAGGTGGTGGCGTGAGCATCAACAAGGAGAAAATTGCCGATCCCAACATGACAATCGACAACTCATTCCTCCTCAACGACAAGTACATCCTCGCACAGCGCGGCAAGAAAAACTACTTCCTCCTCATCGCCAAGTAAGGTGAGAGGGAAGAGAAAGAGGGAAGAGAAAGAGGAAAGAGAAAAAAGAGGGCCCACGCCCTCTTTTTTTATCTAGAACCTCTAGCCCCTCTAGAAAATCTAGCCCTGCTAGAACCTCTAGCCCTTCTAGCCCTCTATAAAATCCACCACTCCCTCTAAAAAATAACCGCCCCCCTTTGTGATTTACCTCCAAATTAGTATCTTTGTAGGTTAAACTAAAAAGACCACCCATGATAACTGGCGAAATCAAAAACCGTATTGACAGCATTTGGGATACCTTTTGGACTGGCGGTATCACCAACTCCATAACCATCCTCGAACAGATGACTTATCTGTTCTTCATGAAAATGCTCGACGATGCCCAGCGCACTCGTGAGGCTAATGCCAATGCCTTTGGTGTTGCTGTGAGTGAACCCACTTTCAAGTATGGCTCGTGGCACAATCCCGAGACCGACCGTGATGTGCCCTTCAACGATTTGCGCTGGAGTGTGTTCAAGAACAAGGACCCCGAGACAATGTTCCGTCTCGTGAGCAAAGACGTGTTTGTCTATATCAAGACGCTCAACGAGGGCAAGGAGAGTGCCTACAGCCGTTTTATGGAGAATGCCACCTTCCTTATCCAAAGCCCTCGCACGCTCACCAAGATAGTTGAGGGGATCGACCACCTCGACATGAACAATCGTGACACTATGGGCGATGTGTATGAGTATGTGCTTGGCAAGATGGCTGCCTCGGGCAACAATGGTCAGTTCCGCACACCTCGTCACATTATCCGCATGATGGTCGAGCTCATGCAGCCCACCCTTAAAGACACCATTTGCGACCCTGCTATGGGCAGCGCAGGATTCATCGTTGAGAGTGCCAAGTATATTCAAGAGCATTACAAGAGTGAACTGCTCAAGCGCGAGAATGCCGACCACTACAAGAACCACATGCTGCACGGCTTCGACACCGATTTCACCATGCTCCGCATCGGTGCTATGAACTTGATGCTGCACGGAGTTGACAATCCCGACATTCAGTATCGTGATAGCCTCTCGACCGACAACACCGACGAGAACCGCTACACCCTGTGTCTTGCCAATCCACCCTTCACAGGAAGCCTCGACTACGACGCTGTGAGCAAATCGCTACTTGCTATCACCAAGACCAAGAAGACCGAGTTGCTGTTCGTGAGCCTTTTCATCCGTATGTTGCAAATGGGTGGTCGCTGCGCCTCGATTGTCCCCGACGGTGTGCTGTTCGGCAACAGTACAGCCCATAAAGCATTGCGCAAGGAATTGGTCGATAACCAACGTCTGCAAGCTGTTATCTCAATGCCAAGTGGAGTGTTTCAACCCTATTCAGGAGTATCTACCGCAATCCTCATTTTCACCAAGACCAACGCAGGTGGAACCGACAAGGTTTGGTTCTATGATATGAAAGCCGATGGTTACACCCTCGACCAAAAGCGCACCGAGTGTGCCGAGAACGACATCCCCGACGTGATTGCTCGTTTCAAGAACTTGGAGGCTGAGGAATCAAGAACTCGCAAAGAGCAGTCGTTCCTCGTTCCCGTCAAGGACATTCAAGATAACGACTACGACCTCAGCATCAACAAGTACAAGGAGGTAGAGCGCATAAAAGTAGAATACGAAGCACCCGAAGTTATTTATAACAAAATCGCTTCACTGCAAGAGGAAATAAACAACGCAATGGCCGACTTCAAACAGAAATACCTATGAAAGACGGATGGACATATAAAACATTTGGCGAAGTCTTCGACTTACAAATGGGCAGGACACCTGATAGAAAGAATCCTTCTCTATTTGGTGGTGACAACATTTGGGTGTCAATTCGAGATATAGATAGAAAATATATAGATGGTTCAAAAGAACACATCACAAATGAAGCAGTTGTTAAATCGGGTATTAAGTTAGTTAAAAAAGGAACAGTCATAATGAGTTTTAAACTCACTGTAGGAAAATGTGCTATTGCGAGAAAAGATTTATACACTAATGAAGCCATAATGGCATTCAATGTTAACGACGGTTTTATTTTAGATTCATCATTCCTATACTACTATTTGCAGGGCTATCAATGGAGTGGTACCAATAAGGCAGTAATGGGTCTAACATTGAATAAGACTACAATTTCTAAACAAAAAATAGCAATTCCCCCTCTTGCTGAGCAGGAGCGGATAGTAGCAGAATTGGACTTGTTGAGCAGCATTATCGACAAGAAAAAGGCACAACTCAAAGAACTTGACCAACTCGCTCAATCCATCTTCTACAATATGTTCGGCGGTATTCTTGAAGATACTCCGTCTTATTTTTTGAAAGATATAGCCTCATACTATATAGGGCTAACATATAAGCCCACAGATGTATCAGAAGAGGGAACAATAGTATTACGTTCAAGCAATATTCAAAATAATAAACTTGATTTTAATGATGTTGTTAGAGTTAATGTGAACATTAATGATAACAAAATTGTTCATGATGGAGACATTCTAATGTGTGCGAGAAATGGTAGCGCCCGTTTAGTTGGGAAGGTTGCAAGGATAAAAGATATTTCAGAGAAGATGTCGTTTGGAGCATTTATGACAATTATACGGTCTGATTATAACGATTATCTATTTCATTTCTTTCTTAGTGACTACTTTAGAAGTCAATTAACCACATCCAAAACTGCTACTATAAACCAAATAACATCAAGAATGCTTGATAATATAAAAACAAGTATTCCCCCTCTCCCCATCCAACAAGAGTTTGCCTCAAAGATTGAGGCAATAGAGCGACAAAAGTCGCTCATTCAGCAATCCATTGTCGAAACGCAGACGCTTTTCGACAGCCGCATGGACCACTGGTTTGGCTAGGAGAACTAGAAGCACTAGAAAAACTAGAAATACTAGAAATACTAGAAATACTAGATTAACTAGAGTAATAATAAAGAAAATGGACAATAAAGATAAGAAAGATAAAAAATATAAAATCCTTCGCAAGCAGGTGAACTGGAACAACTTGTGGTTTTACCGCAAGGCATTGACGGTGTTTCAGCTCACGACGGTTTTCACCAAGCGTTTCTTGCCTCTGCATGGCGACCGCACCGTCGATCAGATGGTGCAAGCAGCACGCTCAGGAAAGCAGAACATCGTTGAGGGTTCCGCCGACGGCGTAACCTCTGCCGAGATGGAAATCAGGCTTATCAACGTTGCACGCGCCAGTATTCAGGAGCTTCAGGAAGACTACAGCGACTATCTTCTCAGCCACAAACTCCCACTATGGGACTCAAGACATAACCGCTTCGATGGCATGCTGGAGTTTTGCCGTGAGCACAACGATGTTGAAGATTATGAGCCCTATTTCGACTCCTGGAGCGATGAGGAAATGGCAAATATCGGTTACACACTGTGCCGCATGACCGACAAGATGATGATGACCTATATCACAAACCTTGAAAGCGACTTCATCACCGAGGGCGGCATCAAGGAACGCATGACAGCGGCAAGACTTGGATACCGCGCCGACAAAAAAGAAGAACTTGCCGCCGCCAACAAAGAAATAGCCTCTCTAAAAGCCGAGATACAAAGGCTCAACACAACAATCGCTCAACTAAAACAAGAATTATCTAGTAAATCTAGCTAATCTAGAAATTCTAGAATGGCTAGCAGTTCTAGAAAATCTAGAAAAATAAAAAAGAAACACTATGCGCAACTTCGACTATCTACAAGAATTAGGGCTTAACGACCTTCACAAGTTCTGCTCCACAGCCGAGGAGCTGCAAGTGAGCAATCCCGAGCTCAGTGCTGTCAGTGCAAGAAAGGCATTGGAGTACATAGTGCGCGCCCTCTACCTGATGAAAAACGTTGAGATTCCCGAGAGGGCATCGCTCTTTGAACTTGTAGATGGTGAAACGTTCCGTGAGTTTATCGGTGATGAGCGTGTAATGATGGGGGTCCACTATGTGCGCAAGGTGGGTAATAACGCTGCTCACAACACGCCAGTGACCAAACGTGAGTCTTTCTTCTGTCTCCTCAACATCTATAATGTCGTTGCTGCAATCTTGCTCAAGTTGAGAGTCATCAGCTCAATAGCACCATTCAACGACACCTTAATTCCCAGGAGTCCACAAGCCCCAATCGTTACGGCACCTAAGGTTGTTGAGGTGACTGCTGAGTCTGCTGTCGTCAAGGCTGCCAGCAAAGAGGCTGTCGAGGACAACACTCCTGTGCAAGAGCTTCCGCTTGATATTAGCGAGGCCGAGACTCGCCGTCTCTATATCGACCTAATGCTCAAAGAAGCAGGCTGGGAAGTGCTCGATACCGAAGGTGCAATTCAGCCGTCAAAGGCTTGCATTGAAGTCGAGGTTGAGGGCATGCCCAATAATGAGGGTATCGGCTACTGCGACTATGTGCTGTTTGGCAGCAATGGTCTGCCACTTGCCGTAGTTGAAGCAAAGCGCACAAGCGTGTCTCCCATCAAGGGCAAGCACCAAGCCGAACTCTATGCCGACTGTCTTGAAAAACGTTATGGCATTAGGCCTGTAATATATTATACTAATGGTTTCGAGACCTATATCATCGACGGCCTGGGTTATCCATCTCGTCGGCTCTATGCGTTCCACACTGAGAGCGACCTTGAGTTGCTCATCCAGCAACGTCAGCGACACGACATAACCGACTTCAGCGTCAAGGACAATATCACCGACCGTCATTATCAAAAGATGGCGATTAAGAGCGTGTGTGAGCATTTCAACTCGAAGCATCGTCGTGGACTGCTTGTGATGGCGACAGGAACAGGAAAGACGAGGGTTTCAATCTCACTCGTCGATGTGCTTGCACGCAACGGATGGGTGAAAAACGTGCTGTTCCTTGCCGATAGGATTCCGTTAGTGAGCCAAGCCCACAAGAACTTTGTGAAGCTGTTGCCTCACATGACAACATCGGTGCTGAGCGAGGATAAAGACCCCGACACCACAGCGAGAATAACGTTCTCGACCTATCAAACGATGATTAACTACATTGACCGTGACGAGAAAGCGTTCTCGGTTGGTAGGTTCGACTTGATTATCATCGACGAGGCTCACCGTTCAATCTTCGGCAAGTATACTGCTATCATCAACTATTTCGACGCTTTGCTCGTGGGTTTGACCGCGACACCGAGAGACGAGGTTGACCGCAGCACCTACGAGACATTCCAGATGGAACAGGGAGTGCCAAACTATGCCTATGAGCTTGAAGATGCCGTGTCCGAGGGCTACCTTGTGAACTATCGTGGCTTCAAGCGTGGCTCACTAATCTTGAAAGATGGTATTAAGTACAAAGACCTCAGCCCAAAGGAACAGGAGCAACTTGAAAAGGTGTGGGAATATGAGCAAGCGAAAAAGGCTATTGATGGTGAAGATTACCGTCGTGATATCCGCAGCGACGAGATTTTCAAGTATATCTTCAATCTCGACACCATCGACCATGTTCTGCAAGACCTGATGGAGAACGGCTTGAAGGTGCAGAGTGGAGAGCGCATTGGCAAGACCATTATCTTTGCCTATAACCATCGCCATGCCGAGATGATTGTCGAGCGTTTCTATGCACTATATCCTGAGTATGCAATCGAGAGCAGCGAGTTCTGTGCCCTAATTGACAACTATGTCACCTACAGCAAAGACCTTATCGACAAGTTCGAGATTCGTGACGGCAATCCACAGATAGCCGTTTCGGTTGACATGCTCGACACTGGCATCGATGTTCCCGACGTGCTGAATCTGGTGTTCTTCAAGATTGTCAAGAGCAAAATCAAGTTTATGCAAATGATAGGTCGAGGCACGCGACTATCAAAGGATGTATTCGGTCCAGGACACGACAAGGAGTTCTTCTATATCTTCGATTGGTGTCGCAATTTTGAGTATTTCGACAAGAATCCCGATGGCAACAAGGCTAAGACAGTTCAGTCGCTGACCGAGAAGATTTTCTCACTTCGTGCAAGGATAGCGTTCCAATTACAGCACCAAAAGTGGCAAGAGGATGAGTTTGCACGTGAGCTGCACGACGAGACTAAGGCAGTGCTTAAAGAACAGGTGGCAGCACTCAGCGACAGCCATATCTCCGTTAGAGAACGTTGGGAGCAAGTCAGCCATTTCAAGAACGATGATAATTGGGTTTATATCTCTGAGGTTGACGTTAACACCCTCAGCAATGAGATAGCACCATTGCTGCCCAAGAACACCCTTGACGAGAGTGCCAAGAAGTTTGACGTGCTCACGATGCTTATCGAGTTATCACTGCTCGACGGTGAGACCAACTGTGTCAAGGCTGTTCAAAACGTTCAGACCATAGCCGAGAAACTGCAAGAGAAAGCCACGCTGCCACAAGTGCAAGCCAAGATGGCCACCATCAAAGAGGTGCTGAGTGAAGTTGCTTGGCAGAATGTTTCGCTCAATTGGCTCGAAAAGGTGAGGAAAGACCTCCGAGACTTGGTGAAGTTCTTGATGGGTGGCGACAATAAATGGTTCTCGGTTGACATTGAGGACACAATCAGCGACGAGGGTACAATAGATGGCATCACACCTCGTGTAACCTACAAGCAGAGCGTTCTCGACTTCTTGTCTCAGAACCGTAACTTGCCAGTGCTGCAAAAGATTTACGATATGGAGCAACTCACTGTGGCTGATGTCAAAGAACTTGAACGCATCCTGTGGCAAGAACTTGGTAGCAAAGAGGATTACAACAAGTTCACCAACGGTATGCCTTGTGGTAGCAATGTGGCAATCTTCATTCGCTCGATTTTAGGCATCGATCGCAAGAACGCCGTGCGCATGTTCTCTGAGTTCATATCAGGAAACAAGTTGAACGCCGACCAAGAGGACTTCTTAATGACAATTATCTCCTACGTCTGTGAGAACGGCGACATCACCAAAGAAATCGTTGTGAACGAAGCTCCATTCGACGAGAGGCTGGCGGTATTCACCCCCTACATGCTACCTCTCGCAAAGTACATCGACACCATCCACACCGTCATCATCCCCCACACTGCCTAAAAACACCAGCTCAAGGTGTGTCATAATGCTGAATCTAATGAAAACTCCCCCTCTAAAATAGAGGGGGTAAGGGGGAGTATGATAAAACTGACTACTGAAAACTCCTAATCAATTGTCTATAATACTCAAAAGCCGAATGGCTAAGAAAACAACACTTAATTAAAAAATATCTTGTCCTTAATTGTCGTAAAAAACTGACAACTGATATTCTCACGTTTGTTTAGAATCGGATGCCTGCTAGTGCCGAGAATTCGAGCAGGGAGCTCACGAGGTGGCTGTCGTGCTTCTTGTAGCGGTGGTGGTCGCCATAGGCTTGGAAGCCCATGAAGAAATTCTTGTGGTTGTAGACTGCACCGATGCGCGCCCTTATGTTGAGCGAGAAGTCGCTTTGCCTCTCACCGGGCTGTGGCTTGATGTTGTAACGATAACCCAGATAAGGGGTCAAGGTGAAATTCAACAGCCACTTGGGGCTCAACACCCAGTTGTAGCCGTAGCCCACAAGCACACAGTAGTCGTTATAAAGGATGCGTGACAGCTCGGCCTGCATGGGGATATAGTCGTAGGCCTCTTCGGGCATTTTCTCAGGGTCAAACTTCACGTCAAAATGCTGCATGCTGATTCCAGCCAAGAAGGAGCCGGCACTGCGCTTTTGATACTTTGAGAAACAGTAGGCAGCAGCCTGTGCATAACGCTTGTTGTTGAAGAAATAATAGGCGGTGAGACCCATCGCCTTGCGGCTGACCCCCGACTGCCTGATTTTGTGCCGCTCGTTGTCGGCGTTCTTGTCAACATAGTAGACGTTGATATCGTTCTGGTTCTCCCAATAGTAAGCATCGGCGGTAAACCGAGCGCAAGTGAAGGAGAAGTCGACCTTGTTTGACACTTTGCCACCATGAATGAGATTGCTGATGCTGACCGAGTAGCCCAAGCTCACAGCCATGAACGATAGCGTCACACCAATGTTTGACACCAAATGGCTGTTCATTATCACCTTCATGTCCTTGAAGGGTGTGCCAATGTAGGAATCGAACCAGTTGTTGCTCTTGAGAAAGAGTTTCCAGTTCTTGCCAGTGGGTTTCACATAGGCACTGTCGTAGCTGTTGAAGGCTCGGTCGCCCCACATATAAGTGTTGTAGCAAAACATGACAAACTTGGGATATCCCATAGTGCTGTCCTTGAAGTTGATTTTGCCATGCTTCATGGCTCGCCACCAGTATCGCTTGTCGCGCGTGGTGTCGTAGGGCTCGTTGAGCTTATCGTTGATGCGCTGGGTGATATTCTGTTTCAACTGCTGGAACTTGCTCAACTGCTGAACGGTGTCTTGCTGAAAAGGCACAGTGTCCTGCACCGATGACTGTCCCCACGAGATGGCAGGCATGCAAAGCAAGAGCATTAATATCAAGTAAAAGCGTTTCATCAACTATACAATCTTTAGAAGTCGCTGAAGAAAGAGGGCCTGATGAGCAGTCCCAGGCGCAGACGGCAGTGATACTTATTGTAGTCGAGCATGTTCTCGCCATAGCCGTCATAGAAGTGCAGCATCAGGAACTGGTTGTCCTTCTCGCGGATGCGGAACCCCACGTTGATGATAGTGTTGAAGCTAAAATTCCAGCCCTGCCGCTTGACGAAGGTCACATCGGCAACCCAACGCCTGTTGTTAGAAACAAACTGTGCGCCAAACTGGAAGATACCACTGTACTTAAGGATATCCTTGTTTTGCTGGCCGTCGATAATGGGAATCCACACCTTGCCATGATACATCAGGTTGCGGTTAATAAAAGCCGAACCAGCAAACGAGATTTTGTTCCAGCTGCGCGAAGCCTCACCGTCACGGCCATTAGACTCATGCTCAACCATGATAAGGGTGCTACCCACAAGGCGGCCTTTAACGAAAATAGGCGTCTGCACACCAATTCCAGGGTTGAAGTTCAGGTCGTGGAATGGCAGCGACTCCTCAAAGATGTTCCACATAGCCTTCTGCGAATAGCTCAAGAAAATGTGGCTGTGGAGTGGAAGCACCGACTTCGTGAGACGCTGGCGGAAACTGATTTGGAACTTCACATCGCTGTTAAACTCGTTAGGCTTATGGTTCAGCGCTGTACCAAGAGCGAAATAGTTGTCCTTGTAAATTCCAAAGAACGGGCGGTTATCAAAATCGTGAATGAGACTATCGACATTGAATTGTTGTTGCTCTTTGCCTAAGATCTTTGTGGCAATTTGTGCCTGAGAAGGGCAAGCAACACCTGCAAGAACCAAAACAATTATAATTCTAAAAAGTTTCATTTCGTTTATCGTTTATCGTTTATCGTGATCGTGAACGGGAGGGAAGAGCTATTCTACTGCTTCACTATTTTACTATTATGCTATACTACAGTGAAATTCACAATATCAATGTGATCGTACTTGGCGATTATCCTGTCGTTCATCCAAATAAAAAAGTCTATACTTGTATCAGTCTCGCCATTTGGCAATTTATACTCGTAGCACTCCAAACTGAGCATATACAAATCATCGCCATAGGCCATCAGCTCTTCGGCAGAGGAGAAAAGAACTTTTTCTTGACGTCCTGAATGAATGTGTTGTGGAACACCGTCAACCCACAGCACAGCTCGCATGTTGTGATCCTCATCATCCTCATAGCCGCAAGCATAGATGTGGCCATTGAGATAAGTGGTCGAGCTCACGTGTCCAAGAGGAAGGTCGTATTCATAAGGAGGCGGGTTAAGAGTGCGAGGTAGAACTTGCAGCTCCTTGTCAACCCAGATGCAGGGCTCGGTTCCCACATGGCCACCCACGATGGTGTGGTCGGTGTCGTAAGCATAGATATTGGTTGCATGACCACTCACATCTGGACTGGGCTTGGGGAGGATAGCTTTGGCATAACGGCCCTTGTACTCATAGTAGAGCACGGCATCGTTAGGTTCGCCATGGTGGTATTCCATCCCTGCGAGATAGCACTTGCCATTACTCACTGCAATGCACTGTCCCGAAGTGTTGAAATCCTCACAATCCTCGATAGGGAAAATACCACTGTTTTTCAAGATGTAGGGATAGTCAAAGAGGTAGATGTAATAGTCCCACTTGGCTATACCTTGCGTCTCGTGGCTCACATTATCGATAAAATCGATGTGCAGAGTGTTCCACTTGCCGTTTTTCCAGTATCCCACCTTGTCCTTGGTGCTTTTTCCTGAGACAAAATAGTCATCACCATCGCTAATTATCTCACTGGCATACTCGCAGTCGGGGAGCTCCATGATTCTGTCGCCCATCAGGTCATAGATGTGACCTTCGGAAGTGAGCACATATATCTGTCGCTCGCCACGGCGCTTGACTTTAATCTCATCTTTATCGCAAGACGAGAGCAGCACCAAGAAACAAGTTGCTATCAATAAAAAAATACTTCTCTTTTGCATATTATGAAAAATTATGGCGCAAAGATACAAAAAAAATTACTTAAACAACAAATATCTACTCTTTCACCTAAATTTTAAAAGAGTAGATATTCTGTTGTTATATATTTAAATATTATCGAGTTGCTCCGCCTAGGGCTATGTAAAGGGCAATGACAGCCCTTGCTGCATCATACATATTGGTCGCCTGACCTTTCATCCTGGCACTGTACTTGATGGGAATCTCGATGTCGCTGGTTTTGACTGTCATTGTTTCAAACGACGATTGGGTCTCCTTGGGCATGTCGATGGCGCATGAGGCCACGAGAAGACAAGAAGACAAGAAGACAAGAAGTCAAGAAGACAAGAAAACGAGAGGACAAGATAGCATAATTTGAAGGTAACATAGTGGTATGTGTGATTTTAATATGAAATCTAACTCTGTAACACTAAATAAAAATAAAGGTTTTCAATAAAAATATTCACAATTAAAGTGCAAATATACATTTTTTTTCAAAACCACTGGTAATGGTCACTATTATTTTTTTTATAAAAAACGAACCCACGGAAAATTCCGCGAGTTCGCATTTCTTATATTATAGCCCCTTGTGAGGCATTTCTAATATTACTCCCTGAAGCTGCTGCCTCCCAGGAACTCCCTGATGAGGCTGGTGCTGGGAATGGTGCTGTCGCTGATGGGCTTGAAGTAACGCAAGAATCGCAGCAGTCGGCTTGCCTCGGCAAACTCGGGCACGTTGGTTGGCACTTGTCGCAGCACTGTCTCGGCCTGCTCCTTGATGACAGCGAGCTCAAAGAGGAGCGACGAGTTGAGCATGGCGTCGGCATTCTCCTGATAGGGGAAAATCCACTTTTCCTCGCCTCGGCGCACGCTGGGCCATCGCGCTATGCTCGACCGGGCGTCGACGCTGCGGTATTTGTAGTCGCGCACGATGCGGCGCAGCAAGCGGTTGTCGCTTGTTGATACCCAGTTGTGGTCATCGATGCTCAACGTGGTGAGCGCGCTCACATACACGCGGTATTTCATCTCCTCGGGAATCTCCTTGGTGAGCTCGGGGTTAAGGCCGTGAATGCCCTCCATGAGCAGGATGTTGTTCTCCTTGAGCTGCAGGGTGTCGCCACGATATTCGCGCTCACCGGTGTGGAAATTATAGGTGGGCATTTTCACCTCTTCGCCTGCGATGAGTGCCTTTAGGTCGTGGTTGAACAGCTCAAGGTCGAGTGCATAGAGCGACTCGTAGTCATACTCGCCCCGCTCGTCGCGTGGCGTGTGGGCACGGTCGACAAAGTAGTTGTCGAGCGAGATGACGCGGGGTACGATGTAGTTGGTGAGCAGCTGAATGGCTAGGCGCTTGCTCGACGTGGTCTTGCCACTTGATGAGGGGCCTGCAATGAGCACCACGCGTGCTCCGCCGTTGTGGTAGCGCTCGGTGATGTCGTCGGCTATGCGCGAGAACATCTTCTCGTGCAGGGCCTCGGCAACATTGATGATGTCGGGCGCCCAGCCACTGTCGATGCCCTTGTTGAGGGTGCCCACGTCGTCGAGACCCACAATGTCGTTAAACTTCACATAGCGGGTGAACGCTTTGAACATTTTCTCCATGGGATAGGACTTGCGAGGCAGCTCAGGGTTTTCCTTGTCGGGGCCCAGCAGCAGCATGCCGTCCTTGTAGGGCTCGAGGTTGAACACCTTGATGTATCCTGTGGAGGGCGCAAGTGGCTCATAGTAGCTATCGATAACGTTGTCGAGCTTGTAGAACACAGTGTAAAGATCGCTGCTTGACTCCAGTAGTCGCACCTTGTCGTTGAGGCCTTGCTTGCGGAACATCTCCACGACGTCGGTTGTGAGACGCTCACGACGCACAAACTTGATGTCATGGTCGATAATCTCCTGCATTCGAGCTTTGAGGCGCTCGATATTTTCGGGTGTGAGGAGCTTCTCATCGTGCTTGATGGTGCAGTAGAACCCGCCCGAGATGCTGTGCTCGATGCGCAATCGCTTGCCCGGGAAGAGGTCGACAATGGCCTTGTAGAGAATCATACACAACGAGTGGATATAGACCCTGATGCCTTGTGGCGATACAGGCTCTATGTACTCAACCATCTTGGGCCCGAACACTGGATAGTTGAGAGCTTCGAGCTTGTTGTTTACTAGAGCGCAAATGGGTTTGAACGGGATGCGCTTCTCGATGGTTTCATATATCTGTTGCAAAGTGTCGCCACCGTCGATGTCGATATACTCTTGTGTGTTTTTGCAAAAAATCTTTAAGTCGTTAGTCATTGTTTTTGTTATTTTGTTTATCCTTTATCGTTTTTTCGTGAATTGGGATTATGAACTCAGAACTACAAAGCTGCAACGGCAAAGATTGCAGCATAGCTGAGCCATAGGAGTATGAGCAGAATCCACATTATCTCGGGGCGCTCGTTGCGACAGAACCATGCCATGAGCACCGACCCGAGCGCATAGAAAGGGAAAACCACCATTAGCATTCGCTTGGCGTTGTTGAAAAGGTAGGCACTATCGTGCAAAATGGATACTGGCCACCACAGCAGTGGCAGCAGCGAAAGCCAAATCATCAGTTTCTTCCAGCGTGGAGTCTTCTCGTGGTTCATTCTAATATTATTCTTTTGGTTTGTACTCGCCATTGAGCCAGCGAGTTTTGTATTCATTTATAATGTTCAAGAACTTAGGATTGTCGCGCACGTTATCGAAATCGTAGTCGAGAATGGTGTAGCCATAGTTGAGCGCGTCGTCACTGTTGCCCTCAAAGTGCTTCTTCAGGAAACTAATGGCCTGGTCGATGTCGCCATGAAGAGCATAGGCGCACGCGAGGTTGTAGTTCGACATTGTCTCGGGTAGCGGCCCGAGGGCTACTAAATCATCATAGGTCATCTCGATTAATTGCGTGGTGTTAGCCGAGAGTCGGTCAAGAATAGCCTTCGACTCGTCGGTTCGTCCAAGATAATAGAGGGCGCACATCTTCGTCTCTTCATTGTAGTTGAAATCATGTGTAGCGAGGAGTTCGTTAAGTATCTCTTGTCCCTCGTTCACCTTCCCCGACAGGACTAGCGCTCGTGCTTTGTAATAGGTTGGCATGATGTTATCCTCTTCGCTCTTGGCCCATTGTTCGTAGCAATCGATGGCGTTTTTCCAGTCGCCTTTGGCGCTCAGAGCCCAACCCAGAGTGCTGTAGCAGAAACTCATCAATTTGTTACCAAGATAGCTCTGCACCTTGGCATCGTTAACGACTTGATCGGCCAGACCGCAGTTCATTGCTATATCTATTTTGTGCTTAAAAGCATTGTCATTGTCATCGTCTTTAACAGCAGCAACGTCAAGGATATAGAGCGCCTTGTTCACATCGCCAAGCTTGTAATAGAGGTCGGCTAAATAGGTGAGAGTGGTGACGTCGTTGGTGACTTCGATAGCCTTTTTAGTACATTCTAGTGCTTTGTTGTAGTCGTGACTGACTTTTTCGTGCATCATAGCCTCTACTAACGGCCAGTTGATGGGCAACTCGTCGGAGAACTGGTGTTGTTCCTGCTTTGTGATGACATCGAGCACCTTGCTCAGGTTTTCATCGCTAGTGGTGGCAATCGCTGCCAGAGGGGTGTAGGCATCGTCGATAGCACCACCGTTGGCTAGCGTCACAATATCGTTGACAGCTTCATCATATCGTTTTGCGTGAGAGAGAGTTGAGGCTCTCATCTTAACCAATTCGACGTTCTCGGGATCAATAGAAATGAGGTGGTTGATGATTTCTAGTGCTTTGTCATAGTTCTCGCGTTTCACTTCGCAAGAAGCTAAATAAAGTTGCACTATTTCATTGTCAGGAAGGTAGGTCTGTGCCTTCTGGGCACACTTTTCCACCATTTCATTGTTCTCGTTATTACTATAGAAATTTAAGAGCTTGAGGTAGCTATTGTCGCAAGGATGAACATTTGTCGCTTCGATGAGGCATGCCTCCTGAAGGTTTTCGTCTAATTCGTTCTCCTTTAGGATGTCGCTCTTTGCCAGCAAGGCCTTGCAGCGCGACTCTTTGTCGGCTGCCGGTAGCATGGCGATTCCCTCGTCAAGCAACTTCAAGGCATTAGTGATGGCAGTTTCCTTTTCTTTCAATTTCTCTTTGTAGAATGCGTCGATTAGTGCCATTCTTTCCTCGTCGGTGGCGCCATTTGGAATCTTTACGACCTGTAGGCCGCTGAAAATATCTACCAGCAACATGTTGAGGCTAATGGTCGCGATATGGCACTCGCACAACGCGATGTTGCATTTTGCATAGGCATTGCGTGGGTGCTGCTTGAGTTCTTTATTGAAGAAGGTGATAGCGCTCTTGTAGGGGGTAGTTTCATCGACCTCGGCATCGTCAGTTGCAACATCATCTATTTCTTGTGTCATTGATTTCACTCCGAGCATGAAATTCTTGCTGCCAGTCCACTTGTTGTATTGCTTGCTGTCGATAACCTCGGTCAGCGTTTCGTCATTGTCGGGAACGGCCTCGTCGTTGACATAATCATCTTGACACCAAGCTGTTGCCGCCAGCATCGCAAAGAGGGCTACCGCTAATATTCTAAACTTATTCATTGTGGTAATGAGTTACTTGTTGTTTTTCCATTGATAGTAATACTTGTCGATGAGTTGCTGGAACTCGGGTAGCTTCTTGATGGCATCGAAACGGCGGTCAAGGGCCATATAGCCGAAGTTGTAGGGCAACTCGTCGTTCTCGAAGTGCTTAGCGGTCCACTCGCAGGCTTTGGCATTATCGCCAATCAAAGCGTAGACCGCTGCGATGTCGTAGCAAGTCACATCGCTGCCGTCGAGAGTCCTGTTCTCATCAGAGATGAAGAGTGGGTTTGGATGCCAAGCCTTCTCGAGCGATTCAAGAATTGTGCGCGCCTCGCCGATGCGGCCAAGCATTGCACACGCCTGGGCCTTGATGGCTTGGCTGGTGGTCGATAAATCTTCAGTTACCAAGTCGACGATTTCCTCCAAAGGTTTAGTGGCCTCAGCACTTCGGCCTAAATCGGTAAGTGCCATAGCGTAGTAGAGATTGGCCTGTAGTTGATGAGGAGTGGTTGACACAGCTTTGCTCAGCGGTTCCAAGGCTTGCTCAGGGCACTTCTTGAGCACATAGTACTTGCCCAGGTTCACATAGTCATCGGTCTCTATCGTGAATACGTCGCTGAGTGAGAGTTTGGTAGTAAGATTGTTGATGAGCTGGTCAAGCATGCCCTGGTTCTCCTGCAATTGTTGCAGGTTGCCAGTGACGCACAAATTGGTGGCTGCTTGCGCGTGAAGCAAGGCGTTGGGGATATCACCAGCCATGTAATAGCTGTAACCGATGCATTGATTCCACAGGCGGGGTTCATTGTCGTTTTTTGCTTTCAGAAAACTTTCGGTTGCAGCCTTGTAATCATGCTTGTCGAAGCAGTAAATCAAGCCACGAAGCATGTTCCACACCACAGGATTACCTTCTTCGGCAAACTCGCGTTGGCCAATCTTGGAGAGTACCATATTTGGGTTAGCACCAATTCGCTTTAGGCTGTTATAAAGAAATTGATAATCAGCGCCTCCTGAAAGGAGAAAATCGGTAGCGTCGGCGGTGTTACCTTTCTGTGCTAAAGCGTTAGCATAGGCCATCACCACCTCAGAGTCAATTTCGCCATCTTGTTGCCTTGCCAACTCGATGTAACGGCCGGCATAGTTGATAACTCCATCATGGTCTTCTTTTTGTGCAGCTATGCTGGCCATCAATAACAAGAATTCACTCTTCTCAGGGAACTTTTCAATGGCTTTGAGCGCATATTTCTCACTCTTGCTAGTATCGTCTTCATCCCATGAAAGCTCAATCAGCACCCTGTAAATGTCGGCATTGGGCCTGTACTCAGTCGATTTTTCCAGACAAGACACCATCTGCAACGAGTCGAATGGCTCACAACTCTTGTGGAAGTAGGCCATCCATAGCCATGCGTTGGCGTGCATAATCGAGTCGGCAGCCGGGATGAGTTGGCGACCTTGATCCATAAGACCTAGTGCTTGATGCATGCCTTTGTTTACGAATTCCTTACCCATTGCAATCGAGTCGGGGGCTTCAGTATCCATGAAATCATAGCTTTGAAACATGGTTTGCATTGCCATAATCATTGACTTGTTGCAAAGGGCATAACCGTTGAGTGGATGTTGCTTTAACTCTTTATCAAAGTAGGAAATTGCATTGTCGATATCATCCTGTTTTCCTTCTTTAATAATCTTCATTCCGTTGACAAAGTTGGAACTGGTTGTCCATTGGTTGTACTGGTCGCTGTCGAACCACAAAATCAGTTCGTCGGCGCGGCCTATAATAACTGTTGCCAAAAATAATGTGAGGAAGATTAGTCTTGTCTTCATGTTTTATTGTGGGATGTGATACTATTAACCCCCAAAGATAGATATTATTTAGAAGATAAAAAACATTAACATACGAAAAAAGCAAAAATATGGTTGTTTTTGGCTGCCGTGTTGCTTATTATTAGTAATTTTGTGACCAAGAAATCACATTACAATTATGCCTACATTATTAATTGTTATTATAGCGTTTGTGCTGCTGGAGTTTGCAGTGAGCAGTGTGCTCTCATGGCTCAATGGCAAGTGGATGACGCATCCAGTCCCTAAGGTGCTTGAGGGACTCTACGATGAAGAGAAATATCGCAAGCAGCAAGAATACACACGCACCAATCGCCGTCTGTCGTGGATAGAGCGCTGTGTGACACTCGTTATCACGTTGGTAATTCTTCTCACTGGCCTTTTGGGTTGGCTCGATGATTTGACTGCCAAGTGGAGCCACGGGTTGCTCATTCAACTGCTCATCTTCTTTGGCATCTATGCTGTGGTTTCGGCAATCATCAGCTTGCCGTTCAGTTATTACGATACCTTCGTGATTGAGGTGCGATTTGGCTTTAATAAGACCACTCGCAAGACGTTCTGGCTCGACACACTCAAAAGCTTAGTGCTGATGCTTATGCTAGGTAGCGTGCTGCTTAGTGTGGTGTATTTGCTTTACAGCTATCTAGGCTCTTCATTCTGGCTATGGGCAACACTGGTGTGTGCAGCTTTTATCATCTTCTTCTCGTTATTCTACAGCAACTTGATAGTGCCACTGTTTAATAAGCAAAAACCTCTGGAGCAGGGCGAGTTGCGCACTGCCATTGAGGAGGCTGCTAGCCAAATGGGTTTCTCAATAAAGAATATCTATGTGATGGACGGTTCCAAGCACAGCACCAAGGCCAATGCCTATTTCACAGGCTTTGGAATGAAAAAGAGGGTAGTGCTCTTCGACACCCTTATTGAGCAACTCACCACCGATGAGATTGTGGCGGTGCTCACTCACGAACTAGGGCACTACAAGCATCGTGACACAATCAAAAACACCATCATGAGCATTGTGATTGTGGCGGTGAACCTGTGGGTGTTCTCGCTACTGGTCGACAATCCTGAGCTCTCGCATGCCCTAGGAGGCACACGCGACCACTCGTTTGCCTTGTCGCTCATCGCCTTCTCGCTGCTGTTCTCGCCCATTGACTTGATTCTCGACCCAATTATCAATGGCATATCTAGGCGCTGCGAGTATCGTGCCGATGCCTATGCTGCGCATTATGGTCATGGCGAGGCGCTGATTTCGGGCCTGAAGAAACTGAGCGCCAACACTCTTAGCAATCTAACTCCTCATCCTGCTATGGTTTGGATGGATTATAGCCATCCCACGCTCGCTCAGCGCATCGAAGCGATAATGAGTGAGAGGGAAGAGTGAGAGGTGAGAGTGCTGATTCTTGAAACGAATTATAAACTATATAAGAAACAATGAAATATTCAACAATAGTAATAGGTGACGAACTGCTTATAGGGCAGGTAACCGACACCAACTCGGGATGGATAGCACGCCACATGGCACCCCTGGGATGGGAGTCGCAAAGTGTGCGAGTTATTGCCGACGACGCTAGTGAGATAAAACGTGCCATCGAGGATGCTTTTGCCCTTACCGACTTGGTGCTGATGACTGGAGGTTTAGGTCCCACTAAGGATGATATAACCAAGGCCACGTTATGCGATTATTTTGGTGGTGAAATGGTGCTCAACGAGGATGTGAAGCGCAACGTTGACGATATGTTTGCCCGCCGTAGCATACCGATGAATCGCCTCACGGCATCGCAGGCGATGGTGCCTTCGTCATGTCAAGTGATACAAAATGAGGTGGGCACTGCGCCCATCATGTGGTTTGAACGCAATGGAAAGGTGCTGGTGTCGATGCCAGGTGTTCCAGTTGAGACGCAGACCATGATGGAGCGTGCCGTGATTCCACGTCTGGTGAAGCACTTCCACAGCGATGTCGACATCGAGTATCGCACGTTTGTGGTAATCGACTATGCCGAAAGTGCTCTCGCTGAGAAGCTCGAGCAGTTTGAGCAGGAGATGCCCAGCTATATCCACTTGGCTTATCTGCCTGCGCAAGGTGTTATAAGGTTGAGGCTCACTGGCACGCATGGCGACCGTGAGAAATTGAATGATGACATGGACAGGCTGTCGAGTAAGCTGCACAAACTCTTGGGCAAGAGCATAATTGCCGATGCCGACAAACCATTGTCGCAGATAGTAGGGGAGAAGTTGCGAGAGCTTCGACTCACGTTATCGACTGCCGAGAGCTGCACAGGCGGAAACATCGCTCATGTGATTACCGAGATTGCAGGTAGCAGCGACTACTTTATGGGTAGTGTAGTGAGCTATAGTAACGATGTGAAGCACCGAGTACTGGGAGTTGACGACACAGTTCTCGACACATGTGGAGCGGTGAGCCAGCCCGTTGTGGAGCAAATGGTTAATGGTGCTTGCGTAGTGTGCCACACCCATTGTGCTGTGGCGACAAGTGGTGTGGCAGGTCCTGGTGGCGGAACGCCCGACAAACCTGTGGGTACTGTGTGGATGGCAGCCAAAGTGGGTGATATCGTCACAAGCAAGTGCTTCCACTTCACTGGAAGTCGCGCTCAAATCATTGACCGCGCAACAACCCACGCCTTGATAATGCTCCTTAAGCTCCTGAAATAAAACCGTTCTCTACAATCGCTTATCGCGATAACCTTTTTTTAGTCGAAGAGGGAGAGCTGGCCCACTAGGTTGAAACTCTTGCGGTGGTAGGGGCTGATGCCGTGTGCCACGATGGCGGCGCGGTGGTCTTTAGTGGGATAGCCTTTGTTCTTTGCCCAGTTGTAGTGTGGGAATTCCTCGGCAATTTTTCTCATATATTCGTCACGGTGAGTCTTGGCGAGGACGCTAGCTGCAGCTATACTCATCATCTTGCCGTCGCCCTTGACTACTGTGGTGAAAGGGATGTCACCGTATGGATAGAAGCGGTTGCCGTCGACAAGGATGTGCTCGGGCCTGATTGATAGTTGGTCTAAGGCGCGATGCATAGCTGTAATCGACGCCTTGAGGATGTTGATTCGGCCAATCTCCTGAGGCGATACCATTGCCACAGCCCACGCTATAGCTTCATGCTCGATGATGGGGCGCAGCAAGTCGCGCTGGTGTTCAGTGAGCTGCTTACTGTCGTTGAGCAGTTCGTTTTCAAAATCGGGTGGCAAAATCACCGCGGCGGCAGTCACAGGTCCCGCCAGGCACCCACGCCCAGCCTCGTCACACCCCGCCTCCACACGGCCCTCCTGTAAGTATCGTTGTAACATATTATAAATCAGTTTATCAGTAGTGTTTTCGATGTTTTTTACAATTTCATGTGGAAATAATTGTTTTTTTTGACAATTTCATAAGAGAAAGATTTACTCTCCTTTGCTGCGCAATAAGCGAAGATACTGATTTATTCCAGCAAGTTCTATGTAAAAAAGTGGGAGGGGCTATACCTCCCCCTCTATATGGCTATGATTTGCATTGTCTTCAACAATTTCCCAATGACCGCTATATCCACTACCCAAATAACGTATGTGAGGCATTTTAGCAATATGGCGCTTAATAGTAGCTATACCTTTCTTGCTCATTTTAGCCAGTTCCTCCGTTGTAATTTTAGGATTTTGTCTGATTTGATTTTCTATCCATTTATCAAGAGTATCATCTTGAGTATCATCTTGAGTATCATCTTGAGTGTCATCTTGGGTATCACCCTTTGTTGGTCTAATGAATGTTACTACTACAAAACCACCATTAATTGACCAAGTTGGTGCTGCAACACCTCGCTTCTGGCAAGCTTCCATGATGCGTTTTACACCCGAGCCCCAGTTCTCTATATAGGTTGTGCTATACATGACATTGGCAATAAGCGGATTATAAGGATATGAAATGTGGGGCTCGCGGATATTCTCTGGCGTAATCTGTGGAGGTAAGATACCAGGATTCTCGATTTCGATACGGTCATCGTAAATGCCAATACCTATGGTCAGGTTATACCGCTCGTACTGACGATGGCACAAAGCATTCAAGACAGCTTCACGCAAGGCTTCAGCAGGCACTTCCAAATACTCATCACGAACCAGTCCGACAATCTTTCCGTGCATATTCAAATGTTTACGGAAAAAATTCATCGCCTCATTGAGCAGCACGAAAATGTTCCCCTCCACTCGCTGGTTGTCAATAAACTCATTCTTATCGTTGCCTTGGAAACGGGCCAGACGCATAGTAAACTGCGTGTACATGCCAGTATCTCTCGTGAAAAGAGCCGTGGCAGCATTCAGAGGTCTGTCCCCTGTGGTCAATTTCCATTTGCCCAACACATCTCCGATGGGTTCAGTAAGAGCCAGTTCTGACAATCTGCCCCTCTCAACACCAAGACGCACAACGCCACGTATCAGTTTCTCATCCAGAGAACTGACATCGGTAAACTCAGAAGGTTGCCGTTCCCAAGCAAACATGTCTGGTTTACTCCTGCTCAACCGCTCTTCGTACATATCGCGTGGCATTTCCTTTGTCGTACTCTCTACCTTGTAGTAAGGACAACCATGATATGTATAAGGCACCAAGCCCCACGCCCATCCATCAAAGTGCATGGCAATCACCTTATGGTCTGGTCGATTGGGAACGTCGATATACTCTACTCGCACATCAACCTGCGGTTCCATATAACTCAGCGCCTGCGCTATCTCCCGTTGGGTGTTGTCTGTAACCTGCTGCCCCAGAATCTTCAACGATGTTGGAGCAACACCAAAAAAGAGCCAGCCACCTTCGGTGTTCAAGAATGCACAAGCAGTATGCATGCCATCCTTCAGCTCACCAGTCGTCTTTTTCAATTCGAGAGTGCGATGCTCATCAGCGGCTACTATTTGCTTAATATCTTCTATTGTCATATCTTGTATGTTTGTTAATCCGATTATTACGGTTCAATAAAGACTGGCGTTCCTTTTGCATTGTCAGCATTCAGTTCCACAAGCCTTTCTATTAGATGCTGCTCAACTGAGAAAGTCAAATCCATTTCAAGATGAACAATGTCAAATGCCATATAATTATTTCTGGGCTTCTTGTTTGGATACCCCAGTTTTATCAATTCATTTTTGGTTATTTCATGATGGCCCGTAATCTTATATGCACTCAACTTATCTGGTTTCTCAAGTTCATAGAGGACTAATAAGGAAGTATTATCAAATAGTTCTCTGTTTGCTTCCATCGAGCCCTTAGTTTTACCTAACCTTATATTGTACATTTTATGAGTGTGAATCCATTCTTGATATTTTTTCCCTTTATAGCAGCCTATAAGAATAGTCCGATTGCCACCAAAGAAATTACAGATGTTTTGATCGAAACCTTCCCACTTGTAGCACTCAAAAGGCTCGGCCGCCATCAGCATTTGCTGTTCTTCTTTAAGCATTGTATTGGCTTGTATATATTGGGATCTCTTATATTCAAGACATATCTGGCTATAAATAGATGTTGCAATCTCAGAAACACGTTTTCTTTTAGATGCATTCTTCTCTAAAGTAGCATATTTTGAAAGTATGACTAGTCGTTTGTGTAGTCGATTAGCTGAATCATATTTGGGAATGCAAAGATTTGATTTTTTTAAACTAAAACCATTTGTTTTAAATGTAGCATGTATATAAGCATGAACGATGTCACTATTCAAAATAGCATTAATGTAATGGGATTCATTTTCTGTTATGAAATTCCCATTAACATCCTGACTAATGATTATAGTATGTTTTACACAGATTGACTGTTTGTACTCTCCCCAAGGGGTTAATACTGGACGTATTATACTTGAACAAAAATAAGAGTTGTCTCTTGCTGCAACAATATATGGCGCAAAGGTATATTTTCCTATTTTGGAAAGAGCATAAAACTCACTTCCTCTATGCATTAACTTGCTTTTATCTGATTGTTTATCCAGCAAACTACGATGCTGACTAAAATAGATAGCTAGTTCCTCATTGTCCCTTAATAATACTTTTAGTGGTACTGGTTTTGAGGTGTTGTCCTCGCTATATGGGATAATGTGATAATTATTGCCACAATCAAATGCAAAAGGTGTAATTGAAGGCCCTTCAACCATTGGGTATAAATATTTCACAGAGAAATCCCATCCTTTGGGAGGGATATCTTCTACTTTATATTTGGAGGTCTTTAAAATCTTATTTTTGAATCGATAATGTTTAGCCGTGTTTGACGGACCTTCTCCTAACATTTTAAAAATTTCAAAAGGAGTAGATTCAACACCAGTCCTATACAAATATGCAGTTTCACCAATAATAGCAGAAAAATCATATTGAGCTGAATTGTATGTAAATTGTGTGGAATGGTCTGCTATTTGTATAGCGACTTCATCGCGAAAAACTAAATATTTTTGTGCACTTTCAAATGACTTACATCTATTGATGTCTAAATCATTAATTCCTCTGAGTTTAGAAATTGAGCGAACTTTCACACCATTCTTATAATCCACAAAAGGCCTTGAATAGAAATAGGTATTAAAATCTTGTGTAACAGATTTATTTCCCACCTTAAATGGCCGTAAAGGTGCGCACCATCTATCCAATTTTTGCAAATACAAGCGTTGCTTTTTTTCATAATTCGTATAGAACTTCCGAAACTCTTCATATGAATTTTGTGACATAAGACTGTCTGGCATTAGTAAAGCTAAAACGCCATTATCTTTAAGCCAATTAGCTGCAGCAACATTGGAAATGAGTGCGCATATATTTAATTGTGCACCACCGTACATGCCATCATTGCAGAAAACATGTCTGATGTCACAGAATTTCTTTATTTTGCGAGTATATGCAGCAGGCAGATGTTCCCATTTCACCCAAGGAGGATTTCCTACTATCAAATCATGTTTGTGTAATCTAGCAATTAACATAAAATTTGTAATAATTCTAATCCAAATCCCATCCCATCTATTTTTATGCAAATTCACTAAATCTTGTGATAATGTTCTAATTAACGAAGCTAACGTTTCTGATTTCTTATCTTTTTCAGAAAAGTCTTCCATAATCTTAGAACATAAAACGTCACTGCTTTCCGCTTTAACCAAAGCCTGAAGCTTGCTCATGGTCTTACCAAAACTTGGCTTTTCTACGAAGGATTTAGGCAATGTGACATTCAAAGAACCGTATCTGTTGTTACTTATTGAATATGCATAGCAATCAATACCATCAATGACTTTTGAATTTGGAACGATTGCAGAATCCCCTAAATAGATCGGTATCTCAATATCTTCTATTTCACCAAATGGATGAATAGCGATGTAATAACTGACTCTTGCAGATAATACGGAAAGTGGATTAATGTCAATTCCATGAACTCTATGCAAAATAGACTCTAATATTGCTCGCTTTTCTTCTTTGCCCAAATCATTAATATTAATGTCACCAACCACCTTTTTAATGAGAGCAATTACAAATATACCAGAGCCACAACAAGGATCAATAGCTGTCCATTTTTTTTCTTTTATCGTTTTTAATGCTTCTGTTATTACACTATCAGCAAGCCATTCTGGCGTAAAATATTCACCCATAGAATGTCTTATGGACTGAGGTATAATGCACATGTATAAATCTTTGAAGATGTCCTCTGGATTATACTTTACATTCAAAGAAAAGGATGTGTAATCATCAATCGTTGTAATGATTCCTCTAATACTCCTCCAAAATTGCTCAGACCATTGGCTTGAATCTGCATACCATGAAAAGAAATCGCCCTCAAGAAAATTTCGTATTCCCATACTAGTATAGGAATACCCGTCTTCCATGTTCTGAAAGAACTTTCGAGTTTTCTCAAATGATAGATTAGAGAGATCGTGATATTCGTGAGTCTCTGGATTAAAATTCAATTTGTCAACAACCTTACAAGCAATCAGTTTTACAATAATAGCATAAGTCGTTTGTAGAGCAAATAAAGCTTTATATTCTGTTTCTGAATCTGAAATTTCACAGTCAAATATATCAGATAAATCACGCCTACGTTTTGCTATGTCATTACTTTTCCCATTATCATCTACAGAAAGATGCATCAATTCTTTCCATTCAGAATATAGCATTTGAGACTTTTCTGTAATGCCATATATTAATTGACTATACAGGATAGCAGCAATAACTCTTGATTCCGAATGAGAATCAGGAGAGATTGCAAAGTCTCTTACAATATTAGACGGTTCAAACTTCTTAGATTGATTACTTAATATGGCTTTGATAAGCCTATCAATATCATCAACAGCAATACTTCTCAATGAACTATGATTAATTATACCTCCAATTGACTGGAAATAAGCAATTTTTATTCCATCTGTAAGAATCGCATCACATTTTCTGCTTTCGTTTTTGTCAAGAGCAATGAGATAATCTTTCACTTGCTCAAAGGCTGCTGATATTTGCTTTTTAGTTCGTAATTTTGTGTGGTGCTTGTATTCTATTACAATGTCATTAACAACTGCATCCAACCTTCCATGACCACTTTTCCTGGAAGTTAAACCATCAAATTTATGAACGATACCATCCAAATGCTGTTCCTTACTGAAGGATAATTCTATACCTAATTGGCTTCTAACAAGATAATATATTTCAGTTTCAAAGATTGAAGATGTTTGTGACTCACTGTTTGAATTCTCACAATTTCTTACTACTTTTGTTAAAATAGAATCTATCTGAGTGTAGTATTCTCCACTACTTAGCCAATTTGATATAGTAATTTTTTTATCCATATAATTAAAAACTAATTCTTGATGTTTAATTACCCACAAACCTTTCCGCGGTACCCATTAAGTGTATTATTGTTACCTATTAACTCTAAATAATCATTTTTTTACAGCATCATCTTAGCGTCCAGTCATTCTATAACTATTAATGAAGCTAACTTTGCTTTATTCTCCACTCGTGTCTTATGCTGATAACCGACGACATCACAGACTTGCTCAATTTTCGAACAAAAATCATCGCAATTAAGTTTGGTTATAGAAAGTCGTCCATCCTCATTCCTGTGAATTGTATTCCACATAGCTTCGTCGTTAAGAGGATGCTCAGGACGAAAACTATTTATATTAAATATTTTATGGTCAACACGGGTTATCCAAGACGCACCGATTTCTACCATTGCCCCCCAAGCTGTTTTTGTATTGTCACTAGTAATAAACAAAACATACATCTTTTTGTCAGACACACTATCAACAAAGAATTTTCTCAAATAGTCATAAATATTCATTCCTTGGGGAACACGGCTTATCTCATCATCACAACTTGTATATATAATATCTTCTGGTGGAACATTGTTGAACACCAACATGTTATATACGATATCGCCAATATTTTTATCTCTTCCAGTATGGCTTATAAAGAGTTTCTTCTTTTGTTGATCTATATGTGGCTTTAAACCTAACATATTGGAATTCGTATTGATTGCATCTTCTACAGCCAATCTTACATCTTCTTCTGTGACAGACTTTCCCTTTGTAATGATCGTCTGTGCAACTTGCGCCGAAGTGCTCTTGCGAAATTCGTTAACATTAAGTCTAAAGGTCCGCTCTTCTTCAACCTGTTTTTTTACTTTATTTTTCTCACTTTGTTCTTTTTTCGCCTTAGCATAGGCTACCCTTTTTGCAATAATATTAGGCAACAACTCATCCTTAACATATTCAATTACTTTAATGTATCTTGGATCATCAGACTTGTATCCCTGTCTATTACTTAGAGCCATGTCTGGTAATTCTGACAATTCAAACAAGTCAATATATAACTGCCCTACAACATAAGATTCATTAAGACGATTTGCTCCAACAACAGGAAGTATATTGAATTCGCCCATTTTATCATGGGCATACAACGATATAAAATTATCAGGGAAATCGGATGATTCCAATTTCCTGCCTCGAGTTGACTTATACGCCCCTATCCAACCTTCAATAACTAAATCGTATTTTTTTTCAGTTCCCTGATTATCTTTCAACATCAAAGAGAATATCTTTGGTTGATTTTCAACTAATAATTCAACATTTGAGTATTCACTACGAAATGTATTCTTAATATTTGATGACTTCTCACCTAATAATATACAAGCACACAACTCTCTGCCGATTTCTTTATCAACAGAATCAATAACATCTTCCTTATTTCCCATAATAATGTGAATTTTAAAATCTTCACTTATAGCTGGGAATATCTTCAAAAGATTCCTTTTGATAGCTGTTGGGGTTTTATGAAGTTGGTACTGGGGGTTTAACATGACAATAGACGTTCCGTTACCTTCAATTCTCTTGAAATAGATGTTGTCATCTGGAATGCTATGAAGGTTCTTACTCTGCGGATGACGAGATAGAATAAAACCAGACTTTTCGCCATCGGAGACTGTCATTACTTGAACCTCCTCTGATACAGATAATGCAGCCAATTTACCTACTCCTTTTCTACCCATTTTTAATCTATCAAGGGCTGTTTTTGAATCTTCCTCATTGCTTCTAGATATTGCAGCGACTTTTAGATACTTGGAAACTTCTCCTTTGGTATATGACATGCCTTTACCGTCATCTTCGACGATGATTTTGTCATTATCGGAGATAATATAAACATTATGTGCATCTGCATCATAAGCATTAGCTATCAGTTCTGCTAATACATAGTATATGTTAGTATATAAATTGGGACCTAACAACTCCAATATTCTAACATCAATATCTAATTCATATTGTCTTTCTTCCATCGCACTATTTGTGATTTCGTATATGTTGTTTGATACTTTCTGCTATCACTTCTCCCAATTTGGGTGGAACAGCATTGCCAATATAACGAGAAGCCTTTACCAAAGACACTTCTTGCTCGTTTTGGAAAAACTTGTATGTTAACGGGAATGTCTGGAACAAGGCTGCTTCTCTGGCGGAAATTGCCCTGTTTTGGACTGGATGTCCAAAACGACCATTGCCAATACCCGTGCATAGAGTTGTCATTGTAGGAGCAGGTTCTTCCCATTTCATACGCCCATAAACACTGCCAAAACTTTTGCCACTTTCTTCTTGGTGACATTTAAGCTGTAGCTCTTTTGGCCAGTCTTTCCAACCACCGCCGTATGGTGTTGCAAGCATCCTTTGCATATTCAACGTGGACAAAGCACGGCATCTGTGTAAAGCATCACTTGGGCAACCTTCTCCCGCCTCTAGTGGAGGCAGATTGCCGATAGCATCCCGAACCGTGACATAATCCTCTTTTTTATGTGTTGCTGGTATCAAAGTTATTTCTCCAAATCGGGAAGCCAATAAAACCAAACGCTTACGTGTCTGTGGGATGCCATAATCCGGACAGAAAACGACTTGGTATTTTACATAATACTGCTCGTCTTGCAACGTCCTCACGAAATCCGCCAAAACAGACTTCAACTTAAATGAAGCGATGGCCGGTACATTTTCCATTGTCACAATATCTGGCTGTACTTCTTTTACTAAGCGACCAAATTCATATAATAAGTTGTATTTATCTTTATCTTTGTTCTTGTTCTTAAATGCATACGAAGAAAAAGGCTGGCATGGTGCGCATCCGGCCAATACTTTGATTGCTTTCTTGGAATATAATGGCAGCATGTCTTCTTTCGTGACTTCCCTTATATCCTTATAGACAAACTTTGCTTCATTATTTGTTTCGTAAGCATACTTACAAGTCGCATCCAAGTCAAAGCCTTCAAGTATCTTAAACCCTTTTGACTTCATTCCATAACTTAGTCCGCCTATTCCACAGAATAGGTCAACGACTTCTATAGAAGGTAGTCTGCCTCGTCTTTTATGAATAGTATGTTCAGCCATAATTCCCTATTCTTTCTCAGTCCATAATAAGTCATCTACGCTGACACTAAGAATCTGTGCCAGCCGGATGAACATCTCTACATTAGGCTGTGCAGCGTTTGTCACCCACTTTGATATAACCGCAGGGTCTTTGTCAAGGATTTCCGACAATTGCTTGTTGGTCATCCCTTTCTCAGCAAGTACCACCTTTAGGCGGTTGATTCTTTTACGCTTCATTCGTATATTGTTATTTGGTTACAAATTTACACAAAAAATCTCAAAGTCAATGCTTTTTAGGTAAAAAATAGTGATTCTAGTTCAAAAAAATGTGTTTATATTCAATTGCCCTCATCAATTCTCTGCTTTTCACGGCCTTGTTCACTAAGCTGGAATTGCCTAACATGCGAGGACTAACTAATATAATATGACTATTTCCACATTGCGAAATTTTTCGTTACGAATATTTTCGCAATGCAGTGAATTGGCATAATTGAACATTTAGAAAGTGCAACTAATTATGCACTGTGCATTATGCATTATGCATTAAAGCGAGCATTTGGTCGATGGTGGTGCGGTTGTTGTTGAGGCGTGGGATTTTGCGCTGGCCTCCGAGTTTGCCGGTGGAGCCTAGCCACTGGTCGAAGAGGCCGCGTCGTGCCACCACCACCTGGGGGGCGTCGAGGAAGATGCTCTTGTAGCGTTTGGCTTGATAGTCACCGTTGTCCTCCTGGAGGTATTTGTCGAGCAGGGCGGCAAACTCGTCAAGACTCGCAGGTTCCTTTTCAAATTCTATGAGCCACTGATGGCGGCCCTTGCTCTTGTCGCCAGCATAGACGGGTGCAGCTGTGTAGTTGAGAACCTGTGCTCCAGTCTCTTGCGAGGCACGGGTGATGGCCTTGTCGGCATTGTGCACCATCAGCTCCTCGCCAAAGGCATTGATGAAGCTCTTGGTGCGGCCTGCGATGTTAATTTTCACGGGATTAAGTTGCTCGATGTGCACTGTGTCGCCTATTCGGTAGCGCCACAGCCCGTTGCAGGCAGTAATGATGAGTTCGTAGGTCTTGCCTGCCTCAATCTCCCAAATGGGTAGCACGTCGGGATGGTCGCTGTCGATTTCGCTCAGCGGGATGAACTCGTAGAACACGCCCACGTCGAGCAGCAACAACATCGCTGTGGTGCTCCAGTCGCTCTGTGTGGCGAAGAAGCCCTCGCTGGCATTGTAGGTGTTGAGGAAGTGCATCTTGCTCATGTCGCACAGGCGCTCATATTGCTCACGATAAGGCTCGAAAGCGATGCCGCCGTGGAAGAATACCTCTAGATTGGGCCACACATCGTGAATGCAGTCTCGGCCAGTGGCTTTGAGCACCTCCTTGATGACAGTGAGGAACCACGATGGCACACCGCTTAGGTTGGTGATGTCCTCGCCCTTGCTTGCCTCGACCAGTGCAGGGAGTTTTTCGGCCCAGTCTTCGAGCAGAGCGATGCGTTTAGATGGCACACGCACCAGGTTGGCAATTGGGTTGATGTTGTTGATGAGCGTTGCCGAGAGGTCGCCCACACGGGTGCCTCGGGGTAGATTCAATTCATTGGCAAACGAGCCTCCCAAGATTAGCGCCTTACCCGAGAACAAGCGGCTCTCGGGATTGAGGTTGAGGTAGTGCGACACCACATCGCTTGAGCCGCGGTAATGGTTCCATCGCAGCGACTCGGGGGTGATGGGGATGTACTTGTGGTTGCCATCGCTGGTTCCCGAAGATTGCGCGAAGTTGAAGCAACGTCCTGGCCACAACACGTCTTTCTCGCCGTGCACCATGCGCATGATTTGCGGCTGTAGATCCTCATAGCGATAGAGAGGAACACGCGTGGCAAACTCCTTGTAGGTGCGAATTGTCGAAAAATCATATTTGCGCCCAAACCATGTGAGTGCGGCACGCTCTTTCAGGCGCATGAACTGCTCCTGCTGCACACTATCGGCATGCTCGATGTAGCGTGCGTGCTGTTTCAAGCGTGAAGTCAGGTAGCCTCGCAATATGGGAGTGAAGTTCAACATATATTCGTTTATCGTTTATCGTTTATCGTTTATCGTTTATCGTTTATGGTTTATCGTGATAGTGAACGTGATCGGGGTATCACTTCCCTCGTTTATCGTTTGGAAGATATTGCATAGCTACAAAAATAGTGTTTTTACCGTGTGATGGCAAATTTTAGCTACAAAAAGTTTTTCAGTATCGTTGTTCTATGCGGAATGATGACGACCTTTTGAAGACTATGTTCGCCAAAATCAATTATAATCAACTGATGCGGCGTTGAATCCAAAGTTTAAAGACAGGGTCAGTAATATTAAGAGTGCCCTTGACTTGCATTTCAATAAGATCCTTCTTTATTAATGAAGACTTGAGCCGAGTTATATTTGATGGGCTTCCCAAGTTATACTCTTCTCTTATTTCCATTTCGCCAAATCCACGGATATGGCCATCGGCGATTGCTCTGAGGAAATTCAACTGATAGGCTGATAATGGTTCAATCTGTTGCATAAACAAAGCCTCGTTGGCATTCAGCAAATCGTTAACTGCGCGATTGAGTTTCTCTAAGGTGGCGGTTTCTCCTTCATTTAGCAACGAGAATAGCAACCAAGCTAATTGCTGAACATAGGAGGAGTAATTTTCAACAATTTCGCACAATTGCTGGGCAAGCTCACGTGATATATTTCTATTGCGATCCTGAAAATGCTCTACTATATAATTTACCCACTGTTCGGTAGGAATTTTATCTAAGAATATCATATCACCGAACTGATAGAATGGCATGTTGCGGCGCTGGAAAATATTGCTCATAAGATGCTTTTTGCTGCCAAACAAGCAGTAAGAAGTCAATTGTTGATGCTGCCAGACCGAGCGCAGACGTTTCTGAACGGTTAAAGAGTCGGGTAACTCGCCTATCTGCTGAAACTCGTCGATGCACACTACGATGCGCTTGCCGCGCTTGCGTGCGATTTCTTCGGCCAATCCAAGTATTTGCTCAGGGGTATGTGTTTTAGCTGTTATGCCCAAAGAAATTGAGAAGTCGCTATTGGCTTCGGGTGAAAAAGAAATTTTTGGAGTGAGCCTAACTATAAAGTCTTTGGCATATTCCATCCATTTCTCGGCATGAGAGGCCGTCTGCTTGAGCACAGCAGCCGACAACGCATTATAGAATTCATATTCAGTCTTGCATGCAAACATGTCGAGGTATACAACAATCACATCCTCGTGCGATTCAAGCAACTGCTTGACCTTCTTCACAAGCGAGGTCTTGCCTATGCGACGTGGAGATATAAGGATTGTATTGATGCCTTCGGTGAAATTAGCCATCAATCTTTTTATCTCTGCTTCTCGCCCAATAAAATTGTAACCACCAACAGCAGTGCCGAATAAGAAACTTTTGTTTTCCATAACTTTTCAATTTTTATAGCGCAAATATAAGGACTTTTTATTTAATACACAATATTGTGTAAGATTTTTTATACAACATTGTGTTACACAACCGTGTGTAACACAATTCTGTGTAATGATTAATATTCTTATGCTAAGTACATTAATTGTGTGTTAATCCTTAAAATAACATCCTAAAATTTTGGCTTATTTGGGGGCTGATATACCAGTTGGAAATAAAAAAGTGCCTCGAGGCTGCTCTTCAGTCTCGAGGCACAAATGTAAAGAAATTTGGGTTTATTTAGGCGTTTTCTTTACTGTGCAGTGAATGAGGTGAACGATGTTGTTCCAGTTGCTGTGCTGCCCAAATATACTCCGTGCCATGCTGTGGTGGCATTGGTTGGAGCTGTGGTGCTGTACTTCACGGTGTAGCTCTGACCCTTGGTCATACCCTTAGCAGTGAAGAGTGACAGCGAACTTGATACGCCAGCCTCAAAGCTGTAGGTCATGAGGTTAGTGCCGCTGCTGTTGGCAATGGTGTAGTAGCGACCTGCAGTGTAGCTGAGCGAGCTAGTGCTTAGGTAGTAGCCCTGCACTGCGCTGCCGAGGCCACTTGAGCCTCCCCAGCCGCCGCCACCGCCTTGGCTTCCGCCAGCGCTAATGGCATAGCCTGTGCCAGTGATGCTGATGTAGCTGTTATTGTCGCAGTCGAGACCTTCCTCAGGTCCACCTGCGCTAGTGTAGGCAACAACACATCCGTTGCCAATCTCAACGGCGCCAGCGCGGCCGTAGTTGCTGTCGACAGCGTCGTTACCGTTGGAGTAAACAACTGTCACGCCACCAGCAAACTTGATGGGGCCAGCGCAGTTCATACCGTCGTCGTAGGCTTTGTAGTAGTGGTTACCGCCATTTACGGTGATGCTGGTCTTCGACTCGATACCCTCAGCACCGTTGGTGGCTGTGGTAACCTCGCTCTGGCCGCCATTGAGGGTGATAGTGCCGAGCACCTTGATAGCCTTAGCGCTACCCGAGCCGCTGGTCTGTCCACCGCCTGGCCAGCCGCCACCGCCGCTGCTGCCACCTGCTGAGCTGCCAGTGGTCTGCACGGTGAGAGTTGGACCTTCGCCACCGCTCACGCCTTGAACGTAGTTGCCGTTAACCTTGATGCCCTTGCCGCCAGTGCCAGTCATCTTGATGTAGATGGTGCCACCCAGCAGGTTCAGGTTGCCATCGGTCTTGAAGCCCTTGGCAGTGTAGTAATCGCTCGATGCGGCCGACTGAGAAGAGCCTGTGTTGTTGATGGTGATAGAGCCGCCGTTGGTTGTGATGTTGGTAGTAGAAACACCTTTACCGGCTACACCGCTCGAGTTTATCTTGAGCACGCCGCCGTTCATCACAAAGTCGACAGCCTTGATGCCGCTGCTGTAGCTTGCATCGCTATTGATAACCTGCATAGCACCGCTAGGAGTGAGAGTGATGTCACCGCCGTTGATGGTAACGGTGGCCTTGCTCTTGATGCTCTTGCTCATCGAACCGTTGTTGGCGATGGTGAAGGTGCCGCCATCGATAGTGATATTGCCGTCGGCCTTGATGCCTGCAGCGTTGTAGCTTGTGCCAGTGTCCTCACTGATGTCGCTAGTGCCGCCGTAGGTGGAGGTAACGTTGTTGAGGGTGTAGGTGCGTGTATAAACGCCACCAGTAGTACTACTAGTGTAGCCGCCTATTTGATAGTAGATATCAGAGCCACTAGTTGGGCCGCTGAAATTGTTGGTTAGGATTACATAAGAACGACCCATGCTTGAGTAGTTATCACTCTTGAAGTAGTAGGTGCCACTGTCGGCCGAACCGAAGTCGTAGTAATAGAATGTGAGGGTTGAGTAACCCGAGGTCTTTTGAACGGTGTTGTTGGTGATGTTTGCCACCATTGTACCATTGCTATTGTAGAGGTACATGTTGGTCCAAGCATTGCCGCCATAGCCACCGCTGCTTGAGGGTTTTGCAACATAAATCCTGTAAGATTGTGGGGTCTCGCCGCCGCCACTTGAGCTTCCAGCCTCGGCTGTGCCGCCCTGGCCGTTGGCCTTGATGTTGATAGTGGTTGTGGCGTTAGCCTCGTCGATTGTGATAGTGCCGTCGGCATTCAAGCCCTTGCCACCTTGTGCGGTGTTGGTAAGGTCAACGTTACCACCATGAATCAGGATGTCGCCACCAGCCTTGACGCAGGTGCCGTAGTCGATGTCGCCATCGCCAGCCACGAGGTTGCCGCTCTGAACCATCTTGAGTGTGCCCTTGAGCATGATAAAGTTGGAAGCAGCCTTGATTCCCTTGCCGCCAGCGCTTGTCATGGTCATGTCGAGAGTGCCGTCCTTGAGGGTCACCTCGCCAGTGTTCTCCTCTTCTTCAACGATTTGGTCGTTGTCGTCGGTCTCGTAGCTAGCCTGGATGCCGTCGTCGGCAACATTCTTGACTGTCACCTTGCCGCCATTCTGCAGGTAGTACTGGTTGATGTTGAAACCGTCGCCCTTAGATCCCAGGATGTTGATTTCGCCCACGGTCTTCTTAACCTCAACATACTCCTTGCCCCAGAATGCGTGGCTAGAGTTACCGGTGATGTTAAGAATGCCAGCACCCTTGAACTCGGTATGTCCCTTAACGGCGAAGCAGCCCTTCTGTGAGCCACCGGTGCCGTCGGTGAGGTTATTGGTAGTTCCCTCCACGAGTTCCACAGCTATGCGCTTGCCGTCACGAATGTTGATGGCTGCGCTGTCGGGGTTGTTAAGAGTAAGGCCGTTGAGTTGCACTGTAGCTTTAAATTCGCCGTCTTGATAGAACGAACCGTTGGTAGAGCTACCTGTGAGGGTATAGGTGATTTCCTCGGCTATGTTAGCATCTTGCAAAGCCACAACATGAGCGCCATTAACGCTGGCAGTCATGTTCTTGGCAATGTTACCAGCCACAATCACCTTGGCGGTGTTGCCATTGTAGGTCACCTTCACAGTGTTGTCAGGCACAGGTGTGTTGTCAACATATATTTGGTCAACATCAGCAACATTGAAGGTTTTGCCCTGAGCAGTGAATGAAGTGCCGTTGTTGTAGGGCATAGCCTCGAGTTGAGAGGTGGTGAAAGCCCAGCTCACATCGCCGGTTACGACCCACATAGTTTGGTCGCCGTCGGTGATTTCGCCAGCTTTGCTACCCAGGAGGATGTTGTAAACAAATGTCACGTCACCCGAAGTGATAGCACCATCGCTGTTTTGGTCTCCGTTAACAATTGCGCTGTTATCATTGTTAAGTAACCAGTTGTAGAGTGCAGTGATGTCGGCGCTAGTTACCTCGCCGTCACCGTTAACATCGCCAGCAACACTTAATGGGCCCTCAGAGCCCAAGCCAAACACCATGTTCAGGATGTCGGGCAAGTTGTTGGTGCCAGCTTGATTGCCAGAATTGCTAGCTACAAGTTTGTTGTTCTCAAATTTCAACGTCAAATCAGTTGTGGGATAAGACGTTACTGAACCGGAGTTCATTGTTACATTTAGGTAAGGATATATAGTCGCTGTCGCAGCCAATACACCTACCGAGATTAGAATAGTTAAGATTGCTTTTCTCATAAGCATTAATTTATGTTTTTAGTTATGAATTATTCAGAAAACCCACAAAATTATTGATACTCAAGTTAAAAAACAATTTTTTTCAACAAAAGCCCTCTATTTTTAAACAAACATAGATTTTCACATCTCCTTTTTTGGCACTAGCGACACTGGGGCTGAGCTCACTGAAAAAGAGACATATTGAGCAATCTTAAGGGTTCAAGCTCTTGATGTAGTTGTGGAGCTTGCGGTAGAAGGGGTGTCGAGTCATGGTGGTGCTGTCGCCGAGGATGAAGAGCTTCATGCGTGCGCGGGTGATTGCGACGTTCATTCGCCGCAAGTCGCGCAGGAAACCTATTTGCCCCTCATCGTTGGCACGGACCAGGCTGATAACGATGATGTCGCGCTCCTGGCCTTGGAAACCATCAACGGTGTTTACCGAGATAAGCTGCTTGAGAGGCTTGAAATAGGCACTCTTGCGCAGCATGCGTCGCAGCAGCTGCACCTGGGCACGATAGGGCGAGATGATGCCCACGTCGAGGCGTTCGTCAATCACCCGCTGTCGTCCCAGCCGCTCAAAATACTGCTGTAGTGTGTCGATGGTGAGGTGGGCCTCGGCGCGGTTGATGCGTCCGCAGGTTTCTCCCACGAGTTCCTCGTGAGCCTCGATGTTGAGTTGGGCAGTGTCGATCCACGTCATTGGGGTGTCGAGATCGAGGATGCTGCGGTATTTCACTTGGGGAGCGCTCTCGACCTCACTGTTATAGAACCAGTCGCTCGAGAAGCGCATGATGTCGTCGTTCATGCGGTATTGCACCTTGAGCAGCGTCACCACCTGCGGGTTGCTCTGCACGATGCGCTCCATGAGGGTGCGGGCAAGGCCGCCTTTTATTGCCTCGAGGCATTTCACGGTGGGAGGCAGTTGGCAGTGATCGCCAGCAAATATCACACGATTAGCCTTGCGGATGGCTATCCAGCATGCCGCTTCGAGTGCTTGAGCCGCCTCGTCGATGAACAGCGTGGCAAATTTCATTCCCTCAAGCACCCGGCTCGCACTACCTGCGAGGGTGCATGAAATCACGCGTGCACTATTGAATAGCTCGTTGTTGATGCGCAGCTCAAGTTCCGTTTCACGGCTTTTCAGCCTGTCTAGCTTTTGATGGTAGCTGTCGGAGCCTCGTCGCTTCGCGCTGCGAAGTTCGCGAATGGCTTTGCGAATCGCCCACAGCTGTGGATAGTCGGGGTGCGCCTCAAATCGTCGCTCGTAGGTGAATCCCAGCATCTTGTCGTTCACCTTAGTGGGGTTGCCAATGCGCAGCACCTCAACCCCTCGGTCGATGAGTCGCTCGCTGATCCAGTCAACCGCCATGTTGCTTTGTGCACACACCAGCACCTGATTCTCGCGCCTGAGCGTCTCATAGATGGCTTCGACCAGCGTTGTGGTTTTTCCGGTGCCGGGCGGGCCATGGACGATGGCAACATCCTTGGCAAGCAGCACCTCGTTGACGGCATGTTCCTGAGTGGGATTGAGCCAAGGGAAACGGATGGGTGCAAAGGTGAATTTCTCGGTCTTGCTGCGGTTGTAGAAGATGTCGCGCAGTTGTGCGAGGCGATTGCCTTTGGCCTTTGCGACTTTGTCGATAGCTTGGAGCATAAGTTGATAGGTGTGCTCATCCATCGAGAGTTGCACTCCCACTCGCTCGCGGCCTTGCAGCTCGGCCACGGCGTTGCCGTCGGGCACCACTATCACCATGCGGCTTTCTTGAGCATAGCTAACAGTTGCTGCAAACTTGAAATAGGAGATGTTGTCGCTGGAGTCGACATGGAAAAACATCACCTGGCGACCATACTCAAAATTGTGCTCGATGTCGGTATCCTCTTTGCGGTTCACCTCAACAACGAGCTGATTGAGCGAATTGTAGTAGCTGCGGCCCACGGCAATGGGCCACCAGCAATCCCCGCGCTTCACCTTGCGACCCAGCCCAACGGTCTCGGTGAGTCGCTGGAACTCAGCGCGCTCGGCGTCACGCTCAGCTACTAGCAACGCCCGCTGCTTGTGCAACTCTAATATGGGAGATACCGCCTGCATGGTTGAGGTGACAATGACGCGCCTAAAGCCCAATGAAGTACTTGCTATAGGGCAATTTTGACAGCAAGTGAACGATGGTGTAGCACACCACTACCTCAATTGTGACTACTGCAATGTACATAATAATATAGTGAAGACTAAATGATTCTGGCATCAGTGGTATAATGATGAAATTCATGAGTTGCTTGTGAATCAGGTAGATTCCAAAGCTGTGCTGGGCGAAATTGCAGACTATTCGCTTCATTCTATTACCAAGCTTAATGTGTTTGATGATAATAAAATAGGCACAACTCAACAGCACCACGTTTATTGCTAGATTGTCTTGTAACAAATGTGGAGGAACTTTAAAGAGGAAGTGGCTCACAGGTAACGCAATAATCAATAGAAACAAGGCACAGTGCCACCACTTGAATTTGGTAATATTTACATATTTTCTCAAGTAGAATCCCATCACAGCAAGCCACAGATAACCGTTAAAATAGTAGAGCCAGCCTTGTGAGAGGCTCACCACCTTTAAAGTGTCGCTATCGATAAATTTAAGATAGGGTGTGGCAAGAGCAATGGCTCCAAGGGCTAAGATCACTCGCAACTCGTTGAGTGAGCAATGATTGAGCCATAATGACAAAATGGGTGTTACAAGGTATATCCCCAACAAGACATAAATAAACCAGTAAGTGCCAAACTGAGGCTCAAAGGGGATAAGCAATATTGCATTTGGCAAATCACTCCAACCCATCTTGCCTGTGAAACAGCCAATCAACAACGTGATTATGGTCCAGACGACCATTGGAACCGCTATGCGCAGTAGCCGTTGTTTCATGAAAGGGAAGAACTTTTTGGGCTCATAGAGCACAAGCGATCCCGAAATCATGAAAAACATGATAAAACCTGCTACAGCAAAATAGTTGATGCCTCCCACCAGGCGTGCGCCATTAGTGCCTCCAGGCACGTAGGCATGAACTGTGAGCACACACAGGCAGGCTATCGACCTCACGGCATCAATCCAATAGATTCTGTTGTCATCAGGCTGTTTCATGAATAAATACTGGTTGTGGTTGAAAAATAGAAATTCTAGATATTCAAGATGACCAAGAAAATCCAGAATTTCACGTTAATTGCCATTTTAATGGTTTATCCTACTTGGACGCCGGGGCGCACTTCGCCATGAGGGCCAATGACCACGAGGCGGCCGTCGGCATCCTCGGCGCTGAGAATCATGCCCTGTGACTCAATTCCCTTGAGGGTTCGTGGCGCGAGGTTGGCGATAAAGCACAGCTCCTTGCCAACGAGATCCTCGGGGTTATAGAACTTGGCGATGCCCGACACGATAGTGCGACCGCCCATACCGTCGTCGATGGTGAACTTGAGGAGCTTGTCGGCCTTCTTCACCTTCTCGCACTGGAGCACCTTGCCCACGCGAATGTCGAGCTTCTGGAAGTCGTCGAAAGCGATTGTTGGTGCAATAGGCTTAGGCGTGAAGTTGTTGAGAATGTTCTCCTGCTTGATGCGCTCGAGTCGATCGGTTTGAATCTTGATAGTCTCATCCTTGATTTTCTCGAAGAGCAGCACGGGTTTCTCAACTCGGTCGCCAGCCTTAAGGATGTCGATAGAGCCCAGCTTGCTCCAGTCGGCGCATTGCATGTTAAGCATCTTGCGCAGCTTCTCGGCGCTGAAGGGCAGGAATGGCTCAAAAGCGATGGCGAGATTGGCAGTGATTTGCAATGCCACGTTCATGATAGTCTCAACGCGTGTCATGTCGGTTTTGGCAAGCTTCCAAGGCTCGGTGTCGGCGAGGTATTTGTTGCCGATGCGGGCCAGCTTCATTGCCTCGGCTAGCGCAGCACGGAAGTGGAATGTGTCGAGAGCTTTGCCCAATTCGTCTTTCACGCCCATGAATTCCTCGATAGTGGCGCGATCATAATCGTTAAGCTCATGAGCCTCGGGGATTACGCCATCGAAGTACTTGTTGGTAAGAACAATGGCGCGGTTCACGAAGTTGCCCAAGATGGCTACTAGCTCGTTGTTGTTTCTATCTTGGAAATCTTTCCAAGTGAAATCGTTATCTTTGGTCTCGGGTGCGTTGGCAGTGAGCACATAGCGCAGCACGTCTTGCTTGCCAGGGAAATCTTTCAGATATTCATGCAGCCACACAGCCCAGTTCTTGCTTGTCGAAATTTTGTCGCCCTCAAGATTGAGGAACTCGTTGGCAGGCACGTTGTCGGGCATGATGTAGTCGCCGTGAGCGTGCATCATTGTTGGGAAGATGATGCAGTGGAACACGATGTTATCCTTGCCAATGAAGTGAATCAGGCGAGTGCTGTCGTCTTGCCACCACTGTTGCCAAGAGCCGAATTGCTCGGGGTGAGCATCACACAATTCCTTGGTGTTGCTGATGTAGCCGATAGGAGCATCAAACCACACGTAGAGCACCTTGCCTTCGGCACCTTCCACTGGCACTGGGATTCCCCAGTCGAGGTCGCGTGTCATTGCACGTGGCTCCAAGTCCATGTCGAGCCAAGACTTGCATTGGCCATAAACGTTGGTGCGCCATTCTTTATGACCGTCAAGAATCCATTGCTTGAGCCACTGCTGATACTCGTTGAGTGGCAGATACCAGTTGGTGGAATCGCGCAGCACGGGCACCGCGCCACTCTCCTTGGCATGTGGATTGATGAGCTGAGTTGGCTCCAAGCTACGCTGGCAACCTTCTTCACATTGGTTGCCATAGGCTTTGGGATGATGGCAATAGGGGCATTCTCCCACCACATCACGGTCGGTGAGGAACCTGTGCTCTTTTTCGTCATAGAATTGCTTTGTGGTCTTTTCCACTAGTTTGCCCTCGTCATAAAGCTTGCGGAAAAATTCTGCGGCAAACTTGTGATGAATCTTTGACGTGGTGCGGCTATATATATCATAGGAGATGCCAAATTCTTGGAATGAGTCCTTGATGAGCTCATGATATCGATCAACGACCTGCTGTGGGGTGATGCCTTCTTTGCGGGCTCGCTGGGTCACTGGAACGCCGTGCTCGTCGCTGCCGCCAACCATCATCACCTGCTCGCCTTTCAGGCGCAGATAGCGCACATAGATGTCGGCAGGAACATAAACTCCAGCCAGGTGACCAATGTGTACTGGCCCGTTGGCATAGGGTAAGGCTGTTGTCACGAGCGTGCGTGCATATTTCTTTTTCTCTTCCATATTATTGATATAAAAAATGTGTGTGTTTTTTGAAATTTTTTGCAAAGTTAGGAAAAAGTTTTCAGTTATCGGTTATCGGTTGCCAGTTTTTGGTTTTTGGTTTGGTGTTAATCGTTTTATGAAAAAGAGCGGAGAAAAAAATATGGTTTGGTTTTGTCAATTTGTGGGTTTGATGTACATTTGCAAGTTTTTTAGAGTAAATGGAGAAGAATTACCTAAATAGAGTGGCGTGGATAGTGCCGGCAGTAGTGCTGTCGCTCTTGGCGTTATATTGGCTTCCTGCGCCCTCGATAGGAGGTTGGCAGATGCGCAAGATTGACTTGCTCAGCGACATCCGTAACGACTCGGTAGTTCTTGCCAGCAGCACCACCAGTGATTACTCTGGGGGACAAGAGCTTGACACCTTGGTAAAAAGAGGCAGCGTCGATGAGATGGAAGTGCCTGTTCTCGAGGGTTCCCGCCTCACCCGCGGCAAAGATGGTAAGCTTGTCACTCTGGAGGATTCAATCATTGAAGCCGAAGCGTTGAAAGTTGAGAAGAAGGTTGGCGTGACGAGCATAGTTGACCTGAGCGAAGGTGCAGCCGGCGGAATGAACTCTTTTTATCAGGCACTTGACATGGCGGGCTCACGACCTGTGCGCATTGCCGTGCTTGGCGACTCGTTCATTGAGGGCGACATCATGACAGCGATGCTTCGCGAACTGTTGCAAAAGAGGTTTGGTGGCAAGGGCTGTGGCTACCTTCCCATAACAAGCATCACGGCCAGCAACCGGGTGACGGTGAAGCAATCGTTTGAGGGCTGGACCACCCACAAGTGTGTTGATCGCGCAGGCTTTGTCGACACCTACAACAATCTCACGGGATATTACTTCAATGCCTCTCAAGGCGCTTGGGTTAACATGGAGTGCCGTGGTAATGCCTACCCGCACTCGGCGTCATGCACTAGCTCGTCGCTCTACTACCTGGGCGGTGGAGGCACTGGCTCGGCGTCGGTGACAATTAACGGCACCACCAACCGGTTCTTCACACTTGAGGACTATGAGAGTGTTGGCAAAGTGACCATCACTGGCGATATCACCAGCGCTAAGTGGGTGATAGACAATCCATCGGGAATAGTTTTCCTTGGCGCATCAATGGATTGCGACAACGGTGTGATAGTCGACAATATGTCGATGCGTTCGTCGTCGGGCCGTCACCTTTACAGGATTAACGACCGCATTCTGGGTGGTTTCAACAACGTTCGTCCTTATGATTTGGTGATAATCATGTATGGCCTCAATGTTGCTGGGCGAGTGGCCAGCGAGTTCACCGAGTATAGCAGAATGATGCAGCAGGGTGTTGAGAACATCAAGCGATGCATGCCAGGCACCAGTGTGTTGCTAGTGAGCTGCAGCGACCGCGAGGAACGTGGCAGCAATGGTTTCAAGACAATGAAAGGCGTGCTTGGCTTGATACAGGCCCAAAAGCGTGCGGCAATTAACACTAAAGTGTCGTTCTGGAACCTTTATGACGCAATGGGTGGCGAGGGCAGCATCGTCGAAATGGTTAAGAAAGGCGAGGCAGCTCGCGACTACACCCACTTGACTGGTCGTGGCGGTGATCGCATAGCGCGTCTTCTCTATGACGCACTGATGCTAGGTTATGATAATCGATAATTGAGATGCAATGGAGGCAACGTGGCACAACATATTGAATTTTGTGAACTCTCAGTTTGGCACACTAGACTGGGGGCTGCTGCTCAAGCAACTCACCTACGACGAGAAATCTCCGCTCATTTTCTCGAGTGGCATGTTCCTGTGCATGTTCTCGGTTTTCATTGTCATCTACACGCTACTTCGCAAGAAGTCGATGCTGCGCACCATTTTTGTGCTCGCGTTCAGTTACTATTTCTACTACAAGAGCAGTGGCATTTATTTCTTCTTGCTTGCTGTGGTGACGTGCTCCGACTATTTGATAGCCGACATCATCTACACTACAAGGTCGAAGCTGGGGCGCAAGTGCCTGGTGGCATTGAGCCTGTTGATTGACTTGGGCCTGCTGGCTTATTTCAAGTACACCAACTTCTTTGGTCAGCTGTGGAGCGACATCAGTGGCGCACCGTGGCACAATTTTGAGATTTTCCTTCCTGTGGGCATCTCGTTCTTCACCTTCCAGTCGCTTAGCTACACCATCGATGTTTATCGCCGCAAGATAGAGCCTGTTGACAACTTGCTCGACTATGCGTTCTTTGTCTCGTTCTTCCCGCAGCTGGTGGCTGGCCCCATCGTTCGTGCCAGCGACTTCATCCCTCAAATGTACAAGCCCTTGCGTGTCACTCGTGAGATGCTGGGCTTGGGATTTTGGTTTGTGGTGATAGGTTTGTTCAAGAAAGCTGTGATAAGCGACTACATCAGCATCAACTTTGTGGAGCGCGTGTTTGAGAATCCCATCCAGTTCAGCGGCATTGAGAACCTGCTTGGAGCCTATGGTTATGGCTTGCAAATCTACTGCGACTTCTCGGGCTATAGCGACATGGCGATAGGGCTTGCGTTGCTCTTGGGATTCCGCTTCAACATCAACTTCAACAATCCTTATAAGGCGGTTTCGGTTACCGACTTCTGGCGTCGCTGGCACATCTCGCTAAGCTCTTGGCTCAAGGACTATCTTTACATATCGCTTGGCGGTAACCGCAAGGGAAAGATTCGTCAGTATCTCAACCTGTTCATCACAATGTTGCTGGGCGGCTTGTGGCACGGTGCATCGATTAATTTCATCTTTTGGGGAGCGTTGCATGGCGTTGCGCTGGTGATTCACAAGATGTGGATGAGCCTCACCCGTGGGTGGAAGCTCGTTAACAGCAAAGTGTGGAATGTGCTCATGGTGATAGTGACCTTCCACTTTGTGATTTTTGCGTGGATGATTTTCCGCAATGCCGACATCACTTGGAAAGGACTCTTCCAAAACGGCGAGTGGGGTAACTTGGGTGTTATGCTGTCGCAAATCTTCACCAGTTTCCATCCCGAGCTCTTGACCGACGTGGTCACTAGCTACTGGCACGTGTTTGCCCTCATAGTTTTGGGATATTGTCTGCACTTTGTCCCCGACTCGGTTTCGCAGGCTTGCAAGCGCGCCTTTGTTAAAATGCCTGCTGTGCTTTATGTGCTGGTGCTCGTGATTCTCATTGTGGTTATCATGCAGGTTAAAACTAGCGAGATACAACCGTTTATCTACTTCCAGTTCTAAAAAAGAGAGCGGGCTGGAGCAGCGATAAAGAAAAATGAGCCAAACGACCGTTTAGCTCATTGTTTTTTTGTGCATTATGCATTGATTGAGTTATTCGTAGAGGTTGAAGCTGTAGGCATAGAGGAAGAAGCATGCCACAACATAGGATATCACATTAGCCAGCACTGTGGCACTCATAACTCTCTTGAAGCCACGAGACTTCATCATCATCCAGTTGAGAATGACCTCAATAATAACTGTGAAAATAAATGCGCCTACCAGCGTTGTGACAAAGGTGATGAACGATTCGCTATTGTTAATATCAATGTCAACCGAGCTAACCCAGGGGAACCAAACCACGAGCATCCACCCGTTGTTCACAACCTTGGAGAGCAAGGCGCCTGCAACTGCGCTAACAATGTTGCTCACGCAACAGGGGAACATAATGCGGGCTTCAAACTTCTTGTTCTCGAGGAACTGTGACATAATAATTCCCTCGGCAATTATAACTAATAAAAAAACGCTCCAACCTAATGGGTGAGACGCATATTTTCCAAACGACGCTGTGTAAAGTAACATAGCAATATCAATAATTAAATACCTTTTTTCTAAATTTTCTAAATTAGTTAAAGAGCTGCAAAAATAGGTATATTTTTTTATTTATAAGGACTTTTGCTAAATAAAAACGCCGTGACACTATTATTTATGGTGAAAATTGGTAACTTTGCACGCTCAAAATAAACCCAACCAATGATTTCGACTACACACATCATGGGCGTTGTGCTCACAGTGGCAGTGTTGCTGCTGGTGAGCTGGCTCTCGTCGCGCAATGTTAAGGATGAGCGCAGTTTCACGACAGGTGGCACCGCTGGCAGCTGGATGGTGTGTGGCGCGTTCCTCACCACGCTGGCAGGTGGCCAATCGACTGTGGGCACTGCACAACTGGCGTTCAGCTATGGCATTTCGGCCTGGTGGTTCACACTGGGCGCTGCGCTGGGCGGTGTGATGCTTGCGGTGTTCTATGCCGATGCGTTGCGTCGCAGTGGTTGTAGCACTTTGCTCGAACTTGTGGGCCGCGAATATGGCCACAAGGTAGAAGCTTTGGGTTCTATTCTGTTCTTGATAGGCATCTTCATCAGCATAGTGGCTCAAGTGCTCACATCGGGAGCGATGATTGGCAGTTTGTTTAATGTGAGCACATTGTGGTCGCTCATCATTGGCGCTGTGCTGATAATGCTGTTTGTAATCTTTGGTGGCATAAAGAGTGCCGGCGCTGGTGGAATAGTGAAGTTGATACTACTATACTTTGGATCGGTTGCTACGGGAATTATTGTGTATCGCATGGCAGGAGGTGTCGACGGCTTTGCTCAAGGCATCGACGACATTTACAAATCTTCCACCATAGCTTCGCTGAATGGGCTTGACGGCATGGAGGCAATCCATCACCGCTATGGCAGCATGCTTGCCCGTGGAGCGTTGAAGGACTTGGGTGGCTGCCTCTCGCTGGTGCTTGGCGTGGTGTCGACTCAAACCTATGCGCAATGCATTTGGTCGGGAGCCACTACTGCCAAGGCGCGTCGTGGTGCACTGCTGTGCGCATTTTTCATTCCAGTGATTGGTGCTGCGTGCACGCTGGTGGGGCTTTACATGCGAGGCCATTATGTGACAGCTGCCGAACTCGAGGCCCTCAAGCAGGCTGGCGAGACTCTTCCTGACGGGATTGGTGTTATAGCCCACTCGGCTCAGGCATTCCCTGCGTTCATCTTGCAGCACTTGCCTGCATGGTTTGGAGGCTTGATGCTGGGAGCGCTTCTCATCAACATTCTGGGCTGTGGCAGCGGTCTGATGCTTGGCGCGTCAACAATCCTGGTGCGTGACGTTGTTGCCAATGTGCAGCGCAAGTTCTCAAGAGTGCAAATAGGTATCTCCCAACTGCTTCAAACCAGGCTTGCAATAGTGGTGCTGCTTGCGGTAGCAGTTGTTGTAGCCAATACCTTTGAGGGAAGTTTTATCAACGATTTGGGATTCCTTTCATTGGGCCTGAGGGCTGTGGCAATCATTTTCCCGTTAAGTTTCGCCCTGTGGCTGCCTGGGCGCTTTTCACCTCATGGCGTGATGCTGGCGATGGTTGCCGGCACAGCCGCCATGTTGCTCGCAGGCTCAACAAAGTTGCCGGGCGACGCCGTGTACTACGGCCTCGCCACATCACTGGTGATTATTCTTTTATCGAAAAAGAAGTAGAGGGGGAGAGTTTATAGTTCATAGTTGAGAGGGCAGAGCAGCCTCATTGTCTTCTCGCAAAGTTGCACCTGTCGGTGCCGCAAAGCCTCGCAAGCGAGGAATTTTTAATTTCTGGCGTAAGCCGGCTGGCTTTGTGACGAGCTCTGCTCGCAGCTTTGTGAGATTAATAAAGCATCAGCGCGCAGCCACAATTGTGCATTGAAACAGGTTGGGCGCTTCGCTTAAAATTATTTTAAAATTAATTTTTAAAATTCCATATCCTAAGGACAGATTTTTTAATTTTCATTCAAATTTTAAGCACGCAGTGCGCCCTTCAAGTATTGAACGCAATTGTGCATTGTGCACTAAAGATGGCGCAGCCACAATAGTGCATTGTGCCTTGTGCATTATTTAAAGCCAACCAGCGCTCTTGTACCACTCGATGGCTTCGTGGATGCCTTGCTTGAGGTCGTATTGCGCCGTGAAGCCGAAGTCGCGCTCGGCATCGGTGGTGTCGCACAGCCAGTTGCGCTGCTTGAGAATGCGGAACTTGTCGGGGTTGAGAGTGCTTGGCTTGCCAGTGACTTTGCCCCAGAACTCTGCCACATGGCACACTATCTTCACAATCCATAGCGGGCAGGTGATGGGAATCACCACTTTCTTGCCCAGCTCGTCGAGGACTATCTGGCGGAACTCCTGCTGGGTGTAGCTACGGTTCTCGCTCATGAAGTAGGCACGGCGTTTGGGCCCAGCTTCGAGAGCATCCATCACGCCTCGAGCCAGGTCTTTCACGTAGATAAAGGTTAGCATCTGCTTCTTGAATCCCACGCTGAAGTCAAATCCTCGCTTTATACTCTTTATCATCAAGAAATAGTCGCGCTCGTGAGGGCCATAGACGCCTGTGCAGCGGAAGATGGTGTAAGGAAAATCGGCTTGCATCTGCAAGTAGGTTTCTCCCTTGAGTTTTGATGTGCCGTAACGGGTGTTGGGTGCAGGCACGTCGGTGCTCTTGAACGCTGTGTAGTTCACTTCGTCGCCAGGTCCCATCACGCTCAGGCTGCTCATCATCAGGAACACCAGGGGCACGGCATCAAGCTCTCGGAGCTCGTCGACAAGGCTCTTGAGATAGCCATAGTTCACTGTCTCGAAGTCGAGATAGTTGGTGGCCTTGGTCAATCCCAGGTTTTGCACCACAAAGTCCCACTTGCCATTCTGCTCGATGTGGCTCTTGAGGGTGTTGTGCAACGCCTCGCTGTCGCTGAAGTCGAGCTCGAGGAAGTGTATGCGGTCGTCGGTGAGGAACTCACGGCTGGTGGTGCGTCGCACTGCCGCCCACGTCTCGTAGCCGCGGCTCAAGGCTTCTTCCACAAGATATCCACCAATGAAGCCTCCGGCTCCTGTAATGAGAATCTTCTTAGTCATCGTTCAAGAACTTTTTTCACTTTTTCGAGTATTAATTCGGGGCTAATGTCGCTCATGCAGTGATAGTCGCCAAAACGACATTTTTTATTGCCGAAAACCGAGCACGGGCGGCACTTGAGGTCGAGCTGAACAGTGTCCTTGACTGCTTGGTGCCATCCCATGAAACCACATGAAGGATGGGTAGCGCCCCACACACTCACCGCTGGCAGGTCGACCAGCGACGCCAGGTGCATGTTGGCCGAGTCCATAGTGAGCATCACGTCGCAATGGGAGAGCAGCACTAGCTCGTCGGCCATTGAGTGCTTGATGTGAGGTAGCGACAGCACATTGCTGTAGCGTCGCATTATGGGGTCGAGGAGGTCGCGCTCTTTCTTGCCGGCACCCATCAGGAAGATGTGGCAATTATCCCAGCGTGACATTTCACTAATCACGAGTTGCATCTGCTCTAGAGGATACTCCTTGCCGCGGTGCGCCGAGAATGGAGCAACGGCTATCCAGCGTTCGCCGTCTTCCTTGGCAGGAACAATGGGGCTGCGAGGCGCCTCGTCTTGTGAGAAGATGCTGGCAAACTCCTCTCCTAGATTGAGTCCTAGTTGGCGAAAAACCGCTTTGTAGCGGGCATGAGTTGAAAGCACAGGCTGCTTCGACTTGCCACGGATGAGCTTACGCTTTTCTTTGCGCCCCTTGTCGATTGTGGCTATTGTCACACCCTTGCACCTAAGGGCAAAGGTCATGAGCTTGGTGCGAAGCACATCATGAAGGTCGGCAACAGCGTCAAAATTATAGCGATGTTGCAGGTTGAGGGCGAGCTTCATGGGCCCGCTCATTCCTTTGTATTGATCTAAATCTATTCCAAGTACAATGAGATTGGCTGGTCGATTGACGAACATCCCCTCGGCCATCTTGCGTGTAGCCAGCACGAAATTGACCTTGGGGTTGGCTTCACACACAGGGTAGACGATGGGGATTGTCATCGCCACATCGCCCAGGGCCGAGAAGCGGGTGATGAGCACTCGGCGCAGCACTTTATTCTCACTATCTCTTGCCATAGAGTACGGGGTTAGTTGAAGGGTCGTTATACATCTTCATCTGCCTGTACACTTTCATGTATTTACGGCCAGTGGTGTAGTCGGCAAGCAACTGGTCGATGGCAGTGATTAAATCGGCGCGTTGCTCAAGCAGCACTTCAAGTTTTGCTTGGCAGGCAGCGTGATGCTCAGGCGTAGCTTCAGCACGCTCCACTTGCTCTCGCATGTGATAAATCTTGAGCGCGAGAATCGACAGGCGGTCGATTGCCCAAGCTGGGCTTTCGGTGTTGATAGTGGCATCGCTTCTCACTTCAACGCCATCATACAGGGTGTGGAAAAAACTGTCGATCTCCTCGACCAAATCGGTGCGCTCTTGGTTGCTGCGGTCGATGCGGCGCTTGAGGGCCAGTGCCTCGACGGGGTCGATTTCGGGGTCGCGAATTATGTCCTCGAGGTGCCACTGCACGGTGTCGATCCAGCACTTTGTGAAGAGTGCGTTCTCAAATGAACCCTCGGCGTAGGGTGACGCAACTTTAGCGTCTACATCGTCGGTGGCGTGATAAAGTTTGATTGTTTTGTCAAAAATGACATTAGCGCTTTCTGCAAAGTCCATTTGTTATTTGATTTTTATGCTACAAGGTGCAAATGTAATAAGAAAAAACGAATTATTTACTAAGATCTAAATGTTTTGACCAGAAGCTGCGGTTGCGACGCCTGTAAAAGGCGTGAGTACCCATTGGAAACTCGCCGCCAGTGAGTTTCATGGCCATCTCGGGGTGACCTTCAATGGCAAAATGTGCTGCAGTCGAGGCATCGGGAATACGCACGCTGCCAGGCCAAAGCTCGTTGACGCGCACACTCCACACCACGTCCTCAAAGTTTGCGATTTGTGTTGAGTTTTTAGCCATAGCAGACATCTCGGCAGGATGTTGGTCAAGCACGCGAAGCATTGTCTCGACACGCCTCAACGAGAATCCTCCATTGCCCACCTTCCACTTGAGTAGGATAGGATTGAATCCACCTCGCAGCAGTGCCCAGCCACGTCTTATCTTGTAGGCGACGCGTTTTGCCACATTCCAGCCCTCTACCTCGCTTCGTGCCGGTAGCCACGGTGCGCCAATGTAGTCGTAGTCTAGCGAGCACCAGTAGTCGAGCTTGTCATGAAACAGTGCAACATCGGTCTGGCATATGAGAACAAATTGTGATTTCATGAAGCGGGAATAAAGTTCACGGCTGAGCATGAACTGGTTGTATCCGTGTCGTCCCTTAAAGAATTCAGAACTGAAACACTCCACACGACATCGGCCTGAACTGATGCCTAGTAGCTCATCAAGTGGCAACAGGTCAAGACCTTCGGGGCACACCACAGCGATATCGCGCTCGGGCGACAATATCCGAAGGTTACGCTTTACCGCCCATCGTTCGATGTCGCTCAAGTTGTTGCGGTAGATTGGAATGATTACTGTCACCAATTGTGAATGGTTTTGGTTACTTGGCATATCTGATTATTTGTACTTAACGATTTTAAGTGCTGTGCGTCGCACAGTGCGTCGCAGCCGCCAGGTGCTGCACTGCTTGGCGGCGGCAACAGCTTTGAGCACTTCGCCGATGCTGCCGCTAGGCTCGTCATCGGTTTCCACGAGCAAGTGGTCGAGTGGGGTGGCTGCGAGGGCCTTTTCGTTGAACTTTGCCCCATAACTCAAGTAAAAACCGGCATTTAACAACTCACGTGCCACGTTCTCGTTGCTACGATAGCCGTGAATCACCCATGCCACATTGTGGGCAGCAGGGTTGTCGCGCCATAGCCTGAGCACTTGCTGAGAGGTGCGCACGCAGTGGATTATTAACGGTTTGCCTGCTGCAGCAGCAATGTGTATGTGTGCTTGCATCACCTTCTCCTGCACATCAAGCGAAGGCCCCTTGAGAGAGTCGAGGCCCGTCTCGCCAATTGCCACCACTAGCGGGTGCTGTGCCACTTTTTTAAGCCTCTCCACTTTCTCTTGCCAATCATCGTCGATGCGCCACGGGTGAAGCCCCACCGAGTATATTTTGCCCTGCTCGGGATTGAACTCGTCGACATCGACACTAATGAGGGCCTGCTCGGCACTGGTGTCATGGCTGTGAAAATTGGTGATTACCGGTGGCACTGGATCGTAGCCGTGACCTCCCCAGGGGTTGCAGCTGATGATTCGCTTTATGCCCATCCATGTGCCAACAATGGGGCCATAGCTCATGATAGCGTCAACGGCATAGTTGCTACATGTGGGAGTGTAGCGGCACACAGGCGGAGTGAGCGGCGATATGAACCGCTGGTAGAACCTGATGGGTAGGATGAAAATCTGCTTGACTATTTTGCCTGGGCTAAGTTTCATGGCTCTGACTCTTGAGTGACGGCAGCGGCTATCTTGCCGAGCAATTCTTGCATGCTGCGCTCGATGGTGGTGTAGTTGTAATTGTGACTGGCAAGCCAGTTGAAGCCAATGAGCACGGTGGTGCCATTTTGTTTCACGGCATCGAGCAGCTGGCGGTTGAGGCGGTAGGCCTCGCGAGTGCGACGGCGCAGCAGCACGCGGTCTACGGCATGACGCACTCGTTTCTTGGGAATGGAAACGAGGAAGCGCGCTGCCACCGGATGTTTGCCTTCGCCCGACGGCACGGCAAGCCACACCGCGCGCAGCGGATAGGCGATAATCGAAGTACCGTGAGCATAGAGATCATCTATCTCGGTCTTGCTACACAGCTTTTCGCTCTTATATAGTCTCATGCGTTTCATCGTTCAAGTGTGCGAAGTTACAAAAAAACTCACTACTACAGCCTAAAATGATGAAAAAAACTCATTTCCCCGCTTCTTTTTGAAATATCTGACTTTTTGCTTAATTTTGCAGACAAATTATTAACGGAAACATTTTAAAAGCTTTTATACCAATGAAACTGAATATTATAGCTGCAATAGCATTGGCGTTGACCCTCATGCCAGCGATGGCGCAAGTAGACGAATCGACCGATGCGGGTCGCAAGCGCATGTCGTGCACGAGCATCATGGTGGGCAAGAATGCCAGCACCGACGGCTCGGTAATGACCTCTCACACCTGCGACTCGTGGTATCGCACGTGGATGACAATGACACCAGCCCGCGACTATGAGCGCGACACAGTGACTGCTATCTATAAAGGCCGCATGCACACTCAGAGTGCCAGCGATAGCACCAAGCTCTATGTAAAGGGCTATATCCCTCAGGTGCGCCACACCTATCGCTATCTCGACACCGCCTATCCTTGCATGAACGAGAAACAGGTTGCGATGGGCGAAACCACCATTGGTGGTCGTGACACCTTGCGCAACAAGGCTGGAATGTTCTATATCGAGGAACTTGAGCGCATAGCGCTGGAACGTTGCTCCACCGCCCGCGAGGCGATAGCGTTGATGGGCAGCCTTGCCGAGCAGTATGGCTACTGCGACAGCGGGGAGTGCCTCACCGTGGCCGACCCTAACGAGGTGTGGATTTTCGAGATTTTTGGTGCTGGCCCCAAGAAGATAGGCGCCGTGTGGGCTGCCGTTCGCATCCCTGATGACGAGATTGCCGTCTCGGCCAACATTTCCCGCATAGGGACCCTCAATCTCAATGACAAAGACCATTATATGGCATCTAAGAACGTTAAAGACGTTGCCAAGCAACTCAAGCTGTGGGATGGTAAGGAAGAGTTCAATTTCTTCAAGGCCTATAGCGGCGAGAATTACTTCAAGGAGAAGAAGAACTACAGCGTGCGTGAGCATTACATCATGAACGCCCTGGCACCATCGCTCAACCTGAGCGACACAGTGTCGTGGCTCCCATTGAGCGTGAAGCCCGATGCCAAGGTGAGCCCCGAGCAGGTGATGCAGTTGCTGGGTAGCTACTATGAGGGAACCGACAAGAACTTGAGCGGTCGTCACAAGATTCCTAACCCCAAGCGCAAAGACAAGAAAGGAAACCTCGTGGAGAATGAACCCGACAGCATCGTCTCTCCATTCAGCAACCCATGGATGCGCCCCGATGAGATAAACATGTATTACGCCATGGGCGATTCCACGATGAAAAACATACGCACCGTGAGCGTGTCGTGGTGCGCCTACAGCACTGTTATCCAGTTGCGTTCATGGCTCCCTAACGAAGTGGGAGGCGTAGCTTGGGTGGCACTTGACAACCCTGGTGAGAGTCCACGATTCCCAATTTTTGCGGGAACAACCGAGCTTCCCAATTTGTTGCAGGTGTGCGGCCAGCACAGCGACCGCGACGATGCCGCCCTGTGGCACTACCGCAAGGCCAACCGCCTCGCCACCGTGCGATGGGGCAAGTTCCGCTCAATGATTGAGTCGCAGCGCGACTACTTCATGGAGAAAGGAAAGCTTGAGCTTCCCTATGTGAGCCAGATGTGGCAGGACCTCAACAGCAGCGACCCCAAAGCCGCGCAGAGGATGCTTAACGGCTATGTTGCCGACTTCTTTGGCGCGACCATCATTCGCTGGGACGAGCTCGCACGCACCCTCTGGCGCCAAACCTGGACGGGATTTTAGTTAATGCATAATTGGGCTAAGGGGATAAAGGAATTTTTTGAGAACAACTAATATTAAAAAAGAACGAGGCCTTTCGGTCCCGCTCTTGATGTCTTCACAACGGTCACCTCATCATAGAGGTCTTCCAAGAAGTTGTATTATCTGATACAAAGATACAAATTTGAAAGCAATTCACAACCTCAGGGCAAGAAGACAGCGACGTGTGTCGGTTGTATTATCTGATACAAAGATACAAATTTGAAAGCAATTCACAACAAGTTCGGGCTGGCTCTCATGGGCACGCCTGTTGTATTATCTGATACAAAGGTGCAAATTTGAAAGCAATTCACAACTGATGAGGCGTTTGTGGGCGAAGCTATTGGTTGTATTATCTGATACAAAGGTACAAATTTGAAAGCAATTCACAACGACTTTTTAGATTTATTTAGGCGTTTTTTTTTCGTAGTTCGGGAAAAAGTAGTACCTTTGCAGCCGCATTACAAAAATAGATTATTAACACAGTGGAAAAATTTGGCTGCTTGCAACCACTTTAAAAAAATGCTAAAACTGCGAATTATCCCTCAAATCTTTCACAGCATCTTAGCGTTTTTCCACATTAAAACAATTTGGAAAAATGAACTATTTATTTACTAGTGAGTCGGTTTCGGAAGGACATCCCGACAAAATAGCCGACCAAATTAGCGATGCGCTCCTTGACCACTTCTTAGCTTTTGACCCCAATAGCCGTGTGGCTTGTGAGACACTTGTAACCACAGGTCAGGTGGTGATTGCCGGTGAAGTTAAAAGTAAGACCTACATCGACCTGATGGAGGTTACTCGCCAGGTGATAAACGAGATTGGTTACAACAAGAGTGAGTACAAATTTGACGCCGAGTCGTGTGGCGTGTTCTCGGCAATCCATGAGCAGAGTGGCGACATCAACCGTGGTGTTGACCGTGCCACCAGCGAGGAGCAGGGAGCCGGCGACCAGGGTATGATGTTTGGCTTTGCATGCAACGAGACACCAAACTACATGCCGTTGACCCTAGACCTGGCGCACATGCTGCTGCGTGAGCTTGCTGCGCTGCGCAAGGAAAAGGTTATTCCTTACCTTCGTCCCGATGCCAAGAGCCAGGTGACAGTGGAGTATGACGACACGACCCATCGTCCCGTGCGCATCCACACTATCGTCATCAGCACTCAGCACGACGACTTTATCAAGTCCGACGGCATCTCTCAGAAGGAGGCCGACGAGCAGATGCTTGAGCGCATTCGTCACGACATGGAGACAATATTGCTGCCACGCGTGAAAGCCAAACTGCCAGAGACGGTGCAAAAGCTCTTTGACAAGGACCTCATCCTTCACGTGAATCCCACAGGAAAGTTTGTGATTGGTGGCCCTCATGGCGACACTGGTCTTACTGGCCGCAAGATTATCGTCGACACCTACGGTGGCCGAGGAGCACATGGTGGTGGCGCCTTCAGTGGCAAGGATCCCAGCAAGGTGGACCGCAGTGCAGCTTATGCCGTTCGACACATTGCCAAGAACGCAGTAGCTGCCGGCATCGCCGACGAAATGCTCGTTCAGGTGTCCTATGCCATTGGCGTTGCCAAGCCTGTGAGCATCAATGTCAACACTTTTGGCACTAGCCATGTGAGCATGAGTGACGCCGAGATTGCTCTAAAGCTGAAGGATATTTTCCCAATGACGCCTTATGCCATTGAGAAGCGCCTGAAGCTACGCAATCCCATCTATCAGGAGACAGCCTCCTATGGTCACATGGGCCGTGAGCCACAAGTCATCACCAAGCACTTCAAGTCGCTCTATGAGGGCGACCGCACTGTCGAGGTGGAGCTCTTCACTTGGGAGAAGCTCGACTACATTGACGAGCTGCGCAATGCGTTTGGCATCTAAGCCCACAAAGATTCCTACAAAACACCATCAAGAATGGGTCCCAAAAGTCTCAGCTTTTGGAACCCATTTTTTTATAACTCTAATCCCCCTGTTAAAGCGATAGCCTAATTGTGCATTATGCATTGATTAAAGTTCTTTCAGGGCGGTTTTTGCCTCTTCAACGCCTTGTTCGGCGGCTTTCTGTAGCCACTCTTTAGCTTTCTTTTTGTCCTTCTTCACGCCCTCTCCCTCGGCATAGGAGAGACCCAAATTAAATTGTGCCACAGCATCACCCTGAATAGCCGCTTTCTCATACCATTCGTTGGCGATAGCATGATCCTGGCTCACACCTTTTCCCTCTTCGTAGCAAATTCCCAGGCATCGTTGCCCAATGGCATTGCCTTGCATGGCAGCCTTGCGATACCAATAGGCAGCCTGGTTGTAATCCACTCCCACTCCATTGCCGTTGAAGTAGCAGCTTCCCAGGTTGCACTGAGCCATGTCGTCGCCCTGGTCGGCAGCCTTGTGGTACCATTGAGCCGCCTTGACCATGTCGCGAGCAACGCCCTCTCCAGTGTCATACATCTCGGCAACGTTGAACTGTGCGATAGGGTGACCTTTGTCGGCAGCCTTTTTGTACCAATAAAAAGCCTTGGCGAGGTCTTTAGGCGCTCCTTCTCCCTCTTGATAGTAATGACCCAGCTCGAGCTGAGCACCTGGGTCGCCCTTCACTGCGGCGTTGTAGCACTCCCTTGCTGCGCCAGTGAGGTCGGCGGGAATCTTATTGGTGACCTTCTTTTTTGCCTCGACATTGGCTGCCATCAAGAGCGACAAAACCACTATAGCCATCACGGGCTTAAATGCTATTCTTTTCATAGTTGACTGAAAATTTTGTTCCCACTCACACTACCTGTGTGGTCGGGAATGGTTAAACTTTTGTTCTCTAGCACGCAAAGATAATTAAATTTTTTAGCTTTGACTAAAAAAATGAAAAAAACTTTTTTTGGAAGATTGGACTATTATCACTACCTTTGAGGCAATTATCAAGTAGCAAGTAATAAGTAACAAGTAGCAAGTAGCAAGTAATAAGTAACAAGTAGCAAGTAACAAGTAATAAGTAACAAAGTAATAAGAAATAAAATAATATGAAACGATTACTCATTATCGCCGCATTGCTCGTTGTCGCACTGAGCTCGGCGGCCCAGGTGGAGCGCCCTAAGCTCGTGGTGGGCATTGTTGTCGACCAGATGCGCTGGGACTATCTGTACTATTACAGTGAGGACTATGGCGAGGGCGGTATCAAGCGCCTGCTAAGCGAGGGCTACAGCTGCGAGAACACGATGATAAACTACGTTCCCACGGTCACCGCCATTGGCCACACGAGCCTCTACACTGGTTCGGTGCCGTTTTTCCACGGCATTGCCGGTAATGGCTTCATGATCGACGGCAAGCCAGTGTCGAGCACCGACGACGACAGCGTGGTGGGAGTGGGCACCGACAGCAACGCGGGCAAGAACTCGCCCCGAAACCTGAGGGCGACCACCATTGGCGATGAGCTCAAGCAGGCTCTCGACTTTGAGTGCAAAGTCTTTGGCGTGGCCATCAAGCCCCGTGCCGCAATCTTGCCAGCAGGCCACAGCGCCGATGCCGCCTACTGGTGGGACAGCAACGTGGGCCATTTTGTCACCAGCACTTATTATATGGACCGACTGCCCAACTGGGTGGAGAAATTTAACCGCAAGTATAGCACAGAGCCCAAGTTTGACCTCAACACCAGCAACCAGGGAGTTACCTACACCTTCCGCATGGCCGAGGCAATTCTTGAGAACGAAAAGCTGGGCCGAGGAAAATATACCGACATGCTCGCTGTGAGCGTGTCGTCGACCGATGCCATTGGCCACACCTACAGCACTCGTGGCCGTGAGAACTATGAGGTGTATATGCAACTCGACAAGGAGCTGGCTCATTTCTTCAAGGAGCTCGACAAGCAAGTGGGACGCGGCAACTACCTGCTATTCCTGAGTGCCGACCATGGCGCAGCGCATAACCCAAATTTCATGCAGGAGCACAACCAGCCTGCCGGGGGATGGGACGCGAAAGCTGCACGCAAGGCAATGAACCAGGAGATTTATAACCAGTGCGGCGTTCCTAACGCAGTAAAGGCGATATATGACTATCGCATCTATCTTGACTATGACAAAATCGACAGTGTGGGAGCCGACATGAGCAAGGTGAAAGAGGCTGCTATCAAAACACTGCGCAAAAATGACGAACTGGTGGCCGTTGTCGACTATGAAAAGATTAGCGAGGCTTCAATCCCCGAAATTCTCAAGCAGCGTCTTATCAATGGTTATCACAGGGGGCGCAGTGGCGACATTGTGGTGATGACTCAAGCGGGATTCTTTCCTTTCAAGGTGAAGAGCGACTACAAGGGCACCACTCATGGTTCCTGGAACCCATACGACAGTCACATCCCTCTCGTGTTCATGGGTTGGCATGTGCCACATGGAGCCACAACAAAGCCCACCCGCATCGTTGACCTTGCTCCCACTATCTGCGCTATGCTTCACATCCAGATGCCCAATGCATGCGTGGGCGAGCCCATAACTTTTGAAGACGCAAGGACTAAGCCATAACTTTTCATTTTTAGCCATTATGCCCGAGTTGAAGAAAATATTTTTGCATAGCCTAGTGCTGGTGCTCTGGCTTGTTGGGGCTGTCGCCGCTCTCGCTGACGACTACGAGCCCTATGTGTCAAGAACCGAGATTCCCGATGCGCTAGTCTATCTGCCAGCTCCCCCCGACTCGTCGCAAGTGGCAACCAATGGCGACTATGCGCGATGGCTGTGGGGCAGAGCTCAGCGCCACACACCACGAGGCGAGCAAGCGAGCTGGGAAACAAAGTATGGCATGGTGCGCATGTGCACCATCTATAGCGATGTGTTGGGAATAGACATTACCGAAGATGACACTCCTGCCATCTATCGCCTCATGGCACGAGCAGGAGCCACGGGAGCCCTATCGGTCTCGGCAATGAAACATGCCTATTACCGCAGGCGTCCTTATCTGGTTATGAACGACTCGTTGTGGGGGCAGTATGACTCTTACAGCGAGTTGAACACAAATAGTTCCTATCCCTCGTCGCACACCTCCTTTGGCTGGGGCACAGCTCTAGCTCTTGCCGAGATGGCCCCTCACATGCAGGACACCATCCTCAGGCGGGGTTATGAGTATGGCATTAGCCGTGTTATAGTGGGTGCCCACTGGCAGAGTGATGTCGATGCCGCGATGCTGTGTTCCAGCACCGCGATATCACGCGCTAGGTACACCGATGATTATGCTAGCGACATGGTGGCGGCCCGAGCTGAATATATGAGCCTCAAGGGCTTGACCGACGATGATATCAAAGCAGGATTTCCCGAGATTGTTAAGATAATTGACACTCCGCCATTGGAGTATGACAACCTGTTGATAGGTGACATATGTAAATATTGGGAGACAAAAGCTCTGCGTTTCACCCCGCGTGGAGTGCTTGCCAACGAAGACATTTCGACCGACGACAACTACATTATTAATATGTTTGCCGATTGTTCGCCAGTGGTAACTATCTCACCGACCGAGACCCCCGACATTGCGGCGTTTATCAGCATTGTGAAATTGGTTCTCAGCTCTCACTGCACGAATCTCAAAAAATGTGTCTATCGCAAGAGACCGTTCTTCCGTTACAATGAAACGCTCCCCCCTGGGAGCGAGTTGTGGGAGCTCTACAGCGAGTCGTCCTATCCGTCAAGGCATGGAATGATAGGGTGGGGTGTGGCTTTGGCTCTCACCGAAGTGATGCCCGACTGTCAGGACTCCATCCTCAAGCGTGGACTTGAATATGGTGACAGCCGCGTGATTATTGGAAGGTGCTATGCTAGCGATGTCCAGGCTGCAAGGGTGATGGCCGCATGCGACTTGGGAAAACTGCACAACGAGAACTTCTTCAATATTTTTTTAGAAAAAGCCCGTCAGGAATATGCTAGAAAGAAAGATGAGGCAGGGATTGAAACCATTATCACTCAATCGGCACTAAATCCTGATGCTTGGTATAGCATTGGCGGCATAATCCTCCCTGATCAACCCACCACTCCAGGTATCTACATCCATGGTGGAATGAAACTCATGATTGGGAATTAGGGCTTGTCTTAATTCTCAGGTATTCCTTCTTTCAAGAAATTTTCATCCCACGACGATTCGTCGCCGACCGATGCCTCGGTGTCGTAATAGGTGGAATCGTCATCATAGTATATAGAATCAACATACACTGAGTCGAGAGTGGATGAATCATATTCGCTATAATCACTTCCATCTTGAGAATCGCAATTCTTGACAAAGCCTGCGATAATCGCTATCATGATAGCGATTATAGTGCCCAAGCAAGAGCTTATTGAATTCCCTTTTCCACCAGCCTTTTTGCGTGATTGCTGACCAGTTGTTTGCCCCTGAAGAGTTGGTTGTTGATAGGTTGGCTCTTGATAATCTTCCTCTTGTTGGAGACTGTCGTGAAAACTGACATATTCTTCTTGGGGCTCTTGCATGTAGCTTTGACTCTGTGAACTGTAGCCCTGTTGTGTGAGAGCGGGAGGTTGAGGAAGCAGCAAGTCTTCAACCTCAGGTACCTCACTAGCTTTTTTCCAGCTTCTCATGCCTGTGCACCACACGAGGGTGTCAGAATTGATGCCCTTGCTCCTGAGTTCATCCTTGCTGTAAGGGCCCTGATACATGTTGTTATCACCTATAATATAAAATTCTATCATAATGCGAGTGGTGTTGTGTTCAAAGGGTCAGTTTCAATATTGATGATATCTTGAACAGTGGTGATTCATTCTTCCTTGTCCCAGTAATAGGTGCGCTTGGGATTGCGTGGAAACCAGCCCTTGTGCACCCTTTCTTGCTGCTGGAATACCTCTAAAATGCTCCAAAAACACGAGAATCCCGTCACACCCAGCAATGCCGACACGAGCACGTTGTCAATCAGCAACGTGAGTGCTATCGCCACAATGCCAGCAAGCATGAAGCCCCACCAGCATTTTGTGCCCAGATGGTACTCGGCCTTGATGACGATGGGGTGGAAAATCCCTATTATCAGGAAAGTTCCAAGTCCAATGATCAAGCCCAATAAGTGATAGCTTTGTAAAAAGTCCATGGCAATCACTTAGGAAGGTTGAACTCCATTGTGACTTTGTCCTTAGCGACGTCGAGTGTCACAGGGCAACCCTCGATGAGAGGATAATTCCAGCTCTCGTCATGACCGGCAGGAAAATCGTAGCACACGGGAATATTATAGGGCTTTACATACTCATCGATAAACTCAAACACCGAATTGTAGCCTCGCGATGTTGGGCATCCGTCAAATCGTCCCACAACAAGCGCTTTAATCTTGTCCATGGCCCCACGCAGAATCAAGTGCTGGAACATGCGGTCGATGCGAGAATAGGGTTCCTCCACCTCCTCGATGAAGAGGATGATGTCGCGGTGGTCGATGAATGCGCGGTCAAGGAAGTCAAATTGTGTGTCGGCAATGTCGCCATAGACGCACATGTTTCCACCAATGAGAATGCCGCTTGCCTTGCCAGGTTTATTGTATTGGTTGCCAGGAATCTCATAGCGTGGCATTTTGCCCATGAGAATGTCGCGCAGATAAATGCTCAGTTGGTCGGTTCCTCCAGTGTTTGCCAGGTAACCACACATGTTGCCGTGGATTCCCATGTTGCCGGCGCGCACCTCGGCGCTAAGGAAACCAGTGATGTCGCTGTAGCCCACAATCCACTTGGGATATTTGCGCAGGCTGTCAAGCGACAATTTAGTCAACACGTTGGCCGAGCCATATCCACCACGAGAGCACACAATAGCCTTAATCGATGGGTCACGAAGAGCCCACATGATGTCGCTCAAGCGCTCTTCGGTGGTTCCAGCATAGGTGTGAAAGTTGGAGCGGGCATGTGGACCCTCTACTACTTGGAATCCCCACTTTTTGAGCGCTGCTGCGCCCTTGTCAATTATGCTCAAATCGGTGGGCACGCTCGATGGCGACAATATCGCCACCTTGTCGCCTTTCTTTAAGAACTCGGGAGCTTTGGGTGTGGCTCTCATCTCCATGCGATGACGATTGTGGCCACGGAAGTGATGTCGGCGCTGAGCCATTCCAGCGGTTGCTACACTAAGTATTACTAACAGCAATAATATCTTTTTCATATTAGTCATTTATTAAAATTTTGGGCAAAAATAACAATAAAAACACAAATCACAAACTCACACCTCTACAAAAGCAACAATATCAAGATTGGTACGATTGGATTCGTTATTCATAGTAGGGTAGTTTACATGCGAGTGTCGACATGGATTATGTTCTGCACAAACATCATGTCGCGTATCTCGTCACGGTTGATTATCATGTCGTCGTATCGCTTGTTCTCGCTGCGCAGAATCACCATAGTAGGGTCATCGTGACGGCGTATGTATTTCACCATGCGGTAGTCGTCAAGAATAACGACATAAATCTGGCCCCAGAAGATTTGGCGTAGGTTGCTCAGTTCACGCACGGCGATGTAGTCGCCGTTGCGAATTACTGGGCTCATCGAGTCGCCGCTCACGCGCACGATGCGGCATTGGCTGCTAGTCATGTCGGGAAGGTCGACGAAACCCACAATCTGGTCGTCAGTAAACATGCGTGCTTGTGGCTGGTAGCCTGCTGTAACGTCGATGTCATACACTGGTGTGCCACGCTTTGCAATGACAGCGCTTGGCTGGGTGATGATGTGCGACTCGGGCACAGTAACAAGTTGTTGCGGTTGTTGCTTGGCAAAAGGCAGGTCCTCGCCTGTCTCAAGCCATTGCTTCGAGACACCAAGGTTCACCACTATTTTATTGATAAGCGCCTCACTCATAGCCAAGCGCCCGTTTAGGTACTTCGACAGATTGGAGGTGTCAACATCAATCTTTTGAGCAAAATCCACCTGACGGTAATTCAACTCTTTCATTAAGAACTTAATACGTTCCGCTACTCCATTGTTATCCATAGTAATATAATTATTTGTGGCAAATTTACCATAAAATTGGCAATTTACCAAATATTACATCCTTTTTTATGTCTTTCAGGTTACTTTTTTTATCATTCATTGGGAATCTTTGGTGCACTTACGGTAGGTGGTTCACCACTACACATACCAGAGATTTCATAGGTGGCATTAATCACTTCAGGTTCACCGCCTGGGTAGCCCTCATCATTGGTGATAGTTGCTGTGAGATCCTTGTTCATTTTGATTGTGAAGGTATTGGGCACAATCCAAGTAGTCCAGTAGAGACGGAACGTAAAAGTGTTGTCGCTTGTGTGTGCATAGTTGCCAGCAGTTGTATACTTGTTAACAAGTCCTTTCACTTCATTGAGATTAACAGGTTTCACCGCATTGTTATAAGGTGGGACGTTAGTGGTAGTTTGCTTGGCCCATCCATTATACATGAAAGGATGGCTTTCTTCGGCTCCATTGGTGCGCGTGAGGGTCATGTTGCACATTTCGCCGTCAAATTTCAACTGCATGGTCTTGTAGTTGCGTGCATTTGGTCCCAGCGTGAATGTGTATCCATCGTTACCTTTCTCTCCCTTCAATAGTGGAAGTGAAAGTTTTGCGAGCTTCTCGTCGAGGGATTTTTGTTTTTCCTCTACACCAAGCATTGGCGCATTTTTCACACCGGGAATAAGCTTGTTCCAGATGCAGGCGAGCTCTTTACCAGTGTTGCTTGAAACACCTGTAATAACAACCACGAGGTCGTCCTTTGGCGACATGACAATAAATTGACCATAGGCACCATCGGCTCTGAATGCATCAGGCAATAGGCATCTCCACATTTGGTAGCAGTAGCCTTGGTTGGTGTCGGTTTGCTTTTTGCTTGGTTTGCTGTAGTTAGTGTGCTTAAGCGAGGCCTCATCAATCCACTTGGCGCTCACTAGTTGCTTGCCTTCCCATTTGCCATGGTTCATGATGCACACCCCGGCTTTAGCCATCGACTCGGCTTTGAGGCGCAGACCCCAGCCGCCCACGTTGATGCCATCGGGACTTTCCTCCCAGTCGGCCTCGTAGATTCCTAGCTGATGGAAGAACCTCTCGTTGAGGAATTCCAGCAATTTCTTACCTGTTATGCGTTGCACAATTGCCGAGAGCATGAATGTGCACATCGAGTCATACTGGAATTTGCCCAGCTTGGTGACAGGTTGTGCGAGCCATGTGCGAGCCCAGTCTTTACTCTCTTGACGCAGCTCTAGCGACGGCTTAATTCCTGCGCACATTGTGAGCAGATGCTTCACCGTCATGGCCTTAAGAGCAGCGCTTTTCACCTTTGGAGCCTTGTCGGGCAACAGGTCAATCACCTTGTCGTTTACGCTTAGTTTGCCGTCATCCACAAGCATGCCAATGGCAAGCATGGTGAACGTTTTGCTGCAAGAGTAAAGCGTGTGAACATCATCCTTGTGGAATGGTTCTGGATGTGCCTCGGCAATCACCTTGCCGTGGCGCACTACCATCACATGATGTATGTTGGTCTCAGGCACAGCCATTAATGCATCAACAAATTGACCAATGGCAATAGGGTCAACACCCTCCTGAGCTGGTGTGCTGCGTGGTAACACAGTGTTCTTAGCGGGCTTCTCGCCTTCAGATTTTGATTGTTGACTCGATGCTACGCAACTCACACTAACTGCGACAAGCATTATTATCAGTAATGTACTTTTTATTATCTTCATCTTAAAGGTGTATTATTCAATTGTTGTTATAGATAACGGATTCTCAAGGGCTTTAATTGCACATTGTTTGGCAATTGCACGATTTTCCTCGTTCATGCCCACAGGTAGGCCGTTGATTTCTTGGATGTTGTTAGAATGTAGCCATTGTTGATTAATCCATGTGGTGTCGCTCCACACACGTTCGCTCAAGCCGTAGCGGGCGAGTAGGGCGGCAGTGGCGGCATACGCTTCAATTAAGCATGGAATACCATCTTGCAAATGGAGGTAGTCAAATAGATGCCCAAAGTCACCCAGCGAGTCGAGCGGTGTAGTGCGAGCATTCTGTATGGCAGTTCCGCAAGGTAGTAACAATTCTATTCCTGTGTCGTTCTGCACGTTGCGCACACATTCAAGAATGCGTTCAAACATTTGCACACTAGTAGTGTCTGGTGCGAGTCGAGGCAGATTGTCGGGATAGGACGGGGTGATGAGCCAGGCGTATTGGTGCTCCCAGGTAACTTTCTCGTCAAGCCAGTCGATAATTTGACTGAGATAGGGTTGGTAGGTGCTATAGTCTCGCGATGCGTTGGATTGTTGCTGCAGCACTATAACATCCCAGGGATGGCTATCTATGACACTTGTCATTGGCACGTCGCGACGTGCATCCCATGGTTTTGCACCATGCGACCAGTAGTGGATAAAGTTTGTTGGTGTCCCCTCGTCTACAGGTGCCCAAGTCGTGGAGTCGAGGGCATTATAAAATTCATTCAGGCTGCCACCGCCAATGTACATAATATCGAGTTTGAGATAAACTTGCGGCGCCACCGCATTCATGATAAAAGGTACATAGCTCAATGCGTCGAGCGAGAAACTGTTTCCTATTGATAGCACACGCAGGGTGTCGGTTACCGTATGTTGCGCTACTTTAATCTCCACCTCTTTATAATATATAGTGTCAGAGGGTGTCGAGAAATACATTACTGCATGAGCGGTGCCTCCTGTGTTATAGTGCTTGTTGCTGAATGAAATGGCGTGGATGCCGTTGCTGAGCTCAATTTCCTCGGTTTCGGGCAAAGTACCTTTCATTATATTAAACCCCGACTTTATAGGGCCTGGCTTCTCGTTATCGTGGGCCACAATGCATATTTCGCCTCCTACTGCTAGGCGTATCGACTCTACAACCCGAGTTTCCAATAAACAACTTGTCTTGTTGATGGTGACGAAACAGTATCCTTGATCGCCAACGCTACTTGTGTTGCCTTCGAGCAAATCGTCGTAGATTGCTGTGATGTCTGACGAAGTGACAATGCCATCGCCATTGGCGTCTCCGTTGGTCGTTCCGTAGCCCAATAGGTAGTCATAGACTTGCGTTATGTCGCTGGCGGTTATAGCACCATCATGGTTTACATCACACAAGTTGGCACTGCGTGGGTTGTCATCTACATTTACCAAAGTGTAGAGAGGACCACTGTGTTGCGAATAATTGTTGATGTAGTCACCGTCAACTGCAAGTAATGCACCAGCGGGAATATGAGGTAACACCACCGATGCATCAGGTACATGCGAGAAAATGGTGTTGATTCCTTGACAAGAGTTGAAAGCACCATCTTCTACCTGCTTGAGGGTGCTGGGCAGCGATAGCTTGGAGATTGAGGAATTGCCGCTAAACGCTTGTTGTTCAATAGATACAACCTTATAAGAGGTTCCTTTGTGCTGCAACGTTGCGGGTATCACAAGGCTTTCAACGTCGTCACATGCCACAAGGCTCACAGCCGAGTCTCCGTCCAGCACTCGATAACGAGCGCCGTCGCTCACAATCGTGTCGCCTTCATGCGCATGGCTTAGGTTGAATGCCAGCAAGCAAGGTATAAGAACTAATATTTTGAAAAAGAAACCTTTCATCGGTTGTGGATTCGATTTTTATCCACCGCAAAATTCCGCAAAAAAAATGAGAAATACAACAGGATGTGCCATAAAAAAACCTACGCCCGCTTTTCAAACAAAGCAGACGCAGACAACTAAAAAGGAATGTATTAATTACGATGGTTATATAATGATGAATGTTTTTCTCTTATTTTCATTGCAAATATAGTATCATTTTGTTTCTAAAAAAAATAAATGAATGCATTTGTGCGCTTATTTAATGTTTATTAACTTAATATTAGCATATTTTGCTGAAAATACGGGAAAATTGTTCCAAATTGGTTCAATTTAACTCAATGTAAAACTAAAACCATAGGAAATAGTGCTGAAGGTTGAGTTTCTTGTTTGCCACAATCACTGCAGTTTTTTCGTTGGTGAACGATTGACCATGTTTCATGCTGGCTTTAAGTTGAAGCCATAATTGCTTCATTTCTTTGGCACGATGCAGGTTACGCATTATTATAATGCAATCTCCCTGAATAATTTTGTCGAGAGCCAGTGTTAAAGATTCAATGTCACCATTGGATGCAACAGAATTGATTGCTAAAAATGGTGGTTTGTTTTGGTCCATTTCTTTGAGGTATTCATCAATTGCCACATCTAGCTCGTAATAGCATTTAATGTTCTCGAGATAGGGTAGGAGCACATTTGCAGTCACTTGATAGTTATTGATGTGTGGGTCATAAAGCCACAATCGGCTTGACGGTGCGACACTTAACATGCTCGCCTCGCTCAGTCCATAGCATGATCCTACCTGGAAGATGCATGAAGGATTGAAATGGTTGGTGATGCGAAATATCATCTTCATGCCCTTGAGTGATATCACTCTGGGATGATTCTTGACTTCTCGCATCGATTCAATGACAGCTTGCCTCTTGGCAGCCAACTCTGGGTAGCAGTAATATGGCAACTTCTCGCGCAAGACAAATCGCACAAAGTTGAAAGCAAAGGGCGAATGAATGCCATGCCCTTTGCTACGGTGATGACGGCTCAAAGCCGTTCGGTATCTCTTTATGCGACCCAATTAATTGTGAGTTATTCGTTATCCTTTGTGAGTTCTTTTTCTTCTTCTTCTTTTTGGTCTTTCTTATTGCGGCGTTGTGCGCTGACTATTGTCCAGGCTATAGCTAAGACTAAGAGCAAGAGGATAATGTAGACCGATGTCTTGGCAATACCCTCAGTTTTGTGCACCTCCTGAGGGTCGTAGGTGAAGACAATGGTGTGGTCGCCAGCAGGTAGCTGTAATGCGCGAAGCACATAGTTAACACGACCAATCTTAGCCTCTTTTCCGTCGACTGTAGCAGTCCATCCCCATGGGAAGTAGATCTCGCTAAACACTGCTAAGCCACCTTGTGCGCTGTGTGCATGATAGGTGAGCTTGTTGGGCTCATAAGTGGTCTCAAAAATTGTGTCACCAGGCTGTGTGGGTTTAGCTTCGCCCAGCACGCCTTTGAATTGTGCATCGGCGACAGCTGCAGTAGCCGGATTGAAGTTGTCGAGGAATTTCATCTCATCATCGGCAGTCTTGACATAGGTGAGAGAATCAACAAACCATGCGTTGCCCAGTGCGTCGGGGTTCTGTTGCGCTTGTTGGTCATCCATGATAAACCACTTGGCATTGAGCATGTTCAAGACTGCCATATTGTTTTTGGCGATTTGTCGCTCAATCAGGTCGTTGTAGCGAGTGAGCTTAGCGGCATGATATCCACCAATGGTTTTATGGAAGTAGCTCGAACGTGGTTGCATGAAACCTTGCAAATCCATCACGCGGTAGTTTTGAGTTGTGTCGGCGAGAATTTGATTGTCGGCGGCAGTCTTCTCAAAAGTGGTCTCGGGAATGTCGTCACGGCTCACGAAACGCTCTTCGTTGAGGTAACGCTTGTTGACCATAAACATGTCGACCAGCACAATGAAAGCAACAATGAGTCCTGTTGCCATCTCATTGAGTTTGTTAAATCTATAGGCAAGGATTGTGGCAAAACCCATTACAATTATCGCCAGACTGCGCCAAGCATCACTGCTGACGAGACTGTGACGAATTGCCTCTACAGCGGCAGCCACACCGGGAAGTTGGTCAAATGTGGCTTGCCCTTGAAGTGCCTGATTCAATCTTTCGGCCTCGAGCTCGCTCACTGCACCACCAAAAATGCTGGGTGAAATCGCGAAAATAATGCAAAGCAAAGCACATGCACCAAACACGATATAGGTCAACTTATCATATTTTTTGAAGAAGTCCTCGTGCGTGAACATTTCTTTAAGAGCTAGTACTGCCATTAATGGAATGGTCAGCTCGGCAACGACGAGAATGCTCGAAACCGTTCGGAACTTATTGTACATGGGGAAGTGATCGATAAAGAAGTCGGTGAGACCCATGAAGTTGTGACCCCACGAGAGCAGGATTGAGATGATTGTAGCAAAGAGCAACGCCCATTTCACAGGCCCTTTCACAACAAAGATGCTCAAGATGAACAGAGCAAAGATTAGTGCACCTACATAGACAGGACCGCTGGTGAATGGTTGGTCACCAAAATATTGTGGGAAGGCCTTCATTCCCTCTAGTCCAAGTTCGCTTTCGGCTGCGGCATCTTCGGCATTGTCAACATCGGCAAGAGTTTTCATGCTTGTTCCACCTTTCACATTGGGAACCATGAGAGTCCAAGTCTCGTCGATGCCATAGCTCCACTGAGTAATATATTCCTTGCTCAAACCTCCATTGGTGGGCTCGCTGCTCACTTGCTGGTCACCATTTTCGTTGGGCAGTGGAGTTAGCTCGCTGTGGCCACCACGCATTGTCTCTTGAGAGTATTTGTAGGACATATAAAGGTTTGACGCATTGGCTCCTAATGCTAGGGCGGCTGCAACTGCGAGTGAGCAGGTTGCGATGCACCATTGACCAATTTTCTTGTCCTTGATAGCAATTACTAGGAAGGCAATTACTAGTGGAACGATGATGAACATAGAATAATAAGTCATCTGCACATGATTGTTGATGAGCTGCAAAGTGGCAAAAAGTGCTGCCACAGCTGCTCCCAGCAGATATTTGCCTCGATAGGCCCACACGATACCGGCAATGGTTGGTGGTATGTAGCAAAGTACCAGGAGTTTCCAAATGTGTCCTGCATCAATGATGATAAAGAAGTAGGATGAGAAAGCATACCCAATAGCACCCAGCACAGCCAAGTACCATTTCATCTTGAACGAGAGCATGAGAATAAAGAATCCCAGCATGAGCAGGAACACCCAGCTCACTGGCTCGGGAAATCCCAGGCTCAGTAACTTGCCAATGGTGTTAATCATCGAGTTGCTTTTGTAGCTTGGGGCAATTTGGAACGTGGGCATACCTCCAAAGAGGCTGTTGGTCCATCTTGTCACCTCACCGTTGTGGGTCTCGTTATAGACTTTAGCCTCCTGTCCATTGGCTTTGCCCTGCATAACGTCGTTTTGTTGCAAGACATCACCATTTAAAACGCTAGGAGAGAAATAAATCCACGAAATTGCAGCAAACGCCAAAATCGAGATTACAAAAGTGACAATACTGCGCACCGTCAAGGTGCCTATCAATCGCTTGTCAAGAAAACTGTTTTCCATTATATATCAAATCTTTTTGTTTGCAATTATTATTTGAGCGTGTAAAAGTACAAAAAAATAACAAACCACAAGCAATATAAGATAGATTTTTATTAAGTAAGAGGTGAGAGGGGAGAGTGAGAGGAGAAGTGAAGAAGTAGGAAGTAAGAAGTGGGGTGATAGGAATGGGCACAGACAAAAAAAATTAAAAAAGTACACATTATTATAGAAAATGTATTTTTTTTGTCTAATTTTGCACCCGATTTTACACTTCAAGATTATTGTGATAGCACGTGTGCATCACATATCTTATTGACAATTAAGCTATAAGCAAGAAAAGATTAATAGAAATGGCAGAAAACCTGGTTATCGTGGAGTCTCCCGCTAAGGCGAAGACCATCCAGAAGTTTTTAGGTAAAGACTACAAAGTAATGTCGAGCTACGGTCACATCCGCGACTTGGAGAAGAAAGACTTCAGCATTGATGTTAACAATGACTTTGAACCTATGTATGTTATCCCCGAGGATAAAGAGTCGCTTGTTGCCGAGCTCAAGAAAGCCTCGTCAAAAGCCTCTATCGTGTGGCTCGCAAGTGATGAGGACCGCGAGGGAGAGGCTATAGCATGGCATTTGAGCAAAGTGCTCGACCTGAAAAAGGAGAACACACGACGAATTGTGTTCCACGAGATTACCAAGCCAGCCATTTTGGCCGCCATCGAGAATCCTCGTGATATAGACGAGAACCTGGTTGACGCCCAGCAGGCTCGCCGCGTGCTCGACCGCATTGTAGGTTTTGAGCTCTCACCAGTGCTTTGGAAGAAGATTAAGCCAGCCTTGAGTGCCGGCCGTGTCCAGAGCGTTGCTGTGCGCCTCATTGCTGAGCGCGAGAAGGAGATTCGTGAGTTCAAGAGCGAGCAGTATTACCGTGTTGGCAGCGAGATGACCGACAGCCAGGAGAATGCTGTTAGTTGTGAGCTCAACAAGCGTTATAGCAGCCGTGAAGCAGCCTTGGAGCTGCTGGAGCACTGCAAGCAAGCCACTTTCACTGTTGCCGACGTTCAGGTTCGCCCTATGAAGAAGAGCCCTGCTCCTCCTTTCACAACGTCGACATTGCAGCAGGAGGCCTCGCGCAAGCTCGGTTTCTCGGTTGCTCAAACTATGCGCGTTGCGCAGTCGTTGTATGAGAGCGGTCACATCACCTATATGCGTACCGACTCGGTTAACCTGTCGAGCTTGGCAATTGGTACTATAAGCCAGGAGATTAAAGAATCGCTTGGCGAGAAATATCTCAAGGTTCGCAAGTACCAAACTTCATCTAAGGGGGCACAGGAAGCCCACGAGGCAATTCGTCCCACCTTCATCAGCAACCATGAGATAAGCGGAACAGCTCAGGAGAAGAAGCTTTACAACTTGATTTGGAAGCGCACCATCGCCTCACAGATGGCCGATGCTCAGCTTGAGAAGACTCAGGTCGACATCAGCATCAGCGGTCGTAGCGAAATCCTCGTTGCAAGTGGTGAGGCAGTGAAGTTTGACGGTTTCTTAAAGGTTTATTTCGAGGGTATCGATGAAGAAGATGGCGCTCGAAACAATAATAATCCAACTGCCGACTTCCACCTGTTGCCAGCTATGAAAGTGGGTGACAAGTTGAATCTCAAAGAAATGGTTGCTACACAGCGCTTCACTCAGCAGCCCAACCGCTACAGCGAGGCTATGCTCGTTAAGCGACTTGAGGAGCTTGGCATTGGTCGTCCGTCGACCTACGCTCCCACCATTTCTACCATTCAAGCTCGCGACTATGTTGTCAAGGGTGAGAGCAAGGGCGTGAAGCGCGCTTTCGAGCAAATCACCCTCAAGGGCGATAAAATCACTACCAAGAGCAAGAATGAGCTCGTTGGCAACGAGAAGGGCAAGCTCATCCCAACCGATGTGGGCATGGTGGTCAACGATTTCCTGACACAATATTTCCCTCAGATTCTCGACTACAATTTCACAGCTAAGGTGGAGAATGAGTTCGACGACATTGCCGAGGGTAAGCGCAAGTGGAACGATGAGATAAAAGACTTCTACAAGTGGTTCCACAAGAGCATCGAGGATGTTTCGTCGCTCCGTCTTGAGCACAAGGTGGGTGAGAGGCAACTTGGCATTGACCCAGCAACAGGCAAGCCCGTGTCGGTAAAGATTGGCCGCTACGGACCTCTCGTGCAGCTTGGAAGCACCGACGATGCCGACAAGCCCCGCTTTGCATCGCTGCAAAAGGATCAAAGCGTTGCCACCATCACCCTCGAGGAGGCTGTTAAGTTATTTGACATGCCACGCACATTGGGCGATTTCGAGGGCCACGAGATTCAGGTTGCTATAGGCCGATTTGGCCCTTATGTTAAGCACAACGGCAAGTTTGTGTCAATCCCCAATGAGATGTCGCCTTACAGTATTACCCTTGCCGAGGCTATCCAGCTCATTCTCGACAAGCGCGCCAGCGAGGCAAAGAAGGTGCTCAAGACGTTTGATGAAGACCCTGAGCTCCAGATTCTCAACGGTCGTTTTGGTGCTTACATCAGCTATCAAAAGAAGAACTACAAGATTCCCAAGAAAATGAATGCCGAGAGCCTCACTCTCGACGATTGCCGTGCTATTGTGGCCGACGAAGCCAACGCCAGCAAGGGCTCGAATGGCCGCCGCGCTGCTCGTCACGCTTCAAGGAACAAAAAAGCATAAAATTAAACTCACCACATTATAAGACAATGAAAAAAGGTAATATTTTATTAGCGTTGATGTTATTGATGGCGATTGCCATCATGCCTAGCTGTTCGTCGGGCAATGGCGACAGTGAAAAGGTTATGTCACAACTCAAAACCTATAATTCTAAATTGCCCATCACCTTCGACAACGACGATATGCTCGACAGTGTTTACTACGACGGCGGAGGTCATAAGGCTGTGTTTAACTACATTGTCAACACTAGCGAGACCTCGGTTGAGGAGCTGGCTACCAACAGCAAAGCTGCCCGTGAACTCGTTGTCAGCAACATCTGCTCAAGTGCCGAGGCAATGGCGATGTTCAAGGAAATGGCCGAGAATGAAGTTGAGGTGAGGACGGTGCTCCTCAATCCACGTAGTCATTCCAGCGTGCCCATCGATTTCGGTATCGAAGAGATTAAGGCTTTTCACGCTCAGCAGGCAACGGCTCAGGCTAAGCCACAGGCCGAGATGACCGCTAGAGACTCACTCGATGTCATGGTCGACTCCATCAACTCGCAATGCCCCGACTCGATTGACAGCCGCACCGAGCTTACCAACGTTCGCATCGAGAACAACTACTTGGTTTACAACTACGTGCTGGACGAGAGCAAGGCGGCAACCATCGACAAGCTTGCGGGCGACGTCAAGAGGAAAAAACAAATCTACGACAGCAAGTATCGAAAGGCTGAAGCGCAGCTACAACAGCTGTTGCTGCTGTGCATCAACAACGGCTTGGGCATCAAGCACCGCTATGTTGGTCGTTCCACCAAGCAGGCCGAGGGCTTTGCCTTCTCTGCTGTCGAGCTAAGCAAAATCACAAATCACCCATTGCCCGAGGGATATGAGGCAAACAAGGATCGCGTTAAGCCCTTAAAGCTCAAGAAGGCAACAGGTAAGAACGCACAAGAGGTAGGAATTTTCTAAAAAAGAAACAACTTAGTGCCACGCACACTTCCCTCATCACTGGAGGCGACCATAAATCAACACTGGTCGCCTCCATTTTTTTAAAAAACTATACCAGAGAAAACTCATAAATGTTGCACAAATCAAACTTGTGATTGCTTGTGCAACGCAAGGTGCGACAACATGCTTGTGCATTTGTCTTGTTGCTTCTAGCAGTTTCTGTTGCTACAATGTAGCTATAAATAACATATCAACGTATTTAACATCAGGTGGTTATATCTTTAAAGCGACGTGGTAGTGCTCGCACAATAAAAAGGAAGAGTTGCGCCAGTAAATTATCGTAATGCGAACGAAAATTGATTTACAAGTGCAAATATTTTAACATTTTTCAATTATTGCTGATTGTCAATGTGTTATAAAGTTGTCAACAAGGTTGTTGATAACTTTTTTGTTAATAAATGTAATTTTGTTGGTTTATGTTTGTAAATTTCAATTTTTATTTTGTAATTTTGAACCCCAATACTAAAGTGCTGTTCAAAATCAATAACCACCAAAAGCGTAAAAAGAGAAATGACAACCCCTGTGTACCACATACCAGCCCTGCTCTGTGAGAGCATTAACGGTCTGAATATCAAGGAAGATGGCGTCTATGTTGACGTTACCTTTGGTGGTGGCGGTCACAGCCGTGCGATTCTTGAAGAACTTGGTGCAAATGGTCGCTTGCTAAGCTTTGATCAGGACTTAGATGCTCAAGCTAATAGCCTGAATGACAAAAGATTTACATTTGTACACAGCAACTTTGCATTTCTAAAAAATTTTGTCCGCTACTATGGTGTAGATACTGTGGATGGCATAATGGCCGACCTGGGCGTGTCGTTCCATCACTTCGACACTGGCTCTCGCGGCTTCTCGTTCAGGCAGGACAGTGCGCTCGACATGCGCATGAACCGCTCGTCGAGCCTCGATGCCCGCACAGTGCTCAGCACTTATAGCGAGGAGGAGCTTGCTCGGCTTTTCTACCTCTATGGCGAGCTCAAGCAGTCGCGTCGCCTGGCCGCGGCGATAGTAAAGGCGCGCTCCACAGGTGACATTGCCACTACCGGCCAGCTGCTCGAGATAGTGAGCCCCTTCACAGGCCGCAAGCACGAGAAGAAAGAACTGGCGCAGGTGTTCCAAGCCTTGCGCATTGAGGTGAACAATGAGATAGGGGCCCTCAAGAGCTTGCTCTCGCAGTCGCTAGAGGTGCTGCGTCCCGGAGGTCGCCTAGTGGTAATCACCTACCATTCGCTCGAAGACCGCCTAGTCAAGAACTTTATGCGCAGTGGCAATGTTGAGGGAAAGATTGAGAAAGATTTCTACGGAAGGGTGAACACCCCTTGGAAGCTTATCAACAACAAGGTGATCACTGCCAGTGACCAGGAGGTGGAAAGCAACCCCCGCTCACGCAGTGCAAAACTGAGAATCGCCGAGAAACTTTGAGATTAGGGATTAGAGAGAACTGAAAACTGAAAAACTGACAACTTTCAACTTATAAACAATGGCTGCTAAAAAGACCAAAAATAATAAGAAAAACGCCGACAGCGAGGACCGACTGAGTTTGCTGGGGATATTGCAAGGTGTGTTTCAGGGACGCATCTTCCTGACCCTGGAATTCTTCAAGCGCTACTGGCTGTATATTATCGCAGCCACAGTGATGATGCTCATGTACATTAGCAACAAGTATGTGTACCAAAGTGACATGGCAAAGCTCAAAGAGCTGAAAACTAGTTTGAACAACGCTCGCACCGACTATGTGGACGCTAGCTCAAACTACAACTCCCGCATCCTGGAGAGCCAGATGAAACAACGTGTTGACTCGATGGGAATAGATTTGAACATATCTAATCAACCTCCTTATGAATTGAAAAGTGAGAATTAAGAAGTGAAGAAGTAACAAGTAACAAGTGAGAAGTAACGAGTGAGAAGTAACGAGTAAAAAGTAACAATTAACTAGGAACGAAAAATGAAGAACTCAAACAAACAACACATACTGCTGCGCTATCTTTTTGTCATCGGCATGATACTGCTGCTGGCAGTGATGATCGTGTATAACATGGTGAAACTCTCGATTGTGCATGCGCAAGAGTGGAACAAGAAGGCCGATGCACTTCTCACTAAGACTACTAAGCTTGAGCCCGAGCGTGGAAAATTGCTCTCGGACAACGGCAGTGTGCTCGCCGCCAACTTGAACTTCTACACTGCTCGCATCGACTGGAAGGTGGATGGCTTCAAGGACGAGGAGTTCAAGGCTAGCCTTGACGAGCTGTGCGACAGCTTGGAAGCTTTCATGCCTAGCAAGAAGAGTGCGGCCGATTGGAAAAAAGATTTAATGAAACAATTTGAACAAAAGAATAGTTCTGTATACCCGTTATTTACCGGTTTAACACATTCACAGTTTGTACGCCTTAAATCTTTCCCATTCCTGAAACTTGCTCAAAATAAAAACGGTTTCTATTCCGACCCTTATGTAAAACGAGTAAAACCTTTTGGGTCGATGGCGGCACGTAGCATTGGCAATATCGGGGATGACACTATCCATGGAGGACAGCATGGCCGCTCGGGCCTTGAGATGGCCCTTGATTCACTGCTTTATGGTGTGCCCGGCTTGAATCGCCGCATCCAGCTTACCAACAAGATTGTTGACTGGGAGAGCACACCAGCGGTGCCCGGCTATGACATTACCACGACAATCAACATCAGGATGCAGGATATCGTGGAAAATGAGCTTTACAAGATTTGCAAGGAGACAAACGCTAAATGGGGCACCTGCGTGCTCATGGAAGTCGCCACCGGCGAGATAAAAGCAATCTCCAATCTGGAACTTAACGAAGATGGCACCGACTACTTCGAGGGCGTGAACAATGCCGTTCTAGGCTATGAGCCTGGTTCGGTAATGAAACCCATCTCGATGATGGTAGCCCTTGAGGACGGCATTGTTGGCGACATCAACACTCCTATCCCCACTGGTATGGTGTGGAATGAATATGAGATCAACGATCCACATGGTGCTGCAGCTTTGTCGCCACGTCAAATCATTGAGAGGTCGAGCAACATAGGCATGGCTAGGATTATCATGAAGAAATATAGCAGCAACCCTGGCGGTTTCAGAGAAAGGTTAGAAGAAATGGGGTTCTTCGATGACTTCAAGTCGGGAATCGGTGGAGAGCAAATTCCCTTCGTGAAAAAGAATGGAGTTTCCAGAAAAGACCTCACGCGCATGGCCTACGGATACACTACACTTATCCCGCCTTTGCATTCTCTTGCTATCTACAACGCCATTGCCAACGACGGCAAATATGTGCGCCCTCACCTGGTCAAGAAGTTGAGCCTTCCCGGCAGCAATGTCGACTCGATAATTCCCGTTAACTACATACGCAAGCAAGTGTGCAGCCCCGAGAACGCCCAGAAGTTACGCGAGATGCTCCACGACGTGGTGTGGGGCAGCTATGGCACCGCCCGCAAATATGTGCAGGACAAAAATGTGGAGATCGCCGGCAAGACTGGCACGGCTTATACTGTAAATGAGCAGAACCACACCTACACCGATGAGAAGCGACTTTCCTTCTGCGGATTCTTCCCTTACAAGTCGCCCAAATACAGCTGCATAGTAGTGATGAGAGGTGCCAACCGTGGAGCGGCAGCCAGCAGTGGCATGGTGCTTCGCAATGTCGCTGCCAAGATGTATGCTCGCGGCTTGCTTGGAGCAAACGACAACCTCGACAATTCCAAAACTCCAAAGCGCACTGATGGTGGCTCAACTAAATTTGAGAAGACGCCCACTCTGTATGGAGCTAGCTTCTCATCTAGAATCAATAATGTTAAGCAATTTATTAAGAGCCCTTCGGCAAGGGTGTTCTCCAACAGGACCAAAGCCGGAAGCGGAGTTCCCGATGTTCATGGTATGAACATTCGCGACGCGATTTATTGCCTGGAGAGTGTCGGCCTCAACGTTCGCTTTAAAGGCGCTGGACGAGTAGCTGGTCAGAGCCTGAAAGCAGGCACCAGTTTCAACCGCGGTGCAATAATCTCGCTCGTGCTGTCGAGCTAAATAATACAAACAACAAAAAAACAAAGCAAAGAAACAATGTGTAGCAAGAAATTATCACAATTACTTGATTCAATAGAAGTAAAACAAGTGGTGGGCGATGTGGAAAAAATCATTGCCGACATCACTTGCGACTCACGCACAGTGAAAGAGGGCAGCCTCTTTATTGCTGTGAGAGGCGTGGCGGTCGATGCCCATCAGTTCCTGCCCCAAGTGGCAAGCAATGGTGCAGCGGCTGTGGTGTGTGAGGAACTTCCCTCCGAGCCTTCGAGCGAGGTGACCTATGTTGTTGTTGACAACAGCACAATAGCCCTGGCTCACCTTGCCAGCTCATGGTATGACAATCCATCTACTAAGCTCAAGCTGGTGGGTGTTACAGGCACCAACGGAAAGACCACAATTGCCACGTTGCTTTATGAGCTGGCGCAGCTCATGGGTTACAAGGCTGGCCTGTTGTCGACCGTACAAAACATCGTTGACAAGCGTGTGGAGCCTGCAAAGCAGACTACCCCCGACCACTTGACACTCAACCGTCTTCTTCACGAGATGGTTGAAGCCGGTTGTGACTATGCCTTTATGGAGGTGAGCTCGCATGCGTGTGTTCAGCATCGTGTTGATGGCCTGAAGTTTGCTGGCGGTATCTTTACCAACCTCACTCGTGACCATCTCGATTATCACGGCACTGTCAACAACTACATCAATGCAAAGAAAATGTTCTTTGATTCGCTTGATGCCGATGCTTTTGCTGTGGTAAACATCGACGATAAAGTGGGAAAGGTGATGGTTCAGAACACCAAAGCCTCGAAATATAGTTATTCATTGCGCACTCTCGCCGACTACAAGTGTCATGTAATAGAGGACCGCATCGACGGTACTTCGCTCCAGATTAACGGCACTAGCCTTGACGTGCTCTTCACAGGCCGATTCAATGCCTACAATCTCACAGCTGTGTATGCAGCAGGAGTGCTGCTTGGCTGGGACAAGGAACAGGTGCTTGTGAAGATGAGCCAGCTTGTTCCTGTTGCTGGTCGCTTCCAGACTATGCGCTCGCCACGTGGATACACTGCTATTGTTGACTATGCCCACACCCCCGACGCGCTCATCAACGTGCTGGATGCTGCCAACGAGGTGATGAATGGCCGTGGCACACTAATTACCGTGTGTGGCTGCGGTGGCAACCGCGACAGCGGCAAGCGTCCAATCATGGCTCGCGAGGCTGCGTTACGCAGTGGCCGCTTGATTCTCACCAGCGATAATCCCCGCTTTGAGGATCCCGATGCCATCTTGCGTGACATGGAAGTTGGTCTTCCCGATGATAAACGTGCTACCACCCTTATTATTACCGACCGTCGTCAGGCCATCAAGACTGCCTGCCAGCTTGCTCAAGCAGGTGATGTGGTTCTCGTTGCCGGCAAGGGTCATGAGGATTATCAAGAGATACAAGGAGTGAAGCACCACTTCGATGATCGTGAGGAGATAGCTAAAATATTTGAATCAGAGAAATAACCACACATTTTAATATATAGAGTGCAATCAACAATTGAACTGATAACTGACAACCGATAACTATGCTATACTATCTTTTTAGATTTTTAGACCAATACAATATTCCAGGGTCACACATGTGGCAGTATATCTCGTTTCGTGCACTGCTCACCCTGATATTGTCGCTCGTGCTTTCGGCATGGCTTGGCGAGAAGTTCATTCACTACATGCGCAAGCGCAAGATAGGGGAGACACAGCGCGATGCAAGCATCGACCCCTTCGGCGAGAAGAAGGTGGGCACACCCTCGATGGGCGGTATTGTAATCATCACCGCCATCTTGTTGCCTGTGCTGCTGCTGGGTCGCATGCGCAACATCTATCTTATCTTGATGATTATCACCACAGTGTGGCTGGGTTTCCTGGGCTTCTGTGACGATTACATCAAGATTTACCGCAAGCACAAAGAGGGCTTGAAAGGTAAATATAAGATTGTTGGCCAGGTGAGTATAGGTCTTATTGTGGGTCTTGTTTTGTGGCTCAGTCCCGACGTGGTGATTCACGAGAATGTGGTTAAAGTGAAAACTACTGCAGCCCAAGAGTCGGTGACAGCTCCCAACAAAATAGAAAACGACACCATTCAAGAGACTATTGTTGTGCACAAAGACAAGGCTGAGAAGTCGTTGAAGACCACTATCCCCTTTGTCAAGAACCACAATCTTGACTATGGCGTTCTCACCAGCTGGATGGGAAGTTGGAGCGGTGCTGCCGGATGGGCCCTGTTTGTGCTGATGACCATTTTGGTTGTTACTGCAGTGAGCAATGGTGCCAATCTCAATGACGGTATGGACGGCATGTGCGCTGGAAACTCGGCAATCATAGGTGTGGCATTAGGCATACTCGCCTATGTAAGTTCCAATTTCGAGTATGCCTCCTATCTAAATATAATGTATATCCCCGACAGTCAGGAACTTGTGGTGTTTATGTGCGCCTTCATCGGTGCCTTGATTGGATTCTTGTGGTACAACGCTTATCCAGCTCAGATGTTTATGGGCGACACTGGTTCGTTGACCATTGGCGGTATCATTGGTGTGTGCGCCGTCATCATCCACAAGGAGCTTTTGGTTCCCATTTTGTGCGGTGTGTTCCTGATGGAGAGCCTCACCGTCATCATTCAAACACAAGTTTTCAAGATTTATAAGCGCAAAGGCAAGAAGGTTCGCGTGTTCCGTTCGACTCCTATCCACGACAACTTCCGCAAGCTCGACAAAGATTTGGACCCCGAATGCAAATATGTGTTCCGCAACTGGCCTCGCAACAGGTTCCATGAATCTAAGATTACCATCCGTTTCTGGATATTCACTATTATCCTGGCGGCATTCACGATTATCACTTTGAAAATAAGATAAAAAATTATATAGAAAGTCATCATAGTAAAACGAGTTAAAAAGAAATAAGGAAATGAAACGTTTAGTAGTAATTGGCGGAGGAGAGAGCGGAGTAGGCGCAGCGGTGCTGGGCAAAGTGAAAGGTATGGACGTGTGGCTTACCGACATGGGTGCCATTGCTCCACGCTACAAGGAAATTCTCGACAAGTGGGAGATCAGCTGGGAAGAAGGTCACCACACCGAGGACAAAGTGCTTAGTGCCGATGAGATAGTCAAGAGCCCTGGTGTGCCCTTGACAGCTCCACTCATTGTCAAAGCAATTGACAAAGGCATCCCTGTTATCTCTGAGATAGAGTTGGCGGGACGCTACACCGACGCCAAAATGGTTTGTATTACCGGCAGTAACGGCAAGACCACCACTACCTTGCTCACCTACCACATCTTCAAGGAGGCGGGCTTGAATGTTGGTCTTGCCGGTAATGTCGGCAAGAGCCTTGCGATGCAGGTTGCTACCGAGCATCACGATGTTTATGTGATAGAGCTCAGTAGCTTCCAGCTCGACAATATGTATGACTTCAAGGCCAATATTGCTGTGATGCTCAACATCACTCCCGACCACCTTGACCGCTATGACCACAAGATGGAGAACTACACCGCTGCCAAGTTCCGCATCATGCAGAACCAGACCAGCGACGACGCCTTCATCTACTGGGAGGATGACCCCATCATCTCGGCTCAACTCAAGAGCATGGCCACCGAGGCTCGTCTTTACCCCTTCAGTGCCCGCGACGACAAGTCGTGCACGGCCTATCTGAGCAATGGACAGTTGTTCTTTAACATTGATGGCGACCAATGGTCGATGCCCCGCAACGAAATGGCGCTGCAAGGCTTGCACAACGTTTACAACTCGATGGCAGCAGGTATCAGTGCGTCGTTGATGCACATCAAGAAAGAGCACATTCGCAAGGCATTAGCTAGCTTTGAGGCGGTAGAGCACCGACTGGAGTTTGTTCGCAGTCTTAATGGCGTTAGATATATCAATGATTCAAAGGCCACCAACGTCAACAGCACCTGGTATGCTCTCGAGAGCATGACCGACCCAGTGGTGCTCATTTTGGGTGGTAAAGATAAAGGCAACGACTATAGCGAGATCGAGAATCTTGTTAAAGAGAAGGTTGTTGCTATCGTGTGCTTGGGTGTTGACAACAGCAAGCTACACGCGTTCTTCGATGGTATGGTTCCCGTGGTGGAAGATGCTCGCAGCATGCAGGAATGTATCGACAAGTGCCATGCGCTGGCTAAAGATGGTCAAACAGTGTTGCTCTCACCTTGCTGCGCAAGCTTCGACTTGTTTAAGAGCTACGAGGACCGTGGTGCACAGTTTAAACAGTGTGTGAATAACCTTTAATAAAATTAATTAGGAAGTAGTAAAAAGTGATTGTTTATGAGCGAAAAGGTTTTAAGATATAGAGAGATTTCGCGTCGTTATGGCGACCCATGGATTTGGGGCATTTATCTCACCCTCATCGTGTTCTCGATAGTGGAATCCTATTCTGCGTCGAGCCGCGATGTGGCGAGAATGGGTGTGTATGAGCCTGTTATCCGTCAAGTTGTATTCCTTGCCATAGGCGCATTGTTTGTGGTGGTTTTGAGCCGCATCAACTACAACAACCGATTGTTGCTGCTAGTTCTTATACCTCTATTGTGGTTTTTCACTGTATTGAGTTTGGTGTATGTGATGTTCTTTGGTGAGGTGATTAATGGTGCTCAACGAGCGTTTACCATACCGGGAATTAATCTTACTGTTCAGCCGGCCGAACTTGCTAAGCTCTCGGCTGTCACGGCGCTGGCTTATATAATGGCTAAGAATCAGCAAGACCGTGACGTGTCGGTTAAGGGCTTAGTACTCTCGACGGTGGTTGTAGCCGTGTTTGGTGGACTAATGTATCAGAGCGGATTGACCAACACCCTCTTGCTAATGTGCATAAGTGGATCAATGTTCCTTATTGGCGGAGCACGTTTCAAGAAACTAATGATTCTTGGAATTGTTTATATCCTTGTCGCCTTAACATTCTACGCGTGGAAAGATTGGAGCGACAAACGCCAGGAGACAATGAAAAAACTCGCTAACACCGAGCAAACGACCAAAGGTGTAAAACGCGAAGTAACACGCGTTAACCGCATGACCAACTGGCATCGTCGTGACTCCTTAATATATGACTCGGTCACTAGCGAGAATTCTCAGGAGATGTTCTCACGCATGGCACAGGCTCATGGCGGTCTAACAGGAGTGGGAATAGGTAACTCTCGCGAGTGTAGCCGCTTGCCACTGGCTTTCAGTGACTATATTTTCTCTATTATTGTTGAGGAAGTAGGGCTCATTGGTGGTGTGTTCCTGTTAATTCTGTACTTGTGGCTGCTCTCACGAGCGGCAATGATAGCGCGGCGATGTCACCGTGTGCTACCGGCATTGCTCATCATTGGAATGGCGGCGATGATCACGTTCCAGGCCCTATTCCACATGGCTATCAACACGGGAGTGTTCCCTGTGTCGGGCCAACCGCTACCTCTAATCTCGAAGGGTGGCACGTCAATTTTGGTTACTAGTGTGGCTTTTGGTGTAATGCTCAGTGTGAGCCGCACCATCAGCAATATAACAAATAAAAAGAACAAGGACGAAGGCATCGCTCTGCCCAGTGGTCTCGATGCCGCAAATCCTACTGAAATTCCTGTAAAAAATGAGTGGAAATATCAATCAAATTAAAGTGCTAGTGAGTGGCGGTGGAACAGGAGGTCACATATTTCCTGCACTGTCGATAGCCAACGAGATTAAGCGTCGCATGCCTCAGGCCCAAATTCTCTTTGTTGGTGCCGAAGGTCGCATGGAGATGGAACGAGTTCCAGCTGCTGGATATGAGATTAAAGGTCTGCCAGTAAGGGGATTTGACCGCAAGCATTTGCTTCGCAATGTGAAAGTGCTGATGGACTTGCGCCGCAGTATGAAACTAGCCCGTGAGATTCTCAAGGACTTCCAGCCAAATGTTGCAGTGGGAGTTGGTGGATATGCCAGCGGTCCCATGCTCAAGGAGTGCCAAAAAGCTGGTATTCCCACATTGCTTCAGGAGCAGAACTCTTATGCAGGAGTTACCAATAAACTCCTTGCCAAGAAAGCTCAGTGCATTTGTGTGGCCTATGAAGGCATGGAACGATTCTTCCCTGCCGACAAGATTGTGATGACTGGAAATCCTGTGCGCCGCAACCTTCTGGAATGTACCGACACCGTAGAAGAGGCTCGTCAAGCTTTTGGATTGGATGCCGAGAAGCGCACGATTCTCATCATTGGTGGTAGTCTTGGAGCCCGCACCGTTAACGATAGCATTATTGCAGGCCTTGAGGAGATTGCAGCGCACCCCGACGTACAAGTTATTTGGCAAACGGGAAAAATCTATGACGACCGCTGCCGCGAAGCTCTTGAGGCATCGCAGGCAAGTAATGTGAAGCAAATGGCTTTCATCAGCAATATGGACAAGGCCTATCGTGCAGCCGACCTGGTAATCTCGCGTGCTGGCGCCAGCTCTATCAGTGAGATTCAGCTGCTTGGCAAGGCTTCAATCTTGGTGCCTTCACCCAATGTCGCTGAAGACCACCAGACCAAGAACGCCATGGCACTCGTTAACCATAACGCGGCATTGATGATTCCCGATGCCGAAGCTGGCAATAAGCTTGTGAACGTGATGCTCAACACCATAGGTGATGTTGCTGTGCTCGAGAAATTGAGCGCCAACGTCGAGAAAATGGCTCTGCGCAACTCAGCCGAGATAATCGTCGACAAAGTGCTTCAAATAGCACGTTAACCAATACACAACCGGCAAAACTTACTTGTTAACTCATCTAATAAAAATGAAAGAATACAAATCAATATATTTTGTTGGGGCTGGCGGCATTGGCATGGCAGCTCTGGAGCGCTATTTCCTTGCCAAGGGCAAGAAGGTGGCAGGATATGACCGCACTCCAAGCGAGCTCACAAGCGCGCTGCAACTCGAGGGAGTGGAAATCTCATTTGACGAGAACCCCGACCTTATCCCCGACTACTGCCGTGACAAAGACACTACGTTGGTGGTCTATACACCAGCCGTACCTGATGACCACAAAGGGTTGTGCTACTTCCGTGACAACGGCTTTGAAGTGGTTAAACGCGCTCGTGTGTTGGGTTTGGTGACCCTCGATAGCAAGGCTTTGTGCTTTGCCGGTACCCATGGTAAGACTACCACTTCGAGCATGGCGGCTCACATCTTGCAGGTGAGTGGCGTGGGCAGCAATGCTTTCCTGGGTGGAGTGTTGCGCAACTACGACAGCAACTTCTTGCTCTCGCTCACTAGTCCATTCTCGGTGATTGAGGCCGATGAGTTCGACCGCTCGTTCCATCACCTCACACCCTACGTTGCCGTTATCACATCGACCGACCCCGACCATCTCGACATCTACGGCACTAAGGAGAATTATCTCGAGAGTTTTGCCCATTTCACCGAGCTCATCAGGCCCGATGGCGCCCTAATTGTGCACACTGGTCTAGAGCTTAAACCTCGTGTTGCCGAGGGGGTGAAAGTCTATACCTACTCAAAGACCGAAGGCGATTTCCATGCCAGCAACATACGCAAAGGCGACGGTGAGATAATTTTTGACTTTGTTACTCCATGGGAAACTGTGAGTGATATAAAACTTGGTGTTCCAGTTGATATCAACATCGAGAATGCCTTGGCGGCTATGGCTGCTTGCCGATTGGTGCAAATTCCAGTCGAAGCTATGAGAGAGGCTATAGGTAGCTTTATGGGCGCCAAACGTCGCTTTGAGTTTTGGCTTAAAGAGTCAGGTGAGAATGGCAAGGTTGTCATCGATGACTATGCACACCATCCCAATGAGATTGTTGCAAGCATCAAGAGCGTGCGTGACCTTTATCCAGGTCGCAAGATCACTGCTGTGTTCCAGCCGCACCTATATACCCGAACTAGGGATTTTGCCGATGAGTTTGCACAATCTTTATCTCATGCCGACGAGGTGATTTTGCTGCCCATCTATCCCGCTCGAGAGCTTCCCATCGAAGGTGTAAGCAGCGAAATCATTTTAAAAAATGTTAAATGCGCAAAAAAAGCTATTTATAGCAAAGAAAATTTTATCAATTCAATTCCTTTGCTTAACTTTGATATCTTATTGACGATAGGGGCTGGTGACATCGTGAATTTGCTGCCTCAAATATGTGAACAGGTTAAAAAGCAAGCACGTTGAAACTAGCTAGATACATATTACTCATAGCTCTCACCTCTCTCATGATATTGGGAATATTTTGGGCGAGAGAAAAGGGTCGTGACGAGGTGTGCACCGAGGTCGTTGTTGAAATTCTCAACAACGATAGCACGCAGTTTGTTACGCCCCTGGGTGTGATAGAGGAGTTGGAGAAGAAGCACATCATTGTCAAGGACAGGCCTGTGTGGCAAATCAATGTTGAGGACATTGAGAGGCAACTCGAAGAGTCGCCATATATCGAGATGGCTCAGTGTGTGTTTGAGAATGGTGGTCGGCTGAAAATCCAGGTACAGCAAATAGTACCGGTGATGCGCGTTTTTGAAGGTGACAAATCCTACTATGTCAACAAAGACGGCAAGCGCATGAATGCAAGTGCAACTTTCCACGCCGATGTACCCATTGTCATGGGTAAGTTCACACGAGCTTACGGTCCGTTAAGGCTGTGGCCCATGATAAAATATGTGGAGCAAGACTCTGCTTTGAAATCGCTGGTAACGATGTACAGCATGCGCGACAGCAACAACATCTTCATCGTGCCTTCTATTCATGGCCATGTGGTGAATATGGGTAACTGCGACGACTTTGAGGGCAAGTTCAAGAAACTGAAGCTTTTCTATGAGAAGGTGATGCCCGTGAAAGGATGGATGTACTACGACACCATCTCGGTAAAATGGAACCATCAAGTGGTCGCTACCAGGCGTGACAAGATTGTTGAAGTGGTTGAAGAATACGATCCTGAGTTTGACGAGCAAGCCGATGATATCCAAACAATGCAGGTGAGCGGTGATAGCAAGGCCCCGGTAAACAAGATGGTAAAGCAAGGCAAGATATCGCAGCCCGCAAAATCGGCTCCTGCCACCAAGGGCCCAGAGCCCAAGGCTGCTGCAGCAAAGCAAAACCAACCGCCCGCTGCTGAGCCTAAGAAAGAGCCCGCTGCTCCAAAGAAAACAACAGGGTAGGGCGACATGCAATAAAAAGATTAAAAACTTACTTATATATATTACTCATTTATGACCAAGACACAATATATTGTAGCATTAGAGATTGGCAGTTCGAAGATTGTTGGCGCTATTGCCGAGAAGAATCTCTCGGGCTATGTGCAAGTCAACCATCTCGAGGTGGAGAAACTCATCAATAGCGTAAGGTATGGATGCGTTCAGAATGTGGAAAACACAAAAGGAGCTATCAACACTATACTCAAGAAACTGGAGAATAGAGTTAACGGAACTATAGAGTCGGTGTATGTAGGCCTCAGCGGTCGCTCTTTGCACAGCGAGCCCACCGAGGTAAATCACAACCTCGATGCCACAGTGCCCATAACCAACGATGTTCTGGAGAGGATTGTGAACGATGCAGGAAAAGATCCAATCAAGAATTACGAGACAATAGAGGTGGTTCCACGCACCTACTATGTTGACAAAAACGAGACTAAGAGCCCTAGCGGTCAGTTTGGCTCTAACATCAACATCAAGCTCAACCTCATTGTGGCTAAGCCCAACTTGAAGCTCAACCTCGACAGGGTGATGACTGGAGGAGCAAGAGTCAAGGACTACATGGTCACTCCTTTGGTGGTGGCCGACGAGATTCTGGAGCCATCAGAGAAATCGCTGGGATGCATGCTCGTCGACATTGGTGCCGAGACAACCACAGTCTCCATCTATAAAGATGGCGCCCTCGTTTACCTTACAACACTGCCACTGGGAGGACGTAACATCACTCGTGACATCACTATTGGTCTCAATGTCTTGGAAGATACAGCCGAGAGGGTGAAGAAGAATATCAACAATCCTCTTGACAAGAATGTTGACCGCATCTCAATCGAGGGGGTTAACTCGATGGATGCAGCTAACTATATAGTGGCAAGAACAGGAGAAATTATTGCCAACATTAAGCAACAGATACAATATGCCGGAGTGAAGGCTGTCGACCTTCACAACATCGTGCTCATTGGTGGCGGTGCTCAGCTTCCTGGCATTGCACGTCGCATCGAGGACGAAATCAAGCTGCGCGTGAGATTGGGCTCTTTCCCACAGGGCATCAATATCCTTGACCACAACATCAACAGGGCTGAGTACATCCAGCTCTTCTCGTTGCTCTCAAAGGCAGCCAGCAATATGCCTGCCAACCAGTCGTGTGTAAGGCCTAACGATTACAATGTTGCTGATGATGAATTTGTTCCTTCTTACCGCGATACCCATGAGAACGATGACCAATATGGCTATGATAGCTTCCGTGAAGATGAGCCCAAGCCCAACAAGGCTGCGACATCCCCATCGGGAGAAAGCCGTTCTTCTCAAACCAAGCGTGAGAAGAAGACATGGTTCGACAAATATCGCGAGAAAATCAATAGGCTAATGGCGGAGCCCGAAGATGAGGGACAGGACTTCTAATGCACCCCAGTTTATTAACAAGAAAAACATCATTAATACTATATGGCAAATATTGACGAACTCAACGGCATGACCGACGCCTCAGCAATGGACAACATAAAGATTGAGCAGAAGGACATCTTCGACAACATTGAAGAAAACCCCGGGTTCCAAAAGAAAGAAGAGCCTTCTAACCTCCCTTGCCTGATTAAAGTGATAGGTATTGGTGGAGGTGGTAACAACGCCATCAACCACATGTATGAACAGAAAATCAACGGAGTGTCGTTTGTAGTAATGAACACCGACCGGCAAGCGTTGAACAACTCGTCTGTTCCTAATCGTGTGCTCATTGGGCCCAACACCACCTTCGGACTGGGTGCAGGCAACAAGCCTGAGCTGGCTAAGGAGGCCGCCGAGGAGAGCCAGGAAGAAATCGCAGCGCTCTTCGACGATGAGACCAAGATGGTGTTTATCACCGCTGGTATGGGTGGTGGCACCGGTACTGGTGCTGCTCCTGTTGTGGCGCGCATAGCACGCGAAAAAGGTGTGCTCACCATTGGCATCGTCACCATCCCCTTCCTCTTTGAGGGAAAGAAGAAAATCATCAAGGCTCTTGCCGGTGCCGACGAGATGCAGAAGTATGTCGACGCCCTCTTGATCATCAACAATGAGCGATTGAGCGAGATTTATCCCGACCTCAACTTCATGAACGCCTTTGGCAAGGCCGACGACACGCTGTCGGTAGCAGCTCGAAGCATCAGCGACCTGATCAATGTTGATGGCTACATCAACCTCGACTTCAACGACGTGAACACCACTCTGCGCGAAGGTGGCGTCGCAATCATCAGCTCGGGTTACGGCGAGGGTGAGAACCGCGTGAGCAAGGCCATTCAGGACGCTCTCAACTCACCACTGCTCAAGAATCGCGACATCTATGGCTCGCAGCGCATCTTGATGAACATCTACTATTCTCGCAATGCTAAGAACGAGTTCAAGATGAGCGAGATTGACGAGATGAAGAGCTTCATGGCACAGTTCACGCTCGACCACGACATGATTTGGGGTGTGGCCTACGACGACACCCTCGGCGAGAAAATTAAAATCACCATGCTCGCATCAGGCTTCAATGTGTCGCTCGATGCCGAGACAACCATGGAAGAGGGCGAGAAGAAAGGCGAGTCTAAAGCCGCTTCCGATGCCAGCCGCATCGAGATGGAGTACGGACCCAAGATTAACGAGCTCGACTTCGACCGTGCCAAGGCACAATACATCGTGCTGCGTCCCGAGGATATCGACAACGACGAGATTGTCGACCTGCTCGACAAGAATCCCGCCTTCAAGCGCGACCAGCAGGTTAAAAACGTGTTCCGCGAGTTGCAGAATGCTCCCGTCAAGACAACGCCGAGCAGGCCTGCTACACCGCTCAACAAGAAGAGGGGCACCACTGCCGGCACTATCTCGTTTGACAACAATTAAACTCTAACAATACATCTCTAAAAGAAATATTAGTAACAAACAATAATGCTAACACTACAATTCATCAACGAGAACCCTGAACATGTGATTGAGCGACTGGCAGTCAAGAACTTCGACGCCCGTGAGCCAATCATGCGAGTAGTAGAACTTGACAAGCAGCGCCGAGCTGCGCAAAAAGAGCGTGACGACAACGCGTCGCAGCTCAACAAAATGGCGTCGCAAATTGGCGCCCTCATGAAGCAGGGCAAGCGCGACGAGGCCGAGCAGGCCAAGGCCGCCGTGGCTGCACTCAAAGCCACCAACAAGGAAATCGACGACCGCATGACTGCTGCCGCCAACGAAATCACCGAGATCCTGCTCTCAATTCCCAATGTGCCCTACGAGGGCGTGCCCAAAGGACTCACTGCCGACGACAACGTGGTGGAAAAGACCGGTGGTCCCGAGCCACACCTCGCCGACGACGCTCTGCCACACTGGGAACTCGCCAAGAAATACAACCTCATCGACTTTGACCTGGGCGTGAAAATCACTGGCGCAGGCTTCCCCGTCTATGTGGGCAAGGGAGCCAAGCTGCAGCGCGCCCTCATCCAGTTCTTCCTCGACGAGGCTGGCAAGGCTGGATACCTCGAGATAGAGCCACCGCTGGTAGTTAACGAGGCTTCAGGACTTGGCACCGGCCAATTGCCCGATAAGGAAGGACAGATGTATCACTGCCAAGTCGACAACTTCTACCTCATCCCCACTGCCGAGGTGCCTGTAACCAACATGTATCGCGATGTCATCATCAATCAGGAAGACCTGCCCAAGAAGAACTGTGCCTATAGCGCTTGCTTCCGTCGTGAGGCAGGGTCCTACGGCAAGGACGTGCGAGGCTTGAACCGCCTCCACCAGTTCGACAAAGTGGAAATCGTGCGCATCGAGCGCCCCGAGGACAGCTATGCCGCTCTCGAGGAGATGAAAGACCACGTGCAAGGACTTCTCGAGAAGCTTGAGCTGCCTTGGCACATCCTGCGCCTGTGTGGTGGCGACATGAGTTTCACCAGCGCCATAACCTTCGACTTCGAGGTGTGGAGCGCAGCTCAAAAGCGTTGGCTCGAGGTGAGCTCAGTTTCCAACTTCGAGACCTATCAGGCCAACCGCCTCAAGTGCCGCTATCGTGGCGACGACAAGAAGACACACCTGTGCCACACCCTCAACGGCTCGGCTTTGGCGCTGCCACGCATCGTGGCCGCTCTGCTCGAGAACAACCAGACCCCCGAGGGCATACGCATCCCCAAGGCGTTGCAACCCTACACAGGCTTCGACATCATCGACTAAACGATTATTCAATCTCTCTTATAAACATTGAGCACCGCGCTGTTGAGATATCAGCACGGTGCTCATTCCTTTATAATGCACAGTTCACAGTTGAGAGGGATGAGTGATGAGAGATGAGGGATGAGTGGAGAGAGGAGAGTGAGAGGGGAGAGCTGAGAACTGATAACTGACTACTGAAAACTAATTAATTGTTTTTAATTGTTTGATAAATAACTGAATCGGAGACCTATATAAACAAAGAAAGAGCGAATAGTGCCGAAGCACATCTTCGCTCTTCTCCTCTCTCCACTTGCGGTGCGTACAGGACTCGAACCAGCGACCTCCTGCGTGACAGGCAGGCATTCTAACCAACTGAACTAACGCACCATTTGGAAATTGCGGTGCAAAATTACACACAATTTTTGAACTGACAAAATTTTTCGGCATTTTTTTTCAAAAAAAATACTTTTTCTTGCCATTTTCGTGTTGCTATTACAATTTATAGGCAAAAAATAGTAGTTGAATTTTTTATTTGGTATAGAAATACAAAAAACTATCCATTTTTTGCTACTAAAAGGGGTAGTTTTGCCGAAAATGTGAGAAAAATAGTCCTAATTATTTGGAAATTATGCAATTGTGTTTTTATTTTGCGTTTACATTATAGAAATACTTAACAAATTATAATCGTATGACAAACACCAGTAGAGATTTAACGGTGCGAGAGCGAGAAGTACTTAAATATCTTGTCCAAGGATTGAGCAGTCGAGAGATCGCTGAGAAGCTGTATATATCTATTAATACAGTGCAATATCACCGCAAGCAATTATTGCACAAGACTGATTCACGCAATGTCGCAGAACTTATAGGTAAAACTTATAAACTAAATTTGATAGATTTAGATTGATAATTTGTTACCATGAGGTACATCACTAAGCCATCTCACTTGCTGAGGTGGCTTTTTTATCAGTTGAGAGTGGAGTGGAGAGTGAGAGTGAGAGAGTGAGAGTGAGAGAGGGGAGAGTGAGAGTGGAGAGCTGGCAACTGACAACTGACAACTGAGAACTGAGAACTGACAACTGACAACTGAGAACTTTTATATTCTTAGCCCGAAGGGCAATAATTTTTAGCGCGCAGCGCGGCCCCAAAAAGACGAGGAGCTGACAACTGACAACTCATAACTCATAACTAAAAAAATCCGAGTCAATTGTCTATAATACTCAAAAGCCGAATGGCTAAGAAAACAACATTTAATGAAAAAAATCTTGTCCTTAATTGTCGTAAAAAAAACTGATAACTGATAACTCATAACTTTTTACTATCTTTGCACAATTGAGTTTCATTAATAAGACCTACACATGAAGAAATTATTGATATTGATCGCGGCAGTGGCTTTGTGCTTGCCGCACAGTGAGGCTTGCACCAGCATACTTGTGGGCAAGAATGCCAGTGTCGACGGTTCGGTGATGTGCACCTATAACATCGACTCGTGGGGCGCGATGCACAAGATGTACCGCCTTGAGGCGGGCACCCATCCTGCCGGCACCATGCGCAAGATTTATGACCGCGACACGCGCGTCTATCATGGGCAGATTCCCGAGGCTCCTGTCACCTATCTGGTGAACGGCAACATCAACGAGTGGCAGGTGGCGATAGGCGAGAGCACCTTCGACGGCCGTGAGGAGCTCACCGACAGCACCGGCATCATCGACTACGGGTCACTCATGGACCTGGGTCTGCAGCGCGCCCGCACGGCACGCGAGGCCATCGATGTGATGACGAGCCTGGTCGAGAAATACGGCTTTGAGAGCACAGGCGAGTCGTTCACCGTGTGCGACCCCAACGAGGCGTGGATTCTCGAGATGATAGGCTGCGGCCCCGGCAGCAAGGGCGTGGTGTGGATGGCGGTGCGCGTGCCCGACAACGCTGTCATGGCGCATGCCAACCAGAGCCGCATACGCCAGGTCGACCTCACCGACACTGCCAATGTGAAGATGTCGAAAAACTGCATCTCCTTTGCTCGCAAGCGCGGGTATTTCAAGGGCAAGGACAGCGAGTTCAGCTTCTGCGACGCCTACAATCCGCCCACCTTTGGCGGACGTCGCCTGGGCGACAACCGTGTGTGGTCGATTTACCGCCGTCTCACTGGTGGCATGGATCGCTATCTGCCTTATGTCGAGGGGGTGAAACCCATGCGTGAGGTGGAGCCGTTGCCCATGTGGATAATCCCCGACAAGCCGCTGAGCGTCAACACTGTGATAGAATGCCTGCGCGACCATCTCGAGGGCACTCCCTTCACCTTCAACGATCCCGACGACCCGGGAGCCGGGCTCTACGACTCCCCGTTCCGTCCGCAGCCCTTGCGCTACGACGACCAGGGCACCACAATGTTCAACGAGCGTGCCGTGTCGACGGCGCACACCGCGTTCACCTTCGTGTGCCAGCTGCGCAGCTTCATGCCTCGCGAGGTGGGCGGCGTGATTTGGTGGGGCAACGACGACAGCGGCATGGTGGCCTACACCCCCGTCTACTGCTGCGCCAGCCGTGTGCCTCGTTGCTACAACATTCCCGAGGCCGACGCCTTCCACTTCAGCGACCAGAGCGCCTACTGGGTGTGCAACTGGGTGAGCAACATGGTCTATCCGCGGTGGAGTCTGCTCTATCCCGAGCTCGAGCAGGTGCGCGACTCGCTGCAGGCGAGCTACTTCGAGCGTCAGCACGAGGTTGAAAAGCGCGCCCTGGGCATGCTCAGGACCGACCGCGACAGCACCATCAAGTTCCTGAGCGACTATGGCGACCAGGTGGGCGAACAGATGGTGGCACGATGGCGACAGATGGCCTATCACATGATAGTGAAATATAACGACGGTGTGGTGCGCGAGGAGGACGAGCACGGGCGCTACAAGCGCAACTCCAGCGGCTTCCGTCCGCGACTCTCACGTCCCGGCATCTCGCCCAAGGCCCGCCACCAAATCCACAAGTCCACAGGCACCCGCTACGAAGTGCCCCCAACCGACAAACTCGACACCTCCTATATGTAAGGAGTTATCAGTTATCAGTTGTCAGTTTTTTTACGACAATTAAGGACAATATATTTTTTCATTAAATGTTGTTTTCTTAGCCATTCGGCTTTTGAGTATTATAGACAATTGACTCGGACTTTTTTAGTTATGAGTTATTAGTTATCAGTTTTCAGTTTTCAGTTCTCAGTTCTCAGTCAATAAAATCTTAAAAACTATGGCAGCACCAACCACTAAACAAGAGTTGCTTGCAGCAATGAGCGACAGCTTCTTGAAACTGAATGAGCAGATAGGCAAAATGACGGCAGCCCAACTTGAGACGCCTTTCCAGTTTGCCAGCGACCCAAAGAAATGCGGCGCACGGTGGATATATGATAAATGTGCCCGCGACCTTCTCATCCATCTTTATGAATGGCAGGTGCTGATGCGCGATTTTGTCAACAACATCCGCAACGGCCAGCAGCGCGACTATCTGCCCGACGAGTACCGCAAGAACTACCACGAGATGGACAAAATGCTGGTCGAAAAGCATCAGGGCACCTCGTTCGCCCAGGCGCAACAGCTTCTCAGCCAGACTCATGAGGAGATGCTGCAGCTTGCCTCGAGCTTCACCGACGAGGAACTCTTCGGCAAGGGCGTGTTTAAATGCACCTACACAACCACCATGGCGGCCTACTTCGCCAGCGTAACTACCAGCCCCTACGGCCAGGCCACCAAACTGCTGAAAACCCACCTCAAGTCCCTAAAATAATAGTTCTCAGGTTATTTGTCAAACAATTTATTAGTTTTCAGTTATCAGTAATCAGTTCTCAGTTTTCAGTTGTCAGTTCTCTCCTCCTCCTCTTTGGGGCCGCGCTGCGCGCTAAAGATTGTTGCCCTTCGGGCTAAGATTGGTAGCGTGTTGCCTATGGCACTGATATTTATTTTTGCGCTGGCGCGCTAAGATATCGCTGCGCATGGAATCGCTTTGCCTTGAGGGCGGAGGGGCGCTGCGCTTAAAATTAAATGAAAATTTTAATAAAAATTGCACAGATGCTGGATTTTTGGAATATGGAATCAGTGGAATCAGTGGAATCGGTGGAATCACTGGAATCACTGGAATCAGTGGAATCGGTGGAATCAGTTAGTTCGGTTAGTTCGGTTGGTTCAGTTGGTTCAGTTGGTTCGTTTGGGCGCGTGGGGCAGATGGGACAAATGGGCAGTCAACTTTTTTCAGGCAAAGACATTTATAGTTCATAGTTGAGAGTTTTGGGTTCATGGGGCTATATATATTTAATGTACGTGTGTGCGCGCAAAGGTAGGGGATTGTTTGTTTTAAAGCGATATTAAAAAATGGCGGGGCCATTTTTTTGATTAGGGATTAGTGATTATTGATGAGGGAAGGGTGGCGTGTGGGGAGTTTTTCACGCAAATTGACGTGAATGGACCGCAAATTACCATTAAATTGAGGGAATGTTGTAATTTTGTGTTTTTTTAAATTTGATGTGCTCGGTTTTGGCACTTGGAAGTCTTATTTTTGTCAAATCAGTAAATATTTTGTATTTTTGTAACATAAAAGAAAAATATAATAAAGGAAAACATTATGAGAACATTAAAAGATTTTCACAACCAGTATTCAGTACAGAAAACTCTTCGTTTCAAGTTAGAACCAATTGGAAAGACCGAGGAGTTCATCGAACGTAATCAGGTGTTGGAGACAGATGAGCGCCGAGCAGCCGAATATCTCAAGGTAAAGGAGTATATCGACCGCTATCATCGTCAGTTCATCGAGGATGCATTAAGCAAACCTCTGCTTAAAGTTGAATCACAGGGCAAGCAAGATTCTCTAGAGGATTTTGCCGACTGCTACAACAACGACAACGGTGACAAACGCAGTGAAAACCTTGAAAATATTCAAGAAAAGTTGAGGGCACAAATTGCCAAGGGCTTTTCTCAACTACCAGCTTTTGCTAGAATCAAAAAGAAGGAACTCATTAAAGAAGATTTACCTCAGTTCCTGAAAGACAAGAGTGAGATAGAAATCGTATCGCATTTCGACGAGTTCACGACCTATTTCACTGGCTTCCACCAGAATCGAATGAACATGTACACCGCCGACGCAAAATCGACTTCTATCGCATTTCGACTCATCAATCAGAACCTGGTTAAATTTGTTGACAACAGCAATATCCTTGAGAAAGTCGTCCCTGCACTTGGCAACGATATTATTGCAAAACTTGACAAAGACTTTGAGCCTTTTCTTAATGTGCACTCTGCTCTTGATATGTTCAAGATTGAGAATTACAATGAAGTGCTCACACAATTGCAAATTGAGCTATACAACGCGATTATAGGTGGAAGAGTGGATGAGGGTAACAAAGTTGAGATTAAAGGATTGAACCAGTATATCAACGAGTTTAATCAAACGCACGAAAAGTCACTAAGGATTCCAAAACTCAAACCATTGTTTAAACAAATATTGAGTGAAAATGTGGGTGTTTCATTTAGAATGGAGCAATTCACCGATGCCAGCCAAGTACAAACCGCCATAAAAGAGGAATACATCAAGTTGGAGTCTAGTGTTTTTGACAAGCTCAAAGAAATGATTAAGAGTTTGCCAACATTCAACTTAAATGGTATTTATCTTGCCAATGATTTGGGACTTACCGACATATGCCAACGTCATTATGGTGCTTGGGACAAATTGAATAATGCCCTTGTGGCAGAATTTGACGCTCTTGTGCCTCGCAAGAAAACACAGTCACATGAAAAACGTGACGATCAAGTAAAGAAATATCTTAAAAGTATCAAGAGCATATCTTTAGGCAAAATCGACAGCCTCTTGGCTGACGTAACAGAGAAGTCAATTGTTGACTATTTCACCAACCTTGGTGCTATCGACAATGAAACCACCCAGCGTGAGAACCTGTTAGCCCTTATCCCCAACCGCTACAATGCAATAAAAGAAGTTCTCGATTGCCCCACACCGTCCGACGAACTCCTGCGCAAGAACATTGAAGGCATCAAAGATTTACTTGATGCTATCAAAGACTTGCAACGATTTATAAAGCCCCTGTGTGGTTGTGGCGAGGAACTTGATAAAGATGAGATGTTCTATAGCGATTTCTCTCCTCTTTATGAAACGCTTGACGACATCATTACTCCTCTATACAACAAGGTGAGAAGCTATCTGACAAAGAAACCTTACAAACTCGACAAGTTCAAGCTGAATTTCGATAATTCACAATTGCTCGATGGTTGGGATGTTAACAAGGAGAATGATTACTTGTCTATACTCTTGCGTAAAGATGGTTACTACTATTTGGCAATAGCCAATAAAAACGACAAGCGTGCTATTACCGAGATAAACCAAGCGCAAAGTGATGGTAGTGTCGATTGCTATGAGAAGCTGAATTACAAGCTCATTCCTTCTCCATTCAGGATGCTTCCTAAAGTGTTTTTCTCAAGAAAGGGATTAGAGACATTTAATCCGTCGCAAGAAATACTCGATATTTACAGGAATAAGAAATTCCAGTTAGGCGACAGCTTCGACAAGAGAGCTCTTTCTAAATTGATTGACTTCTACAAGACTTCAATCCCTAATTATGAAAGCTGGCAATTTTTTGATTTCGATTTCTTGCCAACCAATTCCTACAACTCTATCAACGAGTTCTATAGCGACATTGAGCAACAAGGTTATAAGATAGACTTCAAGCAAGTGCCTGTTAGCTTAATCAACAAACTCAACGAGGACGGATTGCTTTATGTGTTCAAGTTAGCAAACAAAGACTTCTCTCCTTATTCTAAAGGACGTCCCAACCTTCACACCATCTACTGGAAGATGCTCTTTGATGACAACAACCTCAAGGATGTAATCTACAAGCTTAACGGCAAAGCCGAGATGTTTTTCCGAAGGAGTTCTATCCCCAATCCTGTAATTCATCCTGCCAATAAGGAAATTGCCAACAAGAGCGCCTACAACAAGCAGCACAAGGCGGCGAGCAAGTTTGATTATGATATTATCAAGGATCGTCGATTCACTCGCAACCAGTATGAGTTCCATGTGCCAATCACCATGAACTTCAAGTCGGCAGGCAGTGGACATTTCAATCAAGATGTGTTGTCTTTTATCAAAGAAAAAGGCATCAGGCACATTATTGGCATTGACAGGGGTGAGAGGCATCTTCTCTACCTGACAATGATAAACCTCAAGGGCGAGATTGTGGAGCAGTTCTCTCTCAACAGTGTGGCTAGTAATCCTAATAACCCTGATTACAAACAGGACTATAACGAACTGCTCTCAATCAAGGAAGGAGACCGACTCAGCGCACGTCGCAACTGGTCAACTATCGAGAACATCAAGGAACTGAAAGCTGGATACCTAAGCCAGATTGTTCACCTATTGTCAAAGATGATGATAGAGAACGATGCCATCCTGGTTCTAGAGAACCTTAACACAGGCTTCATGAGAGGAAGGCAAAAGGTTGAAAAATCGGTATATCTCAAGTTTGAGAAAATGCTTATCGATAAGCTCAACTATGTCGTTGACAAAACAGTTGCCACTAATGAGCCTAGTGGAGCATTGAAAGCACTGCAACTCACCGATACTTACGACAACTTCAACAAGTATCAAAAGGGCAATGTGCGCCAGTGCGGTTTTGTCTTCTACATCCCTGCATGGAACACTAGCAAGACCGACCCTGTTACTGGTTTCGTAAACCTCTTTGACACACGACTGTCAACCATTGGTGAGATTAAGTCTTTCTTTAGCAAGTTTGATCGCATCAAGTATAGTCCCAAAAACGATGCTTTTGAGTTCACCTTCGATTACAACAAATTCACTACAAGAGCCGAAGGCACTCGCTCATGCTGGACCATAAGCTCACAGGGAGAACGAATTTTCACTCATCGCAGCAAGGAGCAGAACAATCAGTTTGTCTCTGATACGGTGCACCCCACGCAACTCTTTAAGGAGGTGTTCAAAATGGCTGGTAGTGACATCAACGGCAATCTCAAAGAAGAAATAGCATCTATCAATAGCCTTGAAACACTCAAACAACTGTTGCATGCCTTTAAGCTTGTGATGCAAATGAGAAATAGCGTTACTGGAACCGAAGTGGATTTCTTACTGTCGCCTGCCATTGATGCTAAAGGCACCTGCTTCGACTCTAGAAAAGGCATTAAGACTTTGCCCGAAAATGCTGATGCCAATGGCGCTTATAACATAGCACGAAAAGGCTTGATGATCGTTGAGCAAATCCAAAATGCTGATGACATAGCTAATATTAAATTTGCAGTAAGCAACAAGGATTGGCTCAAGTTTGCCCAAGGATAATGGGGCTGATTCCTTATAGTTACTGTTTTATAAATGAGCTCATTGTCATATTTTCTAACTATAGACCAAAATTTCTACTATTGTAGATTAGTTCTCGTCTTTGATTAGATTTATAAGTCTAACTATAGACCAAAATTTCTACTATTGTAGATAACTGAGGGGCGATGAAACCCTCGCTGTCTAACTATAGACCAAAATTTCTACTATTGTAGATTTGATGATTGGGGGTGCGCTTCATTGCGGTCTAACTATAGACCAAAATTTCTACTATTGTAGATACGACGTATGCGCTCGGCTTCCTCGGCAGTGTCTAACTATAGACCAAAATTTCTACTATTGTAGATCGAACAATAGAATCAGGTATATGAACAAGTTTAACTATAGACCAAAATTTCTACTATTGTAGATAAAAATGTGTTTACACCTTTATAAAGTTGCGTCTAACTATAGACCAAAATTTCTACTATTGTAGATCAAGTGAAGCCGCTCGATGAGAATGGCAAGGTCTAACTATAGACCAAAATTTCTACTATTGTAGATTCCCGATTTTGTCCCGTTTTTTGGAGAAGTCTAACTATAGATCAAAATTTCTACTATTGTAGATTCTTTCGCCCGGTTAATGCCATTTTGTTGTCTAACTATAGACCAAAATTTCTACTATTGTAGATGTCCACGTCAGTTCGCCGGTGCGGCAAAGGTCTAACTATAGACCAAAATTTCTACTATTGTAGATTCCTTGCCGTTGTTGCCTTGACCTTTCAGTCTAACTATAGACCAAAATTTCTACTATTGTAGATCCTATTCCAACTACATCCACGATATGGGGTCTAACTATAGACCAAAATTTCTACTATTGTAGATTCCTTGTAATGCAAGAACCAGCTACCCTTGTCTAACTATAGACCAAAATTTCTACTATTGTAGATCACCGTTATACATCTTGTCGACATAGGCTGTCTAACTATAGACCAAAATTTCTACTATTGTAGATTGGAATTGATAAGGAGATTGAGATATGAAAGTCTAACTATAGACCAAAATTTCTACTATTGTAGATTCGTAGTCAATCTCACATACTGATTTGCCGTCTAACTATGGACCAAAATTTCTGCTATTGTAGATTTGATTTTGATTTTTAACTTGTTCCATAAGTCTAACTATAGACCAAAATTTCTACTATTGTAGATGGCAGTGTTTAGAGCACGGCGACAGGTTAAGTCTAACTATAGACCAAAATTTCTACTATTGTAGATTCCCAAAATTTCCTCAATTTTGCACATGTGCGTCTAACTATAGACCAAAATTTCTACTATTGTAGATAGTTTTCTCACCGCTAGTATGGGAACCTGTCTAACTATAGACCAAAATTTCTACTATTGTAGATTCGTAGTCAATCTCACATACTGATTTGCCGTCTAACTATGGACCAAAATATCTGCTGTTGTAGATTTTGAACGGCGCGCTTGCGCCGCAATACTGTCTAACTATAGACCATAATTTCTACTATAATCAATGTGGGACTTTTTTACGAGCCGATGGCTCGCAATACAGATTGACGTGACTGGGGTGCGGTGGGCGACGTTTTTTTCTCGAGCTTGCGAGGCTTTTTGACAACGATAGTTGCAGCTTTGTGAGAGGATTTTTTACACAAATTGCCGTGAATTGTCCGCAAATTATCATTTAATTTTAATGTGGGTTGCGCCTGGGTTGATTTACGAGCCGATGGCTCGCAATACAGATTGACACGTTAAGGTTGCGTTGACAACGCAACAGACGGAACTTTTTACGAGCGGATGGCTCGCAATACAGATTGACGACTGACGGCTGCGTTGGCAACGCAACAGACGGAACTTTTTACGAGCCGATGGCTCGCAATGCAGATTGACGCGTTAAGGTTGCGTTGGCAACGCAACAGACGGAACTTTTTACGAGCCGATGGCCCGCAATACAGATTGACAACTGACGGCTGAGAACTGATTACTGATAACTGACGGCTGACGGCTGGTGGCTCTAACATTTTGATGGGGATAGTTGGTGATTGTTGAAAAAACTTTGTATATTTGCGGATTGATTATGTGGTAGATGTGGCAGGTGCCATGTGGTGAGGATTAAACTATTGGCTATCTGGCTTGTCTACTTATAGACTTGATGAATATACTAACTTTTAAAACTTTTATAATCATGAAGAAATTAGCATTATTAGCAGCAATGATTTTTGCTCTGGGAATCGGTGCCAATGCAGCACCTAAGGATATTGATCAACTCGCCAAGGAGACTAAGGCTAAGACTGAGGCGATGAAGAAGTATAACGACGCTGTGAAGGATGAGGCTAAGGCTGTGAAGGATGTTGACAAGGCACAGAAGAAGGCCCAGGACGCTACCAAGGACATCGACAAGGCTCGCCAGAAGGTGAAAGATGCCGAGAACAAGGTGAAGGACGCCGAGAAGAAGGCCGAGAATGCTCGCAACGACTACGACAAGGCTGTTGATAAGCTGAACAAGGCAAAACAGAAAACGCTTGAAGCTAAACAGGTGCTGGACCGCATGGAAGGCATCATCGTTAACGACGGCTACAACCGTTAAGCAAGTAAACAGTTCTCAGTTCTCAGTTTTCGGTTTGGGCAAAATTGGGCTGGCATTAGACACTCGAAGGGCGCACTTCGTGCTTAAAATTTAATTAAAATTTGATTTGAAATTTCACTGCCGCTCGGGCCAAATAATTTTTTATTTAATTTTCATATAATTTTAAGCGCAGCGACCATCCAGCCTCAAGGCACCGCCCTTTGGGCACAATTAGGCTGGCATTAGGCACTCGAAGGGCGCACTTCGTGCTTAAAATTTAATTAAAATTTGATTTGAAATTTCACTGCCGCTCGGGCCAAATAATTTTTTATTTAATTTTCAAATAATTTTAAGCGCAGCGACCATCCAGCCTCAAGGCACCGCCCTTCGAGTGTCGAACGCCAGCAGGATTGGGTATACTCCCCCTTAATCCCCCTCTAATTAGAGGGGGATTTGTTTTTTGTTAAGTTGTTGATTTTTAGAGGAAGGGGTGCTGGTTGATGATGAAGCCCACTTCCTTGAAGCGGTAGTAGTGGAGGGCCTTGTCGAGGGTGTGGCGCATGACGAGGGTGCCGTCGGGCTTGATTTCCTCGATGGTGGCCTCGAAGAGGGTGCCGGTGGGTGTGGTGAAAGTGTGTGGCTTGCCGTCGTAGCGGTAGAGGTGCTCGAGGTAGCGCTTGTGCAGGTTGTCGAGCTGCTCCCGTGTGCCGTCGAACTGGCAGTAGCGCTCGAGTGTGGTGCCCAGCTCCTCGGTGATGACGTTCATGTCATGGGCCTTGCTGGTGATTTGGATGAGCGAGACGGGATTGGGGGCGTTGCTGAGAAACACTTGCTGGTTGATGTTGACACCCACACCGGCGATGGTGTAGAGGATGCCCTCGTCGTCGAGCGAGTGCTCAATCAATATTCCTCCAATTTTGCGGTCCTCGTAATAGATGTCGTTGGGCCACTTGATTTTGAAGCCTTGGGCATACTTCTCGAGCACGTCGATAACCGCCAGCGACACCGCCTCGCTCAAGAAGAACTGCTCCTTGACGTCGAGGTTGGGCTTCTTGACGAGTAGCGACAGCGTGGCGTTCTTGCCGGGCTCTGCTTCCCAGGAGTTGCCCTTTTGGCCACGCCCGCTGGTTTGCTTGTAGGCCGCTATCACTGTGCCCGATGGCAGTGTGGCTGCATTGCGCTTGATGTAGTCGTTGGTCGACGCGGTTTCCTGCAGCAAAATGATGTGTGACATTGCTAAATCGTGCGGGAGAGGTAATGGGTTAGATAATGTAAAATTGTTGGCTTTATTGGCTTGAGCAATATCACTCGGGCAGAGTCATCTTGACGAGGCGGCTCTGGGTGTCGTGATCGACAGTGATGTCGACACGCACGGTGTCGTCGGGCAGTAGTCCCTCGATTCTCTCGGGCCACTCGATGAGGCACACGGCTCCGCAGTCGAAGTAGTCTTCGGCGCCGATGTCCTGCGCCTCGGCCTCGTTCTCGAGTCGGTAGCAGTCGAAGTGGTAGATTAGCTCGGCAGTGGTGTCGCTGCGATACTCATTGATGATGGCAAAGGAAGGAGAGCTGGTGATGTCGGTCTCCACTCCCAGCAGATGGCACAGCTCGTTGATGAAAGTGGTCTTTCCGGCTCCCATCTCGCCATAGAAGGCGAAGACAGTGTAGTCGCCCATCTCGGTCATAAACTTATAGGCTGCTCCCTCGAGATCGTCGAGCGAGTTCATTTTGAATTCTAATGTTTTCATTATAGGTTGGAATTGAGTAATTGAATAGTGGAAAATTGTGGCTTGGTGATTATAGTTTCTCGCCATAGACGAGGTCGCCGGCGTCGCCCAGTCCAGGCACGATGTAGCTGTGCTCGTTGAGCTCATGGTCGATGTCGCACGCCCAGATGGTGAGGTTCTCGTTAGGAATGTTCTTCTCGACAAAGTCGATGGCCTGGTCGGTGGCGATGATTGATGCCATGTGCACATGCTTGGGGGTGCCACGGCTCAGGAGAGCCTTGTAGGCGAGAGCCATCGAGAGTCCTGTAGCGAGCATTGGGTCGACGATGCACAGCACCTTGTCGTTGATAGCTGGGCAAGCGAGGTACTCGATTTTCACGTCAAACTTGTTGGGGTCGTGGGCGTCATATTTGCGATAGGCGCTCACAAATCCGTTCTCGGCCTTGTCGTAGAAGGTGAGGAATCCCTCGTGCAGTGGCAGTCCGGCACGCAAGATGGTTGCCAGCACCAGTTGGTCGGCAATGACATTGGTCTTAGCCACCGCAAGTGGAGTGACGGTGTCGATGGTCTTGTAGTCGAGGCGTTTCGAGATTTCGTAGGCCATGATTTGTCCCAAGCGGTGTACGTTGGCGCGGAACCTGAGTCGATCCTGCTGAATTTCCTTGTCGCGAATCTCGCTCATGAACTGGCTCACTAGAGAATTGTTCTCACAAAGGTTGATAATTTCCATGATTATTCAATTTATGATTTGTTTGAAATGTATTTGTCAAGAATTTGTTGAGAGAGCTGCTTGTCGTGAGTGAGTTGCTCACGCAGTTGCTCGATGCTACCCAGCTTGAACTCCAGCCTGAGGAATCGCACAAAGTGGAGCGTGATGGGCTTGCCGTAGATGTCGTCGTCGAAATCAAAGATGTTGACTTCGATAGAGATGCTATCGCCATTGTCGAGGGTGGGCCTCTTGCCAATGTTGACCATGCCCTTGTGCCAAGTGCCGTTGACTTGCACCATGACGGCATAGGCGCCATTGTGAGGCAGGATAATTGAGGGGTCCAATTCTCCAATGTTGGCCGTTGGGAAGCCAATTCCACGGCCGTTGTGGAACCCATGAATTACCTTGCCAGCAAGCTCGAAGGGACGGCCCATGCAGTTCATGGCGTCCTCGACGCGTCCGCCAGCGATGAGCTGTCGCACGATGGAGGAGCTCACGGGGGCATACTCGCCCAGATATTCTGGGGCCTTGAGCACCTCGACGCCAACGAGCTTGCCCTGCTCCACATATTTTGGGAACGAGGCGTTGTGGTCATGGCCGAAACGGTGGTTGTAGCCCATGACCAGGGTTGTGACGTTGAACTGGTCGTGGAGCTTTGCCATGAACTCGCGCGAGCTCAAATTGGCAAGCTGCTCGTTGAAGTCGAGCAGTATGAGATAGTCGGGGTTGGTTTCGCTGATGGCTTCGATTTTCTTGTCGAGTGTCATCAGTGCCTTGGGGAAGCCCGTGGGGTTGACAACGCGCTGCGGGTGTCGTGCAAAGGTGATGATGGCACTCTTGTTGCCTCGTGCCTTGGCCTCTTGCTTGAGAGCGTTGATGAGGGTGAGGTGGCCCAGGTGCATGCCGTCGAACATGCCTATGGTAGCAGTCAAGCGCTGCTCGTCGTTGGCCGATATGTGATCGCTTGCCCTGAGTGTTTTCATTGCCTCTCGAGTTGGTCGATAATGTCGATAAATTCCTGCCCTGGCTCAACGAGCGCGGTCTTGAAGCCCAACTTGGCTGCAGCGTCGAGATTTTCCTGGCCGTCGTCAAAGAACAGCGTCTCCTCGGGCTTGATGCCCATGGTTGAGACGGCATAGTCGAAAATCTTGCGGTCGGGCTTGTTGCTGCGAGCGATGTAGGACACGGTGACGCCGTCGAAATAGGCGTTCACATCAAGCCCCTCCTGTGCAAATGCACGGGCTATGACCCCCTCAAACATGAGCGGGTTGGTGTTGGACAGGATATAGGTGCGATAGCGCTTGCGAAGCTCTCGCAAGGCTTGGAGCCTGTGAAGAGGAATGCCCACGATGAATGAGCTGAAGGCGTGATCCATCTGCTCGTCGGTGATTCCGGGGGGCATGAGTGGCCGCAGTGCGTCGTGAAACTCGTTGACGGTGATGTCGCCATTCTCAAGTGCGAAGAAGGGCCCTTCCTGCTTGTAAAGGCCGATGAGCCGCTCGGGATTCTCCATTCCCAACAGCCTCAACTCATCGAGGCAACGGTCACGCTCAATGTCCACAATTACACCGCCCTGGTCAAAGAGCAGGTTCTTGATGCCATGGATGGTAGTCATAAAAACCTCTTACAAAAGAGTTATAAATAACGCTTTAAAGTGCATTAATTAGTCGGGCATTTCTTTCTTGATGATGCGCATGGTGTCGTTGCACAGCTTGATGAAAACCTCACGGTTCTTGAGCAGGCTGCTAGTTTTCACTTGCCTATCAAGTCCCTTGAAGATGAAACCTGTGTCGCTCGACTCGAGTGCTCTCATCGCAGCTATTGCTCCGTCCTCGGGGTTGTGGATGAGAGTTTGACCAACACGGTCGCGCACCATGTCGAGCCAGTGGCTCAGGGTGAGCATGCTGGCGTTGATGATGCCTGGGTCGGCGCAGTTGACGGTCACGTGGCGAGTGCGCAGCGTGGTCGACATGTAGATTGAGAAGAGGGTGAGCGCCAGCTTGCTTTGTGCAAAAGTGGTGAGTGGCACAAAGTTGTTGACAGCGGGGAACTCGTAGGGGAGAGAAGTGAGGTTGCGCATGAGCGAGGTTGTCATCACGATGCGTCCGCCCTTGTCATGGAACATGGGCACAATGAGCATTGATAGTAGCACAGTGCTCAGGAAGTTGACCTGGATGGTTAACTCATATCCGTCGGCCGAAGTCTTGCGGCGACGTGTGAGCACAGCGGCGTTGTTGATAAGAGCCGCTACCGGGCGTTTCAAGTCGGACAACTCGGCAACAAAAGCCTTGACCCTAGCAAACGAGGTGAGGTCGAGGTGCATAGGTGTGATGTCGTCGTTTTGAGTTTTCTCCTTGAGCTCGCCAGCAAGTTTCACGCCTTTTTCAAAATCTCGGCAAGCGAGAATCAGCGATTTTCCTTGCAAAGCGAGGCGTTTGGCAATTACTTTGCCCATAGCGCCAGTGGCACCAGTGATGATGTATAGCGGTTTCTCGTTGTTGGGCTGTGAAGTTCCTTGTGCGGTGTTATCTTTTTCCATTCTTTTTATTGCTTATAGTAACATTTGCAAAGTTAAAGAAAAATGTGTAAAAAACGAATTATTTATTCATTAAAATTCGTGAATAGGCCTCATTGAGTTTTCCGGGAATGGCATTGCGGTTGAGGAACACGTAGGTGGTGTTGAGTGCAATGAAAGCCTTGGACATGTACCAGGTGCCTTCATAGTCGCCAGCTTTGCCCCACGAGTTCTTTACCATGTAGTATTCACGGCCATTCTGGTCACGGGCAATGCCATATATTACCATAACGTGGTCGTAGGTCGATTCCCAGTTGTCGAAGCGCTCCTGGCGCAATTCTTGGGTTGGGACAAGTTCGGGAGTAGTAGCGCCAAGTTTTTTGAGCGATTCGGCCTTTTCTTGCGCACTGAGTTTCAGCCACCTTGCAGCATCGCTGCCGGTCAAGTCGGTAGCGTGCTGAATGTCGGCAGCAATGCCCAGTCCAGTGCGTGTAAACCCATCCTCACTCACGTCGCCGCCCCAGCACACGTTGTAGCCATTGTCGAGAGCCTTGTCGATAATCGCCATGAGTTCATCGAGAGGAACGTTGTAACTCAGGCGAGGACGCCACTTGTAGGGCGCCTCGATGGTGAACCAGGAGTAGAACGGGTGATGGGTGAAGCTGGTAATGCTCACATAGTCGTCCCAATTCAGCCCTAGGCTTTGCGCGAAGCTCATGGGGGTGTATTGCTTGCCTTGGTAGGTGAACTGCTCGGGACACTTGCCCAAGTAGGCATCGAGGACGCCCTGCAGCCCCACTTTCCATTGCGACGAGAGCTTTTTGGCATCGCTCTTGGCAACCGACTCAACATAGGGGGTGAGCAGCTTGAAGAACTCGTTGAAATTGGCTAGCGAGTCACCCACTAGTGTGCCTGGTGCAGGCATGCACTCCTCGGGGCAGATGCCATGAGTTGAGAGCACCCAGAGCACATCGTCGGCGCTGCCTCCTTCAGAGAAGCGGCTGCATCCGTGCATGCGCACGTGGAAGATTGCCTGATCCATATAGTTCTTGTTGGCGACAAACATCTCGCACAGGTCATAGGTCTTGCCCGTTTTCTTGAGTATTTCCCCCTCAAAATATCCCAGCGTAGCATAGTCCCAGCAAGTGCCGCTGCGGTTCTGGTTCTTGATGGATGTGATGGGGTTTTTCTTTATGGTAGTGAAGACTAATTTAGAGTCATCATTATTCTTCTCGTTGCTAGCTGCAATGGCAGTCAATGCGCACAATAGTGCAACGAGAGAGAGCATAGTTTTCTTCATAATAGGTTTATAGTTGATGGTAGTTATTTCTTGCCTTTTTCTTTGGCGTCGGAGAATTCGTTGGGATATTCGAGCTCGAGTCGTGGACGGCGCAGTGCTCGCACGATGAGCCACACTCCTGCGATGACGAATGGGATGCTGAGCAGCTGTCCCTGGTCAAGGCCTATGGTGTCGCGGAGTCCTATTTCCCATTGTTCCTGCACATTCTTGAGGAACTCGATAAAGAACCTTGTGCCAAAGATTCCAATGAAGAACCATCCCAGGATGAGTCCAGGGCGCTCTTGTGCGTTGCGCTTCCAGTAGAGCCACATGCACAGCGCAAAAACGAGGATGTAGCATATCGCCTCGTAAATCTGGGTGGGGTGACTGGGCTGGGTGAAGATTGGCTCGGCTCCCTGCATATAGGCGTTGATGTTCTCGATGAAACGGAATCCCCAGGGTTGACTTGTGGGACCGCCATAAATCTCGTGGTTCATCAAGTTGCCGATGCGGATGAGGGCTCCCACCAGGCCGATGGGGATGCACAGGCGGTCGAGGGTCCAGAGCACGCTCTTCTTGGTGATGTGCCAGCTGAAGATGAAGATGGCGATGATGATGCCAATGGTGCCGCCGTGGCTGGCAAGGCCGCCTTCCCACACCTTGAAGATGTCGGCTGGGTGCTGAGAGTAGTAGGCCCAATCATAGAAGAAAACATGCCCGAGTCTCGCTCCCAAAATGGTTGCCAAAACAACATAGAAAAACAGAGGGGCGAGCCATTTCTCGGGGGCTCCCTCGTGCTTGAAGATGCGGTAAACTATCTCGTATCCTATCAGGAATCCTATAGCAAACATCAGTCCATACCAGCGCACTGTTACGGGGCTAGTGAGGAGGTTGGGACTAGCTGTCCAAGTGATGAAATTCAGCATATTGAATAGTTGTTTTATTTATAACCTACAAAAGTAAGCATTTTTTATGAAAAATCAACTAAATCATTTTAAATGTGCCAAAAAAACTTGTAGCGCCAGGCTTTATAGAACATGTTTAATTGCGTTATCAAAATCTTTGGCTCCGCCAGTCTCTCCAAATAGCTTTTTAAGAAGGCGCACGCGTGTGTTGGTGATAGCCTGAGGCGTTGAAATCGTCAGTGTAGCAATCTCGGTGGGCAGGAAATTGTGGATGGTGAGCAAGCACACCATCTGTTCTTTTGAGTTTAGTGTTGAAAGCAATTCACGCAATTTAGGGTTTTGAGCATAAGAGAGTTGCGCCAGCTCATTGGAATCTTCATCAGTAGCAGGTTGGCCTCTGTTGGCCGACGCATGCAGACGCGAAATAATTTCCTTCATCTGCATTGAGTTCTCGCGTTGCTCGCGTTCTTTCAGTCGCCGCATCTGTGTAAGTTCCGAGCGTGTAAGGTTATATTGCTTCTGGCTCTCGGCAAATCGGGCATTTAGTCTGTCGATACGGCGGCGACTATATAATACCAACAATGCCGTTAGTAGCATTAAGAATATAATGGCTGCAAGCAAGGCAATAACCGTCCTATATTGCCTGCGCTCCTTCACCTGCTCATCAAACTGTGTCATCGTGTCGACAATGCCAGCAGCATCTTTGCGCTCGTACAGGCTACGATACACCTCGTTGAGTCGTTGGCTATACTCTGCCGCATTCACGGCATCGCCCAGCCTGTTAAGATTATCTATTAACAGCTGATAGGACTGAATGGCGACATCGGGCGAGAGCGAGGACGTAAGCCTGTACCATTGTATAATAGCCGATGCAGTGTCACCTTCCTGCAAATAAATGTCGGCCATCAGTTTCTCCCCTCGGTCGGTTGGAGTTATCTGCATTGATTCGGTCAAGAAACGTTTTGCCTCATCCTTCTTCCCTATCTTTATTAGATAGCTGGCATTATTGACAAGATAATTGGCACGCACATCGCCCTCGGTACTGGCAACAAAAGGCTTGGCTTGTTCTAAATAGTATTTCAGGCTATCCTTTTCACCCAGCACATCAAATGTAACAGCAATATTGTTAAGCGCTTGGACAGTCCACTGTTTATTCTCAACCTGATGAGCGGCATTCAACGCCTGCTTGTAATAGCGTAATGTAAGAGTGTAGTCGCCCACATTGTCGCTCACGTCGCCCAGCACCGAAAAGAGATACCAATCAAAAGCGGGATTATTCAAGCCATCAGCCATTTGCTCGGCTTGTTTCATGGCCAGAATTCCCTCGCGGGTCTTTTGCTGTTGATACAGAATAATTCCTTGATGTAGCAGTGCTCTGGCCAGATGTTTGTCGTCGCCATGCCTCTCGAAGTACTCCTTGCTCACACTTATTAACGAGTCGTCACCGATAAAGAGTTCGCTACGGTGAATGGCTTCGGTGTATAGAAGGCCAAAGAGAGCACGATCGCTCTCACTCATTGCAGTGTCGTTCCAGAGTGGAGACAACATTCTCACCACCGAGTCGGGATGAGTGAATACAATCGGCTCTGCCTTAGTTAATAACTCATTGTGGGACTGCTCATGTGAACAGCCCACAATGATAATAAGGATTATTAAACATAATAAATTCCTCATTTCTTTAAGGAGAACACTATAGGCATAGTGAAGTTTACTCTCACAGCTCGCCCTTTCTCCTTTCCAGGTTTCCACTTGGGCATTGCCTTCACAACTCTAACAGCCTCGGCATCAAGCGAGGGAAAGACTTTTCTTGCGACTCTCACATTAGAAAGACTGCCATCGGTTTCAACCACAAACATGACCATAACCCTGCCTCCCACATTTTGCTTAATAGCATCTTTGGGATACTTTATATTGGTTTGAAGAAATTCCATCATGGCAGGCATTCCTCCAGGAAACTCTGGCATCTGTTCTACCGCATTATAGATATTCTGGTTACTTTGCGATACAACAGTCTTCTGTGCGCTCGCTGTCATTAGGCAAACTACTGCCATTATAGACATTAAAAACAATTTTTTCATTTTCTTAATTTTTTTGAATCGTTCAACAATCAGGTTGTCTGTCCGGACGATACAAAAGTAGATATTGCCACAAATTGCCGCAAGAAATCTATTACACAATATTACACTGGGCGCAAAAATCACATTTTTTGTAATAAAGAGCCCCTTATTTGTTTATTTTTCTTCGAAAAAACATATGCAAATATAGCATGTAACACACCATCTTGCAAATTTCACATGCTATATTGTTGATTGTTCAAGCAATTATTTGTAAAAAACGGCGAGACCGAGGAATTTACCACAAATTCAACTCGGCCTCAATACTATTGCAAATAAAAAGAGTAAATGAAGTTATTCTAAATCAAATCAATATACCTAAACAGAAATACAGTCTTAACAAATCATTATATAACCATCGTATATATCAGTGTGTGTAGTGTACCAATCTAATTAATTGTCATTTTGAAAAGCTATGGATTGCCTTGTTTTTGCTCTATAAATGCAAAGGGTGCCGAAATACTGCATCGACATCCTTGTATTTAACTTCTTTTAACCAGCGACTATTCTTTATGGCCGCAAAAGTGGGTTGAACGGCCGTGGTGGTGAAAAAAAAGTGTCCAGCCGCACTAGATGCGGCTGGACACCGATAAGTTATAGGGATTGTGATTATTTGCTCTGTGAGAAGTTGGCCTTGCGCATGTCGCCTTCGCGAGCAAGTGCAACATGGAAAGCGAGTGCCATCTCGTTGTTCTGCATCACGTGACCCATCTTGCAAGCCTTGAGGTACTCGCGCAGCAATGGGCGATAAACGGGATGAGCTGCCTTCTCGATAATCTCCTCGGCGCATTGCACTGGATCCTTGAAACGCAGGTCGGCTACGCCCTGATCGGTAACGATGATGTCGACGCTGTGCACGGTGTGGTCGATGTGAGTGCACATGGGCACGATGGTCGAGATGCAGTCGTCCTTCTTGATTGATGGGCACATGAAGATGCTGGTGTAGGCGTTGCGGGTGAAGTCGCCACTACCGCCAATGCCGTTCATCAGGCGAGTGCCACTCACGTGCGATGAGTTGATGTTACCGAAGATGTCGGCCTCGATAGCGGTGTTCATCGAGAGCACGCCAAGGCGACGGATAACCTCGGGGTTGTTGGAGATTTCGCTAGGACGCATGAGCACCTTGTCGTGCAGCTTGTCGATGTTGGCAAAGAACTCGTCCATAGTGTCGTGGGCAAGGGTGAGTGAGCAGGTGCTCACAAACTTGCAGTGCCCGTGCAGGAGCAGTTTCACGAAGGTGTCTTGCATCACCTCGGTGTAAACCTCAAATGGTGGAATCTCGTCACTCTCCTCAAGGCTGTCGAGCACAGCATTAGCAATGTTGCCCACACCGCTCTGCAGTGGTAGGAACGACTTGGGGATGCGGTTATTCTTCATCTCGTTGATGAGGAATTGCACCACGTTGTGACCAATCATGCGTGTGGTCTCGTCAACTGGAGTGAAAGCGTCGGCCTTGCCAAGTCGGAACGAAGTCTTTACCACGCCCACAACCTTCTTGGGGTCGACATGAGCAGTGGGTGAGCCAGCGCGGTCGTGAGCAGTGTAGATAGGAATCTCGCGACGGTTAGGAGGGTCAAGAGGAATATAGATGTCGTGCAAGCCGCGGATGCTCTCGGGCAGCTGGTCGTTGAGCTCGATGATGACCTTCTCGGCACACATGAGCCATGTTGGGGTGCAGCCTACCGATGTTCCGAGAACGATTTCGCCGTCGTCGCTGATGCTCTGTGCCTCAACGATGGCAACATCCATCTTGCCGTAGTAGTTGTAGCGGAACTCCTGTGAGAGCTCGCTCAAGTGACGGTCGTTGTAGTGGATTGTGTTGCTGTTGATGGCCTTGCGCAAGTCGGGGTGCGACTGGTAAGGCGAGCGGTAATTGATAGCCTCGGCGCGGGTGAGCTCGCCATCGATGAAATCGTTGGTCGACGCTCCGCTGAAGATGTTGATTTTAAACTCACGTCCTGCCTCGTGCTCGCGACGAGCCTTGGCGGCGATGAAGGGTGCTACTGCCTTGGGGCAGCCAGGAGCGGTAAATCCCGATACTCCCACGTTGTCACCATTCTTGACAAACTCGGCAGCCTCTTCGGCTGTAATGATAGGATAAATCATTTTATTTCTTGATTTAGTTTATGTGATGTTGTTTTGTGTATTTCTCAAAAAACCGTGCAAAGTTACATATTATTTTTTAAACGAGAGAAAGGAATTGAAGGAAATAAAGGATTAAAGAAAAATGAAGGAAACAAAAACCTGCATGCAACTTGTGTCATGCAGGTTTTCTTGTGTTGATAGGGAGTTATATTTCGCTAGTTACTCAGTAGCACATCATAGACAGCAGTGATGTCGGCTGCGGTAATGTTGCCGTCACCATTCTGGTCGCCGTTGACGATGTGGCTGTTGTCGTTGTTAAGCAAGTAGTCGTAGAGGGCAGTCACGTCGGCTGCGGTTACAGTGCCGTCGCCGTTCACATCGCCAGGAATGCCACCACTGCTCATCGGATAGAGGGTGGTGAAAACCTCGTTCTTGCCACTAGCCTCGCTACTGCTGAGCTTAAGATAAGCACGGCCAATCACTGAGTTTGTTGATACAGTGGGTCTATAAAAGCGCTTGTCGTAAGAATTCCAGGCATAACCCACATTCTCGTTAGTAATGTTAACTGAGTTAAAGGCGGTTCCCACTAGATAGTTGGTCGATGGAGCCGAGACCGCGCTCGATGGGCGATCGAATCTTTCTCGGGAATTAGCCTGCAAGTTAGTTAACAGCACTCCTGTGTTGGCTGGTATCTTGCTCACCTGTGTCATTGTCAGCTCCTTGCCAGTGTTGTTCTTATTGTAGGCGCTGGCATAATAGGCTTTCACCGCAGTTCCCGAGAAATCAACTGGCACCACCGAGCTAAACATCTCGGTGGTGGCACTAGGCATAATCCACACTGCAAGCTTGTCGGCATATTCCGTCCCCCATGAGGAGGCCTTGACCAAGTATTGATTGGCTCGGTAATTGGGCACATACACACCGTAGTTGATGCTCTTGCTCCACACACATTGCCCCATGCTGGGCATTGGCGTGTCGGGGAAGAAAATAGAGTTAAGAGTTGAGGTGCACAACGCATAACTCTCAAGAGTAGTCACCGTGCTTGGAATTATCACCTCGCCACCGATTTTGCTGTTATAGAAAGCATCGTGACCAATGAACGTCAATCCGTTGGGCAACAACAAGGGATTGGCAGCATAGTCGCAATTACGGAATGCGCTCTGCCCAATGCGAGTCACGCCATCGGGTATATAGCCACTAGTGTACTTGCTACCGTAGAGCAGTGAGTCGCCAATCTCGGTGATGAGATATTTTCGCATATCGTTAGGGTCGGTACGGTCTTCTTCACTTATTGAGAATCCATAGTTGCCTCCAGTGGTAGCATTCTGAATATTCTGATGGTAAACATATTTCGCCTTACCAGCGTAGGTTGTGTTGTTAAAGGTGACAGGCGTGGTGCTGAGGATGGTCATATACCATTTGGTGGTGCCATAGTTGTTGTAATAGGCAAAGTCGTAGGCTCCAGCATTGATGTAGTCGGCGCGACTACTTAAACTGCTGTTCTGCTTATACTGCTTGACCACCCCTGTGGGGACGAGAATGCGGCACGTGCTGGGTACATCGGTCAAGTTCCAACCAGTAAAATTATAGAAAGTGCTACTCTTGAGATTTAGCACCAGCTCTGTGAGCGTGGAAGTGCCATAGCAGAAGTATCCATTTATTGAGTTAATAGAACTGGGCACAATGATTCTGCTATACTTGCCGTGGCCAAACGCAACATTTCCTAACTTCACCAAACCGTATGGCAAGGCAACGGTTCCTGTGAGTCCAGCTCCAAAGAAAGCATAGGGCATAATATTCTTTAGGTTGTGGGTAAAGTGATAGCTGGTGATTGCCTGACCATCAAAAGCTTTTTCACCAATGGTATCGACATTGACACACCCTGTGACGGTGAAATCGCTGGTGCGATTGTTAAAGGCTCGGTCGCCAATCTTGTTAACGCAATAGTTCTTGCCACTGATGTTCACACTGGCAGGAATCTCAACTGTAGAGGGGCCATCGTCAGTGGAACTTATGCCATGGCACACCAATCGTGCTCTACCAGAATATACTATGTAATCGGCGCCAGTAGCGCTGGCGGTGCTCGTCACCGAGTAGGCACAAGTGCCGCTGGCAGGTATCACGTTGGGGTAGTCGAAAGCCTGACGGCCCATGTAGTTGTATTGTGCAAAGCCTGTCCATCCAGCATTCTTATAAGCCTGTTCCTTATTGTAGGGTACATACAGGAACATTGAGGATGTGGATCCAAAATAAGTGCTTGCATCCACTGTGGGTGGGTTGCTCATGTTGCAGTAGATGTAGTTGTTGTGCTTGGTGCCCATGAACACACGGTCGTTGCTCAAGTTGGTAACCGAGCTGGGAATGCGCACATAGTCCAGATTGGTGGTATTGGCAAATGCTCCCGCGTTAATTGTTTTCACACCATAAGGCAGCAAGGCACGTGTGATTTCGTGACAATTGGCATGACACCAGCTCCACAAGGTAGTGAGTGTGTTGGGATAAGCCATTTGCCCGGTCTTTGCATTAGGCACTTTTATCAACAACGTTTTGTTGTAATTGTATAGGCTGCCTTCATAGATTGAAAATTTAGTGCTTCCCGATGCAAGCTCAAATGCGGCAAGAGAATTGAAATACAAGAAAGAGATGGAAGAGTAATTGAAATTTGAGTTTGGCAACACCAGACGGGTAACATTCTGTACTCCCATATCCTCATATTGAGAGCCAAAATACTTGAGGTTTGTCAGCTTAGTCAGGTCTATAGTTTTGAGTGTTGACTGACCAGCAAAGGCATTCTCGCCAATGGTGTCGATAGAGAAGGTAATTCCTACGCTGTAGGCTGAATTGGTGGGTGCATAAACCGTGCTGTTGTTGTCGAAAGTGCCACCACCAATATAACCAACTAGCGTGGCGCTGCGAGTAGCATTGGCATTTTGTATGTCGGGCCATCCAATGCTGTAGGTGGCACCATCGTCCATATAGAAGTCATAAGCCGAACTTGAATAGTAAACGTTGGCAAACTTATTGAAAATCGAGTGCCCCTTGTATTGAGCTGGGGTCTTGCGCGACACCCGAGGGATATAAAGGGTCATGCCGCTGTTGCTAGGGAAGGCGCTGGAATATATAGCTCCTTGAGGGAAGTCAAAACCGGCATAATAAACATATTTCAGGGCGGAGCAAGCATGGAAAGCATTGTCACCGATGTCTAATACAGAACTAGGCAAGTGCACACTGGTAAGATTGGTGCAACCATTAAACACATTGTTTTTTATATAGGCCACACCAAAACGCATCGTAACAGTCACGATGTTTTCAGCGTTCATGAATGCCCCCGCATCAATTCCCCACACACGATACTTGGTGCCGTTGTAGGTCACAGCCGATGGAATGACGAGTCGAAGGCTTGACTGATTATGCGCCGCTGTGCTCAAACCATAGCAATAGACATTTGAGCCATTGAACTTGTAGACAAGGTCACCCGAGGTGAACGTTTGTGCCTTGCTGCCCAACCCCGTGAGCAGCATGAGCGCAAGTGCAAAGATTTTGAGTAATTTTGTCTTCATAATAATGATATTTTTATGTTAGTAATTGATTCTGAATAACTTCAAGCAAACTACATAGCAACCTTGACCATTCTTGACAAGTGAATAAAAAAGGGCTTGTTTACAAATCAACAAGAAAATGTTTAATCGTGCTACAAATATATTGTTTTTTTACATAAGAAACAAAAGAATTGTTTGTTTTGTTACATGATGTTCATTCAATTAATAACCTCCATAGGTTATAGGTGTGAATAGTGATAGAACAAATTGATCGGCAATTATGAAAAAGAAACCTGCGCGGCTTCATGATAGCCACGCAGGTTGTTTCGTTATAAGACAAGGTTGAGTTTTAGAAACGATAGCCTATGGCGATTTGAGCGTTGCCATTCTTTTGCTTGTGACCTACCTTGAAGGCTTCGGTAACTCCCAGAGTGTAACGAGCTTGCACAAACACATCGTTGGCAATGTTGTAAGTTGCACCCAAACCTACTCCAAAGTCTATGCTCTTGGCATAGTTGATATCGACAGCGCTACCACCTTTAGGGGTGTATTTGCTGTATACGTTTATGCCAAGTTGAGGGCCTAAATCAATGCTGAAAGCAGGAACTACATATAATTTCAGCATGACAGGGATGTTGACATAGTTCACGTGGATGGTGTTGTCGCCACTCTTGCCACCTTGTGCAGCAAAAACTACTTCGGGAGCGATACCAATAAGGTCGGTAGCCCTGTACTCGGCAAAGAGTCCAGCTTGATAACCAAAGATGATACCATGGTCAACGTTTTCGCCCCAGAAATGGGTCAAGTCAACTCCAATTTTGGGACCAAATGTGAATTTCTTTTGTGCCATTGCTGCACCTGCAGTCAACAACACGCACATTAATGCAATAACAATTTTTTTCATAACAATTTTCGATTTTATGTTAATAGTCTACAAATATAGGCATTTATGTCGGTATTCAATCAATTAATCACAAAAAAAACATCAAATTAAAGGGATTGACGGGCGATTTGTCCCGAAAATCCCTTTAATGCTCGTTATTTAAGACATCTTATTTAATCCATCGGAGCACTTCCTTGAACGAGCGCTTCTTGCCGTAGAGCAGGATGCCAGTGCGGTAGATGCGCGATGAAATCCAGATGCATCCCAGAGCTGTGGCATAGAGCAGCACGATGCTAAGCAGCAATTGCCACCAGGGCACATCAAACGGAAGGCGCACCATCATAACCACTGGTGAGGTGAACGGGATAATCGAGCACCACACCGCCATTGGGCCGCTGGGATTCTCGATGCAAGCGATGCCGGCATAGAGGGCCACCATCATGATAATAATAATGGGCAGAGTGAACTGCGAACTGTCGCTTGCCTGATCGACTGCCGAGCCAAAACCAGCAAATAGCGACGCATAAAGCAGATAGCCACCAATGAAATAGAGCACGAAGTTGCCCAAGAGCGACAACCAGTTGATGCTTGCTAGCGCAGTCACAATATCATGCAAAGCACCGCTTGCCATGTCGGTTCCGCCAGGCAAGTTCATACCAGCTGTGATGGCCTCAGGATTGGTGGCTGCTATTGTTCCGCCAGCTACCAGGCCGAGCACGATATAGCCAATGCCCAGCAGCACTGCCCAAATGGCAAACTGTGTCAATCCCACGAGTCCCACGCCAATGATTTTTCCCATCATCAGCTCCATGGGCTTGCAACTGCTCACTATCACCTCGACAATGCGATTGGTTTTCTCCTCGACCACACTGTTCATAATCATAGCGCCATAGGAAAGGACAAAGGTGTAGATAAAGAACGATAGCACCATGCCTAGAATTGAAGCAAACTGTGCACTCTGCTCCTGCTCGTCGCCTTTCTCATCCCACTTGATGCTCTTGACCTCGGCATTCACCTGTGACTGCTTGATTTTCGACTCCAAGTCAGGGTCGTTGAACGAGGCAATCTTGGCTCGCGCTAAAGTGTCGTTTAAGCACCTGGTTAGCATGCTGATGGTGCCCTGGTCGATTGTGTTCTCACTATAGATGGTGGCTTGCTGGTTGTCGAGCACATCGGCTGGAATAACTATCACCGCATCGATGCTCTCACCGGCATTCTTGTAGAACTCATGGGCATTAAATGCCTTGTCGCCTTGCATAATCATAAAGCGGTAGTTGGGCGAGTTTTTAAATGCGCTGCCATAGTTGCCGCTCTCGTCGATTACTGCGATGCGTGTGACGCTGGTGTCGGCGCTGCTGTTGATATAGGCCATCAGCACAGGAATGCTCCCCACAATGAGAATGAGGAACGGGATGAGTAAAGTCATGATAATGAATGACTTCTTGCCCACCATCGTCATGTATTCATGCTGTATTATCAGTTTCAGTTTATTCATTGGTTCGTTTTTTCGTTTATAGTTTATCGTTTATGGAAGAAAGAGATTGACTATTTGCAAAAGAGTTGTACAGAAGTTTCTCCACTTTCCTCTTCCCTCTTCCCTCTTAACACTTACCCTGCACTGTCTCGATGAAGATTTCGTTCATGCTTGGCAGTTGCTCAGTGATGCCAGTCAGGGTGTAATTCTCGTTAAGCCAAGTGATGGTATCGCGCAGATTTGCGCCAGGGCACAGCTTGATGAGAGAGCCTTCATGCTCTTGACTGGGCACCACTTCAAAGAGCTGCTCGTGCGTCTCAATTTTTTTGCCATTGGCCACGTTCACCACAAACAGGTTCTTCTTGTGTTGCTGCTTGATGTCGGCAACATTTCCCTCAAGAACAACGCGTGAATGGTTGATAAGAGTTATTTTCTCGCATATCTCTTCGACCGATGCCATGTTATGGGTCGAGAACAGGATGGTTGAACCCTCGTTGCGCAACTGGATGATTTCGCGCTTGAGCTGCTCGGCGTTCACTGGGTCGAAACCCGAGAACGGCTCGTCGAAAATGAGCAGCTGAGGGCGATGAATCACCGTGGTGATGAACTGCACCTTTTGCTGCATACCTTTCGAGAGCTCTTCCACCTTGCGGTTGCGCCACTCGGTGAGGTCAAATCGCTTGAGCCATTTCTCCATCTCGGTGATAGCCAAAGGCTTGGGCATACCCTTGAGCCGTGCCAAATACACTATTTGATCGGCAACTTTAATTTTCTTATACAGGCCTCGCTCCTCGGGCAGGTAGCCAATGTTGGCAATGTCTTTGTCTTTCAGTGGTTGGCCATTAATCATAACAGTGCCACTGTCGGGGCGGGTGATGCGGTTGATGATGCGAATGAGTGTGGTCTTGCCTGCCCCATTAGGACCCAGCAAGCCATAGATGCACCCTTGCGGAACATGCAAGTCAACATGATCAAGTGCAAGGTGACCATCATACTGTTTCACCGCTTGGTTAACGTCGATAAAATTCATAATGGTTATTTAATTCAAGTTAGTTCTCTTTTTATTGCTCTTTTGTAGGTTAGACGCACAAATCTCAAAAAAACAACAGAAAAACGGTAAAAAAAATAGATTCCAAATGATTTTTTTGATTTGTTTCTAATCCTTAACCTCTAATATTCAAGTCTTAAAGAGATTTCAAAGCTTAACTATTTTTGTGACAAAGATAATCAAAAATACATAAAATGAGTAGTGTCAGCCATTTTTTTAGTAATTTTGCATAAATTAGGCTGCGCCTCTGAACCAAAAATCAAAAAGTTCATCTTTGATTTTGTATTTCTGTCGGCTTGCACTAATTTTGCAACACAAATGTTCACATTCACGTTCTTCATAGGGCTCATGTCGCAGCTATGCTACGGTGCTAGACAGCTGGTGCAGTGGGTTATGACCGAGCGGCTCAAGCGTGTGGTCTCGCCTACTGGCTACTGGGCATTCAGCCTCGCAGGCTGTTGCTTTATGCTCACTTATGGCTGGCTGCGTGAGGATATCGTAATCCTCGTGGGGCAGATGCTTTCGTTCTATGTCTACGTGCTCAACCTCGACTATAAGGGAGCTTGGCGTCGCATACCGCTACCCATAAGAATTGTGCTCTACTGCGTGCCTGTGATAGCACTCATAGCTACCGCCATGAATGCTCCGCACCTTGTTGACCGATTCATCCATAATCCCGACATACCGCTGTGGCTGATGATTTATGGCACATGTGCCCAGCTTGTTTTCCTCTCGCGCTATGCCTATCAAGTTGCCTACTCGGTAAAGCGCCACGAATCGTGCCTGCCGCCAGTGTTCTGGCTCATCAGCATAATTGGTGCATCGCTTACACTTGTCTACGGCATAATCCGTCTGGATCCAATCCTTATGCTCGGCCAAAGCATCTCAATCCTTATCTTCTCACGCAACCTGTGGGTAGGCTGGCGATATTCGAAGAACCAAGATTAACAATATACAAAAAATAATTTTTGAACTTTTTTGGCTTTTCTTACTCATTATTTCAAAATAATGACTACCTTTGCCGTAAATATAAACCGACGCTAACTAAACAATTCATAGTATTTATTAACTTTTTAACTCTCAACTTTTTATGAAGAAAGTATTATCTCTTTTATTTGTTTGCTTGTGCGCAGTAAGTGCATTTGCAGGCGATGTTGTTTTTGATGCTACAGTTGACAAAGGTCAATGGGGTTCTGCCGATAATGCAGGCCCAGAGTCAATTACCAAGAGTGGAGTAACCATTTCTTGTACCGAGGGTCGTTGGAACCTCACCGACCAGTATCGCGTGTTCAAGAACGCGACTTTCACTGTGGCTAGCGAAACCACTATCACCAAGGTTGTGATTGAGTGTACTGCCAACGGCACTGCTCAGTATGGTCCCGGCAACTTCACTGGCGACGCTGCCTACACCTATGAGGGCAAAGTTGGTACTTGGACTGGCACTGCTAACGAGATTAACCTCGTTGCTTCAGGTGCTCAGGTGCGCATTAACAAGGTAACAGTTACCATCGACGGCGATGTAACTCCAACTCTCTCAGCTCCTACATTCAACCCTGCAGGTGGTACCTACTACACTGCACAAAATGTTGAGATCACCGCAGCAGAAGGCGCAACCATCTATTACACCACCAATGGCAACGATCCAACAACTGCTAGCACCGTTTACAGCGCTCCAATCGCTGTTAACCAGACTACCACCATCAAGGCTATCGCATCAAATGGCGAGCTCACTAGCCCTGTAGCTAGTGCTACCTACACTATCTCTTCATTGCCAGGCGTTGACAACATTGCAGCTTATGCAGCTCTTGATGACAACACCGTTGCAATGTTCAACAATCCAGTTAACGTAACTTTTGCCAATGGTAAGAACGTTTACGTTAGAGATGCAACAGGCTACATGTGCATCTTTGGCGACGAGGTTGTTGGAAAGTACAACCATGGTGATGTGATTCCTGCAGGCTTTGCTGGAAAGAAGACTATCTACAACACTGGTCTTGAAATGGCATCTCCACTCTCAGGCTTTGCTGCTGCAACATCAACAGCCACTGTTGATCCTGAGGAGATTACTTTTGCCAACTTCAGTTCTCAGCCAATGTGGAAGTATGTTATCCTCAAGGACGCTATCATCAGCGCTGTAAACAACAAGAACGTTACTCTGACTAACGCTGATGGAACAGCAACCATCGCTGGTTACAACCAGTTTGGTATTGCTATTCCTAATGACCACAGCATCGCTTATGATGTGATTGGTATTGTAACTTCTTACCAAAACAATCTCCAGCTCTATCTTGTTGAGGTTGTTGACAACACTCCACTCTCAACTTACGTTGACAACATTGCTGGCCTGCTTGGTCTTGAGCAAGGTGTAAATGCTATTTTCAGCAACCCTGTTACTGTTGCTTACCACAGTGGCAACCAGCTCTACATCAAGGACAACAATGATGACTTCATGCTGGTTTATGGCCATCTCAACAACACTTACAACAATGGTGACGTTCTCAATGGCATCGCTGGTAGCTGGACTATCTACAACGGCATGACCGAGATGATTCCTCTGAATGATTACTTCACCGAGGCAACTGCTGGCACTCCAGTAGAGCCCGAGACTCTCGCCATCGAGGAGATTGACCAAAGCATGATTCACCACTATCTGCGCATGGAGAACTGCACAATCACTGCAATTGAGGGCGACACTCGCAACTTCACTCTCGCCGATGAGACTGGCAACATGATCATGCGTCTGAACTTCAACGAGGTTACAATTGCTGAGGACTTCGACTTCACTGCTGAGTACAATGTAGAAGGCTTCCTCGCTTACTACAAGAAGAGCGACGGCACTGTAGAGCAGCTTCAGTTCTATCCTAACCTCATTGAGAAGGTTGGTGGCGAGCAAGTACCCGGTGATGTTAACGGTGACGGAACAGTTACCGCAGCCGATGTTACAATGCTCTACAACATCATCCTTAATGACAACTGGACTGGTGCAGTAAATGCTGACCAGAATGGCGACGGCTCAGTTACCGCTGGTGACGTAACAGCTGTTTACAACATCCTGCTCCAGTAATAACATTGCTAGAGCAACAGTCACAACGACTGAAACCTAAAAAAGAGGCGAGCTTTTAGAGCTTGCCTCTTTTGTGTTATAGGTGCTTTGGTTATATGTGCCTCGCGTGTGTGTTTTGCCTACGAGTTCTTGTAATGGTTAACCATTCAGGCGTGAGATGAAGAAGGAGCGTACGTCTGTCCAATGGTAATAGGGAGCGCAGTCGGTTTCAATAGGCAGGGTGGCTTCGTGCTCGTTGAGCAGGACTTTCACTAGGATGTCATCGCTGCCGGGCTTGCGGTAGTACACCATTTGGATGTTGGCTGCCATGGGGAACACTTCGTAGGAACGCCAGTGCTCGGCAAGCTTATCGAGATTGTCGGTGCTGTAGTCCATTCCGTTCAGGCCCATGAGGCACACCATTGGCAGCACCACGCTCTCGTGGCCAAACCTTAGTGTTGCACTGTTGTGGCCGCTGGCTATTGCCACGTCGGCAGCCTCTACAAAGTTGCGCAACAGGTGTCGATGAGCTTGTGCACCAGTGTAGTTGTTAAGTGGCGTGTTGCCCGAGTAGATGTACCATCGTGCGTTGTTATAGGTCCAGATGTCGGTTGCGTCGTCAACGGTGAACACCCCGGTGTAGAGGTCGATGTTCTCAAAGTCGTGATGGCTTTGCATGTTGCTCACCACGTCAAAGAGGCGCATCACAAAATTGAAGCTGTCGATGCTGTCGCGCACAAATTTCTTGTCGGTAAAGAGCCTAGAAGTGATTTTGCCAAGCCTTTTCTCGAGTTCCTTCTCAGGAAAAAGCTTGTCTTTGAAGGCTTGAACAACGGGACGTGCCGCCTTTTGCGCCGCAATTGCCGCGGTGTCGCGGTAGTTCATGTAGTACATATCGTGCTCGCTGGCGTCGGTGATGATGCGAAGCTCGGGGTTTAGTGACTTGAGCATATCGGTCTCGTTGAGCATTGAGAGGATGCAGCGTATCACCACTGTAGAACGGGCATCAACAGTTGCCGCACCTTCCCACACCTCGGGGAAGTTCTCAAACATGCGCCTTGCTATGCGCTGGTGCTGCTCGGCACCGATGTCGCTCAGCTCGCCAAAGCGTTGCGACGAGGCTTTGAGCATGGCGCGGCACGCGGCGAGTACCTCTTTACCGCGCTTGGTGAGGCGGCCGTTGCGCTCTCCCTTGGTGAGCTGGTCAACGGGTATGCTATAGTCTTTTGGGTCGATGAGCCATCGGCTGCCGTGCCGCCCATAGTGATTCATGAAGAACGGCTTATAACCCTCGGGTGCTGGGGTGAGCGCTGGAAGGTTGCGGTCGGGATAAGCCTGATAGTTGTTGGCACTGCGGTGGATGTCTTGCTTAAAAGCTTCGTAGGCAACATTCTGTGCTTGAGCACTAGCCACAAGCACCAAAGCTGCTATCAATAAAAAGATTCGTCTCATTGTGGTTATATAAAAGTATATTATAGGAAAAGCAAATAATCGATTATTTCTGTATCAATTAAGGCGCAGCCCCATTGTGCATCACTTAAACTGTTGCAGTGATAATCGTGGCATTGCCCTTGAAGTCAAGGCTGCGTACGCATGCCGGGGCTAGGAACGACTCGCCTTGTTTGATGTCGGTGAGTTGACCGTTGCCACAGTCGATAGTCGCGTGTCCCGCGATGCACATGAGGCACAGAAACGCGTCGTGAGGCATTTCAAGATGATGGCTGCCATCGACCATGATGCGGTGCACATCAAAGAAGATGCTGTTGATTAGCGAAGTCTCGCCCTTGTGGTTAGGGTAGTGGCGCAAGCAGTCGCTGCTCACCGTGAAGTCGATGGCTTCGAGCGCCATCTCGGTGTGCAGCTCACGAGGCTTGCCGTTGGTGTCGATGCGGTTGTAGTCGTATACTCGGTAGGTGATGTCGCTTGACTGCTGAATTTCAAGGAGCAAGTTGCCGGCACCTATCGAGTGGATGCGACCCGAGGGCAAGAAGAAGATGTCGCCCTCGTGGGTGAGATGGCGGGCAAGCACGTCGAGTAGGGTGCCTGCCTCCATGTGGCTGAGATATTCTCGAGGAGTGATGGTGCGGCTCATGCCTGCAAGGAGCGACGCGTCTGGCTCTGCATCGATGATATACCACATCTCGGTCTTGCCCAGGCACTGGTGTCGTCGCATGGCGAGGGCGTCGTCGGGATGCACCTGCACCGATAGATCTTTGTGAGCGTCGATAAATTTCACAAGCAGTGGAAACTCGTTGCCATGCTTGCGATACACTCGCTTGCCCACAAGTTGGTCCTTGTATCGCATGATGAGCTGTCGCAGGCTCATGCCATCGTGCTCGCCTCCAGCCACCACGCTCTCACGGCCTTTCAGTCCCGATATTTCCCAGCTCTCGCCCACGTCGTGGCTGTCGAGCGTTACGCCCTTGAAGGTTGAGATTTTATCGCCACCCCACAGCACATGCTTCAAGTTCAATCCAAACTTGAACAGTTGAGGGCGCAATATGTCAACAGTTTTAGGCATAATTTGTGTGGTTACTAAACTGCAAATTTAAGCACAAAATCTGAAATAACACCACACAATAGTCCTAAAACTTCCAAAATAGTTGTTTTTCAGCACCAAAGAGTTTTATCCTTATTTTTATAAATATTTGTAGTTTTTAGACCAACAATAAAAAAAACTTAACAATTCAGCATTTAGTGAGAAATTTCAAATTTAAAGACTAACTTTGCATCGTTTTTTCGGAAACGAGTATTACGATATGGACTGATGACAGACAAAAACAAGAAAATATTATGGTCAATAGCTGGCGCAACTCTTGCTGTGCTCATTGCCTTGTATTGCTTTGTTCCCCCAGTGCACAACTGGGTGAACCATGTCATTGGCCGCAACGAAAAGGAATTGCCTAAGCCCAACGGCAACGGCGAGGAATATGAATATGGCACGCCAGTGGAGCAAATTGAGAAGGAACGCATCGACGTGCCTCGCGACTCGCTGCTCGACAGTCTCATCCAAGCCGATACCACTCTCATGGCAGGTGTGGTAAATCCCGTTGAGGGACCACCACCAGCTCACGTGGAGGGCTTTGGCGAGGGCCCACTGCCACCAGCTCCCACCGACGACAATCTGCCTAACAAGAATCCAACTCTGGCCGATGATTCGCAACAGCTGGAGCAAATGGAGCAGATGCAGACCACCGTTGAAGACATTGTGGAGATTGAGCAGCACACTAGCGAAAATCCCGTTATCAACAAAAAGATTGTTGAGTGCCGAACTAGCTTCAACAAACTGCTGACTTTATATCGTGAATATCAGTCGGCACCAACTCCCAAGCTCAAGGCCGACGGCATCAAGCAAAAGGATGCCCTGATTAAGCTGCTCACTCAGCTGATGAAGCTCTCGCAACCCAAGAACGACGAGGCAGGAATGGAAGAAGCTGCCGATTTGCGACGCGAAGTCAACAAAATGGAATTCTGATAGAGAGTTCTCAGTAATCAGTAGTCAGTTCTCAGATTTTCACTTTACGACAATTAAGGACAATAATTGTTGTTGTATTTTATGTCCGTATACTAAGCCGTTCGGCGCGTTAGGGGAGCTCGTTGCGGAGGGGGTAGTTGTTGCGTAGGGATTCGAAGGTTGTGGGGGCGGATTTAAGGTGGGCAGTGTCGATGAGTGGGTTGTAGCTGTCGATTATAGTTTGTGGGGTGACATTCTCCGCGCCTTTGAGGGGTGTAGATGCCTGTACAGGGGTGATGTTCCAGCCGAAGTGGCGGTTTAGGGCTTCGATAATCATGGAGGTGCCGCGCTGTTTGCCTTGGAGGCTGTAGCCTGCGATGTGTGGAGTAGCGACGAAAGCTTTGTCGAGGAGCTCGCGATTGATATTTGGCTCGCCTTCCCAACAGTCGAGGGCGATGTCGCCTTGCCATCGCAGCAGGGCTTCGTTGTCGCACACGGCCCCACGTGCGGCGTTGATGATAAGCCTGCAGCGTTGCAAACTGTTGAGGAAAGCCTCATCACACAGATGCCATGTGGGGTAATCACCATCACGTGTGAGTGGTGTGTGGAAGGTGATGATGTCGCATTTGCGGTGGAGAGTATAGATATCTATTAGTTTAGAGTTAAGAGTTAAGAGCTCAGAGTTGGTGTCGGTTGCTTGTTCTTCTAAAGGGGGATCGTTGAGGAGGACGCGGTAGCCGAGTTGATGAGCCCAGCGGGCTACGATGCTTCCCACATGGCCCACGCCCACGATGCCCAGGGTGAGTGGGTGGGCGAGTGGAGCAGGTTGCGCTGCAAGCCATTGCAGGATGGTGCTGTGCACCCACTGTGCTACGGCGGGGGCATTGCAGCCAGGAGCGTTGACCACGGTGATGCTGTTGTGACTGCAGTAGTCGAGGTCGATGTGGTCGGTTCCTATGGTTGCTGTGCCAATGAATTTCACCGCGGTGCCCTGTAGCAGACGGCGGTCGCAACGGGTGCGGGTGCGGGTGAGAAGCACTTGTGCGTCGCGTAGCACCTCATTGGTGATGTCGCTGCCCGGCACATAGAGCACCTCTTGGGCCACAGGCTCAAGTAGACCTTTTAGAAAGGGGATTTTGCTATCGGCAACTATCTTCATCAGGCGATGACCATTGCTATGATAAATGCGGTGAAGAGTGCTACCAGGAGCCATATTGTCACTGGCTGACGAGTTTCATGTGGCATGATGACATACCAATGCCCATACTGGATGGCGAAGCACATATTGAGCAGCGGCATGTAGATGAGGAAATCGTTGTAGTCGATGGCCATCATCAGCACAACAAATACTGAAAGTGCTACAAAGAAGTTGTTGTAGGCGCGCACGTGTACGCTGTAGTTGAGCATCGTCTTGAGGTTGCTGATGGTGAGGAGTACTGTGACAGCAACGGTAGATATTGCCACCGTGATGGCCCAGCCTTTAGCACCAAAAGCAGGGGCGCTCTCCCACACCTGAGAAATGTGAGGGGCCTGAAATGCCGATATCGATTCGAGGCCGGTGCCGAGCATTATCCAATAAGGGGTGACGATGCCAAAGATAGTGGCGAAAACTCCACGAATGTCGAGTACACGCATATAGGCAAAGCCCAGCAGGAACAACGGAATGAGCAGGAAGAATACATAGTGGTAGATGGTAAAGAACGACAGCAGTGCCATCACTAGGAATATGCCCTGTGTGGCTCCGCCGCGCTTGCCATACTGCTCAAACATGAAGAACAGTGACATTACCACCACCAGGCACAGAGCCGTGCCAGCAAAGAAACGCGTGCTCAAGAAAGGATTTATGCCCTGCAGGAGCACAAAAATGGCGGCAAAGACAAAGCAGTTGTAGGTCTTGATGTAGCGGAACATGATGTTGAGCGTGACAAGAAGAATGCCTATCACCATGTTGCACACCACGGCCACAAAGCACGATGTGTCGCTGCTCGAAATCCATGTGGCCAGGTTATGGAATGTGCCATAACCCCGCTGAGGCACCACGAAGTTGCCGCTGGCTATAACTGAAAATATCACCAGCAACAATATCGATAGGCCAAAGAATCCGCGATTGTTGAAATAGTCTACTATGTAACTGCCTTTTTTTGCCATGCTTTTTTATAAGCACAAGGATTGTGCATTATGCATTTAGGATTTATGCATTGTTGTCGCCCTCGCTGCCGTCGCCAGCCTCGGCGTCGCGGCGTTTCCATCCGTTGCGTCGTCCCTTGAAGATGGGGCGCTCCTTGTCGGCACCCAGTCGTGGTCCATGGAACGAGAAAGTGGAACGGCGATTTCCTTCGCGTCCGCCGCCATCCTTGTCGCCAAAGGCGCGCTCGGAGCGGTAAACGCGCATGTTACCGTCGTCCTGAGGCTTGCGCATAGGGTTCACACCTCGGTCGCCATCTTCGCGACGCCTGTCATGACGTCGCTCACCACGTTCACTTCGTTCGCCTCGGTCACGGCGATCACGACGCTCATCGCGTTTGAACTCGCGGCGCTTGTCGTTGGGCTTGTCATGTCGAGTGTAAGATGGCTTGTCGCTAGCGCGGAACTCAGTGTTCTTGATGGTGCCACCCTTGCGACGCATGTCGTCGAAGCTGCCGTCGAAGATTACGTACTCGCGCAGCTCGCATTCGATGTCGCCATTGAGCAGCGGGTAGTGCAGCGAGGCCTTGAGGCCCAGATTGTCGATGAGTTCCTTGTTCTTGCCCACTATCATCCAGCAGTCGTAGCCCACAAACACCTTCTTGAGCTTCTCGCCAAGAGTGGCGTAGAGATTAGGAAGCTCGTCGCTGGTGAGACGCTCGCCGTAGGGTGGGTTGGTGATGAGCACGCCCTTCTCGGGAGCCGTTTCCTGCTCTTCAAGAGGCTTGCGCTCGAGTTCGATATACTTGCTCAAGCCGGCATTCTTGACGTTGGCAGTGGCTATGGCAATAGACTTGCCCATGATGTCATAGCCATAAATCTTGTGGTTGAACTCACGTTCGCCACTGTCGTCGTTGTAGATGCTGTCAAAGAGGTCGGCGTCGTAGTCGGGCCACTTTTGGAACGCATATTCCTGGCGGTAGACGCCTGGGTTGATGTTGGCTGCTATCAAAGCGGCCTCAATCAAGAATGTGCCAGAGCCGCACATGGGGTCAACAAAATTGCTATCTCCATTCCAGCCGCTCAGCTTGATGATGCCGGCTGCCAAGACCTCGTTGATGGGGGCGTCGGTCTGTGCCACACGCCATCCGCGCTTGTAGAGAGGCTCGCCCGAGGAGTCGAGCGACAGAGTGACATCGTTGCCATTGATGTGGACATTGAAATGAATGTCGGCATTGTTGAGGCGGCTTGAAGGTCGCTTGCCACATTTCTCCATGAAGTAGTCGGCAATCGCGTCTTTCACACGATAGACCACAAACTTTGAATGGCGGAATGTGTCACTATAGACAGTGCAGTCGATGGTGAACGTGGTGTCGACGCTGAGGATGCTGTCCCAAGCAAAACTCTTCACCTGATTGTATAGATCGTCGGCATCGGTAGATGTGAACTTGTAGATGGGTTTCAACACTCGCAATGCTGTGCGAACACAGAAGTTGGCACGATACATAATCTCCTTGTCGCCTGTGAACGACACCATTCTCCTTCCTTGCTGCACATTTTGAGCACCAAGAGCCACCAGCTCATCACTAAGCACACCTTCAAGACCCTGGAAGGTCTTTGCTACCATTTCAAATGTCTCACTCATAATAATGTCAAAAATCTTTTGGTTGTTTCACACTGCGTGAAAATTAGACTGCAAAGGTAGTGTTTTTTAGCGACATATGGAAACTGGAAGGCATATTTAAAACGGGTAGAGGAAAAATAATTAACTTTTTTGTTTTCGTTGAGATTTTAATTAAAAAATGCGTTAATTTAAATTTGAATAATTAAGATTTGTTATTATATTTGCACGTTCTTTGTAAAAGGATTTATGTGGGCGAAGTTTGCCTGTCCCGCGTAATATAAAAGCGATTGGTTTTTTTAGTCATCAAGTTTTGAAAAATATCCTCCATATGAAACGCTTATTATTATCAGTTTTTGTTTTTTCTATCCTATCATTGATAGCCTGTAATAGTTGCGAGGCTAAAGGGGTGAAGTCGAAACGAAAATTGGCAAAGCGTGTGAAGGTGGATAGAACTAAAGGTGAGACTGTCGTCAACGATAGCGTTATGGTTGTGGCCGATGACAACATCACTCCGAAAGATATTCCACACGAGGGATTTGTCTACGTTAAGGATTATATTCCCGATATCATCGAGGATTTGCGATATAATACCACCAACAATTTCATGGGTGAGCGCGCCGACGGATATGAGGCCAATCGCGCCATTCTCACAGTTGAGGCGGCAAAGGCGTTGAAAGGTGCAGCCGAGGAGCTTAGGCGCAAGGGATATGTAATCAAGATTTATGACGCCTATCGCCCTCAGCAGGCTGTGAACCACTTTGTGAGATGGTCACAAAGTAGCGACGAGCGCATGAAGGCCGAGTATTATCCCACGTTGACCAAGAAAAGCCTCTTTGGCGGCTACATCGCCCGCAAGTCGGGCCACTCACGGGGTAGCACTATCGACATGACCATCTGCCACCTCGCTACAGGGCAGGAAGTGGATATGGGCGGACATTTCGACTTCTTTGGCACAGCATCGCACCCATCTTTTGTGGGCAATTACCCCCTTGGCACAGTGACTGCCGAGAACAAAAAGATGCGATTGATGCTACAGCATGTGATGCGTAAACATGGCTTCAACAGCATCAAGAACGAGTGGTGGCACTTCACATTAAGAAATGAGCCTTATCCACGAAAATTCTTCAACTTCCCAGTGAAATGAGGTTTAGATAAAAAGTTGACTATTACTAATCAATATTTATTCATTAACAAAACTAAAGTTTATAGCTTATGAAAACTAAAAGATTTTTTGGTGGTTTGCTGGCCATGATTATGGTTGCTGCCATGGCTTTTGTGGCTGCTCCCTCGGCTTATGCAAGGGTGTCGGGCAGCATGAACGGCACATATTATAAGAATGTGTCAAGTCAGGGAGGAGAGTACCTCTCAATTAATTACAATCCAAGAACTGGCCGCGTTACAGCATCTTATTGCGAGGGTTATTATAATGGCGTTGCTCAATCTTTCCAATTGTCGGGAAGAGCAAGTGGTGGATATCTCGTTGTTTCGGGTAGAGGCTATTCTCGCGGACGCATCACTACAATGAAAGTGAGAATTGCACAGGTTGACTACAATTGTGTGAAAGTAGTTACACAAAATGGTAGATCCTACTATTGGTATAGATGATGACTCTTTCTAGATTTTAGATATAAATGTGAAGGGAAGCGCTTCGTGATGAGGCGCTTCCCTGTTTTTTTGTTATTAAAGAGATGGCAAGGGTTTAGATTGAAATGATAACCTTGGCCCAGTCGCCAGTGTTGTGGTCGATGATTCCGTAGAAATCGGGTTCATCGATTATTTCTGCATTGGAGCATCCCTGAAACTGGACTTCGATTAAAGCCTTCAGGCTCAAGAATTTCTCTTGTGCATCTTTTTCGTGTGAGAAGCGATAGTCGTCGCTTCCGTGCTCGTTGTTGCTGTAGTATTGAAAAGAGACAGTCATTTGCTAGTAGAATTTTTCTTTTTCATTTTTTCATGATGCCAAATCTCGAGACTGTTGAAGGCATTTTGCCACAGGATGTAGAAGCCTGGCCCCACAGCTGCGAGGGGATTGAGCCATGCGCTCGATACCCAGATGGCGAAGGCGGTGTTCTTTTGGCCCATAGCCTGGCCCATCTCGGTGGTGGCGTGGAAGAAACGGCCCACATAACGGCCTATGGCAAACTGCACGAAAGTGATGGCGAGGCTGGTGAGTGCTACTATCACAATGAACCACACAGTTGTGCCTGAGTTCATGATGTTGCGCATTGTTGCACCCGAAATCACCAGCAGCAGCACTCCCCACAAGTAGAACGATAGGTCCTTGTTGCTAATGATGAGGCGATGCAAGCGTGGCGTGAGGTGCTTGACCACGTAGGCTAGTGCCATGGGGGCCACAAGAACCGAGCACACGCGCTCGAGCAATGCTAAGAAAGCGTTCCAGAAAGGCATGTCGATGCTCTCATCAACAAGCGGAAACACTATGGGGATTGCCACAGCAGCTACGAAGTTGCTCAGCAGCATGAAGGTGGTCATCTTCTCGAGGTCGCCATCGAGTTTGGCTGTAACGACTGGTGCAGCCGTAGCGCATGGGCATATCACACAGCAAATTATGCACTCCATCAGTATCAAGTCGTTGCCTTTGGCATCGTAGTGCATGATGAGCACCGTGCTTACTATCACGAGCACTAGCTGCAATGCCAGGATGACGAAATGCCACCAACAGGGGCGCATGCGGTGAAAGTCGGCACGACAGAAGGTGACAAAAAGAATCACAAACAGAATCCATGGCAGGATAAAGTCGAAGAAACTGTTGAACATCTGTCCCGCCTCATGCAACGCTGGCGTGAAGTAGAAGATGAAATAGACCAATATGCCAGTTGTCATCGACACCGGCAACGTCCATTCCTTCAAAAACTTAATTAGCTTGTTCATTGATTCACAAGAATAAATCCTTAAATGCGCTACAAAAGTAGTCATTCCCACCGATTTTGACAAGACAAATGAAAATATTATGATAAAGTGCTGCTAATTCAGATAGATAAGGCATAGCAAGGTTGTGATAATTTATTACATATATCCTTATGATTATTAGAAATTATATTATTTTTATTGAAAAAATATACTATTTATTATGATGGTTTGAAAAAAAATTTTAAATTTGCAGTGATGAAAAGAAGCATTTAGTAATTGGCATTTAATAGATGACCATTAAGTAACATTAAATAAACTAATTATAAAATAACCATAAAATATAGATGCGTATGAAGAAAATAATTACATTTTTAACACTGCTCACGCTGTTCTTCACAACTGCGTGGGCCGGAACCGTCACGGATGTGATTGATTATACTGTCACTGGAGTTACTGGCAGTTCTTATTCCAGTTTTAGTGGCAAAAAAGCTACTTCAGATGCTGTTTATGCTGGCAATTGTGCTGGTTCAAGCAATACCATTCAATTAAGGAATCACAGTAATTCTGGTATTATCACTACTGCATCTGGCGGTAAGGTGAAAAAGATTACTATAGTTTGGCATAACCCTGCAAGTGGAGATAAACTTGTTTTTTATGGTAAGAATTCAGCTTATTCTTCTGTAGCCAATGTGTATGATGTCAGCAAACAAGGAACAAGGTTAGGCTACATAGAATATGGAGGTTCTAATACACTGACAGTAGAAGGTGAATATGAATATATTGGATTTCGTCCCACTAATAATGTCGTGTATCTTGCAAGTGTCACCATTGAATGGGAGGTGCCATTAGCTCCTCCCTCCATTTCTCTTTCACTGGGTGCTCCATATTTTGAGGGTGATGAGGTGACTGCTAATATCACTACCACAGAGCAAGGTGCTTCAATTCTCTACAAGCTCAATGATGGTGAGTGGACTGAATATGACAGCAGCAATCCTCCCACTTTCAGCTCTACAACAACAATCAAAGCAAAGACTGTTGTAGATGAAGATGAAAGTGAGGAAGTTACCGAAACAGCGACATTTGGGCCAAGTGTTTCTACTGTTGCCGAGGTTGTTGCTCTTGCCGACAACACAGTCTTTAAGTTCAGAGGAAACTTGGTGGTTAGCGGAAAGGGTGGAGAAAGTGGAAAGCATCTCTATGCGCAGGATGCTACTGGAGGCGTGCATCTCTTTGACAATATGCCCGACTACGCTACCGAAGACGTGATTCCATCTGGTTTCGTCGCTAAAAAAATCACCTACAATGGTGCTGTAGAGCTCACAGACCTGCAGAACATGAGAGAAGCCACAACCACTGGCGAACTCAATGCTGTAGAGCTGACACCGCTTAAAGTTACTCAAAATAATCCGTTCATCTATGCGGTTATAAATAACGCATTAATTGAGCAATCGGGCCAATATCTGAGTATGAATGTCAACGGCGAGACCATCTCTCTGCAAGAGATGTTCCCTGGTGTAGAGACACCAATCGTGGGAAAGACCTACAACATCTATGGTGTTACCAACTGGAACAACGACGCAAGGTTCATGCCATTGGCTTATGAAGAGGTACAAGTTGATCCAGGCGACGGCTATTATCTTGTGGGCAATTTCAACATGGAAAGTGATGGAACCACATGGATAGTAAAAGATGCCCGCTACAAGTTCACCGAGGAGAATGGCACTTACGTTCTCAATGCCAATCTCCCCAACGTCAGTGATGGTGTGTTCTTTAAGATTGTCCATGTCGATGGCAATAACAAAACTTGGTATGGAGGCGAGGCTGGAGATTATTACGGCATCACTGGAACTGTCAACTCTGATATCGAGCTGAAGAGCGGTGACTATGGCAAGAACTTCAAGCTTAATATTGGAGGTCCCACCAACTTCACAATCACTCCCGACAACAACAATCTCTATCTCAGTGTGAGCCGTGACGCCTTGCTTTATTACAAGGGCGACAACAACAGTTGGGATTTGACTCCGATGACAGCGACCGATGACGGCTGGACCACCTCACAGGAAATCGCCGCTAATGGCAAGTTTGGCTTTGCCGATGAATGGGGTGACCATCACGGCGGTAGCGGATGGCTGATTAAAACAGAGCATTACAACACAGGAATACCCGTGACCGACAATGGCGACTTCATCATGGAGAATGCCGGCGATTATCTCCTCATTGTTAACAGTGCATTGTCAAGCCTCGTTGTTGAAGCTCCTCACGGCATCACCTGCACCGCAGTTAGCGATGTGCCTAATGGACACAATGAACAAGACGGCTTCAAGCCTGGTGGTACTGTTGTTGCTAAAGTTGATGGCAACACTGCAACTCAGGCATTGCCTGGTGAAGTTGTTACCCTCGACATCACTCCGTGGAATGGATACACATTACATAGTGTTGTACTCAAATATAATGTTACAGTCGACGATGAGGTTACAGTTGTTGAAAACGAGATAGCACCAGTTAACGGGGTTTACTCATTTGAGATGCCTAATGCCCCAGTTGAGGTGATAGCCAACTTCTATGCCGGCGGTTATAATATCACGGTAGATAGCCCTCATGGCACTTACAATGGTCCTTACTCAGCCACTGTGGGCGAAACCGTGGAATTCAACATCACCGACATTGAAGAAGGTTATAGGATTATAGGTATTACTGCTACGTTCACCAACAATAATGGAGGCACAACATCTGTCACTGTTAAGAAGGGCGAAAACGGATATTCGTTTGGAATGCCACCATTCCCTGTGCATATCGAGATTGTTTATAAGCACCATTCTACGGCTGCTGGCATTTGGGATCTCGTTACCGATGCTTCGCAACTTGTTGACGGCAATGAGTATATCATCGTCTATCAAGATGCCGACGCGCCAATGGTGATGAGCACAACTCAAAACAATAACAACCGTGGCGCAACATCCCTTGAAATCAGTCCCGATTTTTCACAAGTCGCAATCACAAGCGATGAGACACAGGTGTTCAAGCTCGAAGGCGATGCCTCGGGATGGTACTTCAAGGCCGATGGCGGTTACATCTATGCAGCTTCCTCTAATAACAACTGGCTGAGGACTGGTGTTCAGAAAAACGATAATGCCAAGGCCGCAATATCTATCACCAATGGGCTTGCCTCTATCGTGTTCCAAGGCACCAACACACGAAATGACCTGAGATTCAATCCTAACAATGGTTCGCCATTGTTCTCTTGCTATGCCAGCACAAGCACGCTTCCTAATGTGTCGATTTACACCCGCGGTGAAATCATCACCCCCAATCCTCCCGAGTTCTGGCCCGAGCCTGGTGAGCTGATGCCCGAGGACTTCTATGCCGAAGTGTGGAGCGAATATGAAGACCGAGCAATTATCTATTGTTTGGTGGATCCAAGTGCAGCACCTACCGATCCTTATACAGTGAAAAGCGAAGGCACACGTTGTGACCAAGGCTGGGGATGGGGCGAAATCTTCGTTGCTGGTCCCGGCACACACACCATCTATGCAGTGGCCGAGGTGTATGGCGCTTTGAGCCCAATAGCAAGTGTCACTTACGAAACTTATGCTATTGGCGACTGGAAATTGGTAACCAATAATAGGGACCTGTTTGTTGACAGGTACGAGTATATCATCGTCAATGATGACTTCGACAAGGTGGTAGGCGCTTATGATGCTACTGGCAAGAACTTCAACGCACTGCCTAGTACGGGCAATGTAACATTTGACCCCACCTTTGAAACTGCTTCAGTCAACAGTGATGATGTGAAAATATTCTCACTTGAGTATGTGCAAGGTAGTGGCTCATGGCGTGAGGGTTATCTTTATGATTCCGACGGCACCTATTACCATGCAGTGGGACATGTGTCAAATTGGGATGAAAATCCACCTGCACCAGCCATTGAGAACACCCAAGGCATTGTTTGGGCTTACAATGGCGGACACACAGGGTATGTTTATCTTGAGAGTGATAACTCCAACATATCATACAACACTGTTGATGATGTCTTCGATTGCCACAACTGGAACTATCCGCTCGATGATCATCACACCAGAGTGCGCTTGTACTATCGCGCTAAGCCGATTTCTCTCGCCGACCTTTGCCAGAGTGGCTCTCTGCGTCAAGAATATACCATCAGCGACGAACTTGTTGCAGTGGCATGTGCCGAGGACAACTGGGGAAATGTTTACCTGTGGTGTAAAGACCAAGCACTTTCAATCAATCCTACCTACAACACTAACGACTACGAGGACTTCATGACTGAAAATGCCGGATTCAATGGCGATTGGGACCAGAGCAACTGGATTGCCCTGAGGTTCTTTAATGGAGGTGTTCGCAGCCAAACGGGAGATTTGTACAGCACTATCAAAGAATATGTTGGCTGGAAAATTAAGGAACTTACCGTTAAAGGTGTTTATTCCAACAAGTATAATTATGTGCTCGACATGTCAACCACAAGTTTGGAGACCAATGGTCGCTTAGATTACCCTCTGAACTTGTATTGTCCAGCCAACTTCCTGCAAGAGAACCTTGATGGTCAAGCTACGGGCCACACCACCAACACCGCCGACAGGCACTACTTCTTCATGAATCCTAAGATTCAGGAGGTTTGCTCAATTACTTATGCAGTGTGGAACGGCGAAACCTTTGAGCTACCTGATGTTTCATCGGGTAATCCTGCCAACATCCCCGGAATAATTGATGTTTACTGGGATTTCAACAACATGTATGCCGAAAACCCTGAAACTGGAGATGTGATTTATAATCTTTATGAAGATTTGGTTGTGGGCGCAGCCTACAAGTTCAAAGCCATTGTGCAAAGGCCTGAGCCGGCACCTAAAAACTCCTCGCTCAAAGAAGGCGAGACAGGTCACACTCCTGGCGGCTACACTTCGGACGGCAGCTACAAAGTTTATCCCTTCGACTTCGATCCTAAGGATCCTGAAAGCATTATCACTGCAGTTGAGAACATCAATGTTGGCAATGGTCAGGTTAAGAGCGTGAAGTATGTCAACGTTGCAGGTATCGTTAGCGACCGTCCGTTCCAGGGCGTGAACATCGTTGTTAAAGAATACACCGACGGCAGCAAAGTTGTAACCAAGATTGTGAGATAATTCTATTTCATATAACTAGAAAAAAGAGACTTGAGGTTTTGGCCTCAAGTCTCTTTTTGTGTATTAGAAAATGAAGAGTTGTTGATTAGTCTTTGGGGTCGCTTTGCTTGAGTTGCTCGACGAATTGGTCGATTTTCTCCAGTTCCTTGGGGATGTCGATTTCTTGAGGGCAGTGACTCACGCACTTGCGGCAACCGATGCAGTGCTTGGCCTGACGCAGGCGTGGCACGCTGTAGTCGTAGCCCACGAGGAACGCCTTGCGAGCTCTCTTGTAATTGCTATCCTTCTCATCGCGCACCAGGTTGCCCTCCTTGAGGCACTTATTGTAATGCACGAAAATAGCTGGTATGTTGATGCCATAGGGACAAGGCATGCAGTACTTGCAGTCGTTGCAGGGGATATCATGCAGTGCCACAATTTTGTCGGCAATTTTACTGAGGAAAGCATCCTCCTCGGGAGAGATGGGCTTCAATGGCGAGTAGGTCTTAATGTTCTCTATGAGGTGGTCCATCCACGTCATGCCGCTTAGCACAGTGAGCACACCTTCGGGTGTGCCTGCGTAGCGGAATGCCCATGATGCTATGCTGCTGTTGGGGTCACGTCGTTTCATGTCGGCAACGATGTCGTTGGGCATATTAGCAAGTCGTCCACCCAGCAACGGCTCCATGATGATCGCGGGGATGTCGCGCTTCTTTAGCTCATTATAAAGATACTCGGCGTTGGTGTTGTCTTCGTTTATTTCTTTAGCATGTTTCCAGTCAACATAGTTGAGCTCAATTTGAACGAAATCCCAGTGGTAATCGCCCTCGTCGTGCCATGCCAGCAGGTTGTCGAAGATGGCGATGTCGCCGTGGTAGCTGAAACCCAAGTTGCGAATCTTGCCGGCTTCCTTCTGCTCCACAAGCCAGTCGAGCAAGCCGTTGTCCATGAAGCGGTTGTTAAACTCCTCGATGGCATCTTCGCCGCCTCCTACTGCGTGCAGAAGCATGTAGTCGATGTAGTCGACCTGCAGTTCCTTTAGCGAGTTATAGAACATCTTTTGGCTCTCCTCGAGTGACCTTGTGGAGGGGTCGAAATTAGAGAGCTTGGTAGCGATGTAATATTTGTTGCGTGGATGACGATGCAGTGCGATTCCGGTGGCTTTCTCGCTGCGTCCTTGGCAATAGGCTGGCGATGTGTCGAAGTAGTTCACGCCATGCTCGATAGCGAAGTCTATTTCCTTGTTGACCAGTTCCTGATCGATAGCTGCGTTAGGGTCGGCCTGATCACCGCCTTCTAATGGCAATCGCATCATGCCGTAGCCCAAGAGCGACACACGGTCGTCAGTGTTGGGGTTGGTGCGATAGGTCATTTTGTCTTTGGGGACATCCTCGGGAGCAATCGCTGCATTGCCCGAGTCGTTGTTGTTGCAAGCGGCCAGCACAGCGCTCGATGCCACTGCAGTGCCTCCTGCCACCTTGAGGAAGTGGCGGCGGCTCATATTATGTTTGTTGTCGCTATTCATTGCTGTAGGGGAATTAAATGGTTCGGTGATCTTCATGGCCTTCAACATGGATTGCCGAGACGGGACGTGCAGGGCATACATACTCGCATGCACCGCAGCCAATGCATTTAGCCTCGTTGATGCTGGGCACCATGGGTGATTTCTCGTCGTTCTCGTCAAGCTGTATCATCGTGATTGCTCCCGATGGGCAGTGGCGAGCACAGTTGCCGCAAGAGATGGGATTGCCGTCCTCGTCCTTGTCGCGGGTGGGGATACACAGGAAGTGAGTCCACACGGCGTGACCAATCTGTGTCGAAGCCTTCTGCTCATGAGTGATGGGCTTGATGGCACCAGCGGGGCACACCTGCGAGCAGCGGTTGCACTCGGGGCGGCAGTAGCCACGCTCGTAGCTCATTATGGGTTGCATGAAGGTGAGCAAGTCGTTAGAAGGGCGAAGCACCTGGTTGGGACACTCGGCCACACACAGCTGGCAAGCCACGCAATGCTTCGCCATGTTGCGTGCGCTTATTGAGCCAGGAGGGGTGATGGGGTTCTTGCGCTCAGGCATCTTCTTCTCCTCGATGGCAGCGAGGCCTCCGTCCACTTTCTTCTTGGCTTGTGCCATAGCTGTTGTTGCAAGTGCAACGCCGCTACCAATGAGGAATGCGCGCTTGCCCTTGTCAACTGTTTCGGGGGGCTTGGTGGAGCTTTGGGCGTTCTCCACATTTCCGTTGTTTTTGCGTGGGCGACCGTAGTAGATGGCGTCCTTGTGGCACTTGGTGATGCAGTTGCCGCATGTCACGCAGCGACTGTGGTCGACTGTGCCGTTTTCGTAGTCAATGCACGATGCCTTGCAGTTGCGGGTGCACATGCCGCACTTGATGCACTTGTCATCGTCGATGTGTATCTTGAGGAAGGAGAAACGCGAGATAAGGCTCAGGAATGTGCCCACGGGGCAGAATGTGTTACAATAGGTGCGTCCACCGCGCCACGCCAAGTAGGCAATGATAATGAACAGCACAGCAGCTGTTGCCAGCGACGCGATGCTCTTGACCCAAACTTCCACGGTGTAGACGCCATAGCTGTTGAAGTGCTCGGCAACGGCTGCGATGCCATTGTTGCACCACTCATAGATGGGTTGCAGCAGGTTGGTGGCAATCAGTCCGAAAGTGCCGTAAGGCTCAATAATAGCTATCAACGAGCCAATTCCCAGCACAATAGCGATGATGAAAACCACTAGAATAGGATATCGCAACAACTTCACTTCCTTAGAATAAGTGAAGCGGTTTTTCTTGCGCTTGCCGTGAATCCATGATATTAGGTCCTGCATAACTCCTAGCGGACAAATCACCGAGCAGTAGATGCGTCCAAAAATCAAGGTGATGATAACCAGTGCCGCTATCACCACGAAATTGAGTGCGAGGATTGCGGGCACAAGTTGAATCTTGGCTGTCCAACCCAGCCAATGATGCAGAGTGCCAGTGAAATCAAGAAATAGCAGAGTCACTGCTACAAAGCAGAGCAACGCTAAAATTCGTCTAATTTTCTTTAACATATTAATTGGTATTGATTATTAACTAGTTGGTTGTGATGCGACCATCTTATTTATTTTGCGCATCTCAAGGATGAGGAGCACCACACCCATCAGTGCCGAGATAAAATCGCTGGCGGGGAACGAGTACCACACACCATCGAGTTTTAGCAACGGCGGCAGGATGAATAGGAAGGGGAGCAAGCAAATCACTTGTCGCGACAAGCTCATAAAGATTGACTTTGTTGCTTCGCCCAGTGACTGGAAGAAATTGGTTGTTACAATTTGGAAGCCTGCCACCCAGAACACCATGTTGGCTATGCGGAACGCATGTGCGGTGGTCTTTATGAGGCCTTCGTCGGTGGTAAATATCATTGCTAGGTACTCGGGAACCAACTCGCTCAAGAGAGTGGCGATGAGGCACACCGAAGTGCCCACAGCCACGGTGAGCCAGTAGGTGCGCTTTAGGCGGTCATATCGCTTGGCGCCATAGTTGAATCCCACAATGGGCTGCATGCCCATGCACACACCGAGCACAAACATGATGGCAAGCTGTGAAATGGTCATCAGGATGCCCATCGCCGCCACACTCTGGTCGCCGCCATGCTTGAACACGGTGTGGTTGAGCACAGCATTAATCACGCATCCAGCAGTGTTGACGATGCATGGCGCAGCGCCAACGGCAATAATCGGGCCCAAGATTTCCCATTTTACTTTGTAGATGCCTGGCTTATAGTGAATTTCACTCTTTTTGTTAAAAAAGTGATGCTGCACATAAATCATGGAGATGAACATCGAGATGTCGGTTGCGATAGCTGCTCCCTTGATGCCCCATTTGAGCCCGAAGATAAAGATTGGCGCCAGAATCACGTTCATGCCTGCGCCAATGAAGTTGGCCCACATGGCCTTCTTGGGATAGCCAGTGGCGCGCATGATGTTGCTGAAAGAGAACGTGAGGTTGTTGATGAGCAGTCCTGGCAGCATGTACATCATGAAGTCGCGTGCATAGGGCAGCGAAGTTTCGCTAGCACCAAAGAGGATTAGCACTTCGTCGATAAAGATAGCGAAAAGTGTGAGATAGAAAGTGCCTAGTATTAGGGTCATTACCAAGCTGTTGCCCAAAATCTCCTCGGCGATGCGACGCTTGCCTTGTCCCAGCACTATCGAGGTGCGGGCTCCAGCTCCACCGCCAATTAGCACACCAAAAGCAGCCGACACGTTCATTACAGGGAAGGTGATGGCAAGTCCGGCAATGGCGTCGGGGCCAACGCCTTGGCCAATGAACATGCGGTCGATGATGTTGTAAATCGACATCACCACCATACCAACTACCGAAGGCAAGCTGTACTTGAACAACAGCTTGCCTATAGGGGCTTTATCGAGCTCATTGAGCCTGTCTTTTCCCTGCATATCGCTATTTAGAGGGCTGTTCCCTCAGATAACTACTTCTTATTTTAATAAATCGAGCCAGGATGGGTCTTTCGATTTCTTGGCTTTGTCGTTGAAAACTTTAGTCACTTCTTTAGCCACGTCCTCATATTCCTTTATGTCTTCCTTGATGTATTCAAGGAGCCACAAAGCGCGAGCGTTGTCGCTTTCTCGCTCAAGAGCGTTGATGATGTCCTTGGCGGCATTCTTGAAGTTGTTGTCGTTGTAATATTCCACAGCCCTGAGGGCGTAAGGCTCAGCATTGTTGGGGTCAAGTTCTATGGCTTTGCTGAAGGCTTTGATAGAAGCTTTGCGGTCCTTGAGCGAACCCGATACGGTGCCAATGCCCAGATATCCCTCTATCTCTTTGGGGTCATACTGCACCATCATTCCATAGTCGACGAGAGCTTCGTCAAAACGGCGCATGCGCTTGAAGAGGTTGCCACGACGGAAGTAGCTGTCAACGTCGGTGGGGTCATATCGGAGGGCCATGTTCAAATCTTCAATGGCACTCACTGTGTCGCTGAGCTGAAGGTTGATGGTAGAGCGAGTGAAATAAATCCAGTTCAAAAATTCAGTTTTATTCTGATCAATGCGGCATTGCCGAGCCATATCAATTGCTTTGAGCGCCTCGTGGGGATTGTCATTCTCGCTGTAGATAGCAGCTTTGTAGGCCCAGCCATCGGCATGGTTTGGGTTCTTTTCAAGGTGCTGGTTTATGAGGCGTGCGGCAGTCGAGAAATCATCGTTCTCATAGGCTTTGACAGCTTGCTGATACACGGTTGGTGCTGCTACATTGGTAGTAGTGGGATTGGCAATTCTTTTTATTGACTTTTTCTTTACCGACAAAGCTCCAGCTGGAACCGCCAGTAAAGCAGTCACGACCAATAAAATTGTTATTCTTTTCATAATGTATAGTTTTTAATGAGTTTTTATTTTTTGCAAATATATAAAAAATAATTTATAAGTATAGCAATTATAAATTAATTTATATTACAACGCGTGCGAAAGGTGGGGCTGTGATGTCGCATGTCTCGCCATTTAAGAACTTGAAGTGGCCTGCCACTGCTATCATAGCGGCGTTGTCGGTAGTGAAAGAGCGCTTGGGAATGAAAGCCTTGATGCCACGACGGTCGCAATATTGCTGCACTGCATTGCGCACACCACTGTTGGCGCTCACTCCACCACTTATTGCAACTGTGCGGATGCCTGTGGCCTTGACGGCTTTGTCAAACTTGTCCATGAGTGTGTCGATGATGGTCTTTTGAAGCGATGCCGCCAGGTCGGCCTTGTTCTCCTCGATGAAGTTGGGATTGAGCTTGATATTGTCGCGCAGTGTGTAGAGGAACGAGGTTTTCAATCCGCTGAAGCTGTAGTTGTAGCCCTCGATGTGTGGCTTTGAAAACTTGAACCGGTTGGGGTCACCTTGCTGTGCCAGTTCGTCGATATAAGGTCCACCGGGGTAGGGCAGTCCCATCACTTTGGCGCATTTGTCGAAAGCTTCGCCAGCTGCGTCGTCGATTGTCTGTCCCATTATTTCCATGTCGGTGGGTGAGTTAACTTTGATAATTTGTGAATTGCCTCCACTGATTAGTAGGCACAGGAATGGGAACGATGGCACAACAGTGTTCTCGTCATCTTTTATGAAATGGGCGAGCACATGTCCATGCAGGTGGTTGACGTCAACCAAGGGGATGTTGAGAGCCAATGCGAGTCCCTTGCTGAACGACGTGCCCACATGCAATGAGCCTGGCAGGCCAGGGCCGCGAGTGAAAGCGATGGCGTCGATGTCGCTCTTGGAGATGCCTGCCTGCTTGATGGCCTCGCTCACCACAGGCACAATGTTTTGCTGGTGAGCCCTTGACGCTAATTCAGGCACTACGCCACCATAAGCCTCATGCACCTTTTGGCTGGCTATAACGTTGCTCAACAAAACGCAGTCTTTGATGACCGCAGCGCTAGTGTCGTCGCATGACGACTCAATTCCAAGTATTATCATAATTTACGGTAAAGCAAATTGCTCGTTGACATAAAAAAAGAAGAGACTATAGTGATTTAAGAAAGCACAGGATTGCCTCTTAATAGAGTGCAAAGTTACTCAAAGTTGTGAGTGGCAGCAAGAGTTGACAACCTTTTTGTTCCATTTTTTTGCTATTTTTTAAGGTTTTAGAAAAAAAGGAGACTTTAAGTCGGTAATTTGTTGTACCTTTGCACGCCGAAATAAAAACACATTACAATTATGGCTGAGAGCAACTTTATCGATTACGTTAAAATAATGTGCCGAAGTGGGCATGGCGGAGCAGGTTCAAAACACCTGCACCGAGCCAAGTATATCCCTAAAGGAGGACCTGATGGCGGTGACGGAGGTAGGGGAGGACACATCTTCCTCAAGGGTAACCGCAACCTGTGGACGCTGATTCACTTGAAATATCAGCGACACATTTTTGCCACCGATGGTGCGCCAGGCTCTGAAAATCAGTGCACAGGCAAGAAAGGCGAGGACCGCACCATCGAGGTGCCTTGCGGAACTGCGGTATATGATGCCGAGACTGGGCAATTCTTGTGCGACGTCACCGAGCATGACCAAGTAGTGCGCCTGCTTAAGGGTGGACGAGGCGGATTGGGAAATGTGCATTTCAAGACCGCCACGCGTCAAACTCCCCGCTTTGCACAGCCTGGAGAGGATGGAGTGGAGAAGACCATCATCCTCGAGCTCAAGTTGTTGGCCGATGTTGGTTTGGTGGGATTCCCCAATGCCGGAAAGTCGACTTTGCTCTCAGTAATCAGTGCTGCTAAGCCCAAGATTGCTAACTATCCATTTACCACTCTTGAGCCCAACTTGGGCATCGTGAGCTATCGCGGTCAGCAGTCGTTTGTGATGGCCGACATCCCCGGTATCATCGAGGGCGCCAGTGAGGGCAAAGGCTTGGGACTGCGCTTCTTGCGTCACATTGAGCGTAACGCTGTGTTGCTGTTCATGATACCTAGCGATACCGACGACATCAAGCGAGAATATGAGATTCTGAGCAATGAGCTCGCTACTTTCAATCCCGACCTGGTGGAGAAACCACGCGTGCTCGCCGTCACTAAGTGTGACCTGATTGATGAAGAACTCAAGGAGATGTTGCGAGAGGGACTTCCATCGGACGTTCCCGTGGTATTCATCTCGAGCGTGGCGCAACAAGGACTCACCGAGCTCAAAGACCTGTTGTGGCGCACCATCAACGATGAGCATAACCGCATCCCCGACAGCGTGGCACTGCACGACCTCGACGAGCGACACCGCGTTCAAGAAGAGGACGACTTTATCTTTGCTGCTCAGGATCCCGACTATGACGAGATGCCCGACGCTGGCGGCAAGATGATTGTCGACGAGAAAGAATGGGACGATGAGTATTGGGCCGAGAAATATGACGATCCCGACCGTGATTTCCAAATTGTGAATGACGACGAGGAGGAAGAGAAGTAATAAGTAACAAGTAATAGGTAGTAAGTAACAAGTAGCAAGTAATAAGTAGCAAGTAGCAAGTAACAAGTTGTTTGTTAAGGGGTGGAGAAGAAGGGTAACATATGTGTCTTTGGCGCTTCAAGTCGAAATATTGACCAAGCCTATGTGGATAGTGCCTATGAGTTGGGTCAACTGATGGCGCAACGTGGATGGGCATGCCTCAATGGTGCCGGGAGCGAAGGGCTGATGCGGGCAGTGAGCGACGGAGCGCTCGACGCTGGCGGCGTGGCCATTGGTGTTATTCCACAGTTTATGGTCGACAACGGATGGCATTACGACAGGCTCACAAGCATCATCGCTACACCCACAATGCACGAGCGCAAGCAGACACTTGCCCAGATGTCGCAAGCTGTGATAGCGCTGCCAGGTGGCTGTGGCACTATGGAGGAGCTACTAGAAGCTATTACTTGGCGTCAGCTCAAACTTGCAGCTAAACCCATCGTGTTGCTCAACACCCTGGGTTACTACGACAATCTAGTGGCAATGTTTGACCATGCCATAAATCAGGGTTTTATGAAAAAGAGTCACCAGCGACTTTGGGCTTTGGCTCAAACTCCAGCCGAAGCACTCGACATCATTGCCAATGAGCTTGAGCATGAACCCGAACCATTTGAATCAAAATATTGAAAGTAATTTATGCCTAACAATAACGCAGTTTTTGATATTGACACATTGGTGAATGCCGGCGACAGCACAGCAACGGCAACAACCGACACCGTGGTGGCGGCACCAAAGGAGCACCGTGCTCAATACTTGGGTGGTTTCCCTCGGCATGAGGGGAACGACACCTCGTTCCAGCACATCAATCAAATGCCGATTCTTGAGGTGAGTGACGCTGGTAATGCGCGCACTCACAATAGCTCACCGCTGCACGACACCGGCTCAATGATAATGTTCCTGCTCTCGTGCCTCTTCCTTATCACGAGCTACAGGCTGGGAAATGTCTATATCTCAAACTTGATGCACAATATGTTCTCCACCAAGGGTAAGGATGACCTTTATGCCGACCACACGATGAGCGATACGCGCATCATCGTTGCGCTCATCATCAACACCTGTCTCATGGAGGGCTTGTTGTTGTTCTATGGGTTAGCCTGGATTGATCCACAGCTCACACTGGCATTGCAACGCTCGGTGTTCCTGCATGTGTTTGTGCTTGTGATGGCGGCTGGACTGTTCATCACTCTGCAGCTGTTTCTCTACAGGCTCATTGGCTTTACTTTCAGTGACGACCGCCTCACCGAGTTGTGGGTTGGTGGCTTCTTGGCATCGCAGGCAATGTTGGGCCTGTTGCTCTTCCCCATTGTCGTGCTCGCACTTGTGTTCCCCACGACTATCAAATTGATGCTCACGCTCTCTATTATCCTATATATTTTGGCTAGAATTGTCTTTATTTGGAAAGGTTTTAGAATTTTTTTCAATAATTTGTCATCTAGTATCTATTTTATTTTGTACCTTTGCGCCGTCGAAATTGTACCCCCTCTCTTGGCACTTGCCGGTACAGTTTATGTATGCAGCATATTATAAATATAAAACATTGAAACAGTGAAGATTAAGAAAATCTTGGTTTCGCAGCCGAAACCATCATCTGAAAAATCTCCGTATTTCGATCTGGAACGCAAGTATGGTGTTGAAGTAGTTTTCAGGCCATTCATTAGAATTGAGGGGTTAACTTCTAGAGAATTCCGACAGTCAAGAATTCCCATCAACACCCACACGGCAGTGATTTTTACAGCTCGCACCGCTGTTGACCACTATTTCAGGCTCTGTAAGGAGTTGAGATTTAGTGTGCCCGACACTATGAAATATTTCTGCGTGAGTGAGACTATTGCTCATTATCTGCAAAAGTATATCATTTACCGCAAGCGCAAGATTTTCTATGCCGAGACTGGACATGCCGAGTCGTTGCTTCCATTGCTTGCAAAGCACAACAAGGAGACTTATCTTTATCCCATCAGTGATGTGCATGACCAAAAGCTGCATATCCCCGAGGACGGTAGCATCAAGTTTACCAAGGCTGTTATGTATCGCACTGTTAGCAATGTGATTCGTAACGATGAGGAATTTGACTACGACATGGTTATCCTCTTCACTCCATCGGGTGTGAAATCGCTTATGCAGAGCTTCCCACACTTCGAGCAAGGCAATATTGCAATTGGCGCTATGGGTAGCAAGACTATCGAGGAGCTCAAGAACAATGGCCTGAGACTCGACCTCACAACGTCGCCAAAGGCTCCATCAATTGCCGCCGCTATGGGCGAGTATATCAAGGAGCACTTGGATGATCCCGAGGAACCAAGAATTGTTCAGGAAAGATTTGCTACCGACCCCAAGCCCGAGATTAAACCTCTTCCCAAGGCTAAGGTGATTATGCCAAAGCCCGAAGAGAAAAAAGAGGCTAAAGCTCCAGCTAAAAAGGCTCCAGCCAAGAAGGCTGCGACTAAGAAAGCCCCTGCCAAGAAAGCAGTTGCTAAGAAGGCGTCGGCTAAGAAGACAACAGCCAAGGCCACTGCTACCAAGAAGTCGGAGACTGCAAAAAAGACTACTTCTAAAAAGGCTCCAGCCAAGAAAGCTGCTGCTAAGAAGGCCGAAAAGTAAAAGCAACGATTGCTTAATCGTCAAGCTACGCAACTCTGGGTATCAATGCTCGCAAAGCAAAATTGATACCCAGAGTTTTTTGTCTCGAGTCGGTCGTTGTTTTCGTCTTTTTGGGACGCAAATTTGTAACATTAACTCTAAATAGTGGCTCTTTTGGACGTCTTACAGTCAGAAAATTAGGAAAAAAGCAAAAAAATTTGGTCAATTGAAAAATTGTTTCTACCTTTGCGACCGATTTCGAGTCAAGGTACTTGCGGTTCAGTCCCGTTAGTCCTGTTCTGTGACATGATCGTTGAAACTTCGATGGCTGCTTGACGATGCTTAAAATGTGGCCATAAAGCGTAGGACGATATTTTTACGAAATAACAACTGCTGGTGGGTAGCATAGATGGCTTCTCACGTTTAACTATCGCCAGTGAATCTTAGTGTCGTGATAGGATATTGTGCTACGCGGACATTTTTTACACCGAAGTGGCGGCTTGAAATCGACGAGAGAAAAACTTTTTTTTGATAACATTATTGAACTAAAACATTATGTCAAAAGTTTGTCAAATTACAGGCAAGAAGGCGATCACTGGTAACAACGTATCGCACTCTAAAAGAAGAACAAAACGCAAGTTCAATGTGAACGTGTTCAACCGTAAGTTCTACTGGGTTGAGCAGGACCAATGGATTCGCTTGACAGTTAGCGCTAGCGGACTCCGTCTTATTAACCGCATAGGTCTTGACGCTGCTTTGAAGAAGGCTGCTCAGGATGGACATCTTAAAGAAATTAAAGCAATCTATTAAATCGAGGATTAAGTTATGGCAAAGAAAGCAAAAGGCGATCGCATTCAGGTAATCCTTGAGTGCACTGAGCAAAAGGGCAGCGGTGTTCCCGGAATGTCACGCTACATTACTACTAAGAACCGCAAGAACACTACCGAGCGTCTGGAGTTGAAGAAGTACAACCCCTACCTCAAGAAGTATACTATTCACAAAGAAATTAAATAATATTTTTGAGTCATGGCAAAAAAGACAGTTGCAACCCTTCAAACTGGTGAAGGTCGTAATTTTAGCAAGGTGATTAAGATGGTTCGCTCTCCCAAAACCGGTGCTTATGTTTTTGAGGAAAGAATGGTTCCTAACGACAAAGTTGACGAGGCTCTGAAATAATAATTTCTTCGTTCACTCTAAACGTTATTTTGTTTATAATAAAACAAAAACGCTATATTTTGAATGGCTTGAGACTTTAAAGGTCCCAAGCCATTTGCTTTATTATCATTAGGGTGCTGTGGCGCAAAATCCAAAAATCATAGAAAAAAGTGCTATATGTGAGAAAAAATTCCTAATTTTGTGCTGCATAGTGATGGCCTTCATCTTGCTTTGATGAGTGAAGTGCTTAACAATCAATATGTTTTATTTGATTAATACTATGTTTTTTACTTTTGTAACTAAATAACTATATCAATGAAGAAAACAAAGCGTAATATTGCCATCGTGTGTGGTGGCGACTCGTCGGAGCATGAGGTGTCGCTACGCTCGGCACAGGGATTGTACAGCTGGTTTGATCGTGACCGCTACAACGTTTATATCGTCGTTATCAGAAAAAATGATTGGCATGTGAACCTGCACGACGGCAGCATAGCACCCATCGACAAGAACGATTTCTCGTTCAAGCACAAAGACAAGAAGGGCGAGAAGACTACCTTCGACTACGCCTACATCACCATCCATGGCACTCCTGGTGAGAACGGAATTCTGCAAGGATATTTCGACCTTATTGGTCTGCCTTACTCTACCTGTAGTGTGCTTGTCGAGGCTCTGACGTTCAACAAGTATATGCTCAATAACTATATGCGCCCCTTTGGTGTCACCGTTGCCGACAGCATCTTGCTGATAAAGGACGTGGAGCGCAACATCACCGAGGACGACATCGAGCGCGATCTTGGTATGCCATGCTTTGTGAAGCCCACCGACGACGGTTCAAGCTTTGGTGTCACTAAGGTGAAGAATAAGAGCCAGCTAGCACCCGCCATCAAGAACGCATTCAAGCAGTACAACCAAGTGATGGTGGAGCGCTTCCTCGATGGAATCGAGGTTACTGTGGGATGCTATAAGACCAAGACTAAGAGTGTGGTTTTCCCTGTTACCGAGGTTGTTACCGACAACGAGTTCTTTGACTACGATGCTAAATACAACGGACAAGTCGAAGAGATAACTCCTGCCCGCATCAGCCCAGAGCTTACAGCTGCTCTGCAGGCCGAGACAAGTCGAATTTATGACATTCTGCATTGTAACGGCATCATTCGCGTGGACTATATTGTGACCAAGAATCCTGACGGCACCGACTGCATCAACATGCTCGAGGTCAATACCACCCCCGGCATGACAGCCACAAGCTTTATTCCACAGCAGGTGCGCGCAGCAGGCCTGGAGATGACCGACGTGCTCACCGACATTGTTGAGAACCAGTTTTAAATAAATTATTATCCTTGCATCTCCCACGCATGATCATTGAACCATTCGACATTGGCAACATCGACATCGTGGCGGCGATACTCGACAATATGTGGAGTAAGGATATATTCAAAGGTATTAAGCACAGCTTCGAACTTTCGCGAGAAGTTGTGCTTAATATGTTCTTCGACCAAGAACTCGCGCTCCAGGCGTGTGATGACGACGGGAAAATGCAGGCGGTAGCTTTTGCACGCATGAAATACGGAGTCAACACTTCGGACCAATGGGTTGAGAATTTTTTGGTGGACAAAGATGACGAAGAGCGCGAAAAAGTGCTCGAAGCCACTGGATATCTGCTTCGAACAGAGAGCGACTTGTTGGATATCATGAGCGAAGATAGCGCCAAGTTCTCGTTTTTAGTAAGTTACAGGCGCGGTTATGCCAAGGCTCTGCAAGAACGACTCAGGCAGATGCTAATCGATCGAGGCGTACGATGGACTTATCATATTACCGATAGCACTTGCTCTTGGCAATACTTTCAAAGTCACGGCTTTGAGAAAGTGCATGAGGAACTTGTTGAGCAATTCAGCACTCCAGCTCAACCTTATTACCTCTACATCTATCGCAAGCGCATTAATTAAACACTCCTAAACCTATTACGCATTCTGCATTAATAAACAGACCTATAAGCATTTCCTTAAAAAAAGTGTATAACCTACAACAATCAATAATCATAGTTAATTTTCAACTTTTCTCCACTACTATTTTGCATAATTGAATAATTATTATTTACTTTGTTGCCTAAAATTGAAATAGTGCATTTTTGATGCTAATTTTGCCACAAGACTAAACCAAACTTTTTAACTAAATTATTTATAAACAACTAATTAATCTTTTATGACTAAGAAAGTTACTCTAGCCATATTGGCTATTATGGCATTGTGCCTCTCGGCTAATGCCGACCCAATCAAGATCAAAGGTGTTTACAACAACAATCGTTATGACGACCACGCTGACCACTGGTACAGCACTTATGTGGGCTGGAACAGCACACTTGGTAAGGCCATTTTCGTAGTAGAGAACGGTATCTATGCTATGGAGGTTGAAGGCAACACAGTCACCACTCCTGAGAAGGAGCCCGCTGTAGTTATTAGCGACTTCTATTCTAACGGCCAGTTCACCAACGATGCTATGGCTCTTTGGGCCAGCAACTTTAACCTTATGTATGGCAACTCGGGCGCAGTGAAAGCTGGTGACCGCATTGTTACCGTTACTTCTCGCTCGGGCGACGAAGTTGAGGACAGCGAGCGCTTTGCAGTGCGCAAGTGGAACGCCGAGACTGGCGACCTTCTCAATTCTCCTAGTGAGTACCATGCTAAGAGCGAATGGCTCGAGAGCGCTGGTATGTGCGTCAATCCTAAGGACAACAAGGTTTATGGCTTGTTCTATCTCACCGACGTTCAGCTCCCCGATGAGATTATCAACGACCCCGACTTCTTTGGCGACAGCATCGACTCAGGTTATGCAATCTGCACCATCGACCTCGACAATATGGTTGTAACCCCCATCACTCCAGGTCTCTATTACGACAACTTCGTTACCTTCGCTATCAACAGCGAGGGCCGTGCATTTGCTATGACAGCTGGTTCTACTGCTGGCTATGAGGGCGAGGACGGCAAGTTCTATGACGTCAATGGCAACCTCACTGGTGCTCACGTGATTGAGTTTGACCTCGCTTCTGGTCTTATTCTCAACGACCTTGGTGCTACTGGTTACTGCTCGCAGGCTAAGCGTCAGAGCGCTTGCTTCAGCATGAAGAACCCTAACAAGATGTACTGGAACGGCTTCGTTAACAGCGGTATGGGTTACAACGACTATGGTAACTGGGCTCCACTGCCCGACAGCAACTGGCTGAACAACGGCAAGTATGACACTGCTCTCTATGAGGTAGATCTCACCACTGGCGAGACCACTCGCATCGCTAAGATCGACAACCGCTTCTCATTCTCTTGCATGTGGGTGGTTGAGGATGACGAGCCTATCAATGTTGTTGATGGTGACGTCAACGGCGACGGCTTCGTTACCAGCGCTGACATTACTGCTCTTTACAACTGGCTGCTCAACGAGGACGACAGCGCAATCGTTAACGGCGACCAGAACAAAGACGGCGACATCACCACTGGCGACGTAACCTACGTTTACAACATCCTCCTTAACGGTGGTAGCAAATAATCTATTTAGAAATAGATATAATAAATAAAAAGCGACAGGCATCACTTGACTAAAGATGCCTGTCGCTTATTTATATACTAACTAATTTAATCGTTATTGCTTTCTTTAATCGGTTCCATGTGAATGGTGACGTGGGTGTCGGAGCCAAATCGTTCTTTGAGTTTTTGCTCCACCATTGTGGCGCGTGAGTGGGCGTCAAAAAGCGATATGTCGCCGTCCATGCGAATGTGGGCCTCAATTGCTATGCGGTTGCCTATGTGACGAGTGCGCAAGTTGTGAGGCTCGCAAATGCCAGGGAATGATGTGATAATTTCTTCAATTTCGCGCTCCACATCAGCATTTAGTGAGCTATCGGTAAGTTCGTTGATGCTTGTGCGCAGCAGCTTTATCGCAACATTCATAAGCACAAAGCCAACAATTACCGAGGCCACCGGATCCATTACAGTCCATCGGTCGCCAAGCAAGATAGCACAGCCAATTCCAATTGCCGCAGCTATCGATGAGAGGGCGTCGCTGCGGTGGTGCCATGCGTTGGCAATCATTGCCTGTGAGTTGAGGCGCTTGCCACAATGAGCTGTGTAATGAAATAGTATTTCTTTCACTACTATCGACAAGAGGGCCGCCCAAAGTGCCAGCATGCTCGGTGCTTCGAGCTGTGCCCCTTGAAACCACTCCACGAGGCTCAATATGCCTGCTAGAATGATACCAGTTGCTGCAGCAACCAAAGCAAGGCCAATGAAGAATGTGGCAATTGTCTCAAATTTGCCGTGGCCATAGTCGTGCGATTCATCCTGAGGTTTGGCACTTAGGGAGACGAATACTAGCACTATCACGTCGGTAATGAAATCTGACAGAGAGTGCACAGCATCGGCAACCATTGCGGAGCTGTGGCCTAGTATTCCTGCAATCAATTTGAAGGCAAACAGACCCATATTGCCTGCACTGCCCACAAGTGTGACTTTCTGTATCTCTCGTTCGCGTGTCATGGATGTTAAGTAAGTTTATTCGTGTCGGCTTTGGCAATGGCTTTATTCTTATTTTTGAAATACAGCTTCCTGATAATGCGCATTGCCTCGCCTAACGCGATAATTGGCAAAGTTGCTACAATGATGAACAGCCAGTCCTGAACGTCGATGGACTCGACATTGAACATCTCTCCTCCCACATTAACGATGAGCAATTGTCCCACAAAGATAAGCAACGCTATGAACACAAACTCTCCACAATCTTTTAGCCTGAATGCCGAATAGGCCGAACGATAGGCCTTAGCATTAAACAGGTTCCAGAACTGCATCATCACAAAGGTCGTGAAGAAAAGAGCGCTCTCGTAATTTGAGATTATGTGCTTGGGCGCTTTTAGATAGCTGCCACTGGTGATCATGTTCCACAATTCGCTTAATGAATTGATATTTCTCATGTCGCAATGCTTGATAACATAGAAGAGCCCTATCAATATGGCACTGAATAACAATCCGGTCCACAAGATGCGCGACGCCATGTGGTTGTCGATGATAAAAGCGTGTCGGTCGCGAGGTTTCTGGCGCATCAAGCTCTTGTTGGGAGGAAGCGACGATAGCGCCATTGCGGCAAAGGTGTCCATAATAAGGTTTACCCACAGCATTTGGGTTACGGTAAGTGGAGCATCAGTGTCCATAAACGCACCAGCAAGCACCACGAGGCACGCCACCACATTGACAGTGAGCTGGAATAGCAGGAATCGCTGGATGTTGCGGTAGAGCGAGCGCCCCCACATCACTGCATTGCCAATGCTCGCAAACGAGTTGTCGATAATAGTGATGTCGCTCGCTTCCTTGGCCACACTGGTGCCGTCGCCCATTGAGAGTCCCACATGCGCTGCCTTGAGAGCCGGAGCGTCGTTGGTGCCGTCGCCGGTCACTGCCACCACTTGGTTGCAGCGTTGCAGAGCTTCGACAATGCGTTTCTTATCATGTGGACGCGAGCGTGCTATGATTTTCAGGTCCATTACACGGGCCTCGAGTTCCTCGTCGCTCATGGCCTCGATTTCGGGTCCTGTGGCTATGTTGCGTTCGCTGTCATCATCTTTCCATAGTCCTATCTGTCGGCCCACTTCGCGTGCCGTGGCTGAGTTGTCGCCAGTGATAATCTTCACGTCAATACCTGCTCTCAGGCAATCTTTGATAGCAGCGGGGACGTCGTCACGCACAGGGTCGGAGATAGCTACATATCCTAGGAACGACATCCCTTTAGTATTCACTTTGCTGCCTTCGATAGGCTGTTCACCGGGTGCTAGAATCTTATAGGCAAATCCCAATGTGCGCATCGCTTTGCTCTGGAATGATAGCAGCTCGTCGCGCAGTGTTCCTTTGTCGATTTCATAGCTTGAATTGTCGCACATGGCGAAGACAATCTCGGGAGCACCCTTCACATATAATATGTCCTTATCGAGCACCTCACTGTGAACGACTGTCGCCATATATTTGCGCTGGGTGTCGAAAGGCACATCGGCAAGCACTTCGCAGGTGTTGCGCACGTCTTCATAGTCCACACCCTGGCTCTTGAGCCATAGCAAGAGTGCACCCTCGGTAGGGTTGCCTAGCACCTCGGTGCGAGCTGTCGATTCATCGGTCGAGAGGTGAGCGGTTGAGTTCATAGCTATGCTCTCGCTCACTATTGCCGACTGTTCTTCGTCATATAGCCAACCACCACTCATGCCATAGAAGCACGCATGGTTTACATGCATCTGGTTTTGCGTGAGTGTTCCGGTTTTGTCGGTGCATATCACTGTCGCAGCGCCCATAGTCTCGCAGGCGTGCATGCGACGCACAAGGTTGTTGGTCTTGAGCATGCGGCGCATGCTGTAGGCCAGGCTGAGTGTCACCGCCATTGGCAAGCCCTCGGGCACTGCCACCACCACAAGTGTGACGGCCATCATGATGGTTTGCAACAGATAAGTTACAAAATCAATATTTAATGCTGCATCAGGATTATAAATGAAATAAGCCACTATCCTGCCCACTATCACCAGTGAGGCAATGAGATAGCTCATTCTTGAGATAAAGAGTCCTAGCTTATCGAGCTGTTCGTTGAGAGGGGTTTTGACGCTGGAGTCGATTTGCGCGCTTTCCATCACCTTGCCGTTCTCGGTGCTGTCGCCCACAGCAGTCACCTGAGCTACACCATGTCCCTCCATTACCTTGGTGCCCTTTAGCACCTGGTTGCTGGGATAGGTGGCTTGAGGGTCGAGTTGTGACTCGTCGGCGGTTTTGCTGCATTGTGGCTCACCTGTGAGTGTCGACTCGTCGAGCAGCAAGGAGTGCGCTTCAAGTAATGTGGCATCGGCAGGCACCTCTTCGCCGGTGTTGAGCATTACAATGTCGTCAACCACCACGTCACGACGAGGCACGTGTTGTACTTTGCCATCTCTTATAACTTGAACGGGCTCATCGTCATTGACCTTGTTTAGTATCTGAAATTCCTTCTCGGCTTTATATTCAAACACAAAAGCCAAGCCTGTGGCTAGCGCGATGGCGATAAAAATGCCTATTGGCTCATAAAAAACCACTGGTCCCTTGTGCAGGCCATAGTACTCATAGAACGAGATGCCTATCGACATCACTCCTGCTACAAGAAGGATGATGATGAGTGGATCAAGGAATTTCTCTAATAGTTTCTTCCACCAGGGATCTTTCTCGACGGGTGTGAGCACATTGCTACCATGCTGCTTCCTGCTCGATTCAACCTGTTGGTGATTTAGGCCTGTATAATGAAGATTGTTAGCCATAAAAGATATGCCTCTGTCTGTTTTGTTTTGCAAAGTTAGTGAACACTTGCAACAAATACAAAAACTATGCCAAAAATTATCAAACAGGGAGTGGAACGTGTGATTGCATTTTTGAATAATCTAACTTCTTTTTTTAGATGAAAAAGAGTTATAATCCAACTATAATATGTAATTTTGCCAAAACATAATATTCTTTTGATTATGAACATTCAAGAATTATATGCTTTCTACAAGCAGCATCCGGTAGTTACTACCGACAGCCGTGACTGTCCCGAGGGCAGCATCTTTATCGCTCTAAAAGGCGAGTCGTTCGATGGTAACAAGTTTGCTATTCAGGCTCTGGAGAAGGGTTCGGCACTTGCCGTTGTCGATGATGAGCAAGTCTACAACCAATTTCTCAAGCAACCCATTGAGGGAAAAAACATGATGCTTGTCCCTGACTCGCTGCAGGCCTTCAAAGACTTAGCGCGTGAGCATCGCCGCCAGTTCTCTATTCCTGTGGTGGGTATCACTGGCACCAACGGCAAAACCACCACCAAGGAACTAGTACGCACTGTGTTGGCTCAAAAATATAACGTGATGGCAACCGAGGGCAACTTCAACAACGACGTGGGTGTGCCCAAAACGCTGTTGCGACTATCGCCCGAGCATGAAATTGCTGTTGTTGAGATGGGGGCCAGCCATCCAGGCGATATCAAGACTCTAGCCGAGACTGCCGAACCCACTAGTGGACTCATTACTAACGTTGGCAAGGCACACCTGCAGGGCTTTGGCTCGCTTGAGGGGGTGGTAAAAACCAAGGGTGAGCTTTATGACAACCTTGCCACTCGTGATGATAGTGTTATCTTCATCAACGCAGCCAACGAATTGCTGATGAATATATTACCTGCCAATGTGCACCCAGTTCAGTATTGCCAGGGTGCCGAGAATCAGGGGCAACGAGTGATAGGCGAAGTGGTAGCGTGCGACCCATTCCTAAGGCTACGATGGAGAGCTGGTGGTGAAGAGTGGCATCAAGTGGCAACACACCTCATTGGTAGCTACAACATCGACAATGTGTTGGCGGCAGTGACAGTTGGTTTGTTCTATGGGGTTGACCCCGAGATGATAAATAAGGCTATCGAGAATTACATCCCGTCAAACAACCGCTCACAGTTAACCGAAACTGGACGCAATCACCTCATCGTCGATGCCTATAACGCCAACCCAACTTCGATGGCGGCAGCTATCGACAACTTCGCGCTTATGCAAGTTGGGCCAAAGATGGCGATTTTGGGTGATATGCGCGAACTAGGAGAGAGCAGCCATGACGAGCACGTTGCAGTGGTCAACAAACTCATGAGTTGTCAATTTGATCAAGTGTGGCTTGTGGGTTCAGAGTTTGAGGCTGTAGATTGTGACTATCGCAAGTTTGCCGACGTTGAAGCCGTGAAAGAAGCTATCAAAGCCAAGCCCATCAACGGCTATTACATCCTCATCAAGGGTTCCAACGGAATTCGTCTATTCCAGCTCCCCGAGCTGTTGTAAAAAAAATTACATTAATTCTCTTGCTATCCAGGCACATGCCTCGGCATCGGCAAGAGCATGGTGGTGCCGCTCTAGGTCATAACCTAGGGCGGCAGCTACTGTGTGTAGCTGGTGGTTGGGTAGGTTGGGCAATTTGTGGCGGGCTGCACGCAGGGTGTCAAGGAATAGATAATCGGGATAGTCCATTTGGTAGCAACGGAACGCAGCGCGCAGGCATCCCTCGTCAAAGGGGCTGTTGTGGGCCACTAGTGCAAGGCCAGCAATCAAGGGTTCAATTTCTCGCCACACATCAGGAAACAAAGGTGCGTTGTCGGTATCGTCGCAACACAAGCCGTGCACTCGTGTGCACCAATAACTGTAATAGTTGGGTTCTGGTTGGATAAGTGAGTAATAAGTGTCGACTATCTTGCCGCCACGCACTATCACCACTCCCACCGAGCACACCGATGAGCGCTCACCATTGGCCGTCTCAAAATCTATCGCCGCAAAGTCATTCATGTTTCTCTAGTCGTGTGTTACAGGTACAAAGTTACAACAAAATCTCAGTCCATAGATGGCATAACTTAAATAAAAAGCGGCGCTTCATTATCGAAGCGCCGCTGCAGTTATTCTAATCATTCCTTTAGAGCCTTACAATCAAAACATTATTAACCATTTTATGCTTATGAAAAATTATTTACTTTAGGGTGTGGAGTTTAGTCGCTCATCTCGGTGCCAAAGTCACCATTGCCTCCGAAGCCTCGGTGGCCGCCCTGACCCATTCTGCCCGGCCTGCCATGTCCTCGACCCTGACCAAAGCCGCCTTTTTTGAAGTCGCCACGACCTTCTTTCCACATTTCTTTCTCTTTTTCTTTCATCTCGTCATACTTTGCCTTTTGCTCGTCGGTAAGTATCGACTTGATTTTGCCGTTAAGGGCTTCACGGTCGCGTTTCTCCATTTGTCGCATCTGCTCCATGCGCGCCTGCTGAGCTTTGCCAAACTCCCCATAAAATTCTTTGAGTTGTTCTTTCTGCTCGTCGGTGAGTTGGAGTTTCTTATCCATGCGTTTCACCTGTTTCTCAATGAACTTAGCAGGATCTTGACCGCGGTGTTCACGTTGTTCTTTGTCTTGTGCTGTCACTGTGGTTGTGGCTAATATTGCCACTAAAATCATTAATGCTGTCTTTTTCATGTTAATTATTTTATTATGAGTAATTTATTGTTAAATGTGGGCCCTGACATCTGTCTTCTATGAGCAGGGCCCACAATATGTTTTTTTAGATGAAGCCGGCGATGCGGTATACTACGATGCCGTTGCGACGCATTGGGCTATAGAGAATGCCATTGTGTGCGAAGTGGCGTGAGCCGTTGCGCATTATCACTGTGTGACCCATTGGCAGTGAGGGTACGATCATGCCTACGCGAGGACGAACTACCTCGAAGCCGCTATTCAATGCGCTGTAGAAAATACCGTTATTATAGATGAAGCTCATGCCTCCAAAGTTGATTACTACACCTGCTGGACGACGGTCGAAACGCATACCGTAGTGTGGAGTAGCGTGGTGGCCACCAATTGTGGGGCGTGGCATTGGCCTCTCAACTCTCGGGCCATGGCCTGGACCGCGCATTTCTACACCTGGCCTGTGGCTCATTGCACCGCCACGCATCTCGCGTGCCATTGCCGATGGTGCCGACAGACCTGCGGTTACCAGGATGATTGCGATGCTTAAAATCATTTTTTTCATAATTCTTGAGTTTTGATGCTGTTGCCAGCTGTTAAACATTATTTGTGTTGCTTTAGATGGTTTTCCACCTGGCGCAATTGGTTTTTGAATCGATGTCAACGGTTTTTAAGATGTATAAAACTTCTTATCTAACATTGATTTGGCAACCGTTTTCACCGCTTTCTGTTATTTAGATTGGGTGGTTTGATAAAAGTTTAAAGGAAAATGACTAACTTTGCAGTCTCAAAAGACATACATTCAATTAAGGGCGATGAATCCCTTTTTTTTAAAGACGAATCGAGGCGAAGAAATTGGGCTTTTAACGAGTATTTTTGCTAATATTTCTAAAATTGGTGCCAAAATTGAAAAACTAGTTGTAACTTTACCCGATTTCTCTGAAGTTTGAATAATAACTATCAAAAAATATAATATTATGAGTTTCAATAATGCATTAAAGAAGGTCCTTGGTCTTGGTGACTTTGGTGAGGGGGTTGATGATCTCGACTATTTCGAGAAGAGAAACTACGACAACCCTTGGCGCAAGGACGAGGACGATAAGAAATCCAAGAGCAGTAATGACCCTAACGAAAACCGTGAGGTCAATGCTCAGGGACAGCCACAGCCCAAGCCATCCTATACGCGCGTTGAGTTGCCACAACAGGAGGTTGACATGACTGGACTGGCAGTTACTAAAGAGGACGGGGTGCCTGAGAACATTCTCAAGCGTCTCATGAATATCATCAATGGTAATCTATCACCACACATCATCAATAACCTTAATGTTGAGGCCGAGACAAGGGCTATTGTGGAGAGCTTGAAGCCTCAGTTCCGCGATTATGAGTCAAGATTGAGAAAAGATGTGCTCGACAATGCCGCCGAGAGATGGAACAAAGAAAGAGCCGAAATTATCGAAAAGCTAAAGGAGACCGATGACAAAGCTCTTAAAGCCTATGATGAAATTGAGGAACTCAAAGATAAGATTAAAGCTACTGAGAACTCTCGTAAAACAACTCTCACCCGTTATAATGATCTTCAAATGAAGATGCAGGAACTCATGACGGCTAAGGAAAAAACCGACATGGAGAACCGAAGCCTTCAGAACAAGATGAAAGTTCTGCAAATGAACGAAGAAAAGGGAGAGGGTAACGACAAGGCTAAAGAAGAGCTGCTCAAACTCAATGACGAGCTCTCGAAGGAGAGAAAGGATGCTATCAAGTCGAAGGAAAGAATAGCACAGCTTCAAAAACAAGTTGATGACCTCAAGGCTAAAGCTCAAGGTGGTAACGCCGAGGCTCAGGCCGACGGTTTCAGCAAAGACGAGGAAATTGAGGAGCTTTCGGCACAAGTTGCTTGGTTACATCACAAGCTTGATGAGGCCAATGAAGAGCTCGAGAAGGCTAACGAAGAGCTTGCACAAGCTCAGGAGTTGATGGCTGAGATTGACAAATTTGAGCAACTAAAACAGCGCAAGGACAATGAAATCGCCGAGCTCAAAAAGAAGTTGAACTCACAAAGCGACAAATCTAGTGACGACAAATTTGAGAAACTCTTGGCTACAAACGATGAGCTGTTGGAGAGCAACAAGCAACTTGCTAGTGACAATGAGAAGCTGAAAGATCAACTTGAAAAACTGCAGAATCAGCTCAAGGGCAGTCAAGGCAAGCAAGAGGAACAAAGCGAGATTCTGAACGACCTCGATGCTGGCATTGAGTTCACCGGCAACGATGACGAAAAAGACCAAATGTCTCTCTTCTAATAAGTTCTCAAGAACTGCTTAAATAGCCCAATATAAAGGCGCTGTTCCAATCGTGGGAACAGCGCCTTATTTTTATTTATGCCGTATTGCTAACCGCAGGTTTGCAATGCTTTTGTCCTCAAAGTTATTTAGGCCAGTTGATATTGGTTTTCAGTTTGTTGATATAGTAGGGCTTGATGTCGTCCCAGCGGTAGTAGGGGAACGTGCTGGTTTTGAACGGCAGCTTTGCCTCGTGCTCGTTGAGCAGCACTTTGACGAGGATGTCGTTGCTTGCATTGCGGTAGAACACCATTTGAATGTTGCAGCCCATGGGGAAAATTTCGTAGTTGCGCCAGTGCTCGTGCAGGGTGTTGAGGTCGTCGCATGAGTAGTTCACATTATCGAGCTCGAGCAGACATGCCAGTGGCAGCACACAGGTCTCGTGACCAAATCGCAGTGTTGCGCCACGCTTGCCTTGAGCGATAGCTTCGTCGGCAGTCTCTATCATGTTGGTGAGTAAGGCACGCTCGATAAATGGCATTCGGTGGCCGCCTTGTGGAGAGTTTGCCCATTGCAGATACCAGTATATGTTCTTCACTTTCCAGAGTTCGTAAATCTCCTCGTCGGTAAAGTATTGGAAGAGGTTCATCCCATCAAAGGCGTGGTGGTTTTGGAGGCTGCCGGCAATGTCGAAGATTTCCTCCATTATTTTTTCGGTGCCTAGCAGCTTTACACTCTTACCAGGGACATGGGTTACTAACTGGCTCATGAAGCGTGATGCATCGATGCGTGCTTTGAAGATGCTATCACTAATGTGACGGATGGCATTGCGTTGTGGATTGGCAAGTGTGTCCTCGCCATAGCCCCAGCCAGTGTAGTACATGTCGTGGTAGCTGGCATCGGTAAAGATTTTAATGTTGGGGTTGTAGGCTTTGAAAACCTGAGTCTCGTTTGCCATTGAGAGGATGCAACGAATCCACACGGTAGAACGGGCGTCGATGGTGGCATCACCGTCAAAAACTTCGGGGAAATTGTCGCACATGCGCTGTGCTATGCCTTGATGTTGCTCGGCGCCCACGTCGCTCAGGTCGCCTGCGCGCCCCTTTGCCTCAATGGCCACCTTCTGTAGGATGTTGAGCAATACCTCGCCTTGCTTGGTGAGCAAGTGCTTACGTTCTAAGTCCTCGAGAGCCGAAACGGGTTTGTCGTAACTGCTCTGCTTTGTGAGCCATCGGCTGCCGTGACGGCCGTAGTGGTTGATGAAGAAAGGCTGATATCCCGCCGGTGCTGGAGTGAGTTTAGGCAATTCTTGGGCAGGGTAGGGGTAGGCATAGTGGTTGCTGCCACTGCGGTTATGATTAGCTGCCAATTGTTGTTGTGCAAGCTCAGGTTGTGCCATCGCCACTATCGAGGCGACACACAATATAAAATAAAAGAATATTCGGCGCATAGAAAATTATTGTTATTATTTTAGGAAATCAACAAATATAGAGATTCTGGATTATGTTTTGTGCATTTACTTTTTCCCAGTAATGATGCTCTTGATGTCGTTTAGCTTGTTTAGGGCCTCCATAGGGGTGAGGTTGTTGATGTCGGTGTTGAGAATCTCGTCACGCACCTGGCTCAGAACGGGATCATCGAGTTGGAAGAACGATAGTTGCACTCCGTTGCGATTGTTGGCGACATCATCGAGGTCTTTACTCAACGAGTCATTGTTGTTGTTCTGCTCCAAGCGTTTGAGTACCTCGTCGGCGCGGTGCACGATAGTCTTGGGCATACCAGCGATTTTAGCCACATGGATACCAAAGCTATGTTCGCTACCACCAGGCACCAGCTTGCGCAAGAACACTACTTTGCCGTTCATCTCGCGCACGCTCACGTTATAGTTCTTCACACGTTTGAAGGTTTTCTCCATTTCGTTGAGCTCATGGTAGTGGGTTGCAAATAGGGTTTTGGGCCGCGATTGTATCTCGTGGATATATTCCACAATCGACCAAGCTATCGAGATGCCGTCGTAGGTGCTGGTGCCTCGTCCGAGCTCGTCGAAGAGGATGAGGCTGCGCTCGCTCAAGTTGTTGAGTATAGATGAGGCCTCGGTCATCTCGACCATAAAGGTTGATTCACCAAGCGAGATGTTATCGCTGGCACCCACGCGGGTGAATATTTTGTCGACGATGCCCACTCGAGCTGCTTGGGCTGGCACAAAACATCCTATTTGAGCCATGAGAACGATAAGGGCGGTTTGCCTGAGCAATGCTGATTTACCAGCCATATTTGGACCGGTGATAATCATTACCTGTTGCTCATCGTTGCTCAGCTTGATGTCGTTGGGTACATACATCTCGCCTGGAGGCAGCTGCTTCTCTATCACTGGGTGACGACCGTCGGTTATCTCAATATCGAGGCTGTCATCGACCACTGGGCGGTTGTAGCAGTTCTCAATAGCCACTCTTGTAAAGGAGAGAAGGCAGTCAAGCTGGGCCAGCAGGCTGGCATCGCTCTGGATAGCAGGGATGTAATCGCTAACAGCTGTAACTAGCTGGTTGAAGAGTTGGTTCTCGATGCTCAGGATTTTCTCCTCGGCACCAAGTATTTTCTCTTCAAGTTCTTTGAGTTCTTGGGTGATATAGCGCTCGGCGCTAACCAGGGTCTGCTTCCTGATCCATTCCTCGGGAACTTTATCTTTGTGGGTGTTGCGTACTTCGATATAGTAGCCAAACACATTATTGTAGCCTATCTTGAGGCTTGGTATGCCGGTGCGCTCGCTTTCGCTCTGTTGCAGCCGCATGAGATAATCCTTGCTGCTCGATGAGATGTTGCGCAATTCGTCGAGTTCGTCGCTCACGCCGTTCCTAATCACGTTGCCACGGTTAACCATACTGGGAGCGTCGGGGTTGAGCTCGCGCTCAATGCGGTCTCTAATCAAGTGGCATGGGTTGAGCTGCTCGCCATAACTGTAAAGCACTTCGTTGTCGCTGCTCTCACACATCTGCTTGATGGGAACAATGGCATGAAGCGCACACTTGAGCTGAACGAGCTCTCGAGGCGAGATGCGTCCAGTAGCAACTTTCGACACAAGGCGCTCAATATCGCCTATGACCTCCAGCTGTTCGTGAAGCACCTCACGGCCAACGGTGTCTTTGAAGAAATACTCCACCACATCAAGGCGGCGATTAATAGCCTTTACGTCCTTGAGTGGGAACATTACCCATCTATGCAGCAATCGTGCACCCATGGGTGACAAAGTCTTATCGATGACGCTCAGCAGGCTCTTGCCATCGTCGGCCATAGGGGCAATGAGCTCAAGATTGCGAACGGTGAACTTGTCGAGGCGCACATATCGCTCGGCCTCAATTCTCGACAGCGAGGTGATGTGCTTTACCTGAGTGTGCTGTGTTAGGTCTAGATAGTGAAGGATGGCTCCCGAGGCAACGATGGCGCAGGGCATATTTTGCACGCCAAAACCTTTCAGGTTTTTGGTCTCGAAGTGCTTGAGAAGGCGATCGGTGGCCGAGTCGCTAGTAAATATCCAGTCTTCCATCTCAAAGGTGAGATACTTGCTCGTGAACGACTGTTGGAAGCGGGCGCGGTTACTACGCTCGATAAGAACTTCTTTAGGGGCAAAATTGCTAAGTAGTTTGTCAACATAGTCGACCGAGCCCTCGGCTGCCATAAACTCACCAGTGCTTATATCGAGAAACGACACGCCAGTAGCTTTTTTGCCAAAGTGCACTGCTGCTAGGAAGTTGTTCTCCTTGCGGTCAAGAAGTGTGTTGCCTATCACCACACCAGGGGTGACTAGCTCGGTGATGCCACGCTTCACGAGCTTCTTGGTGAGCTTGGGGTCTTCGAGCTGGTCGCATATTGCCACGCGTTTGCCGGCGCGCACTAGTTTGGGCAAGTAGGTGTCGAGAGCATGGTGTGGAAACCCTGCCATCTCCAGATTTTTGCCGCCAGTGCCGTTAGAGCGTCGAGTGAGGGTTATGCCCAGAATTTCGCTAGCTATGATAGCGTCGGGACCATAGGTCTCATAAAAGTCGCCCACGCGATAGAGCAACAAAGCATCGGGATGCTTTGCTTTCATCTCGTAGAACTGTTTCATCATCGGGGTTTGCCCCACTTCCTTTGCCATAATGCTCTTAGATTTTATACAGGACTACAAAGATAATATTTTTTATTGATTTGACAAAAAAACTGGCCAGCACCACTTGAGATGCCAGCCAGTAGATTTTATTAGCTGTTTTGAGAGCCGTGATTAGTACACTAGCGATACGTTGTCAATCCAGAAGGTCATGCCTGGAGTGCCGGTGTAAGGAGTGCCGCAGCCCGATGACAGCATTACTAAAATGTGGGTAGGAGTGGCATTTGCATCGTCCCATTTCTCCTCGATAACAGGAACCATCTTGCCCTTGCTGTTCTTAGCATAGTAGGACTTGTCCTTTGGAATCAGGCCCATGAAAGCCTGGTAGCCTGCGTGGTTGGTGATGTTGCCATACCACACGGGAATGCGGTGCTTGGTCCAGTTTGCAACCGATGTGCCAAAGCGCTGACGGCCGGTGCCTACGCGTGCAGCATGAATGTTACCATTGGCATCCTCCCAACGACGTTGCAACAGGATAAATACTTCAGCATAGTCTTGACCAGGAAGAGTTTTCTTGCTGCCAAAACCCGAAGAATAAATCTTCTGTCCTGAGGGAACGGTGAGCTTGTACTCAAATTGCAGGGCAGCGGGGCGCTTGGTGAAAGGAATACCCATGTTCATCTTGCTATAGGGGTTCTTGGTGCTGCTCACGGGCTCCAACATTTGTCCCATGAAGATTGTGCCTGATGCAAGCACGTCCATAGTGACAATACCCAAAGCCTTCACGTGCTCATATTGAGTGGTAAGCTTTGCGCAATAACCGTTACCGTGACGGTCGGGATATACCTGGTTGCTGGCTTTTACCACACCAGCTACTTTGGCATAAACATTACTTGTTGCCCATGGTGATCCTCCCATGTTGGAATAAGGACCAGCATTTTGAATGCTCTTGGTGGGACCAATCTCAAAAACTTTCTTCTCTTGTCCGCCAATGACTGCCGACTCTTTAACGTGGCGAGTAATCCATTGGTCGAAGTTGCCGAAACTCAAGGGAACTACTGTCTCGGCCTTTGCGCTTGACATTGCCATAAAAGCTAATGCCGCTAACAATAAAGATTTTTTCATTTTTTTGGTTGTTAATTATATAAATATTGGTTTAATCTTCTCGGTGTGCTGCTTCGCTAAGCAGATGATGTCCTATTTTGCAGTATATGCACTTGCGGGCGTCGCAGTAGCTGCGTTTGAGCTCGATTAAAGCCTGTGATGTTAATGCCGAATCACAGTCGATACCTGCCGCCACAAAGGTTTTGACTATGGAATTGCTCTCAGGTTTAAGGCTCTCGAGCAATTCGATGGCTTTGTCGGTGAGCGCATAGCTGCCAGTAATCTCTCCATAAGCGTAGTAGAGCGGAGCTACAGTGTTGATGAGCACAATGTCGATAGAGTTGTTGCTCAATGCTGGAGACGGATTTTCGGTGGGTTTATTAAATGTATAGTGGTTCCTCCAATACCCCGTCAGTTCCACTTGGAAAAGCTTGCGCAGCTCTTTCTCGCCGTTGGCGTCCAGGATGTCGCTCATGAGCCTGAAACTTCCCTCTATATAGTGAGCCAGCATCGCTATGCGGCGGTAAGGGAAGTTTTGAGGCCTGATGCGGAATAGTTTCCATGCCTCGTGCTCCATTGGCTGAAGCGAGAATTTGTTGGCAAGGAAGGCATATTCCGAGCACAAATGTTTGTAATAGGCATCATTGCTAGGCGTTGATGGGTCAAGCATTCCAGCCTGTCCAAGAAGCAGGGCCTCGATTTGCAGCAATGAGTCGCTGTGCTTGTGTAGCAGCCGCAATGGCGTGCGGCGTGCCAGTCGCTCAAACGCCTCGTTGTTGATGCCAAATCCCAAATTGCGTGAAAGTGTCACATAGCACACATCTTCCCAACTGCCGTTGTACATATCGAGCAGGTCGCGCACTCGCTGCACCTTGCCGTGCAGTCGCTCAAAGGCCAGCCTTTCGATCCACTCGGTGATAGTAAGGCTGGGCACTCGCTTGATGACGCTCTCGCAGGGTAGGGTAGTGCGGCTGTTAACAAGCTGATTGTAGCTTTCGTTAAACAATGGCGACACTTGAAGCACTAACTGTGGGATGCGTTCTCCGTTGCTGCGGAACACAGGTGCATCGTCTTTGTCAACCACGTGCAAAATCACGCTGTCGTAGGCGTGGTCATGGTTGTGACCATGGCGTTTCCAGTCGCTTGCACGCACGTGCATCTCAATGTTTCCCACCCAAGTTTGGCCTTCAATCTCAACCTTGGCATTGAAGAAGTCTGGACCAGCGTCGGTGTTTAGTAATCCTGGGTCTAACACCCTAACATGGCGACCGTCGTTGGTTGTCATGTCCTCGCTTCTCCACAGGCGATGTTGCCATATATATTGCAGCAGCTGTTCCATAGGGGTACACTTGCACTAGGCGTTCAATCACGCTCAGGACAAATAATCTGCGAAATTACATATTTTTTTGCAACGAGATGGACTTTAGGGCCTTTTTTTCTTCTTTTATCGGTTTTTTGAAGGATGTTTGCTTTTTTTGACCAAAAAATTTGGTCATCTCAAAAACTTGCCGTAACTTTGCAGTCGCAAATCGCAAAAATGATGGTGCCTTAGCTCAGGTGGTAGAGCAATGGACTGAAAATCCATGTGTCCCCGGTTCGAATCCTGGAGGTACCACAATATAAATCATTTTATCGCTGACTGTCAAATAGTTAGCGATTTTTCTTTTTTTAAAAGTTACCTAAAATCTACCTTTATTTTGCTGAGTAGTGCTTTTTGAGACATTCGCCGCTACTAATTTTGGTAAGTCAACAATAAGTGGTCAACTGGTCACTTCATAGAGACTGACCATCTAACCAGTATAACCACCTTGACCAACCTTGACCACTCACAACAAAAATCCCCGCCTGCACGAGACGGGGACAATTAATTCACTCAATTTACTTTTTTGTTATGAAACAAATTATGCAAAGGTACACATTATTTTCATACCACAAAAGGAAATGGCGAAAAAACTTACTATTAGCGACGTAATATTAGTTTTATGTCGAAAATGGTTGTATAAAGTCGCCTTTTTGTGCGTGATTCGGACTTTATTCTAGCCAAACTTCCTCGGTCTGCCGACTCTCTTAGCCAGTTGCGGAGAAAGATAGTAAGCATTTTCGGCCGTTCCAGTGATAATGAATCCTTTTTTTCTAGATTGCACAAAAGCCCATCGAGAAAGCTCTTTTGAAGTACCTGCTTCGTACTCTTTAAATAAAGTGTTCTCGAAGTATGCCAGTAGTTCTGGCTCATAAATGGGCTGACTTAGTGCGAAAGTCTCACCGCAAGGAGTGGAGAATGCGTCGTACATCTTTTTCAATGAGTTCCTAACATCTGACGTGCCATAACTGACTTGAATCGACACGTCCTTGCATTCGGGATTAATTTTTCTCTTCAATCGACGTGCGTTCATACCATCTTTGTTTTTAGGGCCTCGGCGGCTCTTGCATGGTCGTCCTCTAGCTTGCGACGCTTGGCGATATATGCCTCAAATTCCTTTGCGCTGTCGTCGCCGTGCTCGTTGTCTGGTTGGTGGCTCTCCCAAAGGTCATTAAAAAATGCCTTCTGTTCGTCAGTCAAGTTTGCAAAATCTATCATAATTATATAATTTAAAAATGAGTATTCTTGTTAAAATGTGGCGTTATAAACCGCCTCTCTCCATCGTTTCGCGCCTTCGTCGTCGGCATCATTAACCTTGATGAAGCCACTTGCCCAGGATTGAAGTAGATTATCTTCGGACGTGTTGACAAGTTCCTTTAATGGAATTTTTTTCAAGTCCTGTTCTTTCTCCCACTGTCTTAATGCCCTGATAGATTTCTTCACGTCCTCAATGAGTGCAAGGTGGGCATGTGCCTGCAATGGCACCTCAACGATGTAACGATGTGTTAATGACTCGGTGATGTCGCTTGTTAATATCGTCATGTCTGACGTGTCGAGGACGGGGAAGACATCTTGCCAGTCGTTCACAAAACTCTCGACTGCGCCGACGTACGGCATAGCTTTAACTTTCCACTCGATCCAGTTGTTAGTTATCTTTTCTTTTTCTAATGTAGTGTAAAGTGATGTCGCCATAACTGCCTTGATTCTCTGCTCGACAAATGCCACAAGACTCTTTGTCGTAACGTCTGCGAGTGTGGAAGGTGTAGGATAGTCGGCTAGCGCATTAAGCTGATATAATGCTTCCTGCGCCCTTTGTAGTGCGGTCTTGCAATTAAAGACTGCGCCCTCTAATTCTCGGTGTAAAACAATTTTATTCTTCATTTTGAAAATCCCTTTTTAGTTAACGATACAAAGTTACTGAATATATAATAATGTGTAAATAGTACAACTTACTTTTGTTGGTCAAAAAAAGAAAGGTTTTTAACGGTGAAAATGCAACGTAGATTATTGGCAATCAGTGCTTTAATGTCATTAGTGCATTTTGAAGAATTATGCATAAAAACGTTTGTTCTTCGTTTATTTCTCTGAAAATCAATGAAATATATATAAGTCATTTTCTGAAATGACGTTTTACTTAAATCAATCGTTTGTAATAAAAAAGGTCATTACCTTTGTAACCGAAAAGCGGAAGAAAGGGAAGCATAGTGCAAACCTACCGCAAAATAAACTAAAAAGGAAATGGACAAACTTCAATTAAATTCAAATGTTCAAATAGTTTGCAATATTAACGATTTGCGCCAAATCTTCAACGACTGGCAGCAAGAGCAACAGCAAAAGGAGCAACAGAAGCAACAGCAACAAGAAAAAGAGAGTTATCTATCTGTTGCGGAAGTGTGCCAACTTCTCAATGTTACAAAACCTACTCTTTGGAGGTGGTCAAAACTCAACTACCTTGTGCCAGTGAAAGTAGGCAAAAAGAACTACTATAAAAAAAGCGATTTGGACGCATTGCGAAAGAGTTAAGTTATGACAATCTTAGAAAATTTCATCGCTGGCGGTTGGACAAAAAAAGCCCCCGTCCAGGAGGACGTGAGGCCTTATATCTTCGACAACAAAGTTAAGAATAATCTTGTTAATAATCAAGAATCCCTTAATAATTTTGACGTTCTTCAAAAGTTCAAGAATGGAGAATACTTACATCGTGTCGGAGCTCTTGAGTTCGCTCCAGCAAATGATGTGTTAATGGCTACGAGCCTTGAGCCAGTGCCGCAGTCGCTCTGGGGAGATGGGCTTATAATAGAGAATGAGATTACTATCCTTTTTAGCGATACCAACACTGGTAAAAGTGTGTTGGCCGTGCAAATTGGCAACGACATAGCAAAGACTGGTAAGGTGGTTCTTTATATAGATTTCGAGCTCAGCAGACCGCAATTTAGAGGTCGCTATACCAATGACAATGGCGATGATTACGAGTTTTCCCCCAATTTTATAAGGTGTAATGTTGGGCAATATTCATGCTACGATGAAGAAAACATTATCAACGACATTCTACTAGCTTGTGGCGATTCAGGCGCGGAAGTCATTATAATTGATAATCTAACATGGTTGGAGAGTCATGTTGAAAAAGGAGAAGCCGCTATCCATCTTATGCGCAAACTTATCGAAATGAAAAATTCGCACGGACTGACCGTTATCCCAATATCTCACACGACGAAGCGACTACTCAACCAGTCACTAACTATCAACGATTTGAGCGGAAGCAGTAAAATCGGGCAGTTAATTGATGCAGCTATAACAATAGCAAAGAGCACCAAAGAGCCTAATCTTCGATTTATCAAGCAGTTAAAAGTCCGGACTGGCAGCTTCAAGTATGACTCCGATAATGTTTTAGTGTGCGAATTAAGTAAAGGGGAGGACAACAATTTTCTTCATTTTGAGCCAATTCGCACGGCACATGAGGCCGAGATGCTCGGAGCCATCGACAGCGAAACACGGGATTCACTTGTTGATAGCGTACACGAACTTTCGCTCAAAGGTTTATCACAGCGTCAAATCGCTGACATTTTGCCCATCTCAAAAACTACAGTAAGAAACTACCAAAATAGATATAATGAAAGTGACCGTTAGCCGAAACTTGGTGCACCTTACTGCAAAGAGCGATAATAAATCGTATATTGATTCGGTGCTGGACGCATACCTGCGAAGGGTTGAGTCCGACAATGTATTCTTCGGCGAGTCATTAATGCGAGATTTGCCACAAAAAGCGGTGGCAATCGTCTCCAGTCCACTTACTGCAATACTTTGCACAATGGACTATCTACAAGTGTGGGAAGGTGCTGAGGTGCCAGTGTGGGTGGCAATCAATGGTGACAAACTCAACGAGACGCACATATTGGGATTGAACGGCCGTGACTGCTATTTTTACCCAACGGCAGTGCAATACTCACAATGGCAAGAATGTGTAACTCAATATCGTGAAATGCTCGGAAAAGTCGCCTACGTCCATGACGGTCTATTTCTTGCTAATAGGCATTGCCCGAAGTTCGTCAAAAAGGATAGTGACCTATCTTGCGTAGTAACGTTACCTTTCGAGACTGCAAGTCTATTTATGTCGTTTGATATGCTAGCGTTTTACAAAAAAATAGATCAGAGTGGAGATGCATAACACCATGTTTTTTGGAAAAAATAAAAATATTCGTGTAAGGTTAGTATGTTGTTTTGTGGTGGGTAATTAGGGGGGGGTATGCCCCCCCCTAATTACTCAACAAATAGGCTGCAGGCAGAGGGTGAGGAAGACTTCGTACCGTGAATGCTGACAAGTGGGGCAATATGCCTAACGAAAATAACAAACAGAGATTCATCGAGTTACGCCAAATTACCTGTTTTACTCACGTAAAAAGAAAGGAGGTGTATTTAAAAAAAGTGGTCATTTGGCCTCTTTTATAACTTTTTCTTGCCCTTCCCTTCGGGAGTAAATTTGTATTCCTCCTTCAGTGTCTTAATCGCTATGCTATAATGTTCCGGTTTGTCGTCTATTGGGAAGACCCTATCACTCTTTATCTCATTTGGACCTATTATTGTCTGTATCGAGTCGCCGTCTACCGTCCATTCGCCATGTACTTCATAGTACAGCTTTATTTCGGGTTTTAAAAAATGCCCGTAACTTCTAATATGCACAGTCCCATCCTCGTGGAACTCTAATATACTATATGTAGAGAACTCTTCTTTAATCTCTTGTGCGTTATAATCCGTGAATGTCCCTATGAACTCTTCTCTGCTGTACTGCCTCTTACATGAGCATTGTAATAAAAGTGTTAACACAAGTGTAATAGTAATAAATGTAAATCTCTTCATAATGTTTTGTTTTTTTAACGTACGTATAAGGCTGATATTGCCCCTAATTCCATAGTCTTGACTTTTTACCAACTATATATCAATCCAAGAGTGTCACTTATTAGTTTACTTAAACTATAAGTGTTTGCGTGCATCAACACTAAATAATGTTTAGTGGAGTAAATGAAGAATTCTCCAGTATCCCTGAAAGAAATACCCCTTAACTCATATGCCTCTTTATGTTGATGTTTTTTATACCAACCATTATCTCGCATATTTCACCATTCTTTGTTCAGTCCTAATACATCCTGTCTCTTGTGCTATACGAGGGGGTACTACTCACAAATAAAGATTGTCGTCTTGTGGCTGTTCTTCAACTACTTGATTATTCTCTATCTTATGTTTTTTCTTGTCTACAATGGCGTGTAAAATCATAAAAACACCTTTAGTTATAAGTAATAAAGCTCCAAAAAAGAGTATCATTCCCAATCCGTTTTGCAGAAGGTACGTGTCCGTCACATATACGGACCATCTGTAGCCGTAACCGACATCTGCCTGACGAACTTCTGGTCTTATGATGGTGCCGATTGTGCCTCCCATCATCCACAAACCGAGAAAAATGTAAATGCCTCCGTTCACAATTCTCAATACATAATGTTTCATTGTTTCTAAGTTTTTAAATTGATTGATAAATGTTAGATAATTATTGTATATAAGCAACTCCAAAATGTTATAACTAATATTACGTCCTAGGCATAATTCTTGGAGTCGACTTGTCGTTTAATTAAAGACTCTAGACCTTTGTTCCATTTCTCTTACTATTATAAATTAATAACAGGTGGTCAAGGGTGGTCACATTGGTCACGGTGGTTAGGTGGCTGCTACCTTCAGGTTGACCAGTGACCAGTTGTTATTTATCGTTTCTTCTTTTTTCCTGTTCAATGAATTGTTCGTACATTTTTTGCGCGTGCTTATCTGCTGATATTTTTATATAAGTCAAGAATGCTTTTTCGGTCTTGTGACCAGTTATCGCCATAATCATTAATGTTGGGAAATTGCGCTCATACATATTGCTGGCAAAACTGCGTCGCGCTGTGTGGGCTGATACACATTGCCATTTTTCGTAACTGCGTTTTACTTTATCTACTTCTCCACCTTCTCCGAGTTCAGTGTGTTTTATATCTACTTTGTCAGTTAGTCCAGCCTGCTTTGCAACGACTTTTATATATTCGTTAAACTTTTGATTGGTCATGGGTTTGGGCATATTGTAATCGTATTTTTCTAATATGATTTTTGTCTCAGGCAATATAGGTATAGTTACCTCGTTGCCAGTTTTTTGTTGAGTGAGTTTGTAACATGGAAATCCTTTATTTAAAATAGGCTTGCCAGTTAACTTGCCGAGGTCGCTGTATCGACAGCCAGTCCATGCGAGCAATAAAAATTGGTCACGCACTCTGTCAAGATAATGAGTAGTTATTTTAAGTTCTGCAATCTTCTTTAGTTCTTCCTCCGTCAAATAGATGTTATCTATTTCCTCGGCAAAAGCCTTGCAACTGTCACTATCTACAAACTCACAATCAGAACGCTGTGAACGTGGTACTGCGTTCTTGATAATGGTTTTTAGATTACGCACCATCTTGCCGACGGTATTTTTCTTTAATTTGCGATCTGAATACAAGAAGTTGACAAAATTAGCGTAAAATTGGGGGTTGAGTTCATGGGTTTCCATGTCACCCTTTCCAATATTCTTTAAATATAAATCTAAGTGGCTTTTAATTTGTTTATACTGCCTTTGAGTGCTTTTCTTGATTGGGTTACCATCTCTAGTAAGTCTGTTCTCGGGATTCTCTATGAAATAGTTAACTGCTTTCATCAGAGTTATAGGTTTGATTTCTTTAGGCTCAAACTTTGAAGGGTGTAATATCTGGTCGATTTGCTCATTTAACCAGTTGCGAGTTATCTCTTCCTCTGATACTTTACTACATCTTTGCAACAAGTCCTCTTTAAGGTCTTTCAAAATTTTATTTGTGGCGAACATTTCTTCCTTCTCCCACTCTTTAACAAACTTCTTGCCAGTGTTCTGCCTTTGGTCTTTTTCGCTCCAATAGGCTCGATAAACAAAGATGCCTTTTACCTTTGTTTGTACTCTTTGTGTCTGATTGACTTTAAGCCTGACAATGACTTCTGGACGGTCTCCCCCACGCTCTGCGAGTAGATATTTGATTGTTGCCATAGTATGATGTTTTGTTTGTTGTTTATGCTACAAAGATACAAAAAATACCTAAAAGTTACCTTATTTTTTAATTAAAAAATAGCATATTTGCCTATGTTTAATTATTATTAACTGAATAACAGATAATTAATAAGTGAGTGCAATTTAGGTAAATATTACTTGATTTTAAATTGGGGAGTACTGGAGGTACCACACAAGCGCATGAGACTGGCAATTGCCAAGGATCTTGCGCTTTTTCTTTTTATCTTATTTCCCCATCATTATTTCCTAACGATAAAGAAAAGCCTGAGACCAATTGGTCTCAGGCTTTCAAATAACTATAACAGTTATTTTTACTTTTTCTTGTTGTCACTGCGCTTAGCAATAGCGTAGGCTACTGGAGAAGCGATGAACAGTGACGAGCAGGTACCGATGATGACACCGAGGATCATCGCGAAGATGAAGCTGCGGATTGACTCACCGCCCAGGAAGAAGATGACGAACAGTACCAGCAAGGTGGTTACTGATGTCATGGTTGTACGGGCGAGGGTCGAGCACAACGCATTGTTGAAGGTGTCATACAAGTTCTGTTTTGGATAGAGCTTGCGGTACTCACGCACACGGTCAAACACAACCACAGTATCGTTCACCTGATAACCGATAACGGTCAGGATGGCGGCGATAAAGGTTTGGTCAATCTCCATTGAGAATGGGAAGATTCCGTGCAAGGTGTAGAAGCCGATTACCACAAATGCGGTGAAGGCTACTGCAGCAAGAGCACCAACCGAGAATGCCACATTGCGGAAGCGGATGAGGATGTAGAGTGCCATAGCCAAGAGTGCGAAGAACACTGCCCAGCTAGCATCGCGAGTCATGTCGCTAGCGATGGTTGGACCCACCTGCTCACTCTGCTGAATACCGATTTCGGTGTTGGTCACGTCGAACTGGTCGCGAGTGGGCTGCTGTTTGAACGAACCCTTGAGGCTCTCGTAGAGTGCGTCCTCAATTTCCTTGTCAACCTTCTTGCTGTCGGCATCCTTAATCTTGTAGTTGGTAGAAACGCGCACCTTAGTGTTGTTATCAATGGTGATAACCGAGGTGTTGGCTCCTGGCAACTTAGCTGCTACAGCGCTTCTAAGGGCTTCGGTCTGAACTGGCTGGTCGAATTGAACCACATAGTTGCGACCACCCGAGAAGTCGATACCAAGGCTGAGGCCACGTCCAGGAATGAAGAACATGGCGATGATTGCAGCAACAACACAAATCACAACAATGAGACTGCCTTTGCGCTTGCCCATGAAGTCAAACTTCACGTTCTCAAGCAAGTGGCGAGTCCAAGGTGTGCTGAATGTCATGTTGGCAAACCAGCCCTTGTTGATTAACCACTCGAGGATTACACGGGTAGCATATACTGCAGTAAAGAACGAGCAGCAGATACCGATGATGGTGGTAATAGCAAAACCCTTGATAGGACCAGTACCCAAGATGGCAAGGATGATACCAGTGATGATAGAGGTCAAGTTAGAGTCGAAGATTGCCGAGAAGGCATTGCCATAACCATCGGCAACAGCGGCCTTGAGGGCCTTACCAGCACGGAGCTCTTCCTTGATGCGCTCGAAGATAAGCACGTTGGCGTCAACCGCCATACCGAGCGCAAGCACGATACCGGCGATACCAGGCAGTGTGAGCACGCTCTGGAACGAAGCCAAAATACCAGCGGTGAAGAAGAGGTTGAAAATCAGACCCAAGTTGGCGATAGAGCCAGCCTTGATGCCGTAAACGCATACCATGAAGATCATCAGCAGCACGAGTGCTACGAGGAACGATACAAGACCCTTGTGGATAGATTCTTTACCCAGCGATGGGCCAATCACGCTCTGGCTAACGATGTTGACTTTGGCGTCCATCTTACCACTCTCGAGCACGTTAGCAAGGTCACTTGCCTCCTCAGGGGTGAAGTTACCAGTAATCTGGCTGCGTCCACCGTCGATTTGCTGGTTAACGTTAGGATAAGAGTAAACCTGATCGTCAAGCACGATGGCAATTGCTTTACCAACGTTCTGTGCTGTGATGGCCGACCACTTGCGTGCACCCTCAGAGTTCATGGTCATCGAAACCTGATTACCTTGCAGGTTGTCGAAGTCGGTCGAAGCGCTAGTAACGACGTCACCTGTGAGGACTGCCTCTTCGGGCTGATGCGACTTCAGAGCTACGAGAGCAAATGTCTCGGGACCGTTGTTCTGTCCATGGTTAACGGGTTTTACTGTCCAGCAAAGCTTAAGGTCGCTCTTGAGTGTCTTCTTTGCAAGTTCGCTATAGATGATCTTGTTAACAGCGGCAGTGTCGCTTTCAAGAGCAAAACCAACTTCAGGCGATTGGTTGCTGATATTGCCACCAAGCAGCTCAATAAGGCTCTTGCCTGTGTTCTTGTTGGCCTTTGCGGGCTCAGCAGGTTTCTCAGCTTTAGCCTCGGCAACATTCTCAGTTGCAGTAGTATCGGCTGCAGCAGTTGCTGTGGTGTCAACAGGAGCAGCGCCTCCGCTTTGAGCATAAGCTTTGCTCAATGCAGCGATGTCGCCAGCAACCTCGCTGCTGCGATACGTCTCAAAGAACTGAAGGTTGGCGGTGCTCTGGAGCAGTGAAGTTACACGCTCAGGCTCCTTGATACCTGGTAACTCGAGCAGAATGCGTCCGGTGCTTTGCAGCTTCTGGATGTTAGGAGCAACCACACCAAAGCGGTCGATACGTGTGCGCAATACCTTATAAGAGTTGTCGACCATCTTGTCAACTTCCTCTTTGAGGTAGCTCTCGACTTCGCTGTCATTAGCTTGTGGGTTGTCTTTGATTTTCTGAACACGGCCGCGGAAGATTTGAGCCAGGCTGCCTTCGGGCGCTAATTGCTTGTAGTTCTTGCAGAAGTCACCAACAAAGTTCTCACTGCTGGGGTCTACTTTGGCAATAGCCTGATTGAATTTCTTGTCCTGGTTGTTGCCTGAGAGCACCTTGAGAATGTCGGGTACCGAAATTTGGAGCGTTACGTTCATACCGCCCTTAAGGTCAAGACCCAAACCAAGCTGCTTCTCTCGCACTTCCTGATAGGTGTATCCGAGATACACTTTCTTCTTCTCGATGCTACCGATGTAGTTGTTGTAGGCTTTGCGATATGTGTCGTTCGACATGTCGGGGCTAGCAATCTTAGCCGCCTTGAGGGCGGTTTGCTCAGCTGTGGTCTCGTAGTGGTTAGTCACAAACGAGAACGACAGGTAGAAAATGCATATCAGCACCAATGCGGTAGCAATAGTTACGATAAAACCTTTAGTTTGCATTTCTTAGTGTTATTAATTATGTTTTTTTATTTAATTCAATGAATGTTAGTGCTTTTTACACGTCGGTAAGGCGCGAAAAAAGCACTTTTTCACGATTTCAGCCTGCAAATATACAACAAATTATTAATGTGGAAAAATTTTTTTCTCAATTCTTGAAGCAGGAATGCTTTTTTACTTGATTTTTAGGACGGTGATGGGGGTGGAGGGATTAGTGATGAGGGATTAGGGATTAGTGATGAGGGGTGTTATCTTATTGCGCCTTGTTTCACGTCGCGGTATTTGTCGCCACTGTAGGAGCTGTTGTTGATGAATCCGTTGCTATTGAATTCGTCTTCCTCATCCTCGTCGTTGTTTTTCTTTTGGTTATCCTTCTTTTGTAGCTTGTTGTTGCGATCCTCAGGATGGAACTTGCGTATAGCCTCTGGTTTCTGCTGGTCGGCCGATTTCTCATACACGTTCCATGTGAGCGTTATGTCGCTGAATTTCTTCAGCTTGATGGGGTTGTGGTAGTAGAACACATCCTCGGGTTGCAGATGCTGGCTGTAGTTGCCAGTGTCCCAGCGTCCGTTGCCGTTTTTGTCGAGAATCATCATCACAAAGTAGGTCTCGGGAAGCACGTTGTAGAAGTCGGCATATCCATCCTTTATATCAACGGTGCGTAGCAATCTTCCTGTCTTGTCGAGCAGGTGCGCAAAGGCTGGTCCGCTGAAATTGGTGCAGTGGACGTGCAGATTGGCGTACTCTTCTTCGCTCTTTACTTTGAAAGTGGAGCGTATTGTGTCGCAGGCGACGCCGTAGATTGACTCTATTGCAAGCGAATCGATGGTTATGCGGTAATCGGTGTTCTGCTCGAGTGACATGGGTGCCACATAGCGGAAGATATCCCACTGGTTGGCAGGCTGCATTGTTGGCAGGTCTACAGTAGTCCATGTGCTGTCGCGGTTCATCTTCTCAAGGTGGATGCCGCGCATGTTAATAGAGCCAATGGGGGAATCGGCGCGCAACCACAGCGAGTCGGTGATTTCGGCCTGATTTTTGTTGGTTTCAACATTGAGTAGCTTAGGCTTAACTGTGAGCATGTCGCGAAGTCCACGAACTTCTATCTCGACGTCGGTGGTGTCTTCTTTGCCTTCCTGGCGTAGCTTGGCGAGTTTCTCCTCGAGCTTTTTGAGCTCTTTCTCATTCTTCTCGCGTTCCTTGGCAGCTTTTTCAAGCTGTTTGCGTTCGCTAGCGCTGCGCTTGCGGGCGAAGGTTAGGGTGTCGGTCTTTAGCTCCAACGAGTCGTTTAGTGCTGTTGCCCAATGAGTCATTTCAAGCTTTATGGTGTCGGCCTTTATCAGTGTGGAGTCGGTGAGCCAGTAGACCAGAGAGTCTTGTGCCTCGCGAGTTTCCAGCTTATACCAATTGTCGTCGTAGATTTGGGGTTGAAGCACGCGTGCTGTGGGCATCTCGGGCATAGTTGCCGAATAGAGGACAAGCAGTTTGTTGTCGCCCTCGCGCTCGTTTTTCCTGAAATAGATTGACTTGTATTCCTCGTTGAAGAGGCTCAGCAGCAAGTCGTTGGGCAGGAACTCGGTGTGCGTTGCGCTCATTATGGTGTCGATGCGTTGGTCAAAGGTGAAAACCGTGTCCTGCGACGTGAATTCACGCGTGCTGGGAACAATCACCTGGTCGAGGAAAGCGATATCCTCGGTGCGCACCATCTTGTAGTCGCCATCCACGTCGCGCAGAGCGAAGACGTGATACTCACCGGGTGCTACGTTGCGCAGGGTGAACTCGCCACGGCTGTTGGTGCGGCTCACGCGGTCGAAGGGTAGGGTGCTGAATGCCGAGTCGTTGAGGTTGCTGTGCAATCCCACGAGCACATTTTTCATTGGCTCCAGGTCGTTGGCACGGAGCACCATGCCACTCACCTGCAGCGAGTCGATGTGGTCGCCAGTCGAGAAAGCGAAACTGAATCCGTCGAGCACGTTGCCCTCGTTGTTGTCTTCGATTGCATCTGTGAAGTCTATCACATAGGTGGTGTTAGGCTCTAGCTCGTCTTGGAACTCCACTGTCACCTTCTTGCCCTGGGCGCGAATGGCAGGTTGCTCCTTGGGTGCTGGTGACACTACCACACGGGTGGTTTGATCCTTGATGTTGACAATCTCATCGAAGTTAATCTCCACCTTCTTTCCCTTGAAGTTGACAGCTCCTGGCATAGGGTTGCTGCGAAGCATCATGGGCGGAGTGTAGTCGCGTGGACCACCCTCGGGTGTGCCTATGTTGGCGCACGAAACCACCGCCAGCGACAAGACCGCCAGCAGTGCCACGAGCAATATGTGCCTCACATGCTTCATTTATATATTCTATTTTAAAAAATCGTCAGCCCTTGTCATTTCTTGTCGGACTTTGTCGGATTTTTGTACGACTCAGTCTGACCTACTGTCCGACCTTTTCTTCTATCTGTTTCGTTGTTGCCAAGATTCCTAGTTTTTAGCCTTGCTCTGGTCATGGCTTCGCTCACTCCGCCTTCGTTGACGAATTGTTCTTGCTGTGCATCAAGCAAGTGGTCGAGCATATAAATAGCCTGGTGGATGAGTGTCATACACAAGTTCGCAATCTCTTCATCATTCAAGCGCTCGACAAGTTGCATATAACCACTCTCGAAATCGTCGGTTTTGACAAATTCACGCAGTTTTTTGTAACGCTCATTTTTCGCGTCCCAACGATTGAGCTTGCGAGTGCGAACATAGTCTTCATAGTCTATTAATAGTTCGCCCAAACTCGCCTTTGCCACATTAGTAAGTTTTATCTCCGTCTTGCGAGACGTCATCGACGCGAGGCTACCTTCTGCGATGTTCTGCTTTCCTGAACGCGATGCTTGGACCATTTGGTCAATTGTACGGTCACGTTTAGTTAAGTAGCGGTTGGCAAAGTGATAGCTTATGTCATATATTATTTCAGTGAGTTTATAAACCTGCAATTTGCGGTAGCCCCCACCACGCCTCAAAAAGCCCATAAAACCTATAAGTTTCAAATAATAATAGTGTAGAAAAAGACTTCGTCCGACTTATGTCTGACATAGTCTGACCTTTGTCCGACCCAGTCTGACTGAAGACAGTCCTCTTTGCGAGTGCAAAGATAGTAATCATTTTTAATGCAATGAAAAAAAAATGAAAAAAAGATGCCCGCCACTCATTGTGGCAGGCACCTCTTTAATATAAGGAAGTTTTAAAATCTAAAACTAATTACTTGCGGAGCATCTTGCTTGTAGTGCGAGAACCGTCGGTGTACTCGGTAACCACAATGTTAACGCCCTGGAATGGAGTTGCGCTCTCAATACCAGCTACGTTGTAGAACTTCACGCTCTTAACCTCTCCGTTGCCAGCAACAACGCTTTCAATTGCTGTGGCAGGATCGGTTGCTGCGCTGAGGTTGAGAGGATAAACCATAAAGTCATTACCAGCCTTAGAGCTATTTACGCGGATGATTGCCGAGAAGTTATAGGCAAAGTTGTCATCCATACCATCGTGGAGTGCAATGTTAGGATTCTGGTTCAAGCTGAGGTCAACCTTGAAGCTGCCCTGGAAGCCATGAGAGTTATATTGTGGATTCTCATTAACTACAAACTGCTCGTTTTCGCTGTCCCAGATAGCCCATACTACCATTGCATACTCTTGTGGCTTGGGAGTCATGAAGAAGAAGTCGCCATGACCTGGCTGACCGTGCTGGCTGGTCTGGCAGCTCTGGTTTCCGTAGAAGTTGCAAGGAATGTAATAGTTGGGCTCGTAGCTACCATCACTGTAGATGTTGTCATTGGTAAGAGTTACGCCAGTCATGGTTGGGTTGGTTTTGTTGGTGAATGTACCTTGGATAGAACCGCCCTTGATAATTTTACCTACGAAGTCATTTGCATTCTCTTCTCCTTCTGCCAGCTGAATCTCGCACCAGTTGCTTTGGTCATAAAGCGCTTGGTCAAGACGAGTGTTGCCCTCTGCATTGATTGGGAAGTTATCCTTGTAGGTCGCATCAGGAGCATCGGGTGAGATTGATTGACCATTGTCGTCCTTAACCCACAGTTTAGTGCCATTTTCGTTTGCATATACACCCATCAGGTTGTTGCTGATCTTGTAATCATGGGTCTCGACACCATCAGCGCAGAGCTTGCGCAGAGTAACCTCATCGGCCTTCCACTCGGTGAACTCGATAGGCATGAGCTCCCATCCACCTTGCCAAATCTGGATGATACCCTTCACGTTGTAGTAGGTGTTGCTAACGGCTGGTACTGTAACATTGGCGCTTGTAGTGCCGTCCTTGAGCAATGAGCCGTCGCCATTGTACTTGTTGTAACCAACGCAGGCATTAACGGTGCCATTCTCGTTGGCGAAGGTGAAGTTCTTGCCACTCTTGCTTGCAATCTTAACCTTCTCAACAGTGATGTAGCGGTTGCAGTTAGCTGCAATATCAGCGTCGCTGAGGGTGAGAGCGTTGAGTGTGCTGAACTCATAATGGTCGGGATCGGCAAGACCTTTCTGTGTTGCTAGCTCAAAGCCGGCATCCAAAGCCTCGGTCGAATAAGCTTGAACATATTTACCATTCTCGTAATAGTTCTTGACAACTACAAAGCCAGCTGGGATGATGTCGCCATTCTCGTAGTAAGCTGCCTTAGGATCGAGAGTGCTTTCGGTGCTCGAGTTGAGAGTTGGCTGCAGGAAGAACTGCATGTAGCCGCTTTCGTCCTTAACCCAAATATACTCTTGGTCACCACGTTGTGCATAGTCGTAGAGCACAGTTACTGGATTCTTGAACTTAGCCTTAGTACCGTTCTCGAGAGCGAGGAACTCGGCGATGTTGTTGACCATGCGGTACTCGCTGTTGTCGGCAACAACGAAGTTCTGAATCTCCCAAGTACCTGCACCACTGCCAGCAGTTGGGTTGGTGTAGAGGAACGAGATTTGAACTTTCTTGCCGGCATAATCGCTCAGGTCAATGTCAACGACGTCATTGGTCCAACCACCGGCTGCTGCTGGGTCGCTGAAGGTGATAGGCAGCTGTATCCAAGTGCCGCTGGTGCCATTGGTGGTCTCACGAATCCACAAAGTTGCCTGAGTGGTAACATCGTCGAAGAAGCTGTTGATTTGGTGGCTGAAGGTCATCTCAGGCTGGATAGCATCGGTCATATCAATGATAGGAGATACTAAACGGCTGGTAGCTGCATGGTTGGTGCCAGTTGCAGGCTCGTAAGATGTACCCTTAACACCAAAGTTGCCATCGAGAGTCCATACAGGCGAGAAGCCAGTATTGTTAGTAACAAAGAACTTGCCAATACCAGCAGTAAATGGCTCGCGATAATCGAGAGTTACGGTCTCGATATCGGTAGATTTCTGGATGGTGTAGTCGGCAGTTACCACGCTGCTTGTGTTATCACCTTTAACGGCGATAGCTTTGAAGGTGGTGCTCTCGCTTACGATAATCTCGCCAGTGTACTCAGTGCCATTAGTTGCACTTGGCTCACTGCCATCGGTGGTGTAATAGATAGTGGCACCACTTGTTGGGCAAGAGATAGTTACATCGATATCTACATTATAGATGCCAGCGATTGGTGAGAATACTGGTGGCTGAACTGAGTTAGTAGCGCGGGTGTAGAGGTAAACTCCATTAGAATATCCTGATGCACCTGCGTTGGAACTTGCATAGTTTCCAAATACGCTATTGGAAGCCGAGAAGAGAATCAAGCGAGTAGGTGAGCTTGTGCCAACTATTGAGGCAAGATTATTATCTAGGGTGATAGTCATAGCAGTACCACTGTTGCCAGTAGTGATATTTGTGCTGCTTGGCATTTCAATGTATGAATTGTCGCTTAGCTTAAATTTCCAATTGCTACCACTTGCCTCAAGAGTCAAGACGTTCACAGCATTGCCAGCAGCAATAGTACTTCCACTTGTACCAATGGTGCCGTTAAGGGTGAAATCGTTAGTGCTTTGTCCCTTATTGCCGCTAATGGTTCCCATAGCATAGTTGCTACCATTATATTTGGCAACGATAATATACTCATTGCCTGCTACGAGCTGGTCTGCGCTGGTTACGAGCACGAAGTCGCCAGTGCTTGGCTGAACGTTGCTGTAGGTGTAAGTTGCAGTGGCTGTTGCACCATAAACTCCATTAACGTAAGCTTTAGCTTTAACAGTGGTAGTTGTGCTTACAGTGAAAGGACCAGTATATTGAGTAGATTGGTCGGTTGGATTGCTGCCATCGGTAGTGTAATAGATGGTGGCTCCGCTCTCGGCAGTGATAGTAACCTGGAATGGCTCACTGAAAGTGCAGCTAGCAGGAGAAATCTCAGGAGCAGCAGGAGTCTTGGTGTAGGTCTTTTCTACTACATCGCTATAGAGATTACCTACAAAGGCTACGGCCTTGAAGGTTGTAGTTTCGCTGATTGTCAGCTGACCAGTGTACTCTTGACGGCCAGAATATTGGTCGCGTGGGTCATTGCCATTGGTGGTGTAGTAAATCTTACCGCCAATTTCAGTCAAGTTTGATGCCATGGTCACATTCTGGGTCTCTGCAAAATATGCAGATGAAGGACTGATGGTCATGGTAACGTCACGCTTTGTTACCTTTACCGACTTGGTGGTGTATTCATGGCCTGTATAATCGAGGTCTACAGTAACGGTGTAGAGACCTGCGGGTAAGCGATAAACATTCTTGCTGCCCTCATACAGAGGTATCTCCTCGTCAAAGGCACTTTCGCCAGAGAGACCGCTAATGGGCCAATAGCTGTTGTCGGCACCAGAGCCATAGAGGTTGCTTGTGTTGTCCCAGCTGAATGGCAGAGACTTGGCAAACAAGAAGTAGCTGTAGCCATCGCTCATTCCTTTGCAGTAGAAATCAACAGTGTAGATGTCGTTTGTCTGGTTGTAATTCAACTTAACGCCCTCGCTTGTATCAATAGGATCCTCGTCATTGCCATTAACTTGACCTACTATATAAAGGTCATTAGACTGAACAGGGTTATCATCTTCGTAGAACACTTTTACATCCCAAATGCGAACCGCTCCGCTTGATGTGATATAGCCAGTGTTTAAATCAAGATTAGAACAGTCAATAGTGACTTTGCTGGCTCCTGTTCCAGAAGCGATGCCTGTGCCTGTTGATGAAGTTGAATTTGAAGAACTGAAGAAAAGTGTAGCTGAGTTTCCTCCACCAGTCATAGCTTGACTTGCGCCAGAGACAGTCATCTCAAGCTTTGTTATCTTTGTTCCGTATTCAGGAACTTGGATATAATAACTTTCAGTATCAGTAGATTTCTTTATCTGCAAATAATGATAGTTGCTCGTTGCATTACTATGCTGATTTTTTATAGCACGAGCATTCCAGGTTTTGCCGTTTTCATCTGTCAATTGCCAAGTACTGTAGCCTGTGGATCCTGTTCCTGCTGCCACGATATTGGCGTTAGTTAAAGTGGCAGTACTTTCGTTTGGTGCGTCTTTGAATGCAAAATTGACAGTAACAGCTTCACTTGGCATGGAGAAGGTGTAGTCACTATGGTTGATTTCAAGCGTGGAAGGAGACACTGTGGTGTTGTTCCAATCTACTACTTTTCCATCAGGAATAGTTGGTGTCAAAGTAACGGTTTGGCCTTCGTAAGCAGAAGTAGGATTTGCTGTACCGTTAGTCACAGTAATACCATAGGTTGGCAAGGCTGCGAAAGCAGCAGTGATTGTGGTGTTCTCTGCGATGGCGAAGGTAAATGGGTTCTCTACATTAACGCCATTGGCTTTCATATATTCAAGGGTGTAGCCAGTTGCTGGAGTAGCTGTAACTGTAATACTTGTTCCAGAGGCGATTTGAGTTAAGTCGCCTGAATAATTGGAAGTTACAGTGCCACCGGTTATCCCTGTGGGCAGAGTAAGAGAGTAAGTGGTGGGAGTTGAACCGCCATCATCATAGGTTACAGAAATAGACTTTATGTACATAGCTCTTGTTCCATCTGTGAATTTAATTTCAATCTCACCAGAAGAATTGCCTGTACCTGTTTTTGTCTCAACTGTTGTCCAAGAGGGAGTCACTGTTGACGCAAGATATGTTGTGCCTCCTACAGAAATGGATACTTTATGCGCGGCATTATAACTTGAACACTCCACACTTACGCTTTTAATGATTGCTGATCCATAAGCAGAAGAGGTTAGAGTTAAATTCTCAACACCTCCATTTTTTCCTAATTGGATACAATTATTAGTCCAACCAGTATAAGATGATCCACTTTTTAAATACCGGACATAATTCCATTTATTATTTCCTGTAGTGGTAATAGAGCCATGTGTGCCTGCTGTATTAGCTGAACTGCCTAAAGCACCACTAGTTGCTGTCCAAGTATCAGTAACATCTGCTGCCCATGTGACTCCTATGGAGAGGGTGAGCAGCGTTAGAAATGTTAGTAATTTTTTCATACGCATGAAATGTTTAGTAGTTAGTAAAATTTGTTAATATGTTTATTTAGTGTAAGTTGGCTGTAAACAAAAAAGTCCTTGCATACAAGTTTTTGTACACAGGACCCTACCATTTGTGAACCAATGAATGCATCTTTACCTCACAATTTTGCTGCAAAGGTAGAAATATTTTTTATACCTATATTAAAATAATGGAAGTTTTTTTTTAGTTAATGGTAAAAAGATGTGAATGCGATGATTTATTCTACGAATGGCCAGTATTATTCAGTGAAAACGTTGCAGCGCGCCTCCTTCTCCACCCCAGCATGTAAATTGAAGCGATGCGCGCTAAAATTATGAAATCTCATAAACTGGGGTGGTTGTGAGAAAATTTGTAGGAAATTGTGTGGTTACTTGAAAATAATGTGTAATTTTGTGTGCGCTAATTCTTGTTTATTCGTTAATTTAAAGCATGATTGAACGACACATCATTATTGACAACGTTGACCCTGTGGTGTTTTATGGGGTGAACAACAGCAACATCCAACTTATCCGTAACCTATTTCCAAAGCTGAGGATGGCGGCTCGTGGCTCGGTGATTACCGTTATTGGCGATGAGCAAGAGACTCAGAAGTTTGAGAACGACATCAAGCAGCTTGAGGAATATTGCTCCACCTACAACACTCTGCCCGAGGATGTTATCCTCGACACTATCAAGGGGTTGCCTCCCAAGGAGCTGAAGATGGACGACGTGATAATCTACGGCGTGAACGGCAAGCCAATCAAGGGGCGCACCCCTAACCAGCAGCTTATGGTCAAGACTTTCAACGAGAATGACTTGACTTTTGCCTTGGGTCCTGCCGGTACTGGTAAGACTTACTTAGCTGTGGCGCTGGCGGTAAGGGCGCTGAAGAACCGTGAGGTGCGCAAGATTATCCTGTCGCGACCAGCAGTGGAGGCGGGTGAGAAGCTGGGGTTCTTGCCTGGCGACATGCGCGACAAGATCGACCCGTATCTGCAACCGCTCTACGATGCTCTCGAGGATATGATTCCCGGGGCAAAGCTCAAAGAATATATGGATACTAATGTCATTCAGATTGCTCCGCTGGCGTTTATGCGCGGCCGCACTTTGAATGATGCTATTATAGTGCTTGATGAGGCACAAAACACTACTACTCATCAAATTAAGATGTTCCTCACGCGTTTGGGCATGGGGTCGAAAATGGTTGTGACGGGTGATGTTACTCAGATTGACCTGCCGCGCAGCGTGACCAGTGGCCTTATTCAAGCGCTGAAGGTGCTTGACGGCGTGAAGGGCATAGGCAAGATAGAGTTCGGCAAGAAAGACATAGTGCGTCATCAGCTCGTTCAACGCATCGTCGAAGCTTATGAGCATTTTACTGCTCTCAATGAGCTGGAAGATAAACAATGAGGTTAATAGCACGCTTGCGATTGAGAATGGTTTGAATTAGATGTTAAAACAAAAAAAATTAGAAATAACTCTAATGTAAAAAAGAAAAATTTTAGCGAAGCGATAATTTCCACTCCGTTCAGGAGTGGCAAAATATTAGAAACATGGAAGTTGAAAAAATAACTCCATATAATAATGATGAGCGTAAGGCCAAGCAAGTGGAGGAGATGTTTGACAGCATTGCTCCTGCCTATGACTTCATGAACCGTGCTATGACGCTGGGCATCGACAAGTGGTGGCGGCGCGTGGCGGTGCGCATGGTGGGGAAAAAGCACCCACAACGCATTCTCGACGTGGCGACGGGTACCGGAGATTTTGCTATCGACCTCTATCACAAGCTTCAGCCCGAGCAGGTAGTGGGCATCGACCTGTCGCAAGGAATGCTCGACGTGGCACGCGAGAAGATTGCAAAACGCGGTCTGGATGGCTCTATTGCTGTGCAGCAGGGCGATTGCTTGGCACTTCCTTTTGAGGACGGCGGTTTTGATGCTGTGACGGTGGCGTTTGGTGTGCGCAACTTTGAACACTTGTTACATGGCTATCGGCAGATGCACCGCGTGTTAAAGTCTGGCGGAGTGTTGTGTGTGGTTGAGCTGTCAACACCTCGCAACCGCTTTGTGCGCTGGTTCTACGACCTTTACACTCTACACATTATCCCGTGGATGGGAAGCCTGAAATCGGGCGACCGCAGCGCTTACCGCTACTTGCCACAGAGCATTGCCGCAGTGCCACAAGGCGATGATATGCTAGCTATCATGCGCGAGGCAGGCTTTACTGATTGCAAGGTGAAACGCTTGACATTTGGGACATGCTCGATTTATATAGGCAATGCATAGTATATAATGCACAACATACAATTAAGACAGGCTAGAATAATAACGAAAAGCGATAAATAAAAACTAAATATGGCAAAGATTAAGACTATTGGCGTGTTGACATCAGGAGGTGATGCTCCAGGCATGAACGCCGCTATCAGGGCGGTGACACGCGCCGCAATTTCCCATGAATTTAACGTGAAAGGAATCTATCGCGGATACCGCGGTTTAGTTGAGGATGAAATTGTTGATTTCCACGCTGAGGATGTGTCGAATATTATCCATCGTGGCGGCACAATTTTGCGTACTGCACGTTGCAAAGAATTTTTGACTCCCGAAGGTCGCCAAAAGGCCTATGACAACATGTGCAAGCATGGCATTGATGCACTTGTTGTGATTGGTGGTGATGGCACACTAACAGGTGCCAAGGTGTTTGCTAGTGAGTTTGACGTGCCTATCGTTGGTATTCCCGGAACTATCGACAATGACCTCTATGGCACCGACCACACCGTTGGCTACGACACTGCGCTCAATACCATAATGTGGTGCGTGGACCGCATACGCGACACCGCCAACAGCCATGAGCGCCTGTTCTTCATTGAGGTTATGGGACGTGAAGCAAGTTTCCTTGCACTTTATGGTGCTATCGCTGGTGGTGCCGAGGCAGTAATCATCCCCGAACTTGCTATAGAGGGAGACCAGCTAGCCAAATTAATTGAGCACGGTTTCCGCACCACCAAGAAGTCGTCGATAGTGCTTGTCGCCGAGAACCCTGTTACTGGAGGAGCCATGCAACTTGCTGAGCGCGTGCGCAAAGAGTATCCCAAGTATGATGTGCGTGTAACCATTCTCGGACACTTGCAGCGTGGCGGATCGCCCACGGCGCAAGACCGCATCTTGGCGTCGCGCATGGGCGCTACTGCCATCGAAGCACTTGTTGAGGGCCAACGCAACGTGATGATAGGCGATGATGACGAACAGATGGTCTATGTGCCTTTCAATAAGGCTATTAAGTATGAGAAGGCTATCGACCGCCATCTACTCGAGACAATAGCACGACTCTCGAAGTAATAGGATAGGTTTGGGTGAAGAAAAAAGTTACCTTTGGGTAACTTTTTGTATAATAATGTGCTAAATCAATAAAAGTATTTCCGTATTTTATTAGGTACTAATAAGCAATTATTTCTAAATGAAATGTGTTATTGTGCCCTTACATATGACTTCATAGGATCAACATAACCTGTGTATTTAATTATTCTCTCAATTATTAATTCTGTAGAAGTTAGATGATGAATGATTAAATAACCAAAATTTTCATTGTCTATTCTACCACCATAGTCACGGTATAATTCAAGGGCAAAATGATTATTATACTTTACTACTTTATAATAAAAATACTTTTCGTCTATACCAGAAATGTGATCTTTTGTAACAGTAAGATTATAACTGCCATCTGTATCCAACCACACCCCTACAATCATTTTTAAAACTTCTGTTTCGCTTCTTGGTTCTCCTGTTGGTTCGTCATCACCGCCACAACCTGACAATGAATAAACTACGATAAAACTTATCAGTATGATAAGAATTTTTTTTAATGTTAATAAATAATTTGTTTTCATTTTAATTAATTTTTTTATGTTTATAACCAATTTTTTTACAAACTTCAGATAGCACTAGTTTTTCTTTGTTAAGAACATCAATAACAAAATTGCTATCATAAATTTTAATTTCTTCATCAACAAAGTCGATGCCATCTAATTCCAAACAAATATCCTTGATTTCTTTTTGCTTATTGGGTCTATTGCTGAAATCATGGGTAATACAATTACGAATTTTTATAACTTTAGATTTTAAGAATTTATTTGCTTCTTCCGCGACATTTGATAATTCAATGTTTTTTGACCGACATAAAGCTTTTATCTTTTCGCTTGGATTAGCTCCTTTTGAAAGAATTGTTGCCAATGAGTCAAAGTATGAAAACGTCAACATAAGCATAGCTTTATTGAAAAGATCTAAACGATTTTCACAATCACTAAAAGCTTCTCTCATTTGTGATAGAACGCTCAACATTATATCTGGATCTCCTTCAGAAATGATTTCTGCTTCTTTTTGAAATTTATCATCCATTGAATTCTCCCAATCATTAATTAGGCGAGGGTATTCTTGAATTAGAGTTTCAATAAATGCAGCTCTATCTTCAACAATAGAAAGAATAGGGTCTCTTACATAAAAAGCCATTTTATTTACTATTTTTGAACTTTGCCCTCGAGAGTTCGACAAAATAAAAATGGTGTGAGAGCATATTTTGTCTTATCCTTTATCCAGGGCTTCTCGCATGCCTCAGTCGTGAATAAAACAATAGCTCCACACCATTATTGCATATATCGAACTCATTAAGAGTCGTATAAGCAACTAGATGTAGATGCTATTGCCATCTTCTTCACGACTAAAAATTTTGCGAGAATTTTTGGATAAAGAAGTCGATGTCAATAACACCAAATAAATAATGAAGATTCAGAATATGACCTCTGTCATATTTTTTGTTGAATCAACTGCAAAGTTACAATAAATAACTGATAATGCAAACAATTTGAATGAAATTATAGCCAAAGGCCAGAAATAGTATAACTTCAATATTTTTCTGCTTTTTCTTGTTAAATTGATATAATATTCTTAATTTTGGCATTTTAATAGAAGCCATTTAGAACTGAGAACTATGAGCAACGAATTAGTGCCTACTGTTAATGAAGTGAAACGCGGTTTTTGGGCTCGTGTCGTGGACCTGTATGTTGACGGGTTCCGCTCTATGACAGTTGGAAAGACACTGTGGCTCATCATCGCTATCAAGCTGTTTATTTTTTTTGTGATTATCAAGATTCTGTTCTTCCCCGATTTCCTCGCTTCCAAGAGTGACAGCGACGACGGCAAAGCACAATATGTGCGCCAACAGCTAATCGACAAGTGACTTTGAAGCGTGTGTTAAGGAAGAATAATGCAACTGAAAACTAATAACTAAAAACTAATAACTTATGAGTGATTTGTTAATGAACGTAGTCGACTGGTCGAGGGCGCAGTTTGCGCTCACAGCCTGTTATCACTGGCTGTTTGTGCCGTTGACGTTAGGATTGGGAATAATAATCGGTGTGATGGAGACCATCTATTATCGCACTCGCGACGAGAAATGGCTCGCCACCACCAAGTTCTGGATGACGCTCTTTGGCGTGAACTTCGCCATTGGCGTGGCCACAGGAATCATTCTCGAGTTTGAGTTTGGTACCAATTGGTCAAACTACAGCTGGTTTGTGGGTGACATATTTGGCGCTCCACTGGCTATTGAGGGAATTCTCGCCTTCTTCATGGAGTCGACGTTCATCGCTGTGATGTTCTTCGGTTGGAAGAAAGTGTCGCCCAAGTTCCACCTTGCGGCCACTTGGCTTACCGCACTGGGAGCAAGCATCTCGGCGTTGTGGATACTTGTCGCCAATGCTTGGATGCAGTATCCCACAGGAATGACCTTCAATCCTGAAACCATGCGCAACGAGATGACCGACTTCTGGGCCGTGGCATTATCGCCCATGGCACTGAACAAAGTGTTCCACACTGTGACCAGCGCTTGGGCACTGAGCGGAGCCTTTGTGGTTGGCGTGTGTGGCTGGATGTTGCTCAAGGGCCGCAACCGCGATCATTGTATGCGCAGCCTTAAGGTTGGCGGTTGGGTAGGTCTTATTGGCATTGTGCTCACCAGCATCAGTGGCGACACATCGGCCGTTACCGTTGCCAAGCATCAGCCCATGAAGCTCGCTGCCATGGAAGGTCTCTATGAGGGAGAGCCAGGACAGTCGATAGTTGCTTTTGGCATCCTGAATCCAGCCAAGGAGGTAGGTAATGGTGAGGATCCATTCCTCTTCGATATCTCAATTCCTCACGGTCTCGCTTTCCTCGCCACTCACGATTTCAATGCCTTTGTTCCCGGAATTGAGGACATATTACTGGGTAAGAGCAAAGATACAACAAGCTTTATGACTAAGCCATTGTCGTTTGAGGATCGCAGAGAACGCGGAAAAGCCGCTCAACACGCCCTTGCAGGCTTTAACGATGCAGTTAAAGCTAAGGACAGCGTGGCTATGAAGCAGTTCCGTAAAGAAATTGACGAAAACTTCAAGTACTTGGGTTACACCTATCTTGAAGAACCAACTGAGTCGGTGCCTAACGTTCCGTTGACGTTCTACTCGTTCCACTTCATGGTTACCATAGGCGGTTATCTGGTGCTCTTCTTCATCGTGGTGCTGCTATTGCTTTACAAGCCAAAGTGGGTTCCTGGAAAGAAAAAACTGCAGAAGTTTGGTTACTGGCTCGCCATCATCACCATCCCGCTGGCCTACCTTTGCTCGATGAGTGGATGGATAGTCGCCGAGGTTGGTCGCCAGCCATGGACCATTCAGGACCTCATGCCCAACAAAGTGGCAATCAGCGACCTGAGTGCTGAATATGTTCAAGTTACCTTCTGGATTTTTGCTGTGGTGTTTACTGCATTGCTCATCGCTGATGTGAGCATCATTTGCAAGCAGATTTCAAAGAAGTCGAAGACCAATCTTGATGTCGTTGAAACTAAAAAATAAGAGGAGGACACAACTATGACACACGAATTTTTGCAAAACTACTGGTGGCTAATAATGTCGGTGCTGGGTGCACTGTTAGTGTTCCTACTCTTTGTGCAAGGCGGGCAGTCGATGCTCATTAACACTAAGGCTAAAAAACGCTCATTGCTCATCAACTCGTTGGGTCGCAAGTGGGAACTCACCTACACCACGCTCGTGACCTTTGGCGGTGCATTCTTTGCCTCGTTTCCATTGTTCTACAGCACTAGCTTTGGCGGTGCTTACTGGCTTTGGATTCTCATCCTGTTCAGCTTTGTGATTCAAGCTATTGCCTATGAGTATCGCACCAAGCACGGCAATGTTTACGGCACACGATTCTACGATACCTTATTATTGATTAATGGTGTTGTTGGGCCTGTGCTGCTTGGCGTGGCTGTGGCAGGAATGTTCTTTGGAGCCGAGTTTACAGTGGGTAAGGGTAAAATCCTTGATGCTGCGATTATCTCGCAATGGGGCCCCCAGCATGGTCTTGAGGCTATCGCTTCGTGGAAAAACCTGCTCTTTGGCTTTATGGTGTTCTTCCTGGCTAGGACACTTGCTTCTCTCTATTTTATAAACAATATCAATGATAAAGATGTGCAGAAGAGTCAGCACAAGTTGCTGCTTTTCAACGCTCTTGTGTTTGTGGTGCTCTTCCTGGCTACCTGCGCTGTAATCCTCACTTCGGCAGGTGTGGATATCGACAAAGGTGGCACAGCCATGTGGAAACCCTATAAGTACCTCGACAACTACATGCAGTTGTGGTGGGCACTCGGGGCATTGCTCTTTGGTGTTGTGATGGTGCTCTTTGGCATCGGCAAGACGCTGATGAAGAAAGAGTGGAAATGCGGCATTTGGTGGGCAGGTATTGGCACAGTGCTCGTGGTTATGAGCCTGTTCTGGGTGCTTGGCTACAACCACACCGCTTACTATCCCTCGCTACTTGACGTGCAAAGCTCTCTCACGTTGGCCAACAGTTCTTCAAGTGAGTTCACTCTGCGCGTTATGAGCTATGTGTCACTGCTTGTGCCATTTGTGCTTGCTTACATAGCTTATGTGTGGTACAAGATGGACCACACCAAGCTCACCGAGAAAGAGATTAAGCAAGCTGGCGAAGACGAGATTTATTAATCAAGTTATTTATCTTAATCAATTTCAATAGTTGAAATCATGAGAACATTTAGATTTTTAATTGTTATTTTAGCACTGGTTGTAGCAGGAAGTAGCATGAGTGTTGATGCCAAGAAGCGCAAAACTACTAAACGTGCCACTAAAGCAAAAGTTGTGGAGCCTGCACCAACCAATTATGACTATGTGCAAGCGACCACCGACGACAATATATATGAGGTAGTTAAATATCCACCCGAATATCCTGGTGGCACAGCTGGACTCACCAAGTTCCTCGCCGATAACATTCAATATCCCAAGAAAGCTGAGAAAAACGGAGTTCAAGGCACTGTGATTTTGCAGTTTGTGGTTGAGAAAGATGGCTCAATAAGCAATGTAAAGGTGCTAAGAAGCGTTGACAAGGAACTTGACGCCGAGGCCGTTAGGGTTGTGAAACAAATCACCCGTTTTGTGCCTGGCTACAACAAGGACCACGCACCCTTGCGTGTAAGCTACACTCTGCCAGTGAAGTTCAAGTTGTAGAATAACAACCTCATTTTATAAGAAAATAATCTAGGAGTTCTAGTTAATGGCTAGAACTTCTAGATTTTCTAAGGTGATTGCCCTAATTAACGATGACGCGAAACACTAACCTGTCGATTTGCAAAGGAATAGCCATTATCTTGATGTGCGTCGGTCACACCGAGTGCTACTGGCTTATCATCAACTTCATCTACTTGTTTCACATGCCGTTGTTTTTCATAGCAGCAGGCTATTTCTTTAGTAAGAAATATGAGCAAGACCCGTGGCTTTTCTGCAAGAAGCGCTTCAAGGGGCTGTATGTGCCATTTGTGAAATGGAGCTTGCTGTTCCTGGTGCTGCACAACTTGATGTTCAAGATTGGAATTCTCAATGAGCGATATGGCAACTGGGAGAATGGCGTCACGCACCCTTATTCGCTTCATGACTTCTGTCAGCGATTGGTTCACATCGTTTTCTCGATGGGTGGTTACGACGAGTTTCTTGCTGGCGCATTCTGGTTTTTCAGGGCATTGCTGGTGTCGAGCATTATTTTCATCATCCTATATAAGTTGCTTCACAATCGCCACAAGTGGCTCAACGATGATGGCACGTTGATTGCCATTGCATTGCTAGCTCTTGGCTTTGCGTGGTTTAAAGTAGCAAATAATTTGAAAATTGCCACTATTGTGCAAGGTGGCATACGCGACACTTGGGGTGTTATGTTCTTTGCTCTAGGCGCCCTTTATCGCCGCCACGAGCACCGCATCAAGGAGCACTGGGCGCTAACATTGCTATATGCAGGTTTGTTGCTGGGTTGTTGCTTCCTGCACTGTCATGGCTTGAACATTAATGTGGAGCTAAAGGACGTTGCCACCATACCACTAACGGGTTGTGTGGGTTTCTTAATGGTGCATTCTATTGCTTCGTTGATCGACAAGCACGACAACTGGTTCAAGCGCATGCTCGTGTATTGTGGCGACAACACAATTTATGTTTTCGTGTTCCACATCATTTCATTCAAGCTGGTTTCAGTTCTAAAGATAATGTATTATGGCCTAGATTGGGGCCAGATAGGATGCCACATGGTGGTGCACCACAACAGCCAGACCGACCTGTTCTGGATACTCTATACCATAGTGGGCACGGCAGTTCCTCTAGCTTGGATTTATTATTACAGAAAAATAAAAGCCAGAATCCTAAAAAGAAACTGGCTTGTGAAAACTGATCGCTAAAATCTATCGCATGAGCTCACCAATCGACGTGGTGAGGTTGAACATGAACGTGGTGGCGCCGGAGTGAGGTTGTGCGAATGCCACGCCAAAGCCGAATGCCTTCACCTTCATGCCGCCACCAATCGAGAATCCTGAAAGGAAATTGCGCTTGTAGGTGCTCATGTCGGTGCGAGTCTTGTAGTTGTAACCTGCAGCTATATAGATGCGCTCGGTGGGCATGTATTCCAGTCCGAAAACGAGATGGCGGAACAGGTTGCTCGCAAATTTATCCTTCTTGACCAAGTCACTTGATGTGTTGTTCTTGTCGGAGGGCTCATAATATGGCGATTTCCACTTCGTGAGGTTGAATGCCGTCAACGAGAGGCGGAATGGTGATGAGCCCAAGCCTTTGCTCACACCAATTTGGATGTCCCATGGAAGCTTGTCGGTCTTATCGTTGAATTTCTTGACCTGACCTCCAAGATTTTTTGCTACAAGTGAGAGCGAGAGCTCATTGTCGGGGTTATAATAGTTGATACCTAGGTCGGCAGCGATAGCACCAGCCGAGTAGGTCTCGTAGCTCGAGTGTATGTATTTTACGCTGATACCGCCGCGCAACCTGTCGCTAATGTCGTGAGAATAGGTGAGAGTAAAAGCCATGTCGCTGGCGTTAAACGAGCCCGTGATTGCTCCGCTCACGTCGGTAGCATCCATCTTACCATAGCCATAATACTGGATTCCTACACCAAACGCCCCATGCTCACCAATGCCCTGACCGTAGCGTGCGCCCATGAAATTGGTACTGCCAATGTAGCGCATATAGTTCAGTCCCACTTGGTGGTCAAATTCCTTGCCAAGCAAAGCAGGATTTTGCTCCACGAGATTGATATCGTCGTCTATTATCGAAATGTTGTGCCCGCCAAGTGCGTAAACATGCGACGAAACAGGAACGTCAAGAAACTGATAGGCTGTGGTGCCATCTTGCGCCAAGGCCGATATTGAGCACGCAACAAGCGCACCCATTAGGAGTAATGTATGTCGTAGAATGCTATGCATTGATATGTGTCTAAAGTATGTAATTTAATTATTATAACGATAAAAAACCATTAATAGTATTAATAGACCATCCATAAATCAATAAATGTTTAATTTTTTTTACAACAAGCCCAAATATCGCATTGATTTGTAAAAAAATACAAAACCTTATTAATCAATACCAAAATCAGTCACTATAGCTATTGATATTTACAAAATGACAATTATATTTGCAAAGAAAATAGTCCACTAAACATGAAAACTTAACCATTAGTTGACATTAGGACTTTATTTTTTATAGCTCAATGATGAAGTTTGAACGCTCGATATTAGCTTTGTTATTTCTTGTTCTTGTCGCTGCTGCTGGTAATGCCCAGCTGAGGCGAGAAGTTACTACTGTGAATCCCCTGTCACCTAACAAGAGCGGGTACAATATCGTTGTGTATGATTATGAATTGGTCGACATCAAGCCCAAGTTCCCTGGTGGTGAACGTAGCATGATAAACTTCATTAACGAGACCCGCGAATACCCCTATAACGCTTATCGTCAGCACATTCAAGGTCGAGTATTGTGCAGCTTCATAGTGGGCGTCGACGGAAAGTTGTGCAAGATTCAGGTAGAGAGAAGCTCTGGCGACGAGACGCTCGATCGTGAAGCGATGCGAGTAATTAGCAAGATGCCTCGTTGGAGCGCAGGGAAAATCGAGAGCACCAAGGTAAACGTGAGGTGCTATTTGCCTATCACCTTCAGGCTTTAATCAATTACTTTAAAGTAATAAGGAAGGACAGGCGATGCTTGCCCTTTTTTTGTGGAGTGTAGAATCGTCAAACATTAAAGCAAAAAACGTTTTTTACATAAACAATGCACAAACATTACAGGTGAATTGCAGGCAAAATGTAAACTTTTTTTTGGTAGTCTAAAAAAATGCTATTATCTTTGCACCGCAATTTTGTCAAGACGCATTTAATGTCTACAAAACCAGCTGCTCGGATGGTGGAATCGGTAGACACGAGGGACTTAAAATCCCTTGGCCATTGCGGCTGTGTGGGTTCAAGTCCCACTCCGAGTACTTAAGCAAGGGACTTCGCTTTGTGAAGTCCTTTGCTTTTTTTAATAGCAAGAAAAACATAATTCACTATAAAATAAGTTGACAATGAAAACAAAACCTGATTTAAGATTATCGACGCTGATAAATCTCAGCTTTGGATTCTTTGGTGTTCAGATTGCATACGCATTGCAGAGTGCCAACATCAGCCGCATCTTTGCGACGCTGGGTGCCGATCCTCACAATTTGAGCTACTTCTGGATCCTGCCTCCATTGATGGGAATGGTAGTTCAGCCATTGGTAGGCTACTTCAGCGATAAGACTTGGACCCGCATGGGCCGCCGCATTCCCTATTTGCTGTTTGGTGCTGCTGTTGCCGTATTGGTGATGTGCATGCTTCCCAATGCTGGTAGTTTTGGCCTTGCTGTTAGTGCAGCTATGACCTTTGGCTTGATATCGTTGATGTTCCTCGACACCAGCATCAACATGGCAATGCAGCCATTTAAGATGATGGTTGGTGACATGGTTAACGAGAAACAGAAGACCCAGGCCTTCAGTATCCAGAGCTTCTTGTGCAATGCTGGTTCGCTTGTAGGTTATTTGTTGCCACTCTTTTTTACCTATGTAGGCATCAAGAACATTGCTCCAACAGGCGAGGTGCCCGACTCAGTAAAGTGGGCATTCTATATTGGCGCAGCAATCCTGATAGGATGTGTGATTTACACAGTTGCTAAGGTTAAAGAATACACCCCTGAAGAGATGGCTCAATTCCGTGAGGCAACAAAGGAGGAAGATAAAAAGATGGCAAGTGCAGCAGGCGCTGACAGCGACAAGCTGGCATTCAAGCATGCTTTGAAAGTGTTCTTCCAGGTAGGACTTGTACAGTTCTTCTGCTGGGCAGCTTTCATGTACATGTGGACCTATACCACTGGTACTATTGCCGATTCAGTTTGGAATTCTACCGATACCGCCAGCAAGGGTTATCAGGACGCAGGTGACTGGACCGGAGCGCTCTTTGCTGTTCAGGCTGTTGGTAGCATGGTTTGGGCTCTTGCCCTTCCTAAGTTTAGAAACAACAAGGTGGCCTATGCATTGAGCCTTGTGATTGGTGCAATAGGCTTTATCATGGCGCCCTACTGCGCTAACAAGTATCTCTTGTTTGTGCCTTACTTCCTGATTGGTGCTGCTTGGGCAGCAATGCTTGCAATGCCATTCACTTTGGTCACCAATGCATTTGAGGGCAATCCCCGCATGGGAACCTACCTTGGCTTGTTCAACTGCACCATATGTGTGCCACAGATTGTTGCTGCAGCACTTGGAGGCATCACCCTTAAAGCGTTGCACAGTGTTCAAGGCAACATGCTCATTCTTGCCGGTGTGCTACTGATAGTAGGCGCAGCTTGCGTATTCATCATCAGCGAGAAACGCAAAGCCGTTGCACAAAACGCATAAACATAACCCACAAAGCATTTTGGAGCACTCATCATCAAGATGGGTGCTCCATTGTTTATGTGTTTTTAGTAGGATTATTATGCGTAGCTGTGCATGCCTCCGAGTATGAAGTTGACACCAAAATAGGTGACAATGACAGCTAGAAAAGCCACTATGCAATAGCCATGGAAGAACATGGGTCGTCGCAGTGCTGGCAATGACTTGCCATGCAGGGGCAAAGCATAGATTATTAGTGTAATCAGTGCCCAGGTTTCTTTAGGGTCCCAACTCCAATAGGTGCCCCAAGAGACGTTAGCCCACACAGCTCCGATAAAAACACCCGTTGTCAAGAGAAATACAGCGGGAAACAGAAGCATTTGCCCAATGACATGGAGTCTCTCGATTGTTTCTTGATTTCTACGTAAAAATAATGCCATTATACCACATAGCATTAAGAATGCCAGTAACGCATAGGCCACCATGATTGCCGCAACATGGATGCTTAGCAAAGGTGAGGCGAGCACGGGCATTAGTTGAGTGATTTGTGGGTCACTCTCACCAAAAGATGCCACCATCAGCGCCAATCCTGCCACGAGAGTGCCCATAGGAAGGGTAAGTGGCCATTTTTTCCTTGCTAATAGGGTTATGACCAAAGTTGTCCATGCCATGAACTGCATAGTCTCAAAGCCGTTGCTCATGGGAATGTGTCCACTCACAATCCATCTCAGAATGATGCTTGTAGTCAGGTAAAGCAGTGCCAAAACCAGTGCTACACTCATTACTATTCTTGTCCACCGTGATACTTGTTGAGAGTATGCCACACAGCGACAGGTAATTATAAACATGATGATGCCCAATAATGCAAGTGCCATAGCCAGTGGAGCATCCCAATCCAGTGCATTATATAGCTTCTCGGCCTTGAAGTGGTTCTCGCTCGGCAAAACGTTTCCACCTTCTTTTATCTGATATTTCTTGAGTTTGGCGATGAAATGGTTAGCTCCGTTCCAATCTTGGCGTGCCACCATGTCATACAGGTAATCCATGCCATTTCTTATAAAAAGCCATTTGCCGTCCTCGATGTCGTGTGGTATATCAAGTGAGCCTGGGCTGTACCATTGCAGCGAACCGTTGTGACTGAGTGGGAATATTTTGAGTGTTGTGCCAGCTGCCACCATATTGGCTATTTGATAGCGCTCGTCGGCTTGTCCCAAAGCATTGATTGTAGCATCATCACTAGCAGTCCTGAGTTTGTTGATAGCTTTCTGCATTTCACCACTGGAGACAGCATGATAGAAATCTTCTAATGAGGCCCATCGGTTATTGATATTTAAGATGTGTTGAAGCTCTTTGTTTTTGACCTTTATCATTGGCTCTTTTTTCCAGTCGTCGTAGAAGAACACCCAACCAGTAGCTACCTGTTCGGCTGTCAATCCTTTGTATGTGGTCTTGCCGCACAGCTTGGTTGTAAATTGGCGTGCGAAAGTCTGGAACGGGCATATCCGATTGTTGTATAGAATGTATAGGTCACCCATATTGTCGGCTACATCTCTAGGCAAAGTGGTGGGTTGTGCGCTTGCCTGTACAATTGCAAATAGCATGATAATAGCTGTTGCGCCTCTTTTTAAAGCTGGATGCCGGAGTAGCCGTCTGAAACCAGCCTTGTTGTCAATTAGCACAGCAATCATTGCCAGTAACAAGAAGCTATAACTCACGTAGGTCACGGCAATACCCCAGGGATCGTGGGTGACAGAGAAAACGGAGCCCTTCATGTTCTCGTCATAGCCTGATTGATAGAAGCGATATCCCTGATGTGAGAACACCTTGTTCATCGAAACTTTGCCCGATGTGGTCGTTTTGTTTCCATTGATAACCTCTATGTGACTAACGAAATCCATAGGCGCCTGAGTGCCTGGGTAGGTTGTGATGTCAAATGCTTTCAAGGTAACCGTGAAAGGCAATTCATGACATGTGCCATCGGGCGAGGTGAAAGTATTAACTGGTTGTCCTTTCGGCGCCTGCATTTTCCCACGTACTGCAGTGAACCATGTAATACCGGCTCCAACGAGGATGAGTAGAAGTGCCAAATGCAGCATTAGCACTGATGGGCGTTTCCACATGCGACGCATCATGATGTAGACCAGTGCGCTGACAGCGATTACTGTCCATAGAGCCACGAACATGATGTTATCATAACACCACTCACGCACAATCTGAGCACCACATGTTTTCTCGAGCACAGTCGCTGCCGCCAGAACAGCCAGCATCAGTACTAATGTGCCAAAAGACAACCACTTTAATATCTTCATTGAGTTAGATTGATTCGATAAATGTTACCATTGCATCGCGATCGGCCTTGCTTAGTTCGCGGAAGCGCTCAATACTGCGACGCGCATCACTCTTGGCATTGCCATGCCACATGATAGCCTCAATTACGTTGCGAGCACGGCAGTCGTGCAGACGGTCGTCGGCACCAGTGCACTTCCTGCTAAGGCCGCGTCCCCATAGTGGAGTGGTGCGGCACCATCCTGTGCGTATGTCATTAACCATGAACATTCGGTGCTGGATGAAGTCGGAGTATGGCCAAATGGTTTGGTGTGGGTAGCGTGGAAGCATTTCGGCATAGCTTCCCACAAAGAAGTTATTAGGGTCGCGTATCACATCATCGCCTGTTGTCCAACTGGGTCGGTGGCAATAGGCACAACCAATTTCAGAAAACAATTCCTTGCCACGCTGGAAGTCAGGGTCGTTGATGTTTCGTGCAGCAGGAACTGCCAGTCCACGGTGCCAAGCCATGAGATCGATATATTCCTGATCGGTCATCTCCACGTCAAGAGTCTTGCTCATCAAGTAATTATAGATATCGGTCTCCACATTGCCAGTGACATTCTGTTTTGGGAAATACTTGTAGAAGTCGGCTTGCACTTCAGGGTCTTTGCTCGCAACTAAAGCATAGGCAGCCGTCATGTAATGATAACGGCGGTCGCTGCGAGTGACATTGGTAATATTCCAAATTGCGTTGGCTCCAGCGCCGTCTTGCAAGTTGGCACGCGACAAGGCATAAGTGTAACGACGTACGTACTTAGTGCCGTCACCTTGAGTTGTGTTAGTGTAATAATTGAAATCACTACCATTCCAGATGGCAGGATTCAGAGTCACGCCAGCTGCCTGTTCCGACTCATATTGAGCTCTGATATCTTTCTCGTCAATGGCATCAATCAACCCAGTTCCATATAGGCCGATAGTGCTTTCCAATCGAACTCTCAATTGGCTGTAGTCGATGTCTTTGCCTCCCACTTGGAGTGGTACATAGAATGCACTCAGTGGAATTGTGACTTCGGGATAGATGAGGCTATAGGTTTCTCCATCGGGGAAGCTGTTCCCCCACTCGTCGGTGTACTCGCGCCAATCGATGACAATCTTACTCTCGTCAATAGGAGCCTTGAAGGGTTTTTGTGCCTGAGTTTGCGGCATTCCTGTGAGTGACGATAGATAGGTGTCGTTTTCGTCGGTAAGAACTAATAGATAGCCGTTTCCTTGCACTCTTGAGTTGTAACTCCGCTGTCGAGCGCCGTGACCATAGCCAGGATGACAGGTAATGCATGCATCACGCACCCACAATGGTCCCAATCCTCGCATGGGTGTGTTCTCGCTTAGGTCGGTATCGAAAGGGGATTCAAATATTCGTTCACCACGCTTGAACGATGCCAGCAGTCCTTGCTTGTTGATTGCCTCGGTCTCTTGCTCGTAGGCCGATGCGGTGGTGTTACTGGTAGTTCCCAATTTTCCGCCAGTGAAGTAGTAATCGGGCAGTTCGGGCTTCACATCGTCGCCATTGATATAGTTATCATCGTTACATGCTATCAAGGCAAGTGAGGCTAAAGCCCCAATAATAATCCAAAACTTATTCATCTTATTATAATTTTTTTATTAATCAAATTATTAATTAAGAGCTTCGATTGCTGCATCAAGCGCAGCAAGCAGGTTGTTACATGCGTCAACTGCCTTTTGAGTCTCACTCTTGGTCAAGTGGTTGCGGAAAGGAGCTGGCATGCTTGAAACCTCTTTGATGGCATTGTCAATGGCAGTGCGCACGTTGTTGTCGAGCGTGGGACTCATCTTATTTATATAGTTAGCCATAGAATTGCTGTTTACTGTGCCATCGAGGGAGCCATAATAGATGTTGCGCACACTTCGGATGTTGTCGGTAAAGTCGGCAATTGAGTTCCAGCTATACCAAGACTCCACGTCGAGCACATTTTGCGAGTTAACGGGATCCATAATCTTGGTGTTTCCTACCTCATCGCTGATGTCGCTGGCTCCAGTGAGTATCTGTTCCATGGCCGACAGTTGGGTTTTATATAAAGTGTTTCCTGTCTTGCCAGCATCAATCATGTTATCTCCATAGTTGAAAGAAGGTTCAAGCTCATATTCAGCAAGTTGTTGCTGCTTGGCAGTGGTGATGTTTTGAACACAAGCCCAAGAAGCCTCGAGGCGAACAGTTTGATTTGCCAAATCCTGTGCCACAGTGGCGTTATAAATTAGTTCTCGTTCACTGATATCGCTCACATTGCGAGCAGCACCATCTCTGAAAAGCACATATTCCACAGCGTGGAAGCCTAACAGTCCATATCCCAGAGTGGCAAAAGCGTCGGCACTTGCACCATCCTCGTCAAGTGCAGTAATTAGCGCGTCATTGTTGAGGATGTTGTCGAGTTGTGACTTCTGCAGGGGCCACGAGTCGATGTGTGGGTCGATGTTATAGTCGGCGGCCGCCCCGAAAAGGAAAGCCTCGCTCAACTCCCAATACTTACGTGCACTAATCCATTTATCGCAGCACTGCTGAACTAGGCTTTGAGATGGATTCTCTCGTAACTGCCGGCACAGGTCGGCGAGCTCGTTCGACTCGTCGGCAAGTGACTTGTAGGTGGGGACAACAACCGCCTTTACATACTGTGCGATAATTGCAGTCTTCTTACTGTCGAGTTGGTTATTGTCGGGTTCGTTATTATCGCTGCTGCAAGCTGCGAAACTCAGAGTCATGCTTGTTAAAGCGATGAGCATTAGGGCTTTTTTGAATTGTTCAATTGCTTTCATTTGTTTTTTTATTTTTATGTGATTGTAGATTTTAAATATGGAATAGTCCGCTATAGCAAATTCCCAGACTCACTGTGGGTTCGTTGTTATATTGTGATGAAAGGATGCGGTAACTGTATTCGCCCTTGATTGCGATTTGAGGAATAGGGTAGTAGTTTACGCCAAAGGTAACCTTTTGGCGTTGCCACATTTTCTCATCGGTCATCTGCTTGACAGTCTTGAACATAGAGTCATAGTAGTCATAGCGGCCAAAGATATAGAATCGCTGTTGTTTGCTTTGAAGCGAGGCTATCTGCGAGAAAATATCGTAGCCAGCTTCAATACCCATGGCAATAGCTGCTTCGCCTACGTTGGTCTTGGGCGAGGGTGAGTCGGCTCGAGTCGACATATTGGCGATAGAGATTTCTAAAGAGTTACTCAAGTGGCCATAGTCAAAGTTTCCACGTGCAATGATATTGTGGTCGTTATAGAGGAAATCTATGGCACCAATGGCTACTGTGCCGTGTAGACCTTTATACTTGTCAGTGGCATTGAGAGTATTGTTGGCACTATTTCCCAGATAGCCGCTCAAACTAAGTCGCAAACCCTTAATTGATGTGTTGTCGATGCGAACGGCACCGGCGTAGGCTGTTGCCATTTTGAATTCATAGGGGCTTCCTGCTCCATCGTGTATCCAACCCTTGTTGCCAAAACGATCGGCATCAAGCCCTGCAATGAACATTGCCTCATATCGCCAATCACCATATTTTCCCCATAAGCTGATTCCTGTTTCATGCCATGTGCAAGGAATGATAGTGTTTTCACCTTCGGGGCGATAGACTGTAAAAAACTCGGTGGGCATATGGGCATTGTTGGTGGCTCCTACAGGAACCACCATGTGGCCAAGACGTAGATTCAAGGCTGGAGAGAATGTCTTTTGCAGCCAAAACTGCTCCAAAGCTACCTCACCTCCACGCTCTATCTCTTTTTCATATTCTCCAGTCTCTTCTTCTTCAATTTCCACAGCACTCTCGGTACCTCCATGTTCAAATTCTATCTCGGTACCTACCGACCAGCCTTTACCAAAGTCATATCCTAAATACAACACCACATGTGGTAGGTCAAATTGGCCATAGCCCTTGTCGCTTTTGTATAGTTCGGCATTGGTGTATCTCTTGTAGTTGTTACTGTAAAACATACGGCTTGCCACAGCTTCGCCATATCCGCCAATGGTAAGTCGCTTTTTCTTATCCTGTATTTGCTCTGTGTCGGTTTGTCCTGTCTCAAGTAGGTTGTCGGCACTAATATAAGTTGTGCCAATTGTCAGGCACATCAGTAATGAGATAATAGTCTTTTTTGCCATAATTAATATGAATATGTTTTTGTTGGTGCAAAATTACCAAGAGTCAAATACTGGCACAATCACTAAATCAAATGAAAAAACATATCATATTTCACTATTATTAATGATAAAAGAATTATTACATGAAAAGACTTTATGTGATATTTTCAATAGTTATTACAACATTTTATGCATAAAAGGGGTAATGGCTTGAGGAATGAATGTTAATTTGTGGGGAAAATGTTGTGATGTGACAAAAAATGTGTATATTTGGGAAAATTTTTTTAAATTACCATAAAAGCGTATTATTACTAAAACACATAAACATTAAATATAAATAGTATGAAGAAGAAATTATTAATTTTAGCACTATCCGCACTGCCTTTCTTGAGCCAAGCTCAAGGATGGCCCGACAACTATGGCGGCGTAATGATGCAGGCATTCTGGTGGAATTCATTTGGTGATACTCGCTGGGTGAATCTTACCAATCAAGCCGATGAGATTTCTCAGTATTTCGACCTTATCTGGATACCTCAGAGCGGTTGGACCGGCAGCAGCGGTTCGATGGGCTATGACGTGAAGTATTATTTCAATCAGAGAAGTGCCTTTGGCACCGAGACCGAGCTTCGCGAGCTCATCAATACCTATAAGAACAAGGGCACCGGTGTGATTGCCGATGTGGTGGTAAACCACCGTGGCACCCTTACCAATTGGGTGGATTTCCCTGTTGAGACCTATAATGGCGTGACTTACCAGATGACGCCAGCCGACATCACTAAGAACGACGATGGTGGCGCCACACAAACATGGCTCACCCAGCAACAAGCACTTGGCAATATTCCTGCCAGTGTTACGTTGAGTACCAACAACGACGAGGGTGAAGACTGGGGCGGAATGCGTGACCTCGACCACAAGAGCGAGAATGTGCGCAACGTCATCAAAGCCTATGTGAACTACCTTGCTAATGACTTGGGTTACACTGGTTTCCGCTATGATATGACTCGTGGCTTCTGGGCAAATCGTGTTGCCGAATATAATGCCACAGCCGGCGTGCAGTTCTCGGTAGGTGAGAACTGGAGCAGCCAGAATGAAATCCAGAGTTGGATTGACAACTGCAAATGGAATGGCGTGAATATGAGTGCCTCGTTTGACTTCCCCTTCCGCTACACCGTGCGTGACGTGGTGCGTGGTAACAACGATGCAGGTACAAAAAAGACTTGGAAAGACCTTACCATAGGCGGTCTGATGTCGACAACCAACTTCAAGCGCTATGCAGTGACCTTCGTTGAGAATCACGATACCCAGTATCGCGATGCCAACAACCAGAACGACCCAATTCGTGCCGACACGTTGGCGGCTAATGCCTACATGCTCACTATGCCTGGCACTCCTTGCGTGTTCCTGGCTCATTGGAAAGAATACAAGCAGGAAATAAAGAACATGATTGATGTCCGCAAAACTGTGGGCATTACCAACACCAGCACAGCTCAGAAGTACCCACTCTCGAAGAGCTATGAGATGTCGGGTTTCAAATCTACTGGACCTAACGGTAAGTCGATGTACTGCATTGTAGGTAAGAACAAATACCTTAAGGACAATGTGATTAATCAGTACTACTCAACAATCATGAGCGAGGGAGTAGAGGTTACTAGAGGCTGGGGCTATCGCCTGTATATGTCAAAGAACTGCGAGACCGCATGGTGCGACAAGGCTTCGGGAAAATACAAGAACGCATTCACTGCAAAACTCACTGCTGTTTCGGCCACAAGCGGGGCAAAACTCGTCTACACTCTCGACGGTTCAACTCCTACAGCCAGCAGCACTCAAGTTGAAAGTGGTGCCACAATCAACATCACCCAGCCTTGCACGCTCAAGGTGGGCTTGCTCAAAGGTAGCGCAGTGAGTGGCGTGGTTACCCGCAACTATGACTTTGCGGGTCAGGGCGCTCCACACACTATCAACGTATATGTGAATGCCGATGATGCAGGTTGGAATCTTGTGCGCTACTACACTTGGGACCAGGACGACCAGCAGCACAACGGCAACTGGCCTGGTGAGGTCATTAAGCAGAAAGTGTCGGTAGGAGGCAAGATTTGGTATGTGCAGCAATATGAGCTTGCTAATGACGACTGCTTTATGAACTTCGTGTTCAACACAGGTACTAGCGGTTCACCACAAACTGTTGATGTGAGATATGCTACTACCGACAAGTTCTTCCTCATCAAGAGCAATTTAGACCCCGACGAGGGCAAGAATATGGTTGTTGACGCCACCGAGGACTATGCAGGCCTGCCCGTAGAACCCGCAGCTGTTCCTGGCGATGTTAACGGCGATGGCAACGTGACTGCTGCCGATGTTACCGCTCTCTATGACGTGTTGCTCAATAATGACTATACCAACGTAGTCAATGGTGACCAAACCGGTGACGGTATAATCACTGCAGCCGATATTACAGCAGTTTATAGTGTTTTATTAGGAGGTGATTAAGATGCTAAAGAAAATATTAATTATGGGGACTATATTTCTTAGTCCCCTTTTTTCAAAAGCCAACGTCTATGACGTGAACGGTGATGGTGCTGTGACAGCAGCCGATGTGACAGCACTCTATGATGTGATGCTTAACAATGACTACACCAACGCTATTTATCCCGACATTAATGGTGATGGAGTTGTGACAGCAGCCGATGTGACATCAGTCTATGAAGTGCTGCTCAATGGATACCCTGTACCTGAGCGATTGGTGGGTGGCGACATTTCGATGATTACGAAATATGAGCAGAACGGAGCCATCTATAAGGACCGCAACGGCAACACAATTAGCAATATCTTGCCTTACTTTGGTGAGCAGGGCTGGAATGCGATGCGCGTGCGCCTATTTGTGAATCCCGAGAATGCTAGTTCCACTGACAAGGAAGAGGGCGTAATTCAAGACCTGCCCTATGTGAAGGCGCTGGGCAAGCGTATCAAGGATGCCGGTTATGCTCTGGTGCTTGATTTGCACTATAGCGATAGCTGGGCCGATCCTGGCAAGCAGACTGTGCCTGCCGCGTGGAGTGGCGCCAGTGTGGCCGACCTTCAAGACAGCGTTTATAATTATACCAAGCGCGTGATGCAGGAGATGATAGCGGCTGGCGCTCGCCCCGACTTCATCCAGTTGGGCAACGAGATTACTGGTGGCATGCTGTGGCCCACAGGTCAAGTTTATCCCACCGGTGGTGCTCCAGATGGCGGCTCATGGGAGAACTTTGCTGCCTATCAGCACAGCGCATCGACTGCAGTACGTGAGACTAGTCCCGAAACTAAAATCATCCTTCATGTGGAGATGCACAACATAAACCAACCGGGTGGCTTCTTTGGCAACTGCGAGAGCTATGGTGTGGACTATGACGTGATGGGCTTGAGCTACTACAGTGCTTATCATGGCACTTTTGCTAATCTCAACGCCGTGCTCAACAAAATGGAAGCGGCATCTTCTAAACCCATCATGATTATGGAGTGTGGATACGGATATGCATGGGCGTTGCCGGGAACTAATTATGATTTAACAGCCAATTATCCCTATAGCAACGAAGGCCAGAAGAACTTTACTGTAGCTATGATTGCTGCGCTGAAGCAGCACAGTCGCGTTAAGGGCCTGTTCTGGTGGTGGCCTGAAGCTAATGAGTTCAACATTCCATGGTCAAATCATGTGACTGGCTCATGGTGGAATGGAAGCCTCTTCAACAACAACAACGGTATCGCTCAAGATGCGCTCTATGAGATGAAACAGTTCATTGAGTGATTCTAGAAAACCTAGAAATTCTAGAACATCTAGATTTTCTAGAAGATAGAAAAAAATTATGGCTTTTCTCAATTGCGAGAAAAGCCATAATTAATATTAGGAATTAACTACTTAGTTCACTACTTGTGAGAACTTAGCACGGAAGTCACCCTCGTAGGTGATGTAGAGCTGGATGAAGTAGTATGCATCAACATCAAGCATGAGGTTTCCACCATCATAGCTCAGGTTGTTGATGTCGCCACCCCAGTTGATAGCCCAGTCCTCATTAGCACGGAACTTGAACTCAGTGCCGGCGGGAATATCGCAATAGCCTTCCCAAGCACCAGTAGCGGGGTTGTACTCAAGTGAAGCATAGTCGCTTGCCCAGCCGTTGAAGCCACCAATAACACCAATTGTGGTGATAGGAGTGAGCTCGTAGGTCATGTCGGCGAGGTTAGCCTCTACCATGTAGAATCCAGCTGGAGCATTAAGGTTACCACCTTGAGCTACAAGAGATCCACTATAATCATCAAAAGCGTCATCAAGACCCCAGTCGGGAGCATCCCAAGAGTTTTCATGACTGCGGAACTTGAAGTCACCATTGAGGTACATGAAGCCGAAGTAGTCACCATCGTTGTTGCGAGCTTCCTTCCAGCCCTTGTTCTTAAGGCCGGCAGCAGGAGAGCCCCATCCGTTGGCGTTACCAGCTTGCCAAATCATGTCGGCGTAAGCCAGACCCTCAACGTCGTAGGTCATGTCGTTAGTGTTAACGGTGATGATGTACTGAGTGTAGTCAGGATCCTCATCGAGCCAAATTTCGTAGGCGTTGGCGCCTTGTGCAAGGTCGCCACCGAAGATGAAACCGTCGGTCTCCTCTTTGCTACCCAGTTTACCTTCCTCAAAGTTGTTGAGGTGAGTGAAAGGTACGAAATAGAAGCGCATCTCGCCAGCAGGAACAGTGATTGTGTATACACCATCACTAACAAACTCCATGGCAACTCTCTCGTCACCACCAACAATATACATACCAGCAGCCATCTTAACATTATCCTCAATGTTGCTGATGAAGCGGAATGCTTGACCGTTATTGCTGAGCACGGTTACCACATTGATGGGTACGGTGTAAGAGCCTTCGGGGCCATAAAGACCCTCGAGAGCATCGCGCAACTCAGTTGTCTTGGCGCGACCTTGCGCGTCAACACTAACAGTGCGGCTGTCGCTCTTGTCGGCGTTGTAGAGAGTAACATCGTTGGTAGCTATAGTACCCTCTTCAGCATTATAGGTGGGCGTGAACAGCAACACACTATCGGCAGTGATAGTTGTGAAGTCGATGGCACCGGCAGCAGCCACTGCAGCATTTGCACTTGCAGGGTTCTCGCTGTTGCTCTGTGGGTCGGCCCAATCCTTAAAGTCCTCGGTACAGCTTGCCATGAGCAAACCAATACCTAAAATATAAAATAACTTTTTCATGTTGTGTTAATTTCTTCTTTTAAGATTGACTCAGGACCTGGAGCGGAGCGTGTCCGCTCCAAGCCGTCATCAATATTATTGGTTTATAAATTACTCAGTGGCTTGAAAATAGTACAGGCCGAGACAGTCATTGAAGTAAACACGATAAGCGCCAGCCTTCACTGGAATGTTTGGACCACCATTTGTACCATAACCAAGTGGGAACGCGGTAGCACCCCAGTTCACATCCCAAGAGCCGTTGGCAAACTTGAGCTCTGCGTTGCTCTCGTAAACGGCATCGAGATACCAGTCATGAGTCTGGGTGTTTTCACGCTTGCCCATAGCTGTCATAGGAGTAGAGCCAGCATCCCATCCCTGATAGTCACCAGGCATAGTGATGGTTGTGTACTCAGTGCTAGCGCCAGTCCATCTCATGATGGTAACCTTGCTAGTGGCAGTGTTCATCTCGATGTAGTAGAAGCCGTCCTCGGGGATACCAATGTTGTGGTTGTCGCCATCCTCATCGGTAACAGCAGCTTCGTTGCTGTCGATGTTGGTGAAGTTCATTTGGTCATCCCATTTACCTGGAATCTTGACAAACTTGAACTGGCCATCCTTGGGGAAGAAACCTGCATAAACGAGCACGGTGTTGCCGTTGGCGTCAACGTCGGCATCGGGCATAGGCAGCAATGGAATGAGGCCAGTACCTATTGAGCCACTACCATTGTCCCAATCGTTGCTACCGATGCAGTTACCTACCATGTACCACAGTACTGGATCGGCAGGCTTGAGCTCGATGTAGTAAGGCGAAACAAGGAATTTCACTACGTTAGAAACAACCTCGCGAGCGCCAGGAGTGTTGGCTTTAACGCGAGCATATACTTCCTGTTGCTCAGGAACTTCGCTCTCGTCGGCATAGTTGCAAATCACAACAAGAGCCTTGGCCAAATCGGCAGCGCTGACTTTAGCTTCACAAGAGCTAAAGATGTTCTCAAAAGCGTAGTAGTCGCACTGAGTCTCGCCGCTTTCGTCAGCCACCTCAGCAGTGTAAGGAGTGTTCCACTCATTGGTAGCCGAAACCTCAACAGTATATTCGGCTGCTACAGGGAAGCCTCCGTAGTTGGGCTGCGACCAAGTGAGGTTCACTGTCTCAGAGTTTGCCAAGTCAATAGCTTGATTGGCATAGGCAGGAGTGTTCAGCACAAACGAATCGGGTTGCTGAAGCACTGGATTAGAGTCGCGGTCATCGCTACAAGCGGTGAACATGAAAGCAACCGCCATGAGCAATAATGCTGACTTGAATATCTTATTCATAATAATCTCTTGTTTATAATGTTAAAGTGTTAAGCTATCATTATTTGTAACCCTCGTTCTGCTTGAGGTTGGGGTTAGCAATCAAGTCATCAGATGGGATAGCAAATACGTTGCGGTAAGCCTCGAAGTTGCGGCCTGCGTAGGCGCCACCCTTCCATTGCCACCTGTAGCTAGCGTTGCCACCAAACTGGCCAAAGCGGATCAGGTCGACACGACGACGTCCCTCAAAGTAGAACTCACGGCTCCACTCGTCGAGAATGTCGTTAAGAGAGTAAGATGCTTTTTCAGTAGCATGAGCACGAGCACGAATAGCGTTGAGTGCAGCAACAGCATCGGCAGGAGCTGCACCACTGCCAGCAAGGCGAGTAGCAGCCTCGGCATAGGTCAAGTAAGCCTCGGCAGCACGCATGTATATAAGTTGAGAATCAGCAAATGTGATGTCAGTACCCTTAGAACCATCGCACTTGAAGTTAGTGAACTTAGCAACAGCATAGCCATACTTGAAGTCACTCTCGTTCTCCACATTGAGGTGGCGTCCTTCGGTCTCAAAGAGAGCGCGGTCGTCGCCAGCAGCCTCAACTACGTCGTAGGCATGACCTTCGGGAGCCTCGATGTCGCTGAAGAACTTCTGAATCAACTCAGGACGGCAACGGTTACCACCCCAAGTATTGTTGTTGTAGAGACCGTTAACCTCGCTGTCATCATAAGGATAAGGGTGCATGTCACCGTCGAAGGTAGAGCAAATCAGGAAGTTTGATCCACCCCAAGAAGTTGTGCGAGTACCCATTTGGATTACTGGGAATACAGCCTCAACCATAGCTCCATTAGTGCCATTGTCACCCATGAAGAGCATTTGGTAAGCAGTGAAGTGACGCTCAACACCGTCAACGCCTGTTCCTTCATAGTCGCCAGTGAAGAGCTTGTAGTTAGAATCCATCACCTTCTTGGCATAGTCGCGAGCCTCGGCCCAGCGAGCAGTGCCAGTGTAAACCTGCGAGTTGAGATAGAGGCGTGCAAGGAGCATCCAAGCAGCAGCCTTGTCAACACGGCCGAAGCCCTGCTGGCCATAGTTCTTGGGCATTGGGTCGCTGAGTACTTGATTGCTAGAAGTCTCGCCAGTGATAGCCTTGAGCTCGCTCTCGATAAATTCACACACCTGTGCACGAGTGTACTGCTCGGGGTTGTCGCCCGAAATCTTGGTGGTGAAAGGAATGTTTCCGAAAGCATCGGTGAGCAAGTAGAACTGGAATGCGCGCAAGAAACGAATCTCAGCACTCATAGTAGCATCATAATCGTTAAACACCTCAAGATATTGGTTGCAGAAGGTGATACCGATACACAGTCCGTAGTAGTAACCACGCAACATTGGGTGGCTAGCGTCGTAGCTGTTGTGGCAGAAAGAAGCGATACCTTCATCACCCCAACCGCAGATAGCCTCGTCACTGGTCAGCTCATTAGAGTTCCACATCTGGCGGAACTTGTGCTGGAAACCACCGTCGAGACCGTCAACGTCGACGTTGTCGTCGCCACCGTTGTTACCCGAAGTGGCGAAAACCGAATAGCACTTGTTGAACAGCTGCTCGGGAGTAACATCGTTTTGCAGTGATGGGTCGATGGGCTCAACGTCAAGATCCTTGATACAGGAGTTGAAACCAAGGCACATCACGATAGCTACAGCTGCACTAAGTATATATTTGAAAAACTTATTCATAGTTTCTTTATATTTAATAAATGTGTCACACTAAAATTAGAAGTTCAGGCTCAAACCAAGGATGAACGAGATTGGGCGTGGGAAGATGTCGCCACCAATACCGCCGAAGATCTCTGGATCGATGCCGTCATACTTGGTGATGCAGAATACGTTAGAAACTGTACCATAGACACGTCCGTTGAGGCCGTGGTAGCCATGCTCTCTCTTGAAGAGATCATTGAAGCTGTAACCAAGAGTGATGTTGTCACACTTGAGGAACGAAGCATTCTGTACCCAGTAGTCGGTGAAGATGGTCTCGTTGTCATAAGTCTTCCAACCCATGTTAACCGACTCAACTGGACGGTTGTTCAGATAGAAGCCAGAAACTTCCTCAAAGATAGCAGCGTTGCTCACGTTGTGATAGCCTTGCATCACGTTGTTGAACAAGTAGTTGCCAAGGCTAGCACGCAGGCTGAAACCGAAGTCCCAGTTCTTCCACTCGAGCTTAGAAGCAAAGCCCATAGTAACAGGAGCCCAAGGACTCTTGTAGAGATACTTGTCGGCCTCGCTAATTACGCCGTCGGCGTTACGGTCAACAACCTGACCCTCGATGGGCTTGCCATCCTGGTCATAAACCTGCTGATAAACATAGAACGAGTGAGATGGATGATCAACGAAGTGGGCCTGAACATTACCGTTGATACCAATGCTACCAGTCGAAACGAAGTAGGATGGGTCATTGCTGATAAGCTCAGTAACCTTGTTGCTGTTGTAAGTCAAGTTGTAATCGAGAGTCCAAATCAGGTCGTCGGTAGAAATGGCCTTCCAGTTAACCGAGAACTCGATACCAGTGTTGCGCAGCGAACCAATGTTCTTGTAGAACGCGTTGCGGAAGTTGGTCATTGCCGAGAAGGTTGCCCAGTTCAACAGGTCGGTGGTCTTGCGGTAGTACCAGTCGATGCTACCAGTCAAGCGGTTGTTCATAACACCCCAGTCAAGACCAACGTTGGTGGTGGTAGTGGTCTCCCACTTCAGCTCTGGGTTGTAAACGTTAGGCTTAGCCTTAGAGCCGTCGCCAGATACGTCGTAGAACGAACCCATGCTACCGTTGCTCAGCACGTAGTTGGCAAAGTAGTTGTAGTCGCCAATGCCTTCCTGCTGACCAGTCTTACCCCAACCGAGGCGGAGCTTCATGGTGCTGAAAGGACCGTCCTTCATGAATGCTTCCTCAGCAATGTTCCAGGCAAGAGCTGCCGATGGGAACAATGCCCAGTGATCACGGAAGCGTGACGAACCATCGTAACGCACGGTGAAGGTCAAGTAGTAGCGGCTGTCGTAGATATAATTCATACGACCGAAGAATGATACCAGATAGTTCTCGGTGCGATAACCGAGACCGTTGTTTTGGCGGTAGATGCTTTCGCCACGTAACAAGCCGGCCTTTGGCTCACCCCATGTGTAAACACATGCAGGAATCCACATGCCAGGGCCAAATACTGTTACATCCGATGGGCCAAAGATGAGAGCCGAGTTGGTTGGGTAAGTTCCCCAAGACTCGTTGTACTCTTTGCGCCAGTTGTGCTGCCACTCATAACCAGCCATGATGTCGAAGTGGTGCTTGTCGTTGAAGTCCTTGAAGTATTGTGCATAGGCACTCAACTGCAAGTTCTCTTTTGACTGGGTGTAGTAGCTGTTGTTGCCCCAGTAGTTGCTGGTGTTGCTGATGTTGGCGCTGATGTTGTGACCCTCACCATGAGTGAAGTCACCACCCAGAGTCAAGTGGAGGCGCAAGTCCTCAAAACCGTGAATCTTATAGTCGATGTCGGCACTACCAATGAACGAGCGGGTCTTACCGGTGTTGTCATGGTTGTCGAGCATTGCCACGGGGTTGTAAGGAGCGTTGGTGTTCTTGGTGTAGGGCCATGCTGGATCAGCATTGTTAACCTGCATCCAGTCGAAGTAGCCACCTACGCCAGCATACTTAGGATCATCGCTGTAGATAGGCTGAGTGGGGTCCATGCGAACTGCATTACCCACAGCGCCAGTGTCGGCGAAACGAGACTTGGTCCAAGCAAGCTTACCATTGAGGTTCATGGTCAAGTGGTCGTCAAAGAGCGATGGGCTCAGGTTAACGGCGATAGTGTAGCGCTTGTAGTCCGAAGTCTTGAGGATACCTTGCTGGTCGGTGAAACCAAGCGAGAGGCGATAGGGGAGAATGTGACCAACCGAGCCTGCAACAGTTACGTTGTGGTCGTGGCTGATTGCAGTGCGGTAAATCTCGTTCTGCCAGTCGGTGTTGGCGTTGCCAAGCAGACTATTCACAAAACCTTGATTTTCAATACCATCAACCCATTCCCAACCTTCTGGAAGTGCAATGTCCGAAACTTTTGCATTAACAATCTGTCCGTTTTGAAGAGTGTTAAGGCTGCGGAGCATTTCAATTTTTCCATCAGGATTTTTTGCATTGCGCCAAGCATATCCCATTACATTGGGTTTGCGAGTATCGTTCTCAAATGCGTTAGCAACAAAATTGCGATACTCATCACCATTCATAACCTTGATGGTTTTCTTTTTCTTGCTGAATGTGATGTTGCCATTATAGCTCACTTGAGGAACGTCCTGACCACGACGGCCTTTCTTGGTGGTGATGATGATAACACCGTTAGAACCACGCGAACCGTAGATAGCGGTTGCCGAAGCATCTTTCAGCACGTTGAAGCTCTCGATATCCTGTGGGTTAACGAGAGACAAGGGGTTAGAAACACCACTAATGCCATTGTTATCCATGGCGATACCATCGATAACGATGAGTGGGTTGTTACTTGCATTAAGTGACGAACCACCACGAATGCGGATTGTAGCGCTACCGCCTGGGGCACCGTCACCACTGGTAACGCTCACACCGGCAACTTTACCGTTGAGCATGTCCTGAGCACTTACTACAACACCTTTGTTCTTGGCGTCGGGGCGTAAGGCGGTTACACTACCAGTGAGGTCGCTCTTCTTAACAGCGCCATAACCGATCACAACGACCTCTTTAAGAACCTCTGAATCATCAAGAAGTTCAATAACGAGATTGGGAGCGGCAGTAACGATCTGTGTCTGAAGACCGATAGAAGAAACTTGGAGCTGGGCTCCTGCTGGTGCTGTGATAGTGAAGTTACCATCAAAGTCGGTAGCCACAGTGTTGGTGGTACCCACAACGGTAACCGTTGCACCGATAACAGGTTCGCCAGTAGCATCCTTAACATGTCCCTGCACAGTAATCTGTGCGTAGGCTCCGATTGACAGGAATAATCCCATCATCAGCGCAAGAATCCTTTGGGGAATTCTAATGTTTACCTGCTTCATCTTGTTTTTAGTTAAATTGTTATTAAGTTAAAATAAAAGAAAATATTTTTGTTTTAATATGGTTCTTTTATGGTACTTTGCGTATGGCGCAAAATTTGCAACTACAAAAGTAATTATAATATATAAAAATAAAGGGTTTTTAGCCTTTAATTATGTGTTAAATGATGCGCAAACGTTTGCATTAAGATATTTTAAGAAATAAAAGTTATAGTGATTTTAATAATTGTTGTAATTTTGAAAACTCAAAGCAAAATAACTAAAACTACCAAACTTGCAATTAGTTGTGCTTTGCTGTAAAAAGCTTACCTTTAACAAGTTCCGAAGATGAACGAGAAACAACCATTAACAATGAAAGACATTGCTGCACAGCTCGGAGTGAGTGTGGCGACAGTGTCACGTGCCTTGAAAAACAGTCCAAATATCAGTAAGAAACGTCGTGAAATGATACAGCAGTATGCTCGTGAGCATGACTATTATCCCAATGTGATAGCCGAGCAGCTGCGCCACAGCCGTCAGAAACCCTCGCAAATCATAGGTGTGATACTGCCCGAGATAGTGCATTTTTATTTCGCATCTATTTTGAGCGGCATCGAGGAGAAAGCCAGGACACGTGGCTACCGCATCATGGTTGCGCAAAGCCGTGAGAGCTATGAGCGTGAGGTGGATATTTGCGAGTCGTTCAGGAAGAATAAAGTGTGTGGAATCATTGTTTCCCAAGCCAAAGACACTGAACAGTATGACCACTTTATCAAGCTGGTTAGCAGTGGTATACCATTGGTTTTCTATGACCGCATTTGCCCAGCACTTAATGCCAGTCGCGTGGTGGTCGACGACTATCAAGCAGCTTATAAGGCAGTGAGCCACTTGATTGAAACTGGCTGCAAGCGAGTGGCATTCTATGTGTCGAACCTAAACATGGAAATTTCCAAGAACCGACTCAATGGATATAAGGACGCATTGTATCATCATGGGCTCAAACCCGATGAGGCTCTCATCAAGCAGTGCGACAATCCTGCGGCTGCCGAGAAGCTCACTCCCACCATGCTCAAGATGAAAGACCGTCCCGATGGCTTTTTCGCTATCAACGATGAAACGGCTATTGCGGTGATGTATGCTGCCAAGAAGATGGGACTCAGGGTTCCAGAGGATGTGGCGGTGTGTGGATTTACCGATAGCGACCGAGCAGTCTCTTGTGACCCTATGCTCACCACGGTTCATCAGAATGGTGCTGAGGTGGGAGCTCAGGCCACCGATGTCCTCATCGACATGGTTGAAGGCAAGCTTCCCATGGACCGCGCCGAGAAACGCATGGTGCGCACCCGCCTGGTTGTTCGCGGCACAACGAGATAGGATTTTTCAGTTATCAGTTTTGAATTAGTGTTTTACTAAATAAGAGTGACCTTAAAGTTTGAGCTTTAAGGTCACTAATCTTTAATCTCTAATCCCTAATCATTCCTCGTCTTCGTACCAAGTGCTGTACATGAGGTAGTTGCGGGCGATTTTTACGTTGATTTCCTTGGCTTGAGCTGGGTCGACCATTTTCTTGAACTTGGCGGGTGAGCCTGCCCATAGTTCGTGAGGGCCAACTTTTGTGCCTTTGAGCACTACGCTGCCAGCAGCGATAATCGCACCTTCGCCAATCTCGGCGTCATCGAGCACCACGCTGCCCATGCCAATGAGCGCCATGTCGTGAATCTTGGCGCCATGGATGGTCACGTTGTGGCCTATCGACACGTCGTCGCCAATCTCGATGGTGGATTTTTGATAAAGTGTGTGCAGCACGCTGCCGTCTTGCACGTTAACTCGATTGCCCAAGGTGATGGTGTTGACGTCGCCACGCAGCACAGCGCCAAACCAGATGCTGCACTCGTCGCCAATGGTAACGTCACCAACTACTACTGCGTTGTCTGCAAGGAATGTGTCCTTGCCAATTTTTGGGGTGAATCCCCTTACATTTCTTATTATTGCCATTTATTTCGTTTATCGTTTATCGTTTATCGTTTATTGAAGACAAAGGTGAGATTGTGGCACAGCAACCATTTATAAGGTATTATGCTTTCTTGTCCTCTTTTGTCCTTTTGCCTTCTTGTTTTCTTGTTTTCTTGTTTCCTTGTTTCCTTGTCCTCTATTTAGATCTCTTTGCATTTTTCTTGGAGCCATGCTGCTTCTTGTTCATTTAGGTAGGGGAGGAGGCGCACGAGAACCATCTGGTGGTAGTCGTTGATTTGCTTAATTTCCTCGGGGGTGAGCATCGTGGTGTCGATGAGACGGGTGTCGTAGGGGAATAGTGTCAAAGTCTCAAACTCGAGGAAGTTGCCAAAGTTCTCGGTCTTTGGTCCTTCTACCACAAGGAGGATGTTCTCGGTGCGGATGCCGTACTCGCCTGTCTTGTAAAGGCCAGGCTCATTGCTGGTTACCATGCCAGGTGCGAGAGCCACGGGATTTAAGCGTCCGTTGATGCTATGAGGGCCTTCATGGCAGCCCAAGAAATGACCCATACCGTGACCAGTGCCGTGGCCGTAGGTCATCGCTTCTTGCCAAAGTGGCATGCGTGCAAACGCGTCGAGCTGAACGCCTGTGGTGCCAACCGGGAATTTGGCGCGGCTAAGTGCAAGGTGACCCTTGAGAACGAGGGTGAAATCGTGTTTCTCCTGAGCAGTAGGGTTGCCTAGAGTGACTGTGCGGGTTATGTCGGTAGTGCCGTCAAGATACTGAGCTCCACTATCGACGAGCAGCAAGCCCTCGCCTTGCAGAGTGCTTGCGTTCTCGACATTGGCTGTGTAGTGAACGATGGCTCCGTGCTCGCGGTAGCCGCAAATCATCTCGAAGCTGTCGCCACGGTAGAGGTCGCTCTTGCCGCGCTCCATCTTGCCGCGTTCCCACACATCAACCTCGTTGATGGTGCCACTGGCTGCGTTTTGTTCAATCCACATGAACAAGCGAACCAATGCCGCTCCGTCGCGCTCCATAGCATTGCGGAATCCCTCAATCTGTACCTCATTCTTTATGGCCTTGAGTGGCTCTACGGGTGAGGCACCATACACTTTGTCGCACTCGAGAGCCTGTCCAAGGGTATCGCTAACTTTGTTGGGGTCGAGCATAATGGTATTGTTAACATTGCGCTTGCTCAGGAATTTCTCTACTTCGCCATATTCCTTAATGCGCACGTTGTAATTGCCTAAGTGATTGCGAACCTCCTTGCTCAACTCGTCGTCGGTAAAGATTACGCGGTCTTTGTCACTCATATAGAAGAATGCTATTGCCACTGGAGTGAAGTCCACGTCACTGCTGCGCAAGTTCAACAGCCAAGCAATTTCGTCAAGAGATGTGATGAGGATGCTGTCGGCACCGTTGTTCTCAACTATCTCCATCGTGCGGGTAAGCTTGCTTTCCACATCCTCGCCGGCATATTCCACATCATGGACAAACGCCTCGTTGGTGGGTGGCAATGGTCGGCCTTCCCAAATGTTGTCGGCAGGGTAGAAGTCTGTAGCAAACAGGAATCCATTCTCACCACAGATCATTTCCAGACGGTTGGCTTCCATCAATGAAAATAAACGGCCGTCGACGGCGAGAGTGTCATCCTCGTGGAGCTGGTTGCTGAGCCAGCGCATGATAAGCTCAAGCTCTCCACGATATTCCACGTGTTGCAACTCAAAGTCGCTGCCTTCCAGCTCAATCTCGGCTTGTAAGAAATAGCGAGAATCGGTCCACAGGCTTGCCTTGTCGAGGGTCACAACTGCTGTGCCGTTGCTGCCAGTGAACCCCGATACCCAGTCGCGGAATTTCCAATAGTCGCTCACATATTCACTCTGATGAGGGTCGGTGCCAGGAATGATAACGGCTTCCACACCCTTGTTGCGCATATACTCGCGCAATAGTTCAAGATTGTTATTCATTGTGTATTTTGTTAATGCTGTATTATTGACTTGCAAAGTTAGTGAAAAGTTTTTAGTTATCGTTTTTTAGTAGTTAGTTTTTTGATGAATTCTATTTTTACAAAGGTGGAATAAAACAATTGCACCCGTCACTTGAGTGGCAGGTGCAATTAATGGTTGGATGTTTTTGTTAAGCATTACTGTTCGGGTACCATTGTAACCTCGATGCAGTTACCATTGTTGAGCAGTTGCTTTGCAAAGTTGCATATTTGATCTTTGGTGACCTTGTTGACAATTTTTTTGTAATTAGAGATGTAGTCGATGTTGTGGTCAATATAGTAGCTGATAACGCTAGTCCAGTAGTCGTTGTCTTTTAAGCCAGTTTCATAGTCTTTCACGAGCTTTTCCTTGGTTTTAACCAAGATGTCATCTGAGAAATTGCCGTTTGCAATATCTTTTAGCGCTTCACGCATGATGCCAAGAACAACATCTTTCTTCTCGGGATTGTAATTACAACTTACTCCAGCTTGTGTGATCACTTTGTTTCCTGAGAAAGAAATTGAAGCGCTTCCGCTTGGAGAGTAAGCAGCTCCCTCGTCTTCACGCACCTTCTCGAGCAGCATCGTGCGAAGCACTGCTTGTGTGAACTCGGCAATGATATCGTTCTCGATAGTATAGGGAATCGCATCGGTGTGCCAAATGATTCTTGAAGTCACTTGCGGAGTTTGCATCTTGCGGCTAAACTCGTTGAGGATTTTACCCTTTGCGTATTGTGGAATGTCACCGAATTCTTCTTTCTTGCCCTTTTGAGAAGGCAGCGATGCTATGTATTGCTCAATTAGTGGTTTGATGGTTGCCTCGTCGAAGCTTCCCACGAAGTAGAACGTGAAGTCGGCAGCATTAGCCACGCGTTCTTTTGCGATTTGAATAACGCGGTCAATATCAATGTCCTTGATTAACTCAGAATTAACTGAACGGCAGCGTGGGTCGTGATTATATAATGTGTTGGTCAAGCTATCAGAGAATACCATTTGTGGCATAGCGTCTTTGTTCTTTAAGAAAGTCTCAAGCTTTGAGAGTTCGCTCTTCACGGCTTTCTCATCTTTGTTGATAGCAGTGAAGTAGAGATAATTGAGTTGGAACAAGGTCTCTAGGTCCTTCTTGTTAGATGTGCCATAGAATGATTCATAATCTCTTGAAAGAGAAGGGGTAACTGATGCATTCTTGCCAGCGAGAGCTTTCTTGAGCTCGGAGTTGGTGAAGTTTCCAAGTCCACAATTGCCAATGACGCTTGAGAACATAGTGTAGTTGATCCAGTCTTTCTCTCCATAGAGCGAGCTGCCGCCGTGCGACTCGGCATAGTATTGAATGTCATCATCCTTAAAAGTGGTGGGTTTGATAAAGACATTGGCACCGTTGCTCAAAGTGTACTGGGTGTAACCGAGCTTTTCGTTCTTGGTCTCCTTCACAATCTTTCCGGCTTTTGGCATAGTTGTGATGAGCGGTTCTTGTTTCACATTGTCGACATAGGCTTCGAGTTTCTCGCTACGGGCCTCGTTGATTGCAGTCAAGAGGTCTTGAGCAGTTGGTAGTTCAACATTCTCGGGACAGAAGTTCATGATTACCAAGTTGGAATTATCTTGGGGTACAAGTTGAACAAAAGCTTGGTTAATGAGTTCAAGAGGGATTTGTGGCGCAATCATCTTCATCGTTTGGTAGGTCCACTCGATTGACGGATAAGGATATTGCGACAAGAAGTGAGAGCAATATTGGCGGCCAAAGGTGTTGTTGTTGACTTGGTTGCGATTGTTATATCTAGTTTCCAGGCTGCTATTGTATTCATCTTGAGCTCTAGCATACTCGGTTTCGGTAAATCCATGCTGAGCGGCCCTAAGAACCTCCTCGGTAACTATCTTGATTGCTTGGGGAGTCTGTCCTTCTTTTGGCATTATTGTGATGCTGAAAGCATCCTTGGTCTTTGAAAAGAGATAGGTGCCATCATTGACAAAAGCAAAAATGTAGGGGCAGTCGGGCTCTTTTGATTTCTCTTCAAGTCGCTTATAGAGCATGTTGAATGCCATACTATTGGCATAGTTTTGCATAGTATACATTATAGTGCTCTTCATTTGATTGGGTATGGGCTCATGCTTGAACATCACTTGAATAGAGTTTGTCATCTGTTCCTTGTCCTTGTCGATGACAATGATGGGCTCTTCATTGTCGGGCACAGGCTCGTCAACTACCTTTGCGGCATCGGGTGCAGGAGCGGGGATAGAGTTGAACAACTCCTTTATTTTGGCCTCGGTGCGGTCAATATCGATGTCTCCAACAACTATAATAGCTTGATTGTCGGGACGATACCACTTGTGGTAGTAATCGCGCAGTTCGTTGTACTTGAAGTTGTCGACCACGCTCATCAAGCCGATGGGCATGCGCTTGCCATACTTGGAGCCAGGATAAAGAGTCTCGAGGTTGCGCTCGAGCAAGCGTTGCTGTGCGCTTGAGCGCACACGCCATTCCTCGTGAATCACGCCACGTTCCTTGTCGATTTCTTTGTCTTCGAGCAGCAGGCCGTTGCTCCAGTCCTTGAGGATGAGCAGGCACGAGTCGATAGCGCTCACGCGTGTGCTGGGCACGTCATTGATGTTGTAAACCGTTTGATCAACACTTGTATAGGCGTTCAAGTCACGTCCAAATTCAACACCTATCGAACGGGTGTAGTCAATCACACCATTGCCGGGATAGTGCTCCGAGCCATTGAAAGCCATGTGCTCGAGGAAGTGAGCGAGGCCACGCTGGTTCTCTTCTTCCTGTAGCGAGCCCACACGTTGTGCTATGTAGAAGTTCACGCGGTGCTCAGGCCAGTTGTTCTGCTTGATGTAGTAAGTTAATCCGTTGGACAGCTTGCCAGTGCGCACACTGGGGTCATTCTCGACATTTGGCGATAGCTGTGCCATTGAGCCCAATGCAATGAGCATGAAGGCCGATAGTAAGAGATTCCTTAGTTTCATGTTTTAAATACGTTGGAATTGTTATTATTAGAGTTGTTTTTAGATTGCAATTAATGGTTTGGCAAATTTACTGTTTTTTTATCACAATTGCAAATACTTACATGGAAGAACTTCCTTAAGATTAAAAAAGGTTAATGATTGACGCAAAACGTGGGTTTTTGCGTCTTTATAGTGTATGAGTGAGAAAGAGTTTGAAGCAAGAGCGGTCGAGCTGCGTGAAAAGGCTGTTGCCACATGCTTGTCGTGTGGTGCCGACATGATGCAGGCCGAGGATGTGGCGCAAGACGTGCTGCTGCGGTTGTGGCAGCTACGCGACACGCTCAACAGGTATCGCTCACTCGAAGCTCTTGTAGTGGTGATGGCACGCCACAATCTTGTCTCGCTGCATCGCAATGACAACAGCGTGTCGATTATGTCGGTTAGCGCTAAGCAACTTCAGTCGCAGCTTATCACGCCCGACGACTCACTCATCTCATCACAAGAGGTTGCGTGGCTCAATGCAGCCATGCGGCGGTTACCCAGCACTCAGTATGCAGTGCTTCACATGCGCCAGGTGGAATGCCTGAGCTACGACGAGATTGCTAGCCGGTTGGGTATCGAGAACAGTACGGCGCGGAGCCTCTTGTCAAGAGCCCGATTTAAATTACTAGATGAGATTAAGAAGCGAAAATTTTGATTTAGCGAGGGCAGCGTCATGTTTACATGAACATTGCCGAGCGAGAAAAATTTATTCAAATTTACGATGAATAACAACGAGAAACACATAGCATCATTGCTCAACTTGTTTATGCAAGGTGAGACCACGCTTGAGCAGGAGCGTGAGCTAAGGCAGTTTTTTGCCTCGACTCACGAGATACCACAGGAATGGGAGCCTTACAAGGAAATGATGGCTTACTTTGATGACGGGATGCCAATAGCAACAGCGCCAACTACAAAGCGAAACATCGCTCGCCCAATGTGGGCCATTGTTGCCGCCGCTATTGTCGCTATAATCTTTATGGTGTTGCCAAACTTAAAACGTGAGATTGCCCCAAAGGTGTCGACTACTATTCCTCCTCGCCCTGTTGTTATTGCCGATGTTGATACCGCCAAGATTCACGACACCATTGCGGCACCAGTTGTTGCAGCGCCCAAGCCCATAGTGGCAAAAGTTGAGAAAAAGGCGGAAATAAAGGAAGATTCCTCAGTTAAGAAACAAAAGCATGGAAACGTTTCATCACCCAAAGCTCACTTAGATCCCATGGAGATTGAACGTGAGCAAGGCGAGATGGAACTGGCGCAACAAGAACTCATGGCCGACAAACTCATAATAGAGCAAGAACGGCAAGAGATTCTTAATGAACAATATGCAGGGCGTGTCCAAGCCTATCAGGCGCAACAGGCAATTGCCAACGAGAATCCACAATTCATTCAAGTAGTATTTAAATAACGAAAACTCCAGCAATATGAAAAATTTATTTATCACAATCGCAGTGGCGGCAGTAATGGCAGTACTTGCCATCTTTGGATGTGCCGCACAAGAACATGTGGCCGACGCCTACAACAAGTTCTCAAGGGCTCTTGACAAGGATTACACAAGCATGAGCAAAATCATTAATTACCATAATCCAAGCTCGGGTGATGTCACAGGAGAGTGCATCGTAAAACAATTTAGGCTGCCAAGCAATAAGGCAGCTCTGATTAAAGATTTAACCCGTGCCATGGCACAAGACAGTGAGAATGCTTATCACAGCGCTGCGGGCAAAGCTGGCAGCAAGGGGGTGACTTACGCAATAGCTTATGGAACAGGCAAGAACGACTTCGAGCTCATAGGTGCCGACAACGACATGGACTTCATGGTGGTGTGCTTCAAAGACAAGCAGCAGAGCAACTATCGCACCAGCTATGCTATAGAGTGGAGGCTGGACGATGATGATTATTACACGGGTAAGATTTATAAAATTTACGGCAAGAAACCCAATGAATATCAGTCGAAAGGCACATCAATATTAAAGGGTAACTACAACAATGGCTTTTCTCTCAAAGTAGATAGCCTAATTGATTTAAATGGCTTGAAAGTGCTAGAGGGAGTTTCACCACAACTTGAGATGCTGGGCCAGCGCCTGGGCAATGGCATGACCTTGAAGGTTCTCTCTCAAGCAAACGATGCAGTAAATGATGAAGATGCGACTTGGCTAACCACATTCGCAATGTACTGCAACAAGTTCAAGGAAAAAGTGAAGCAATCGCCAAGCAAGGGTTCCGCCTATGCCACCGAGCTCCTCACGATGTGCAAGCGTGCCGACGGCGTGATAAACCAAAGTGAGAAGAAACTGTGCGTCAAGAGCCTGAAAGAATGCCAAAAGTGCTGCAACGACACCTTTGTCAACGGCCTGCTCGACGAGGCTATCAACTGGCTCAACGGCAAGTACAAGCATTAAAAACAAGCATAAGACCTAATATTTCAGTAACCCTTGTGTGTGTCAAGAATAATGTGTAACTTTGTGTTGGAATTATGCCTGAGACAATGGATCTAGGCTGTGAAAATTAGATTAATTGTTCAATACTCAACAATTCATTAGATGAAGACATATATAGAAATAATGGTGCCAATAAGTTATGATGCTCATTGGTTTGAAAGTCTGAGGAAAGTCCTTCATTCCGTTGATGTAAGATGGCAAAAGGGGTACTATCACATTACGATGGCTTTCATGGATGAGACGGCCGAACGTGCCGATTGGAAATCGATATTGGATAGACATTTTGGCCAAATCCCAGCTTTTGAGTTTACATTTGATAAGATTGATGTGTTCACCTCGTGGCCTGGTAGGCACATTGTCTATTTGACTGCCACACAAGTGCCCGAGCGCTTTACATCTCTTGTGGAAGCTGTAAGAGGTGAAATGGTGGGTGCGGGATGTAGAATTCAGTCTGATTTTAAATTGCATGTCACATTAGGCAGGGCAAACTTCCCAAATTCCAAAATGAACACAATACGTGAAAGAATAAACACAATAGTTGTGCCCAAGTTGTCTTTGACATTGACTGATGTTGATTTTAGGGTGTTTAGGGGACCAGTCATTTATGAGACTTCGATGTTGAAATAACGCTCTCAGTATATAGAATACTGTTACACCAATAGTTTAAAAAAGTAATCCCTCGATAATCATGTGCTATCGAGGGATTACTTTGATAAATTGTGATAGGGTTAACGCATCACCTTAACGGCGCGGGTTGTGCCGTCTTGCATGCGCATCTGCTTGATGAGCAGGCCAGTGGCATTGGCGTCAACCTTGCGGCCTTGCAGGTCGTAGTAATTGGTCTCAACCACATTGTTGGTGTTGACTTCGCTGATGGCTGTTGGCTTGAGCTGATACCAGAAGATTTCGCTCTCACGAGTCTCGCGAGACTTGTCGCCCACGGTGTAGATACTCTTTACACCAATGGCGCTCCACTCATCAATGTCGCCATAGATGTAGACTTGCTTGCCGGCAACGTCGATGTCGTAATAGTCGGTGAAGTTGTAAGGAACCACGGTCATGTTCTCCTCAATGAATTCATAGTTGTCGGTGGTGAACTCATACACACTTTGCTCGCCATTGCGGTCAACAAGAAGCTGGTAGCTGAGCAGCGCGGCAAAGATGTCGTTACCGTCAACGTCCTTGGCAGGGATGGTCATCTTTACATAGTGACCATAATCATCCTCGGTAAATTCGGTGATAGTTGGTGTGGCTGGAGTGGCTATTTCGGCTACAGCCTTGGTTAGGGTCACGTTGATAAACTCATCAAGAATCTCTCCCTCGACCGAGGTGGTGTAACCATCGGGCGCAGTGAGCACGCTAGCGTCGTCGTTTACAGTGAATGTGGCACCATCAAAGTTTAGTTCGTAAGCATCGCCCCAGAATTCAAATATTCCCATATAGGCTGCGGGGAATGTTGCAACTCCGTCGGCAATAGTGCCTTTTACCCAACCGTCGGTCAAGTATTCACTCAAGCCCTTGACATAAATATCGTTGTTGTCGATAACCACAAAAACCTCAAAAGTCTTGTCTTGGTTAATATAGGTGTCATGTCCCTGGAAGTTGTAGAGCATTTGCTCGGCACCTACGGGAGGCGTAACGATGTCGCCTTCGGCTTTCACTGTGACATTGGCTTTTGCATTTTGCAATTTAGCTGCCTTGTCTTGATTGATGACTCCGGCTTGTGCAATCATAGCCATCAAGCCAGCAATGAGTAAAAGAGTAATTTTTTTCATACGAGTGTACAAATTATATGGTTAATAATACTTGATTTTTCAACTTTGCAAAAGTAGTAAAAAATGTAATAAGTATTCATTTATGGATAATTATTTTTAGTTTATAGCATTGATTTGAATCAAGAAGTTGAACTTTATTCGCATTTTTTTGCAACAAAAACGACACTTGTTACGTCTATTGGATGAGTGTGGACATCGGGGCCTCTCGACATTGAGCATAATCAACTTTTACTGATTGTGATGATAGAAATTGACTATGGTCAACGCTGATTGATGCTTTATCACATAACTTTGCAAAAAAAAATATGACATTCCTGGATTTTACAAATAAAGATTTTTATATAGCCGCCAAACAGTTGTTGCTCAGTAAAGGGAAAAAGGTTGAGCTGGCTAAGGGCGACTTCTTGTGCCGCATTGGAGATATGGGCAATAGGGTGGGGCTGCTCACCAGTGGCTCAATAAAATACTCACGATTCACGACCCGTGGTAACGAGCGCATCATCTCCTTTGCTTTCACTGGTGACCTGGTGGCGAGTTACAGCGCTATGCGCAACAACGCCCCCAGCCCTGTAAATATTGTGGCGCTTGAGAGTTCGACAATCTACCTAATGCCCATTGCTCAGGTTGATGCGGCTATTGGGCTTCAATTAAGAATGAAACTTAGCGAGGCGGTTGCCCACAAGGCACTGCTTGAGGCAATCGACAGTTGCTGCCTCACAGCCGAGGAGCGATACTTGGAATTGGAACGCCGCTTTCCCGACATACACAACCGCCTCACCAATCGCACTATTGCTAGCTATTTGGGCATCACACCCGAGTCACTGAGCCGGCTGTGCAAGCGGTTGAATACAACCTCCAATATGTCATAATTTATATTTACCCTAACACATTAAACTGCAACAAAATACCTAACGATAAGCTTGTGAAAGTCGCTCGCAAAGTAGCAGTTAATGATTAAACTTCAAACACATTAATAAAAAAGTATAGCGTCCTAGTGATAGGGCGCTATCTTAATTGTTATAGCTTATTGAAAAAGATAAGCGCAAATGGGTGATGTCTCGTAAAATGATTAAAAATTATTAAAAAACGAGATAAATTTATTGTTTTTCGATAAATGTGTTATATCTTTGCTGGCGAAATCTAATGTTTAACCCTTCCCGAGCTCGGGTTTAAACTTTTCTACGTTATGAGTAAAAATACAGTAAAATTCCTGAAAATCGTGTGTTACGTGATGCTGGCACTCATCCCATTGTGGCTTATATTCTATGGTGTGCAATCCTATTTTGTTCTCACCACAGGCAGTGGAGAGGGAGTGATTAACTGGGACTCGCCTCGCATAGGGGTGAAAGTGACCTTCTTCATCCTGCACCGCCTTGCTATGCTTACTATGGCTGGACTCTTCACTGCCTTTATAATTAATATATTAAGGTATTTGAAAGACGGCACTATTTTTAGCCGTGCCAATGTGATACTGCTCTGGGTGATGGTGCTAGTGTTGCCCATCTACTCTTTCTTGAGCGACAACATGAGCATCGCTTGCGCCAAAACCGACGAGCTGGCCGTAGTTGTTACCGACAACGTGTTCCTCTATCCACTGGTTGCATTAATCATCGCCTCGCTCTACAAGATTGCCTACGACGTTGCCGAAGAACAGAAACTAACAATTTAAAGCTATGATAGTCGTAAATCTTGATGTGATGATGGCGCGGCGCAAGATGTCGCTTAATGAGCTTAGCGAGAAGGTGGGCATCACCCTCGCCAACCTCTCAATCCTGAAAAACGGCAAGGCCAAGGCAGTGCGCCTCTCGACCCTCGACGCCATTTGCCGAGCCCTCGACTGCACACCAGGCGATATCCTGGAATACCGCCCCGATGATAGTGAACAAAAATAAACATGAAAAACTTAATTAATATTCAACTAACTATGAGAAAAAAACTTACTTTATTGCTTGTGGTAATCATGGCATTGCCAAGCCTGTGTGCTGCAAGCGACGCAATCAAGGATGACTCGGTAAAAGTCATCAAGAATCCCGAACAAGTAACTATTACCAAGCGAGATGGATTGTTTCGCCTAAATGTCGACGGCAACGACCAAGACAAGGACTACCGCTATGAATACCTTGTCAAGGAACGCTATGACGGCAAGCTCTATGTGCAAGAGAGCGAGGGAGGTAGCGTGAAGTTTCGTCACCCATTTTCGAAGTGCGACAGCAACTACAAGAAGCCACACTGGGAAGTGTTCACAAGTGACCTTATGTTTGGCTGGGGCGCTCACAGCGTTGCTAGCGCCGACCGTGACTTGTTGAAGAAATCGATGTCGGAAATCGGTATCCTGAATCTCGTGTCTCTAGCACGCGTGTTTAATCAAGGACGCTCCCGCGTTTCACTGGGTGTGGGCTTCAACTGGCACCGTTACAATCTCGAGAAACCGTTCTTCTGGACTCGCAGTGATGAGGGAGTTTTAGGCTACGGAGAATTACTTGAGCCTTTTGACAAGCATCGTGCCACACTAATCGTGCGCTCAATGCAGTTCCCACTGATGTTTAACCAGTCGCTGGGCAAGGGGTGGAATGTGGCACTTGGTGCTGTGATGAACTGGAACTTCTATGCCGACTACCACAACTCTTATCGCATAGGTAAGAGCGACTACACCGAGACCACACGCGGGCTCAACCAGCGCAAAATCTCGTTCGACGGCATCGCCGAGTTAAGCTGGGGTGGACTCGGCATTTATGTCCGCTATGCACCACAATCGGTAATGAAAGACGGCTGGGGTCCCGAAATCAAGAACCGCTGGACTGTGGGACTCGTGCTCCGTGGCTTCGGCTTCGGCCGCCATCGCAAATAAAGTACACAATGCTTAAATTGTTAAAAATGCAACATCGAGTGACGACCTTGATGTTGCATTTTTTGCTTGGAGAGGGAGTTGCGGCAACCTTTTTTCTATTTATCCAAATAGGTACTGGAACGCCTCTTCAACTTTGGAAGCTTCGACAAGTTTTATTTTGAAGTCTTTGGTTGAGATGCCCTTGAGATTGTTGCGCGGAATTATCATGGTGTTGAAACCTAGCTTCTCGGCCTCGGCGATGCGCTGCTCTATGCGGGTGATTTGGCGGAGCTCGCCGCTAAGTCCCACCTCGGCGCTGAAGCACACACCTTGCTGTATTGCTATGTCTACGTTAGATGAAAGGATAGCGCAGATAACTGCCAAATCGAGGGCTGGATCGTTGACTTTGAGTCCGCCGGCAATGTTAAGGAACACGTCCTTCTGTGCGAGTTTGAAGCCCGCACGCTTTTCGAGAACGGCAAGGAGCATGTTCATGCGTCGCTGGTCAAAACCAGTGACTGAGCGTTGAGCGGTGCCATAGGCTGCGGTACTTACTAGTGCCTGCACCTCGATAAGGAAGGGCCGTGCGCCGTCGATAGTCACACCAATCGCAGTTCCCGAAAGGTCTTGATCCATTGCCGAGAGCAGCATTTCACTGGGGTTGGTTACCTCGCGCAACCCAGTCTCTCGCATCTCATAGATGCCCATCTCGCTCGTGGAACCAAAGCGGTTCTTGATGGAGCGCAGGATGCGGTACATGTAATGGCTGTCTCCCTCAAACTGCAATACAGCATCGACGATGTGCTCTAGCACTTTGGGGCCTGCGATAGTGCCCTCCTTGTTGATGTGGCCAATAAGTATCACTGGCACACCACTGGTCTTGGCATAGCGTAGGAAGGCTGCGGCACACTCACGCACCTGGCTTACCGAGCCAGCGGCGCTGTCGAGCTCATCGCTTGCGATTGTTTGTATGGAATCGATAATCACGAGGTCGGGGACGCTCTCCTTGATGCTGGCAAAGATGCTTGACAGCGAGGTCTCGCAAATGATGTAGCACTCGCATTCTTGGTCGCTGCCAGCGATGCGGTCGGCACGCATGCGCAACTGCTGGGGGCTCTCCTCGCCGCTCACATACAGCACTTTGCGAGAGCGGATGCGCAGCACGTTCTGCAACACCAGCGTGCTCTTGCCAATGCCTGGCTCACCGCCAATGAGCACTATTGAGCCTGGCACCAGACCACCTCCCAGCACGCGATTCAACTCGCCACTGGGCAACTTGATGCGTGGCAGTTGCTCGGCCTTGATGTCATTGATTTTCACTGGCACGGCACTCTTGCGGTGGCCGTTGTCGTCGCCACCGAACAAGGCTCCGCGGCTGGACTTGGGCACCACAGGCTCCTCGATATAGGTGTTCCACTCGCCACACGAGGGGCACTTTCCAATCCATTTGGGCGATTCGGCCCCGCAATTTTTGCAGAAGTATGTAGTCTTAGTAGTTTTCTTTGCCATAACCAGGAAAATATGTGTTTTCAACTTACAAAGGTAATTAATTCTTTCAAAACGTCACAATAAAACTCACACATTTTTATAAGCAGATAAATATCACTTCGAGCGTCTCTTGAGCCGAATAATAAGTGACACCCGAGGGCATGCCTTTTGAATTAAAAATGCCAATATTTTTCATAAATGTGTAAATAATTTTTGGGTCATTTTTCATTATGTGGTGATTTATGTGTAACTTTGCACTCAAATTAAAAATAAACAACTATTAGCATAAACAAAACCAATCACATGACACATTTAATTAGCGCCGAGCACCTCTCGATTGAGCGTGTGGGCGAAATAATTGAGAAAAACATCAAGCTGGCATTGAGCGACGACGCTCGCGAGCGCATTATCCGTTGCCGCAAGTATCTCGACGAACAAATCGCTGCAAGCGATGTTCCAGTTTATGGTGTTACAACTGGCTTTGGCTCACTGTGTAACGTGAAGGTGAGCAAGGATCAATTATCACAGCTTCAAATCAACCTCATGATGTCTCACGCATGTGGCGTGGGCGAGCGTGTGCCCAACGAAATCGTGCGCATCATGCTGCTGTTGAAGATTCAGTCGCTAAGCTACGGCTACTCAGGCAGTAAGCTCGACACAGTTGAGCGCCTTATCGATTTCTTCAATGAGGGCGTGATTCCCGTAGTTTACCGTCAAGGTTCACTCGGAGCATCGGGCGACCTCGTGCCATTGGCTCACATGAGCTTGCCATTGGTGGGACTTGGCGAGGTGGAATATGAGGGCAAAGTTATGCCAGCCGCCGAGCTTCTCAAGCTCAAAGGTTGGGAGCCTATCGAACTCGCAAGCAAGGAAGGTTTGGCATTGTTGAACGGTACTCAGAACATGAGCTCGTTTGCAGTGTGGTCACTGCTTCAGGCTGAGCGCCTGAGCGACTGGGCCGACAAGATTGCTGCAATGTCGCTTGACGCCTACGATGGTCGCATCGAGCCATTCACCGAGGCTGTACACCTGGTGCGTCCTCACAAGGGCCAGCTCGAGACAGCTGCTCACATGAAAGAGTTGCTCACCGGCAGCGAACTCATCGCTTGCCACAAAGAGCACGTACAAGATCCTTACTCTTTCCGTTGCGTTCCACAAGTTCACGGCACCGTTAAGGACACAATCCGCTATGTGAAATCGGTAATCGACACCGAAATCAATAGTGCTACCGATAACCCAACCGTTTGTCCCGACGAGGACCTCATCATCAGTGCTGGTAACTTCCACGGCGAGCCTATCGCTATGCCTATGGACTTCCTCGCTATAGCACTGAGCGAGCTCGCCAACATCAGCGAGCGTCGCATCTACCGCCTCGTTTCGGGCACTCGCGGTCTTCCAAGCTTCCTCGTTGCCAACCCTGGCCTCAACAGCGGCTTCATGATTACTCAGTACACCGCTGCTAGCGTGGTAAGCTTGAACAAGTCGCTTGCTGCTCCTTCGAGCCTCGACAGCATCCCTTCGTGCCAGGACCAGGAGGATCACGTGAGCATGGGTGCCAATGCAGCCATCAAGCTTTACAAGGTGGTTCTCAACACCGAGCGTGTGCTTGCAATTGAGCTCTTCAACGCTGCTCAGGCATTGGAGTTCCGCTTCCCCAAGAAATCTTCTCCAATCATTATGAAGATGCACGAGGAGTTCCGCAAGGAGGTTCCATTCATTGGCGACGACGTGATTATGTATCCTCTCATTGAGAAAGCAATACAATTCCTTCGCAAATGAAACTTTTAGTGAAAAATATCGCCACCCTCGCCGGTATCGACGGCGGGGGTGTGCTTAAAAAATGTGGCGAGGAGATGGCGCAGTTTGACGCTATCACCAACGCCTGGATGCTCGTGGAAGATGGCGTCATCACCGAGTTTGACTCGGTGGCCAATCGACCCGCTCCCGCCGATGTTGACGAAGTAGTAGACGCTGCTGGTGGAACTGTAATGCCCAGCTGGTGCGACTCACACACCCACATCGTGTATGCTGGTAGCCGAGAGAGGGAGTTTGTTGACAAAATCAAAGGCCTCTCCTATGCCGAGATAGCAAAGCGCGGTGGCGGCATTCTCAACAGTGCCGACCGCCTGCACGAGATGACCGAGCAGCAGCTCTATGATGCTGCGATGGAACGCGTGCGCGAGGTTATAGCCAAAGGCACTGGAGCTATCGAGATTAAGAGCGGCTACGGCCTTAACACACAAGATGAGCTAAAGATGCTGCGAGTGATAGCACGCATTCAGGAAAGCACCCGCCTGCGCGTGGTTTCGACTTTCTTGGGAGCTCATGCCGTGGGTCGCGAGTACGCTGGCCGTCAGGCCGACTATGTTGACCTCGTTGTTAACGAGATGATACCCGCCGTAGCTGCCGAAGGACTGGCAAACTTTGTGGATGTGTTCTGCGACGAGGGTTTCTTCACTCCCGAGGAAACTTCACGCATTCTTGAGGCTGGTCTCAAATATGGTATGCGCGGCAAGATTCATGGTCAGGAGTTAGCGCCTTCGGGTGGGGTAGAAGTGGCATTGAAGCACAATGCTCTCTCGGTCGACCATCTTGAGAGCATGACCGACGAAGACATCGCCATGATGCGTGGTCGTGACACCATGCCCACTGCATTGCCAGGCACCTCGTTCTTCCTGAACATGCCATTTGCCCCCGCTCGCAAGATGATAACTGCGGGTCTGCCCGTGGCAATCGCCAGTGACTATAACCCAGGGTCTACACCCAGTGGTGACATGAAGTTTGTGGTCTCGTTAGCATGCATCAAGATGCGCCTGCAGCCGGCCGAAGCTTTCAATGCTGCCACAATCAATGGTGCTGCTGCGATGGGGCTGAGCAACGATTACGGAAGCATTGCTCCTGGCAAGGTGGCTAATTTCTTCATCACCAAGCCTATTTCGAGCATCGACTTCATCCCCTATGCTTACACCACGCCTATTATCGCCCGCACATTCTTAGCTGGCGTAGAACAATAGTAATTACTTTATCACAAGACCATCGAGCATCCTGGCTCGGTGGTCTTATAATATTATGAAAAATTACAGCTTTAAATCATTCTTCTTGTTGACGTTGGCCGTGCTGGCAGCAGTCATGTGCTCCTGCAACACCAATGGCGAATATGTGAACCGAAATGGTACAATATGTTACAGCTACTGGACCTTTAGTTTTGGTACTGTTTTTAATGAACTCCCTGGCGTTAATCCCGCTGAGTTCAAGAGTGTTAACAACTGGCTCGGTCGCGACAATAAGCACGTTTATTTCAAGGAAAAACTTGTCAAAGGAGCCGACCCAGCATCTCTGGAGGTTAAGAAATATCCACTCTTCTACGACAAAAAAGACTACTACTACATGGGAACGGCACTTGGTGTTGCCAACATCAAGAGTTTTGAAGTGGTGAAATGGAATGATGATGACATGTGGGCTGTTGATGGTCGTTATGCCTATTACGATTCATTGAAAATTGAGAATGTGGATATCTCCACTTTCAAGATTCAAACCTATAATTGTGCCACCGACCGTAACCATGTGTATCGCTATGGTAAAATCATGCCACTTGCCGATCCAGCCACCTATGTTGAAGATTGGAATGGGCTTTACAGCCGTGATAAAGCCCACATTTGGTATAGCGGCACCTTGTTGGAAGATGTTGATTATGAAACTTTTGTGATTGACAAAAAAGGTGCGCGTGACAAGCTTGGACACTTCTATCGTGGACAGCGTGTTACCGATGAAGAATGGGAGCGGTTGTCACGGGAAGAAGAGCTTTAAATCAAGGCTTATTTGTTAACAAAAGTTAAAGTCAAATTTTTTATTAAACCGATTGCATTTTTTGTAGTCAAAGAAGCGAACAATAAATAAAGCTTCAAACGTTTTTAGTTTGGTATTAACTTTTTCGTAATAAAACAATATAGGTTCAGATGCAGTGAATGCACCCCAGGACTAAAAAAGATCTCCGAGGAGCTAATAAGCCCCTCGGAGGTCTTTTTATACCTACTTCAAAAGGCTTTTAATTTCTAGGTTGAAAGGTTTTGTGTTAACGCATAAATTTTTATACCTTTGTGATTTCATAGCATCGCTATGCACGGTGAGTGCTGGCGTTTAGTTCTATCACAGAAAAAGAGTTAAACAATGAACAACGATTATTTTTCTTGGCCCGATGGCGACTCGTCAGAAACCAACCAAAGTGGTGATGATTTGTCACAGGTCAAAGACCATCAGCAGTCGATAAACAACTCTTACTATCAAGACGATAGCGGCTTTACATTTCACGCGGTGGGTGTGATACTACTATTGGCTTTGATTTTTTATTGTGTTACAAATCCGAGCTATGGATTTTTTGCTATATGCTTGGCAATAAATGTGCTGTTGCATGAGTTGGGGCATTATACTGCCGGAAAAGCTTTTGGATGTGTGATGCGAGAGGTGTCGGTGTTCTTTATTCCAGCAGTGACCTTTAAGGCTAATGGCCGAAGCTCTTTAAATCCAAGCTTCAACACATGGCGCGATACAAAATGGACATTAGGAGTGCTGCCTTTTGGAGGCGTCACTTTATTTATGAACACAACAATGCCTCTGACGGGCGACCGCCGTCACAGTCCCTTCCTAAACCACAAAACTGCTGGTCAACGCCTGCTTATACACAGCGCAGGAGTTCTTGTCAATTTGCTCACATTCATTGTGTGCTCAGTCGCTATGTCGTTTGTTCCAGCAACAGGGATGTTGGCCTTCTTTGTTGAAGAGCTAAAGATGATTGCTTTTGTTCTAACGGTAATTAATGTTCTGCCCTTCCACCCACTTGATGGCTCATCAGTTTTAATCACTATTTATGAGATGGTTACTGGCCATGCGCCGTCGGAGCAGTTTATGACGATTTTCAAGATTGTGGGAGGTGTTTTGATGGTTTGTCTGTTCTTTTTAGCTCCTGAAATTATCAACAGTTTGATTGGCATGTTGATGCCCAGATAAAAATCAATTGATATAGATAAAAAATAACGCCGCTGGTTTCTGCCAGCGGCGTTGTTATGTTGCATGAGTAAGGTGTCTATTTATCGTGCATTGTAGGCTTCGAGAGCTTTCTCAAGCACTACGAGTGCGCGCTTGAGGTCTTCGATTTTAAGCACATAGGCCATGCGCACCTCGTTCTTGCCAGCTCCAGGAGTGGCATAGAAGCCAGTAGCTGGAGCCATCATCACAGTCTCACCCTCGTAGTTGAACTCCTCAAGACACCAGCGGCAGAAGTCGTCGCAGTCTTGCACGGGGAGCTTAGCCATAGCATAGAATGCGCCCATGGGCATTGGAGCAAACACGCCAGGAATCTTGTTCAAGCCCTCAACGAGGCAGTTGCGGCGAGCGATATACTCGTCATAAACGCCCTGATGATAGGCTTGTGGAGCAGCGAGTGAAGCTTCGGCAACAACTTGACCAATCAATGGGGGGCTAAGGCGAGCCTGGGCAAACTTCATTACTGTGGTGAGAAGTTCTTTGTTGCGAGTGATAAATGCTCCAATGCGGATGCCGCACTCGCTGTAACGCTTAGAAACAGAGTCGATTACGATGGCATTGTCCTCGATACCCTCAAGGTGCAGAGCGCTCAGGTAAGGCTTGTCGTTGTAGCGGAACTCGCGGTAAACCTCATCGCTGATGAGATAGAGGTCATGCTTCTTTACCAAGTCGCGAAGTTGCATGAGCTCCTCGTCAGAATAAAGTGTGCCGGTGGGGTTGTTGGGGTTGCAAATCATGATGGCACGAGTGCGATCGGTGATAAGCTTCTCAAACTCCTCGATGCCGGGAAGAGCATAGCCGTTCTCAATCTTGGTGGTGATTGTGCGAACCTTCACGCCCATCTCGTTGGCAAAGCCCATATAGTTGGCATAAACGGGTTCGGGAACAATGAGCTCATCGCCTGGGTTGAAGCAAGAGAGGAACGCAAACTGCAGAGCCTCGCTGCCACCGCAGGTAACGATGATGTTGCTGGCATCAAGCTTGATGTCGTAGCGGCCATAGTAGCCCACGAGCTTGTCAAGATAGCTCTGGTAACCCTGTGATGGAGAATATTCAAGCACCTTGCGGTCCACGTTCTTCAGGGCGTCAAGACCCTCTTGAGGAGTGGCGATATCGGGCTGGCCGATGTTGAGATGATAAACTTTGATTCCCTTCTGCTTGGCTGCCACAGCAAAGGGCGCAAGCTTACGAATTGGAGAAGCGGGCATGTCGATGCCGCGTTGCGAAATGTTAGGCATAGTTGTTTTATAGTTAAATGTTTATAGTTTATCGTTATATGGTTTACATTAGAACGTGTGACGTCCTTGTTTCGGGAGCAAAGGTAGATAAATTTCCCCACCTTGCCAAATTGTAAGACAATTAGTTTGCCTTTTTTTATGTTGACATGTCGCAATTGGTTGTCGTTGTTGTTGTTAGGCTATTATGGCAGAATTTTTGTGAAAATAAGGTGTCAAAAGGTTTTTCAGTGTCATTAATTTTAGTTATATTTGCACGAAATTAGAATAATATATATTTAATTAGATAATTATAAACTAATTCCAATTATCATAACCAACATGAATAAGCTTATTTCTTTGGAGCAAGCCGTTGAGAAAGTGCAGGATGGAATGACCATCATGTTCGGCGGCTTCCTCGGTGTGGGCAGTGCCACACAAATTATCGACGCCATCGTTGAGAAAGGTGTCAAGGACTTAACCATTATTGCCAACGATACCGCCTATGACGAGGTGGCTCACGGCAAGTTAGTAACCAACCATCAGGTGAAGAAAGCTATCGTTTCTCACACCGGTACCAACAAGCAGACTGCTTTGCAAAAGAATGAGGGCACCCTCATTGTAGAGTATGTTCCACAAGGTACGCTTGCTGAGCGCATCCGTGCGGCAGGTGCTGGCCTGGGTGGCGTTCTCACTCCCACCGGTATGGGCACCATCATGGCCGACGGCAAGGACGTTGTTACCGTTGACGGCAAGGACTACCTGCTCGAGAAGCCATTGAAGGCCGACATCGCTTTCCTGCGCGCCAACATCGTTGACGAGTTTGGAAACATGGTGTTCCTGGGAACTACCAACAACTTCAACCCCTTGATGGCTACCGCTGCCGACTATGTAGTTGTAGAGGCTGAGAAGTTGGTGAAGGTTGGCGAAATCAAGCCAGAGCAAGTTCACGCTTCGGGAATTTATGTTGACGGCATTTATGTGGAAAAATAAAACAAGACCTAATAATGGAGTACAGAACAAAAATTAGACTGCGCATGAGCGCAAAGGATGCCCACTATGGTGGCAACTTGGTAGACGGAGCTCACATGGTACACCTCTTTGGTGACGTGGCAACTGAACTTTTAATTATGCGTGATGGCGACGAGGGTCTGTTCCGCGCCTACGACAGCATCGACTTCTTGGCACCAGTATATGCTGGCGACTTCATCGAGGCCGAGGGTTGGATCGACAAGGAAGGCAACACCTCACGTCACATGCAGTTTGAAGCCCGCAAGGTTGCGATTTCTCGCCCCGACATCTCGGCTTCGGCTGCCGATGAGCTCGATGAGCCAATCGTTGTGTGCCGCGCCAGTGGAACATGTGTAACCCCAAAAGATTGCCAAAGGAAAGGATAATAACTATGGATAAACTGATTATTACCGCTGCAATTTGTGGCGCCGAGGTTACTAAGGAGCAGAATCCAAATGTTCCCTACACCGTTGAGGAGATAGTTCGCGAAGCTAAGAGCGCCGTTGACGCAGGAGCAGCTATCGTGCACCTGCACGTGCGCTGGGACGACGGCACACCCACACAGGACCGCGCCCGCTTCCAGGAATGCGAAGAGGCAATCTTGAAAGTTTGCCCCGACGTTATTCTGATTCCATCGACTGGTGGTGCAGTGGGAATGACTCCCGACGAGCGTCTTCAGTCAACCGACACTATTCCTCTGCCCGAGATGGCAACCCTCGACTGTGGTACCTGCAACTTTGGCGATGAGATTTTCGACAACACCATGCCCACTATGCGTGCCTTTGGCAAGCGCATGATGGAACGCGGCATCAAGCCCGAGTATGAGTGCTTTGAAATGGGTCACCTCGACACCATCCTCAAGATGGCGAAGAAGGGCGAGGCTCCTGGAGCTCCCATGCAGTTCAACTTCGTACTTGGCGTGCCTGGCTGCACCCCAGCAACTGTTGCCAACCTGTGCTGGCTCGTGAACGGCATTCCTGCCGGCTCGACCTGGACTGTTACAGGCGTTGGTCGTCATGCATTCCCAATGGCAGCTGCTGCTATCGCTATGGGTGGCAACGTGCGCGTGGGCTTTGAGGACAACCTCTACCTTGAGAAAGGCGTTCTCGCCAAGAGTAACGGTGAGCTCGTTGAGAAGGTAGTGCGCATCGCCAAGGAACTTGGCCGTCCAATCGCCACCAGCGACGAGGCTCGCGAAATCTTAGGCCTTCCACCACGTAAATAAGCCTCAACACTATTGCAAGCAAATAAAAAGAATATTAACAATAAAAAAACAACAGAAACAATGCAGAAACATGGAAATAGATTCGGTACTCACCGAGTAATTGAACCAGTGGGCGTACTGCCTCAACCAGCTAACAAGCTTGACAACAACATGGACGAGATCTACGACAACGAGATCTTGATCGACGTACAAACCCTGAACATTGACTCGGCTTCGTTCACCGATATCCACAACTATGCCAAGAGCCAGGCCAAGAATCCTGACGATGAGGCTGAAGTAATGGAGGAGATTAAGAAGGAAATGTTCCTTAACGTAGAACTCCAGGGTAAGCACCGCAACCGCCGCACCGGTTCGGGCGGTATGCTCCTTGGTACAGTTGAGAAGATTGGCGACGCTCTCAAGGGCAAAATCGACCTCAAAGAGGGCGACCGCATCGCTACTCTCGTATCGCTGTCGCTCACTCCACTGCGCATCGACGAGATTCTTAACATCAAGGCCGACGTTGACCAGGTTGACATCAAGGGTAAAGCTATCCTCTTCGAGAGCGGTATCTATGCTAAAATTCCCGATGACATGCCCGAGAAACTCGCTTTGAGCGCACTCGACGTTGCTGGTGCTCCAGCTCAAACAGCTAAGTTGTGCCAGTATGGCCAGAACGTAGTTGTGCTTGGTGCTGGTGGCAAGAGCGGTATGCTCTGCTGCTACGAGGCTAAGAAGCGCGTAGGCGTTACCGGCAAGGTGATTGGTCTCGCCAACAGCCCCAAATCAACTCAGCGCATTAAGGACCTGGGCTTCTGCGACGTGGTAGAGAGCGTTGCTGGAATGACTCCAGTACAGGTTTATGAGCTCGTTAGCAAGCTTACCGATGGCAAGATGGCCGATGTTACTATCAACTGCGTTAACGTTCCCGATTGCGAGATGACAGCTGTGCTCTGCACCCGCGACGACGGAGTTGTTTACTTCTTCTCGATGGCAACTAGCTTCACCAAGGCTGCTCTTGGTGCCGAGGGTATTGGTGCCGACACCAACATGATTATTGGTAACGGCTACACCAAGGGTCACGCCGAGTTCACACTCCAAGAGCTGCGTGAATGCCCCGAGTTGCGCAAGATTTTTGAGGAACTTTACGCTTAATTAGAATTATGGCTGTAGAGGCGTGCCACAATGTGCGCCTCTATGGCTTAAAAACACATGAAATAATTTATCATGGCAGAATCAAGAAGAAAACAATTGTTTCCCGATGTTACCGACGAGCAGTGGAACGACTGGAAATGGCAGGTGAAAAACCGCATCGAGACTCTTGAGGACCTGAAGAAGTATGTTAGCCTTACCGCCGAGGAGGAAGAGGGTGTAAAGAAGACTCTCTCTACCCTGCGCATGGCCATTACTCCTTACTACTTGAGCCTCATTAACCCTGATGACCCTAACGACCCAGTGCGCAAGCAGTGTATTCCTACTGGTCTTGAGACCCATCAGGCAGCTGCCGACCTTCTCGACCCATTGCATGAGGACGAGGACTCGCCAACACCTGGTTTGACTCACCGTTATCCCGATCGCGTGCTGTTCCTCATCACCGACATGTGCTCAATGTACTGCCGTCATTGCACTCGTCGTCGTTTTGCTGGACAGACCGACGCTGAGTGTGGTGCCGACCGCATCGAGAAGGCTATCGAGTATATCGAGAACACTCCAACCGTTCGCGACGTGCTGCTCTCTGGTGGCGACGCGCTGATGGTTACCGACAAGAAACTTGAGTATATCATCTCTCGCCTGCGTGCAATTCCTCATGTGGAAATTATCCGCTTGGGAACCCGCACTCCAGTGGTGTGCCCACAGCGCATCACTCCCGAGTTGTGCGACATGCTCAAGAAGTATCATCCCATTTGGCTCAACACACACTTCAACCACCCCAACGAGATTACCGAAGAGTCGACCCGTGCTTGCGAGATGCTCGCCAACGCCGGTGTGCCTCTGGGCAACCAGAGCGTGTTGCTGCGTGGCGTGAACGACTGCGTTCACGTGATGAAGCACTTGGTACAAGGCCTCGTGAAGATTCGCGTACGTCCTTACTATATCTACCAATGCGACCTCTCGATGGGATTGGAGCACTTCCGCACTCCAGTATCGAAGGGTATCGAGATTATCGAGGGTCTGCGTGGCCACACTTCGGGCTACTGCGTTCCAACCTTCGTTGTTGACGCTCCTGGTGGCGGTGGCAAGACTCCAGTTATGCCACAGTATGTGATTTCTCAAGCTCCTGGCAGGGTAGTGCTGCGCAACTTTGAGGGCGTAATCACCACCTATACCGAGCCCACCGAGTATCACAGCGAGTGCAACTGCCCCGAGTGCCAGGCGGCACGCAAGCAGGAGCAGGTGGCTGCCGACAAGGCTGTCGATGGTGTTATCTCGCTGCTTGAAGGCGAGCGCATGAACATCGAGCCAAAAGCTCTGAAACGTCACGAACGCAACGAAAAAAGAAAATAGTTTGTAGTTAGTAGTTCGGCACAGCGATGGTGATGGTTTTACGCATGCCATCACCATCCTGTGACGGACGATATTGCTGGCGGTGCCTTTCATCAATGACATATTGAACTACGACAGCCTCTCAATCGTGGGGCTGCAAAAGAATACCGGCAAGACCGAGTGCCTCAAGTATGTGCTTGCGAGGCTTCCGTTAGAGCGAAAGCGTGTGGCGGTGACATCGATAGGCATTGATGGTGAGACCACCGACCAAGTGACACGCACCCAGAAGCCTGAGATTGTGCTGCGCGAGGGTATGTACTTTGGCACTAGCGAAGCACATTATCGTCAACGACGACTGGTGTCGGAGCTCATAGACGTTAGCGACGAGAGCACTAGTTTGGGACGTGTGGTGACTGCAAAGGCGCTCACTCAGGGCAAAATACTGCTATCGGGACCCTCGTCAACCTCAGGCCTGCAGCGCTGGATGCGCGACACTCGCCGTCATGGCATCGACTTGGCGATTGTTGATGGTGCATTATCAAGGTTGAGCCTAGCGTCGCCTGCAGTAAGCCAGTCGATGATACTTGCCACAGGTGCTGCCTATTCAATCAACATGAGCCAGCTGGTGCAGCGCACAGCTTTTGTGGTCGACCTTATTAATATAGGTATGACAAGTGAGGGCAACATTGCGCTGTTAAATCCTTTGGAGAGCGGCATGTGGTGGATTGACACCGATGGTCAGTTGCACGAGATGGAGGGCGCCACGTCACTATCGCAGCAAGTGGAGTTTCACGGCATGGACCGTTGCGCTACTATTTATGTGGCAGGCGCGCTGGTCGACAGCTTCCTCGAGAAGTTGCGCAAGAACAAGCAATTGCGGCAAGTGGAACTCGTGGTACGTGACTTTACTAAGATATTTGTCACTCCACAGCAGTTAAGGTTGTTTGAAAAAGCTGGAGGCCGCATCAAGGTGTTGCAAAAGAGCAAGCTCATTGCCGTAACTGTAAATCCCACGTCGCCCTCGGGCTACGTTCTCGACAGCGAGGCTGTTTGCGACAAGATATCACAGGCTATAAACCTGCCAGTTTACGATCTCCTAAAATCAACTGATTGCTGAAAACTGACTACTGATAACTGAAAACTGATAAATGCAATTAAAGAACGTCATAGATTCACCTTGCGCACTGCGGTTCATGCTCGATGGGCTGGACTTGCAGTCGGGTTTTGCGCGTCGTTGGCTTCTCGATACCGAGATGATGACCTGCGAGGCCGAGATTGAGGCATCCTATGACGTGTTGCGCCAGTTTGTCGACTTTGTGCGCTCCATCGAGCCTTCATTCCTCAACACACTGCTGTTTAGGTTGCAGGGCGTGAAGGACATTCGCACCACAGTCAAGAACTTGCGTCAACAGTCCACTCTCGATGATATTGAGCTCTTTGAGGTCAAGCATCTTGCTATTCTCTCGACCGAGGTGGCGAAATTGCTCAAGAATCATAATCTCGACTCAGCAGTTGAGATTCCGTCGCTCGACGAAGTAATTACCATACTCGACCCCGACGGCATGAAGATAGCGTCGTTCTACATCTACGATAGCTACTGCGAGCAGCTCAAGGACTTGCGCATCACGATGCGCAAAAATCCCGACAAGCAGGATGAGTTGCTTCTCGAGGCTGCCGAGATAGAGGAAGAGGTGAGAGTAGACCTAACCAAGAAATTGCACTCTCATGTCGATGACATTGAGCGTGCTCTAATAGCACTTGCCAAGGTTGATATAGGTGTAGCCAAGGCTCGTCAGGTTGTGGATCAGGAACTATGTTTCCCCACAATTTCCAACGATGGCTCAAGCTGCTACAAGGCGTTGTTCCACCCGCAGGTGAAAGATGCCCTCAACCGTGCCGGCAGGCACTACCAACCGGTTGACATTAGTTTTGCCGATAGCCCTACTCTTATTACTGGAGCCAATATGGGCGGTAAGACCGTAGTGCTCAAGACACTCACTTTGTGCCAACTGCTTTTCCAGTTTGGATTTGGCATACCTGCAAGTGAGGCGAGCATTGCAATAAAAGATGAAATATACTTCTGCATCGGCGACGAGCAATCGATAGAGAAAGGTCTTTCGTCGTTTGCTGCCGAGATGAAGAACATTGATGCCGTAATACAAGCATCACGACAAAACCGAAGGTTATTGGCGTTGATTGACGAGCCAGCCCGCACCACCAACCCTACCGAGGGCACGGCATTGGTGCAAGCACTGCTCAAGGTGCTATCGACTAAGCACATGAGCCTCGTGATGACAACGCACTATGATATAGAGCCGGGAACTGCCCATTGCCTGCGTGTAAAGGGCTTTGACAACGGCGCAATGAACTATTCGCTGGTTGAGGTCGCTGGCGGTGAAGTGCCTCACGAGGCTCTCACCATCGCTCAAAGTTTGGGCATAGATTCCGAATGGATAGACCTAGCGAGAAAAGAACTTGACGAATCCAAACAACAAACAAGTACTATATAAATAATATAATGTGATATGCAGAAGAGTAAATTAGGATTAGATTTCCAGAAAGTGGAATATGCCCGAGGGTTGGCTAAGGGGATTGCGCAAGACGTGCAGACGTTTGTGGAGCAATACACCACAGTGGCTGTGGAGCGCACTTTGTGCCGACTGATGGGCATTGATGGAGTGGACGACAACGATGTGCCACTGCCTAACGTTGTGGTCGAGGCACTCAAAGATAAGGGTGTGTTGAGCGAGGGAGCTTTGTTCTTCATTGCCAACGCCATGATTCAAACGGGGCTTAGCCCACAGCAGATTGCTGAGAAGGTGGCTGCCGAGGAACTCGACATCACCAAGGTGGTGACTACCGATCCAAAGCAGATTGCCGATGTGCTGCAGCCTGTTATCGACGAGAGCATGGCACGCATCCGTGCACGTCGCGCACGCCGTGAGCACTATCTTGAGACCATTGGCGAGGGTCCTAAACCCTACCTTTACATCATTGTTGCCACTGGTAACATCTATGAGGATGTGGTGCAAGCTCAGGCTGGTGCACGTCAGGGTGCCGATGTGATTGCTGTGATTCGTACTACAGGTCAAAGCTTGCTTGACTATGTGCCTTATGGAGCAACCACCGAGGGTTTCGGCGGTACTTTTGCAACCCAGGAGAACTTTCGCATCATGCGCAAAGCTCTCGACGAGGTAGGAGAGGAGCAAGGCCGCTACATTCGCCTGTGTAACTACTGCTCAGGACTGTGTATGCCCGAGATTGCCATCATGGGAGCCTTCGAAGGTCTTGACGTTATGCTCAACGACGCGCTCTATGGTATTCTCTTCCGCGACATCAACATGCAGCGCACGCTCATCGACCAGTACATGAGCCGCATCATCAATGGTTTTGCCGGCGTTATCATCAACACTGGCGAGGATAACTACCTCACCACTGCCGATGCTGTTGAGGCAGCCCACACCGTGCTTGCCAGCGACCTCATCAACGAGCAGCTCGCCCTCATGGCAGGTCTGCCCGAGGAGCAAATGGGCTTGGGACACGCTTTCGAGATGGATCCCATGCTCGAGAACGGTTTCTTGCTCGAGCTTGCACAGGCTCAGATGACACGCGAAATCTTCCCTAAAGCAACTCTAAAGTATATGCCTCCCACCAAGTTCATGACTGGTAACATCTTCCGTGGTCACATCCAGGATGCATTGTTCAACATGATTGGAATCTGGACACATCAAGGTATCCAGCTGCTGGGAATGCCCACCGAGGCAATCCACACTCCATTCATGAGCGACCGTTACCTCTCAATCGAGAATGCCAAGTATATCTTCAACAACATGAAGAGCATTGGCGATGAGATGGAGTTCAAGGAGGACGGAATCTGCCGCAACCGCGTGAAAGAAGTGTTGGGCAACACTATCAAGTTGCTTGAGGACATTACCAAGGAGGGCCTCTTTACCGCCCTCGAGAAAGGTATCTTTGGTGACGTTAAGCGTCCTAAGAATGGTGGTAAGGGTCTGGCTGGCGTGACAATGAAGGGCGCCAACTATCTGAACCCATTTATTGAACTGATGAAAGGCAAACGTTAAAAAAATAGGAGACACAAGATATGAGCGAAGGACTATATTCAATGGAAGCTAAGGATTTTGACAAGACCTTAGACTTATCGAAGATAAAACCCTATGGCGACACCATGAACGATGGCAAGGTGCAGCTTAGTTTCACCCTGCCAGTGCCTTGTGGTGCCGAGGCTGTAGAGGCCGCAAAACAGCTGATGCGCAAGATGGGCTTCGAGAACCCAAGTGTGGTGTTCTATCAGGAGCTAACACCTGGTTTCACCTTCTTGAACTGCTATGGCAGCTGCACTCACACTGTGGACTACACCAATATCTATGTCCCCAAGGTTGAGTCTAACACGATGGACATGTATGAGACCGATGAGTACATCAAGGAGAACATTGGCCGCAAGATTGTGATTGTGGGAGCTTCAACCGGTACCGACGCGCACACCGTGGGCATCGATGCTATCATGAACATGAAGGGCTATGCCGGCCACTACGGACTCGAGCGCTATGAGATGATCGAGGCCTATAATTTGGGCTCGCAAGTGCCCAACGAGGAGTTCATTGCCCGTGGCATCGAGTTGCATGCCGACGCGTTGCTAGTGTCGCAGACTGTGACTCAAAAAGACGTGCACATCCAGAACATGACCAACTTCATCGAGCTCATGGAGGCCGAGGGCCTGCGTGACAAGATGATTTGCTGCTGTGGCGGTGCTCGTGTTACCCACGAGCTAGCCAAAGAACTTGGCTTCGACGCTGGCTTTGGTATGAACACCTATGCCGACGATGTGGCTTCGTTTGTAGTCCAGGAGATGGTGAAGCGTGGCATGAAATAACAGTTTAGATGAGAGGGTAGAGGTGAGAGCACCCTAATCTCCGTTTACTTGAGAAATATATTTAAACAAAATAATATTAATATCATAAACCGTAACTATTATGGATAAACATGAAATGAGAGAGGTCATCGCTAAGCGTGCTGCCAAGGAGTTGCACGACGGTGACGTAGTGAACTTGGGTATTGGTATCCCAACATTAATTCCTAACTACTTGCCCGAGGGTGTAGAGGTTACTCTGCAAACCGAGAACGGCGCTATGGGCATGGGTCCAACACCTGCCGAGGGTGAGGAAGACAAGAACTTGATTAACGCTGGTGGTGGCTACATCACTCTGGAGCCAGGCGCTTGCACTTTCGATTCGGCTACTTCGTTTGCCATCATTCGTGGTGGTCACGTTAACGTGTCGTTCCTGGGCGCTCTGCAGGTTGACGAGAAGGGTAACCTTGCCAACTGGATTATCCCTGGCAAGATGGCTCCCGGTATGGGCGGCGCAATGGACCTCGTAGTAGGTGCTAAGCGTGTGATTCTTACTATGGAGCACACCCAGAAGGGCAACCACAAGATTTTGAAAGAGTGCACTCTGCCACTCACTGCAGCTGGCCAGGTTAACATGATTATCACCGAGATGGGTGTTATGGACATCACCCCCGAGGGCATCGTGCTGCGTGAGCTCCACCCCGAGTTCACAGTTGAGCAGGTACAGGAAGCTACTGGCGCTACTCTCATCATCGATCCTAACCTCAAACCAATGGATATCTAATCCACAACTGTTATGGATTACAATTTCCTGAAGATTGAGAAAATAGATGGTGGCATCACCATCCTGAAAATATCGGCTCCAAAGTCGCTCAATGCGCTCAATTCAACAATCTTGGGCGAGCTTGACAACTTTGTTGACAGCATCGACCCTGCCGTTCGCGTGCTCATCATCACTGGCGATGGCGAGAAGTCGTTTGTTGCTGGTGCCGACATCAGCGAGATGGCACATCTCGATGAGCAAGAAGGCTATGAGTTTGGCAAACTCGGTGCTGCGGTGTTCCGCAAGATAGAGGTGTTGCCAATTCCCGTGATTGCCGCTATCAACGGCTTTGCGCTGGGAGGTGGCTGCGAGCTTGCTATGGCTTGCGACATCCGCATAGCATCAGTAAAGGCTAAGTTTGGTCAACCTGAGGTTGGACTTGGTATCATCCCAGGCTTCTCGGGCACCTACCGCCTGCCCAAACTCATCGGTCAGGGCTATGCCAAGGAGATGATTTATACTGGCAAGGTGATTCGTGCCGACGAAGCGCTGCGCATTGGTTTGGTCAACTCCATTCACGAGCCCGAAGAGCTTATGCCAGCAGCTATTGAGATGGCTAAGAAGATGCTTGCTTGCGCTCCAGTGGCAATTTGCCTCGCCAAGCTGAGCATCAACGAGAACTACGACCTCAATGCTCCCGAAGCTCTCGAGCTAGAGAGCAAGCTCTTTGGCAAGTGCTTCGCCACTGCCGACCAGAAAGAGGGTATGGACGCTTTCCTAAATAAGCGTAAAGCTACTTTTGAAGGTAAATAAAATCAATAATCATTAAATAACTCACTTTACTATGAAAATTTGTGTAATTGGAACCGGAACAATGGCTAAGGGTATTGTCAAGGCGTTTGCAGCCAAGATGCCTGTTGTCATGAAAAGCCGCACCGATGCCAGCCTTGAGAAGGCTATGGCTTCTATCTCTAAGGGTTACAACAAACTCGTAGAGAAAGGTAAAATCACTCAAGAGAAGATGGATGCTATCTTGGCAAACATCACCACAACTACCGACTACGCTACATTTGCCGATGCCGACCTCGTAATTGAGGCTGCTGTTGAGAACATGCAGTTGAAGAAGGACGTCTTCATGGAGTTAGACAAGATTTGCAAGCCCGAGACTATCTTTGCTACCAACTCATCGTCGCTCTCTATCACCGAGATTGCTGCTTGCACCAGCCGTCCCGCTCAGTTCATTGGCTGCCACTTCTTCAACCCAGCCGACCGCATGGCTCTCGTTGAGGTAATCCGTGGCCAGCTCACTAGCGATGAGACTGCTAAATGCATCATCGACCTCGCTACCGAGATTGGCAAGACTCCAGTGCCCGTGAACGAGGCTCCTGGCTTTGTGGTTAACCGCATTCTTATCCCAATGATTAACGAGGCAGTTGGTATTCTCGCCGACGGTATCGCAAGTGCCGAGGACATCGACAAGTGCATGATGCTTGGCGCTAACCATCCAATGGGCCCATTGGCACTCGCCGACCTCATTGGTAACGACGTTAACCTCGCCATCATGGAAGTGCTCTACAATGAGTTTGGCGATCCCAAGTATCGTCCTCACCCATTGTTGAGAAAGATGGTTCGCGCTGGCCTCTTGGGCCGCAAGACCGGCGAAGGTTTCTATAAATATTAATTCAAGTAAATACTTAATCATTCAGTAATCTGATTTCTGCTATTTTTCTGATAACTGAAGACTGACTACTGAAAACTAATAACTATATGGATTTTAGCTATTCAAAGACAGAACAACTGTTCCTGCAGATGGTTCGCGAGTTTGCCGAGAAAGAGGTGAAACCTCTGGCAGCCGAGGTCGACGAGCAGGAACGCTTCCCCATCGAGACTGTTGAGAAGATGGGTAAGCTGGGTATGATGGGAATTCCCGTGCCCAAGCAGTACGGCGGTGCCGGTGGCACTGTGCAAATGTACATCATGGCAGTTGAGGAGCTCTCGAGAGTTTGCGCCACCACTGGTGTAGTTCTCTCGGCTCACACTTCGCTCTGCGTTGCTCCTATTATGGAGCACGGAACCGAGGAGCAGAAGATGAAATACCTTCCCAAGCTTGCTTCGGGCGAGTGGATTGGCGCCTTTGGTCTCACCGAGCCTAACGCCGGTACCGATGCAGCAATGCAGCAGACCACAGCCGTCGACGCTGGCGACAAGTGGATTCTCAACGGATCTAAGATTTTCATCACCAATGCTTCTTATGCCAACGTATTTATCGTTATGGCTATGACCGACAAGTCGAAGGGCACCAAAGGCATCTCGGCGTTCATCGTTGAGAAGGGTATGCCTGGCTTCTCTATCGGCAAGAAGGAGTTGAAGATGGGTATTCGCGGTAGTGCTACTTGCGAGCTCATTTTCGAGAACTGCGAAGTTCCCAAAGAGAACCTGCTCGGTGCCGAGGGCAAGGGATTTGGTATTGCAATGAAGACCCTTGACGGCGGCCGCATTGGTATCGCTTCACAGGCGCTGGGTATCGCTCAGGGCGCTATGGACGAGACTGTTAAGTACACCAAGGAACGCAAGCAGTTTGGTCGTGCTATCGCCAAGTTCCAAAACACTCAGTTCCAGATGGCCGACCTCAAGACTAAGGTTGAGGCTGCCCGCTTGCTCGTGCGCAGCGCTGCCTGGAAGAAGGACATGGGCTTGCCCTACAGCGCCGACGCTGCTATGGCTAAGCTCTTTGCTGCCGAGACTGCTATGGAAGTTACCACCAAAGCCGTTCAGTTCCATGGCGGCTATGGTTACACTCGTGAGTATCCTGTAGAACGCATGATGCGCGACGCTAAGATTACCGAGATTTATGAGGGTACATCTGAGGTTCAGCGCATGGTAATTGCTGGTCATTTATTTAAATAATAAAGGAGGACACAAGATATGAATATTATAGTTTGCGTAAAACAAGTTCCCGATACCACTGAAATCAAGATTGACCCCGTAAAGGGTACCTTGATTCGTGATGGAGTACCTAGCATTATGAACCCTGACGACAAGGGCGGTCTCGAACTCGCTCTCCGTCTCAAGGACGAGTGTGGTGCTCATGTGACTGTTATCTCGATGGGTCCTCCCCAGGCCGACGTTATCCTGCGTGAGGCATTCGCTATGGGTGCCGACCGTGCTATCCTCCTGAGTGACCGCAAGTTTGCTGGTGCCGACACTTTGGCTACCTCTTACGCCCTCTCAGGCCTGTGCCGCACTCTCGACTACGACCTCATCATCGCTGGCCGCCAGGCTATCGATGGCGACACTGCACAAGTAGGTCCCGAGCTCGCCGAGCATCTCGACCTGCCACAAATCACCTACGTTGCCGATGCTAAGCGTCTTGACAATGGCAACCTCCTTGTTCACAAGGAGAACGAGGACAGCGTGCAAGTGCTTGAGGTTGAAGGCAAGTGCCTCTTGACCGTTCTCGCTTCGGCTTTCGAGCCTCGCTACATGAGCGTGAGCGGCATCATGGATGCCTACAACAAGGAAGTGGAAGTGTGGGGCGCCGACAAGATCGACGTTGAGGAAGGCAAGCTTGGTCTTGCTGGCTCGCCTACCAAGGTGTTCCGCTCATTCCCCAAACCTATGAAGGAGCCCGGTGAGGTTCACGAGGTGACTCCCGAAGAGGCTGTTGAGCTTATCGTTAATAAACTGAAAGAGAAACACATCATCTAAAAGTAAAGAAGCTATGGAAAAGAAAGATTATAAGAACGTATTCGTTTTTGCTGAACAACGCGAAGGTGTAATCCAACCCGTTGCTTTCGAACTTTTGGGCAAGGCTCGTGACCTCGCCGATGTGCTTGAAGAAAAAGTTGTTGCCATGCTTCTGGGCTGTGGCATCAAAGATAAGGCTCAGGAGCTCATCGAGTTTGGTGCCGACGAGGTTATCGTTGTCGACACTCCCGAACTCAAGGACTTCCTCAGCGAGCAATATTCGCAGGCTGTGTCGCAAATCATTCTCGACCGCAAGCCTCATATTGTGCTCTACGGCGCTACTACCATTGGTCGTGACCTAGCTCCACGCCTGGCTTCACGCCTCAAGACTGGTCTTACTGCCGACTGCACTAAGCTCGAGATTCAGCCTGTTAAGGATGAGGAGAAGGAGTTCTGCATGACTCGTCCAGCATTTGGTGGTAACTTGATGGCTACCATCGTTTGCCCCAACAACCGTCCACAGATGTCGACAGTGCGTCCCGGTGTGATGCAGAAGATGGAGCGCGACGCAAGCCGCAAGGGTGTTATCACCGAGTTTGCTCCCAAGTTCGACACTTCGAAGTTCAAGGTTAAGGTGGTTGAGACCATCAAGGCCGACAAGGAAATTGCCGACATCGCCGAGGCTAAGATTCTCGTTTCGGGTGGCCGTGGCGTTCACGACAAGGAAGGCTTCAACAAGCTGCAGGCTCTTGCCGACGTGCTTGAGGGACAGGTTGCTTCGTCGCGTGCAATGGTCGACAATGGCGTGATGCCTCACGAGTGCCAGGTAGGTCAAACTGGTAAGACCGTTCGTCCACAGCTCTACATGGCTTGTGGTATCAGCGGTGCCATCCAGCACCTCGCCGGTATGGAGGAGAGCGATTTCATCATCGCCATAAACAAGGACAAGTTTGCTCCCATCTTCAGCGTTGCCGATCTCGGTATCGTGGGCGACCTCCACAAAATCGTCCCCATGCTCACCGAGCGCATCAAGAAAGAGATGGAGAAGTAAGACTACATTTCAGTTGAATTTTTCATAACATTAAGTGAGAGGGTGAACCAAGCATTTGGTCCACCCTCCTTTGTTTCGATTGAGATGAAAGAAACAAGGATTAACGTTGCTCCATTACGGTATTAATTGTTTTTCCATAATAAATGCGTACTGCTTTCATATGCATTTTATCACCTTTCAACGTACAGATAGCTTTTCTTCCTTTACTACCAGTGAGATACAAGGTGTTTCCTTTAACTTTTCCGGTTAACTCGCACACTATAATTTGTTCACCTGCCTCAGCCCAATAAGAGTCATTTTCCTCATCATATCTAATGTCTAGTAATATTGGACGGTAGTCCCAAGGGTCTTCCCAAAAGCCGGCAAAGGCACCTTTCTCAACAGTCGATACTGTTGTTGTGGTAGCTTTTGGTGCTCTAGTACGTTTCTTTGTTTTAGCTTCAGTAGTTACATTAAAACCTACTATAAGCATTGCTATTAAAACTAATAAAACTTTATTCATAATTATAATTGAAATTAAAAAAGATTAGTATTCTTCCATTTTAACTGTAATAGTTTTTTTGTATAATACATTTGTCATTCTTGCATATAGAATATCTCCTTTCATTGTGCATGTAATTTTTACCCCATCATCGCCAGTGAGATACAGAGTGTTGCCTTTTACTTTCCCTGAAAGGTCACTAATAGGGGTTTGCATAGCAACCTCTCCAGAATAGGAATCATTTGCTTCATCATACCAAAGCCTTAATTGTATAGGGCGAATGTTTGTTCTAGCGTCATCCCAACCGCCAGCAAAAGCACCTTTAGCCACTGTTGTTACTGCGGTTTTTGTGGCTTTTTTGCCTTTTGTCACTCTCTTCTTGGCGCTGGCATCGGTTGTCGCGCATGCACCAATCACTAAAACTGCTAATAAAATTGATAGGATTTTTTTCATAATCTTTTCCATTTTTGTTGTTGAAAAATAGTGTCCTTTTATTTATCTGCAAATATAATAAAAATAATGATTAATTAAGTAGCGATATGGTTGAATATTCAATTTATAATAGTACAAGAATCGTTTTGAAACAGCATCAAGGCTTGTTTTGATGATCAACGGGAAAAACTAATAAAAAAATGGTTATGATTCGCAATGAAGGTTAAAAGGGCTGAGATTTCTTGTTTTGTCCTTTTTAATATCTAATTTTGCCACGCAAAAGAAAGAGTATTAATTTTTACAATAGCAAATGAAAGGATATCGCAATTTAACAAGTCAAGAGATCAACAAACTTGAAAATAATGGTTGCCAGGCCGAGGATTGGGCTAGGGTTCAAGTGGGTGAGGGCTTCAACCCTTGCTGCGTGCACCGAGTAACCTTTTATGGCGATGTGAAGCTTGGCAGCTGCGAGGGAAGCATCGAGGTGAGCGACGGCTTTGTGAAGCGTTGTGGCATCAACAATGCTACTTTGCGCAACGTCATCATTGGCGACAACTGCTTGATAGAGAACATAGGAAACTTTATGAACAACGTGGTGGTGGGAGATGAGTGCCACATCTCTAACGTGTGCACAATTGAAACACGTCCTAATGCCACCTATGGTCAGGGAAGCCTGATTTCGGTTTTGAACGAGGTGGGTAAGGGCAACTTGCTCCTCTTTGACGGATTGAACAGCCAGTTGGCGGCTCTTATGGTTAAGCAGTTCGGGAACAGTGCTTTCCTTAAAGCCTTGACTCATCTAGTTGAGAAGTTCATTGCTGCTAAACGCCCTGAGTGCAGCACCATTGGAAAGAAAGTTCAAATTATCAACACTAACGAGATTACTAACACAGTAGTGGGTGACGGCTGCCAAATGAGCGGAGCCTCACGACTGAGCGACTGCACCGTTAGCAGCACTATCGAGAACCCTATTATAATTGGAACTGGTGTTATATGCGAGAACTCAATAATCAGTGGAGGTTCCAAGATTATTAATAGCGTGAAAATTGTGGATTGTATGGTGGGCGAGGCATGCGAGTTGAGCAATGGATTCACAGCTGCAAGTAGTGTGTTCTTTGCCAACAGCTACATGTCGAATGGTGAGGCCTGTGCCGCATTCTGTGGACCTTTCACCGTGAGCCATCACAAGAGTTCGCTGCTCATTGGTGGGCAGTTCTCGTTCTATAATGCTGGCTCAGCAACCAACTTCAGCAACCATGCCTACAAGATGGGCCCCATGCACTATGGCATACTTGAGCGAGGCACAAAAACAGCAAGTGGAGCCTATCTTCTCATGCCTGCCAACATTGGTACTTTTAGTGTGCTATTCGGTAAGCTGATGTACCACCCCGACACTCGCGACTTACCATTCTCTTACTTGATAGCCTACGGCGACACGATGTATCTCGTGCCAGGACGCAACTTTGCAACAGTGGGTCTTTACCGTGACATACGCAAGTGGCCCAAGCGTGACAAGCGACGCGTGACCGACCGCAAGAGCATCGTCAACTTCGACTGGCTCAGTCCTTTCTCAATCAGCGAGGTGCTTCGTGGTAAGAAGATTCTGGAAAGATTGCGTGAGGCGAGCGGTGACAATGTGAGCACCTATAACTACCACGAGTATGTGATTAAGGCACCATTGCTGCGCAAAGGCATTCGTTTCTACGATTTGGCACTGCGCATCTATATGGGTGCTGTTCTCAAGCGTCATCGTCCTATGGTGCCAGCATCAAGCGATGGTGAGGGCGATTGGGTCGACTTATCGGGCATGCTGTTGCCAGTGAGCGAGGAGAAGCGTATGGTTGACGATATCATCAGCGGCAAACTTGCCTCGATAGAGGATGTGCTCGAGCGATTTGTGAATATCCACAAGAATTACAATGAGTATCGCTGGGCTTGGACCTACCGCATGATTCTCGACTATTACAATATCAACAACCTTGATGCCGAGGCAGTGGAACGCATTCATGCCGATTATGTGGCAGCGCGCAGAGAATGGATTTCACTTATCAGGAAGGACGCCGAGAAGGAATTCAATCTTGGCGACGTGGAGCAAGAAGTGCTTGACGACTTCGTGTCACAACTTGAGAGTGAAGTTGATTTTGAAAACAACAAGCTCTACATGTAGCAACGAGAAAGAGACAATATTTAATTAGGGATTAGAGGCTGACTCTAATCCCTAATTTTCAATCTATATATCTTATTTATTTCAGAATATTGTTTGCAAGATGAAGGTAAGACTCACTGTTGTCATGAAGATGGCTGGAATGAGCGTTATCCAATAGCATTTTTTGTACTTGTAAAGGAAGATGGTGGCCGTCCACAGAGTGAACACCGAGAGGGTCTGGTTGGACCATCCGAAATACTGCCACAGAACATTGAAACCGTTAGGATAGGCCATTTGCCAAATGAGCAGGCCAAGCACTGCCGCAAACATTGGCACGGCAATCATCAGACGCTTGGTCATGGGCTTCTGGTCAAACTTTAAGAAATCGGCAATGATAAGGCGTGCGCTCCTTAGCGCTGTGTCACCACTGGTGATGGGAGCGGCTACAACACCGAGCATGGCCAGGATGCCACCCACCACACCAAGCCAACTGCTGCATACAAGTTTCACCACAATTGGAACGGGGAAGTATTGTATCAATGTCTTGCCGTCGGTGTTTCCCACCTGGGCCAAGAACTCGTTGACAGCGTCCTGAGGAAGCACCTCGCGCCAGCCGCCACTGTAGAAGAACCACGACGACACGGCAGCCCATACCAGCGCTACAAATCCCTCGGTAATCATCGAGCCGTAGAACACCGGCCTACCCAGTTTCTCGCTCTTGAGGCATCGTGCCATCAATGTGCTCTGAGTTGCGTGGAAACCGCTGATAGCGCCACATGCAATGGTGATGAACATTGCTGGGAACAGCGTGTTCTTTGTCAAATAGGCCTTCACACCAAGCAGGTCGATGCCATCGCTCTGCTGTGCACTCATCCATGACTCCATACCTCCTCCTATGTTCCACACTTCAGGAATGTGAGGCATCTTGATGAGCAGGCACACAAACAAGCCTACCGCCATGAAAATCAGAGCGAAAGCAAACAATGGATATACCTTGCCTATAATCTTGTCGATTGGTAACAGAGTGGCAATGATGTAGTAGATGAATATCACGACGAACCATATTATTTCATGACCGCCAATGCCAGAGAGAATCATGGCAGGGCTGTAGACAAACACCGCGCCAACCATCAACAGCAGCAGCATCGTGAACACCAACAAGATGATGCGCATCACTTTACCCATGTACTTGCCCACTAGCTCGGGAAGGCCAGCACCGTCATTGCGCAGCGACATCATTCCACTGATATAGTCGTGAACCGAACCAGCGAAGATGCAACCAAACACAATCCACAGGAAGCTAGCAGGACCAAACCAGGCTCCCATGATGGCGCCAAAAATTGGACCCGTTCCGGCGATGTTCAGGAACTGGATCATAAACACTTTCCAAGTGGGCAGGGCAATGTAGTCCACTCCGTCGGGGTGGGCTATGGCAGGTGTCTGACGTTCGTCAGGTCCAAAAATCCTTTCCACCACTTTGCCGTATATCAAGTAGCCCAGCACTAGGGCCACAATACTTATTAAGAAAGAAATCATAATGTAGATAAGTTTTTTATTGCGATGCAAAAGTAGTAAAAAAGTTTCAGTTTCGGTAAAAATAGAAAAATATTTGCGAGGATACTGTGATAATAGAAAAATTCTGCTTAAATTTGCCACACTAAAAAAACAATAATAATATGAAAGCTAATTTGTTTAACGAGGTAGAGGAAACGGTAGAGGCTATCGATGAGCACAAGATGGCTGTTGCCGAGGAAAAGCCCGAGAAGATAGATGCACCTAAGCCCACTTATTATATTGTAAACTATAAGACGCTGGCCATCCCTTCTCTCATAGCTCTCGCTATTTTTGTGGTTTGGGCTGTGGCTACATGGTTACTCTAAACGGCTGCTAATAAGCACTCTGAGATTTAGGGCGAATTTTTTTTGAAAAAAATCACACAAAAAATATTGCCAATTCAAAAAAAGTGCGTAACTTTGCAACCGCAAAACAAAAAATGATGGCTCCTTAGCTCAATTGAATAGAGCATCTGACTACGGATCAGAAGGTTATAGGTTTGAATCCTATAGGAGTCACTTAATAGAGCCAATTGCCACAATAGCAGTTGGCTCTGTTTTTTTTACTTTTTTATTACTGGAGACAGTATTATTAACAATGTTTTTCTAAAACGCACAACTGATAATTCGCTGATTATGGGAAAGATAATAAGGACTATAGCTCTGATGACTCTGGTGGCTTTTTGCGCTGCTAGCGTCAATGCGCAGTTCTACACTAACCGCAAGCACGATAACGGAAACGACACGCTGTGGGTCTACAACAGCTGGGAGTCGGTGTTCTTTGATGGTCCCGACACGTTGGCTGTGAATCCAAACATTGAGATAAACTCACCTTTCAACTTCAGGTTTAAGCCAACTGAGAAGGACAGCAAGCCACTTCGCAAGATGATTGAGAAAGAGAGTGTGGCGGTTTCGATTGGTGACTCGGTGTGGCTGATTAATAGCAAGTATGTTAAAGACTCGTTGCAGGGTGAATATAATGGCATTTTCGAGAACTATGTGCCACTCTATTTCAACGAGAAGATTGCCTTTATACAGTTTATACCCACCGAAATCAGCTATCTGCCCTATGAGATTGAGGACTTTGAAGGTGTTATTGCCGGTGTAGGGCGAGATGGTATTTATAATGTAGGAGACTATGGGTATGTTGCAGTGCCTCATTTCTTGATTGACCTGGCGAGCAAGTCGTTAATACTTGTTGACCGCAGCTACCTCCTCGTGTTGCTTGAGCATTATCCCGACATGAAACGACGCTATGAAATGATGGCCGACCAGAACGAGTTCTATATGATAAACCAATTCTTCTGGGACTATGTCGACCGAATCTCACGAGATCCTTATGTTCCGTATTTGCTAGATTGATACAAACTGTTGAAGAAATAATTGAGGGTGGACCAAATTTCTTGGCCCACCCTCAGTTTTTATCTCTTTTTGATTTTAAGAATCTTTCAACTTGGAAATTTGTTCATGAATCTTTGTTGTGAACTTTAGAGGATTGCCAATGTATTTGTACTGGTTGGTGACCTCGCCTGTGGTAACATTGACGGTGCCATAGTTGAAAATGCGACCCATAATCGACTGGTCAACCTCTACACCCTCACACTTCTTCAACAGCAACTCATGGGAGTTTCGATTAATGATGCCGTGCTTGAAGATTAGGCGATTGGTTGTTACTACATACTGCTTGCCACCATTTATTGAAATAGCCCAGAACAGTGCGACCAGCAAAAGCACCAAGCAAATGCCAGCATTAATCCATTTGTTCTCAATTGGAATTAAAAATACTAAAAACGATAAAAGAGCTAGGAGGATGGGACCAGTATATATTACACTGTGCAGCTTTGCCTCATAAGCAATTTTCTCACCAGCCATCAAGTTTTTTTGAATATATCCCATGATAATTACTTTTAAATTGTTGATTTCTAAATAACTCTCGCAAAGTTACAATAAACTGATTGAATATGCAATTCTTTTTTATTAGTTTGTAATCTTGATTGAATTACTCCTCTATAATCGGCGACAAAAGTCCACAAACTTGCAATATCGGCAAGGTGAGGTGCTGGGCTTGGTGTTGGTGGTCTGCTTGAATGGCTCGTTGAGATCGAAAAATTCTTTCAGCAATTCTTCCATTCTTTGCTTAAACTCCTCGTTGATGTCGTGATAGTCAAGCAGTGGTTGTGATTTTTTGTCCACAATGCGGAAAATGCCAGCTTTGCTCATGTCCTGAAGCGAGTAAATCTCGGGCTTGATTGGACCGTCATAGTTGTTTTCTTGAGCATAGGCATTGCAGTAGAGCATGAGCTGGAGCACAGCCTTCCTGCGTTTATCTTCACGGGTGAAGAGGTCGTCCATTGTGGCAAAGGTGGTCTCATCATGCCCTGTCTTGTAGTCCACCATGCGCAGGGTGCCGTTGCTCATGCGGTCGATGCGGTCGGCAGTATAGGTGAAGTTGAATTTCTCGTCTCCAAAGTTGAGGGGAATGTTTTTGTGCTTGTGCTCGCATTCCAGAACTGTGAAATAGTCGTTGTTGCCTGCCAGCAGACTCAAGTCATGATCTAAGGCCGACTTGACATACATCTCGATTGCCACGCTCACAATCGATGATTCGCCGCTGAGGGGAGTGTTGGGTTTTGTCTTGTTGGAGTACTCTCTGTTTACTATGCGGCAAATGACATGGTTTAGATGCTTGTTTTTGAACTCAGTGATCATGGCTCTTGTCACCTTGTATTCTCCTGTGCGAGGTTCTCCGTCAACATCGGGATAATAGAGTTCTTGAAGGGTGTCGTGAACAATAGTGCCAAAGGTGCTGAAATCCATGAAATCATCTTCGGTGCTGTCGGCATTCAGCCCCTCGATGTGCCTGAAATAGAAAGCCAAACGGCAATTGATAAATTCGTTAATGGAGCTTGCCGACAGGCATTTCTTGCCTATCTCTGGCCGATAGCTGTTGACAGCATCGGCCACATGACGCTCTTTGGGAACATTTATTATCAACTGCTCGCTCACAGGAACCGGCATCGAGAGGTTTATCTCGTTGATAGGGCAGCCATAAATCATTTTGAGTTGGTGCACAAACCTTGTGACCTCGTTCGACCCAACGGCTTGTTCGCTAGTGTCGTAAAGCAAATAAACTCTTTTGGCGCGTGAGATTAGGCGATAAAAGTTGTAGGTCCACATCATGTCCTGGTCGGCAACTGTCGACATTCCATATCCGCGGCGCATGAAATCGGTGATGAACGAGCTGGAACGGAACTTGCGTGGCAGGATGTGCTCGTTGCACGAGAGAATTATTATGTTGTCGAAGTCAAGGCAACGAGTTTCAAGCATACCCATGATTTGAAGGCCATGGAGTGGCTCGCCTTCTAGTGGCATTGTGTGAACTCCCACCAGCTTGTCGACGAGGAAGAACACCGTGTTCTCGCAAGGTGGAACCGAGTGCTCGTTTATTGCTGTTCTCACTCGGTTAAGAATGTCGATATACTGCTTGAGGAATGCCTCTTGCAGTGTCATGGGTCGCTGGATGTCCTCATCAATTTCTTCTTTGGTCGATTGAGGCGACATGATTTTAAGTACCGAATCACAAAAGTGCACCAAACCGCTCAGAAACTCTGTGACGCTGGCAGGGTCATTGGTATCTGGGGCGGTATGGAAAAGGCCCTCAAAAGGACGTCCCTTAAACATCTCCTCAGGGACCTCAAACACATTATCGGCATCAATTTGCTCTATTATTGCGAGTGCATGGTCGCCGTAGCAACTCTTGATGATGGGGTGAGAGAGAATGGTTTTAACATCGTTGCGATAGAAGCTCCATTTATCATCGGCATCACGACGGGCACGGCGGTGCATCCTCGACACCACTCTCATGAGCGAGGCGATGTCGCTGTTTTGCAGTGGATATCCCATTGTCACATTGATGTTGGGGACTTTGGGACTCAACGAGTTGAGCAATGGCATGAAGAGTGACTCATCGGGGAGTACTATGGCGGTGTCGATGGCATTCAGCGGATTGGAAATGTGCTTGTTGTCAACCATTTTCTCAATCAAGTTGAAGGCGCATTTTGCCTGACCCACATTGGAGGGCACACCCATCACTGTGAGTTCAGGGAATGTGGCGATGGGTTGTGCTGTGAAGTCGTGAGGCGAGGGAAATTGTTGCTGGAAAAACTTTACATAGCGGCCACCAGGATTCTGGGGGTATTTGTCGGAGAATGCTGGTGAGGAGGTGTCCCAAAAGTACATCGCCTTTTTCTGGTCGCCAAGGCGTTTCATTATCGCAATCTCGCTAGTCGACAGAATGTTGAAGCCAACAAACACATAGCACTTGTGCCCCAAGTCGCGACCTTCTTTCACAGCGGTGACAGCCTCACGGTAAATGCGTCCCGGTGATTTCACTCCCCGCTTGTCGAGTTCTGCATTATATTTTTCATAAAGGCCGAGCATGTTCTGCCACAGTTTCAGGTAGCTTGCTCTAACTTCTTCTTTGTCGAGATTCTCATTGCTGTAGTTTCGCCAGAAATCCACATCTTCGCCCGATGGGCCTTGGCTGCCTAGGTTGAAGTATTGAGCAACGAGCTGTTGCAGGTCTTCATCGATGTAATTGCTCTGAATTTCTCGGTGCTCTTTTATGTTGGTGAAAATCTCTTTGGGGTCAACAAGGTACATGTCAACGTCATTAAAGTCGTTGAGGAGGACGTTGCCCCAAAATACAAACTTGTCGAATTTTTGTTCTTCATTACCCGGCATGCTGGTGTAGCACTTGTAAAGAATGAACATGGCATCAATAGCATTCACGGCTATTGAGCCGCTAAGGCGAGTGATGAAATCGTTGATGGGCATCATCTCGGGCATCATGAACACTTTTTTGCTTGAGATGTCGAGTTCGCGCTCAAAAAACTTGCAACTGCGGTGATTGGGTAGCACAAAGCAATAGTCGTGAATATTTCCTTTTTGGTGAAAGTACTGTGCTACTTGTGATAAGAATGATGTGTTCATGAAGTCAAATATAGTAGTGGGGTAGATGTGTTGTTTTATTTCTTGATTAGGATTGTGATTTTGATTGCCACATCAAAGAGAATTATTTTAGCGTTCCCGTTCCCTCTGATGTCTCTTATGGCATCGCTGAAGAGCTTGAGCATGCGTTCAACATTCTCCTCGTTTATGAAACGGGCAAAGTTCTTGCTGAATTTTGATTCCTCGTCGGTCTCGTAATTGAGCGCTGGAGTTTGTAGGTTGTAGATATAGTTCTCTCTTACCATCCTTGAGGCGTAATTCAAAAATCGTTGCGATTTCTCGCGCTTATATTCAGCAATAATCTCGCTCCAGCCCTTGAGGCCTGGGATGTCTCTCATGTAGGCGAGCCTCATGAGCTTGACAAACTGCTCGTGGAAAACGTGGGTTTCGCTCGAGTTGTCCATGTTCCTGAGTGCCTGGAGCACATTCCCGTCGGCTGGTGCTGCAAGGGCAAGAGCCTCGCTCATTTCAATGCCTTTGACTCTTGAGATGTAATCGGCTATTTGTTCAGTCGACGGTTTGCGCAGCTCTATCCTTTGAGTTCGGGAGTAGATGGTTGGAAGAATGTTCTTCACATTTGAAGTGGTGAGCAAGAAAATGCAATCTGACGAAGGCTCCTCAATGAGCTTCAGGAGCTTGTTGGAGCACTCTTTGTTCATCTTGTCGGCTTGCCACATCACCAGCACCTTGTATTGTGCTGTGTAGGCGCTGAGGCTCATTTTGCGCACGATGTTGTCGCTCTCGCTGGCGTAGATGAGGGGTTGGGCGTTGGTGTTGCCCAGCAGAGCTAGCCAGTGGTCATAGTCTTCGGCTATCACACCGTCTTCAAGAAACTCTTTCCACTCGCGGTCAAAGTCCTCGCTCACGGGCTTTTCTCCTTTTTTGACAATAGGGTAGGAATAAAACGTGTCGGCATGGTTCATCGACTGGTGCTGAAGGCACGAAGGGCACATTCCGCACGAGTCGCCGCCAGTGCGGTTGGTGCAGTGAATATACTGCGACGTGGCTAGCGCAAGGGCGAGTATGGGAACTCCTGGTTCACCATGAAACAGCAGTGCGTGGGCTATGTGACCGCTGTCCACCATGCGCCTAACTTGCTCTATGGCGCGTTCATTGCCTATTATATCGCTGAATTTCATCTTCGATAAGTAAAATAATTAGTTCTTAGACTACAAAGATAGTGCAAGCCGAGAGCAGAACAAAATAATAAACGCAGTTTTTTTATTTTTTTATGCCGAGGCGCCGCCTATCTTGGGCGTTAGCCAACGGTAGTGCAAGCCGAGAGCAGAACAAAAATGCGATTAAGCGAGACAAAGCTGAGCTTGCTCAAAGCCTTGCGAGCGTGAGCATTTTATTCAAAATAATCAACGCAGTTTTTTTATTTTTTATGCCGAGGTATTTGAAAAACAAGGCGCCCCCGCTAGATAGTGGGGCGCCTTGAATTCTATTGTTCTCTTGTCTTCTTGTCCTCTTGTCTTCTTAATTAAGCAGAACATTATAGATGACAGTGACGTCGGCTGCTGTCACTTCACCATCTCCGTTTTGATCACCGTTGATCATGTTCTCGGTGCTGCCATTAAGGAGGTAGTTGTAGAGGATGGTAATGTCCACGGTGTTTACCTCGCCGTCACCGTTCACGTCGCCAGTGACGATATCGCCTCCAGCAGCAAGAGTAGTAACCTCTATCATGTTGGACCAACCGCTAGCCACCGAGCCATAGAGGGCCATCACATCATAATTGTAGGTGGTTTCGGGCAACAATCCAGTGACTTTATATAGATTGCTGGTAATACCATTAATTATGATTGGATCTCCGGCTAAGCTAGTGTCGGTGAGGTCCACAGCGTAGATTTCCACGCCAGTGATTACCACGCGTTTCTTCTTGATGGTAGTGGCAAATCTTATCTTTTGTCCTGCTGCTTGAGCGCAGTCGAGTGCCACGATATAGCTACCCTCGTTGCTTGATGGAACGATAATGGTGTCGGTGCTCGTGCCGCAGCTCACTACCAATGGGCAATCTACATCGGTGTCGTAGGCGCGGGCAGTGAACTTAACGCTCACCTTGCCAGCGCTGCTAGTGAGGTCAACAGCTGGAGTTTGCAACACGCCATTATAGCTTGTAGCGCCCAGGCGAATGCCACCCACGGCTTGATAAACGTAGGAAGCTGACCAACCTGCATTGTCGGTGTAGTTGTTGACCGAGCTGGCAATATTGGTAGAGCTCTCATTTACACATTTGGCAAATGTCTCGGTGAAGAACGGGCTAGCATCTATAGCAGGTGTGATGCGCAATGTGTAGCTGTTGGCAAAGGGACATGGGTCCCAGTTGGCAGTAAAGCTTGTAGAGCCAATGCCTGTAGCATCGGTAGCGTGTGGAGCTACGTTGTTAATAGTGGCTGAGCCAGTGAGAGCTACAGTCACGTTCTCGGCACCTGGGCTGCTGATTGTGATGTTGCCGTTGTGAGAGCCAGCAGCAGTTGGCGCATAGGTCACTGTCACGGTAACATAGCTGTTATCGTCGTAGGTGGCTGCAGGGATGGTGGCTGGACTCACGGTGAACAATTGGTTGTCGCTTGTGAGCGTAACGTCATCAGTGATAAACTCTCCGTAGAGACGGAATGTTTTGCTAGCTGTACCTCCAGCAAATGCTGTGAAGTCGAGCGACTCGTAGCTTGTACTCAGGGTTGGAGTCTTGGGTTGTGCAGTACCATTCACAGTTATTGAAACCTGCTGGGCACCTGTGCTGTTAAGGTTGATGGTAGCCGATGATGTGCCAGCTGCAGTGGGGATAAACTTGATGGTGAGGGTTGTTCCCGCCATTATCTCAGCGTTAGTGAAGCTAGTGGGCTCTACGCTGTAGATGCTTGGGCCAACCACGCTTACGTTCACGCCTTGGGTGAGGTTGCGGCCTTCAAGATTCACTGTTGTGGTGATGGTGTCGCCCACATAACCACTCATGTTGACCTCGGTCTTGCTGGCAATAATTCTTGGCAATGCGCTCTGCTGCAAGATGTAAGAGATGCCGCTGAGGGCGTTGATGATACCGTAGCCGCGCTGCTTGGGTGGGCTGGTGGGGTTGGTGTAAGCCGTAGCACTGTTGGCAATAGCGTCTTTCACACCATTGACATCGAGTTCTGGATTGGCTTGCAGGTAGAGTGCAACCACGCCAGCGGCGATGGGAGTTGACATCGATGTGCCGCTCATCTCTCCCCACTTGTGAGTGCGACCATTATAGGATACTGAATAAGACGTACCGTACTGGCTGTTATAGGAATCGTAGCCGTTGAGCGAAGAAATCACAACGTGACCGGGAGCAGTGATGTATGGGTGATTAGCTCCCTTGACGTCGGTGCCGTAGCTTGAGAAATAGGCCACGTCGTTTACATTGTAATAGCCGTTATAGCTTGTGCGTGATGCCATAGCTCCCACACTGATGGTCTTGCTGCCGCAAATGTCGTCGCTCATGGTACCATCTTGTTGGCCAAGTGAGAGTGTGTATCCACTGATGTTTCCCGAAATGCCGATTCTAGATGCACTGCCACCTTCGCACCATGCGTCGATGGTGTTGCCAGCTGCACTGGTAACGATGTAGGCGAGGCGGTAGTTGCTGTTTTTCGCTCCTGTCATAGTGGGGTGGATGAAGATGTTCTTGCGGTTGTTTGATGAGCTGAACGAGATTTCCACATTGCTGGAGCTGTTGAACCAGGTGCCGAAGCTGTTGAGCGTAGTGCTGCTGGTAATCTCATCGCTGGTATAAACGATTGCGCCAGTGTTGCGATTCACAACAAGCACTTTGAGCTTGAGTTGGTCGTTGGTGCGGCCCCAAATGTCCATATAGGCGGGCCCATAGTAAGAAGAGCCTCCCACGTTGGCGGCACCAGTAGAGGTCTCGTGGATTATGGCAAAAGCATCGCTGGCGCTCGAGAGAGCCTTTTTGGCATAGCCATAGGCATCGCCTTCGTTGCCCGAGGATAGCAGGATTACTGCACCATATTGGGTGGCCACTTGGTCATAGGCACGGCAAATGTAGCTCGACCCGTCGTGAGGTCCCATGTTGCTGCCCAAGCTGATGCTGATAACACAAGGTTTGCCTTGAGTCTTGGCATAGTTGGCGATGTATTTCACACTATTGGCGATAGAGGTTTGAGACAAGTTGTCGCCAAGTCCGCACATTACCAAGTCACAGTCGGGAGCCATGCCGGCATAGTTGCCAACCTGCGAGCCACCAGCGCAGCCAGTGGTGTGAGTGCCGTGACTCTCGCCGTTGGTATCGGTGGTGAGGGCAGCAATCTGCGCGGGAGTGGTGTAGTGATAGCCGCTGAGTGTTGTGGTGCCCACCTGTGGTGCTGTGCCACCGTTGGCACTCGTGGCATTGGGCAGATACACAGCTTTTACACGTGTGTTGCCCGAAGAATCATAAAAGAAGCGGTGGTTGAAGTCCATACCAGTGTCAATAACGCCAATCACCACGCCTGTACCACGATAGTTCTGTGGCAACCCGTTGTTAGTGCCATTCCAAGCCTGATAAGCTTTGGTCACGTTCTTGGCTTGGTCGGTGTATTTTTGCGCAATAGGTGCTATTGCAACCTGCTTCACGATGTCGAGGCGGGCAACTTGCTCCACCTTGTTGATGGGCACGAGGGCTGTTACCACATCATCAAACTCGCCTGTGATGGTCACGCCCAGCGCCTTGAGTTGGGCTGTGGACTTGCCGTTGAGCATGATGAAGCAGTCCATGGTCTCCACGCCATTCACTGCCTTTGTGCTGCTGAATAGCTTCTTTTCGGCTTGCTGCGACGTGCCGTTGGCACGGCTTTGCAAGAACAACTGTGTTGGTGCACTCAGCTTGTCGTTGGCGACCATCGCCAACGACAACATCAGTGCCATCAGTAAAAATAGTCTTCTCATTGTTGTAAGTTATTTTGATTATTAGTTATCGTGGAAAAGTGTTTTTAATGAATAAGCTTACAAATTTATGAAAAATCACAATAACAAAGTCAAGAAAAACTTTTTTTAACGAGTTCTACAAAAAAAAGGACAATTGAGAATCAACCCAATTGCCTCATTTTTGAAGAATCTGAGTGCAGTCAATCGAATATCAACTGCTACCCAAAATAAAGTCATATACAGCAGTTATGTCGGCTGCTGTGATGTTGCCGTCACCGTTCTGGTCACCATTGACTAGATGAGTTGTGGAATTGTTGAGCAAGAAGTCGTAGAGGGCTGTCACGTCGGCGGCAGTGATGACGCCATCGCCATTCACGTCGCCAGGAATCACCTGATGAAGTGGCGCATTGCGGTAGATTACCTCAAGTCCTGGAATTAGCATAGTGTATTGAGTTCCCGTGGTGGATTTCCCCATCGTGACCTGGATATAGGTGAGCAGGATGGGATAGTTGCTCATATCGTCGGCGTCAATCCACTGATCTATAGGTAAGTCGATTGTGGTCTCGACATTGGCAGGTACTGCCTCGGGGGTGACAGCCTGATAGCTGATTTTTCCACCCTTTGGACGCAGGGCGAAAGTGATGCCAGTGACGGGAGCCTCACATGGATTGATGCGCACTCGCAGAGTGTCGGGGAGGCTCCACAGCGTTATGTCTTTGTTCATTCGCAGGTAGTTGGTGCGACCGCTAGAGCCAGTGTAAGTAACTTTTATTCCGTTGTCTAGTGGCTCGGTAACCACATTCTTGCCACCACTCATTGAGAAATTCCAGGTGCTCAAGTCCATCTCAGGGTCGAGGGGATAGACGCGCTGAACTGGCTTTTGAACAAATACTCTCATAGTCACCGACTGGTCGTCGATTACACCTGTGACAGTAGCCTCACCATCGCGCACCCCTTGCAACTCGCCAGTGTTGGAGTCGATGACGACGATGCTCTCGTCGCTGCTGCTCCAAGTCAAAGCCTCAGGATCAAGAGGCATCATGTTCTCGCCAACTTGACTTTGAAGGTCGACGCGATAAGTGCGATAAGTGTCGGTTATGATTGAGTCGTTCTTCAACTCAATGGCATCGCCGCTGCCAATGATGGTGAGTGGTGCGCTCACGCTGATGTCGCCTAGTGTGCCTGTGAGCATCGCTGTGCCGCTGCCTGTGGCAAAGATGGTGTTGCCGTCGCGTATTGTTCCCAACGACTCATCACACGACAACTGCACGCCCTGAACATCGGTGTCGATGAGCATGCCATATTGGTTGTAGCCGTAGAAACGAGGAGTATAAACGCCAAATTTGGGTACCTTTAGACTAAAATCTACAAATCGCAGCTCGGCAATAACTTCGTCGTCGGGAGCGTTGCTCACAACGAAGAGTCCATTGCCATCGGCACGCTCGGTGCCGTCGCTGGGCTTGTTGCGAATGCCTAGCGCACTTGTGTAGAGCGTTGAAGAGCCTCCACCGTCCACGTTCATAGCATCGGTGGCACCGGCATAGCGCATGATGTCGGCAAGCACGGTGGTTCTAACGCCATCACTGATAAGCGAACGGCCGTCGACCACAAGAAAATAGACCTTGTTTCCACCATCGCTGTAGCCCACTGCCGAGCGAGGATGCAGCTGATTGGCGTCGCCACGTTCGCTCTCGGTGTCGAGCACCACTCCGTCGCCTAGAATTTTGGGATTGCCCGATATCACCTGCTCGGGCTCAACGCTCAGGTCACCAAATGTCCATGTTGGAGATATGGTGATGGTGTCGCCTATCTGCAAGGTGTTAACCACTGTAGCTGCCGAGCCACGGCCTCGAATCACATACTTTCCTGCCGGGATGGTCATGTCGCCGGCTGTGCTAGTGTCGCTCTCAACCACCATCTTGTAAGGGCGGGCGCTTTCAAACTTCTCGCCCTCGGCAAGGCGAGCCACAAGCTCTGTGCCGCTGTTGGTCTGGTCGGTGCTGCCATAGTAGCGGTCGGTGTAAATTACTATCTTGTTGTTGCATTCACTCGAGTAGGTGTTAACACCACCAAGTGCGGCAGTTTGCCCCGATGGAGTGGTTAGCGTGCCGCCAAAGACAAATGGGTTGACATAGATGCCCTCATTCTTGTCGACGATGAAATTCTTGTAGAGCGCGGCATTGTTGCGTGCGCGGTAAATCTCGCCGTCAACCACCGTAGCCCCCACTGGCGTGCCAACTATTGAAACGCCACGGCCTGTGGTGCCGCTGGTGTTGAAGAAGTCGGCGTTGATACCGGCAAAGTAACGCCTGCCGGGCTCGCTCTTGCGCTCAGCCATCGCCGAGACTTTTTCGTTGCCGGCTAGCTTGTCGGTGGCACACACTCCCGACAGCGATAGCCATGGGTTGCTCATGTCGATGGTGCAATAGAACACACGCAATTTTCCTGTCTCGTTGTGGAACCATAGCGAGGTCTGCGTGGTGCCTGGCCCCACCTGGTTGTGGAACAAGGTGTCGACTTGATACTCCACCCCACGCAACGTCCAAGTGTCGCTTGCCGAAGCACAGATTGCCAAAATAGCAAACAATGCAAACAAACTGATTTTCTTCATATTATCCTTGCTTGTTAAAAATGAGGGTGAGGAACCAAATATAACTCACCCTCACGTTTATATATAATTATGAATTATGCATTGGCTGGTAAAGGCGCAGCCATTCTCTCCCCTCTAAACTCTCCCTCTAACCTAAAAATCTCAGCTTCCTAGCAGAACGCTGTAAACAGCCGTGATGTCGGCGGCGGTAATGATGCCATCGCCAGTTTGGTCGCCATTTACTACGTTGGTAGAATCATTGTTGAGCAAGACATCATAGAGAGCTGTGACATCGGCAGCGGTGACCACTCCATCGCCGTTGACGTCGCCAGGCACAGCGAGGGGTCCATCGGGCTCAACGCCAGCGCCAATCTTGTAAACTCCCATACCGTTGTAGGCCTTGAAGGTGAGCAGAGTGATTTCCTCGTTGCCCTGGTCGTCATAGCCTTTCTCGATTGCGATGCAGTGCACTCGCAGTCCGCTATCGTTGACTTTGCCGACGCTGTCGGCAGGCAATTGCCAGTATTTCTGCATTGTTTCGAGCATATCGCCCTCTCCCAGCTCGCACACGTTGATCTGGCAGCCATTGCCGTTGCCGTTCATGTCGCTACGGACATAGGTAAAGAAATGGCGGTCATCGAGAGTGAACTCGTTCATGCCGTTGGCGGTATAGCTTTTCTGCCTCAACTCTGTGGGGACATTCTCAAAGCTGTCGATCACATCGCCGTCGACCGAGTAGAGTACAGGTCCCTCATCGGAGCCATCGATGTAGAAGTACTCCCCGCTGTAGCGTGTGTCCTCATCATTTCCAAGCAACATTTTCACCACTGGTGCCATAGCAAATCCAACCCTGCTCTCGGGGTAGAAATTGGTGAAGTCCATATAGGGGTCGCCACTAAAGCCTCCCTCCCAGGTGTCGATGTCTCCGCCTTGCTCGTTGTGCCAGCGATAGACAGTGGGCTTGCCAGGATTGTTGCTGTCGTGACCCACTGCCATGATGTTGCACTCGGCCTGCTCAAGCGTGAGGTCGCCAATGAGGTCAAGGTAATCGGTGCGATAAGGCACTTCGCCTTTGCTCATATTAGTAACCAGAGTCATTTCGGCACTCTCGGTGTCGACTTGATAGATGGGAATCTCGGTTGCCGCAGCGCTGGTCATGGGTGCCACCCAGATGTGCCCGAAGCTGTCGCAGCCAATGCAGGTGTTGCCCAAGAACACACCGTAAGGATTGCCATTGAATGTGAGCTCCAAATCTTTGGTTGGCTCGCCGGTGAGAGCGTTGAAGCAGTGAATGACGCCCTGGAGGATGGTGTCGTTCTTGCCTGTTTCAGGATTGGGGATTATCACCTGCTTTTCCTGACTGCGCGACACATAGACGACGCCGCCCGTCATCGTGGCAGTGCGGGCATTGGTATGGCAGATGGGTGACGAAATGTAAGCATTGCCTGCATGCACACGGTCAAGCATCCACAGGTTTTTCACTCCTATGCCGTTCACTTTGGCATAGGTCTGGCCGTCGGTCACTGCCCAACTGCTCAAGGCGGTCATCACGGCCACTATTGATAGTAGTAATACTTTTTTCATGTTATTATAGTGATTAGGGATGAGTGATTAGGGATTAAAACTATGAACTATTTACACAAAGGGGGGAGAATAACCAATCCTCCACCCCTTCAAAAAAACTTTTATGTTATGAATAAAAAAGTGCGTTATTGACCTCCCAGCATGATGGTGTAAACAGCAGTGATGTCGGCGGCAGTGATGATGTCGTCGCCAGTTTGGTCGCCATTGACGATGTGTGATTCATCGTTGTTGAGCATGAAGTCATAGAGTGCAGTGATGTCGGCAGCAGTAACAACGCCGTCGCCGTTGACGTCGCCAGGAACACTCAGTGGAGTTGGATCATCGGGTGTTACGCCTTCACCTACGATGTAAACGCCCATGCCATTGTAGCACTTGTACTCAAACACGAGCACAGCTTCCTCGCCACCCTCAGTGGTGTAGTCGGTAACTACGGGATGGATGCGGAGACCGCTATCACTAGTTTGTCCTTGACCGTCGGCAGGGAAGGTCCAGTAGCGTTGCATACCGCTGAACGACATGCCCTCGCCAAGCTCGCAAATGTTGACCTGGCATGAGTTGGGAGCGTCGTACTGAGCAATAGAGTAAACAATGAAGTTGCGATCACCGAGTTTGAACTCGCCAATGCCGTTGGTGCCAACCTTTGGCATCAACAGGCTGTCGGCTGCCATTTCCTCTTGAGAGAGACTGCCGAAACCGTCGACGATGGTGCCATCGCTTGAGTAAAGAGTGGGCACTGTGGTGAAGCCGTCGATGTAGAAGTTCTCGCCGCTGTAGCGGGTGTCTTCGTCCTCGCCAAGCACAAAGCGGCATGCAGGGGCATAGCCCCATTGAGTTTGGCTCTCAGGATACATCTCCACGAAGTCCATATAGGGGTCACCGCTGAAGAAGCCTTCCCAGGTGTCGGGGTAGCCGCCCTGGTCGTTGTGCCAAGCATAAACGGTGGGTACTTGTGAGCCAGGAGTCATCACGTTACATTCGGCTTGCTCGAGGGTGATATCGCCCACAAGGTCGAGATAGTCGGTACGGGCAATAACGTCGCCCTTGTCAAGATTGGCAACGAGGGTCAATTCGCCAGTCTCGGTGTTCAGTTGATACAGAGGCACCTCGGCGGTCTTCTCGCTGGTGTAGGGGGCAACCCACACATGGCCAAAGTTGTCCTTGCCAATTGAGTTCACGCCAAGGAACGTTCCGTAGGGCTCGCCGTTGAGTGTGACATCTAGTGGAGCCATCTGCTCGCCAGTCATCGCGTCAAAGCGATAAATCACGGCACCCATGATGGTGTCGTTGCCGTTGGCGCCAGGAATAATGAATTGCTTCGCCTCGCTACGTGCAACATAAACCACACCATCTTGCAGCACAGCTGTGCGCGCCTTGGTGTTACACCATTCAAAGTCGGTTTGAAGCTCATTAACGCCATAGTGGAAGCGGTCGAGCAGCCACAGGTTGCGCATGCCTATGCCGTTCACCTTTTCATAGCCGTTTGGGTCTTTTTTCAAGAGATGGCCAGCAGCCCATGCGCTAGAGCAAGCCATTGCAACCAATGTTAGAACGAGTAATAATTTCTTCATGTTTTGAAATGTTTTGGATATTAGTATTGTGTTGATAAATAAATTCTTTACAAGCTACAAAGAAAATAAAAACCAAATTATTCACCAAATTTTTCTCACACTTTTTCGGTGAAATGTGACAAAATCACACATTATTCAAAATATAAGTGCCAAAATGTTATTAATTGGTTTTGACCTCACTTTGTGTTATGGTAGCTCATCAACAACACAAGGCAGTGCCTTGACAGTGGGCTGCCTTGTGTTGATTGTGTGTCGATTTTCACCATGCTTTGGCTTTAGCCCCTAAAATGATATTATAGACAAAGGTGACATCGGAGCTGGTGATGTTGCCGTCGCCATTTTGGTCGCCATTGACGAGGCTGGTGCTGTCGTTGTTGAGCAGATAACTATAGAGCGCAGTGATGTCGGCCGCTGTCACTTCGCCGTCGCCGTTCACGTCGCCAGGCACTGCCACAGCCACTGTCACGGTGTATTTGGCGAGGCCGTTGCCTGGTACATACATGTAGATGAACATCTCATTGCTCTTGTCGCCAGGCACAGCAACACAAGGGGTGCTCATCGTTGTGCTGTTCACCACTCCCATGCCATTCTTGGGGAGCGTCCACAGTGGGGTAAATCCAGCAAAGTCTTGTCCGTTAGGATTTACTGCGAGTTTGAAGTTGTGACCCTCGGCGGTTTGATAGTCGCCGTTAGAATAGAGCATGAAGTGCGAATTTCCAAGTTTGAGCATGTCGAAGCTGTCGTTGGCAGTGCCTACGCTCATCAGCGCACTATTGTTGGCAAAGCTGTCGAGAATCTCACCGTTGGTCATGCTGTAGCAAGTGGGCTCGATGCCCGAGCCATGCACTATCACGCGGTCGCTGTCAAGAGCCTTGATGCGTGGCGAGGTGCCGAAGTTGGGGGCACTGGTGGGATACATGGCATTGACGATGACCACTTTGGTTGCTGACACACTCCCTCCAGCGATTGTCCAGCGAATAATCTCATTGCTGCGTGAAAGGGCTGCAAATACTTCAAAATTGCCCGATGTCACATCGCCGAGCACGTCGATGTGGTCGATGCGGCCCGATGACTCGCTGGTCGATAGGGTGGCGCGATGTGTCACTGTTCCGTTGCTTGGATTCACGCTATAAATCACAAGCGGAGTGTTGTTAATCTTAAGCAACATGTTGCTGATGAGCAAGTTTCCTGCATCGTCAACAAGCACGTTGTTGCAAGGGAAGTAGTCGCCTTGCACCTCGGCTGGCAGCTCAATGTCGCGCAGCCACTCGCCAGTCTTAGCGTTATAGACACGCAAGTAACAGTCGGCATTTGAAGCGTTCTTGCTACGGCCTGTGAGGTAGATGTTGTCGCCCAGCACCGTAAACGAGCGGTTGAACGTGCCGTAATTCTCTTGCTCAAAGTTATTATAGTTGCTCTTCACCGAGCGCAACCAATTGTTGGTTACCGACACGCCCTCGATAGGAGCGTAGGTGTCGTTGTCAACGTCTATCTTGCGCACATAACCGGGCTCGGTGGCACCAGTGGTGATTTCGGTGATGGTGAACGTGCGGGTTTCGCTCACGTTAGGGTCACAGTCAGCAGCGGTGGTGCTCACTCGCCAGTAATAGGTGCCCTCACCCAGCAGAGCTATCACGCACTGCAATGTGAGATTTCCGTTCTCGCTTTGGAGATAGTTGCTGGTTTGCACAACATTGGTGAACGCCGCGTCACGTGCCACTTCAAGTTTGTAGGTGTCGGCCCCCACATTGGCGACTACAAATTTGAAATTGTCGTCAATCTCAGCGCCGTTCTCGGGATAAATCAAGGTGGCCTGTGGAGCAAGTTCGCGCTGTGCCGTCATGAACGAGGCTACATCGCTCACTTTGTCAAACTTGCCGGTCTCAATTGTTGTCACGCGCCAATAATAGCGGGTTGCCGAGGCAAATGTGCTCAGGTCGAGGGTGACGTGGTTCTCGGCGATGCCGTTCTGGCTGATAAGCACGTTATTGAATGCGTTGTCGCTGGCCACCTCAATTTTGAAGGTCGCGCCAGGAACCGCAGTCCATGAAAACTCTTGTGTCCATTGTGCCAATGCGTCGTTGATGGGCGACAGCAGTGTCACTTGTTGGGCCTCGCCAACAGGGGCGTTAAGATAGGCAGGGGTATACTCGAAGTTATAGCCATCAACGCTTGTCACTGCAAACCAATAGCCAGTCAAGTATTCACTGGCGAGGGTCACACTGGTGTTGTAGGTTACGGCCACTAGGTAGTCGCTCTTGATGCCCTCAAACTGTTGGCTTGTGATAGTGCTCACGTCCACACTTGTTGGGATGGCATAAACGGCATATTTCACCAGTTCTCCATCAACGAAATCCCATGACAGAGTGTTGCCGTTTAGAGCAAGATTCTCGGGGGTGTCGAGGTTGTCTTTGGGTTTCCATTCTAATGCTGGAGGTAACGCCTTTTTGGGAAATATGGTCTGTACTAAATAGTTGCCCAAGCCAGTCATGCGTGGGCCATTGATGTAGCGCGATGAGTAGAAGTTGACGCCTGGAGCGTTGTTCTCGGTATATTGACGGCTGAGTTGAACCTGTGCCACAATCTCTTGCCAGCTAGTGGTGGTGTTGCCGTCGTTGTCCATGAAGTAGATGTTTTGGCTGGCATAGTGGTGACGGTTGAAATGCTTGGCAATGTAGCTCCACCATTGGGTCAACGGGCCAAAGGGATTGGTCGAGTGGTTGCGCTTCCAGTAGAGCTGGGGCGAGATGTAGTCAATAGTGCCTTCCTCGAGCCATGCCAATGGGTCGCTGAAGAGCGAAGAGTACTGCCAGTCGCTACCTGTGGGGCAAGGATTCACACCATGCTGCGATGCACTGGTCGAGGCAGTGCCTGCCACACCGGCAGGACCTATCGCAAATCGCACCTGAGGCTTCACCATCTGAACCATGTTATACACGTCGGCAACCATCTGGTTTACCTGGGCGCGGCGCCAGTTGGCAAAGGTCATCGTGGTGCCGCTGTTTCGCCACAGCTGGTAGTCTGCGGCAGAGCTGTTGGTGGGAATACCGCTAGGGTAGAAGTAGTCGTCGAAGATGATACCGTCGATGTCATAGTTCTCAATCATCTCGCGGCACACGTTCACAATGCGCTCACGCGAGGCGGGCAAGCCGGGATTGAGCACTGTGGTAGTGGTGCCACTGCTGTTGGTGTAGGTGAGCAGGATGCCCGAGTTCTGGAGTGCTTGGTCTTGAGCGGTGTTCCAGGTTGTTGGGCCGCCATTGGCATAGCGGTAAGGATTGACCCATGCGTGACACTCGATACCGCGCTTGTGGCACTCCTCAACGGCAAATGCCAATGGATCCCAACCGGGGTTGGTGCCACGTGTGCCAGTGAGGTAGCTTGACCATGGCTCATAGCTCGACTGGTACATGGCGTCGCACATCGAGCGCACCTGAATGCACACTGCGTTCATATTTGTGTTTGCAAAGCCATCGAGATAGTCAATCAGTGACTGTTTTTGTCGTGCTATCACAGATGCGCCGGTGCCGCGCTCGCTTGGCCAGTCAATATTAGAAACTGTGGCGAGCCATGCGGCGCGCATCTCGCGCTTTTGCTCCTCGGCCTTGATGCCTGGCAACATCAGCACAAGGGCAATAATGATAAAGGTTAGCTTTTTTGTCATTTTTTATGGTAGTTAGTCGTTAATATTCTTTTGAACGTACAAAGATAATATAATGGTTTTAAAAATTCTGTACTCAATCCTTAAAAAAGTTTAATTTCAACAAAAAACGACTTTTACTCATTATTCTCTAAGCATTTCGTCAAAAACAATTTTACAGTTGTTTTTTGTTGACTAATTATTGTTGTTCGTCTAAAAACAGGTTGAAACAACAAAGATAACTTTTAGCAATGTTTGCACATTAAATAATGATTTGCTATATTTGCACACTTAAATAATAAAAAATTAAACGACAATGAAAAAGATAATTATTGTGGCTTTGCTCATGATGTGGGTTGCCACGGGATATTGTGCTAGTGGAATCGCTGGAGATGTTAACGGTGATGGGACTGTGACTGCTGCCGACATTACCGCGCTCTATAACTTTCTGCTCAACAGCGATGAGAGCAGTGTTGTGAACGGCGACCAGAACGTCGACGGCGTCATCACCAGTGCCGACATCACGGCTGTATATGATATTCTCCTGAGTGGTGAAGAACCTGGGCCCGACATCGACGACTTCAACGTTAACGTGGTGTATGATGGCAATAATGCTACTGTCACTGTTGCCAAGAACATCAAGAACTCCATGACTGTGAAAGTGAATGGTGCGCACGTCAACATCGTTGCCGACCCAGCACTCCAGGATTCAATAATCTATAACTTAAGCGGCTCGACAAGCAACGGTTCGTTCTACATGGATGGCGACTACAAGTGCTATGTGAACCTCACCGACCTCACTATCCACAACCCCGACAGTGCGGCAATCAATATCGAGAATGGCAAGCGCATCGACCTTACTCTTAACGGCACCAACGCCCTGACCGATGCCACTGGCGCGGCTCACAAAGCTTGTCTTTACATTAACGGTCACACCGTGATAGCAGGTAGTGGAACGTTGACTCTCACAGGCAACACTAAGCATGCCTACTTCAGCGACGAGTACACTCGCATCACTGGCGGAACCATCACCGTGCTCAACTCGGTGAGCGACGGAATGCACGTGAATCAGTACTTCCAGATGGATGGTGGCACCGTTACCATCAGCACCACTGGCGGCGATGGCATCGACGTGGGATGCACCAAGGATGAAACCGACACCAACAACGGCCAGTTCATCATTAATGGTGGAACTATCGACATTACCACTAGCGCTAGCACTGTGAAGGGAATCAAGTGTGAATCGATAATGACCATCGCTGGAGGTAGCATCACGGCCAGAACAAGTGGCGGCGCACAGTATGATGCCACAGTTGACGACGTCAGCAGTTGTGCGGCCATCAAGTGCGATAGCACGTTCAACATGACCGACGGCACCATCTACCTCATCAGCACCGGCATTGGAGGTAAAGGCTTGAATACCGATGGCAGCGTGAACATCAGCGGCGGCACATTCACCGCTGTGACAACGGGCGATGTCTATGAGTACTCATCAACCAGCGACACCAAGGCTGGAGGAATCAAGGCCGACGGAACCATCATCATTAGCGGCGGCACAGTGAAGGTCGCTGCTAGCAAATGGGATGCTCGCGCTTTCAACGGCAAGTGCGGATTCTTCACCAACGGTGGCTACATCCTGGGCATTGGCGGTAAGTCGTCGACAGTGAGTCCTGGCTACACCCAGACCTATAAATACTTGCGCAACCAGGTGGTTACCGGTGGCACAACCTATACTGCCGAGGGCGTTTCTTTCGATATCCCCTCGTTCTACAACAACGCTGCCGCTCTCGTAGTCGTTTCTACTCCTAATCTTTAAAGCTTCATTCTTACTCCCGAATTAGCCATCAAAACACTGTAATGGCCAATTCGGGAGTAAAAACTATTGAAACACACATAATTTGCCTTATTAATAACTTTACTATTATGATTACTCCTCAAAACAAAAGATTGATTACTACATTTTTAGTGGCATTGCTGCTAGCGACTTTTCCTGCCATGGCGATGACCGACATCATTGAGACGCGCGGCCAAAAGCTTAAATACACGTTCTCGGGAGGCACTCTAACCGAAATGGACGGAAACATCTCCTATGATCAAAGCGGAAAAAACGTCAGAAACTCTCAGGACTTTGTCTTCGAGACTGATAGAGGCGCTACCATCACTGTCAAGGGTGAGAATGCTGGCAGCAGCGTCAAGAAAGGTGGCAACTATTGGATAATGGCTTCTTATCAAGTCTTTGATGCCAATAATAAAGCTATCACCAAAAAATCGCAAAAGAACGAGAAGAACAGTACAGTGGGATTTAATGCCCCGTTGCCTGACGGTGCTGCCAAGGCTGTTGTCGAATTGAGTTTTAAAAGAGCTGATGTGACCATATTTCTCACAGCCACATTCAAAGTGAAAAATTCGAAGAGTAGCAGTGATAACAGTTCAAATTCAAGTGCAAAATCTCAGAGGAGACGGCTCAGCATCAGTGGAGAGAAGGGTGGACACAAATATGTCGACTTGGGGCTGAGTGTGCTGTGGGCAAGATGCAACGTTGGCGCAGCCTATCCTGAAGACTCTGGCAAATATTTTTGTTGGGGCGAAGGTCAAGGAAATAAAAGTAAGCCTTACAAGCAAGAATACTGCTCAACCTACGACAAGCCCATAGGTGACATTAAAGGGCATTCGGTTTATGATGCTGCAACTGTTAATTGGAAGAACGGTTGGCGCATGCCCACTCGCGATGAGATGAAAGAGCTTATCAATAAATGCAAGTGGCAATGGGATCAAATCAATGGCAACAAAGGATTCCTTGTAACCGGTCCTAACGGCAACACCATTTTCTTGCCGGCAGCTGGATGCATATACCCAGCAGGGTTAGGCGAAGTTGACACGCAAGGATATTATTGGACATCGACGCCTTACACTAAGCACGACCGCAGTTCTTACCGCCTTCATATTGGTCTTGAGAACAATAAGCCATTCTACAATTCAGGCTATGGATTACGCTTTAGGGGGCACACAATTCGTGCGGTCCTAAAGAAGAAATGACCAAGTAACTCATTGAAGTTAGGTGTGTGTCAAAAATGTCATTTTTTTGGCACACGCTTTTTATATGTAATAATTTGCTACCTAACAAAGAAAGTGATATTTAAGTTAAAAGTGTTAATTTTGGGTGGAAAAGCTCTCAATAGTCGTCCAAAATGTTAAGAATGGTAAAAAATAGTAGTTAATGCTAAAAAATCAAAAAAATGTCAATTTTCTTATTTATTATTAATGTGTTTTCAAAATTTATTTTTAAGTTTGTAAAGTGAATATATTTTACCTATTTTGTGTCACATTGTAACACGTGAAGACAAAAGAAAACGCCATAAAAAGACAATTGAAAAACAAAAATATCAATAAACATTAAGTAATTATGAGAAAACAGCTACTACTACTGTTATTTTCCATCATCGCGATGACGGGCTATGCCCGTATTGTGACGGGAGTAGTTACTCAAAAGAGCGACGGCGAGACCATCATTGGTGCGTCGGTGCAGGTAAAGGGTACTACTCGTGGCACGGCCACCGACCTTGACGGAAAATACACTATTGAGGTCAACGACGGCGAAGTCCTCGAGATCTCTTATGTGGGAATGAACCCTGTTTCTATCAAGGTTAGTGGCCAGAAAGTCATCAACGTTGAGCTCGAGGACAATTCCCAAGTGCTACAAGAAGTTGTGGTGACTGCCTATGGTCAAACTCAGGAGAAGAAGAAACTGAACTTCGCAGTTCAGTCGCTGAGCAGCGACCAGGTTGCTGCCGGTGGTTCAGCCAACTTTGCCAACTCCCTGCAAGGTAAGGTTGCCGGCTTGCAGGTTGCTACGGGCGGTGGCTCTCCCAACTCGTCAACCCAAGTCATCATCCGAGCCATCAGTTCAATTCACAATGGACAGAACAATGAACCGCTGATGGTTGTCGATGGTGTGGCGATTCGCGGTAGAGCTTCGACGCTTGCCGACATCAACCCCGACGATATCGAGACCATGAGCGTGCTCAAGGGCGCTGCCGCTAGCGCACTCTATGGCCAGGAAGGTGCCAATGGCGTTATCCTTATCACCACCAAGAGCGGTTCAAGAGACGGCTCTATCAAGGTTGACGCAAGCGCCACAGTCGAGATTAGCAACTGTATGCGAGTGCCCAAGCTGCAGAGCATGTTTGCCCCTGGTTCTAAAGGCTTTTATGTAGAGAACAGCGGCGGTGGCGGCTGGGGACCTTACATTCAGCCCGATCAGACCATCTATGACAACCTGGGCGACTTCCTGGGCACTGGCGTGATGCAGAAGTACAGCGTGTCGGCCTCGGGTGGTACCGAGAAGTTCAACTCCTATGCCTCGGTGGCCTACATGCTCAACGAGGGTGTTGTTCCCAAGGACTATAAGAATCAAATCACAGCGTTCTTGAAAGGGCAGTACAAGCCATCGGAGCAAGTCACAATCCAGATGTCGCTGAACTTCGTCAACACCAAGTCGCGAGGCTTTGGAAACTCGATGTCGACAATCTACAACTGGGGCCGCAACTTCAATATGGCCGACTATATCACTCCTAATGGCACCGTCAACTGGGCGAGCCGCTACGACCACTGGGAACTGCTGCTCGACACACAGCGCATAGGCGCCACAGTCTCGCCCTACTACGGCCGCTATCTCGACAAGAGCGAGACCGAGAGCAACCGCTTCATGCTCAACGGCCAGGTTGCCTACGAGCCTATCAAGGGCCTCGTGTTCACCGGCAAGGTGGGTTATGACAAGGGCTACTCGATGTATGACTCCTACACGGTGCCACGCCTCTATGAGAGCGACTTCGTCGACTACTCCAATCAGGAGGTTCAAGACCGCATGAACGAGAATAAAGACCGCCTGGGATCTTATTCATTCCAGCCATCTCGCGGCCAGCAACTCACTCTTCAATTCTTTGCCAACTACACTCACACGTTTGCCGAGGATTTCAATTTCAATGTCTTCTACGGCATGGAGTATCGCAAGAGCACTAGTGTTGATGCCAACATGGGAGCCTATGAGTTCATGCTCCAGGATTCTCATGGCGATGGCTTCTATAGCTGGCAGAACCTCAACGATGAGACCTACCGCACTCACGGAATAACACTGTATCACTCCTCTTGGAACAAATATGGTTACTTTGGTGAGGTGCGATTTGACTATAAGGGCGTCGCCCAGATTTCAGGAACCTGGCGTCACGATGGTTCTTCTCGATTCAAGCAGAACTACAAGACCAGCTACTTCTATCCATCAGTTACCGCCGGTGTAATCTTCAGCGAGCTCTTCCACTTGACCAACAACTGGTTCAGCTATGGTAAGCTGCGTGGTAACTGGGCTAAGGTTGGTAAGGACTGTCCTGCCTATGCCTTCACCGATACCTTCAAGCAGTGGACCACTTTCCCCGATCCTGGTTATGGCATCGACCCAACCACTTCGCGCGCAATCGCGCTTGAGCCCGAGATGACAAGCTCTTGGGAGATTGGTGCCGACCTGCGATTCTTCAACAGCCGCACACGCCTCGATATTGCCTACTACTCGACCACTGTCGACAACCAAATCGTGAGTGTGCGTGTGTCGCCATCATCGGGAACAATCTTGCAGACCCGCAACGAGGGTTCGGTTCAGAACCGAGGTCTTGAGGTGACTCTGGCGCAAGACATCATCCGCAGCCACGACTTTGACTGGACGGCTACTCTCAACTACTCGTTCAACCGCGGCAAGGTGACCCGCCTTCCCGAGGATGTAATTGAGATTCAAGGAACCCAGTATGGCGACATCTTCCCTGTTGCCCGTCTTAATGGCTCATCGACTGGTCTTTCGGGTAAGGACTACATGCGTGACCCCGACGGCAACGTGATTTGCAACGCCGATGGTTATCCTCTCATCGACCCCGCCAAGGGAATCTACATCGGTAACCGCGAGCCCGACTTCCTGTTAGGTCTTGGTTCAAACTTCCGCTGGAAGAATCTCTCGGCATCGTTCCTCTTTGACTGCCGCAAGGGTGGTGATGTTGCCAACGTTACAGGCCGCAGCCTTATCACCAACGGCATGAACCACCTGTTTGACAAATATCGCAACCGTGAGATTATATTCAATGGTGTTGTTGACAATGGTGATGGAACCTACTCACCTAACCGCACTCCAGTCATTCTCGACTCCAACTTCATCAACACCTATTTCAGTACTGTATCGTCCAATTTCATTGAGGACGGTTCCTACATCCGCTTGAGTTATGTGACCCTGGGTTATGACTTCACAAGTCACCTCAAGAAAGGATGCCCCATCAAGCACCTGAGCCTCAACTGCACCGGCCGCAACCTGTTCCTGCTCACCAAGTACACAGGCAACGACCCAGCTATCCTGGCAGCAGTGAGTGGTGGTACTGGTGGCATGGGTATCGACAACTACAACGTGCCCGCTACTCGTAGCTTTAACTTCACATTGAAGGCATCATTCTAATCACACTTGTAAAACATGGATATTATGAACAAAGTAAAGATATTTGCCCTGTTGCTTCTCACCAGCATTATTGGTGTGAGTTGCGAAGATATTCTTGACGACAATGTGAACCCCGATAAGGCTCACTCGATAAATGTTCAGGTAGCATTGCCAGTTGTGGTTTTCTATGCCCAGCAAATCAATTATGACCATGCCGAGTATTACAACTACTTCTCGCAGTTCCTCACCACGGGCGGCAAGAGCTCGGTGGGTGCCTATTCCTACAAGTGCGAATGGGAAATGCTCACTATGAACCGTCACCCACAGTGGCGCCGCCACTTCTACGATATTGGCGTTAATGCCAAGAACTTGATACAATATTCTCAAGAAATCGGTTCGCCTAACTATGAGCTTATTGCACGCACCATCAGGTTGATGTCAACCCAGTTGACTACCGACGCCTTTGGCGACATGCCACGCTCACAGGCCTACTTGAGCAATGCTCCTACCTACGACACTCAGGCGAGCATCTACAAGTGGATGTTTGAGGAGGCCGACGAGTTGATTTCTCTCTATGAGAATCCCGACTATGCACAAAATGAGCACAATCTGGAGATTGATGCAGCTCAAGACCGTGTGTATGCTGGCGACCTCGAGAAGTGGAAAGGCCTAGTCTATGCTATCAAGGCACGCTTGTTGCTGCGCAACATCCCAAATGTTGACCGCAGCCCAGCCATGTGCCAGAAGATTATCGCTGCTGCTGACGCTGCCATCAACCAGTGGCGCAAGGGCGACCTCCTGTACGGCAGCTGGTTTGGCAATGAGCCTCGCTATAACTTCCAGGAAGGCACCGGTACCGAGAACTGCGTTTGGAGTCTCTCAAAGCCTGTTATCAACAGCTGGGAGTCGCGCTCTAACCTGCTCGATGCAGCCATTCCAAGCAAGTACTTCATGGTAGATGTGCTAGGTATCAGCGCCCCCGACAATGAGCGTTACTGCGGTACTTACAATGGTGGTACCGCATCGAGCTTCCAAGGCTATGCCAACGACCCCCGCTGCGTGCTGCTGATGATTCCACGCACAGGACCTCAATCGCTTAGCAACACCACAGCACAGGTCATCAAGATGCGTTGGCTGGAGAACAATATCGGTATGAGCACCAGCTATAAGATTGCCAACTATCCCAACCTATATATGGGAGCTTATTGCGGCGACCGTGCTGCCTATAACCCCATCTTCACGATGGAAGAGCTCTACTTCATCAAGGCCGAAGCAACCTACTGGCTGGGCAACAAAGCCGAGGCTTGCGCCCTTGCCAAGGAGGCTACTGAGCACAACATTGAGCGACATCTGGAGTTCTTCCTCAATAAGTATCCTAACCCCAACTATAACGAGAGCACCGACAACAAGTATCCCGGCCAATGCACCGTCAGTGGCACGCCAGGCTACACTCAGGCTCAGTATTGGGAGGGTCAAATGAACTCCTTCCTCAACAACGAGGAATATTACACTTATACTTATAAGCCCGATGGCTCTATCAACAAAGCCACACTGCGCGTTCCCAAGGTGACCGACCGCGGCAACAAGCACTGGTTCTTCAACCCCTCGGAGTACACCCTCAGCGACCTGATGATTCAAAAGTATATCGCTATGGTTTACCAACCCGAGATGTGGACCGACATGCGCCGCTACCACTACAGCAACAAGCGCAACAACTACGGTATTGGCGATGCTAACGAGATTATCTATCCCAACCTGCGTCGTCCCTACAACCTCTATGCTGCTTATTGGGTAGATGGCTTGACCGAGGCCCAGAAGGAGAACACTTGGATTCAGCGCTTGAACTACGACCCCGAGACCGAGGAGAAATACAACCGCTCGGAGTTGCAGCGCCTGGGCGCCTACAAGAACTACAAGTGGTTGCAGGAACCAATGATTTGGTCGCACGCCTACGGTGAAGTGACTTCGCTCACCGCCGAATAATGACCACATGACTTGATTAATAATTGTAACACGATTATAAACACTATTATGATTATGAAAATTTTTAATATATTAAGTTCCCTGGCACTCTTGGTGACACTGACAACTGCATGTGCTGTGAATGACCCATTTGCCGATAACATGGAGATAGGTCAGGTGGTGCCCACTGTGACATGGGAACTCAGCGATGTGGCCAAGGCAGGTGGATATGTCAACTTCAAGGCAAAGTACTACACCAGCGACGACCACACTATCGACCACAGCGAGGTGTGGGCCTTGGTAACCCGCACCACCGAGGCCTCGGCAACTTGTCGCTTGACCACTTCATTGTCCTATACTAAGACAGTGAGTGCTACCGATACCGTTCGCAACTTTGTAAGATATGCGAGCTATCCTCACAACAAGGCCGAGTGGGATGGGCACGAGTATGTGCTTGTTGATTCTTTCCCTGTGTCGGCAACACTTGCTCCGGTCAATTGGGTAGAGCCCAAGGAGTTTGATGAGGAGCGCTTCGACATGTATTATCCCGCAACTTTCAAGCAAGAGTTTATCGACCATGTGGTAAATTACTTGACAAGAGACAGCGCTTACTACAACGACTTGCGCAACATCTACATCAACTACGACTTCACTGCCGAGCAGTTTGAACAGCTCAATGCCAAGTATGGATTCTCAATCCCCACCGAGACCGAGAGCGGCAATAAAAGCGACCTGTGGTTTGTGAATGCCGATGTTGTAGACCATTACTACTATATTACTGTTGATGATGCCGGAGTAAAGGTTGAGCATGAGATAGATACTCCCGACCAGGCTCCTGCCGGAGTCAATGTGTATGACGTTTACCAGTCATGCGACTGGGTTTACAGTCGTTATAGCGACGACACCGGTGGACGCATAACTTCGGTTCGCAAGGAGTATATGCCTTATTGGAAAGATCTCATCAGCCAAATTCCTTTCAAGGACTGGATTTTAAATCAAAGCAATAACCAGTACAGTATAGTATTTACTCGCAACTACATCCTTTATCCTGTTTTCCAGGTCTTTGACGAGACGGGCAAGATGGGTAAGGACACCGAGACCAAAGCTATTAAACTCAACTAAAAACATCACCCGGGTTATGAAAACACTAAAAAATATAGCATTAATGGCATTGATGGTGATGTCCATGGCATCCTGTGTGGAAAAAGAGCCAGCCTATGGCAACTTCCCAGGAAAAGATGTTGACTTCACCTACAATGTCGACGGAGATGAATATACTCTCGATTTCTATGTGGTGTCGACAATCAAGTTTAACAACACCAGCTCAGCGAGTGGCAATGTGACTTGGGACTTTGGTGATGGCTCAACGTCGATTGACCAGAACCCAACTCACAAGTATGCTAAAGCTGGCATCTACAATGTGACCTTGACTGTTGACGGAGTGGGAAAGCAGACCTATCCACTGCTTATCTACGACATTGCGCCAGTGCTGAGCGTGAAAGAGCAGAGTGCCGAGACCGTTGTTATCAACGATGTGACGGTGTTGCTCGATATTGCTCTGCCTAACCCTGAGGATCTGGAGTGCAAATACATTTGGAAGTTCCCTGAGGGCACTTCGCTCGAAGATGGCACTCCCATTACCGATTTCACAGGCTATAGCCACAGTGACGGCACAGTCGACAATCCTGGCAAGCTCCGTTTCAAGAACATCGGTTCTCAGAAGATTGAGCTGCAAACTTGGTTTGATATCAATGGCGAGAACCGTCGTCTCGAGGACAGCTACGTCAATGTGCAGGTGGGCTCGTCGATTCCTTGCCCCACTCTTTACTATGCTGTGAAAGGTGGCAACATCAAGGCCTACAAGCTTGTTGATATGAGCCAGCTTCCCGCAGGGACAAAGAATATGCCATTTGATATGGGTGTAAGCTCAGGCAACATGCCCACCACCCTTGTGTTTGCAACAGTTGAGAACAAGGACTATGTTTACATCCTCGACTGCGGCAAGCAGTACTACTATGTCAACGATGAGAACGGCGTGCTGGGAGATGGCAAGATTAGCGTTATGACTGCCGATGGCACCGATGTGAGCACTATGGTTTCCAACGTGGGCGGTCAGGCATTTAATGACCCATTCCAGGGATTCAGCGACGGCACCTACCTCTATTACACCGATCGCAACACTGGCATTCGTCGATTGCCACTCACCACGCGTGGCGAGCGTGAGTCCACAGTGTTCTCAAGCACTGCAGGCTACTTCTGTGTGAACAATATGCTCCAATACTACGGCAACGGCATTGCCTATGGTGCTATCCACACAGGCCTGCTGCAAGACCGCAGTGGCACCTTCTGGTGGGGCAAGAACTACTCGGGTAACGGTATTTACCGCTTCCGCACAAGCGACATTGGCGAGGCTTCTTCAACTAAGCCTGGTCCCATCCCATTCCCAATCGTGCTGCAAGCCACTCAGCCTCGCGCCTTCACTCTCGACGAAGACTTGGGCAACCTCTATGTGTGGATGTGCAAGGGCGGAACTCCGGGTCCTGGCTTTACATGCTATCCATTGCCCGGTCCCAGCAGTGGCTTAGATTATGACCAGTACACAACCTTCGTTAACATGGAGGCCGATCCCGAGAACACTACTGCCGACGAAGGCGTTTACACCACACAGTTTGCTGTGGATGCTGCAACTCATTTCGTGTACTTTGGCTTCCGTGCCGCCACAACCGAGAAGAACTACACAACAGGTTTGAAATACTTCAATCCCACAAGTAAGCAAATTGTTGATTTCAACGGCAACAATGAGCGTATCCTGGGATTGTGCATCAATCCTCGTGAGACCTATTTGTTCTAAACAGGATTGTTGCTGATTACAGCTAAAAAACACCCCGTCGCAATTAAGCGGCGGGGTGTTTTGTTTTGTATTAGTAAAATGAATTACTTCATCATCTTGCTAGTAGTGTGAGTGCCATCGGTGTAGGTTTTAACCACGATGTTTACACCATTAAATGGAGTAGCGCTCTCAATACCTGCGAGGTTGACATATTTCACGCTTGCAACGTCCTTGCTTGTGTTGACATTCTTAATAGCTGTTGCTGTGTCATTCACTTGGAACTTGTCCATGCAGAAGTAAGCAGCTGTGTTCATGCCATAGGCACCATTGTCGGTTGAGTTAAGAGTGAAATAAACGCTCTCAACCTCGCCCAGGCTCGACAGGTCAAAGAATGTCCAGTCGTTGAGGGCCTTGAGCTCACCGTTGGTGAACTCAACGAGGTTGATGCTGGTGGTAGTCTCGTTGCCATCGGCGTCAACGCCATGGGCAGTGAGCTGGAAATAGTCACCCTCTTCAAAAGCGCGGCCTGAGCCATCGCCATGAACGCAGCCATAGTAAGGCCAAGGATGGTTGCATACATACACACCTGCGGGCTTGAAAGTGGTGTTGCCATCTTTATCAACAAACATCACCTGGTTGCTGGGGCCTTCCATTGCCCAAGAGCTGTAGTAAGCCACGAGGTAAGGTTGAGTTGCGTCGGCAGTTGCCGATCCGTCATTGCCAATGACGCAACCACCACCGGCCATGCAGCCACCATAGGTGGTTGTCCAAGAGCCATTGTAGTCGGTTTGGTCACCGCCAATTGCGGGACAAAAACCATCCCAGTAGTAACCTCCCCATGATGCGCCCTCGCCATCAATGAGGTGTGAGAGCAAGAACTCGCCATTCTCGTCGCCAAATTCCATCCAAGTGTAGTCGGCGTCATTGTAGCATCCAGTCCAAATGCCATTCTCGTTGTACTCCAAAGTGGCTGGATTGATGGGCTTGTTCAAGTCAAGCGTGATTACATCGGCCATTGCTGCCGAAGCAGTAAGAGCTACCGCTGCAAAAAGAGTGAAAATTTTCTTCATAAATAGTACTTTTAATTGTGAGTAATATAATAGTTAATGTGAATAACGTTTTAATGAGTGGGGGAGGGGTACACAAAGTTAGCCTCTTGAGCTTGTCGAGCCCAAGAAACAAGCAGATAAAAGCCAGCATGGTTATGGCAATTCTCTTTAACATAACTCTTTAACCCCGTTAGTCAGTTAAATAATAGTTCTTCAATTTGGCAGGTTTTCTGACTCGTTCCACCACCTCTTTTTGCGAGGCTCAATGATTGCTTGTAACTAACGAACTTGTTCCTTGTTCCTTGTTACTTTTTCCTTGAATGTGCTGCCTTCCCATTGCGCTGGGCAACAGTGGCTTAAACGGTGTAGCACATGGTGTTTTTAGGAACTCACAGCAGCGTGGTCTGTCCAGGATTCTCACCTGGTTCCCTATTACCTGAGGAGCAAAGCCTAAGCTCCTCAGCACCAAAATGTGCTGCAAAGATAATACTTTTTTTATTTATAGCTTGAATGCTAGCCATTTTTTTTGCTTTATGGATAATTTCTATATACTCTAGATAGTAGATTCTTAAAGCTGCATTTTTTGATTTTTAGACAAGAATGGCGCTTATATAAAAAATAATGTGTAACTTTGCAGTTTGTAAAAATTATTGATTTTATAAAATTCTATTATATAAGAAATGGCACAGAACGAAGACGTTTTCAAGAAAATTGTTTCGCATTGCAAGGAGTATGGGTTTGTGTTCCCGTCTAGTGAGATTTACGACGGCCTGGGCGCAGTGTATGACTACGGCCAGAATGGCGTTGAGTTAAAGAACAATATCAAGCGCTACTGGTGGGAGGCGATGACCTTGTTGCACGAGAACATCGTGGGCATCGACTCGGCGGTGTTTATGCACCCCACTATCTGGAAGGCCAGTGGCCATGTCGACGCTTTTAACGATCCATTGATTGACAACCGCGACAGCAAGAAGCGTTACCGTGCCGACGTTCTCATCGAGGACCAGCTTGCCAAGATTGAGGAGAAGATGGACAAAGAGGTGGCTAAAGCCAAGAAGCGCTTTGGCGACAGCTTCGACGAGGCGATGTTCCGCCAGACAAATCCCCGCGTGCTTGCCAACAAGGCAAAGTGGGACGAGCTTCACAGTCGCTTTGAGAAAGCTATGAACGACAATAACCTCGAGGAACTCAAGCAAATCATCCTTGACTACGAGATTGTCGACCCCATCAGTGGCACACGCAACTGGACCGACGTGCGTCAGTTCAACCTCATGTTCAAGACCCAGATGGGTAGCAGCAGCGACAACACTATGGATGTGTATCTGCGTCCCGAGACTGCTCAGGGCATCTTCGTGAACTTCCTCAACGTTCAAAAGACTGGCCGCATGCGTCTGCCTTTCGGTATCGCACAGATTGGTAAGGCGTTCCGCAACGAGATTGTGGCTCGCCAGTTTGTGTTCCGCATGCGTGAGTTTGAGCAGATGGAGATGCAATTCTTCGTTCGTCCAGGCGAGGAGCTCAAGTGGTTTGAGGTGTGGAAAGAAAACCGTCTCAAGTGGCACAAGGCATTGGGTCTGGGCGACGAGAAGTATCGCTTCCACGACCACGAGAAGCTTGCCCATTATGCCAACGCCGCCACCGACATCGAGTTCCAGATGCCTTTCGGCTTCAAGGAGGTGGAGGGTATCCACAGCCGCACCAACTTCGACCTGTCGCAGCACGAGAAATACAGCGGCAAGAAGATTCAGTACTTCGACCCAGAACTGAACGAGAGCTACATTCCTTACGTCATCGAGACATCGATTGGCGTGGACCGCATGTTCCTCTCGGTGATGTGCTCGAGCTACGAGGAGCAGCAGCTTGAGGGTGGCGACACCCGCGTGGTGCTTCACCTGCCCAAGGCTCTGGCTCCTGTTAAGTGTGCCATTCTTCCTCTAGTGCGCAAGGACGGAATGCCCGACAAGGCACGCGAGATTATGGATATGCTCAAGTTTGACTTCGCTTGCCGTTATGACGAGAAGGATAGCGTGGGCAAGCGCTACCGCCGCATGGATGCAATAGGCACTCCCTATTGTGTCACAATCGACGGTCAGACCCTCGAGGACAACACCGTTACACTGCGCGACCGCGACACCATGGAGCAGCAGCGTGTTGCCATCGACCAGCTGCCCGCCATCATTGGTGAGGCCTGCAGCTTGAACAACCTGCTCAAGTCAAATGCAAGTAGCAAGTAATTAGTATTAAGTAACAAGGATTGCAATCCACGACAAATAACAAACCGATGAAGAAGTTTCCTTTTATTTTAATTGTTGCGGCGGTGATGGGAGTCATGTTCTCATCTTGTTTCAAGGAAGATGATGAGGACAAGTATGCCGATTGGAGAGACTTGAATGTTCTGTGGTATTTATCCCAGGCCGATCTCACCGAGGGTGATGGCAAATACTACACTGCTGTGAAAGCGCCATGGGATCCCAATGGCGAAGTTCTCATTCACTGGTTTAACGATACAACCCAGACCAAGAACAACCTAAAGCCTAAGTTCACTTCTATGGTCGATGTGAAATATCATCTTCGCTTGTACGACGGAACACCTATCGACTCGTCTTATCTGAGCACTTCACCTGCCGATAGCATTTTCCGATGCAGGCTTAATAGTGGCGTGATTGAGGGATGGGCTGTTGCTATTCCCAAAATGCACATTGGCGATAGCTGCCGTGTTTTAATTCCTTACAACTTGGGCTACGGAACAACAGCTAGTGGCGATATCAAGCCATTCAGTACGTTACAGTTTGATATTAAGCTGAAGGGTATTCCTGCCTATGAACAATAAGCTCTGGTCTACATTGAGTTGAGTTCTATTGCTCAGCTCAATTAGGAGCTTATAGCTAAAAATAAAACTGGAAGTCTTTATGGACTTCCAGTTTTGTTTTTTATCGCGATTGTTAATTATTTGCAGCAAGCTTCGGGGTTAGCTTTGCATTTTTCTTTACCGCAGCTAGCGTCTTTCTTGCAGGCACCTTCCTTACAGCATGGGCTCTTGTGGTCGCATTCGCCTTTCTTCTCGCAATCTTTGCAGTCGGCTTTTGCTTTGTCGCATGCTTTTTCTCCCTTGCACTCAGCTTTGCCTTTGAACTCTTTTAACTGCATTTTGTCGGCCTTGTTTTTGCCAAATAATTGTTTTTTGCCACCCTTCATTTGAGCCTTGTCGCAAGCCTTTGCCTCTTTGCACTCAACTTTCTTGTCGCAAGCTTTGGCGTCTTTGCACTCAACTTTCTTGTCGCAAGCTTTGGCGTCTTTGCACTCAACTTTCTTGTCACAAGCTTTAGCGTCCTTGCACTCAGCCTTTGCCTCGTCGCAAGCCTTCTCACAAGCTTTTTCAGCAACCTTTGCTACTTTCTCGGTTTTAGCGATTTTTTTGGTTCTGATTCTTTTGGCCTTTGCTTCGGCATCAAAACCAGTTGTCAATCCCATTACCAGTGCGCCAACGCACATCAATGCTAAAATTTTCTTCATTTTATTTAAGTTTTATGCACCCCCACAATGGGAGTAGCGGTTTAACATAAAAATCAAAATTTATATCAAATTAAAACTCTGATTGTCAATTGTCATCGCAAAGATAATTATAAATTATGAATATGCAATAATAGGGTTGTGTTTATTAACGTTTTTTTGTTGATTCAAATTATTTACATACCTTTACAACCTCAAGGCAAAAAACGTGCTTGTAAATAATAACCAAATAATAATTTCATGAAAAAAATCTTTCTTTTATTTTTATTTATTGTGACGCTAAACATTGGCAATGCTACAGTCTATGGCGATGTCAATGGCGATGGCACTGTCACTGCCGCCGACGTAACCGCACTCTACGACGTGTTATTGAACAACGACTACACCCATGCGGCCAATGCCGATGTTAACAACGACAACACAGTCACTTCGGCCGACATTACCGCAGTCTACGATGTGCTCTTGGGTAATTACAACGCAGCGCCAGTGGTCTATGTTCACAGCGACTTGGGATGGAGCGACTATTGCATCTATGTGTGGAAAGACGGCCACGACCTGAGTGCTAGTTGGCCCGGAGAGCATTATAACTCGACCAAAGTCCTTGATAATGAGCTTTGGTATGTGTTCAATATGCCCGAGATTTATTACACAAGCACTGGCACCAATTGGATTATCAACAACAATAACAATGGTCGTCAATTTGACTTGATGCAGAATTTCAGCTACAGCAATGATATCTATATCAGGGTTTCGGCCGATGGTGCCTATACCGTCTCCGACACCAACGACAACGGCTCGTCTGGTGGCGATGTGGTCACTCCTGGTCCGCCACAAGTGCTCAATGTGGATTACACCACAGCTGTGAGCTCTAAGAACCGCGTCATCTATGAGATGAACGTGGGTAGCTTTACAAGTGCCGGAACCTTTGCTGCTGCTCAGGCCAAACTTGGAGACTTGCGCAAGCTTGGTATCGATATCGTTTGGCTCATGCCTATCTATCCTCGAGGTGGAGGCATCAATAGCCCTTATGCCGCTACTAACTTCAAGGCTGTGAACCCTAATTACGGTACGATAGCGACTCTCAAGAATTTTGTCGATCGTGCGCATGAACTGGGCATGGAGGTGATACTTGACTGGGTTCCTAATCATACCGCCACCAACGCAGTTTGGGTGACTCAGCATCCTGAATACTACACCACTCAGAATGGCCAAATGGTGCACCCCAACAACTATGGTGATGTGTATCAGCTCAACTACAACAATGCTGCATTGTGTGAGGCAATGAACGACTGCTTGCGATTCTGGATTGATCAGGCTGGTGTTGACGGTTATCGATGCGACTATGTGTCGAGTCCCGCCATTCCTGGCAGCTACTGGGCTAGCACAATACCCATGCTTCGCAACTATGCCTTGGGTAAAACCATTACAATGCTTGCCGAGGCCGACATCGTGCACGATGCCAGCCAATTGCTCAACGTAGGCTTCGACTATGACTACGCATGGAACTTCCAGAGTGGCAAACTTGCACGATTTGGGCCTAATGGCACCAGTGCTTCAACCCTTAAGAGCTATTGCCAGTCGTTTATCAGTGAGAGTCAAGGCAAAAGCTTCGACCGCATGACCTATCTCACTAATCACGATCAGAACTTCAACGATGGTGGCAAGACGCTCCAGAGTATGTATGGCGCCAACAAATACGCCTTCACAACGTTGTTCTTCACCATCTATGGCATGCCCTTGCTCTACAATGGCCAGGAAGTGGGTAACGACCAGATTCTTGACTATTTCAACGATACTAAGATAAATTGGAACTCTACCGATGCCAAGATGAAGAATACCATTGCTACGCTGGTTGCGCTGCGACACACTCAACCAGCATTAGCCAACGGCACCACAACTACATTCCTCTCTTGCTCAAGCGGCAACGTGCTAGCCTACACCAAGACTAGCGGTAATAACACCGTGCTAGTCCTCCTTAATCTAGGCACATCTCAGGTGACTGCTACTATTAGCGGCATACAGGCAGGTGATTATTCGCAGTGGCTTGATAGCAGCATCGTGGCAGGTGGCGTTAGCCAAAGCGATGTCACGCTGTCGGCAAGCAGCACTTTCAATCTCGAAGCCAAAGGCTACCGCGTGTTCGTGAAGAAATAGTCCTAATAAACCTCAACAAGTTGCCCTGCAAGCACAGGCTTGCAGGGCATATTTTTTTCATAATTTCTGGCATTTAGAATTACTACAAAAAGGCTACTAAAACACTACAATATTTTTTTAACCTAAAAATACTCCACTACATACTAAAATTTATTTTATTGATTTTCAGTAAATAAAAATTAACATAAACACTACAATATCCTATATTGTCAAAACATCAAACATACAACAGATTTGCATTTTAAATAAATGTATTGTATTTTTGCATTTACTAACAAAAGCAATTGTTGTTATGTTTGGACTCAAGAAAACAAATAAGACCATAAGTGACCTGGATAGCTTCTTAGATTATCTTGACGAATGTGTGCTGATTTATAAGAACGGCATCAAGAATTATCTTGAGGGTAACAAGAAAGATTTTGATGACAATCTTGAGAGCATTACCAAGTTGCGTGATACCTCAACCGACTTGCGCCGCACGATAGAGAATGAGCTTTACTCCTACTCGCTCGTAACTGATCAGCGCGTCGAGATAATGCAATTGCTTGAGCAACTCGATATGATTATCAACTTGCTTCACAAGAACTTGTGGCAATATGAAATAGAGATTCCATTCTTTCCTTCTGAGCTCAACGTTGATTTCCTAAAGCTTGTGGAGATTACTGGGCTTGCTGTTGAAGGAACTATTCAGGCAACGCGCGACTACTTCAAGGCTCCTCGCTTTGTGAATGAGAAAACTCATCGCATTTATTTCTTTGAGAAAGAGGTTTCTAAGCTTGCGCAGTCAATCAAGCGTCGCGTGTTTCACGAGATGGACAACTTCAAACTTAGCCAAAAGTTCCACCTTCGCTACTTCGCGCTGCATGTCGAGGAGCTTGCCGAAGTCTCGGTGCGAGTTGCTGATCACCTCTCCATTATGGTTATTAAACACAACAACTAATCTATTAGTCATAAGTCTTTTACTGTGGAATTCACAATGTCGATATTGTTACTCCTTATGATAGGAGCGTGGTTGGGATACCGAGAGATTGGCGTCAGTTTCTTGGGTATCCACATCCGCGACTTGATGTCGACTCGAGTCATTGGGATTATGCAGTTCCTAGGGGTTGCTGCACTTTGCCTGTTAGCCATTTTTATCTACGATGAGACATCGTCAAAGGTTAACAATCTCTACATCAACGAGGCCTATATAATAATGTGTGGGATAGTATTGGCGGTTGCTATTGTTCGTAGTGCCGATCAGTACACATCGGCTGTGACTGCCTTTTGGGGCGCTCTTGCTGCCGTTGCCTACAATGACCAATGGCTTAACAACTATCCTTTGACAGCAGCTTTGTTGTCGATTATTGCAGCCCCATTATTAGGACTGCTGTTTTTTTCGGTGTATGACCGATTGTTCGATCGCATCATTTTCAAGTCCGACAAGCATTTGCTACTCAAGAACTTGTATATGAAGCGATTGGCGCTTGTTGGAATCATTTTGGGCGGATTGACACTTGCTATAAACTATGCGCTCTTTTCCTCTCCATTCCTCTCGTCTTTCTTGACCCAGATTGATGTAACATGGCTGCCATTTTTGTTCTTGTTTATGGCAATCTTGAGCATGGCGATGGTTATCCCCATGACGGCGGTGCTTCGCAACGAGAACTCAATGGCTAAGCCCATGAGCTGGGCGCTACCTTCGCTCTATGCCCTCATCACAGTGTTGTTGCTTGGCAATATAGCCGGCACTCTGTTGTTGGGTATGGTACCTGTGATAGTGTCGCCCAGCCAGCTGCGTGAGTGCAGCAAGATGACCAAAGGCGCTCGCCAGCGCAGTCTTATCAACTTGGCGAGCATCACCATTGCCACGCCTCTCATCGCCTTCCTTATTGCGATGGCGATGATGCGAATCGTGGTGAGTCCTTTGCTCATTGCTATTGTGACGTGCTTTGTGCTTATCACCTGCCTATTAATAATAATGTATTCCAAGCAGTGGCGCAAGCACAATATCACTAAAAAGGCACTTGACGACGAACTCACCCACAACACCGAGGCGGGTGATGAGCGCAACCGCCTTGATGTCGCAGCAGTGACTTCACAGTTTAATGTGATGACCAACGAAATCGACATCAAGCATAAAGAGCTAGTAAACCTTTCATTATATATTAAGCAGCAGCGACAATACCTCGAAGACTTGAGCAAGCGTCTCAATGATTTGTCTAATGAGAATGATGTCGACTTGCTGCGCCAAGAATTGCGCGAAACTGCGCAAAAACTCAACGAGAACATGCGGCTCACTGGTGAGATGGACCACTTCTACACTCAGGTTGAGGGGCTTCACAAGAATTTTGTGAGCCGCCTGCTCATGCGTTGTCCTAATTTGTCGGAGAAGGAGAAGCGCCTGGCCATCATGTTGCGCCTGGGCTTCTCCAGCAAAGACATTTCCAGCATGCTCAATGTCGAGCCTAAAAGCGTGGAGGTGAGCCGATATCGCTTCCGCCGCAAGCTCAAGCTCGACCGCAGCACTAATATCGTAGAATATCTTCAAATGATATAATTCAGTAAACTTCTATTATTAACTAAAATGTTTTTACAATGAAAAAACTATTAACTCTATCCTTTGTGCTGGCACTCTCCGCTTGGGGCAGTGTGTGGGCGCAAGTAGAAGACGAGAACGCCGTCTACAACCAGTATGGCGTGAAAGTCGACCGTGAAGAGCTGATCTCGGAACAGCGCAACAACATCCTCACGTTTGAGTCTAAGAACAAGGAGTATCGCTTGTGGTTTGACAACCGCGTGCAAGTTGATGGAGCCATGTTCTTTGGCAACAACAAAGACTACAACGACATTGGCAATAACGTGTCGATTCGTCGCGCACGTTTCGCCGTTAAGGCACGCTTGCCACACAATTGGTATGGTGAGGTTGACGTTGATTTTGCCGATGGCAAGTTTGAGCTCAAGGACGCTATCGTGCAGTTCGATGGCATCAAGAACGTATCAATCAAGGCTGGTAACTTCAAGGAGGACTTCTCAATGGAGCAGACCACCTCATCGCGCTACTTGACCTTCATGGAACGTCCAATGGTTTGTAAGGCTCTCGTTCCTTCTCGTCACATCGGTTTACAAGTATCTTATCTGCGTGACCATTTCCGTGCTACTGGTGGTGTGTTCTTCCAGACTGTTGCTGGTGAGGAGGAACTTACCAACGTTCAGGACAACAACAAGGACTATGGACGCAACCAGGGATACTCGTTCACCGGTAAGATTGGTTGGATGCCCTACGCTAAGGACCGCAGCTGGGGTCTCTATCTGGGTGGTAAGGCTTCGTACCGCACTCCCAAGACTGAGGATGCTCCCGCCGACTGGGGTGGCATGCGCATCAGCACTCGCAACGCAACCAGCATCAACCGCAAGAAATATCTTGACACCGACGTGATTCGCGATGTTGATCACAACGTGCTCTATGGTATTGAGGGTGCTGCCTACTACGGACCACTCAAGATCCAATCGGAATGGATTCAGACCAACGTTGACGCTAAAGCCAACAACTACAAGTTCAACGGTTGGTATGTTCACGCTGCATGCTTGCTCTTTGGTGGTAAGCAGCGCTTCAACACTGCCGAGGCCGAGTTTACTCAGCCACAGCGTGGCCGCAAGTGGGGTGACCTGGAGTTAGCTCTTCGCTACGACTATCTCAACCTCAACAACAAGGACGTTTACGGCGGTGCTGGCGAGAACTTCACCGTGGGTCTGAACTACTGGGTTAACAACAGCGTTAAAATTGTTCTCAACTATCAGTACTCTAACAACGACCGCTATGCCAATGGTAAGGGCAAGCTCTTCACTGGTCATGATGCCAACGGCAAGCCTACAGCCGACTACACTAAGATTGTAGAGGGCAAGGGCAAAGGCGGTGTGAACTATAGCATGTTAGGCCTTCGCTTAGAGGTTAACTTCTAATCTATTGTTTAACTCTTTAAAGATAAAAAGACAATGAAAACTATAAAATTAGCATTCGCGCTCATTATCGCTGCACTTGCGATGACAGCATGCGTTGAAGATAAAGTATATGAGGGTCCTAACACCATCGAGGCTGTTTCAATTGCCCCCGATGCTCCCACCTCATTTGAAGACGTGGTTGTAACAGCCAAGGTTAGTGGACTTCTGAAAGTTACAAAAGCCGTTATGAGCTATTCAGTTGATGGTGATTTCGTTGACGAGATTGAAATGGCCGGTGACGGTAAGATTTTCACTGCCACTATTCCTGCACAAGAAGACGGCACCAAGGTTAATTACACAGTAACTATTACTAACGAAGCAGGTTTTACAAGCACTGTTGAGAAAGACTACACCGTGGGCGACAAGCCCAGCGACTTCACCAAGCTCGTCATCAACGAGGTTTGTGGTGCCGGTGGCGATGGCGATAAATATCTCGAGTTTTACAACAATGGTGATGACCCAATCAAGCTCAAGGGAGTTGTAATCAAGAAAGATGAAGCCGATGAAGTTTGGGTTGGCGAAGATGGTGAAGTTATCATGGGACATGGTTACTTCGTAATTGCTGGTGCTAAGAAGGTTCTTGGCGAAGGTGGCAGTGGACCTAATCCTCGCCCAATGACCAAAGGTCTCTCGGCAAAGAAGAATGTTCTTATGGAGGTTTATGATCCCAATGGCAACTTAGTGACAAAGTTCCAGCGTGGCGATGCAGGTGAAGAAGGTTGGGGTAATGGATCATCTTACAATGGTTTACCTTACACCGAAAACAAGCTGACTTGGAGCCGCTGCCCAGATGGCACTGGTCTGTTCATGATTGCTCCTGGCTCTAAGGGCACCAAGAACCCCGACGCAGGAGAAGCAGACTTGACAGTAGTACAGTAAACTTCTATCTATAAAACACTCCAAGGTTTGGCAGGTCTAATCACTTGCCTGCCAAACCTTTTCAAAACAAGCAAAAAGTAAATCAAAATAAAATCCTAGAAAATGGCAAAAGAAGAATTAAAGATTGGCGAAATTTCTAAACCACGTTTTGAGTTCCGTAGCTTTGGCCGCTGCTTCTGCGAGGCAGGAAAGCGCATGGCGCGCCTGAGTGTTCCCGTTCCCGAGAAAGTGTGGGAGCGTCACAGCACCGAGACCTACATCGTGAGCCGCACTAACGACGTGAACAACACCAAGATACGTGATGGCAAGATGGACATCAAGACATTTGTTCAGGCTGTTGACGGGCTGGAGCAATGGAATCCACTTATGAAGGGTGAGTTCCCTATCAGCGCTCAGGTTCTCAAGGATGAGGTGTTCCCCGCATTTAAGGTGGAGGGCATGCCCGAGCTCACCAAGGAAACCTACACTCTCGAGGAGTTCCTCCAGATGATTGACGAGCACCCCGACCTTCAGGCCGTTAAGGTTGAGAAAGCACGCTATGGCTATATGGTCAACGACACCATCTGCGAAACTGGCGAGGTTTACATCAACGGCGCTATGGTTCGCACTATCAACAGCGAGAGCACCGAGATTGAGGACATCAAGAAGACCATCGCCGACTGTGGCCTTGAAGGCGTTGAGAATATCAACTACCTGCAAGCCATCAAGCGCGTGATTGGCATGATCAACAAACCCCTAGCAAACTAAACTATTATGGCACAAGAAATAGAAAGAAAATTCCTTGTTAAGGGAGAATTTAAAGATGAGGCTTTTAAGGCAACTCGCATCACACAAGGATACTTGAGCTCAGTGCCTGAGCGCACAGTGCGCGTTCGCGTTAAAGGCGAGAAAGGTTTCATTACAGTCAAGGGTATTGGCAACGAGAGTGGTGCTAGCCGCTTTGAGTGGGAGAAAGAGATTCCCGCCGAGGAGGTTATGGAGCTGCTCAAGATTTGCGAACCTGGAGTTATCGACAAGACACGCTATCTGGTAAAAGCTGGCGAGCGCACCTTTGAGGTCGACGAGTTCTACGGCGACAACGAGGGCCTCACCGTTGCCGAGGTTGAGCTTCCTAGCGAGGACGCTGCATTCGACCGTCCAGCTTGGCTTGGCGAGGAGGTTACTGGCGATCCCAAGTACTACAACTCCATGCTCATGAAGAACCCTTACAAGAATTGGAAATAATCCCAAATCAATAGACTTGCAATTAAGTGTCCTCAAATGGACAATTCCTTTGAGGACACTTTTCCTTAAAACCTTAAAGATATGGCGGAAGCAACTACCAAACAAGAGGCAACTTTTGATCCTCTTGACATGAACAACTACAAGCTCGAAAAGCTGCCCAAGATGCAGAAGTCGGGCTTCGAAAAAGTTTTGCAGCGCATAGGCGGACCTTTGGCTATCCTCGTCTTTGTGTTCTTCTATTGGTTTGCCGATATCTCGTTCATCAATAATATCGACACCAACAAGGAAACCACAACACTTGCCGAGGGGGCTGTGAAGCGCTATGATGAGATGTACAAGAAAGCCGAGAAAAAGCTCAGCGTTACCGTTGCCCCCGACGGCACCGAGACCAAGCATGAGCTCAGCGAAGCCGAGCAGGCGCAACTCAAGGCCGACACTCACAACCGTTTCCTGCGCATCAATTATGCGATGCTTGCAATCTTTGTCGCCGCCATCATCCTATGGATTACCGAGGCAATACCCAATTACCTCACATCGTTGATTGTCATACTCATGATTGTGCTTACCGGGGTCACGAGCGACAAGGAGGCCTACGCCCAACTCGGACACCCAGTGATGTGGCTTAATATCTTGTCATTTATTTTGGCAAGTATGCTTGTCAAAACTCAGGTGGCGAAACGATTTGCCATTTGGTTTGTGCTCAAGTTTGGAAAGAGCGCCAGCGGCATAATCCTGAGCTTTATCGTCATCAACATCGTCCTCTCGGCATTCATTTCGGCAACCACTGCCAAGGCTGCTATTCTGCTCCCAATCTTTATGGTTGTGGCAGCTATCTATGGAGCGTCGCAAGGAAAACGCAACAACTTTGGCCGCAACCTTGTGCTCCAGAACCTCTTCCAAATCAACTTGGGCGCCAACTCGTTCCTCACTGGCTCGGGTGCAACACTGCTGGCAGGCTCGCTCATAGCAGGAGCTTTGGGCATAGGCGCTTTCAGCTATCAAGACTGGTTTAAGTGTGCTTTCCCAATGAACCTGATTCTCATCTTCATTGGATGGTTTGTGGGCTCAAAAGTCTTCTTCCGCCTCAAAAAAGGGGAGGACAAGCCTCAAATTGATGGCGGACTCGACCGCCTGCGCGACGAGTTGCACAAGCTGGGTAAGATGAGCGCTCAGGAATACAAGGCAATTGCCATTTTCCTCGTGGTGCTTCTCCTGTGGGCCACCGACAAGCAGCATGGTATTAACCAGACTGCCGTGGCATTTATGGGGGCTGTAGTGGCATTGCTGCCCAAGATAGGTATTGTCAAGTGGAATGACGTTGATATCCCTTGGCACTTGCTGCTCTTCTCGGCAGGTGCTTATACGCTTGGTGCTGGACTGGAGGCTACTGGCCTGCCAGGCACTATGATCAATGCGCTCTTTGGAGCTATGGGCATTGGTGCCAGCACTCCATTCTGGGTGATTTATATGATTCTTACGGCGAGCATCTTGTTGTTCTCACTCATCTTTGAGTCGAAGACTATGCTCACGCTCATTTTTGTGCCTATTGCAATTGGTGTGGCACAGAGCAATGGTTACTCCATCATGAGCTTGGCATTCCCAGTTGCATTGCTCGTGGGACACGTCTACGTGCTGCCGTTCAACAGCAAGCCCGCCGCACTGCTCTACACCACCAACCAATATAGCATTAGCGACACGTTCAAGTTTGGTATCACAATGATGTTCATCAGCTGGCTGATGGTTATCCTGTGGGGTGACACTGTGCTGCGCTGGTTTGGCTACACCAACGGTGTATTCTTCTAAAAAATCTATTCAAACTGATTACTGAAAACTGACTACTGATAACTTACAACTCACAATGATAAGCATCAAGCCAAAGATTCATGACAGCAACACGCTGGAGTTTAAGGTGGGATTCGTTCCTAGCGACGGTGCCACCTATAATGACTTTTACATGAACACCTGGATTTTTATCCCCGAGGTGCTTGATGTTAATCGCCACACCTATTCCAAAGATACATTCTATAACGACACAATTTCCTACCTGAGGCTCATAACACCACGCTACGAGCTGCGTGAACTCACCGATCCACACTCGTTGCCTTTCACTAGGCTACAGCAGGCTTGCGAGTATCCAGTAAATGACAACAAGGAGTTTGAGACCGAGGTAAAGATGTATGCATCAATCGTTAAGAGCAGCATGCGTGATGCCTATATCAAAATTACGAAAGAAACCAACGAGGCTACTCAACATAGCCTGGCTTGCGACCTTGTGGAACATGCTAAGGAGGTGACAAATATGTATCGCGCACTGAGAACCACACTGCTCAAGAGCGACATTGGAAAGCAGATGGCGGTGTTCTTTGACTTTGGCGACGAGTTCATATCCAACATTGTTGAGCAGCACTTAGGACGCATCATCAAGTTGTTTAATCCACGTAGCAACGACAATGGTGGCCCGTTGCTGCCTATGCTCTCCCAGATGCTTGACAGTGAGCACAAATATCGTAAAAGCAGGCAATACATTGACGTGGAGTCCAACAGCAGCGACGACAACCGCCAGTTTGTCTATCACGCTAGCCAGCTCAAGAAGTACATCGAGAGTAACCTCTACTTGCCCACTCACAAACGCCGCAACACAGCCTTTCTTGAACAAGTGGCTTTCAGCGTGGCGGCAGGCATATCAATGGTCTTTGCCACAGTGGTGTCGTTTGCTTTTCAGCAAACTTATGGCAACTTCACCCTTCCGTTCTTCATTGCGCTGGTAATCAGCTATATGTTCAAAGATCGTATCAAGGACTTGATACGCAACTATTTTGCTCACGGCTTGGGTAGCAAGTTCTATGACTATCTCATTACCATTCGCGTGGGTGGGCGCAAGATTGGAAAGGTGAAAGAAGGGTTCGACTTTGTGTCGCCTCAAGACGTGTCGCGGCATGTCTACGAGAAACGTGCGCGCAAGAATCCTTTGGTGGTCAACCGGGGTGTCGACGAGCAGGTTATCCAGTACCGCAAGTATGTTCATCTGCGCCGCAAGGCAGTCGACCGTCTCTCGGCCTATCCCATTAACGGCATCAACAACATCGTGCGCTATAACCTTGCCGAGTTCATGCGCAAGATGGATAATCCCAAGGTTCCACTCTACGTTAACCAGGGCGACGCCGCACTCAATTTCACCAATGGCGACAAGGCCTATTATCTTAACTTCATCATTCAATGCAAGTATGAAGGAATTAGTGAATACAAACGTTACCGCGTGTGCTTGTGCCGCGACGGTATAAAAAATATTGAGGAGAAACACCAATGAAAAAAATAGTTATTTTAGCATTCTTGACGATTTTGCTGGCTGCTTGTGCTAACCAAAACACCGTCAACATCCTCATCTCCAACACCAATGACCACGACACCACCAATGTCGTAGTGCATGTGCCCATCGAGAAGGTGACAACTCATATCAACACATCCAGTGTTGACTCGTTAATCATTCTCAACGAGAAGAATCAACGTGTCGACTTCTCAATAACACATGGAAACCAAGATATTGAGTTCATAGTTCCAATTGTTAAAGCACGCTCACAAAAGAACTATTCTATCAATACTGCACACACCGAACTCGGCGACAATATCTTCAGTTTCCGCACGGCAAGCATCACAGTAAATCTCTAAATTCACGCAACTCCCAGCAAGCTAGGGGAAGTAAGATGAGTTGTATTGTATCGCGAGCCATCGGCTCGTACGTAAAAACAACCAGCCACTATTGGTAGGTTATAGTTTTTTTCAACAGTTTTGACAAAATCTTTGCTGCAATCACCATACATTGAAAAAAAATCTATAATTTTGCCATCAGGAAATAAGGAGGCTGTTTTTTTACTCTAAATTATTGTAGAAAAACATGTATCCATTTTTCTGATGTTCAATCAATTATAATTAGTCTTATTAATATGGAAGTCATTCAAAGTTTCACTATCGACCACACCCACCTCAAACCAGGCATCTATGTGTCACGTGAGGACAAAGATTTCATCACTTTCGACCTGCGCATTACCGAGCCCAACAAGGAACCGGCAGTTGCTCCTGCTGCCATTCACAGCATTGAGCACCTCATGGCAACATGGTTCCGCAACAGCAGGGTAAAGGAAGATGTGGTTTACGTTGGTCCAATGGGATGCCTCACTGGCATGTATATCATCATGAGGGGGACTTACACTGTCGAGGACATGCGAGGCCTTACCATTGAGTGCCTCCAGTGGATTATAGAGCAGACTGAGGTTCCTGCAACACGTCCCGAGGCATGTGGCAACTATTTGCTTCACGATCTGCCAATGTGCAAGTGGGAGTGCGAGCGCTATCTCCATCGTCTGCAAAACGACTTCCACTGCGAGTACACCAAGCTCCAAATTACACTCGACGACGGCATGGTGTTTGCCGACGCATAAAAAATCCAACCCAAGCACCACTCACACAAGGAGCATAGCCCCTTTGTAAGTTAAATAAAGCTTTATATGACACACCCACAATCAGCAAGATTAAGTGGGTGTGTCATAATTGTTGTTTACATGGTTTTCTCTGGGAATTAATGTTTTTAATATTTCAATAATATATAAATGGCTCTTACCTTTGCCCATAAAGCGTTCATTGACATAATGCTCCTCCTATCCACTCCTATCTATCTTTAACAGTTATTAATGATTCCACTGATTCCACTGATTCCAGTGATTCCAGTGATTCCGACGATTCCACCTGATTCCATGAAAAGTGAGAAGTAGGGTACGACTCTTTTTCTCTTGATTATGAGTTTTTGAATTATGAAGAGAAAATTTGTGTTTTTTGTTTGGTTTTTCTATATTTGCATTCTTAAAGTTTAAGCGATATGGATTTCCGAACAATGATACACCCTCGCGAGGGCGATAACTTTATGCGTCACAGCGACAAGATGATGCTCATTGGTTCGTGCTTCAGCGATAACATAGGAGCACGATTAAAAGATGCTATGATCGACGTGGTGGTGAACCCGTTTGGCACCATTTTCAACCCGTTGAGTATTGCGAGTTCGTTGCACAAAATAATTGACGGTGAGGTAATTGCTGGCATGGATTTGTTCCTTGCTAATGGCGTGTGGAATTGCTTCGATTTCCATTCTCGCTTCTCGATGGCCAACAAAGATGCAGCACTCGAGCGCATGAATCGTAGTATAACCGAGGCGCACGACCATCTGCGTGAATGCCGCACTCTCGTCATCACCCTTGGCACGGCGGTGGTTTATCGCCGTCGCGACACTGGTAAGGTGGTGAGCAACTGCCACAAGGTGCCTCAGCACGAGTTTACTCGCCGCTTGGCTAGCGTTGACGAATGCACCGAGGCTTTAAATGCAGTGATGTCGCGTCTGCATGAGTTCAACCCTGAGTTGCGTGTGTTGTTCACTGTGAGTCCCATTCGCCACATTGCCGACGGCCTGGAGATGAACTCGCTGAGCAAAGCAGTGCTGCGCGTGGCAATCAACAATGTGGTGCGCTCCCACAAGGAATGGGCAGGATATTTTCCTGCTTATGAGATTGTTATTGACGACTTGCGCGACTACCGTTTCTACAATGCCGACATGGTGCATCCCAGCGATGTCGCCATTGAGTACATTTGGCAAACGTTCCAGGCGACCTATTTTGATGACCGCTCCACTCAGGCCATTGCTCGCTGTGAGCGTGTTAGCAAGCGCCTCAAGCATCGCCCCATGAGCAACAATCCCGATGTGGTGGCGCGCTTTAATGCCGACACTCAAGCAGTAATTGCCAATCTAAAAAAAGAGTACCCCTATATAAATCCATAATCTTCTGGAATATATAGAATGTCTAGAAAAACTGATAACTGAAAACTGACAACTAATATGAGATATTCAATTCAAGAGATAGCCCAGGTGCTGGAGATAGAAACCAGCGAGTTGCGCGACAAGAATGCCGAAGTGAGCCAGCTGCTTACCGACTCACGTTCGCTCACTTATCCCGCCGAGACATTGTTCTTTGCCATCACCACTCAGAACGATGACGGGCACCGCTATGTGAAGCACTTATATAATAAAGGTGTGCGCAATTTTGTGATAGAATACAGTGGCAACATCGACATCAAAGCAATGCGTGAGGCTAATTTCTTGCGCGTGAGCAACACCCTCGATGCTATGCAGGCAATCGCCACCTATCATCGCAAGCGTTTCCACATTCCCATCATCGGAATCACTGGCAGCAAGGGCAAGACCACAGTTAAGGAATGGCTCTATCAGCTCTTGAAAGATGACTACCACATCGTGCGTTCGCCTCGCAGCTACAACTCGCAGATTGGTGTTCCGCTGTCCTTGTGGGATATCGATGACAATACCTCACTTGCCATTATTGAGGCCGGCGTGAGCAAGACTGGCGAGATGGCGCGTGTTCAGGCTATGATAAGGCCCACTATTGGCGTTATCACCAACATTGGCGACGAGCACAACGAAGGCTTTGCCTCTATGCAGGAGAAAGTGGAGGAAAAGGCTAAAATTCTCAATAGTTGCGAGAGTATCGTTTATTGTGCCGACGATGAGCTGGTGGCTACCACCATCGACCCCATCCTTTATGTAGCACAGGATGTTGCTTGGTCGCGCAAGGATGAGGATAAGTGGTTGTATGTTGGCAATATAATCAAGCGTGAGAACAACGCAGTAATGGAGTGCAAGCACGAGGGTACATCGTTTGTCCTCAATGTACCTTTTACTAGCGATCGTGACCTTGAAAACGTAGCGACATGTGTGTCGGTGATGCTCTATTTGGGTATCAGCACCAGCGTGATAACCGAGCGAGTGAAGCGACTTACGCCTGTGGGAACACGCATCAGCGTGATTGAGGGTGTCAACGAGTGTACTATCATTGCCGACGGCTACACCAGCGACTACAATTCGTTATCGCCAGCTCTTGATTTCATGCTACGTCGCTGCAACCCGCAACAGCACACCACAGTGATTCTTAGTGACTTGATGCCCGAGGCGTTTGCCGAGGACGAACTCTACATTCGCGTGAGCGAGCTGCTGCGCAGCAAGGGCATCACTCGCCTGATAGGTGTGGGGCCCGACATGTGCCGCTACAGCAAGTATTTCAACTCAGGCCGCGATGTCTTCTTTGAGTCAACAGCTAAGTTTCTCGAGGCGATGAGTCAGGGCGACTTCGACAATGAGACGGTGCTCATCAAGGGCGCTTCGCGCTTTGAGTTCTTCCAAATTGTAGAGATGCTCGAGGTGCGACGTCACCAAACGGTTGAGGAAATCGACCTCAACGCTCTTGCCCACAACTTCAAGTTCTTGAAATCGAAGGTGAAATTTGATACTAAGACCATTGCGATGGTCAAGGCATCGGGCTACGGCACAGGCTCTTATGAGATAGCCAAGACGCTGCAAGACTGCGGCGCTACCTATCTGGCTGTGGCTGTACAAGATGAGGGCGTTGATCTGCGCAAGGCAGGCATCACGCTGCCCATCATCGTGCTAAACCCCTCGACAGTTAACTACAAAGCAATGTTTGACCGCTACCTTGAGCCCGAGGTCTACAGCATCGAGGAAGCTCGACAACTCATCAAGGAGGGACGCAAATATGGCGCGAAGAATTTCCCTGTTCACATCAAGATTGACAGCGGTATGCACCGCTTGGGATTCACATTAGAACAGCTTCCCGAACTTGTTGAACTGCTTCTTTCACAAGATGTTATTATGCCTATGAGTGTGTTTTCACACCTTAGCGTGGCCGACGAACCTGCACAGGACGATTTCACTCGCGAACAAATAGAGTACTTTGAAATTTGCGCTACACAGCTGCAAGCCAACTTCTCACACAATATCTTGCGGCACATTCTCAACACCACAGGCATAGTGCGATTCCCTGAGTACCAAATGGATATGGTGCGCATGGGTGTGGGGCTCTATGGCATCAAGACCACCGACGACAGCAGCGAAGATGGCATCATGCCAGTGGCTGAGTTGCGTGCTGTGGTCATTAGCATTAAGGAGTGGCCAGCAGGAACTACGGTGGGCTATGGACGACGAGGAGTGCTTGAGCGTGACTCGCGCATCGCTACGGTGTCAATTGGCTATGCCGACGGCATGGACCGCCACTTTGGCAATGGCGCCATCAAGGTGTGGGTTAACGGCACAATGTGCCCAACGGTGGGCAACATCTGCATGGATGCCTGCATGGTCGACATCACCGACGCACAATGCGAGGTGGGCGACAAGGTTGAAGTCTTCGGCAAGCACACGCCCATCGACCAGCTCAGCAAGGCCCGTGGCACCATTGGCTACGAAATCCTGACCAGCATCTCGCCACGCGTCAAGCGCGTCTACTTCCGCGAATAACCACATCAAAAACTCCACCTCTGGCTAGGAGGAGTATTGTCATGTCAAAAGCCCCCCTCTAAAAATAGAGAGGGGCGGGTGGAGTATGAAAAATAGCGTGCAGGTTGTATTATTGCCCTAGTAGCTCCAACTCTAAGATAGAGGTGGCAAGAGGGAGTATGGATAGGTGTGCTTGTTGTTTTGTATTGCGAATCATTGGCTCGTACTACCACCTTCCTAGGGTTAGTGCTGCTATATATGTCATGTGTGTTTTGGCTTATTATTACTAAAGGTTGCGGTTAGTTTTGTTAACTTTTGTAATTTTTGCCAATAAAAAACTTTGGATTTACAACTTTTATTGATATATTTGCCGTGATTTACTAATAGTTTATAAGGAAACATTAACCATTTAATATAAATACGATATGAAACAAAATTTACTAACTAAACACTGCGCCCTGCTCCTACTGCTAGCACTCGCCACAGCCTGGAGCACCCCAGCCTGGGCCGCAATCAAAATTCATGTGAGGACAACCAACGGAGTTGCAGCACCACATTTATATGTGTGGGACAGCGATGAAACCCCATTGAATGGCGGATGGCCTGGTGAGGTGATGACAACTACCACAACGGCATATGATGGTTCCACATGGTATGTTGCGACTTTCAACGAGAGCACTGTAAATGCCATCATTAATGATGGAAGTAACCAAACTGGAAATATCACTGGAATTGATGGTGACAGATACTATGAGTATCAAGGAGGCTCTACCTATTATAATCTCACAAACATGTATATTATACCCAGTGGGGCTGTCTATAAAGATGGCAAACTATTTGTATATTTTGTAAACACTAGCCAATGGGGAACTCCTTATGCTTGGATTTACAAGGATGGCCAGAACTTCACTGGAGGGAATTGGCCAGGTCAGCCTATGACCAAGGTAGACGGTTCTGATAACTTGTGGTCTTGGGAAACAGATAACACAGGAACACCTACCAAAGTAATCTTCAGTGACAATGGATCAAATGAAAGCAGCGCAATGGACTGGGTCAATGGAGGTTATTATAGCACTAATTCATTAATTACTACCATTAATCAACTTCAGCTCAATGCAACTTACTTCCCTGATGCGAACTTTCGTGCAGCACTTGCCGAAGCATTGAATGTAAACGAAGGTGACAATATCTATCCAAACAATGTGAAAGTTCTCGACGTGAGCGGTAAAGGAATCAGTAATCTTGCTGGTATTGCCAACTTTACTAATCTTGAGGAACTTTATGCGTCAAGCAATAACATCACTTATGGCGACCTTACAGCTCTTCATAGATTGCGCATTCTTGATGTTCATGGGAATAGTGGCCTGAAAGGTTTTGGTGTAAACGCCGCTTCTACTTCTAACCCTATTCTCAACCTTCCACCCGCAGGAAGTAATGTATTAGAATATATAGATATTTCTAGTTGTGCTTTGCAATATTGTAATCAAGCTGCTTTTGCTGATCGTGTTGCAAATACTCTTGAAACTTTAATTATTGCCAACAACTACGATCACTATCATTTCAATAGCGTTCCAGCGTTAAATACATTGTCAAAACTCAAATATTTCGACATGAGCGGTTGCGATGCTACACCAGCAAATGTCATTAGCTCATTTAGTGCAACACAGAAATCCACTCTCGAATATCTGGATTTGAGCAACAACCACATGACTTCAAGTGGTGCGGCACAAACACTTGATGGCTTTACCGTTCTTGAAACTTTCAAATTTGGCTCTCAAGCATCATGGGCTAACACGATGACCATTACCAACTGCCCTGCTTTGACTCATATCGACGTAAGCGGCAACCTTCATATGACAGGTCTTACTATCAACAACAGTGGTATCACAACCCTTAATTTCCCAGAGGCAACTACATTGACAGGCCTCACGGCTCTCACAACTTTGAATGTTTCGAATAACCCCTTCACAGTGCTCAACATTCCACAAACTCCAAATACATTGCTCACCGTTACAGCCAACGACTGTAGCACAATGACAAGAATTCTTGCTGAGCACAATACATCGAAGTTGCAATATGTTACAGCTCATAACTGTCCTGCACTCACAGATATAACTATTAATGGTGCTGACATCTATTTCAACAAGCAACTCAATGCTTTCGACGCTACCAACAAGAGTACTCTTGTAACCCTTGACTTGTCAAACGATTTTATATCTACCAACTACGCTCTTGACGGCTTCACTGCTTTGCAGACTGTAGATTTCGACAACAACTACATGGAAGGCAACAACAACACTATTCATGAGTTTACTGCTACCAACTGCCCAGCATTGACTTCTGTCAACTTGGGTGGCATCACCAATATGCAAACCGTGACCCTCACTAACAATGGTTTCAGCAATAGCAGCTATCCCTTGGTGACTGTGGATGCTGGGGCAAGCAATGTTGTTTTAGACTTCAGTGATAATAACTTCACCGATGTTCCCAATATTCAGGCAAGCCAAATCAATGTTCTGAAACTGAACAATAACCAACTCTCCGACATCAACATTCCTAATGGCTGCAATGTGAATTACCTCTACGCCCAGAACAACAACTTTGGCAGTGGCGCTTATACCTTGCCAACCACTAGTCTTGTGGGCCTTGACTTGGGTAATAATGGATTTACCAAATTTAAAGCCGAGAACAACACTTCTCTTAAATCATTGGCACTGGCAGGCAACACTGCTCTTACCGAGATTGAGCTTCACGGAAACACCGCTTTGACTCAGACAAGCCCTGATGGTGTTATCGAGAGTGACAATGGTCTTTACATCAAGGGGCTGAGCAACTTGCAGACACTGAACATTGAGAACAGTAGCTTCAACAAGTTCGGCCAGCAGAACTCGCTCGAGGGTGTAACTGGCTTGACAAAACTCCAGGCTCGCCACAATGAGTTCACAACGTTCACCAATGGCGTTTATGCGCTTGACGTTGCGGGTACTGGAAATTACCGCAAGCCTGATAACACAGAATCAAGTCTTGAGCACCTAACTGCTTTGGAATATCTTGATCTTGCCTACAACAACCTGCAAGACAGTGTCCACCTTTACAAGAACGTTGCCCTCAAGCACCTCGACGTTAGCCACAACAACGAGATTCACGGAGTGATTGACGGCACAATCACAGCAGATAACACTGCGGCTCAAGAGGCCATGCGCACTAAGAAGGCTAAACGCTTGGTGAAATATGGCATGTACTATGGTGAAAAGGGCGAGCTTACCGATGCTCTATATGCGCAAGCTTGTGCTGATCAGGCAGGACGTCAAGTACGTTTTGATATTCGCTATGAGGACCTGAACGACACAACGGGTATTTACCATCTTGACCTCCAGAAAAACGTTAACCTTGAGTGGATTGACATTAGTTATACTAATATCCACAACACGGCAGCCGGTCCAGGTGTAATGAACCCTGGTTGGATGTCGAGAGACTGGGTAGGCGATAGCGATGAGGCTCTTGCAGCAACAGTACACGCAAACACCACAACACAGCGTTCTTATTCTGCATTTCACACATTTGTCTACTTCGCCCCTTGCAGCAAGCTCAAGACCATACACATGGATCACTGTAATCTGCAATCACTAGGCATTAGCTACTTCCCCGAGCTTGACACACTAACGGCATCCTATATGTATGGCGATTGCTACTTTATGCGTGATGCTACTAAAACCGATTTGCGCTATGGCATGGCAAATACTGGTCCAGGTAGAGTTCGCAAGTATCTAAGTCCTAAGACCAATACAGAAACAGGCATTCAGGATGCTGTCAATGTTGTTGGTCCTGATGGCACTGCAAGCTCTTATTATGACAACAATATCAAATACTACGACATCAGCTATAGTGGTTTCAATGAACTGAGATTTAATTATGGCATAAATCTTGAACACGTGAACGTGAGCGGTAATCCGCTTAAGTTCCATGTCCATCCTAATAGCGATTATTCTTACTACAATTCATTGGATGTCACCTATTGCCCTAATATCAGGACTGTGCTTGCCGAGAATTGCTCTGACTTACCTATCGTTCGCGCTCACAACCGCACTAATCTCGACACGTTGTACGTCAGCAACGATCCCAATCTCAAGGTTCTCTACGTTCAGAACGATCCCTTGCTGAAGACCAATTTTGCAGGCCTGAACACTTTGACTGGACTTGAGACTCTGTTTGGATACAACAACACTCAGTGGGGTAACGACATCAATTTCTCAAGCAACACTGCCTTGAAGAATCTGTGGATATCGAACATAGGTACTAGCAGCATCAATGTTGCAAATAATGCTAATCTTGAGAAGCTTCGTGCCTATGATAACAGTCTGACCACCCTCGACTTGAGCCATAACGGAGAACTCTTGTGGCTTGACGTGGCTCGCAACAAGTTGCCAGAAATCGACTTGAGCGGCAACACTAAACTGCAGTTCTTCAACATTTCCAATGGTAGCGACACAAGGACCCAACTAGATGGCACCGAAACCCTTAACCATGATGGTAGCGATGGCGATGCCACCTATCCCACTACCATCTTTAGCGCCGATGAGGCTCCTATAGCAAATGCCAACAATGGCAACAGCTTGAGCGACCTTGCGTTGCCAGCCAGCATCACCGACGCTCGCGCCAACGGCAATGATCTGCACAGTATCACTGGCAACTTCGCCAACTTGACCAACATCGAGTTTGCCCACAACCACATTAACGGTATCGACTTGAGTGCTGCTCCCGGTGCCACAATCGAGAGCCGTGACAATGGCCGCACAATTGTTGCCGACTGCGCAGCATTCTCGAAGAAAGTGAATGGTAGTGTTCAAGAATTCAAGGTTTACTTCTTCCAGCTTGATCCTAATGTGACTGGCAACGGCACAGTGCTCACACTAAAGGACAGCGAGGACCTGAAGGGTGACACACGCCGTCTAGGCACCGACGGAATGGTTATGAATAACATCACTTGGGACGGAACCAGTGGCAGTGCTTTGAAAAACACTATCACTCCAGGCGACATGAGTGCTCTTGACCCTGATGATGTGCCAGGTAATATTGTGGTGCTCAATCCCACAAGCGAGAGTGGCAATGGTGCCGAGGGTACAGCTACTTATACCTATAAGACCGGTGAAAATTCCACCAGCGAGTTCTATCTCAATTGGTCGAGCGACGGCACAGTAACTGGTATCAATGAGATTAAAGCCGAGGATGGCGTGAGCATTACCAACACCTATGGCAACCTTACCGTCAATGGTGCCGACGGCACTGTAGTGGGCGTTTATGACACTAACGGCCGTCAGGTTGCCAGCGAGACCATCATCAATGGCAGCGTGACCATCGATGGACTCACTCCAGGCATCTACGTGGTGAACGGAGTTAAAGTGCTCGTGAAATAACAACTTAAAGCTGTATATTTCAATAGTTAAACGAGGGCTCTCACAAGGGCCCTCGTTTATTGAGTGTCATTCGTGCAGTCAAGAAACTCCGATACAATTCTCTAGAGAGAATCGCGTCGGCCAATTGTTATGAATTAGGCATTAATTTAAACCTTTTGGGGACTTTGAAAGTCTTATCTAAAAACAAATTTGAAAATAATTATGAGGAAACTACTTTTTTCAATACTATTGATTTCTAGTGTGGTGATGTCGCCACTAGCTAAAGCTCTCACTCTCACCAACGAAAGCCTTAACTATCAGATAGTGTATCATTGGGGCGCAATTTGGAAACATGCCGGTGATGCAACTTTGTCGGTGTCGAAGAGTGGGAATGGATATAATGCGATGCTTACAGGCAAGACACGCTCTTGGGCCGATAAAATCTATACTGTTCGCGACACGCTCAAATGCTCAATGAACATCAACTTCCGTCCGCTAAAATATGAGAAGTTCACGCATGAGAACAGTTACTATGCTCACGACGTGGTGACCTTCAACAGCAGCGGTGCTGGAACAACAGCGGCTTGCGCACGATACCGCAAGGGCAAGCCCACGGCTAAAATTAACCTCAGTCATGGTGCAGCTGCCTATGATATGCTCAGCGTCTTCTACATGCTGCGCAACATGGACTTCAGCAAGCTGGAGACCAACAAGGTTTACAAGTCGTGTGTGTTCTCGGGCAAGGAAAAGGAAACACTTGCTATCAAGTATGTGGGCATTGCGCCTATTCAGCTCCGAGATAAATCAAGGCATCAAGCTTTCCACCTCAAGCTCTCATTTACCACCGACAATGGTAAGAAGTCGAGCGACGATATCGATGCTTACATCTCTACTGGTCCACAACGAATTCCGTTGCTTGTTGTTGGAAAGCTGAAAATAGGTGAGATAAAATGTTACTACGCTAAGTAACTGGTGATTGTGCGATTAACGATTGGGGAGTGCCGATGGTGCTCCCTGTTTTCTGTGTTTATTAATAAGGATATAACCTTATCGGTTTGGGAGTTGTGGGGGAAGAAAAAACAAATGCACTAAAAAATGTAAAAACTGAAAAAATGTCAGTTTTTTGAATTATCTTTGTAGCCGCAAAATTCGCCTATTTCTGTTTTGTGGCGATATTGCATGTTGATTTATAATAATTTAAGTAGAATGATTGAAGAAAATAATAAAGATATAGATCAACTGCCATTCAAACGCATGGTGCTAGACTATGATGACGTGTGCGAGATGGCGCCGTTTTTCAAGGGCAAGGAGAAGCTGGTGAACAGAATTTTTCATTGGCTTGCAATGGATAAGACTAACGACTACCACAGCCGCAACCTCCATCGTCCAGGGCCAGATTTCGCCCACAATCTTTTTGTGGAAATTGGAGCCAAAGTCACGCTGAGAAATGCTGAGGTGTTCGACAAGCTTCCCGAGGGTGCTTTTATCACAGTATCTAACCACCCCTTTGGTGCTCTGGATGGTGTGGCCCTTATCGACATCATGGGGCACCGTTACCCCGATTACAAGGTAATGGTGAACATGATACTTAATCACATTGGTGCGTTGCGGGGCAACTTCATCGCTGTTGATGCTCTGGCAAGCAACGATCCTGCCAAGCGTGCCGTTTCGGTCAAGGGAATAGCCGATGCCATGCGCCATGTCAAGCAGGGGCACCCGTTGGGCTTCTTCCCGGCAGGAGCAGTGTCAAAGCTCACTTGGGGAATGCGCATTGAGGACCGCGAGTGGCAGCCTTCGGTAATTAGAATCATCCAGAAACTCAAGGTTCCAGTTGTCCCCATCTATTTCCATGGTCACAATAGTTGGTTTTTCACTTTATTAGGAATGATTGACTGGCGATTGCGCACATTGCGACTGCAACGCGAGGTTTTCAACAAGAAGGGTTACGAGTTCCGTGTGTCGGTGGGCGACATTATCACCCCCGAAGAACTCGCAAAATATGAGACGCCCGAAGAACTCGGAGTATTTTTAAAACAACAAACTTATAAATTGAAGAAATGGCAGCAATAACCACCGAAACAATAAAGCGTACGATGCAGCGTTATGGCATCATTGGCTCGTCTCCTAAGTTGCTCTCGGCAGTGAAACGGGCGCTGATAATTGCACCTATCGACATTTCGGTGCTTATCAACGGAGAAAACGGAACCGGTAAGGAGTTCTTCCCAAAGATTATTCACGACAACAGCCCACGCAAGCACAATAAATATATTGCGGTGAACTGTGGTGCCATTCCATCGGGAACTATCTCGAGCGAACTGTTCGGTCACGAGAGAGGTGCTTTTACTAATGCCGAGAAGGAGCATGCAGGATATTTTGAGGTTGCCAACAAAGGTACCATCTTCCTCGACGAGGTGGCCGATCTCACTCTCGACGCTCAGGCGCGACTGCTCAGGGTTCTTGAGTCGGGCGAATATTTGAGGGTTGGTTCTTCCGAGGTGCGCAAGACCAATGTGAGAGTTGTTGCCGCTACCAACAAGGACTTGCTTCAAATGGTTAAAAAGGGAGAGTTCCGTGAGGACCTCTTCTACCGCATCGCTGCTATTCGCATCGAGGTGCCACCATTGCGTGAGCGTGGCGAGGATATCAAGTTGCTTGCCACAAAATTCAGCTACGACTATGCCGAGGAGCACAACTGCCCGCCTTTGATGTTTGACGAGTCGGCCTATCGTCAGCTGGTAGGCTTCAGGTGGAGCGGTAACGTGCGTGAGTTGCAGAGCTTGGTGCGCGAAATGTCGTCATTTGAGAGCGGCATGGTGAGTGGTGATGTGGTGAAACGATATCTCAGCCAAAAGAACCACAGCTCAACGCTGCCAGTAGTCTTTGGCGATGCTCAGCACGATTACACTCAGGAGCGTGAGTTCATCTTCAAGATGATTTTCCAACTGCAGCAGGAAATCGAGGAGCTCAAGAAGGCTATGGAGAGGGGTGGAGGAAACATGACCAAGAACGGCAATATTCACCTCAGCTCCAATATCAATGAGATTCAGCGTAAGTCAACTGCCATTAATGCTATGAGGGAGTTGCCAAGCGATGATGAAGACGACATCAACCTGTGGCAAGAGGTTCCCGAATCCTACGAGATTGAAGAGACCAAGCATAATGCTGGAACTACGCCACGCAAATCGTTCAGCGACATCAAGGCCACAGCTGTTGACGTGGAAGAAGACAAGGTCAAGACTCTTCAAGATACAGAGCGTGAGGTGATTATCAATGCTATTGAGCGAAACAAGGGGCGTCGCAAGCAAACGGCAGCAGAGCTGGGCATCAGCGAGCGCACCCTCTATCGCAAGATTAAGGAATATGGTCTAGAATACCGCAACAACCGCAAGTAGGAGGGAGCTATGAGAAGTTTTTTGGCACAAAAATTGTTATTAGCATTGACTGTGATGCTTGTGGCGCAAGGCTGTATCAGCTATAAGTTTAACGGCGCGTCAATCGACTACAACAAGTATAAGACCGTGTCGTTTGCCAACTTCCCCATCCGCGCTGCCCTGGTCTATCCACCGCTTCAGCAGGTGTTCCAGAACAAGCTTCAGGATGTGGTCACGCAACAAACTCGTCTACAGCAGGTCGATAACCCAAACAGTAACCTGAGGTTTGAGGGTGAGATTACTAACTATAGTTTGTCTCCTCAGGCCGTTGGAGAAAACGCCTATGCCACCCGCACCAGGCTCACAATTTCGGTAAGAGTGCGATATATAGATAATGTGAACGATGCTTTGAGCAACGACATCAATGTGTCGGCCTACCGAGACTTCGATAGCAACCAGCTGCTGATTGATGTTCAGGATCAGCTGTGTGAGGAAATCAGCACCGAGCTCGTTGACCTCATCTTCAACCAAACCCTCGGCAACTGGTAACGATTAACCTATAATAATGAATATTGGCAATGACATAGAGAAGCTGCTTGATAAGGGCGATGCGCCTGAGCAGCAGTGGGTTGACGAGGTAATGCGTCGTTATCCTTACTTTGCGTTGCCACTGCTGCTGCACGTCAAGCACAATGGTGATGAGCAGGCTCTGCATCGTGTCTCGATCATGAGCCCCGACCGACGCGACCTATCGATAGTGGTGGGCAATGCGCCTGCAGCATTCGCCTCGTTCTATCCGGTTGAGGAGCCTGAGGAAGCCGATGTCGACAATGTCATCGACAAGTTCCTTGAGACCTATGCCCAAGGCTCTAATGCTAAGGAGATTGCCGCATTAAATAAGGCGATTTTCAATCCCACTCCCGACTATGCCGACATCCTGGCGGCACAAGATGAAGGCGCTTCGGCGTCGTCGCAGGATGCAGAGGATGAACTCATCGAGAGCTTCATCGCCCACTCTCGCCAGCAGGAGAAGGATGCCATTTCTCAGAGTCCTCAAGAGGAACGTCATGTGGAGCAAGAAGAAGTGGTGATGGCCGCCAACGATTCGGTCGAAATTTCTACCCAAAATGATGACTCGATGCTCAGCGAAAGTTTGGCAAAAGTCTACATTGCGCGAGGAAAATATTCTAAGGCTCTTGAAATTATTGAAAGCATAAATTTGAATTTTCCAGAAAAAAGTATTTACTTTGCAGACCAAATTCGCTTCTTGCGAAAATTAGTGCTCAACGAAACAATAAAAAACAAACTATAACTATTTGAAAAAATGGCAATTACATTATCAATTTTAATCTTTTTAGCATCAATTTTGCTTATTGGTGTGGTTCTTATTCAGAAGTCAAAAGGTGGTGGCTTGGCAGCAAGTGCCAGCAATTATAACCAATTTATGGGTGTGAAAAAAACCACCGATTTTATAGAAAAAGCAACCTGGGGACTCGCTATCTTCATTTGCGTGCTCAGCATCGCTACTCCTTTCATCTCAGAGCCTACTGTGGTTTCTAAGAAAATCACTCTTGAGGACATGAAGACTCAGAAGGAGCAGAAGGCACCTCAGTTCCCAACTCAGCAGGCCGCTCCAGCACAGGAGCAGGCTCCAGCTGCCGACGCTAAAGCCGCTCCTGCCAAGGGCGATGCTCAAGCCGCAGCTCCTGCCGAGGCTCCAGCAGCTCCTGCCGAGGCCAAGAAGTAATGCCCCACAGGGCAATCAGGAAAATGTCATCAAGAGGAATAACATCTTTTTGATGGCTTTTTTCTTGAATTAGGGTGTGGCATAAAGTTTAATCTAATGAAAACTCCTCCTCTAAGATAGAGGAGGTGCCCGAAGGGCGGAGGAGTATGAGAATTACGAGCATCCTGATAATCAGATCGTTTTGAACTTATTTCCTCTATAATGCATTATTATAAATTCTTGCATCAATGGCTGTTGATTTGGAGAGAATAAAACAACGCTATGAGGGCTACCTGCGCATCGAGAAGGGGCTCTCGAGCAACACTGCGGCGGGCTACTGCCGTGATGTGGACCATCTTGTGCGTTTTCTCGACAATAGCAGCAAGGATGTGCTTGGTGTTACTCAGGGCGATCTTGAGGAGTTTCTGTGCTCATTGCACGATGTGGGGATTTCTCCAAGGTCGCAGGCACGCATCATCTCGGGCATCAAGAGCTTCTACAAGTATCTCACTATTGAGGGACTGGTTAAGAGCAATCCTACGCAACTGCTGCCATCGCCTCACATTGGAAGGCATCTTCCCGAGGTCCTCACGCTCGACGAGATTGACCGCATGATTGACTGCATCGACCTCTCGCAACCGCAAGGGCAGCGCAACCGAGCTATCATCGAAGTGCTTTATGGCTGTGGCCTTAGGGTTTCGGAACTTGTTGAGCTCAAGCTGTCACAAGTGTTTGAGAAAGAGGAATATGTGGTTGTGCTGGGCAAGGGCAACAAGCAGCGACTTGTGCCCATCTCGCGGGAAGCGTTGACGCAGATAGGTCTCTATCTAGAGCACACACGCAACTACCAAGTGGTGAAGAATGGGTGTGAAGACATTCTATTCCTTAACCGGCGAGGTGGCAAGCTCACTCGAGTGATGATTTTCTATGTTGTCAAGCAGTTGTGTGAGCTCGCAGGAATTAGAAAAACAGTGAGTCCGCACACGCTGCGACATTCTTTTGCTACTCATCTGCTTGAGGGAGGGGCCAACTTGCGTGCCATCCAGCAGATGCTGGGGCACGAGAGCATCGAGACTACCGAAATTTATGTGCACATCGACCGCTCTACACTGCGCAACGAGATTCTCAACCATCACCCCCGCAACCGAAAATAATAATTTGGTCTAGTGAATCAAGAACATAAAAAAATTCTAGAAAACAACTCAAAACTATAAACTATGAACTCTAAAAAGTCTCCTCGTCGTGGGCCAGCTACCGACAATGTGGCGAAACTCACTATCAAAGAAGATGGCACATTGCTGGCTACTGCTGCCGCTCTGCTTCCCGATCACAAGCCCACAAAGCTCAAGTCAATGCTCAAGCACAATCAGCTGGCAGTAAATGGCGTGCCGTCACGCCAGTTTGATCTCGCAGTACATGCCGGCGACCAACTGTGGGTAAACTTCGACCGTTCTTTCCAGGTGTTCAGTCATCCACGCATCAAGTTGGTGTATGAGGACAATGATATCATTGTTGTCGACAAGGGCTATGGCGTGTTGTCGACAGCGGCAGGAAAACCAAGCGACGATACAGTATATAATATTATTAAAAAATACGCGCGTGGTTTTAGCGACAAGGCCAATGTGTATGTCGTGCACCGTCTCGACCGCGACACTTCGGGACTCATGCTTCTCACTCGCACCAAGCAGGCTCGTGACAAGCTTATCAGCAATTGGAACAACATGGTGATAGAGCGCAAATATGTTGCAGTTGTTGAGGGTGATGTCGCTCAGCCTGAAGGCACCATCAAGAGTTTCCTTGCCGAGAATCCCGACACATTTGAGATGTATTCCACCGACGATAAGAAGGTTGGAAGGCTGGCTGTGACGAAGTATCGACTACTCAAACAGGGTAAAAGGTTTGCAATGGTTGAACTGGAGATTAAGACCGGGCGCAAGAACCAACTGCGAGTTCACATGCAGGATATGGGAAACCCCGTGAGCGGAGACCGAAAGTATGGAGGGCACCCAAGTCCAATCAACCGAATAGCACTTCATGCTACTGTGCTCAGTTTTGTACATCCCATCACAGGGAAGGTCGTTACCTTTAATTCGCCATTCCCCGACAATTTCAAAAAAATGGTATAATTCTTTGCAAAAAAATAGTAGAAAAGTTTGGTACTTTGAAAAAATATTATTTATTTTGCAATGTTTTCCAAGCGAGGGTTTCATAATAGGCATTCAATTGGAAAAACTATTAATCTGAAATATACGTGACTAATAAATAATAATTAACTATTTAAACAACAAAATCATTTTAAAATGAAGAAGATTTTTACACTTTTTGCAGCTGCTATGCTGGGTGTTTGCGCTTTCGCTCAAATGCCAGAGTCTTGCCCTTCTGAGCTTAACATGAAGCTTCTCAATGGCGATCAGCTTAACCTCGTGAAAGTAGAGCTCCAAGTCACCAACTCAAGCCTTAACCTCAATGGCTTCAACGTTGAGCTCGACAAAGGCGAGAGCACTGCTGTTTTCAGAAAATCAAATAGCGTAGCTTTCAGCGCAGCTGGTTACGCTAACGTAATCCTCCAAAGATGGGAGACCACTATGGGTGAGGACGAAGAGACTGGTGATGAGATTGAAATTCCTGTAACCGACGAGATTCGTGAAAATCAATTGCTCACCATGTGCGACGTTCAGAGCAACATTAAACCTAATGGCAACTTGGTAATCATTGAGCTTCTCAAGACTAACGAGTGCCGTTTCTTCCCTGTTCTCGAGGAGCCAACTTCTATTGGTGTATTCTACATGAACTGCACTACTCTGGCTGCTAAGGACGGTGAGGATGTTCCTTCTGTAACTCTTACTGCTCCAGCTATTCCTTCTCGCTACTCGTTCTCTTACACCGGTGGTGTTGAGGGTACCCGCGCTTGGACTCCAGAGGAGCCACTCAGCTACACTCTGTACTTGGTTGATGGCAAAATGACCGACGAGAAACCAACAACTGCTATCAGCACTATCAGCACCGACAAGAATGTTGACAACCGTATCTTCGACCTCCAGGGCCGCGAGCTCCAGAGCGTTCCCGAGCACGGAATCTACATCCAGAATGGCAAAAAGTATGTTAAGTAATTAAAACTTAATTACTAAACTTAAAAAACCACCCTCAACAGGGTGGTTTTTTTGTGACCGAATAAATAAATAAATTTCAATATCACTGTAGGGACAAGGCGTGCCTTGTCCCAAAGAATGAAAGGTAATGGCCACCCCCAATCAAGATAAAACTCTTTTGGCTATCATTTTAAAAAAAACATTTTTTTTTCGTGTTTTTTTTATAAAAAAGTTTGGTTGTTCAAAAAACTTTTACTTATTTTGCATTGAATTCTATGCAAGGCAAGCAGCAATGCCCCTTAAATGGAAGTGCTGTTATATTTTGAAATGACGTGACTAACAATAATTATTAAATTTTTTAACATTAAAATCGATTTAAAATGAAGAAAATTTTTACTCTTTTTGCAGCAGCTTTGCTGGGTTTGTGTGCCAATGCTGAAGTTAGCGAATATGGCCCATGCCCTTCAACAGTAAAATTTGCTATGCTTGAGGAAAGTAGTACTGTAAACAAAGTTGAGATTGAGGTACAGCTCGTTAACTCAAGTTTGAACCTCAACGGTTTCAACTTGAAGGTTGAGAAAGCTGAGGGTAGTGAAAGCGTTGTATTTAGAAAATCAGGTGGCTCATACTTCAGCGCAGCTGGCTACGCTAACGTAATCCTCCAAAGATGGGAGACCACTATGGTCGATGACGAAGAGACTGGCGAAGAGATTGAAGTTCCTGTAACTGACGAGATGCGTGAAGAGAAACTGCTCGAAAAGTGCGACGTTCAATCTAATGTGAATCCAGAAGGCAAATTAGTTATTATTGAGCTTCTCAAGACTAACGATTGTCGTTTCTTCCCAATTCTTGATACTCCAACTGGAATTGGCAAGTTCTTCTTGAACATGTCTAATTGCGAAGATGGTGAATACACAATTGTTGCTCCTGACACCCCTCAAGGTAACTCAATGTCTTACACTGGTGGTACCGAGCCTCTTAGCTCTTGGACAGCTGACGAGCCCGTTTCAATCACACTCAAGAAGACTGGTGACAAGATCGAAGTTGTTACTGGCATCAGCACTATCGTATCTGATGAGAAACCAGTTGACAACCGTATCTTCGACCTCCAGGGCCGCGAGCTCCAGAGTGTTCCCGAGCACGGAATCTACATCCAGAACGGTAAGAAGTATGTTAAGTAATTAACTACTGATGCAAAAAACTAAAACCACCCTACATCAGGGTGGTTTTTTTTATGTAACGAGGATATGTCACAATGCAGAATCTAATGAAAACAGGCAGGGGGGAGTATGAAAATACTGAGAACTGAATACTGAAAACTGAGAACTCTATTCAAGTAACGGCCTTTCTTGCCATGTGTAGTAAGCATCAGCGCCCTTCAGGGTGATGATATATTCCTTATAACTTATGAATCTTCCTCCCATACTTTCCAAGTGTGGTGATTGGATTTGGCAGTCGATCAGTGAGCCACCTTGTTCTTGCATCTGCCTTGCTAATGCTATGAGTGCTAGTTTGCTGGTGTTGGGCTCCCGAGAAAACATGCTTTCTCCCACGAATCCAGTGCCTGAGTTTACACCATAAAGTCCTCCCACCAGTTCATTGCCACGCCACACTTCCACGCTTCGTGCGTAGCCTAAATCGTGAAGCTTTGAATAAGCATCTATTATGTCGTCACCAAGCCATGCACCAAGTTCGTCAATTCGGTTGTCAACAGTGCTGCATGCCCTTATCACTTGGTCAAAAGCTGTGTTGAACGTGATGCGATAAAGATGCTTGTTCATCAATGTGCGCATTGAGTGGCTCACATGAATTTCGTTAGGGAATATGACAAAACGTTGACGTGGGCAAAACCATTGAATCTCCTTAAGCTTAAAAGCAAACCATGGAAAGAATCCGTGGTCATAGGCCAGCAGCAACCTTTCGATAGAGAGATCTCCACCTATAGCTACCATTCCATCGCTATCATCCAGCAGTGGCATTTCGGGATGTGGAAAAACAAGATGTTCATCTAGCTCAAAAATCATATTAGTTTAGAGGAAAGAGGTGAGAGGAAATAGGGAAGATGTGAGAGTTAATGTTACTATCAAACAATATGAACAATTGGTCAACAATTGAAACAATAGCTATTTAAAAAATATAGTTGTGTCTGTTGCTAATTTGTTGTTTTAGTTGTTTGATATATTTGCGTCTTTTCATTTTAAAGTTATCTTGCCGTCAGTCACAGTGACGTGTGCTGTGCCTCCGCGTTTCAGCTTGCCAAATAGAATCTCGCGCATAAGCAACGTCTTTACGCTGTGGTGCAGCACACGGTCAAGTTCTCGAGCGCCATATTCGGCGGTGAAGCCTTCCTTTAGTAATAGTGCCCTAGCCGATTTGCTTACAACTATCTTCACCTTCTTTGGCGTGAGTTTGGCTTGAAGCTCACGCAGGCGTTTGTCAAGAATCATGCCAGCCATTGTCTCGTCCATGTCGTTAAACACCACTGTGGCGCTCAATCGGTTGATGAACTCAGGTTTGAAAGTCTTCTTCACTTGCTTGAGCATATCACCACCACGGCTGCCGTTGCTGTCGAATCCCACACTCATGCCGGCATGCTGAGCTCCTGCGTTGCTCGTCATGATGAGCACCACATTGCGGAAGTCGGCTTGGCGCCCCTTGTTGTCGGTCAAGCGGGCATAGTCCATCACTTGCAGCAAGATGTTGTAGATGTCTTCGTGAGCCTTTTCTATCTCGTCGAGTAGCAGCACGCAGTTGGGAGTCTTGCGAATGGCATCGGTAAGGAGTCCACCATCCTCATAACCCACATAGCCGGCTGGTGAGCCAATTAGTTTGGCAACGGTGTGTTTCTCGGTGTACTCACTCATGTCGAAGCGCACCAGTTCTACGCCCAGCTCTTGTGCCAGCACGCGTGCCACTTCGGTCTTGCCCACACCAGTGGGGCCCACAAAGAGCAGCGATGCCAAGGGCTTTCCATCGTCAATAAGCCCGGCTTTCGACATCTGTACAGCCTCCACCACCTCGCTCACAGCTTGGTCTTGACCATAGATGCGCGCTTTGATACGTTTCTCAAGAGTCTTGAGTAACGCATTGCTGTCTTCTTTCATCGCTGTGGCATTAATCTTCATTACCTTCTTGAGCACATCGTCGATAAGCGATTTGTCAACAGTCTGGCTCTTGTTGTCGGTGGGGTGGATGTGGCGATAAGCACCAGCCTCGTCAATGAGGTCGATGGCCTTGTCGGGAAGGTAGCGGCCCATAATGTGCTTTGCGCTAGCTCTCACGGCATAGTCAATAGCCGCAGGAGCATAGGTCACGTGATGATAACTCTCATAGCCGCTCTTCAAGCCGTTGATTATTTCGATGGTCTCATCAACCGAAGGCTCTAGGATATCGATTTGCTGAAAACGGCGCACAACACCCTTGCTGCGAGATAGCTGGCGGTTAAACTCCTCGTAGGTGGTAGAGCCAATAAAGCGCAGCTTGCCGCCCTCGAGATAGGGCTTGAGCATGTTTGATGCATCCATAGCACTGTCGCCTGTAGCACCAGCGCCCACAATGCTGTGAATCTCGTCGATATAGACAATGGCGTTGTCTAGGCTCGACAGGTAATCCATCGTTTGCTTCACACGTTTCTCAAAGTCGCCGCGATATTGAGTGCCAGCGAGCATGCCCGCCATATCAATCTGGTAGATTTTGCATCCCTTGAGCATGTCTGGCACATTACCGTCTTCAATGCGTTGAGCGAGACCATAGATTAAAGCCGTTTTTCCTACTCCAGGCTCACCCACGTGTAGTGGGTTGTTCTTATCTTTTCGGCACAGCACATGTATAGTTCTCTCCAGTTCCGCCTCTCGTCCAATGAGTGGGTTGTGGTCCTTGAGGTGGTCGTTGATACAGGTGACAAAGTCGCTGACCGACGCTTGCTTAGCAGCAAACTCATCGCGTTGAAACTCGTCATCGTCATGCCAAGTGCCCATGTTAATATCGTCATCATAGGGTAAATTGTCTTCAGGGGCTAGATGCACTTGTCGCTTGCCATCATATTCTTCAACCGACATTCCTCCACTATCGGGCATGTGATGCCCCTTTACGGGAAATTTGCTTGTGTACTCCTCGATTTTCCATATTAGAGTACTCAAGAAATCGCTGTGCTCATTGGCAAACTGATTCAAGACATTGGCCGCCAACGAGTCCTCGAGCTGCATCGCAGCACGTATCACATGAGTAATTTCAAGTTCAGGAGCCTCGGACGATTGCATGATCTCCACAGCCATCATTATCATCTGCTGGAACTGTTGCGACGGCTCTAGGGCATAGGGCCTATCATCAGGAACTTGCTCCAGATCCCTAGTGTAAGTGCGCAACGGCGAGTACAACAAATGCTTATCTATTCCCATCTCTTCAAGAGCGTCGATGGTGGGCTGAGAGATTATTATCGCACACAACAGATGCTCGGGAGTGAAAAACGGATTGCGCATGGCAACAGCATTGTCTATTGACAAACGCATTGCCACCTGCAAATGAAAACTATTTATAATTTCTTTTGACATAACATTCTATGATTTTATAAAACATCCCAAATCAAGTTCTATATATCACGGTATGCGTGCAACTATGAACTCATAACTTAAAACTGTGAACTATTCTGGCTCGTAGGTAATGCGCAAAGGATAGCCTTCGGCTTTGGCCATTGCCGTTGCTCGATTAGTCATCGACACGGCCATGTCGTAGCTGTAAATACCAACCACCGCCTTTCCTTGCTCATGCACAGTGAGCATAATGACTGTCGCCTCGCTTTCAGGCTTATAAAACACTTCCACAAGCACTTTCACCACAAATTCCATAGTAGTGAAATCATCGTTGTGGAATATCACCTTGTAGTGTTTTGGAAAGTTGGTGAACACCCGTTGCTTTTCCCTTACCGAACCTTGTTGTTTTGCCATTTCCAATGAATTTTGGTCGTTTCTATTATGCAAAGTTAACTATAATCATGCAAATTATGTGCCAAAATCCCAACTATTATAAAATTATTTCTTACCTTTGCAGCGCAAAATCGGGCAACCACATCTCGTGGCCCATAAAGCACGATTTTGAGGATGCTCTGATAGTTCAACGGATAGAACGTGGGTTTCCTAAACCTAAAATCTGGGTTCGATTCCCAGTCGGAGTACTAACATGCGATAATGTAAAGGTGTTGTAAATTTTCAACACCTTTTTTATTTATAGAAATAGCCCCGCCACTTTACAATGGCGAGGCTATTATATTATAAGCATGAATGCTTAGTCTTCGAGTAATGCGTCGTCGACGAGGTTAGGCATGGTTACCTGGAGGCCTGGGGTGCGCTCCATCTCGCGGCGGATGGCGTCCATTGAGCCATTGTTGCGAGCCCATGAGCGGCGTGCTATGCCGTTGTTCACATCCCACAGGAGCATCTGGCGGATGCGGCGGTCGGCTTCCTCGCTACCGTCGATTACCATACCGAATCCACCATTGATAACTTCGCCCCATCCAACACCGCCACCGTTGTGCAGGCTTACCCATGTGGCGCCACGGAATGCGTCGCCAATCACGTTGTGAACTGCCATGTCGGCGCAGAACTGCGAGCCGTCGTAGATGTTGCTGGTCTCGCGGAATGGTGAGTCGGTACCACTCACGTCGTGGTGGTCACGGCCAAGCACTACAGGAGCTTTCAGTTCGCCACGGCGAATCGCATCGTTGAATGCCAAGGCAATCTTGGTGCGGCCTTCGCAGTCGGCATAGAGGATACGGGCTTGTGAACCAACTACAAGGTGGTTCTTGCCAGCCTCACGAATCCAGTGCAGGTTGTCGGCGAGTTGGCCCTTGATATCGTCGGTCACGGTGCTCATCATGCCGTCGAGCACTTCGGCAGCGAGGCGGTCGGTAACTTCCAGGTCATGAGGATCGCACGAGGTGCAGACCCAGCGGAAAGGACCGAAACCATAGTCGAAGAACATTGGGCCCATGATATCCTGAACGTAGCTAGGATAGCGGAAGTGGGTCTCGTCCTTCATGATGTCGGCGCCAGCGCGGCTTGCCATGAGCATGAAAGCGTTACCGTAGTCAAAGAAATACATGCCATCGGCAGTCAAGCGGTTGATTGCTGCAACCTGGCGACGGAGTGATTCAAAGACACATTCCTTGAAGCGGTCGGGCTCCTCGGCCATCATGCGCTTCGACTCCTCGAGGCTGTAGCCAACAGGGTAGTAGCCGCCAGCATAGGGGTTGTGCAGTGAAGTCTGGTCGCTACCCAGGTCAACATGGATGCCTTCGTCGGCAAGGCGTTCCCACAGGTCAACCACGTTACCAACATAAGCCATAGAAACGACTTTCTTCTCCTCAACAGCCTTGCGGATTGCTGGGATCAGCTCGTCGAGGTTCTCGTGAAGCTCATCAACCCAACCCTGGTCGTAGCGCTTGCGTGCTGCTAATGGATTGATTTCGGCTGTAACGCTTACTACACCAGCTATGTTACCAGCCTTGGGCTGAGCGCCGCTCATGCCGCCAAGACCTGCTGTGACGAACAATGGGATGCGCTTCTCGCGCTCATCGCCCATCACTTTGCGGGCTGCGTTGAGCACTGTGATAGTGGTGCCATGCACGATACCTTGAGGGCCGATGTACATGTAAGAGCCAGCAGTCATCTGGCCATATTGGCTAACGCCGAGGGCATTCATGCGCTCCCAATCGTCGGGCTTGCTGTAGTTGGGAATTACCATACCGTTGGTAACCACCACGCGTGGAGCATCCTTGTGTGATGGGAACAATCCCAGTGGGTGACCGCTGTACATCACGAGAGTTTGCTCGTCGGTCATCTCGCTCAAGTATTTCATCACGAGGCGATACTGTGCCCAGTTCTGGAACACGGCACCGTTGCCACCGTAGGTGATGAGCTCATGAGGATGCTGAGCAACAGCCTTGTCGAGGTTGTTCTGAATCATCATCATGATGGCAGCTGCCTGACGGCTCTTGTGAGGATAGTCGTCGATGGGACGAGCCTTCATCTCATAGCGTGGACGCAGGCGATACATGTAGATGCGGCCATACTTCTCAAGCTCCTCGCGGAACTCGGGTAGGAGAGTGGCGTGGTGCTTAGCGGGGAAGTAGCGCAGTGCGTTGCGCAGAGCGAGCTTCTTTTCCTCGGGGTTGAGAATGTCCTTGCGCTTGGGCGCATGGTTAATCTCGGTGTCGTAGGGCATTGGTTCGGGCAATACGTCGGGTATACCAGCCCTGATGTCGGCGATGAATTCTTCTCTTGTCATTTTTTATAATTTACTAGAAGTTCTAGAAATTCTAGATTGACTAGATGTTCTAGATTATTTATAATTTTGTTTCTACGATTGCGGTGATGTCGGCCTCTTCGGCGTTGGCTTTCTTGATGAGTTCGTTGGCCTCGGCGATGAGAGCATCGGCAACGGCGCGGTCCTTAAGGGAGCCGGCGTTAATCTTCACATTCATGCCAGCTCCGAGCACTGCGGCACGTGCAGCGAGAACGCCAACACCAGCGTCGCTCACGCTGTTAGGATTGCCTTCCATAACCATGGCACGGCAAATCTCAAACACCTTCATCGACTCCTTCATGGTGCGCAGGGGCACTTGAGCGGCATAAAGAGTAGCATCCTGGATAGAGGCGCTACGTGCGGCCTTGTCTTCGTCGGTCTTCTTAGGCATACCGAATGCTGCCATGATGCGGTTGAAGGCTTCGGTGTCCTCGTCAACGAGGTGGAGGAGTTCCTTAGCTATAGCTTGACCCTTGTCGGCCCACTCGCTGAACTCTTTCCAACGGTCGTCCCAACCGGGCTTGTGGCTCGAGAGGTTGGCAACCATTGTTCCGAGCGATGCACCTAGAGCGCCCATATAGGCCGAAATGGTGCCACCGCCAGGAGCTGGTGACTCGCGCGAAGTTTCTTCGGCAAAACCAGTGACAGTGAGGTCAACGAGTTTGCTTGCGCTGTCGTCTTGTATCATGTACTCAATTACTTTCTCTTTGGGGTCGAAGGGCTTGAGGTCGTCAAGGCCTAGCGAGTGTATGGCAATCTCGATGATATCGCCCTCGGGAATTCCGGTAGAGCGATGCTGCTTCTCGAGGAAGTACTTACCAGCCTCGATGAGACAACGCTTGGGCAGCAAACCCACGATCTCGGTGCCAGTGACGCGGATGCCACGATTCTGAGCGCAGCGGCTCACCTCGTCGAATGCCACGTGCAGTGGAGTGGTGTTGATGTCGGTGATGTTCATCGACACCTGTGCAATCTTATATTCGTCGATGTACCAGCCAATAGCCTTGGTGCCCTTGAGAGTACCAGGCTGCATGATGGTGTTGCCATTCTCGTCTTTCTTGGGGGTGCCGGTGATGGGGTTGCCCTCACGCACGGGACGACCCTTCTCGCGAACGTCGAACGCGATGGCGTTGGCACGGCGGGTACTGGTAGTGTTCAAGTTGAAGTTAGTTGCGATGAGGAAGTCGCGTGCGCCCACTGCTGTGCAGCCAGTGCGAGCAACCTGCTCGTTGATAGGACGTGCACCAAAGTCAGGGGCACCGTCTTTGCTCACCAGTTTCTCGGCAAGCGCCTCATATTCGCCCTTGCGGCACACTGCCAAGTTGCGGCGCTCAGGAGTGAACGCTGCTGCCTCGTAGCAGTAGCAGGGGATTCCTGCCTCATTGGCGATGCGCTCAGCGAGCTTGCGAGCCAGCTCAGCACACTCTTCGAGGGTGATGCCTGCGATAGGGATAAGTGGGCACACGTCGGTAGCACCCATGCGTGGGTGAGCACCGTGATGCTGACGCATGTCGATGAGTTCGCCTGCGCGCTTTACTGCGTGGAATGCAGTCTCCACTACGTCTTCGGGGCTTCCTACGAAGGTCACCACAGTGCGGTTGGTAGCCTCACCTGGATCCACGTCGAGCAGTTTCACACCTTTAGCCTGGCGAATAACGTCGGTAATTTGGTTAATCACGTCCATGTTGCGGCCCTCGCTAAAGTTGGGCACGCATTCAATAAGTCGGTTCATGTTGTTTTTTAGGTTGTTTTATTGTTAATTGTTTTTGATTTTTTTCTCTAGGAATAGCTACGAATGACTAATATTTTCCATTATGCATTGTGCATTATGCATTATGCATTCTCAATAGGCTCTTCCAGTTGCTGCTAGCAGGGTGTTGTGCATGAGCGAAACGATGGTCATTGGGCCAACGCCACCGGGCACGGGGGTGATGTAGCTGCACTTGGGAGCCACGTGCTCAAAGTCTACGTCGCCACACAAGCGCCATCCGCGCTCGCGAGTTGGGTCCTCAACACGGGTAGTGCCCACGTCGATAACCACAGCACCTTCCTTCACCATGTCTTCCTTGACAAATTCAGGACTGCCTAGGGCTGCAATCAGAATGTCGGCCTGGAGGCACATCTCCTTGATGTTTGGAGTGGCGCTGTGGCACACTGTCACGGTGCAGTTGCCTGGTGTGGCCTTCTGCATGAGCATGTTGGCGATGGGTTTGCCCACAATGTTGCTGCGTCCCAGCACCACGCAGTGCTTGCCGCGTGTCTCAATGCCGTAACGCTCAAGCAGCATCACGATTCCCGATGGGGTAGCAGGCTTGAAACATGGCAGACCAATTGTCATGCGGCCCACGTTCACTGGGTGGAATCCATCAACGTCCTTGCGGTAGTCGATAGCCTCGATTACTGCCTCCTCGTCGATGTGCTTGGGCAATGGAAGTTGCACGATAAAGCCATCAACACCCTTATCTTCATTTAGTTCTTTAATCTTTGCAATGAGTTCTTCTTGAGTTACTGTTTCGTCCATGCGGATGAGTGACGATTCAAAGCCACACTGCTCGCAAGCTTTGGTCTTCGATGCCATATAGCTCTCGCTGCCACCATCGTGACCCACGAGCACACCCACCAGATTAGGACGACGGCCTCCAGCGGCCACTATCTCTTTAACTTCGGCTGCGATTTCCTCTTTGATCTCGGCCGATATTTTCTTTCCGTCAATTATCTGCATATAGTTGTTTTATAATTAATGTGCAAAATTAGTCAAAAATCAGATATCAGCTATAATATATATATACTTTTAACGCATTTTTAAGGTTATGAGAAAAGCAAAAGCGCCTCGTGAACCACGAGACGCTGATAGGTTTTGATGGGTTACAAATATAATAAATAATTATTAAACAAGCAAGAAGAACTTTCTTAACATTAATTTTGTAAATAAATTACTATGATTTGCGCCAAAATTGCTAATTTCGCACTTGAATTATTACTAAGGCTTGTGAAGGGTCTTAATCCTTAAAAGAGTAAATGACATGAAACCTATAACTAATATTTTATTGATAATCACACTCGTGTGCTATGTGTTCTTGCCATTGTTTGAGATTTCATTGGTTGGAAGTCTGTCAGGATTGCAGTTCACAGCAAGCATAGCAAACCTGGGGGTGTGGTACACCTTATTTTCACTCACACCATTCATCACTATTTTTCTTGCCATAGCATTCAACTGTTTGAAAAACAGATACTGGGGAATTCTTGTGGCTCTGCTCATTTGTGGTGTACTTTACTATTTGTTTTATATGACATCGATGTTCCATGGTTTTTCTCTCGTGCATGAACCAGAGGTAACCGACAACGTCAAGATAAGTGAGGGTATGCCTATCATTGGAGTGGGAATTGGATATAAACTGAGTTTAATATTCACTATTTTTGCCTTTATTTCGGCCTTGATTTCGCTCATGCCGTTCAAGTTCAACAAGAAGCTTGAGGAGACAATCGACAGCCACATTGGAAAGGGCTTTGAGTCGGGCAAGAAACACATTTCAAAAGTTAGCCAAGGAATCCATGACGAACTTCACAAAAGGGGAAAGAATAAGAATGAACGAGGTGCAAAGATTGAGAATGGGGAATCAGTCGCCTCGGAGGAATCACTGGAATCACTGGAATCAGTGGAATCAGTGGAATCAGTGGAATCAGTGGAATCACCTGACTCACCTGACTCACCTGGTGAGGAATAGCTAAACAACTAATAAACAATAAGTAAAAGAGCTCTCGTGCGTAATGATACACGAGTGCAAATATAGTGTGGGTTGCTGAAAAGGAACAACATTAGAAAAACACGAGATGCACGAATGGTTGAGATGGAACTTGATATCGTAGCAAGTGGAGCTAATAGGTTTTATTTCAGGCCTTTCATGAGTTTTGTGTCGCCTACAATCCACACAATGTCACCCTCTTGAAATACCAAGTCGGGGGTGGGGGACAGGAAGTTGTCTTCTCCCCGTTCAACCGACACAATCATCGACTTGTAGTCTTCACGCAGGCTGGTGTCGCCTAAGCGTTTACCAATTAGTGGCGATTTCTCACTTAGGGCAAAGTGTGTAAACTTCACTTCTCCGCTAGTTTCGGTTGGTGGAGTAGATGATGACTCAAGAATAGGCAGCATGGCCTGGATTTGTTCGTCGGTTCCAATCACACCAATTTGGTCTCCTGGGAAGATGCGCATATTGCCAGTGGGAATGGTGTAGCGCACCGAGTTTCTAAGAATTGCTACCACGTTGATGCCGTATTTGCGACGCAAGTCAGCGTTTTTAAGCCTTTCTCCCACAAAGGGGCAGTCGTGCCCCACTGTCATGTAGGCCAAGTGCATGTCGCTCACCAGGTTGTTCTCCTTGCCAGTGCGGCGGTTCTCACGCTCGTTTACATTGCTCAAGAAACGTTTCTCAACGTTTTCGAGTTGCTTGCGTGCCATCGGGGCTAGAAGCAGCACTAGTGCGATAATATAGATAAGTGAGATAATTATTGTAGTGAGGCTGGAATAAAACCCAAAGAGCAGCGAGTTGATGAAAGCTAAGGTGAGCATTCCTCCCACCAGCAGCATTACCACGCGTGGCATAACCACTAGACCATTGGCTTGAGCATTCATGAGAATTCTGCGCTCTTTGCGGTCGAAGCTTGGCGTGATGATGGCATAGAAGAATGGCGAGAGAGCAAGCAACGATCCAACAACCGAGATAAGCACCGCTAGATTGTGACTCATCACATTCTCTAGCATGCTAACAACAATGGGAATCAGGTAGGAGCGAAGCAGGAAAATGCATGCCACTATCACTGCCGAGTATAACACCAATCGTGTAGCGTGTCGCTTCACAATTTTCACCCAGATGTTGCGATGTGATTCCTTGACATCGGCACTAGCGGTTTTACTATATCCCTCAAGGAGTGTGCTCAATTTCTTGGGAATGTGTTTCTCAACAAAGTTGTAGCAGGGTATAGAGCTCTTGATGAAGAATGGGGTGGTGAATGTGGTTATAACACTCACTGTTACTATTATGGGGTAGATGCTCTCGTCGAGCACGCCAAGTGTGGTTCCCAGTGTGGCGATGATGAATGAGAACTCTCCAATTTGAGTCAAGCTGAAACCGCTTTCCATGGCAATCTTCAGTGGTTGGCCAGTGGCAAGCATTCCTGTAGTTCCGAATATTATCATTCCCACAATCACTACTACCGACAAAAGCGTTATCGTGCCGGCATACTGCACAATGACGTTGGGGTCGACCATCATACCAACCGAGATAAAGAACACAGCTCCAAACAAGTCTTTCACGGGGTTGACGATGCGCTCAATGCGCTCGGCTTCGGGGGTGCCGGCAAGTATCGAGCCCATGACAAATGCGCCCAAGGCAAGCGAAAATCCGCTCTCCACCGAGAATATCGCCATCAAGAAACACAGGCCCATGGCAATGATGAGCATCATCTCATCGCTGATAACCTTGCGGAACTTGCGGAAGATAGTTGGGATAAGGAATACTCCCACTACAAACCATATTATCAGGAAGAATGAAAGTTGCAGAATGCTTTTCACCATCTCCCCACCCGACACAGTTTTGTTGATAGCGATGGATGATAGAATCACCATCATCACCACAGCAAAAAGGTCTTCGACAATAAGCACTGCAAACACTCCAGGCACAAAGCGCTTGTGACGAAGGTTTAGATCGGTGAGGGCCTTGAGGATGATGGTGGTTGATGACATCGATAACATTGCTCCAAGGAAGATGCTGTTGACCGAAGAAAAGCCCATACTCTTACCAATGATGAATCCTGTGCCCATCATTCCCAAGACAATAATCAAAGCGGTGGAAATTGCCGAGCCACCGGCATTGATGAGTTTCTTGAAACTAAACTCTAATCCTAGCGAGAACAGTAGCACAATGATACCTATTTGAGCCCAGAACTCGATGTTGGCCTCATTTCCTACCGATGGCAGCAGCGAGAAGTGTGGGCTCGCGATGAAGCCTGCTACAATATAGCCAAGCACCACAGGCTGCTTCAGTAACTTGAAGATTATTGTTGCTGCAGCTCCCAGAGTTAATATCAGCGCTAGGTCGTATATTAGGGTTTGTATTTGTACTTCATCCATGGTGATGTGTGGTTCTATAATGCTTTTGCAAAGTTACAGATAAAATCTCATTTACCATTAAATGTGTGTTTTTTTTTGTTGTTGTGAAGTAAAAAGAAAAGAATAATCATCGTTATGTTTTAAAATAAAAAAGATGCGCCCCGATTTCTCGGAGCGCAGTCTCTATTGTTGAGGTTCAAAAGTTGAACGCTTAGAACCGATTATTATTTGCGTTTGCCACCTTTTTTGGCTGCCTTCTTAGTAGCTTTCTTGGCAGCTGGCTTAGCTTCTTTAGCGGGAGCTGGAGCCTCTTTGGCAACAGTAGCTGCAGCATCTGTTGGGTTCATAGTAACCTCAATGCAGTTACCGCTCTTCACGAGAGTTTCTTTGACAAACTTGCTAACATCGGCAGCTGTAACTTTGTTAACAGCCTCTTTGTAGCCATTCTGGGTGTCGACGTTGAACGAGTTGTACATGTTCAGCACGCTGATCCAATGGCCATTGCTCTTAGTGTTAGTGTCATAGTCCTTGATCATTTTCTCTTTAATCTTCTGGAGAGCGTCGGCCTCGATTTGACCATTGGCGATGTCGCTGAGCGATTCACGCATAATCTTGACAACGAGGTCTTTCTTCTCGGGCTTCATGTTGACATAGGTGAGAGCCTGAATGAAAGGTTTGTCGCCCTTGATAGTCATTCCTGCACTTCCATGAGGTGAGTAGGCAGCGCCCTCATCCTCACGAACCTTCTTGAGAAGGATAACATCAAGCACTTGACCAGCGATGTCGGCCTTGATGTCGTTCTCCATAGTGTAAGGAGCGTCGTAGCTGTGCCACATCACAAATGAAGTGGACTGAGGTGTCTCCATAGCACGTGAGAACTCGTTCTTGACGTCACCAGTGACAAGTTTAGCGCCTTCCTTGAAGTTCTCCTTCACGCCAGGTTGTGATGGCAGCGAAGCGATGTATTGCTCGATGAGAGGCTTGATAGTTGCCTCGTCGAAGCTACCCACGAAGTAGAATGTGAAGTCGGCAGCGTTAGCAGTACGTTCCTTGGCAATTTCAACGATGCGGTCGAGGTTCACGTCCTTGAGGTTCTCAACGTTGAAAGGCATCTGGCGCCAGTCATGGTTGTAGGTTGTTGTTTTGATACTGTCGCTCAAAGCTGCCTCGGGCATGCTGCTCTTGTTCTTGAGCTGAGTCTCAAGGAACGACATGATAGTTCCAGCTGCCTTCTCGTCCTTTTTGAGGGCGGTGAAGTAGAGGTAGTTGAGCTGGAACAGGGTCTCAAGGTCCTTCTTGGTTGAATTACCATTGAGGCGCTCGTAGTTTTCAGAAAGAGAGATGTCAACGTTGGCGTTCTTGCCAGCAAGAGCCTTCTCAAGCTCATTGTTGGTGAAGTTGCCAAGACCGCAAGTCTGAGTGAAGAGGTCAAACATTTGGCAGTTAGCCCAGTCCTTTGGACCATAGAGTGTGTTACCACCCCTAGACTCGGCAAAGTAACGAATCTCGTCATCCTTGAAGTTGGTTGACTTAAGGATAACCTTAGCACCGTTGCTCAGAGTGAGTGTCTTGAAGCCCAAAGTGGTGTTCTCAGTCTCGCTGACAATTTTGCCAGGAGTGGGCATCTCGGTGATGAGGGGCTCGTCCTTAACATTGTCAACATAGGCCTCAAGTTTGGCAGCCTGTGCTTCGTCGATCGACTTCTTGATTTCGTCGGCAGTGAGAAGGGTTACGCCTTCCTTGTCGGGGTTGAAGTTCATGACAACCAAGTTCTTGTCATCGCTAGGCATCATTTGAGCAAAGGTCTGGTTGATTGCATCAACTGGGATGTTAGGAGCAATCATGTTCATCATCTTATATTTCCACTCGATTGAGGGATAAGGCTCATTGTTGAGGTAGTTAGCGCAATACTCACGACCAAAGTGATCATTGTTGATTTGGTTGCGGTTGTTGTACTGCTTCTCAAGTCCACTAGTATATTCGTCTTTCACGCGAATGTACTCTGTTGCAGTGAAGCCGTGTTGCGCTGCGCGCAGGGCCTCCTCGGTAACGACTTTGATTGCCTCGGTTGATTTACCCTCTTTGGGGAGTACAATAAGGGTGAAAGCGTCTTTTGTCTTAGCGAAGATGTAGTTGCCATACATAGCACCAGCCTGAATGTAAGGACAGTCGGGCTCAAGAGCTTTCTCTTCAAGGCGCTTGTTGAGCATGTCGCACGACATGTCGATGACATATTTCATGATCAGATAGGTCATGTCGCCCTTGATCTCATTTGGCATTGGGTCGGTCTTGTACATGATTTGAATAAGGTTGTATTGTTGCTCCTTATCCTTGTCGATTACGAAGATGGGCTGTTCGTTGTCGGGAACTTCCACTTCAACAACCTTAGCTGCATCGGCTGCAGGTGCAGGAATTGAACCAAACATCTCCTTGATTTTAGCCTCGGTGCGGTCAACATCGATGTCACCAACCACTACGATAGCCTGGTTGTCGGGACGATACCACTTGTGGTAGTAGTTGCGAATCTCATCATACTTGAAGTTGTCGATAACGCTCATCAAGCCGATAGGCATGCGAAGACCGTACTTCGAGTTGGGATAGAGGGTCTCAAGGTTGCGCTCAAACATGCGCTGGCTTGCGCTTGAGCGAACACGCCACTCCTCGTGAATGACGCCACGCTCCTTGTCAATCTCGTCACCCTCGAGAAGCAGGCCGTTAGACCAGTCCTTCAAGATGAGCAAGCAGGAGTCGATAGCGCTCACGCGAGTGCTAGGCACGTCGTTGATGTTGTAAACTGTTTGGTCTACACTGGTGTAGGCATTAAGGTCACGACCAAACTCCACGCCAAGCGAGCGGGTGTAGTCGATGACGCCGTTGCCAGGATAGTGCTCAGTGCCGTTGAAGGCCATGTGCTCCAGGAAGTGAGCGAGACCACGCTGGCTCTCATCCTCTTGCAATGAACCCACATTCTGAGCGATGTAGAAGTTTACACGGTGCTCGGGCCAGTTGTTCTGCTTGATGTAGTAAGTCAAGCCGTTAGCCAATTTGCCTGTGCGCACCGATGGGTCGTTCTCGATAGGTGGCATCTGTTGCGCCATTGAGCCAAGTGCTACCAGCATCATGGCTACTGCAAAGATTTTTCTCAATTTCATAGTTTTGAAATAGTTGAATAGAATGTTAATGTATAAGTGTTTTAATTTGTTCCGGTGTTTTAAACCTACAAAAGTAGTGATTAATTGTTAAAATAAGAGAGTTTATATTATTATTAATTGTTAATTTGTTGCATTTGCTTGATTTGAGTCATCTTTTTTGTCCTCAAGAAGTCTTTCCATTAAGATTATGTCACTCTTAACCTCGCCTTGCATCAAGTAGCTCTCACGATTGGCTTTTACCGTGTCAAGCATGTGCTGGGCTGTGGCACGGTCACCGTCCAGAATTAGTGTTTTTGCCATCAGTGTGCGTTGCTTGGTTGACATCACTCGCGCATGCTTGGTGATGTAATTCATCAGCGGCTTGTCGTTGCTGAGAATTTGAGCCATATCCTTATTATTTGTAGCGAGGTTGGTAAAAAGCATTTCGCTCTCAGCTTCAATGCGCAGCAGTGGCATCAGCTCGTATTGGTGTTGGTTAAGTAACTCTTTGAATAGGCTATGAGCTTGTTCAACATCACCTTGGTCTAGCACTCTGGAGATTCGCATAATTTCCACGTTTGACTGAAGTGGGTCACTGTAGTCAATTTCGCCACCCAAATCAAACAACTCGTCGGGCATCTGCGACAGGCGGGTGCCGTTTTGTAGCTTCTCGTTGATGATGAGTTGTGATTGGAAACCCTTAACCGACTGCTTGTTGCGCTTGAGGTACATCAAGTTGTAACCATCGTTGGAAACACCGCTCATTTTCAACGGAATTCCGTTAAGCAAAGCAAATATGTAGCCCACGAAAACCGTTGTAACAAGGAAACAGTTTATAAAATAATGCATATTGTCGCAGTAAATGAGCAAAAGCAGTGACACGGTGGCACACAACAGGTTCATCAGCACACCGCCTGCATTGTAAAGCGCTGTGGGAAGTTTGTCGGCAGTGACACCAGCAGGGGGCGACATCAAGCATTGTCCAGAAACGCCAGCAAGTTTGAATAGCTTGAAGCGTAGTTTGTCGTTTGCGTCCTTGATGAGGGTGAGAGAACCAACGCGGAATGACACAAAACGGTATCCTGTGAGAAGTCCACACACCAGGTGCCCTGCTTCATGAAGGATAATCTGCAAATAGGCACCCAAAAACAATGCCACAAGCAGCAAGACCATCTCAACGATTTTGCTCGTGGTATTGCTCTCGTTGCTGGAGATGCTGTTTATCAACGAGCTAAGGGCAATTCCCAAAGCTGCACCTATGGCAAGCGATATCAGGATGGATAAAACCTTTTTCATATCAGTCTTCTTGGGTGACCTGGTTAATCTGCTCAATGATTTGGTTGTTGGTTTTCTGCATCTTGCGGAAGATGAGCCAGGCTATAAGAAATCCTATTAGGCAACCTATTATCAGTGCGGTTACCATGATAGTCACAACAAGGTTGTGGCTTGGCTCGTTGCAGCCAATTACATTGAGTTTCATTACAATCTCAATAATAAACCACACTAGCCATATTGTCAAAAATATCGAACCAGCAATGAACCATGAGGTGCGTTGTTTTTTCATCTTTATCAGTCGTTGGCTTGTTTCTACAAGATCACCGCTCAGCATTTGGCCTTTGGGAATGCGGTTTATGATAAAGTCACCTGTAGTGTCGGCAATAAGTCCAATGGCGAGGAATGCAAAGAGCCACCACGATAGTCCTTCGCTAGCATGAAACGAAGCCATGATGATAAGAATAATGGGAACAAGGATAATCTCTGCCCAAATAAACTTCTTGATCCATGACATTTTGTTGCCCATGGTATTGCGCACGAGTTGCTCGTTGATAATTTGCTGTTTGTCGAGTTGGCTCTTGAAGATGCTCATTTGTTCTCGCATCTGCTCAAGCTCAGTCATGTTATTATTGTTAGTTTCCATATTTCCTGATTAATTAGTTGTGTTGTCATTCATTTGTTTAAGTTGCTCGCGTATTCTCACCAGTCTAACGCCAACAGCCTTGGTTGTAATACCCACAATGGCGGCGATGTCATCATAGCTCATGTTCTCGAGCCACAGCAGGACGATGGCGCGGTCAAATGGCTGAAGTCGGCTGATGCGCTTGTGCAAGAGTTTGGTTTGACGCGATTCGGCGTTGTTGTCATCTAGGAAATCGCGGTCGATAGACAGTGGCACAGTGTCGACACGGCGTTTCTTCTTGCGCTCGCTTGTAATACATGTGTTAAGAGCTATGCGCCACACCCATGTTCCAATGCTGCTTCGCTCCTCAAACGTGTCAAGACCATTCCACAAGTTGATGAGAGTTTCCTGAAACAGGTCTTCCACCTCGTCATGTTCCTGTGAGAACATGTAGCACACTGAGTAGATAGTGCTCTTGTGGTCGTGCAAGATTTTTTTGAAATTTGCCTCTGTTTTTTCCATTTTCTTTTTTGTTACATCTGTTAGACGCAGTAAAGGTACAAAAACTACATTATTTTCTTCATTTTTATAAAAAATATTCTCATAATGACCTGTTTGGTCTTTATTGTCAATAAAAACCAAGTAATCTTAGGGTTGTTAATGGCACGTTTTTTTAATGCTTGCCAATCACTCTGTCGGGATGCTTGTTAATGAAGTCTTTCCATGATTTGGCTCCCGTGGCGGCAAAGGGCTTTTTACTCTCGTAATAATGGCACAATGCTGCTGCCAGTGCATCGGTGGCATCGAGCAATCGGGGCATGTCGTCGGAGTCGATATTGAGCTGGCGTTGAAGCATCATGGCCACCTGCTCCTTGCTGGCGGCTCCGTTGCCGGTGATTGCCATCTTGATTTTGCGAGGCTCATACTCAGCAATGGGCACCTGACGACCTAGTGCAGCAGCCATGGCAACACCTTGGGCACGGCCAAGTTTGAGCATTGATTGGACGTTTTTTCCATAGAACGGGGCCTCAATTGCCATCTCATCGGGTAGGAACTCTTCAACAAGACTAAGCACACGGTCATAGATGCGTCGCAACCGCATGTAATGGTCTTCTATCTTGCTGAGCTGAATCACGCCCATAGCGATGAGCGAAGGCTTATTGTCTTTAATGCCTAGCAAGCCATAGCCCATCACATTGGTGCCTGGGTCAATACCTATTATTATTTTGTCGAAGTCCTTGTTGTTCATTGCTATAAATCAATATTTTCCATAAAAGTGGTGAAACCGGCCACTTTGTTGCCAAAATGCTTGGTCAGCTGTTCGTGAAGCTGCTTGCCCACCTCCTGGTTCCATCGTTGCAACGTAGAAAGAGATGGTGCCTTGAGTTGCAGCGCAAAGCAGGCGCCGCCCTCGTTGTGCCCCATCAAGCGCATGAGGCGAGGCTCCTCGACCATGCCGCTTTTCACAGCTTGCGGCACATAATGCTCACGCATCCAGTCTAGGAATTCACCGCTCACGTCGCAATCTACATGATATGTAGTATTATAGATTATCATCAGTGCAAAATTAATGAAAAAAACTGAATTGCCCAAATGCTTGAAGCGCGCGTTACAGGGCGTTGCTGGAATAGATTTTGGTTATGCCATCAAGGAAGGCTTCTTTCTCGTAGTGGCAAAAGTCGCCCGTTCTGGCAATGTCGCCAGTCTCGTAGAATCCTCTTGCACGGCAGGCTCCACCGCATATGTAGCGGATAACGCAATCACGGCATTTCTCAATGTTGTCAACGTCAAGGCTTGCACAGCGTTTCAAAGCTTCGCTGTTGCGATAAATGTCGACAATGCTGTGCTCATGCACATTGCCGGCCAAGAACTGCTCCATGTGCAATAGTTGGCAGGGATAGACATCTCCTGTGGCCGAGATGCTGATTTCGTTATCGCCAATAGCGCACTTGCGGTTTTTAAACTGCTTCGACATGTCGAGCGACGACTCGCAATAACTCAGTGGCTCCACTCCAAATGCTTGTGATAAAGCTTGATAGTATTGCTCACCAGTTATCGACAACTCGTCGTTGGCAAGGTCTGACACTGGAAATAGCGGAGCAAAATTGAGCCTTGAGCCAAATCTTTTTGCCATAGGCTCCACTTGGTCGATATTTAGTCGAGTGACTGTCATTGAGAGTGTGAAGTTAACCTCATGCTTCTCTAGCAGGTAAACGGCACGCATCACTGCGTCATAGTTGTCGCCTCGTGTGAGCATGTGGCTCTCGCGGGTGGGGCCGTCGATGCTCAGCGTCACAAGGTCGAAATTCTGCTTTATGAAATCAATGTTTTTTTCATTAATCAATAAGCCGTTTGAAAGCAGGAACAGTGTGCAGCCCCTTGATTTTATGTGTTGGGCTATGGGTCGCCACAGTGGGTTGAGCAATGGCTCACCGCCTGTGATAGTGAATGTGATATCATTAGAGATGCCACACAGTTCGTCAATAATGCTTTCATATTGTGTGAGAGATAGGCGCTCATGCTTGCTCTCTACCCGCTCGGCAGCATAGCAATACTTGCAATGCAGGTTGCAGTTGCTTGAGAGCGATAGATGCACGCTGTGAAGGCTGGTGTCGCGATAGTGCTCCTGAGGCTTGATGTTGCCCATTACACCCGATTTTAGCACATAGTCGCAGAAAGCACTCAACTGGCTGCGCTTATCCTCGCCTAGAGCATCGACACATGTGTTAATAATGTCGTCGACACTATTGGTGCCGTCAAAAAGCGACATTACCATATTGCCCAGGTCGTTAGTGACTATCCAGGCAGGAAGTTGAGGGTTAATATAGATATACTTGCCGTTGCGCTCTATAACTTGGACATCGGCTGGCAAGCAGTGTGGGATGGGGCTCATTGTCCGCTGCAGTTGTAAGATGAACCGCACTTGCCGCCACCACCAGCACATTCATAGGAAGCGCCGCACTTGCCTTGGCCGCCAGCGCCCTGGCCAGCGCAACTATAGCTGCTGCCGCACTTACCACCTCCACCGGCACATTCGTAGGAGCCTCCACATTTGCCTTGGCCGCCAGCACCCTGACCAGCGCAGCTGTAGCTGCTGCCACATTTGCCGCCACCACCCGAGCACTCATAGGACCCGCCGCACTTGCTGCTACCATAGCTGTTGCCTTGACCACTGCCTTGTCCTGAGCAGCTATAGGAGGAACCACACTTGCCTCCACCACCCGAGCATTCGTAGGATGCTCCGCACTTTCCTTGGCCGCCAGCGCCTTGTCCTGAGCAGCTATATGACGAGCCACATTTGCCGCCTCCACCTGAGCATTCGTAGGAAGCTCCGCATTTGCCGCTGCCATTGGCACCTTGCCCTGAGCAGCTGTAAGATGAGCCACAATTGCCACTGCCTCCAGTGCAGGTATAGGACGAAGAGCAAGCTCCTAATCCCGATGGGGTTGCATTGGCCTCAAAACCTTCTTTTGCTCCAAAGAATAGCGATGGCGACACCACTCCAGCTGCTACTAGAGCTGCAAGTCGCTTTATGAAATCTCGGCGTGACTGATTGTCTTTCATAATTATTCAAACCTTTTTATTTAGTAGATAGTGCAAAAATAATAGAATTTTACTATTTTTGCAAGAAATAAATATAAAAACTATGAAAACGAAGATTTTAGCTGTTGTGGCAGTGCTGATGAGTGCTATGGTTGCCATGGCTCAGTTGCCAGCTCAAGCACCATCTCAACCAACTCAAAAAGTGAGCTCAGGTAGTTTGGAGTTTTATCCCAACTTTAAGTCTCAGTATATAACGAGTCGCAATGTAACAGTGTGGTTGCCCGATGGTTACACTATTGGGGAGCCTTGTGATGTGCTCTATATGCACGATGGGCAGATGCTCTTTGATGCCACCACCACCTGGAACAAGCAAGAATGGCAGGTTGATGAAGTGATGGGACGACTCATTGCCGAGGGCAAGGTGAGACGATGCATCGTGGTGGGCATCGACAACACCAGTAATCGCCTCAACGATTATTTCCCGACTCGTTGCTATGAAAAGGTGCCTGAAAATCAGCGCGAAGGCGTTGATGTTAGTGTATACAAGGGTGATGAATATCTACGTTTCCTGGTTGAAGAAGTGAAACCCTTTATCGATAGTCATTACAAGCCTCTTACCTCGCGTGAACACACCTTCGTGATGGGTTCAAGCATGGGTGGACTTATTTCGCTCTATGCCTTGTGCAACTATCCTGAGGTGTTTGGTGGCGCAGTTTGTATGTCAACCCACTTGTCAATGAACTTTTTCGATCCCAAGTTCAAGAGCGAATATTGGTCGGAGGGACTTCGCGAGTATGTGAAGGAACATCTGCCTAAGGCCAACAGTTGCCTGCTATATTTTGACGGCGGAACAGTTGAACTCGATGACACCTATCGCCCTTATCAGAACAAGTTGAATGCAGTAATAAGCGGCTTGGGGTGGGATAGTGCTCACTTCGTTTATTACCTCTATGAGGGACACAAACACATGGAGACGTTCTGGGCCGAGCGCCTTGACGTGCCATTTATGTTCCTCTTGAAGAAATAGAACAATGCGTTATTTCTTGAAGTTATCTTATCAGGGAGCTGCCTATCATGGGTGGCAGATTCAGCCACACGATGTGAGCGTGCAAGAGACCATCGAGAAGGCACTGGCTATGGTGCTGCGCCATGACACGCCCATAACTGGCGCTGGGCGCACCGATGCTGGAGTGAATGCCACCACGATGTATGCCCATTTCGACACCGAGAAACCTATAACCGATTTGAGACTGCTTGCGCGAAGCCTCAACGGCATTCTTCCTCCCGATATCGCCATCTATGAGGTGATTCCGGTAGATGACACGGCCCATGCTCGATTTGATGCCACTTGCCGCACCTATCATTACCTGGCCCACACTGGCAAGTCGCCGCTGCTGCGCGCTACCAGCTGGCAATGCAATCCCAAGCTTGATTTCGAGCAGATGAACGAGGCGGCAAAGCGATTGCTTGACTATGAGGATTTCACATCATTCAGCAAACTCCACACCGATGTAAAGACCAACAATTGTCACATTACTGAGGCTCACTGGCAGCGGTGCGAGAGCATCGACACCAATGTGGAGCAGTGGGTGTTTACCATCACTGCCGACCGTTTCCTGCGCAACATGGTGCGCGCTATCGTGGGCACACTTGTCGACGTGGGAATGCACAAAATCACAGTAGAAGACTTCTGTCGCATTATCGAGAAGAAAGACCGCTGCGCAGCCGGCACCTCAATGCCCGCGCATGCCCTCTATCTCCACAATGTCACTTATCCCTATCTTTAGAGTTCGTTGGTGACTATTTCTACAATAGCCATTTTTTGATTAATGGTGTGCGTTGCGCTAAAGGTTTGGCGATTAGGTAGGCCAGTGGAACTGTAATTGACATTACGATTACATACTCTATGAAAGGTCCATAGTCAGCAAGTTTGATGCCAGTGAAATGCCTTAGTATACGCTCGCCATAATCGATAATCACAAAATGGATGAAGAAAATGCATATGCTCATGTTGCGCAACGTTATAGACCATGATGGTAATTGCTCCACTTGCAAGTTAAGCATGAAAGCGCACAGGAGAATAACAAAGCATGATGTCGATATATAGCTCACCAGGTCGCCAGGCACGGCACATATCGCCACAAACGCTGCAAGCGATATCCATAGTCCCCACTCGGCGTTGACTTTTTTCAGCTTGCCGGCAACCCATGGAATAAACCAAACGCACGCTTCCATGTAGAATAGGAATTTGAAGCACAAGTAGTTGGTGTCGAAAATGCCTATCTTGATGCAAGCGCCGAGATAATCATCAATAATACCTTCGGCAGCAAGGTTATAATAGGTTTGGACAATTAATGTGAGCAGGAAAGGAATCATCTTGCCTAAGTAGCGATGGAGTAGATAGATTATAGCGCTGCCATAAATGAGCGACATAATGAAAAATCCTCCACGACAACCACCATAGAGCATTAGTTTGGGTACAATATAAGTGAGCCACTTGTTGGGGTTTTGCTCAATGAACTGATGTAACCAAAACGGCAACAAGACTATTGACCATGCTATTATTAGCACCAATAGTCGTCCAATATAATGTCGTAGCTGCTTTCTTGATTTTTCCTTATCGTGCCATTGAAAACGACTCCAGAAGAGCAAGGACGAGATGGTGATAAACATAGGCAAAATCATTTCTCTTACATGTACCAGCCAATCTCCGTATTTAACTGTATCGTTTACAAGCAGGTGGAAAATAGGAACCAACATGCAACAAATGAACTTGAATATGTCGAAATATTTATAATAGCGTTTCATTGAGTAGTTATTAATGCAACCATCGGTCGATTCAATAATGTGTTATAGCTTGGTGCGACAAGGAAACTATTGTGTGACCGTGATTGGAGCGTTGATTTTTTTACCGTGGTTAGTTGCGGCATGCAAAAGTAATGCTTTTTCTAGAATAGTGCAATTGTTTGTTGAGAGAATGTTGTGAATGTTCTTTTTTGTTGACATTGAGTTGCTCGTGAGTCTCTTAATTATTATATTTATATACAATAGGATGTGATACTAATAAAAACGATAAAAATTGGGGTTACATATAAATTGCAACCCCAATTGTTGATTCCTAAGCGCGTGCGCTTAGCATTTTAAAAAACACTTATGAATTCAATCTTCCTTGATTTCCCAGCCGAGGGCCGAAGCGCCAAGCACGGCGGCGTCGCTCTCTTTGAGCTCGCTGATGAGAATCTTCACCTTGCCCTTGAACACCTTCATGATGTTCTTGTCGAAAGCCTCGCGAATTGGATTCATGATGTAGTCGCCACTCTTGGTCAAGCCGCCAAAGATCACGAATGCCTCAGGGCTCGAGAAGGTAACGAAGTCAGCTAGTGCTTCACCAAGTATTGTTCCAGTGTAATTGAAGATGTCGAGTGCCAGCTTGTCGCCCTTGACAGCGCAGTCATACACGTCTTTAGATGTGATGTTCTCGATGTCGTATTCCCTAAGCAGAGACTTGTCGTCGCGAATCTCAAGGAACTCGCGTGCTGTGCGTGCCACACCTGTAGCCGAGCAATAAGCCTCGAGGCAACCAGTGCGTCCGCAACCGCACACGCGACCATTGTTGCGCTTCATAATTACGTGACCAAGCTCACCTGCAAAACCGTCGTGGCCATACACCATTTGTCCGTTTACCACGATGCCGCTACCAACACCAGTGCCCAAGGTGATCATGATAAAATCCTTGAGGCCACGTGCTGCGCCATAGGTCATTTCGCCGATGGCTGCTGCGTTGGCGTCGTTGGTGATAAGGCAAGGAATGCCAAACTTCTTGCTGATGAGGTCGGCAAGGGGTATTGGAGTGGGCCAAGGCAGGTTAACACCGTCTTCAATCACGCCAGTGAAGTAGTTGGCGTTAGGTGCGCCAATACCGATGCCGTTGATTTTACCTTCGGCATCATTAGCTGCTATAATACGGCTGATTTCGGTGTAGAGCTCGTCGATATAGTCTTCAATCTTCGAGTGCTTACCAGTCTTGATGGAGCTGCTGGCGATAACTGTGCCGCGCGCGTCCACGATTCCAAAAGCGGTGTTGGTGCCGCCCATGTCGATACCAATTACATAGGGTTTCATAATGTTTCTAGATTTAACGTGTTAATGTTTTTATGTTTTGTTTTTTATTCTGCACAAAGATAGTGATTTTGTATGAAAAAACGGCATTTTATGCACGTTTTTTTAGAAGTTCACCTGCAAGCGCACATTGAACTGTCGGCGGGTGAGGTAGTTGGGCACGGCATACTGGATGCGGTTCACGTCAGTTACCCAATAGTAGCTGCTCACGTTGCTGATGTCAAGCAGGTTGAACACGTCAAGCCCGAGCCAAATGCTCTTGAAGTGGCTGAAGAAGCCAGATGCTGGTTTGTGGCCTTCGCCTAAGAGCAAATAAGAAACGCCAACGTCAACACGCTTGTAGGCTGGCTGACGGAAGTACCCCTCGTCGCGTGTGCGCAGTGGGGCTGTAGTGGGAAGTCCATCGCTTATTATGCCCTTGAGGCTGAACTTGATGCGTGGGAACTTGGGGAAGTAGTCGGTGAAGAAAATTGCCACGCTATATCGCTGGTCGGTAGGCAGTGGCACTTTCACGCCATTGAGGTCCTCCTGTGTTTTCATGAGCGAGAAGCTTATCCACGAGTCGGTTCCCTCAACAAACTGTCCAAAGATTTTGAAGTCGATACCGGCGATGTAGCCTTTTGACGAGTTCACGCCGCTATAGTTCATCTTCAAGTTGTCGACCTCATATGGAATCATGTTGCTCAGATTCTTGTAGTAAATCTCGGACGTGAGCTTGAATGGGCGGTTCAGAGCTCGGAATGAGTAGTCGCCGCCTAGAATCACATGGATGCTTCGTTGCGACTTGATGTCACGGTTAAGCGTGATTATCGCGTTTCCGTTTTCATCAATTGACTGAATGCGATATTCCTTGTAGAATGGTGCCTGGTAGTAGAGACCTCCCGCCAATCGCAATGCGAAGCGATTGTTTCGCTCAGGCACGTAGCCAATGCTGAAACGAGGAGAGATGAGCGATTCCTTATTGAAATCCCAATAGCTGTAGCGCACGCCCACGTTGAAGGTGAATGCACCAGCCCCAGTGTAGGCACGATAAGTGTCTTGTACGAATGCCGAGATGCGGTTGGTGCTAAGGTCGTTCTTAGAACTCATGTTGTAGATAACATTCACCTCATCGGGAATGTGAGGCAACGAGTAACCTGCCGAGTCACGCCACTGCCACTCGCGTGAACGCTCGTAGAACACATCGTGGCGCAGCTGTATGCCGTAGCTGATATTATTCTTGTTGAGGCCAATATTACCCTTGATAGATGCGCTGTAAACGTTTATTTTCAAGCGATTGCGTGCGTGCTCGTGATATTTGCCTACACCCAGCTCACCTCCTACACTTCCCTCACCGCTAGTTCCGGCTTGGTCGAGCCAGTACTCGCCGTGGATGTCATAGGCTACCAGCTCATCGGTTCGGTAAGCCGAGCCAGTGAGCGTGAGGTCGGTGCCCTTGTCGTTAAACTTGTAGTTAAACTGCAAAGCTCCGAAGTAGGTGTGGAATTTATCTTTTTCCTGTCCGTCGAAATATACGAGGAATGATTTTGCGTTAGTCGAAGTGCCAAAGCTCGTCTCGCGGTTGGCGGGGGTGAATCGGTAGTCGTTGAGCGACACATTGCCAAGCAGCGACACCTTGAACTTCTTGCTGGGCTTGAAAACAATGTGAGTTTGATAGTCAAAGAACTGTGGGTCATACTCACCTTTCGATTCCAGTGAGCCAAGCATCGACGAGTTGCGCTTGTAGCGCACGCCATGCATCTGCGAGAACTTGCTAGTGCTGTGGCCCAGGGTTAGTGTGCCACCTTGCAGACTGGCACTGATGCTGCCCTCAAAGGATTGTGGCTCCTTGTAGGTGATATCGAGCACACTCGACATCTTGTCGCTGTACTCGGCGTTGAATCCACCAGTCGAGAAGTTTACCTTTTGCACCATGTCACCGTTGATAATACTCAATCCCTCCTGTTGGCCATTGGTAATCAACTGTGGGCGGTAAACCTCAATGCCGTTAATGTAGACACTATTCTCGTCATAGGTGCCACCTCGCACCATATACTGGGCACTCATCTCATTCTTGCTGCTCACACCGGCCTGCGTCGTAATCACGTTTTCAACGGTATTACCGCTGGCGCTTGGAGTCATCTTGGCCACTTCAATGTCGATGTCCTGCATGGTGTTGGTCTGCTTTTTGTATTCAGTTACTTGAATCTCTTGCAGTTCAACACTCTTTTTGTAGAGCTTGGGGCTAAGAACAACAGGACTTACTGGTTTTATTAGGCGGCGTTTCACTTCGCTGTAGCCCATGCACGAGAACACAACCTCGATAGTGTCTTTCTCAGGTACCGAAATCTCATATCTTCCGTTAAGGTCGGTGTTCACACCCAGCATGGTGCCACTGATGCGCACAGCAGCAAACTCTACTGGCTGGTCTTGTTCATCGACCACCGTGCCACTTATCTTAATCTGTCCTTGCATCGCCATTGATGTGGCCACCAGCGCAACCATCAACATGGCTATCTTGATAGTTATATTTCTCATTATTTATTATAACGAGAAAAAGACTATAATAGTATTTAAATATAAAAAAAGTGGACTCGAATGTGAGCCCACTTTTAGATTGATTATGGCAGTGTAGATTACTTAATGATAACCTTCTTGCCATTGTTGATGTAGATACCAGGAACACTTGGCATGCCGTTGAACTTCTGGCCAGCCATATTGTACCATGTGTTGTCGACCTTAACATCGGTGTTCAGAGTCTCGATTCCTGTAGCTTGATTTTCGATAATCAGGGTCATGTCCTCCATGTTAACAGTGAGCTTGTACTCGCCTTCGGGAACCATAAATGCATGGCCGTTGTTGAATGTGAGTTGCAGAGGCTGTCCATCCATTTCGGGGAAGAACTGGAAGTCGCCGTTAGGATTGTCGGCAGTTGCCTCTGAAACAGCGCCGAAGCGGTAAGGTGCAAGACCGTTCCAGTCGTCGGCAGCTTCCATCAGCTTAGTAGCGAAGCTGAAGTAGCAGTACTGAACATCATCCCTGTCAGGACGATCAAGAGTTACAATAGAAGTGAAAATGTTGTCATCCTCAGTTTCCATCTCAACGCCTACGTTAGTAGCCCAAGAGTTGCCGTTAACCTCACCAATGATGTAAACCTTAGGTTGCTGTGTTTCCCCGGTAAGATATGCGTTAACCTCGTTGTTCTCTGGGTTGTAAGTTACATAGAGAATGTACTCACCTGGAGCCTCAACATTAACTACATAATTGTTCTCGGGATAGCATACGTCCCAAGCATGGTCTTGAACAACCTTGAACTCAATAACACCAGCACCAAGTTCTGTCTCAGCGCTTGTCCACTCATACAGACCAGTCTCCTCGTTGAGAGCCATCTCGGGAGCAGCTGCTGGATCCCAATCGTTCTCCATGCCAAACAGAGCTGCAGGAGCACCGCAAACGGCATAAGTGTGCTCTTCTCCACCTGGAATAGTCAACTCATAAGTCTTGAAGTAGTTGCCAGGGAAGTACTGATAGATGATAGCCTTGTGCTCGTTAACAAGCTCGGCGTTGAGCCAGTTGCACTGGAAGCCATTGGTAACATAGCCAGGCTCTTCAGGAACAACTGCGATAGGCTCCTCGGCGTTCTTCTCGGCGATAGCCCAAGCGTTGCCGTAGTTAGGCAGAGTGGTGTAGATAACCAGGTCTTTGCCACCGAAGGTGAATGGGAAGCAGCCATTGGTAGCGCCCTTGTTGGGAAGGGTGAAGGTAGTGCCAATGAAGCCGTCCTCAGTGTCGTTCATAACCAGGTCAACAGCGTTAGCATTGCGGGTCCACAGCATGTAGTGCTTGGTTCCGTCGGCAGCAACGTAGGGATTAACTACGGTAGAGCTGGTTGGAGCAAGAGTAGCGCCCTCAACTGGGAACAGAGCGATGTGGTCGTGATCAATCTCGCCACCCAGGAATGGAACCTTGAGGATGCCGGTAGACTTGGCTGTAACGAGCCACAGGATACCGCCCTCGTCCTCGTCCATCACATTGCCCTCGATGAAGCTGAAGAAGTCGCAGCGGCCATTCTCAGCCTCAAAGTCGGCGAAGATGTTGCCCACAACATCAATGGGCTCTTCACTGCCAACTGGGAAAATCTTCATAATTACAGTGTCGGCCATGAAATTGCCAGGCCAGCTGTTGTCAACGCGAGCGATGATGTTGCCAGCATCGTCTCGAGTAACTGCGGGCCAAGAAGCTGTAGCGCCAGTCTCAAGGGTGCCAATTAATGAGCCATCCTCGGGGTTGTAGGAGTTGATTTGACCAAGCACCTTGTCCATTACTATAAATGCCCCACTATAACCGAAGCCTTGACGGTTGTTCATGCGGTCGGTAGGAACATTAGCAGTGCTAGTTACCTCAGTAAGTGTGAACTCTTGTGCACTTACCGACAATACAGCAAAGAAAGCTGCAAGAAGTAAAAATTTCTTCATGATAACAAAAATTGATTAGTAAATAACGTTATTTAAATCGCTGATTTTATAATTCAATTCTATGGTTTGTTGAAATTACAATTCAACTCACAAAAATAAATTTTATTTATTAATTCACAAAATTTTTATCAAAAAAAATGCAAATAAATACAAATTTAAAGTATTAAATAAGAAGTGTGAAGGAAAAAACTAATTCCTGCACACTTCTCACTTCCTACTTCTCACTTTTTACTTCTTATTTCCTATTTAAGGAAAAGATAAGTTGTCACGCTTTGTTTTCCTAAAAAGAATGCCTTGGCTTTAATTAAAGTGCATTTTGAATCAACCTTGACAGGCACAGTCCACAGTGGTGAGGCAAGGGTGGGCTCGCTGCCATCTAGCGTATATCTTATTTGTGCTTGAGGATATTGAGCGTTGGCTAAGAGTTTTCCGTCTTTGAGGATGATGCCAGGTTGTGCTACATGGAAATTATAGCCTCGTTTGTGTAGCATAGGCAGTTCCCAGGTAGCAATGTTCATGTTATACTTGGCACGAGATTGAGCCATCGCCTCATCGTTGCCAAACCAATCGGGTGTGGAGTTCCATCCTCGTTCCACGAGTCCGAAAATTTTGGGAATTACAAGATTTTCTACTTCACTGTAGTTGCGCAGAGTTTCGCCCCACAGTTGAGCCTGTACACCGATTATGTTCTCGGGCTTGGTGAGCTGTGTTTTGCCTTCGGCATTGCCGCCATAGAGGTTCCAAGGTTGAGCTTTCCAAGAGTCAAATTCATTGACAGCTCCGCCCCAGTGCAGCCCTTGCTCATACTGGTGCCAGCTGTACCCCATATCCATGTAGAAATTATCTACATTTGACAGGATAGTGGGATATCCTGCGTTGGCTACTTTATATGGCACTTCGATGCGGCTGCCAATGGTGCTCCAAGCGTTCACGCCTGCAAAGCGAGGTGCCACGCGTTTGTTGAATTCGTCGCTGTGATTGAGAGCAACCTCTTGCCATCCTTCTATTTTGATACTTTTGCGTTCAAGCATCGCCGAAACACGGTCGATGTAATATTCCATCATGGCGTGGACGTCACTCATTTTCTCCTTTGTCATCAGGGCTTTAACGGCAGGACTGTTGTCCCAGCAGCCACTAGCCACCTCATCACCTCCCAGGTGGACAATATCGAGTTTGAGGTCTGCTTGACGATACATTTTTGAGATCTCATTCACTACTTTTTCAAGAAAACGGTAAGTCCCTTCCTGAGCAGGATTGAGCACGTTGTTGGCATAGGCCTGAACAGATTTGTATCCACCTTTGTCATCAGGGTCCCAAAGAATGTATTCTTGTGCTTTTTTAGGAGAAGACTCGGCAACTTTGTTGTAGCGATATTTCATTGCCACAATTGCAGCGCGTGAGTGTCCCGGAGTGTCAATTTCAGGTATGATTTTTATGCCTCGAGCGTGTGCATAGCGCAATAAGTCAACAAATTGTACTTTTGTCAGGTAGCCATTTGCACTCTGACTCAAGTCATTAGGATTGCCGTTTCCATCAAATATTTGCGCAAGGAATCCGTCTTTTACCTCATTCAGGGTACAACCTCGACGAGATGCCACCTGCGTGAGTTCGGGCAGTCCAGGAATCTCTAATCTCCATGCTTCGTCATCGGCAAAATGGAATTGAATAGTGTTTATCTTGTAAAGTGCGAGCAAATCAATAAGATTCTTGATCTCGTCAACTCCATAAAAATTGCGTGCAATGTCGACCATGAACCCACGATAGGCAAAGTCGGGCTCATCAACTACTTTGCACAAGGGCAAGGTGTTGCGCTTGGTGTGGCCTAATGCTGCAACCAGCGTCTTGGCACCGTTGAGCACTGCGACATCGGTAGTGCCGTTAATCACGATGCAGCTATCGGTTACAAGCATCTCATAGTACTCTTTATTATTGCTCATGTTCTGGTCAACCCATGCCTCAATCACAAATGGGCAGTCTTCCATCACGTGGATGCCGTAATATTGCAAGTTGTTTGATAGGAAATTTTTCACTTTGCCAAAGTCTTGCTTGCGTGCCATCATGAATGGAGGAGCTTTGAACGACACCAGGTTGGGGAGTCGCACATCGCCGCCGTTGTCATTGAGCAACACTTGTTTTGGCGAAGGGATGATGTCAAAAGGAGAAGAACTTGCCACCCCCTTGTTTACTAACTCGTTGAAGGCATAAACTTTAGCACCATCGGGATAATCGGTTGTGGCGCTCCACTGTCCAGGCTTTTTTAGTTCACTTCTTTCTATGGCCACAGGGATGGGATGTTTAGTGTCGCCATCGAGCACAACATGGCCACCATTGGGGGCATACCAAAGATTCACGAATTTTCCCTTCATCATCATGTCAACGACAATCGAGTCGCCAGCAGCGAGTGTGGCATAACGCTCGTTGGGCTTAACTTGATAGTAGGTTGTAGACACTTCCTTAATATCAAGCGGACATGTTGGCGACAACTCAAGTTGTCTTGAGAACTGGTTGAAGAAGAACATCCAGTTGCTGTCTAATGGCTTGCCACTCACGTTCTTGATTACAAACTTTGAACTATAGTAGCCTGGCTTGGCATCGTTTGTGCCCATGTCCCAACGCACGGTGATAGGCGACTGGGCATTTGCTAAAAATGCTGTTGCTGCGAGTATCAATGTTGTGAGTGCCGAGTTTATTCTGTTTATATTCATTGCAATTATAGTTTATTGTTGATAATGTCTTTAAGTAGGTTGCCGCACGCATCTTCTAGCAGGTCGAGAGCTAACTCAAAGCCCTCGGTTCCCTCGTAATATGGATCTGGCACATAGTCGTAGTGTGCGCGCATCTTTACGATGTAGTCACCCATCATTACAATTTTCCTCTCCTGCTCAAGTGTGGCACACATGCAGGCGATGTTGCGACGGTTGCTCTCATCCATAGCCACGATAATGTCAAAGTGGTCGAGGTCATCGCTTGTGATTGGGCGCGCACGATGGGTGAGGTTATAGCCACGGCGGCTTGCATGACGGCGCATTCGTGGGTCGGGAAGTTGGCCATGATGACCACTATAGGTCCCCGCAGAGTCAATCTCAAACATGTCGTCCATTCCACGTTCCTCGACCAATCGCTGCATCACTCCCTGAGCAGCCGGTGACCTGCAAATGTTACCCAAGCAAATGAAAATTATCTTTGTTTTCATCTCATAATTCGCATTATTTTGTCATAGTCGACTTGAATCACACCTTTCACTTTTTCGAAGTGAGCCTTTGCCTCGTCTACATTCTTGCCTTCGGGCAGCTTTATGGAAATGGAACTAATGTTTTTATAATCGTAAATAACTGTAGCGCCATATTTTTTTATAGCCTTCATGAGCGTCTTTTTCCCACTCTTGCTGTCATAAAAGATGATGAGGGTGTTGTCGCTGTGAAGCTTTTGGGGCTTGCTGGGTACTTCTTGGCCAGGTCTGGGTCTTATGGGCCTAACCACGCGAGCATCAAGTGTTAATGCTAAGGTGGCCAATAATAAAGATAATATTATTAAGCGTTTCATCATGTTGCAAATATACAAAACTTTTTTGAAATGACATTATGTTCTATCATTTACATGGTAGTTTTAAAAAAACAATCAACTTTTTAGTGAGAAATAAAAACTATTTACTACCTTTGCAATAGTTTTATAAATAATTGATAATATGCGGCAATATTGGATTAATTTTAAAGGTACACAACAAGGCCCCATGTCGTTAGAAGAATTGTCAAAGTTGGGTCTTGACGACTCGGCTTATGTGTGGCATAGCGGCCTCCCCGACTGGGTTAAAATCACTTCAGTCCCTGAGCTTAACGATATGCTCAATGGCAACAATGTTATTGACGAAATAGTGCCAGAGTTGCCTCAGGATGATAACGAGGAATCAGAAGTTGTAGTCAATCCAGACGCAACATTGCCTTCATCAATGCAAGATACCAATGGTGCCTCTATTCCCGATGAGGTTCCAGAACTAGATAATGTTATTCATGATGCTAATGGCCCTGTAATGGCAGAACCCTATGCTGGACCTCAGGCCTATGCTACTCAGCAAGCTATGCCTGTTGAGTCAGAGCAAGTTCCTGATTGTCCACCAACCAATTTGGTTTGGGCCATTATTGCGACATTGTTGTGCTGTTCAATACCAGGCATTGTGGGTATTGTATTTGCTTTCATGACTAAAAAGTACTACCGCGAAGGCAATTATAAGAAAGCTCAACGAATGAGCGACTATGGAGCATGGGCGGTTATTATTTCAATCATGCTCGGTATAATTTCAATGCCGCTTTCGTGCGCCATGAGCTTTGTAAAAATGGGAGTGTGACTCCATCTTTTTAACAGCAACATAGCTTAATTGAATGAGCACCAAAAGGGTAGTCCTGACTGTACTTGCAGCATTCGTTGTACTGGTGGGAGTGTGGGTCTATTTCTATTACGATCCATCTAACCCTGAACTTAGCAAGTTCTTTCCTAAATGCCCTTTTTACTCTTTGTTTGGCCTCAAGTGCCCTGGATGTGGCACTCAACGCGCCATCCATGCCATGCTCAATGCCGACTTTGCAAGCGCAGCCCATTACAATGCTCTGTTGCTAGTTGCTTTACCATTGATAGGCCTATACTTTATTGCCGATATTTTCAAAAAACGGTGGCCTCGTTTTGATAACGCTCTCAATCATCCTATTAGTATTGCCATTCTGATAGTGGTAGTAGTCGCTTGGGTGGTTTTTAGAAATATCTTTGGTTGGTAGTAATCCGCTTTTTACTTGTTAATTCATCCATAAATTTGTTCTCTCGTGCTTTTCTCAATTATAACAGTAACCTATAATGCGGCCGAAGTGCTGCCCCCAACGCTCAAGAGTGTGGCAGAGCAATCGTTCCGTGACTTTGAATATCTCATCATCGATGGTGCCTCGAGCGATGACACGCTACAGCTTGTTGGCAAGGCAGCGATAGCGGGAACTGTAGTATGGAGTGAGCCCGACAAGGGGCTCTATGATGCGATGAACAAAGCTATAGACCGCGCCAAGGGAGATTACCTCATTTTCTTGAATGCTGGCGATGCTTTTGCTAGTGCCGAGACATTGGCGCACATCGCTTTGAAAGCACAAGACAAGCCCGATGTTATTTATGGGCAGACGCAGCTTGTTGATGCGAACCGAAAAGTGGTTGGAATGCGCCATCTCACCGCTCCCGAGCACCTTGATTGGGAGAGCTTTAAAAATGGAATGCTTGTGTGCCATCAGGCGTTTATCGCACGCCGTGAGTTGTGCCCTCATTACGATATGAACTACCGCTTCAGTGCCGACTACGACTGGTGCATTAAGGTGTTGCGCAAGAGTGGCAACAATGCCTATGTGGGCGACACACCAATCATCAGTTTCCTCACCGACGGTCTCACCACCAAGAATCACAAACGCTCGCTCAAGGAGCGCTACCGCATCATGTGCCACTACTACGGCACTGTGCCCACAATGCTGCGGCACCTAAAATTTGCCCTTCGCCATTTAGGACGAAAACCAGGAATAAAAAAGAATAGCTAGGAATTCCTCTAGTCACTCCTAGCTACTTTTATTCACTCAAAGTCAATCTTATTTCTTTCTGCGTGATTTTTTCATGAACTTGTCGTAGTTGCCGGCAGGTTCCTCATTCTTCTTGCCACGGCCCTTGAAGCCACGCTCGGCATCGCGACGGGTGCGGCGCTCGTTGCGTCGATGCTGCTCGCGTCCCATTGCCTCAAATTTCAATCGCCTGCGTTCGGCGCGGTTTTTCGTCACCTCTCCCTCTAAGCTGATGGCGGCATAGTCTTTGTGAGCATCGGCAATCTCAAGATAGAGTCGCTTGCCGTAAAACTCGCTGTTGCGCAGTGCGTTGATGACCTTATGGGCTTCTCCCTGTTGCACGTCAAATAGCGAATAGTTGGTCAACAAGTCGATGCGCCCAATGCCAATGTGCTGGCCCGATGCGTTTGTGTTGATGAGGCGAATGAGGTCGGGGGCATAGAAACCATGGGCCTTACCCACATTAATGAATACGCGGTCATAGCCTTCCTCGCCAGTGCGACGGTCCTTCTCGCCGTTGGGCTTGCGGTTGCGCTCGTTGCGCGGCTGTTTCTCGCCACGACGGCGCTCTTTCTTTTCGGGCACGATGTCAAGTACGGGAGCTTTCTTGTAGTAGTCGAGCATTCGGTTGAACTCGAGCGAGAGCAGGCGCTTAATGACGTCCTCACCGCTGAGCCACGAGAGTTTTTTAAGCACGTTGGGCAGGTAGGGAGCAATCTCCTCCTCACGCACGTCCACGTTCTCGAGACGGTCGGCGAGGTTGAAAAGCTGTTTCTCGATGATTTCCTCGGCCTTGGGCACTTCGCGGCGCTCAAACGCCTTTCCAATGTGCTTCTCAATTTGACGTAGCTTGCTGCGCTCTCGGCTGTGGATGATGGCAATAGAGATTCCAGTCTTGCCAGCACGCCCCGTACGACCACTGCGGTGGTTATAGATGTCGTTGTCGTCGGGTAGGCTATAGCTGATGATGTGAGTGAGGTCGTTAACATCAAGGCCTCGGGCCGCCACGTCGGTGGCTACCAGCAGTTGCAGATTGCGTTCACGGAACTTTTTCATTACTGCGTCGCGCTGAGCCTGTGACAAGTCTCCGTGTAGGGCATCGGCATCATAGCCGTCCTGGATAAGCTGCGACGCAACCTCTTGGGCACTAGCACGAGTGCGGCAAAAGACGATGCCATAAATGCGTGGCAAGTAATCCACAATGCGCTTGAGGGCGAGATATTTGTCGCGAGCGTTGACCATGTAGTATAGGTGGCGCACATTGGCCGAACCCTCGTTGCGAGTGCCAGCCACAAACTCTACTGGCTCGTGCATATAGTTCTTGGCGATGTCGGCAATCTCTTTGGGCATCGTGGCGCTGAAAAGCAGCATTTTGCGCTCGTCGGGCACATGGCTCAAGATTTCGTTGATATCGTCGACGAACCCCATGTTGAGCATCTCGTCGGCCTCGTCAAGGATAACGGTGCGCACGTCGTCGAGCTTCACCACGCCACGCCTGATAAGGTCCTGCAGGCGGCCTGGGGTAGCGACAATCACTTGAACCCCACGCTTCACTGCCTTAATTTGCGGCTCAATGCTTGCTCCGCCATACACAGCAAGTACCTCCAGCCCATCAACAAAGCGAGAGTAGTCCTCCAGGTCTGCTTTAGTCTGCAGACACAGTTCGCGGGTAGGGTCGAGGATTAGCGCCTGGGTGGCTCGTGACGAGGTGTCGATGCGTTGCAGCATGGGGAGGCCAAACGCTGCTGTTTTGCCCGTGCCGGTCTGTGCCAGACCAACGACGTCGGTCTCTTCGTTGAGCAAATGTGGGATTACCATTTCCTGGATGGGCATTGGCTTCTCATAGCCCATCAGTTCGATAGCGCGCAGCAGGTCGTCGCGCACGCCTAATTCTTTGAAAGTTGACATTATAGAGAGTTGATTTTTCTATTTTGGGTGCAAAGGTAGGCATTTTCTCATGAAAAATTCTTGTTTTTAAGTTTTTAATTGTATTTTTGCAAGTAAAATGGGATGGTAGCACTGTCTCAAACCTACGTGATTATTAAAAAACTTTTATTCACCTCTTAAAAACCCTACAACTACGAGCAGCATTAGCAAGTGGCGTATAGAGGACAGCGCCGAGATGTATAATATCAATGGTTGGGGCCTCAAATATTTCTCAATCAATGATAAAGGACACATGACAGTGACTCCTAAGCAAACCTATACTGGTGTCGACCTAGTGGAAGTGATGGACGAGCTCAGGCAGCGCAACATCAGCGCACCCGTGTTGTTGCGATTTCCTGATATCCTTGACAATCGTATCGAGAAAATTTCGAGTTGCTTTAAGAAAGCAGCCAAGGAATATGATTATCAGGCAAAGAACTTCATCATCTATCCCATCAAGGTTAACCAAATGCAGCCCGTGGTAGAGGAGATTGTGAGCCACGGACGAAAGTTCAACATCGGTCTGGAAGCAGGTTCCAAGCCCGAGCTTCATGCCGTTTTGGCAATGAATATGGGCAAGATCACCGAGAACTCGCTCATAATTTGCAACGGCTATAAGGACGAAAACTATATCGAGCTCGCTTTGCTGGCGCAGAAGATGGGACGTCGCATTTTCCTCGTTGTGGAGAAACTTAATGAGCTAAAGCTCATCACATCGGTTGCCAAGCGCTTGAACGTTCGCCCCAACGTTGGCATTCGCATCAAGCTGTCGAGCAGCGGCAGCGGCAAGTGGGAGGAGAGCGGTGGCGACCGCAGCAAGTTTGGCCTTAACACCAGCGAGCTGCAAAGCGCCATGGAATATCTCCAAGACAAGAAAATGGTTGACTGCCTTAAGCTCATCCATTTCCACATTGGTAGCCAGGTGACAAAAATTCGTCGCATCAAGAATGCCTTGCGCGAAGCCTGTCAGTTCTATGTGCAGTTGTCGCAGTTGGGTTTCGACATCGACTTCATCGACATTGGTGGAGGACTCGGTGTTGACTATGACGGCACTCGCAACAGCGCTAGTGAGAATAGTATGAACTATTCAATTCAAGAGTATGTCAACGACTCGGTATATCAGCTTGTGGATGCGTGCAACAAAAACGGTATTAAGCATCCTAACATCATCACCGAGAGTGGACGAAGTCTAACAGCTCATCACTCTGTTCTCGTGTTGGAGGTACTAGAGACGGCAGGACTTCCCAAGTGGGATGACGACAAGGACCAACTGCGTGAAGATGAGAATGAGCTCGTGCGTGACCTATATGAAATCTACGACAAGATTAATATGGCTAGGCTTCTTGAGGACTGGCACGATGCGTTGCAAATCAGGGAAGAGGCTCTTGACCGATTCTGCCTCGGCTTGCTTGACTTGCGCACACGAGCTATGGTAGAGAAGCTGTTCTGGAGCGTGGCACGCGAGGTTAATATGCTCGTTAGTGACATGAAACATGCGCCACAAGAGCTGCGCAGTGTTGCTAAGATGCTTCCTGAGAAGTACTTCTGCAATTTCTCCTTGTTCCAGTCGCTTCCTGACTCATGGGCTATCGACCAAGTGTTCCCCGTGGTTCCATTGGGTCGTCTCAACGAGCGCCCCGACCGTTTTGCCACCTTGCAGGATATCACTTGCGACAGCGATGGTAAGATAGGCAACTTTATCTCTAATCAGGGATTCTCTCATTTCTTGCCTGTGCACGGACTTAAGGAGGGCGAGCACTACTACTTGGGTGTTTTCCTCGTGGGTGCCTATCAGGAGATTTTGGGAGACCTTCACAACCTGTTTGGCGATACTAATGCTGTGCACATCGATGTCTATAAAGATCACTACGAGATTGACCAAGTGATTGATGGCGAAACAGTTGCCGAGGTGCTCGACTACGTGCAGTTCAGTCCCAAGGAATTGGTGCGCAACGTCGAGTCGTGGGTGGCTGAGTCGATTCGAACCAAGAAGATTACAGCCGAAGAGGGCAACGAGTTTGTTCGCAACTACCGCTCAGGCCTTTACGGCTACACCTACCTCGAGAAAGAGTAACACTTATTTGTTACTGTGTGTCGGGCTCTGCCCTTAAGATAATTGCGCTTCGCGCTAAGATAGGACGTTGTGCGCCTGTGGCGCTTTGGTTAATGTATGCGCTATCGCGCTAAGATTTTTGTGCACAAAAAGTGCTAGTTTTGATGTTTCATCATTCTTCTGTTATTATATATGGCAATTCCTGTTGAAAAGTATATCGACGATTATTCGTTTTTCTATGACATAACAGGTGAAGCAATAAAAGTCCATAACAAGTTTAAACCAGGGCTTCTAGAATCAGCTTATGAATCGGCTTTATGCTTTCTGCTTAGCCAGAAAGGTTGTAAAGTAGAGAAACAAGTTATGGTGCCAATTTATTGGGAAGACACACAACTTGATCAGTATTATCGGCTGGATTTATTGGTTAATAGCAATATAATAGTTGAATTGAAAGTCACAAATGGCACAGGGCCCATCCAAAGGAAACAGTTATTTAACTATATGAACATTACTCATATACCTTTTGGTATGATTCTAAACTTTGGAATGGCTCGATTGTACCATGAATGGTATCATAGAGACATCACAACAGGTAGAATTACTAGAATAGGGCAACGCTAATTGAATATTTAGAGAATAGTGACAGATACATTTTAGCGCGTAAGCGCATACATAATTATAGGGCGTAGCCCAATACATTTCCATCTTAGCACCGCAGGTGCAAAGATTTTTAGCCTGAAAGGCGGCACTTGACCTTATTATTAACTATTAAACAAAGTAATTATGAAAAAAGCGATTTTATTGATTCTTGTGGCCTTGCTGGTGGCTAGTGTGCCAGCAAGCCTTGACGCAAAGAGCAAGAAGAAGAGAGGCCGCCGTCGTGCTGCTACTGAGCAGGTGTGGACTCACATTAGCGGCACTTATAATTTCTCAAACGGGGAGACCTACATCATGATTGACCACTTCCAGGGAGAAAGCAAGGCAACCATTGGCAAGGCCGACTATAGCGAGTCAAAAGACTACCCTTGCACTGTCGATGAGAAGACTGGCTTGATTACCATATGTGACGATGCAGGCAAAGTCATCTTCACAGGCAAGATGTACCGTGGAGGCAATCAGTTGAAAGGAACGCTCAACGGCAAGAAAGTTGTACTGGAAGGCATGTGCGGAGCATAAATCAGACTCATGGATTGCACAAGCTGGATATGGGGTATTGATTTTACACTTTTTCTGAAGGTGCTCATTACGGACTTTACATTCAGCTAAAGCTAAAGCTGAAGTGTAGAGTGTAGAGATGGCCGCGCCGACATACAATAGGCGCTCGAGCTTGTGCCCGAGCGCCTATTTTCATTACTGTGATAGAAGATTAGAAACGGTAGCCGATTGCAATTTGAGCGTTGCCGTTCTTTGATTCAAAAGAAATGGGATACCACTCAAATTTCTCGAACGCCTTAGTCAGCCCCATAGTGTAACGGCCCTGCACAAACACATCTTTTGTGATGTTATAGGTCAAACCAAGGCCAAGACCGAAATCTACGTTGTTAGCTGTGGTTTCTGAGGTTTGCTTGATGTCTTTATAATTACCTTTTCCTTTGATTGTGCATTTGTGATAAACGTTGATACCTAACTGAGGACCAAAATCGATACTCAACGCTGGTGTAACATAATATTTTAACATTACAGGAACGTTGATGTAGTTCAGATGGTCGGTATAAACAACATCAGCATAACCTGTAGGTGACTTTTCTGAAATTACAACTCCATCATTCTTTCCTCCCTGTGCAGCAAAAACAACCTCTGGAGCGATTGATAACTTGTTATTAAAGCGATACTCAAAGAACATACCCGCTTGATAGTTTAATTGACCACCATGCAAACTGTTCTTTCCCCAATAATGGGTGTAGTCAACACCAATCTTGGGACCAAAAGTGAAAGTTTTCTGCGCCATAGCTATGCCAGTGGCGAGAATCATACTCATAAATACGATTGCAATTTTCTTCATGATTAAAATATTAAATTATTATACATTTGTAATTTGTGCGCAAATATATAATTAAAAATCAATCACAAGAAAAAATGATTTACAAGTTTTAACCTAAACTGATAGGTAAAATATGTGGAAACAATAAGATGTTATATTGGTTATTTGTTTGTGTGTCAATGTTTTACCCCCCCCATAAGCTTTTGTTAGTTGTGATAACGTTATACATAATTAGAAATTATTACGTGTTTCTAACGTCAGATTTTGTCTTCTCACCTTACACGACTGTTGCAAGATAAAAGAATAATGGTTAACTCGATACACATTTCAACAAACAAAAAATGCGCCTCAATCTTAAGTGATTGTGACGCATTTTGTTTTGTGTAGTAGTGCAATTAGCCCTTAAGCGCAGCCAGAGTTTCTTGCAGAGTGGCGATTTTGCTTTGTGCGTCGGCCTGCTTCTTGCGCTCGGCTGCTACAACTGCCTCGGGAGCATTGGCTACGAAGCGCTCATTGCTGAGTTTCTTCTCTACGCTGGCAAGGAAGCCCTTGGCATATTCCAACTCCTTCTCAAGCTTTTCAATCTCCTCGGCAACGTTGATGTTGTCGTGCAGAGGCACGGCAAACTCGGTTGTTCCTACGAGGAACGAAGCTGCTGTTGGGTCTTTGCTTTCCACAACGGTAATGGTGTTGAGGCCGGCAAGCTTGAGGATTACAGGCTGGAAGTCATTGGTCCATTCTTTATTTGCCACCTGCAGCTCGAGCATTGTCTTGTTGGGGATGTTCTTGCTGGCGCGAACGTTGCGCACGGCCGAAACTATCTCATGTGCTTCGTTCATCGCCTTAATCACTGCTTCGTTTACAGGCTTGGGCTCTGGAAGGATAGCATACATGATGCTCTCACCCTCAGCTCGGTCGCTGATGTGTTGCCACAGCTCCTCGCTGATGAATGGCATGAATGGATGGATAAGACGTAGCAGAATGTCAAAGAAGCCGAGTGTCGCTTCGAGAGTGGCACGGTCGATTGGCTGCTGATAGGCAGGTTTCACAATCTCGAGGTAGAGGGCCGAGAAGTCCTCCCAGAACAAGCGGTAAACTGCCATCAACGCGTCGCTGATGCGGAACTTCGAGAAGAGGTCTTTAACCTCGGCGAGAGTGCTGTTGAGTTGGGCGTTAAACCACTCGATAGCCAGGCGGCTGTGCTCAGGCTGCTCGATGTCGGCTACTTCCCATCCCTTAACAAGGCGGAATGCGTTCCAAATCTTGTTGTTGAAGTTACGGCCTTGTTCGCACAGAGCCTCGTCGAAGAGGATGTCGTTACCGGCAGGAGCGCTGAGCATCATACCCATGCGCACGCCGTCGGCACCAAACTTGTCCATCAGCTCGATTGGGTCGGGGCTGTTACCCAGCGACTTCGACATCTTGCGGCCCAGCTTGTCGCGCACGATACCGGTGTAGTAAACGTTGCGGAAAGGCATGTCGCCAACAAACTCATAGCCCGCCATAATCATGCGTGTTACCCAGAAGAAGATGATGTCGGGGGCGGTCACAAGGTCGCTGGTGGGGTAGTAGTACTTGATTTCCTCGTTGCCGGGATTGCGTATGCCGTCAAAGAGTGAGATGGGCCACAACCATGAGCTGAACCAGGTGTCGAGGGCATCTTCATCCTGACGCAGGTCGTCGATGGTGATGTTCTCGTAGCCAGGCATTTTGTGTGCCTTCTCGAGGGCCTCTTCCTTGGTGAGAGCAACCACAAACTTCTCATCCTGCTCATCGGTCGATGGCAAGAAGTAGGCTGGGATGCGATGTCCCCACCACAGCTGGCGGCTGATACACCAGTCCTGGATGTTCTCGAGCCAGTTGCGATAGGTTGTTTTATATTTGGGAGGGAAGAATTTGATTTCATCGTTCATAACTGGTGGAAGAGCGATGTCGGCAAAGTGCTTCATGTCGATGAACCATTGCATGCACAGGCGTGGCTCGACTGCGGTGTCGCTGTTGCGCTCGCTGTAGCCCACCTTGTTGTCATAGTCCTCAACCTTCTCCATCAAGCCTGCGTTTTCGAGGTCGACAACAATCACCTTGCGCACCTCATCGCGAGTCATGCCCACATAGAGTGGCGACTGCTCGCTGATGGTTGCATCGGCGTTGAAAATATCGATGGTCTCGAGGTTATGGTTCTTGCCAAGCATGAAGTCGTTGACATCGTGAGCAGGAGTCACCTTGAGGCAACCAGTACCGAACTCAATGTCGACATAGCGGTCCTCAATCACGGGAACAACACGGTTCACGAGAGGCACAATCACCTTCTTGCCACGCAACCACTGATTCTTGGGGTCCTTGGGGTTGATACACATCGCGGTGTCGCCCATGATGGTCTCGGGACGGGTGGTGGCTACCACTGCATAGCGTCGTCCCTGCTCGTCGCGGTGTACGATTTCGCCTTCGGCGCCAGTCTCACCGCTCATGTCATCGTCGGCAACATAGTACTTGAGGTAATAGAGCTTGCTCTTCTCCTCGCGGTATATAACCTCCTCGTTGCTCAGTGCTGTCTGGGCTTTGGGATCCCAGTTCACCATGCGCAGGCCGCGGTAAATGAGGCCCTTTTCATAAAGGTCGACAAAGACGCGGAGCACGCTCTCACTGCGAATCTCGTCCATAGTGAAGGCGGTGCGGCTCCAGTCGCACGAAGCACCAAGTTTGCGCAGCTGCTGCAGGATGATGCCTCCGTGCTCGTGAGTCCAGTCCCAAGCATGCTTGAGAAACTCTTCGCGTGTGAGGTCGGTCTTCTTGATGCCCTGTTCGGCGAGGCGTTTCACCACTTTGGCCTCGGTAGCGATGCTGGCGTGGTCGGTGCCTGGCACCCACAAGGCGTTCTTGCCCTCCTGGCGCGCACGGCGCATGAGGATGTCCTGGATGGTGTTGTTGAGCATGTGGCCCATGTGAAGCACACCGGTGACGTTGGGTGGTGGAATCACGATAGTGTAGGGTTCACGCTCATCGGGAACAGACTTGAACAAGTCGTTGTCAATCCAGTACTTATACCATTTGTCCTCGACCGCTTTAGGGTCGTACTTAGTAGCCAAAGTGTTCATAAATATATTAAATTGTAGATTAAATTTTCAATTCAAGCTGCAAAATTAATAAAAAGTTTTCAGTTTTCAGTTTCCCATTATCAGTTTTTAGTCATCTGTTGTTGTTTTTTATGCTTTTTGTAACTCATGGCTAAATCCCACATCATCCAAAACTACAAGCGGTTGGTTTACACACTAAGGTAAATCAACCGCTTGTAGCTATAAAAGACGATATTTATCAGTTATTGTCTATTTTGCTATCTTTCTTGAAACGGGCCATTTCCTCTTTAGAATCGGTCTTATACCAAACCATTTCGGACTTTGTGAGTTTATGGATATCACACTCAATAAATATCTTGGTTTGCCCATCATGTTCCTTGCCAGTGAAGATGTTCATGTGTGCTGTTTCACCAACTCGATAATGAAGGTCAGTAACCGTCCATCCTTCATCAGGCCAATTTGATTCATAAAGCTCAATTCGCCCAGAATAAGAAGTTTCGGGATAGAATACGTATTTAACGACACTCACGTCTTGTATTCTACTATCGAACACTTGTGCCCAAATGCCCTCAAGTTTGCTTGAGTCAAAACTCTTGACATCATCATCGCCGCATGATGTTGTTGCGAGAAGTGTAATTGATAAAACGATGAAATAAAGATACTTAAACATTCTCATAATTTAAAGATATTTTTTATTACTTGTAAAATCCAATCAATCTGTTTTTATTGATTAGCTTTGAACATGATATGCATATAGTTCCCATTCTCATAGCCGAAGCGTTGTATGAGAGTTGAACCGTCGTAGATAGCCTCCAACTGCAGGGTTATGCCGTTTTCGGCAAGTGAACAGAACGCTTTCGGCTGTTTCAGCTCGTCCTGCGTAAACTTGTAATACTGGCTGTTGTTATTAAACACTATGCGGATGTGGTGCTCAGTGCCGTCGTAGTTCAAGTTCAGTGGCATGACATTAGGGATGAAAGCCCATATTACGTGAGAGTAGTCTGTGTCGTAGTCGAAGCCATAGCGGGCAGTGATAGCCTGCTGAGAATACTCGGCAAGTGCATGGCAGAGTCCTTCGTCTGCATCCACCACCTTTGAAATCAGCGATATGGGGAAGTCTTGAAAGAAAACATGCAGCATATTGTTGTCAGACACATCAACCCGTACGCCATTGAAGGTTTCACTATGGGCTACCGTTATAGGTCGACCTGCCTCGTCAGTCCCTTCGACACAATCTTTGCTTTTGTAGATAATGACATACCGGCCAGGGTATTCGCCCGAAATGTTCTGCGCATAGGTTTCCTTTTGTTTGCCAGTCAACTGCTTCACAACATCGTCTTCGTTGCTGCAAGATGCGAGAGAGAGCAATGTGAACAATAGCAGGATAACGCCTAAAAACTTTAATTTCTCATTTTCTAATTTTTGAATTTTCATATCTCATTTTCTAATTTTTGAATTTTCATAAACAATAACGTAACGTAATCTTCAAAAATTGCTTCGACAACTGAAAATTAAAAATTATTATATTCAGTAGGCTTACTTGCGCTTGTTTTTTGGACTTTTATTATTCATCAGTCTCTAGCCTCATGGTTCATTCAAAAAGTTGCGAACAGAGTTCGTCGAAAAGCCTGCTAACGCAGGAAAAAAATAAATTCCGAGCTTGCGAGGCTTTTTGACACCGAGAGGTGCAGCTTTTCGAGATTATTCCAGAGCCTACGCAATCTGTCCCGGTAATCGTCCTGTGCTATTGTTTTATGAGTTTTATAGTTTTGGTATAAGTACTTCAACCGCTTTATAGCTTAAAAGAATAATCTAAAACCATAAGCGGTTGGTTTACACGATAAGGTAAATCAACCGCTTTTCTTTCGTTGGCTAAGCTTTTTGACCTCTTCGAGGTTGTTGCCCGCAAAAAAAGCCAACTTTAGTTGCTCGTTTATAAATTACTCAAAAGTAAAAAGATTAATAAAACCTGTCATTTTAAACACGTTCTTGATGTCGTCGTTTAGGCCCTTGAGGGTGACGGTATGGCCGTGTGACTTGGCTTTCTTGAGGATGCCGAGCAAAATGCGCAATCCACTCGAAGCGATATACTCAAGCTTCTCGCAGTCAATAACGATGTCCTTGTCCTCGTTGTCGTAGAGGGGCTTCATTTCCTTCTCCACCTCGATAGCTGCGGCAGTGTCGAGCTCGCCCTCAAACGTGGCAACCAGCTTGCCGTCAATTTCATTAATTGTAGTCTTCATAATTTTTAATTTATTGTGTGTTAATAATTTATATTTGTTATGATCGTGATTGTGATCGGGAACGGACGAGACATGTCTCATCCCTATTTCACTATTCTACTGCTCTACTATTCTATTGATAACTAAAAACTAAGAATTAAGAACTAATTCCTTTGTCAAGGTGAGCACGTTCTTGCCGTCGATACGCTCGTAGTTGATGGTGTCCATGAGCTGACGCACAAGGAAGATGCCCAGACCGCCTATCTGGCGCTCCTCGGCGGTGAGCGAGGTGTCGACATCGGGGGCGTCGGTAGGGGCAAATGCAACACCGGTGTCAATGATTTTGAATTTGAGACTGGTCGCGGTTGCAGTCGCCTCTATGTTGATATCCCCCTTCTCGCCTGTGGGATAGGCATAGTTGATTACGTTTACCACGGCTTCCTCGATGGCGAGTTTGAGATTCTGCGAGTCGTTTTTCGACAATTTCAGCTCATCACCAACGCTCTTGACGAAATCATTCACACTGGACACATGGCTCAAAGAGTTGTCGATGGTGAGCTCGCGGTGCATGATAGTTTCTTCTTCTTTGGGTGTGAACTTTACAGCCAGCATTGTGAGATCATCGCTCTGCTCGGCACCATTTACAAACTCGCTGCACATGGCATGCAATGCATCGAGCAGTTGCTGAGGTGCATCTTCTAAATGCTGTTCTATCGTGTCCTTCACCCGTTGTAAGCCAAACTGGTCGTGCTTGGCATCCATAGCCTCGGTGAGGCCGTCGGTGTAGAGTAATAGCGTGTTGCCTGGTTTGAGCTCAGCTAGTTGTCCCTCATAGAACCAGTCGATGTCAACGCCGAGAGGAATATTAGATTTCACATCAAGGTCGCGAGCCTTATTATCAATGAGCTGCGGGGTGTCGTGGCCGGCGTTGCAATATTGCAGACGTCCTGTGGGCAGGTCGAGAACTCCAATGAAGAAGGTGACAAACATTCTCGATTCATTGCCGTGGCACACAGCTTGATTAATCTTTTGCATGATGCGTGCCGGATGGCTCTCGCGTGAGCCAAACGAGCGGAACATAGAGTGAGTTACCGACATGATGAGCGCCGATGCCACACCCTTGCCGCTTGCATCGCCTATGCAGAAGAACAGCTTGTCGTCGCGCAGGAAGTAGTCGTAGATGTCGCCTCCCACCTCGCGTGCCGAGAGCAGCGATGCTGCAATGTCGAAGTTGTCGTGAGTGACATCGTCGTGTGGCAGCATCTCGCTCTGTATGCGCTTAGCCACCTGCAACTCGGTGTTGAGGCGCTCATGCTCGAGTTCGTTTTGAGCCATTTTCCTGTTGTTCCTTAGGAATCGGTAGATGATATAACCAAGCAAAAGGAAACCTAACAGCATGAGCAGGCCCGTCCTCAGGCGTATGGCGTTTAGGCCAGCGTATACCTCGTCGTCATAGCACACCACAGCAATCATCCAGTGAGGGTTGCCTTTCATGTGGTGGAAAAAGACGCGGGCTTCCTTGCCGTCTTCGGTGTCGAACTCTATCACTTTGATTTTGCTTTTGGCCACAACGCGTGCTCTGCGTGTAGAGTCGTTGATAAGCTTAATGGCATCGTCAAAATCTTTATAGCGAGCGTGACTTTTGGCTGGTTGAGAAATCAGCTTGGCATCATTGGTAAGCAGCAGGCAGTAGGATGATGGATACATGTGACGGTTGTTGAGGCTGTCGCTGAGCCATTCAAGCGAGAGGTCAATGCCTGCAACTCCCGCTTTCTGCCCATTTTTATCAATAATAGGCACAGAGTAGGTGGTGATAAATGAATGGGTCTCGACACTGTCGATGTAAGGGTCACTCCAATAGGGTTTCCCAGTTGACATAGGTTCGCTGTAGAACTTGAACTTAGTGTAGTCGTGCCCACCTCTCATGGCAATGTTATCTCTCACCTGTATGCCATCTTTGGTGTTGAAAGCCCAGGGTTCATAGAGCTCGTCGTTTCCCTCGTAATAACCAGGCACGAATGCCAGCCCCACTCCCGTGAAATAGTCGTTGGCCTCGACTATCGTGCGCAGTGCGTCGTTTATGTCGTCGGGGTCTTTGGCCAGTTTAGTGATTTCGGTCACATGGCTGTTGAGCACCTGTTCGGTGGTGTTGAGCATGCTCTTGACGAGGATGGCCTTCATGGTCATTTCGATTGAAGCTTTCTTTTCAAGCTCGTATTCGAGAAGCTGCTTAGTGTAGTAATATTGCGCCCACGAGAACAACTCAATCAGCAGTGCGGCAAACACGATAATCAAAGTGATCCATGTGCGCCTGTTCAGGTGTTTCTTTATCTTGGCCAACAACTTTTTCATAGTTTTTAGGGGAGAGGTGAGAGTGAGGGGGGAGAGAATCTAAAACTTAACTTGTAGGAATCGTGGGCGAACTATGACATTGAGCCATGCCCAGTGGAGGTTCTTCTTGTTGTCAACACGTTTAAGGGCCTCCATGGTTTTGCTGCCGTGCATGTAGCTGTAACCCAGCGACAGGCTCACCTCCTTGACGGGTGTGTAAGAGGCCGACAACTCAAGTTCATGACCAAGGGGCTTGTCGAGGTTGTCGGTGTTGGTAGCTATGGCAAGATAGTGGTAAGCGGCATCTAAACTCACCTTGCTGATGGGTTTGTAGCAAACTCCAGCATAGTAGTTCTGCAGTCCAGGAGTGAAACCGTGATAATAGGTCGAGAGATAAAAGAAATCCATAGCGCCATAGAACTTGTGATGAGAACCATACACTGGGCTGAAACCCTTGATGGTCTTGTGCTGGATAAGCCCTAAACCTATGTTGCCACCTGGGGGGACAGCAAAGAATTCATCACCACTGAGGATGTCGTATCCTGCAGTGAGTTGCCATTGACTGGATGGTGAATAGGTGCCTTTCACGCTTGCCATCCATGCCGAGATGTTCATGTCATACTCATTCCTGCCAAATTGGTAGTAGAACGACCCCTCGGCACTCCAGTTGCTTGGACTGTAAGAGAGGTAAGTGCCCACGAGCTGTTGGTAGTGAGATTTATTTTTGTATGCATCTAACTCGCTTTGCATGCCTATGTTCATGAATAGTAGTGATGCGCCAAAAGGCACACGTGGGTGTTGGTAGTGATACCACACGTTAGCCATCGTCTTATAGGGCTTGTCGCCGTCGCGATACACTGATCCACCGTTCACGCTCTCGCTGTTTTGGTTATAGGCAAACATCAAGTGCAGCTTGTGCTGGTCGTTCTCGTAGCCCACTTTCAGCATGTCGTGCGATAGGGCTGCCATTGCCCAATCGTTGGAGCCTATGATGCGCTCGTCGTCGTAGCTGAGCACTTGGCGACCAATCTTGGCAAAGAGACCATTGCGCGCAGTGAGCTGTGCCCAAGCCTCATAGAGGTTGAACGAGCCCTTTCCTGCCTGGCCCCACACAGCCGAGTGCTGGCCCGTGATGTGCGCCTTGAGGAACGTGCGCTCAAAGTCGAGCCCCAGCCTGGTGCGTTCAAGGATGAATTGAGCTTTGTTGTCGTTGTCTTCTTCTGAGTCGGGCAGTCCTCCTTGCCTAATCTCTCCACGTGTCAAGAGCTCGGCATCTATAGTGAATGTGTTCAGTTTCTCACTTTCTTCTTCTTGTGCGAAAGCTGTGGCTGGCATCAATAAGGCCAGAGTTAAAGCAGCAAGTATGAATGGTCTACGAAGGCACTTCATAATGTGTTATATGCTAATTGTTTTTATTTTAACCTACAAAATTAATAAAAAAAGAAATAAAAACACGCATTGCTTGAAAATAAATGAACAGTATGTGCAATTATGAGTGGAGTGGCCAAGTTTGACTCATAGGTTGATGGTGAGTTTTGCTATTAAATGAAAATTATTTATCTTTGTGCCCTGATAAAAACAAAAAACTGAAGAAATGAAGAAATTATTATTTTCTATGCTGCTCTGCAGCTTAATATTTGGTGTCGCACAAGCGCAGATTGTTGACGAAAAATTGGCTACTACTGCCAAGGATAAAGCTGTGCTTTACCAATGCCCAGTTAAAATTGACAAAGCTAACACTTTCATCGTTATCTCCAAGAAGGAGCAGCGACTCTATGTCTATGGCAAAAGTTCAGATGGAGACTGCTATCTTTTGGCAAAATTCCCTGCGTGCCTTAGCAAGAACAAGGGACAGAAGCAACGCAAGGGCGACATGAAAACCCCATCGTCGCCTAAAGACAAGCCTTTCTCTATCTCGATGATTCAGGATGCATCCACATGGCGTCATGATTTTAAGGACGGACGAGGCAATATCAAGGCCTACGGGCATTGGTTCTTGCGTCTTGTCACTCCCGGACACTCGGGTATTGGCATTCACGGAAGCACCAACAACGAGGCCAGTGTCCCTGGACGTGCTAGCGAGGGGTGCATTCGCTTGCGCGACAACGACATCATCACTCTTAAGGAGAAATTTGCCTACCTTAAGATGCCAGTTCACGTCAAGGGCGAAGATGATGGTCCCTGGGAGTGGGAGATAGAGGCTCACAAGAAGGCTGTACCAGTTAGTGATAAATAATAATAGGCTTCACAATGAAAAAAGCTATTTTCTTTCTTGCTGGCACTGTGCTGTTAGTGGCAGGTTGCGGCAGCAATAGCACTAAGGGCAGCAGTGGTGATTCTAGTGCCGACAGCACCAAGGCGGCAGTGGAGCAGTACAAGGACATATATGTTGGAGCTTTCGACAAGACCAAGACTTTTATTGTCATCTCAAAGAAAGACTTGAGGCTCACTGTGTATGCGCCTGTTGATAGCGACACTGTGCCTGTGGCTCAGTTTCCCGTGTGCTTGAGTAGGAACAAGGGACAAAAAGAGAAAGAGGGCGACATGCGCACTCCCGAGAGTGAGCCAGGGGCTCCGTTCACAATAGAGCAAATACAACCTGCTAGCGACTGGACTCATGACTTTGGCGACGGTCGCGGTGCCATTCTTGCCTATGGCGACTGGTTCATTAGGCTCAAGACCGGTCACAAGGGCATAGGCATTCATGGTAGCACCGGCAACGAGAACACTGTTCCTGGTCGCGATAGCGAGGGGTGCATACGCATGCGCGACGTTGACATCGTCACCCTCAAGGAGCAATATGCTCGCTTGGGCATGCCTGTAATCATCAAGAAGGAAGAGCAGGGGTTGAAGTCGTTTGAGATAAAACGCTGACGCGAGGAGTAGGTCGGGATTTTTTGTATATATATAAATAAGGTGTGAGTTCCAGTGTTGACTTCAATGAAAAAGTGTGGTTTAAAGTGGAGTAAAACCTTGGCAATCTCTATCTTGTTTATATTCAGTGAGATATGTTAAATTGGCGCTTTTTGAGATGACAATGAAAAAGATTTTTTTGAAAAAAAAGTCAAGAAAGTTTTGCCAGTTTAAAAATAATGTCTAACTTTGCAACCGCTTTAAAGCCCCCGAGTGGGGTTTTTAAGTCAAATAATGCCTCTTTAGCTCAGTTGGCCAGAGCACGTGATTTGTAATCTCGGGGTCGTTGGTTCGAATCCGACAAGAGGCTCAAGACGAGATCTTTGATACTCTTCTTTGGGAAGATCGCATAGTGGCAATTGCGGCGGACTGTAAATCCGCTCCTTCGGGTTCGGTGGTTCGAGTCCACCTCTTCCCACTGCAATGTTGCGGAAGTAGCTCAGTCGATAGAGCATCAGCCTTCCAAGCTGAGGGCCGCGGGTTTGAGCCCCGTCTTCCGCTCTAGGAAAATGGATTGCCAATGTAGCTCAGGGGTAGAGCGCATCCTTGGTAAGGATGAGGTCGCGGGTTCAATTCCCGCCATCGGCTCAAATAAATACTCGTTAGCTTCGCTTCTCTAGTCGCGGTGCGTTGAACAAGGGCGCTCGTCATGGGGGCGAAGTGAAATGTGTAATTATAAGCTGAAAATATTAAGTTAATCATTTATAATTTAAGTAACATCTAAAGTTATGGCAAAAGAGAAATTCGTAAGAACGAAACCGCATGTTAACATCGGTACTATTGGTCACGTTGACCACGGTAAAACTACTTTGACCGCTGCTATCACTCTCGTGCTCTCGAAGCAGGGTTTTTCTGAGCAGGAAGTTCGCTCATTTGACTCTATCGACAACGCACCCGAGGAGAAGGAGCGTGGTATCACAATCAACACTGCACACGTTGAGTATGAGACTGAAAATCGTCACTATGCTCACGTTGACTGCCCTGGACACGCCGACTACGTTAAGAACATGGTAACTGGTGCTGCTCAGATGGACGGTGCTATCGTAGTTATCGCTGCTACCGACGGTGTTATGCCACAGACTCGCGAGCACATCCTTCTCGCCCGTCAGGTGAACGTTCCACGTCTGGTTATCTTCTTGAACAAGTGCGACTCTCCCGACGTTGACGAGGAGATGATCGAGCTCGTTGAGATGGACGTACGTGACCTCCTGAGTGAGTATGAGTATGATGGCGAGAACACCCCAGTTATCAAGGGTTCGGCTCTCGGCGCATTGAATGGTGAGCCCAAGTGGGAGGAGACAGTTCTTGAGCTTATGAAGGCTGTTGACGAGTGGATTCCACTGCCTCCACGCGACATCGACAAACCATTCCTTATGCCTATCGAGGACGTATTCTCTATCACTGGCCGTGGTACTGTAGCAACTGGTCGTATCGAGACTGGTATCATCAAGGTTGGTGACGCTGTTCAAATCATGGGTCTTGGCGCTGACCTCAAGTCGGTTGTTACCGGCGTTGAGATGTTCCGCAAGCTGCTCGATCAGGGCGAGGCTGGCGACAACGTAGGTCTGTTGCTCCGTGGTATTGACTACAAAGAGATCAAGCGCGGTATGGTTATCTGCCATCCCGGACTTGTTAAGCCACACGATCACTTCACTGCTTCGGTTTACGTGCTGAAGAAGGAAGAGGGTGGCCGTCACACACCATTCCACAACAAGTATCGTCCACAGTTCTACATCCGCACACTTGACGTGACTGGCGAGATCACCTTGCCCGAGGGTGTAGAGATGGTAATGCCTGGCGATCACGTTGAGATCAACGTTAAGCTCATCACTCCAGTAGCATGCAGCGAAGGTCTTCGTTTCGCTATCCGCGAGGGTGGACGCACCGTTGGTTCTGGTCAGATCACCAAGATCATCGACGACTAATTATCACGGTCGAGCTTTGTGGAGCGAGGGCCGTCAAAGCCTGACGACTCCATGAGGTAACATAACTTAATCTTGACAGCCGGCTGCTTTGACAATAGCAGCAAGCCTTTAGCGAGGTAGCCGGCTGTCTTTTACACGGGAATAGTTCAGTTGGTAGAACGACGGTCTCCAAAACCGTAGGTCGTGAGTTCGAGTCTTACTTCCCGTGCTAATTATCTCAAATAGAAAATGAAGAAATACAAGTTACTTACGGACTTAGAGGAATCTTATAACGAGTTGGTTCATAAGGTTTCTTGGCCAACAAGGAGTGAACTGGTCAGCAGCACAATCGTGGTAATGGTTGCTTCCATCATTGCCGCTCTAATTATCTGGCTCGTTGACTGGGTTATCAACAACGTGATGGAGATTATCTACGGACTCGCTATCTAATAATAGGAGAGTAGTAAGAGAATCGATACACTACTGTTGTAACAAGTTACTCTAGTGAGAGAGTGTGAATAAATCAATTCGACATTGCTAAGTAGAAAACACAATGGCTGAAAACAAAAAACTTCAGTGGTACGTTCTGCGTGCCATCTCGGGAAAAGAGGCTAAGGTCAAGGAAATGCTTGACGCAGCTTGCAAGAACACCGACTTGGGCAAGTATGTTGTTCAAGTGATGGTGCCTACCGAGAAAGTGTACACCACCCGTGGGGGCAAGAAGGTGCTCAAAGAGCGCAACTTGTTCTCGGGATATGTGTTTGTTCAGGCTATTCTGCGAGGTGATGTTGAGGATTACTTGCGCAACACTACCAACGTCATCGACTTTGTGCGTAGCCGTGACACCGATCGCAAGCCCGAGCCCATTCGTGAGAGCGATATCGCTCGCATGCTTAATGCGGCCGAGGGTGAGTCGGTGGGCGACGACTCGTCTCCCAACGATTATATCGTGGGCGAGATTGTCAAAGTCAACGACGGACCTTTCAGCGGTTTCACTGGTGAGATCGAGGTGGTCAACCGAGAGAAACGTACTCTCAAGGTTATGGTGAAGGTGTTTGGGCGACCCACACCTCTCGAGTTGGACAATTCGCAGGTAACGCGAGAGTGAGCCTCTTAATGTTACGTGAGAGGGCACGTATCGCAACTTGTTTATCAATTATATAAACATTTTAGAAATTTAGAGAACAATGGCTAAAGAAATTGCTGGACAGATCAAATTACAGATTAAAGGTGGAGCAGCCAATCCTTCACCCCCAGTAGGACCTGCACTTGGTGCTAAGGGTATCAATATCATGGAGTTTTGCAAGCAATTCAATGCCCGCACTCAAGCTAGCGCCGGTAAGGTGTTGCCAGTGGTAATTACCTACTATGCCGACAAGAGCTTTGACTTCATCGTCAAAACTTCGCCTGCTGCAGTACAGCTTCTCGAGGCCGCCAAGATCAAGGGCGGTTCGGGCGAGCCTAACCGCAAGAAGGTGGCTAGCGTCACTTGGGAGCAGATTCAAGCAATTGCTCAGGACAAAATGCCTGATTTGAACTGCTTTACTCTGGCTTCGGCTATGAGAATGGTTGCTGGTACAGCAAGAAGTATGGGTATCACTGTAAAGGGCGAATTCCCTGAAAACGTTTAAAACTTCAATTGAACTATGAGTAAACTTACAAAAAATCACAAGTTAGCAAAAGAGAAGATTGAAGCCGGGAAGAGTTACACCCTTTTAGAGGCAGCTGCTTTGTTGAAGGAAATTACCTACACAAAGTTCAATGCCTCGGCCGATATCGATGTACGTCTTGGTGTTGACCCTCGCAAGGCTGACCAGAACGTGCGTGGCGTTGTGTCGCTGCCTAATGGCACTGGCAAGACCGTTCGCGTACTCGTTATGTGTACTGCCGACGCTGAGGCCGCAGCCAAAGAGGCTGGAGCCGACTATGTAGGTCTTGACGAGTATATCGACAAGATTAAAGGTGGCTGGACCGATGTTGATGTTATCATCACTCAGCCACAGTGCATGGGCAAGCTTGGTCCTCTTGGACGCATCCTGGGTCCCCGTGGCCTGATGCCTAACCCCAAGAGTGGCACTGTAACCCCCGACGTGGCTAAGGCCGTTAAGGAGGTTAAGCAAGGTAAGATTGACTTCAAGGTAGACAAGAAGGGTATTGTGCACACCTCTATTGGTCGCATGTCGTTTACCCCAGAGCAGATCAAGGAGAACGCTCAGGCGTTCATCAACACCCTTATCAAGCTCAAACCTAACACCGCGAAGGGTACCTATCTGAAGAGTATTTATCTTTCAAGTACAATGAGTCCAGGTATCAAGATTGATGTTAAATCAATTGATGCTTAATTTTAAAAACGGAAAAGAAAATGAGAAAGGAAGATAAAGCAAAACAGATTGAGGCAATAAAGAATATACTTGCTGAATATAGCTGCGTTTATTTGACCGAGACTACTGCTCTCAACGCTGAGAAGACAGTGGAACTGCGTCGTGCTGCTTTCAAGAACGACGTTAAGATGCTCGTTGTCAAGAACACGCTGTTGAAGAAGGCTATGGAGCAGTCGGATGTTGACTACAGTGGCCTTTATGACTCACTTGCAGGCCCAACTACCTTGATGCTTAGCAACACAGGTAATGCACCTGCAAAACTTATCAAGAGTTTCCGCCAGAAGAAAGAGAAATTACCCGCTTTGAAGGCTGCGTTTGTTGAGGAGACCGCCTATGTTGGCGCCGATCAACTCGACGCTCTCGCAACCATCAAGAGCAAGAACGAGCTTATCGCCGACGTTGTTGCATTGCTGCAATCGCCAGCTAAGAACGTTATCAGTGCTCTCCAGAGTGGTGGTGGCAAGCTGCACGGAATTCTCGAAACATTATCAAACAAAGAAAATTAATAACAAATCAATTAAATCATACAAAAATGGCAGATTTAAAAGCTTTTGCAGAACAATTAGTTAATCTTTCAGTTAAGGAAGTAAACGAGCTCGCTCAGATCCTTAAGGATGAGTATGGTATTGAACCAGCCGCTGCTGCTGTTGCAGTTGCCGCAGGTCCCGCCGCTGGTGGTGCTGCTGCTGAGGAGGAGAAATCTTCTTTCGACGTAGTGCTTAAGGCTGCTGGTGCCAACAAGCTCAAAGTTATCAAACTCGTTAAGGAACTCACTGGTCTTGGCTTGAAGGACGCTAAGGCTCTCGTTGACAACGCTCCTGGCACCGTTAAGGAAGGTCTTGCTAAGGCCGACGCTGAGGGCTTGAAGCAACAACTCGAGGCTGAAGGAGCTGAAGTTGAACTGAAATAATACTGCCTGTTTATCAGGTATATAGGTTAAGAATCCCAAGAGATTGTCGATTCTTAACCTTTTTGTGTCTTTTTTTATTTTGAGTTCACCTTAATTTTATTTTTCAATGTCAGTTTCCAAAAACAATCGCATTAATTTTGCACGCGTCAAGAATCCTTATCCATATCCCGATTTCCTTGAGGTGCAATTGCAATCTTTCAGAGATTTTCTGCAGTTAGATACTCCCACAGAGAAAAGAAAAAACGAGGGACTCTATAAAGTGTTCAGCGAGAATTTCCCTATCGAGGACACTCGCAACAACTTTAAACTTGAATTCCTTGATTACTTTATCGATCCTCCACGTTACACCGTGGAAGAATGCCTCGACCGAGGTTTGACCTATTCTGTACCTTTAAAGGCAAAACTCAAGCTCTCTTGCGACGACCCTGACCACGAGGACTTTGCTACTGTTGTTCAGGACGTTTATCTAGGAGCTATCCCTTATATGACCGAGAAAGGCACGTTCGTTATAAATGGTGCCGAGCGTGTGATTGTGTCGCAGTTGCACCGCTCACCTGGTGTTTTCTTCGGTCAGAGCGTTCATGCCAATGGTACAAAACTCTATTCAGCGCGAATTATCCCATTCAGGGGCAGCTGGATTGAGTTTGCTACCGACATCAACAACGTGATGTATGCTTACATCGACCGCAAGAAGAAATTGCCAGTAACAACTCTTCTCAGGTCGATTGGTCTGGAGACCGATAACGACATCATCAAAATCTTCGGTCTTGCCGAGGAGATTAAAGTGAACAAGACTAACCTCAAGAATGCTGTGGGCCGCAAACTCGCTGCACGTGTTCTCAAGTCGTGGAACGAGGACTTCGTTGACGAGGATACCGGTGAGGTTGTAACTATCGAGCGTAATGACGTGGTTCTTGACCGCGACACTATCATCGAGGAGGACAACATTGAGGAGATTCTTGACTCGGGAGTACAAACTATACTCCTGCACAAGGAAGATATCAATACAGGTGAATATCAGATTATATTCAACACTCTTAACAAAGACACATGTAACAGCGAGAAGGAGGCTATCAACTACGTTTATCGTCAGTTGCGCAACGCCGAGCCACCCGATGACGCTAGTGCACGCGAGGTCATCAACAACTTGTTCTTCAGCGAGAAGCGTTATGACCTGGGTGATGTGGGTCGATTCCGCATCAACAAGAAGCTTGGCTTGACTACACCCGACGAGGTGCGAGTTCTCACTAAGGAAGACATCATCGAGATTATTAAATATCTCATTGGTCTTATCAATAGCAAGACCGATGTTGATGATATCGACCACTTGAGCAACCGCCGCGTTCGCACTGTAGGCGAGCAGCTCTACAACCAGTTTGGTGTGGGCTTGGCACGCATGTCGCGCACCATTCGTGAGCGCATGAATGTGCGTGACAACGAGGTGTTCACCCCAATCGATCTTATCAACGCCAAGACAATTTCGTCGGTTATCAACACATTCTTTGGTACCAACGCATTGTCGCAGTTCATGGATCAGACCAATCCACTTGCCGAGATTACTCACAAGCGCCGTATGAGCGCCCTAGGTCCTGGTGGTCTGTCGCGTGAGCGTGCAGGATTTGAGGTTCGTGACGTGCACTATACTCACTATGGCCGTCTGTGTCCAATCGAGACTCCTGAAGGACCAAACATTGGTCTTATCTCATCGCTGTGTATTTATGCCAAAATCAACAAGTTGGGCTTCATTGAGACTCCTTACCGCAAGGTAGAGAACTCTAAGGTGAACCTCAACAATGATGAGATTGTTTATCTCACCGCCGAGAGCGAGGAGAGCAACATCATCGCTCAGGGTAATGCGCCTCTTAACGACGATGGCACATTCCAGAAGACTAGGGTAAAGGCCCGTCTGGATGCCGACTTCCCAGTAGTGTCGCCCGACCAGATTTCGCTCATGGACGTGTCGCCACAACAGATTGCTTCGATAGCAGCCGCTATGATTCCTTTCTTGGAGCATGACGATGCTAACCGTGCGCTGATGGGTGCCAACATGATGCGTCAGGCAGTGCCACTGCTGCGCAGTGAGTCGCCTATCGTGGGCACCGGCATTGAGTCGCGTCTGGCTTACGACAGCCGCACTCAAATTCAAGCCGAGGGACCTGGTGTTATTGAGTATGTGGATGCCGACGTCATTCGCATCCGTTATGACCAGACTGAGGACGAGGCTTTCGTTAACTTCGACGAGCCAGTTAAAGAATATCGTCTGCCCAAGTTCCGCAAGACCAACCAGAGCACCACTATCGACTTGCGTCCAGTGTGCAACAAGGGACAGCGAGTAGAGAAGGGCGACATCCTCACCGAGGGTTATTCAACTAGCGATGGTGAGCTTGCATTGGGACGTAACCTCAAGGTTGCTTACATGCCTTGGAAGGGTTACAACTATGAGGACGCTATCGTGCTCAATGAGCGCATGGTTCGCGAGGATATCCTCACTTCGGTTCACGTCGACGAGTACACTCTCGAGGTGCGTGAGACCAAGCGAGGCATGGAGGAGCTCACCAGTGATATTCCTAATGTTAGCGAGGACGCCACTAAGGACCTCGACGAGCGTGGAATCATCCGTGTAGGTGCTCATGTGCTTCCTGGCGACATCCTTATTGGTAAGATTACTCCTAAGGGTGAGAGCGATCCCACTCCCGAGGAGAAACTGCTGCGTGCCATCTTTGGTGACAAGGCTGGCGATGTGAAGGATGCTTCGTTGAAGGCTAATCCTTCGCTCAAGGGTGTGATTATCAACACTCGACTCTTTGCGCGCGCCGTGAAGAAGAGAAAAGGTAAGGGCGGAGACCCCGAGCTCCAGAAACTCGACGACGAGTACGGAGCACGTCTGTCTGAGCTCAAGGACCGTCTCGTTGAGAAACTGCTCATCCTCACCGAGGGTAAGCAGTCGCAAGGCGTGAAAGACTTCCTCGACACCGAGGTAGTGCCCAAGGGTAGCAAGTTCACAATAGAAGTACTCAAGAACATCGACTATGATTCGGTTAACTTGAGCCGCTGGACCAACAACGACCACATCAATCAGATGGTGCGTCAGTGTGTGATGAACTACCTGCACAAGAGCAAGGGTATTGACGCTGAGCTGCGTCGTCGCAAATATGATATCTCTATCGGTGATGAGCTGCCATCAGGCATCATGCAGATGGCTAAGGTCTATGTTGCCAAGAAACGCAAAATTGGTGTGGGCGACAAGATGGCCGGACGTCACGGTAACAAGGGTATTGTTTCGCGCGTAGTGCGCCAAGAGGATATGCCATTCCTTGCTGATGGTACTCCTGTTGACATCGTTCTTAACCCACTGGGTGTGCCTTCGCGTATGAACCTTGGTCAGATATTTGAAGCTGTGCTTGGATGGGCTGGACGTGAACTCGACGTTAAGTTCGCCACTCCAATCTTTGATGGTGCATCACTCGATGACCTCAATGAGTGGACCGATAAGGCTGGTCTGCCACGCGTGGGCAAGACTTGGCTCTATGATGGTGGCACTGGCGAGAGATTCGACCAGCAGGCTACTGTGGGTGTGACCTACATGCTTAAACTTGGCCACATGGTTGAGGATAAGATGCACGCCCGTAGCATTGGCCCGTACTCTCTCATCACTCAGCAGCCACTTGGTGGTAAGGCTCAGTTTGGTGGTCAGCGTTTCGGAGAGATGGAGGTTTGGGCTCTTGAGGCATTTGGTGCTAGCCATGTCCTTCAGGAGATCCTCACCATCAAGAGTGACGATGTCACTGGACGTAGTCGCGCTTATGAGGCTATCGTCAAAGGCGATCCTATGCCAACTCCTGGCATTCCTGAATCCCTCAACGTGCTCCTGCACGAGTTGCGAGGATTGTGCTTGAGTGTGACTCTCGATTAATAGTTAAACGTTTATCTCTTTCATTATCAATATATCATGGCTTTTAAGAAAGATAATAATAAGATAAAGAGCAGCTTCTCTAAGATTACCATTGGATTGGCGTCGCCCGACGACATCCTCGGCAATTCTAAGGGTGAGGTGCTGAAGCCCGAGACCATCAACTACCGTACCTATAAGCCTGAGCGTGAAGGCTTGTTCTGCGAGCGCATTTTCGGTCCTGTAAAGGACTATGAGTGCCATTGCGGCAAGTACAAGCGCATTCGCTATCGCAACATCGTGTGCGACAGGTGTGGTGTTGAGGTTACCGAGAAGAAGGTGCGCCGTGAGCGCAGCGGTCACATCCAGCTTGTAGTGCCTGTGGCACACATCTGGTATTTCCGTTCGCTGCCCAACAAGATTGGTTATTTGCTGGGTCTGCCCACCAAGAAACTCGATTCGGTCATCTACTATGAGCGTTATATCGTTATCAACCCAGGTAATGTGGTTGTTGATGAGCAGAGTGGAGCGTTTAACGTAGTGCCAGGCATTGCTGAGAGCACTAAAGATCGTGACCAAGCCAACCGTCTGCACAAGTATGACTTGCTGAGCGAGGAGGAATATCTCGCTATTCAAGAGAAATTACCCGAGGGTAACCGTAATCTCGAGGACAGCGATCCTAACAAGTTCGTTGCCAAGATGGGTGCCGAGGCTATCTATGATCTACTTGCTGAGCTTAATCTAGACAAGCTGTCTAACGAGCTTCGCGACCGTGCTAGCAACGAGACATCACAACAGCGCAAGACCGATGCCCTCAAGCGTCGTCAAGTGGTTGAGATGTTCCGCGCAAGCAAGAATATGAACCGTCCTGAGTGGATGATTCTCAAGGTTATCCCTGTGATTCCACCCGATTTGCGACCTCTCGTTCCCCTCGATGGTGGACGTTTCGCCACCAGCGACCTTAACGACTTGTATCGTCGCGTGATTATTCGCAACAACCGTCTCAAGAGACTTATCGAGATTAAGGCTCCCGAGGTAATTTTGCGCAATGAGAAACGCATGTTGCAAGAGGCAGTTGACTCTTTGCTCGATAACTCTCGCAAGTCGAGTGCTGTTAAGAGCGATGCTAACCGTCCTCTCAAGTCGTTGAGCGACAGCCTTAAGGGTAAGCAAGGTCGCTTCCGTCAGAACCTGCTCGGTAAGCGTGTTGACTATTCGGCACGTTCGGTAATCGTCGTAGGTCCTGAACTCAAGATGGGCGAGTGCGGTATCCCCAAGGATATGGCAGCCGAGCTCTACAAGCCTTTCGTTATCCGCAAGCTCATCGAGCGCGGTATCGTTAAGACTGTGAAGAGTGCCAAGAAGATTGTTGACCGCAAGGAGCCTGTAGTATGGGATATCCTCGAGAACGTAATGAAGGGACATCCTGTGCTGCTCAACCGTGCGCCAACACTGCACCGCCTTGGTATCCAAGCATTCCAGCCCAAGCTTATCGAGGGTAAGGCAATTCAACTACATCCTCTCGCTTGTACACCATTTAATGCCGACTTTGACGGTGACCAGATGGCTGTCCATCTGCCACTGGGCAACGAGGCTATCGTTGAGGCTCAGATGCTCATGCTCATGCCCCACAATATCCTTAATCCTGCCAATGGTGAGCCTATCACCGTGCCTTCGCAGGATATGGTACTGGGACTTTACTACATCACCAAGCTGCGCGAAGGTGCCAAGGGTGAGGGTCTCACTTTCTACGGTCCTGAGGAGGCAACTATCGCCTTCAACGAGGGCAAGTTGGCGATGAACGCCATCATTTCGGTGATGGTCGACGACGTGGATGCCGATGGCAATCCCATCAAGCACATTGTTAAGGACACATCGGTGGGTCGCATTATCTTCAACAACTGTGTTCCTAGCGAGTTAGGATATGTCAATGAGGTGATTTCTAAGAAGTCTCTTAAGAAGATTATCACCAAGGTTATTCGCAATTGCGGTGTGCCTCGCAGTGCCAAGTTCCTTGACGACATCAAGAACCTGGGTTACTACATGGCCTTCAAGGGAGGTCTGTCGTTCAATCTTGACGATGTGCTTGTACCACCCGAGAAGCAAAAACTCATTGAGGAAGGTGATGCTCAGGTTGAGGAAGTGATGAACAACTACAACATGGGTTTCATCACCAACAACGAGCGTTACAACCAGATTATTGATATCTGGACTCATGTGAACAGCCGCTTGACCGACACTCTGATGAAGCAAATCTCGACCGACAAGCAGGGATTCAACTCAGTTTATATGATGCTTGACTCTGGTGCTCGTGGTTCGCGCGATCAGATTCGTCAGCTCTCAGGTATGCGTGGTCTTATGGCCAAGCCTCAGAAGAGTGGTGTTGAAGGTGGACACCAGATTATCGAGAACCCAATTCTTGCAAACTTCAAGGAGGGTCTGTCGGTGCTCGAGTACTTTATCTCTACTCACGGTGCCCGTAAGGGTCTTGCCGATACTGCCTTGAAGACTGCCGATGCCGGTTACTTGACTCGTCGTCTTGTTGACGTGGCACACGACGTTATTATTAACGAGGAAGACTGTGGCACTTTGCGTGGCCTGGTTTGCCGTGAGGTTAAGAATAATGATGACGTGGTTGCTACTCTGGGCGAGCGCATCGTTGGTCGTGTTTCAGTACACGATGTAATTGATCCAACCACTGGCGAGGTTATCGTTGAGGCTGGTGAGGAAATTGGCGATGCTGCTGCTGAGCGCATCAATAACTCTCCAATCGAGAGCGTGGAGATTCGTTCGGTTCTCACCTGCGAGTCTAAGCATGGTGTTTGCGCCAAGTGTTATGGTCGCAACCTTGCTAACCATCGTCTTGTTCAGAAGGGCGAGGCTGTGGGCGTGATTGCTGCTCAGTCAATTGGTGAGCCTGGTACTCAGCTTACACTGCGTACCTTCCACGTCGGTGGTGTTGCAAGTAACATTGCTGCTGTTAGCAACATGACTTCTAAGTATGACGGTCGTCTTGAGATTGACGAGCTCCGCACAGTAGCCGATAAGGATGGTCACGATATCGTGATTGGTCGTATGGCCGAGATGCGCATCGTTGATCCTCACACCAACATGATGCTTACAACTGCCAATATCGTCTATGGTTCGAAGTTATTCTTCAAGCCTGGTGATATGCTCAAGAAGGGTGACGTGATTTGTGAATGGGACCCATTCAACGCCGTTATCGTGAGCGAGGTAGGTGGTCGCTTGAAATACAAGAACCTTATCGAGGGTGTGACCTATCGCAATGAGGTTGACGAAACTTCTAACAAGAGTGAGATGATTGTCATCGAGTCGAAAGACCACACTCGCATTCCCGAGGCACAGCTCTTCGCTGTTGAGGACTTCGACAATCCCGATGCCGCTCCTATCAAGACCTACTCTCTGCCAGTAGGTGCCCACCTGATGAAGGTGGAGAATGAGGAAATCACTCCTGGTGAGGTGTTCGTTAAGATTCCACGTGCTTCAAGCGGTGGCGCTGGTGATATCACCGGTGGTCTGCCACGTGTAACCGAGCTCTTCGAGGCCCGCAACCCATCTAACCCCGCTATCGTTAGCGAAATTGATGGTGTGGTAACCTTCGGCAAGATCAAGCGTGGTAACCGTGAGATCATCGTCACTAGCAAGAATGGCGAGCAAAAGAAGTATCTCGTGCCAATGTCGAAGCAGATTCTCGTGCTTGAGAACGACTCAGTGCGTGCCGGTACTCCACTCTCGGATGGTGCCGTTACACCTGCCGACATCCTGCGCATCAAGGGCCCAACAGCCGTTCAGGACTACATTGTTAACGAGGTTCAGGACGTTTACCGCCTGCAGGGTGTGAAAATCAACGACAAGCACTTCGAGGTTATCGTTCGTCAGATGATGCGCAAGGTTAACATCATCGATCCAGGCGATACCAACTTCTTGGAGCAGCAGATTGTTGACAAGCGCGACTTTATGGACGAGAACGACCGCATCTGGGGCAAGAAGATTGTCATCGACTGTGGCGACGCTCTCGACATCGACAAGGGTCAGATGATCACTCCTCGCAAGCTGCGTGACATCAACTCGATGCTCAAGCGCAAAGCTCTGCGTGAGGTTAAGGTTCGCGACGCTGTTCCCGCTACTAGCGAGCAGATTCTGCAAGGTATCACACGTGCCGCATTGCAGACCAAGAGCTTTATCTCGGCAGCTTCCTTCCAGGAAACTACCAAGGTGCTCAACGAGGCTGCTATCAGTGGCAAGGTCGACCACCTCGAGGGCATGAAGGAGAACGTTATTTGCGGTCACCTCATCCCAGCTGGTACTGGTCTGCGTGAATACCAAACTCTCGTAGTGGGTAGCAAGGAAGACTTTGACCGCGCAGCGGTAATTAAAGACGCCGAGGTCGTTGATCAATTACACTAAGAATTAACAATAGTTCGCTTTTAGCGAAGTAGGACTTTGTTTATTTTTCATAGATTATTAACTCTGAAGTTGTCGCTTGTGACAGCTTCAGAGTTTTTTTTGCGCACTTTGAAAAAAAACATTATCTTTGTGGAGTTGAATTTCTAACACCTAATATAATTATGGCACAAAAACGCATTACTGTAGCTATCGACGGACACTCGTCGTGTGGCAAGAGCACTATGGCCAAGGCGCTGGCCAAGCGCATAGGTTACGCCTACATCGACACTGGCGCTATGTACCGCGCTGTGACTCTCTACTGCTTGGAACTAGGCATGATTGATGGAGACAAGGTTAACAAGCCTAGATTACGTCGCCACATGCCAAAGATTGAGATTTCTTTCAAGGTGAATGAGGAAGGAAAGAGCGACACCTGGCTCAACGGACGCAATGTTGAAAATGACATTCGTGGCATGGAGGTGAGCAACAAGGTGAGCTTAGTGTCGGCTATTGGCTTCGTGCGTCGTGCTATGGTTGAGCAACAGCAGGCTATGGGTCGCAACAAGGGCATTGTGATGGATGGACGCGACATTGGCACTGTTGTGTTCCCCGATGCTGAGCTCAAAGTCTTTATCACAGCTTCGGCTCAAGTGAGAGCCGAGCGCCGTTACAAGGAGCTTCAAAGCAAGGGCGACACCACCACAACATTTGAAGAGGTGCTAGCTAATGTGCAAGAGCGCGACCGCATCGACTCCACACGCAAGGAGAGTCCGTTGCGACAGGCCGAGGATGCGTTGCTGCTCGATAACTCTAATCTCACAATCGACGAGCAAAATGAGTGGCTCTATAACGAGTTTCTCAAGAAAGTAAAAAGTACAAAGTAATTGTCACTTCTAGAAAAAATCTAATAACTAAAGCGCTTCAATCTTTCTCAATGATAATCGAGATTGACAATGGCTCGGGATTCTGCTTTGGAGTGACTACTGCAATCTCCAAGGCCGAAGAAGAACTCGACAAGACAGGGCACCTTTATTGCTTGGGAGACATTGTGCACAATAGCAACGAGGTGGAGAGGCTCAAGCAAAAAGGGCTTGAGACCATCACCCATGACCAATTGCGAGAGCTGCATGATGTGAAAGTGTTGCTGCGTGCTCATGGCGAGCCTCCCGAGACTTATGAGATTGCTCAGCGCAACAATATTGAGATTATTGATGCTACTTGTCCCGTGGTGCTACAGTTGCAGCGACGCATCAACAAGAGCTATAATAGTGTTGAAGATGGAGCACGAGAGCCGCAGATTGTCATTTATGGCAAGAGAGGGCATGCCGAGGTAAACGGATTGGTGGGACAGACTCAAGGCAACGCGCTTGTGATAGAGAGCCTTGATGAAATCGACAAAATTGACTTTACACGCGACATATGCCTATATTCTCAAACTACCAAGTCCCTGCAGGGATTCAAGGCAATTGTTGAGGAGATAAAACAACGAATTGGCGACAATGTGGAATTCAAAAGTTACGACACAATTTGCCGTTCGGTGGCCAACCGAATTCCTCAAATTCAGCAGTTCGCACGTCGTCATGAGCTCATCCTCTTTGTTTGCGGCAGCAAGTCGAGCAATGGCAAGATTCTCTTTGGCGAGTGCCTTAATGCCAATAGCGACTCTCACATGATTAGCAACGAGACCGAAATCGACCCATCGTGGCTGTTAGGCAAGCGCAGCATTGGCATTTGTGGTGCCACATCCACACCTCGATGGCTCATGACGCAAGTCAAAAACTACTTGGAAGAAAACTTCTCTAATATATGACAAAACGCACGCTTTTCATAATCATTGGGCTCCTTTTCTTTCTTGATGTAGCGGCTTTGATTGTCTATCTGGTTGGTAATTCCAATCCCGATGGCAAGAGCCCCATTGAATATGTGCTTCGTGACAGCATCGTGCACGAAATGGCCGATACCATCCCCGATAAGTTGGTGGTTGACCAGTTCGACACTATTTCACGAAGTGCCACCTTTGTGTCGCTCGACAAGATGATGGTTGGCAATGTTTCCAAGCCAATGACTTGCACGATGAAACTTAAGTTTGTGTGGCCCAAGTCGATTAATGGCAGGGATGATGTTTCTAGCTTGCACAGCCAGCTCTTGAGCCGTGTGTCAAGAATGGGAGGCGATAATGTCAACGCGGTGATAAATAGCCTGTTTGAAAAGCCTGAGTTTGCGCGTCGCTCTTTAAATTTCAAAAAAACTACAGCTTCGGTCGAGTCGCCCGGCATTAATCACACAATTCAGAATTACCGCATCTTCCCTTATTTCAGCACCAACTATTTGCTTGAGATGGTTGTCCTGGTTGAGAAGCACAACGGCGCCACGCTTTCTCGCAGCATGAATATCGTTCACTACGACCGCGTCCACCACAATGTTATAACCATCGACAAGATATTCGACCTTTCACAAGTCGACAAGATTCTTGCTCTTGTCAACCAGAAAATAGAGAGTGAGAAACTCGAAGGAACCCACGTCAACTGGCATGAGACTGGCGTGTTGCCCACCGAGTTCCTGCTGGGGCGCAAGAGTGTGGTGTTCTATCTTGCCGATGGGGCTATAGCTCCCCGGGGCACTGGTCTGCACGAGGTGATGGTCTCGAACGATGATCTCGAGCCGTTTTTCACCAATTATTACAATGAGATGCTTGTCAACGACTCTCATTTTGTCACCTATGAGTTCATCTCCCTCTAGTTATTTCCCACTCATCACTAATCACTAATCACTAATCACTCATCACTCATCACTCATCACTCATCACTCATCACTCATCACTCATCACTAATGCAACCATTAGATAGCCTCAAGCAATTTCTAGATTGTGAGGCGCAAAGGATAAATACTGCCGATTTCATTGCTGGCGACCCGGTGCAATTCCCCAGGCGTTTCTCGGCGCTGCGCGACATCGAGATTGTGTCACTGCTCTCGGCGACTATCGCTTGGGGCAATCGCAAGATGATTTGCAACAATTGTCAACGCATGCTCGACATTATGGGCAATGAGCCAGCTGCCTTCCTTGACGATGAGGCCTATGAGGCTTTGCCCGATGAGCTAAACATTCATCGCACTTTCTTTGCTCGCAATTTCAAGTACATGATGCGCGGGCTCAGGCGCATCTACCACAAGCACGACTCGCTCAACCACTTTGCCATTGCCAATCGGGTGGGGCAGAGCCAGGAGCCTGCCTGGCGACTGGTTGAGCTCTTGCAGGATGAGATGGCGCGGGCCAACGGCGGCAGGCTTGACTCGCGATGCCTGCCCACCTGTCTCGCTGCCACAGCCCTCAAGCGCATCAACATGGCGCTGCGATGGCTCGTGCGCGACGATGGCATCGTCGACATGGGAGTGTGGAACGCCATCCAGCCCTCGCAATTGTTTATCCCGCTCGACGTGCATGTGGGCAACACTGCCCGGGCTCTGGGAATGCTCACTCGGCGCGCCAACGACAAGAAGGCGGTCCTCGAGCTCACTGCACTCTTGCGACAGTTACGCCCCGACGATCCTGTAATCTACGACTACGCACTGTTCGGACTGGGGATTAATTCATAACTTGACTTGTTGCAAGCCAACAGGGAGACAATAGAGAATATTTTCCTTAATTAAACCAATGGCGAGGACAGCACCAAGCTGCCTCGCCATTGTGATGTGACTAATAAATAGATAATTAACCTTTAAACTGTGGTTAATGTATTAATGATAGTTTGTTAAAAGCATTGATTACAAAAAGGTGGAAGGCTATAAACCTTATAGCCCCCCGCCTTGAATTGTTTTTTAGTTTGCAGGAGTGAGAGTTGCAGTGTACTCCCCTGGGCACGCGAGGGTGAGAACAACATTGTAGGTGCCAGCCCCCACGGTGATGTTCTCGCCGTTGATGGTGAGGTTGTCGAGTGCACCGCCAAAGTTGATGTCCCAACTATTGTTAGCACGGAACTTGATAGAACCTGCATTGAGGACTACCCCTGTAGCTTCCCAAGCGCCAGTCTCGGCATTGCGGGTGAGAGGCGCCTCGGTGGTCCAGTCGGCATTGACAGCGTTGCCAATGATGCCCATGCTGGTGATTTCGGTCACGCTATAGGTCATGTTGTTCAGGTTGGCGTTCACATAAACGAAGCCATTGGCTGCGATGTTAGCACCACCAGCTACGAGAGTGCCGTTAGTGCCACCCCAGTTGGTAGCCCAGCTACCCTGATTCTTCTGAATCTTGAACTCACCAGTAGCGTTGATGAAGCCATAGTAGTCGTTAGCACCCTTCACCGAAGCGAGCTTGCCACCGTTGCCGCTCCAACCGTCGGCAGTACCTGCGATGTAAACGTAGTCGTACTCAGCAGTTGGGTCGATAACAGGCGCCTGACCATCGGTTGCGATGGTGTAGGTGAGGTTCTCAACGTCGATAGTGATGTCAAGGTAAGTGCAGTTGTAGTTAGAAGGAATGCAGAAAGCACCCTGGTTGCCCTGAACGAGATTTCCGCTCAATGCGCTTTCGCCGTCGTTAGCAGCGCTGAGGATTGTTCCGCTCCAGAAGTCGGCTGCAGTGTAGCAGTCCTCGTTAGCAATCTTGAACCAGAAGTCGCCGCTCACGTTGTCAACGTGGATGCTGTAAACGTTAGCGTTCTCAGTGCTTTGAGTGAACTTGTAGCTCATGTCGCTGGTCGACCAACCGTTGTTGGTGCCAATGAGATACCAGTTGTCCTCGGGCTGGGGTTGAGGAGTGAACTCGCCATTGATAGTGAGCTTCATGTTCTCGAGGTCGAGGCTCAAAGTGAAAGTGCCAGGAGCCATCTGGAATGCAAGGTAATTCTCGGTAGTAAGAGCGATCTCAGTACCTAAAAGTTCCTCGGTCACGATGAAGTTGTAGTCGCCTGCGCTCACTGCGCCAAAGCGGTAAGGAGCGATGTCGTCCCAACCAGTCTCGCTCTCAGCGTCGGCAAGCATCCTGGTGAAGCTAAAGTAGCTGAAGCCAGTTTCTTTGGTGGTGACTTGAGCAGTGAAGATGTTGCCATCCTCGCTGGTCATCTCAACGCCAACAGCTGGATTCCATTCATTGCCGTTAACCTCGCCAAGGATGTAAACCTTGTTCTCGGGTTGTGGAGTAACAGGATCAACAATCTCACCGGCGATAACGAGAGTCATCTCGGTCAAGTTCACTGTGAGGTCATACTCACCAGCAGGAATCTTGAAGGCCTGTACGTTCTCATAGGTGAGAGGCAGCGCCTGACCTGCCATCTCGCTTGTTACGAGGAAGTCGCCCTCGCTAACTGCGCCGAAACGCTGGCTCTCGATGTCAACCCAAGGAGTCTCGCTGTTAGGATCAGCAAGTGCCTTGGTGAAGCTGAAGTAGCTATAACCATTGTTCTCACCGGTAGTAGTCACATGAGCTGTGAAAACTACACCATCCTCAGTAGTCATCTGCACACCATTGTAAGCGCTCCAAGAGTTGCCGTTAACCTCGCCCAGGATGTAAACATGCTCGAACTCAGTAGGAGTGTTACCCAGCAGGATGTCGTAGATGAAAGTGACATCACTGGCAGTAACACTGCCGTCGCCATTAACGTCGGCATTAGCCTCAAACTCTGAGTTGTTGCCAAGCAGTACATCATAAACTGCGGTAACGTCGGCAGCAGTGATGTTGCCATCGCCGTTCACATCACCCTTCACACCAGCGTTGCTGTAGTGAGAGATTGCGAGAACTCCTGCAAAAGCAAGAACCACTGCAAATAATGACTTTAGTAACTTTTTGTTCATAAAAACTAATGTAAAGTTTAAGTTAATAAATAATTAAATGGTTTATTTCTCTTGCCCTATAGTAAATAATAGGGGCATAGTTTTCATTGACAAAAATATATTATTATAATCACAACACAAGCGATATTTAAATTTAAATTAATTATAAAGGATGCAAACCTTTGCATTCGAAGCACTAAGCATAGAATACATTATTTCGCAAGTGAGCCACGAACTAGTGTTTTTTGTTTTTTTATGGCTAAACGTGTGGCTTTGTTGAGCAAAATAACTAACTTTGTAGTTTAAAACTAAAGAAACCTTCTGACAAAAATGATTGAAACGGCTCTATATCTGATTCCTGTACAACTCAGCGATGTTGAGTTGCAGCAAGTTTTGCCTAGTGCCAACCTTGAGATTGTGGGCCATATCAAGCATTTTGTTGTTGAGAATGTGCGCTCAGCAAGGCGATTTCTTAAGAAATGCGACAGGGCAATCGACATCGACAGCATCACTTTCTACGAGTTAAACCGTCACACCAATGCTACCGACATTCCAGCAATGCTGGAGCCACTCTCTAATGGCATGCCAATGGGTGTCATAAGCGAGGCGGGATGTCCAGCCATTGCCGATCCAGGTGCCGACGTGGTAGCAATAGCGCAGAGCAAAGGATTGAAGGTTAAACCATTGGTGGGCCCCTCAAGCATCCTCATGGGACTCATGGGGTCGGGGTTCAACGGGCAGAGCTTTGCGTTCTTGGGCTACCTGCCCATCGATGCTGCACAACGCGCACGCAAGCTCAAGGAAATGGAGCGATGCATCATGCATGATAATCAAACGCAAATCTTCATTGAGACTCCCTATCGCAACAATGCTCTTGCTGCCGAGATTTGCAAAGTGATGCCATCTCACATCAAGCTATGCATAGCTACCGACATCACAGGCCCTCGCGAGAGCATCATCACGCGAGGCGTGAAACAGTGGCAGGGTAAGCTGCCTGAGCTGCACAAAGTGCCCACGATCTTCCTGCTCTATAAGTAATAGCATGACGTGAAGAAGATTGGGCGCTTTAAACTGAAAAATGAGTAAATACAATGATAAGAATCGCCAGCAGAGGCGTGGCGATAGCCGATGGATTGATAAGTATGCCATTGGCGAACTGGATTTTAAGGATGAAAACTCACAAGAGGAGGACGACGCCTCTGTCGACCAACAATGTAGTGGATTACACTTTGTGAGTTTTGGAAGCGGTAGCAGTGGAAACTGCTCGTTTCTGGGTAATGAGAACGGAGGTGTGCTCATCGATGCCGGAGTCGACCCTGAACACGTGTGTAGGGACTTGGAAGACAATGGCATCAGGCTCTCAAAAGTGAAAGGCATTTTGCTCACGCATGACCATGCCGATCACATCAGGTATGCCTACAAATTGGTGCGCTCTAATAAGCACATGCGCATCTACTGCACGCCACGACTGATGGGTGGATTGTTGCGTCACCACAATATCTCTAGGCGCATCAAGGACTACCAGGTTAGCATCTTCAAGGAGATTCCGTTCTTTCTTGCGGGCATGAAAATTACTGCCTTCGACACGTCGCATGATGCGACCGACAATATGGGATTTTGCTTTGAGGTCAACGGCAAGTCATTTGTCGTCGCTACCGATATGGGGATTATTACTCCTCGTGCGGAGCACTATATGCAGCAGGCCAACTACTTGATGATAGAGAGTAACTATGACCTCAATATGCTCGATACAGGCAAGTATCCCGAATATCTCAAGGCACGAGTGAGAGGAGAGAATGGGCACCTCGACAACAAAGTTGCAGCCGATTTTGTCGCCAAGAACTATCACGACGACTTGAAATGGGTGTTCCTTTGCCATCTGAGCAACGACAACAACACGCCCGAGCTGGCTGTGGCTGAGATGACACAGAAGCTTCAAGCACGCGGACTTACGGTAGGCGATGGTAGTTTCGCTCCTATTGAGCGCGACAAGGCCATTCAGGTCTATGCTCTCCCTCGATTTGATACTAGCACTTGGTTCGTTCTCGATGATTAAACTTTGCAACGCTTTGCTAGTCAAATAACTGTGACTTTTTTCTTAACTAAATAAATTATTATTACTATGAAGAAGTTTTTATTCATCGCCACAATCGTGGCTCTTGTTATGGGCACTGCAGTCGACGCTAGTGCCAAAGTGAAAAAGGGCAAACGCAAAGCCACAACCACTCAAACTACTACCAAGCAGGTGAAGAGCAACAAAAACAACATGGTGATTGACCAGGGCATGTGGACCGCCGAGGGAGCACAGCGCCTCGAAAATGGCGACGTTGCCAACCTTGAGCAAGCATTCCTTATTGGCTTCTACACCGAATATGTTTACACTGGCAATATCTACAACGATTCCTATTTCCGCTATCTGAAGCTCAAATTCACCAACAATGGACTGGAGTCAATTAAGAAGGACGACGGAACCTATAATTGGGAACTTATCACAGGTAATGGAAACATTAATGCCGAGAACTTCACCATCAAAGAAGTTGAGCCAAAACTTTTCTTGGTAGAAGGTGGTGGCCACAAGTGCTACATAAAAGTTGCAGGTGCCGAAGGCGCTTACAAAATTGACGAGGTTAAACCCTAAATCTCGCAATGTAGCAAAACTAAATTACTCACACAAAAGAGAAGGCTCCTTGCAATCTAAAACAAGGAGCCTTCTTTTTGTCTACCGTCATCCCCCCAAAAAGCTAAGCAGAGAAAGGGGGAGTACCACTGGTAGTCCCCCACCACACTAAAGGTGCTATCTCACTACGTGTGCAATTTGCGCCATTCAAATAAAAGGCGTGGCCCACATCTTGTGAGCCACGCCGCGCTTAAAAGATAGTTTGGTAATTATGATAGTCGTTACTTGCCTTGTTGCCTTTTAAACTCCGAAGGCAAGAACGGTGTAGAAGACGTCGCCGCCATTTTGGTAGCCAAGGTTCACATATCCGATTCCATCGCCTCCATACCAGGAGTACATCGAGTTGGTAAAGCTCACGGGTGAGCCATAGATGCTGCACAGGTAGTTGTAGAGACCGAAGAATCTTGATGTGTCATAGCTTGGAGTCCAGTAAGCAAACTCAACGTAGTCGAGATTGTTGTTACCGTCGAACTGGAGCATTACATCATCCCAGTCATAGTCGAGAAGCTCCACGTCGGTGAGGTATACAATACTGTTCTCAAAACCGTCAATGTAGTAGCCGTTGTAGTAGAGGTAGTTCAAGGCATTGCCGAAAGAAGTTCCCCATCTGAGGCCAAGCACTCCAGCGATTGTGGGGTAGCTCGAGTAGCGGCTAATGTTCACTGTCACAATGGGACGATATACCCACATTGTGGCTGGACGCCATTGACGTACCGAGGGACGGATGGGATTGGTCCAACTCCAGCTGTTGTAACGGAAGCTGTTGAAGAAGCGATCGCCATCGAAGCGAGGACGGTGTGTGTGGTTGTAACGGAAGCTGTTGTAGTCAATGTTAGGACCACCGCCTGCCATTACGCTGCCACCCACTTTGGGGCGAGGATTGTTGGTAGTAGGACGGCTGGTGGGAGGTGCAGTGTGTCCATTGCCATTGTTGCCGCCGGTGTTTGGACGAACGTTGCCACTGTTACCACCATTGTTACCACCGTGACCTCCATTGTTGCCACCAGTGTTGGGGCGAACTGTGCTGCCACCATTGTTTCCGCTGTGGCCTCCAGTATTGCCACCAGTGTTGGGACGGATTGCGCTACCACTGTTTCCATTAGTGGAGCGGTTGTTGGTGCTGCTGTTGCTGATGCTAGTGCTCACGCTCGAGCGGTTGCCAACCTGTGGACGACTAGTAGTGGTAGTTGAGGTAGAGCTGCTAGTGCTTGGCCTGTTAACTACTGGACTGCTTGTCGAGGTTCGATTCACGGCGCTTCCCATTGATGCGCGGGAAGACGAATTAGAGTTAGTTACTACGGCATTATTCTTTGGAGAGGCAGTGGCAACACTGCGGTTGCCTGCTGCTGCCGCGTTGGAATTTGATGCTGGGCGACGGCCTTGGGCCATGGCACCAGTCGAGAAGATGGCGAGCCCGCAAGCGAGCATCAAACCGATCATTGTGTTGTAAACTGTCCTTTTCATAATGCTCAATTTTAAAAAGTGAATAAATGTGTTGGTTTGTTCGTTTGTCTCTTTGACATTAAATAAATGTGGCGGTTTAACTGCACTTTTTGCCCAAAGTGCCCATTTCGTGCCTTTCTGCCACTTTCTATAGACCAATGCCCTTTAAAAATCTACCAAAAAATGGGTGGCAACTCACAAAAAAGAGTGCCACCCATTAAACTATAGTTATTAAATATACTATTTATTCATGCTTGGAACAATAGATTAGTTGCCTAAAAGGACATTGTAAACAGATGTTACATCACTAGAAGTGATGGCTCCATCACCATTCTGGTCGGCATTTACAGCGCCAGCCCAATTATCATTAAGGATTATGTTGTATAGCATTGTCACGTCGGCAGCAGTGACTGTGCCGTCGCCATTCACGTCGCCAGGAACAACCACTACAGGGCTAAGCTCGCCGTTATGGTAGATGGTGAAGTCGTCAATATAACCAGCCATGCTTGTAGAGCCAGAGGTGCATGCCACACGGTAACGTGCGGGAACTTGAACTGTGATGGGGAAGCAAAGTCTGCTCTTCATCTTTGGACCAGCAACCACGGTGGTGTTGCCTGTCGCATTGGGCTGAGCTGTCCAAGTCTGACCTTGGTCGGTCGACATCATGAGCTGCAGGTTGGTGTTGATGTTGGTTGTGTTATAGAAGTCAAACGAAATCATATAGGTGTCGTAGGCTACGTCGCTTGTCATTGTTATAGTGCTAGGCTTCTTCATCGCTACCGAAATGTTGCCATTGCCCGAAGATGCGTCGACTGGAGTAGCTGGCCAAGCTTTAGCGAGAGTCCATGTAGCCAGAGTTCCTTCATCGCTAATTGTTCCGCTATTCGAGGTTTTTGGAGTCATAGGCTCAAAGTCCTCAACAACAGTATCAAAGGTGCCATCTAACTTGACATTGAACTTAACCACGTCGCCCTCTTCACGGATGTTGTAAAGGACATATTGATTGGGCTTGTTGCCCCATGCCATCAGGTTGGGCGTTGTTTCGTTGGTAATCATTGACACGCCACGAGAGCCTGGGAATGGGTCGGTGGGAGATTGAAAGGCGGTGGAACCACCGGCACGAAGCAACTCATAGTAGAGTCGAGTGGCGTTACCGTTAGGTGCATTGTTGTTCCACACGCTGCTGCTGGTTGAGTCCATGCGGGCGATGGTCATGCCATGTCCTGGAGCGTAGGCATCCCACTTGGTGGTTTTCTGGCGATTGTCAATAAGGAAGATCTCCTTGTTGGTAGGGGTTTTGAGGATGAAGCCTTCGCCAGTAGTGCTTGTGGGGTTGAGAGTATACTCTCCCTCGGCTTTGATAATCTGGAAGTTGGCAAGGCCAGTTGCATAGCGGTCGTAGAGGCTATAGGCCACTGGAGTGCGGGCATTGTTTTGATAGTTGCCGCCTGCCATGAGGTCCCACTCACCAGGATGCTGAGCCTCGCCGTTGGTGTTGTCGTCATTCTCGTTGGTGTCATAGAGGTCTGGCAAACCTAGCACATGGCTAAACTCGTGGCAGATGGTGCCGATGCCGTCGAAGATGCCGCTGCTCTTGCCATAGATATACTCGGCCGAGCATGCATAGTCGCGAATGTATTTGCCATCATATTTCACATAGGAATACATGGTTGAGCGGTGTGGCCATATGTGATTGGGGTGGTCAGGGTCGCTACTTGAAGGTGTGTCGGCATAGATGAAGTAAACCAAGTCTACAGCACCATTGTTGTCGAGGTCATACTGGCTGAAATCGACAGTAGGATTGGCTTTCTGTATGGCGTTTTGGAAAATGTTGTAGGCATATTGTTCTCCCTGCTCAACTGAATAGGGAACTTCGAAGGGACCTGCAATGTCAAATTGTGGCGTGAAGATGCCGTTGCTGTTGTCGTGGAAATAGTCACGCACACTACCAGTGCAATCTCCATAAGGGTTGGTTGAGCCGTCCTCGTTGGTATAGCCACTGTAGTTCTCCTGGTTGATCATGTTGTCATAGAAGGTCTGCACATCGCTGCGGGTGAAGTGCGAGTCGTTGAACTCAACAAGAATTACGAGACCATGGAAGTTGTTGTAGTTGATAGTGTTGAGATGAGGCAAAGCATCGCGTTGGGCGCGTGCCTTGATGCCAGCAGCAACCTTGCTTGCCGATTTTAGGTTTTTGCCAGTGGCTTGGAGCCAAGCAGCATCCGAGGCCGAACGTTTATCGGCATCGCGAGCAATAATCTTACTGGCAACAACCTCATCGTTGAGGAGTGTGCCATATGTATAATAGCCTTGATCATTCTTGACGATGGTGTAGCCATCGGCAGTTGTCATGTAGTGATGAAACTCGTCACCCTTGATTTTAACGGTGAGTTGCTCGCCATTGGGCTGAGTCACCTTTTGTGGGGTGGGAATTGCCGGTACAGCACTTGCTACTAAGCAAGCAACTGCCGCAAACATTGTTAAAAATAATTTTTTCATATTAATGGTGTAATTAAAATATTATTATCTAAATAACAAGGTGCAAATATCGTAATTTTTTTTCATTAAAGCAACAAGATTGTAGTACTTTTAGTGTTTTGCGTTTTTTTCCACATTATTTAATTGCAAATAGAGAAAATATTCTTAACTTTGCACGTTTTAAAGGTAAATAACTGGCAACTATTAACAATATTGGGATATGCAAGAAATTATTCAAGAGTCCGCACCTAGCAATAACAATAGTGAGAAGCGAAAGAGAAATTTCTCAAACACAATACCCATCAAGGCTTTCTTTAGAGCATGTATGCACAATTGGTATTGGTTTGTGATATCGGCTATTATTTGCACTTGCATCGCGCTGCTCAAGACCAAGTCGGAGCCTAAACTCTACGACACGTCGGCACTGATTATGCTCACCACCGAGACCAGTAAACAGGCCGGTAGCCAGGCGCAAATGTTTGGCGATTTGAGTGCGAGATTTATGACCACCGACCTTTCCAATGAGATCCACAAAATCAAGTCAACCAAGCTTATGGAGGACGTAGTGGAGCACTTGGGACTTAATATCCAGTATTATGGTCGCGTTTATCTCAGGGATATCAACACCTATAAGCATTCGCCAGTTCAAATCACTCCACTCAAGGAGACCAATACTAATTTCACAATTTCTATTCTCATCAAGGGTGATAACGACTTTGAGTTCGCTATTGATGGTAATAAGAAGTGGAAGAAAGCGCACTTTGGTAACAAGGTGAGCACTCCTTATGGCCCAGTTGCTGTAACTAAAACTAGACTCTTCAATTTGCAATATGTTGACTACACTGTTATTGCCAAGGTGTACAACACTCGCAGTGCTGCGAAGAACTTAATAGGAAATCTTAAGGTTGAGCAGGCCGACAAGATGAGTGATTGCTTGAAGCTTTCTCTTGTTTGCGATAACCACGATATGGGCGTTGATGTCCTCAACGCTCTCATTGTTGCTTATAACCAAGATGGTATCGAGGACAAAAACCGCGTGGCACGAAACACCGAGAATTTTATTGCCGAGCGCATCAACTCTATATCTAAGGACTTGGGTACTGTTGATAGCCGTATAGCTCAGCTCAAGAGTGCTAGCTCTAACGATGCCATCTATGCCGACGCTTCATCGGGTGCACGCTATCAAGAGAATGCTCAGGATGCTAGTTTGCAGTTAAGCCTTGCTAGTGGAGTGAGAGATTTTTTGAATTCTACAAGCGATCATGACCTTATCCCAAGCAATACTGGCATTGCCAATGCTGGCATTGAGAATCAAATCAAGGAGTATAACGAGGCGATGGTCAACTATCAAAAGATTGCCGCAACCTCCACCGACGAGAACCCTGTGATGATTGAGCTCAAGTCTGAACTAAACAATAAGAAACAAGGAATTCAGCGTGCAGTTAACAACTATATCTCACAACTTAGTGCTAAGCAGTCGCAAGCACAGTCTCAGGCTTCGACAGCACAAGCTGGACGACAGCAGATGCCTGCTCATGAGAAGGCTATCACCGAGGTGGGACGCCAGCAGAATGTCAAGGAGCAGCTTTATCTCTATCTTCTTAACAAGCGTGAGGAGAACGCACTCCAGATTGCCATCACCGAGCCCAATGCCAAGATTATAGAACCTGCCTCAGGAAGCACTACTCCGTTTTCGCCTAAGACTTCTAGAACATTGGCCTTAGGTTTGCTCATTGGTCTTCTCATTCCAGCTGCAATCCTTTACTTGATATACTGGATTCTCTCACTCGACACCAAGATTCATGGCCGTCATGATGTGGAAGAGACTTGTAATCTTCCCATTTTGGGCGAGATCCCAAGCAAGCGCAGCAACCTCAAGGGTAAAGAAGTCGTTGTCTCTGAAGATTCTGTCGACCGTGTGTCGGAAGCTTTGCGCATTATCCGAGCCAACCTTGACTTTGTCTCTGACCATAAAGAAGGTACTGGAGTGGTTATGCAGTTCACCTCAACACGACCTGGTGAGGGTAAGAGTTTCGTGGCTTTGAACTTGGCTCTGACATATGCTCATGTCGACAAGAAGGTGGCTGTAGTTGACCTTGACTTGCGCAAGGGACGTTTCTCCGACTATGTTGATGTTGATGTTCCAGTAGGCGTGAGCGCTTACCTCTCGGGCAAAGTTGGCAGTGTGGATGATATCATCAGAAAAGGTGTAATCCATGAGAACCTTGATGTCATACCACTCGGTGCTACTCCTCCCAACCCAACAGGTCTACTCATGGGCTCTCACCTCAAGGAGCTTATAGATGAGCTAAAGCAACGTTATGACTATATCATTCTTGATACTGTGCCATTTGGTATGATTGCCGATGCTACACTCATCAACCGTTATGTCGATATCACTATCTATGTGATTCGTGACGGTTTAGTCGACAAGGCTTATCTCCTTGATCTTGAGAAGGCTAACGAGGACAAGAAACTCAAGAATCTTGTTCTGCTTGTTAACGACATCAAGGTTGATAAGAAGAATTATGGCTACGGCTATGGCTATGGTTACGGCTATGGTTATGGTTACGGCTACGGCGAGCACTACGGATACTATGAGAGTGAGGCCGAGAAGCGTGCTAAACGCAAGCGCAAGAAAAAACAGGACAAGAAAAAACAAGAGAATGAGAAAAATGATGCATTAAATGCATAATGTTTATTTTTGAAACACTCCACACGGTTGATGAAACCGTGTGGAAGTTTTATTTAACCATAGATAATGCAAAACACTCTAAAAGGTAACACAGTTCTCAGCCGCAAGCAGTGCGACGTGCTTCGTGGACTGGCGATTATTGGGATTTTCCTTCACAACTTCTGTCATTGGTTCACTGGTGGCCATTCCGAGAATGAGTTTCTGTACTACAAGGAACATGGACTAACTTCATGGAACTATTGGACAGGGGGAGGCATTGACTGCTTTGCTCCCATTCAGTTCTTCTCATTCTTTGGGCATTACGGCGTGCCTCTGTTCTTATTTCTTAGTGGTTTTGGACTAGTGATGAAATATGAGCGTGAAGATGCCAAGCCTATGAAGATCCTGCCATTCCTGGGAACTCATTGGTTGAAACTCTTCAAGCTAATGTCCCTTGGTTACATTTTGAGTGTGTTGGTCTATGTTGTGTGGTGCGGAAAAACGCCACAATTATGGTATGAAGTGCTTTCTCAGCTCATGTTAGTTACCAATTTCTTTTTTTATACTCCTGGAGGAGCATTAAGACCTGTTCCTTATTGGTTCTTTGGCTTGATGTTTGAGGTTTATATATATTACAGGTTGTTTATTTATTCCACTCGTGACAAGGCTATGTGGCGATGGCTCATGCCACTCGTGTTTGTTGTTCTAGCTTGGCTCATGATGATGCCATGTGAAAACCACCCGGGGGCTCTGAATTATTTGCGCTATAATGCTACCGTAGCTATACTGCCCTTTGCTATGGGGGTGCTACTAGCGCGATATGGGTTTCCAAAGATTCAAAAGTGGGCGCTGGCAGCTATCGCTATAGTGTCTTTGCCTTTGATTGCAATCGCTAATCTTGACTTCCAAGCATGGCTATGGGCACCAGTGTTTGTGGTTTCTGGCTCGGTAGCATTTGTCAAGCTCTTTGAGGGTTGCTCAACCGAGAATTTTTTAAAGCCTTTGGCATGGATGGGAGTTATGTCTTCCTATATATTTGTGGTTCACTCTTTGCCACGATTGCCCATTTTTCAATTTGGCTTGCTATGGCAGCATGAACAACTCAGGTATGTCGACTATGCTTGGTTAGCGCTTTACATTATCATCACCATAATTCTTGCTTGGCTCTACAAGCAATACATGAAGCTGCTCAATAACCGCAAATTGTAATCCACATTCGTTTTATCCACTCACAACAAAGTCCGACCCAGTCCCGCTGGATCGGGCTTTATTCTTTTTCTCTACCCTAATCAAATATGGTAAATAATTATTTTTTTATACTACTAAAATTAATAGAAATACAATAATTATTTGTATATACCATTTAATTGGCATATTTTTGCAGCTTAATTTTTATATATTTTTTAAGGTTTTAAATATGCCTTGATAATAAAGAAAACTAACCCCTTCTCTACATACCAAACTCTCCCCTCCACACATTAAGTTAAAAAGTTACTTATGTGAAGCAAAATACTAATAACTATATGTTTAACTAATTTTAAACCTGATGAAAAAGTTACTATTTTTCACTCTAGCCCTTGTTGTGGCTTGCACTGCAGCAATGGCTGCTCCTGTCGACGTGATGTCAGCCAAGATTAAGGCTCTTCAATGCATCCAGAAAGAGATTGCTGGAGGCAGACTCATGTCAGTAGGTAATTCTAACCCAACCCTCATCAAAACCGAGATGGGTGAGAACTCTAAAGCCCCAGTGTTCTACATTTTCAACACTGAGCAAACTTTTGTGATTGTTTCGGGTGACGATCGTGCCGAGGAAATCCTCGCCGTGGGCGACGCACCGCTCAACCTAGATCGCATTCCTGCCAACATGCAGGTGTGGCTCGATGGCTACAAGGAGCAGCTTGACTGGCTGCTTTGCAATCCCGATGCTAAAGTAGAAAGACTTTCTGATTTAGTGAAGAGCGATTCACACCTCAAGGCTTCTTCAGTATCGCCGATGCTTACATGCAACTGGGATCAGAGCGCTCCTTACTACAACCAGTGCAAGTTCACATATAACGGTCGTACTTACCAATGCGTTACCGGCTGTCCAGCTACTTCGGCTGCAATGGTGATGTACTACTGGAAGTGGCCGAAAGCTCAAGTAGCAGCTTTGGCATCTTACTCGGGCACTCTCGACATAGGTTCTTACTATTCAAACGAAGTATCTTTCACCTATCCATCACTGCCAGCCACTACTTTTGACTGGGCAAACATGAAAGATACCTACAAAACCAATAATTACACCACCGCTCAAGGAACTGCTGTGGCAACCCTTATGCGATATGTAGGTCAGGCCGAAAAGATGGGATATGGCGTCGGTGCCAGTGGCATCTCCACCACTCAAACTAACAATATCGCCAACATGTACAAGACCTTCGGTTATGACAGCGGATGTCGCGTAGTTCAAAAATCGAGCTATAGTGAGGCCAACTGGGCAGCAATGCTGCAAGGTGAGATGCTTGCTGGGCGTCCAGTGGTGTATTGTGCTGTCGACGCAAACGGCAATGGTGGTCACGCCTTTAATGTTGACGGTTACAATGCCGGTGAGAACACTTATCACATCAACTGGGGGTGGAGCGGTGATGGCAACGCTTACTGCGCAATGAACGCTTTCTCTACAGGTACAAGCTCTACCGGCCAAAGTGGCGGCGCTTACACCTTCAACCAGTATCAGCAGATGGTGATTGGCATCACGCCTCCTGAATCAGCTTTTGAACCAGAGCTGTTTGTTAGCCCTGGCACCCTGTCGTTTATGACCAGTCCTGGTGGCAATCAGGTTCTGCCTATCACCTTGACAGCTCACAATATTAGCAACAATGTCACTGTCACCGTGAGCGGTAACAATTTCAAATTGCTTGATGACAACAATAATGAGGTGACTTCACGCACAATAGCATCGTCAAGCCTCAGCTCAGGCGGCAAAGTTACTGTAAAAGTGAAATTCAGCTGCACAACCGAAGGCAATTATACTGGATCAGTAACATTCGCTTGCAACGGCACCGATTCTAAGACTGTACAACTCAACGCCACTGCCGACAACAGCGGCTCAGCAAGCGACAACTATCTCAATATTGCCAAGTATTCAACCATTGACCAGGCTGGATATAACACAAGCTATGTAAATAATGCCTTGTATGTATATGCTGAGGACTCTGAGAATGGTGTTGGATGGCTTAAAATGCCAGTTTACGGTGCATGGACAGCAAGCTATCAAGCTTCATTCAACACTGGCACTCATGGACAGAAGTGGATTAAGACTAATACTACAACCCACACTGCAAGTTCAACAAAATCTAATGGTACTTACTACCAGGGTACTTGGAATGCTTATGATGTTCATGTGGCAAGCACTGAATTCTTCACCAGTAGTGCAAGGGCGTTTGGCTCTATTTATAATAGAAGCACAACACTAAAGACAGTGACTTTCTATGTCACTAATTGTACTGGTGTTAAGTTGTATGGTAAAAACAGCTCAGCTGCAGGTGCCAATTATCCAGCCACAATGAAAATCTATGAGTGCACAAAAAATGGTAATAGTCTTACTGAAGGCACAACTGATGTTGCAAATATAACACCAAATACCAATTACAATCAAACCTTTAACTACGAGGTAACTGGTCTGAGTGCAAATGCTATTTATAAGGTAGAGACTTCATGTTACATGTCATATTTCTACGAGATAGCCTTCGCGACTCCACTGCCTGCAATTGTTACCGACAAGACCGGTCTTGGATATATTGCAGGTCCTGGTGAGACTCAAACGAACTCATTCACTCTAACAGGCAACCAACTTACCGAAGACGTGACAGCAACAATTACTGGTGATGCTGCCGAGTACTTCTCATTGGAGGAAACTACATTTGATTACAACGATGTGATGATCGACGGTGTGCCTGTGACAGTTACATTTGCTGCTCCCGAGGAGACTGGCCTCTATGAGGCTAAGTTGACTCTTACCAGTGGCGACCTTACTAAAGAATTGACTCTGCAAGGTCTTGTTGCTGAGAAGGGATCGGCCCAAGGTGAATATCTTGATATCCAGAAGTATGCTACTCTTGATGCAAGTGGCTGGCAAAACAGCGATGAATTGTCGGATGTAGGTATAAAGAAGGTTTATGACTGGACCGAAGATGTTGCTAACTTAGAGGCTTGGCTCACTATCCCCGCAGCTACAGCAGCTCTTGGTGGTATGTATGACGACCAGATGTGGATCGGCTTTGGTGGTGATCCTTATCTCAAGGATATAACCTGGAGTGCTTCAGCTCCATTCAAGGGCAGTAGTAATTATTATAATAGTGGTGGCTATGGTATAGGTGCACAGAGCGCAAGCTCATCTTCTAATACCACAAATGCTGGTGAGTATTTCTGTGTCACTAACTGTACGAAGGTTAAAGCAAAGATTCATAACTACTATTCTTCGACCAACAATAATATGTATACATATATTATGATTTTTGAGTTGTATCTCGATGAAAATGGCAACGTTACGGGTGAATCAGAAGATTATCTCTATGGTACATATAATGTAAATCAGAATCAAGAAATTGCATTTGAATATGATGCTCTTGATCCCGAAAAGGCATATTTGATTTACGTGGCTGGTCCTCGCATGGTTCTTGAAGAGATGGCATTCTGCACTCCACTGCCTGCTTTGCCTGGTAAGCCCACTAATGTTGAGGCCTCCCCAGCTGTCACTTCTGCCGACATAAGCTGGACTCCTGGTAAGAACAACAACTCGTGGAACTTACGTTGGCGTCCATTGGCTGATCCAATCGAGACCAATCGCTTATGGGATTTCGAGGATGAAAGCCAAGCCAATGAGTTCACAATGATTGATAGCGATAACGATGGTTATACTTGGGAACAGGCCTCTGGTCAATCATCACACAGTGGCACTGGTGTGATGTGCTCGGCAAGTTATATAAGTAGTGGAGCACTTACCCCCGACAACTGGCTTATAACTCCGAAGATTAAGTTAGGTGGTTCAGTGTCGTTCTGGTACTGCGGTCAAGATCCAAGCTATGCAGCCGAGAAATTCCAAGTTTATATTTATCAAGGTGACGAGATTCCTACAAATGTAAGCAGTTTCACTTCTATCTCAAACAAGTTAACTGCAACAGGTACAATGCAACAGTTTACTGCCGATTTGAGCTCTTACAGTGGTGTGGGATATATCGCTATCCGTCACTATGATGTAACAGATATGTTCCGCTTGAACATCGATGATCTTGAGGTTCTTGTTCCTAATGCTGTTGATTGGACTTATTGTAACAACGTGACCAGTCCTTATACCATTGAGGGCTTGACACCTGAGACTACCTACGAGGTACAGGCTCAAGGAGTGAACAGTCTCGCTGCAAGCGCTTGGGCACCAAATCCTGCACTACAGTTCACCACTCTGCCAGCTCCTGTAACTGCTTCTTTGGCAACAATCGAGAGCGAAGGCGTCAAGGGTAATTCTTACATAATTAGCGACGAGTTGGTAGTAGTTCTTGCCGATTTCACCAACGGTGTGCTCTACTGTAAAGACCAAGGCAATGCCTCAATCAATCCATCGTCGATTATCGATGGCCAGATTGACTTTATGAACGACGCTAGCCTCACTGGTACTACTGGTCAGTGCGGCCGTGCTTGGGACCAGAGCAACTGGGTAGCCCTTAAGTTCCCTGCCGACGAAAGCATCACAACTCTGTTCAATGGCATCGAGGGCAAGAAGATCAAGGCTGGTACTGTCACTGGTCGCTACATCGACAACAGCAACTACACCATTGAGGTTCAGCCAGTGAACGGCAACTACACGCTCACTTTCAACGGCACTCTCGAATACACTCCAAACGTGTATTGCTGTGCTAACTTCCTTGAGAGCAACCTCAACATTGGTGGCAACACTGGTGCTGTGGGTCCTCACGGAGACCACTACTTCTTCATGAATCCTAAGATTCAGGAGGTTTGCGAGATAACCTACGCTATGTGGAACGGTGAGATGTTTGTTACTCCTAGCAATACCTCGATTCAAGGCGCATTACATGTGGATTGGAGCCACAACTCAATTGGTGCTCCTACTCTGCAAGAGGGTAAGACCTATCGTTTCAAAGCAATCGTTAGTCATCCAGCTAAGCTGAGCGAGCTCAAGGGTGGCGGCACTCCAAGCGACAACTTTGTGGTTTATCCCGCCAACCTGAGTGGTGACAGCAACATCGTTACAGGTATCAACGGCGTTTACAGTGGCGGTCACGGCGAGGTGGTTGGTGTTGAGTATGTCAACAGCCTGGGTGTTGTGAGCAAGACTCCATTCCAGGGTGTGAACATCGTTGTTACACGCTACAGCAATGGCTCGGCAACTACCTCGAAGAAAATCTTCAAATAATGCATAATTCATAATGAATTATATCTATCAAAAGGGTCGCTCCCAATGCGGGGCGACCCTTGTTTTATCTTGGTAGCTTGAAGTCGGACAATGTCGGACTAACTCTTGTTCTTGTTTCCTAGCTAGTGAAGAAGGAGAAATGCACTTTGCCGTAGACGCGCTGCTGGGTGAATTGTGGCAGGTGGCTGAAGTCGTTGGCGTTGGAGTGCTCCACAACGACGAGGGTGCCGGGCTGCACCATCTGGCTGTTGAGGATGAGCTCGGGAATCTGTGGCAGCTGAGGCAGGTCGTAGGGTGGGTCGGCGAAGATGAGGTCAAACTTGCGCGAGCAAGAGCCAATAAACTTGAAAACGTCGCCCTTCACCTGGATGAGATTCTCTTCCTTTAGCTGCTCCTTGACTTTGCGGATGAAGTTGTATTGTGTCGAGGCTTTCTCCACGCTCGTCACGCTGGCGCAACCACGCGACAGGAGCTCGAAGCTAATGGCTCCTGTTCCGGAGAAGAGGTCGAGGGCGGTCAAGCCTTCGAAGTCCACTATGTTGTTGAGCACGTTGAACAGGTTCTCGCGCGCCATATCGGTAGTGGGGCGTGCTGTGATGTTCCTGGGCACGTCGAAGCGTCGTCTGCCATATTTCCCGCTGATTATTCTCATATTTAAGTGATTAGGGATGAGTGATGATTGATGAGTGATTAGGGATTAGGGATGATTGATGAGTGAGCTAAGAACTGATTACTGAAAACTGATTACTGATCGCTGGTTGCTGAAAACCAGGGTGATCAGGTTGAACGGTAGGGTAGTGGCGTTGCGGCCTAGTTTGAGTACACTTGCTGGCATCACCTCGGGCATCACATAGGCTATCCACTGTCGCAACTGCTCGGCAAGCTCGGTGCGTAGCGCGTTGTCGCCGGTGAGCATCACTTTGTCGCGCCGGCTTTCCATTCCGCACGTCTTCCAGGAGTTCAAGGCATAGTAGGCCACATCTTCTAGGCTGCGATAGGCAAAGGTGTTGGCCATTTGCAGTTTGCCTTGTTTTACCACCACGATGTGCGCTTCCTTGTCGTTGAGGTTGATGTGCAGGCATCCCGTCTCTTCGGCATAGGCCTTCACGCAGTAGGAACACAGCGGGGCGAGGTGGTGCAACAGGGTAGCGGCTGGGAATGTGCGGCGCATGAAGCCCACAATGCCGCCGTCGGTGTCGCAAGCGATTGCGGCGTCGGTGCCGTCGATGGGGCAGGTGAGGATGTCGCCCTCTATAGTGGTGAACGAGGCGTCAAGCACTTTTCGTGCCAAGCCTGCTTCAACCAGTTCTTGAGGCATGAGCTGGAAGTGCTGCGAGTGGAGGGCTATAGTGGTTTTGCTGTAGTCGTCGAGCAGGAACGCGTTGTCATACACTGCATTCTCCACGGCTTTGCAGTGGTCGCTCACGGTGCTGTCGAGCGTTATCTCGCCACTCTGTGCGTCCTCGCGTCCTCCGTAGACCAAGTAGCTGATTCGTTCACGACTAACGTCGAGCGCCAGCATGGATTGTTGCGATGTGTTCAGTATTGTATCCATAGTCGTTTATGGGTGCAAAAGTAGCAAATTCCCGCCAATCCTGCAAATCAAGGAAGAGTTCATAGTTCATAGTTCACAGTTCACAGTTCACAGTTGAGGGGAGACTGATAACTGACTACTGAAAACTGAGAACTGAGAACTCAAAGTGGTGTGTTAATCTCGCTTGAACATTGCCACGATGGGCGAGAAGGTGAGCATGAGGGTCACGATGCCGGCGGTGGCGTAGTAGAGAATGTCGCGCACGGTGATGACGGTGTTGTCGTTGAAGAACAGCACCCATAGCCAGCAGCCAATGCACACCAGCGCGGCGGCGATGTAGAAGAACCAAGCCATGTGCAACGCGGTCTTGTCCTTCTTAGCGGGCAGCTTGTGCATCACGCGGTGCGTAAACCACTGGTTTGGCGTTGCGTCATATGCCTCTTTCTTCAGCAGTTCGCCCAGTTCAATGTCTTTTTTATCTCGTTTGCTCATAATTATTCCTGTTTTAAAGTTTTAGCCATTTTTTCCTTTGCTCGGTGAAGGTGTGATCTCAATGTGCTTTGATTCAAGCCAGTGATAGCGGCTATCTGCTTTACTGGTATGTCGTCGATGTAGAACAGCGTTACCACCGTGCGCTCTATCTCGCTGAGCTGTGCCATCGCAGTTTTCACGTCCATCGAAATCTCGCTCGAGTCGATGGGGCTCGCAGCTCTCTCGGGGGCTTGCTCAAGGCCCGATGTGGCGTGCTCGCTGCGCTTGTGGCTGTAGAACTCGTTGTAGCCAATGCGGAAGAGCCAGGTACCAAACCTTGACATGCCGCGGAAGCTGCGCAACTCGATGTAGGCCTTGATAAAGGTTTCCTGTGCCAAGTCGTCGCTCAGGTACTCGTCGCCCAGAGTGAGGTTCATGAAGAACCGTCTCAGTCTGGGCTGGTAAGCCTCGACGAGCATCCCAAATGCGCGCCTGTCGTCGCCAAGCACGCATTGGGAAATAAGCTTTAATTCTTCAACTTTAGATAGCACAGAATTTAGTAGTTATGAGTTGTCAGTTCTCAGTAGTTAGTTCTCAGTAGTCAGTTCTTAGCTCATAGCTTATAGCTTATAGCTTATAGCTCCCTAATCACTAATCACTCATCCCTAATCCCTAATCTCCAAACCATTACTCGTCCATTGCGTTGAACTCGGGGGGAGTTTCGGGCATGGGGGGCACATCTTCTTGCTGTTGTGGGTTCCATTGCTGCCATTGTTGTGGCTGCTGAGGTTGTTGTGGCTGCTGTGGACCTTGTTGCGTCCATTGCTGTTGTTGCCAGTAGTTCTTCATGTTCTGCTGCTCCTGGTAGGCGATGAAGAGTTTGCCCAGTCCAATGAATATCACAATCACCATGAGTGCTGCAAGGGGTGTTACTCCCAGTATCCAGAAGAAGAACAGTAGTCCTAGTCCAATGGCTGTTGTCCTGAGTCCGCTCTTGAACGGTGTCCAGTCGGTGATGTTGTTCAACGGATTGCTGCTCTGGTTGTAGTTGGGCATAGCAGCTGGCTGAGGGCCGTCGGCAGGCTGTGCGCCATTGGCGTGTTGCTGCATGGGAGGCACCTGAGTCACGTAGACGGTGGTGGGCTGCTGAGGCATGGGTTGCGAACGCTTACCAAAGAACTCGTCGGGCAGTGGATAGCCGGCCTGGATAGCGCGGTCCACAGTTTTGTATTTGCGGCGACGGTGCAGATAGTAGAACAGGAGCGATAATGCCACAATCCACACTATTGATATAAAGAATCCGGTGCTGATGTCGCGTGCCAGGTCCATGCCGTCTTGGGCCAGATTATAGGTGCCGCGGTCCACTTCGGGGTAGGTTATGTCTTCACCATTCACATCGGCCGACAAAACCTCTTCGCTCAGCAGGGTGTCATCGAGATGGTCTCTCACGATGCGGCTCAGGTCACCATATTTCACTTTCACGGGGTTGCCGTCCTTGTCCTTGATGAAGACACCGTCGGTGTCAAATTTCATCTTCTTGCTCGTGCTGGCATCCTCTTCAGCGGTCTCCACGACATTCTCATCAGTGACTTGTTCGGTGGCTTGCTCGCTCACTTTCACGTCGTCGCTCTTCTCGTCGACCTTCTCTTTGGCAGTCTTGTCGGTGTCATGCCTGTTAGGCATGGCCGGTCTTGCCTCGGTGGCTACTATGGCTAAGAGTGCCACCAGTAATGTAATAATAATCTTTTTCATATCTATTGATGTTTAGTGTTTGCTTAACGTTGATTTCATGAATTTCACGTCAAAATTAATCGTTTTTCATGCATTAGATGCAACAACCCACACAAAATGTTGCAACACCTACAATTTTTTTCAAAAAAATCTCAGTTTTTAAGACAATTAAAGACAAATATATTTTTTACATTGGATGCCGTTTACTTAGCCATTCGGCTTTAGGGTATTATAGACAATTGACTCAGGCCTTTTTACACAAATTACCATAAATTGGCCGTAAATTATCATTTAATTGAGTGAGGTGTTGGTTAGGTTATACTATATATTTGAGATATTACTTGTTATATATGATATAAATTTTGGTATATAGCGCAATTATTGCTATTTTTGTGAGCTAAAGACTTAAAGACGTTGTCTTGAGAGAAGAAAGAAAAGCGTTTGTTGCGCAAAGCTCGCAATAATGGCTCTCACGCTTTTTTATTTACTACATTTTCTTTATAATGGTTACATGGGAGTCGTGACCACAATGGCTTCTATTAATATGAGCACTAAATTCTTTACTAATAGGAATGGTAACACTCTCATGAAAGAGTTTGAGGGTGTCATAGACAACAATCCTCAAATTCGAAATCTTGATGCTGTGGTTGGTTTTCTCCGCGCGTCAGGATATTTTTCACTTCGACCATTTTTAGACAGCATCAATAAAGTTAGAGTTCTTATTGGTATTAATGTCGATAAGTATATCGCCGAAGCAGCTCGTCAAGGCAAATTGTTCTTTGGTGCTGAGGACGAAGTGAAGCAAGATTGCCTTAGGTTAATTCGCAGAGATATTGAGAGCTCGAATTATAGGAAAGAGGTTGAGGATGGAATGTTCAAAATGGTGCAAGACTTAATGGACGGTAAGTTGGAACTTCGAGCCCATCCTTCAAAGAAAATCCATGCCAAAATATATGTTCTTTATCCTGATGACTTTAACCAGTATACACAAGGTGTGGCCATTTCAGGTTCTAGCAACCTTTCTGGAAATGGGCTTGGCATTTCCGAAGATAAGCAGTATGAGTTCAATGTCAAATTAACTCAATTTGAAGATGTCCAATTTGCCAAGGAAGAATTTGAACAACTTTGGGAAGAAGCAAAGGGGTGCGAAATCACAGTAGATGATGTTAAGACATCCATGGACCGCACATACTTAAAAGGCGATGTGTCACCATACGATCTTTACATCAAGATGCTTATGGAGTATTTCTCCGACCGTGTGCTTGAAACGGACAACGACGATCCATTTGATATGCCAGAAGGCTATACAAAATATGATTATCAAATGGATGCAGTTGTTGAAGGTTATCAAAAACTTATACGATATGATGGTTTCTTCCTTGCTGATGTTGTCGGTCTTGGTAAAACCGTAATTGCTACGATGATTGCTAAAAAGTTCCTTATTGAGAACGGTAGAGATAATACAAAAATACTTGTGGTATATCCACCCGCTGTCGAACAAAACTGGAAAACAACTTTCAAGGACTTCGGCATCGATAAGTACGCCAACTTTATCAGCAACGGCAGCCTTTCAAAAGTATTGGATGAAGACAATTACAACTATTGGAACGCAGATGAGTATGACTTGGTGCTTGTAGATGAAGCTCATAAGTTCCGCTCTCACACCACTAATGCTTTCGAGCAATTGCAGGAGATATGCAAAATGCCTCGTGTTGAGACGGGCAACATTCCAGGATATAAGAAAAAGGTAATGCTGATTTCAGCAACTCCTATGAACAACTCGCCTGCAGATCTTTACAATCAAATCCTTTTGTTCCAAGACCCACGTCATTGTACCATTGACGGTGTGGGCAACTTGACCGCATTTTTCGCTCCCTTGATTGTGGAATTCAGAAAGCTGCGAAATAATCCCGATGCCGACATCAGAGATTTCAAACGACTAGCAGAGAAAGTGCGTGACCGTGTGATAAAGCCACTTACCGTCCGTCGTACACGCACTGACATAGAGAACGTTCCTAGATACAACAAGGATGTCAATGGCTTTCCAAAGGTTGAAAGGCCCATAGAAAGCCGCTATGAGCTTAACGAGCATCTGGCCGACCTCTTTGAACGTGCCATACAGACTCTCGACAAAGAATTGACCTACGCACGTTACCAAGCTATTGCATACCTGAAGCCAGAAATAGCTAACGGCTTATATGATAACGCTGAACTTGTCAGCCGCAGTTTGGCCGGCATTCGCAAGAACGGACTTGTGAAACGCCTGGAGAGCAGTTTCTGGGCATTTCAAGTTTCAATCAACAACTTCCTTCAAGCAAACCAAAACATGCTGGACATGTTTGCCAATGACAAGGTTTTTATTGCTCCCGACCTTGACATCAATACAATGATGGCAACATTGACCGAGGAGGAGATTGAGGAAAGGCTTAATGAAAAAGCGAAAGAGAATCCAAAGAATGCCACATTCAAAGCCGAGGACTTCCGACCCGAATTCATTGAAATGCTTCGTGCCGACCAAGCCATTCTCGAGAAGATGTGCAACGACTGGGCAGGGATAAACGATAGCGATGACTCAAAATTCGCCAAGTTCAATGAACTATTGAAACATGAGCTGTTCAAACTCGACCGAAACCCCGGGCAGAAACTTGTTGTGTTCTCAGAGTCGGTGGATACTGTTAATTATCTACAACGCAGAATTAACCGCCCCGACGTGTTGGTGATTTCATCGGGCAATCGCAGTCAACAGTTCAAAACCATTCGTGAGAACTTTGATGCTAACTACAAGACACAGCTTGATGAATACAATATCATCTTGACTACAGACGTGCTGGCCGAAGGTGTGAACCTTCATCGCTCAAATGTTATTGTCAACTATGACACTCCATGGAACTCCACAAGGCTAATGCAACGCATAGGACGTGTGAATCGAATTGGTTCTGTTTCAAAGAACATATACAATTATGTTTTCTATCCTTCACGAGAGGGAAACCGTGAAATCAATCTCAATCAGATAGCGGTTAGTAAGATTCAAACGTTCCACTCTACATTTGGCGAAGACAATCAAATATACTCAAAGAACGAGATTATTGACCGTAATTTGAGCAAGCTCTTTGACGAAGCAATTAAAGAACAAAAGAAGGACTTCAACCAGGAGATTCCTTACTATGAGGAATTGCGCGCTTTGTACCAAACAAATCGCAGGGAATACAATCGCATTGCAAAACTCTCCTTGCGCAGCCGCACAGGTCGTGAGCCTCGAAAGGTGGATGGAGTAACCTTGTCGGGCGACACACTTGTGTTCCTTAAAACCAACTTCCGTAAAGTATTCTTCCTTGTATCTGAGAATGCTGAAGAAATTTCGGTTCTTGATGCGCTCAAATACTTCAAAGCAGCTGTCGATGAGCAACCAGTAGAGCGCATTGCAGAGCATCACGCACACGTGGAAAAAGCCATCAAGAAATTCCGTGCTATTCGTGACACCGAAATTCAACAAGAAGAAACCTCTCGTGAGGAACAAGGCAATCTCGGTGCCCAGGTTAGCACTGCCGTAAATTTGCTCACAAACTTCATGCGTGAGATTGACGACAATGACTTGTATCTGAAAGTATCACAACTTAAGACACTGGCAGAACGTGGTGTCATCACTTATATTGCCAAACGCTTGCAACGCATCCAGAAAGACCTGCGTCGCTCGGGCGGCAAAGCCCGCATGACCCACGACGAGGCATTAGCCGAAATCATCGAGATGGCAAAGAAATATGCGCCTTATTATATGGCAGAGGAGTCACTTTTGAACGAAGCCGAGACCGAAGCCGAAATCATCCTTTCAGAATCATTTAAATAAAACGAAGTATGGATTACAGAGACATCATCGAATCAAGATATAACCGCGAGGCATGGCAACAGTTACTCCATGACATTTTCCGTAGCAAAGTAAGCTTTTGGCGAGAGCCATCGGCAGTCCACGCCAGTAGCCGCCTTGCAAAAAAAGCGCTCAATCTCGGTAAAATTTCGCTTGCCGATGGTGAGTCCATAGCCATCTACGAGATTGAACTCACCGACAATGTTGACATAGAGCGTAACCGCCGTGGCATTCGCGATATGCTCACGACCGACTGGCGCAACATGGGCTACGCCGGTGCTTTCATGTTCTGCTACCGCCAGAACGAGAGTGTGCTACGGTTCTCCTACGTCAGCGAGTCGTGGGGATTTAACAAACAAGGCGAATATGAGAAAGTATCGACCAACACCAAGCGGTATACTTATCTCATGGGTGAAGGGCGTGGATGTCGTACGGCTATCGAACAGTTCAAGAATCTAAAGAATAGCAAACAAACGCTGAGTGACATAACAGCCGCATTCTCGGTAGAAGCCCTCACTAAGCAGTTCTACAACGATTTATTTAATTGGTATCTTTGGGCTATCGAGCCATCAACCAACGTCACCTTCCCTGGTGACACGTCCACACCCGATGATGACCGCGAAGACTTGGAAACGAAGATTATTCGAATGATCACACGCATAATGTTCGTATGGTTCATCAAGCAGAAGCAACTAGTTCCAGAAAAAATCTTTGATGAAGATTTTTTGAGTACAATTCTAAAGGACTTCGACCCAATGAGTACCACAGTTGGCAACTATTACAATGCCATACTGCAGAACTTGTTCTTTGCTACACTCAATCGTGCCATCGTGGATGAAGACGGTTCGCGTCGTGAATTTGCCCACATAGCAAGCCGTGATGTGAAGAACAAATATCGATACGAGGAATTGTTCTCCATCAGCGAGAACGAGGTGATTGACTTGTTCTCCACAGTGCCGTTTGTCAACGGCGGCCTATTTGAGTGTCTTGACAAAACACGCAGCATCGATGGCGTGGAATATACTTTCAACTACGACGGCTTCAGTCGTAACGACCGCACCTTTGCCAATGGTCGCTTCAAACATCGTGCTATCGTGCCTAACGTGCTGTTCTTTGAGCCGGAGAAAGGCTTGCTCTCAATCTTGAAACGATACAACTTCACCATCGAGGAAAACTCGCCCGAGGAGCAACAGGTTGCACTCGACCCCGAATTGCTCGGCAAGGTGTTTGAGAACTTGCTGGGTGCATATAACCCCGAAACGCAGGAAAGCGCACGCAACAGCAGTGGTTCGTTCTATACACCGCGCGAAATCGTCAACTATATGATTGACGAATCGCTCGTGCAGTATCTGGGAGATAATCCAGTGGTGCGCTCGCTTTTTGCCGATGATTTCACTCCTGATGAAACCCAACGAAATACATACGAAGACATTGCAACACGGCTGAAAGCGGTGAAAATTCTCGACCCCGCTTGCGGCTCTGGAGCATTTCCTATGGGAGCGCTTAAACGTATTGTGGAGATACTAAAGCGCATCAATCCCAAAGAAAGCGACTACGAGCTGAAACTTGCAATCATCGAAAACTGCATCTATGGCAGCGACATTCAGTGTATCGCAACCCAGATAAGCAAACTACGTTTCTTCATTTCTCTGATTTGCGAGTGCGACCGCGATGAAAAGAAACCGAACTTTGGCATTCCCGTGTTGCCAAACCTTGAGACGAAGTTTGTCGCAGCCAATTCGTTGCTGTCAAAGAAGAATCGTGCCGCACAAGGCAACCTCTTTGAAGACCCTGAAATTGAGATTACCAAGAACGAACTGGCACAAGTGCGGCATGAGCATTTCTCGGCAAAGACCACAAGCCGCAAACGTGCTTTGCGCAAGCGCGACGAGGAATTGCGAGCCAAACTCGCTACCCTACTCGAAGCAAACCACGAGTTTGCTGCTCCGCAGGATGCAATCCAACTTGCCAAATGGAATCCTTACGACCAAAACGCGGTTGCCGAGTTCTTTGACCCTGAATGGATGTTTGGCATCTCAACAGGTTTTGACATTGTAATTGGTAATCCACCTTACATTCAGTTGCAAAAAGATGGAGGCTCTTACGCTAAGCTCTATGAGGGTTGTGGCTTTGAGACCTTTGCACGCACTGGTGATATGTATTGTTTGTTCTACGAGCGGGGGTGGCAACTTCTCAAAAATGGCGGACATCTCTGCTATATCACCTCCAATAAATGGATGCGTGCAGGTTATGGTGAGAAAACTCGCGAGTTCTTTGCAAAGAAGACTAATCCGATGTTGCTTATTGATTTTGCCGGAGTCAAAATCTTTGAAAGCGCAACTGTCGATACAAATATATTGCTCTTTGAAAAGGGCGAGAATAAGCACGAAACCATCTGTGCCGTCACTAACAAGCAGAACAAAGACAGCGTAAAGAATTTGAGCGTTTTTGTGCAGCAACAACACTCTATCAATGATTTTTCTTCGTCCGGCAGTTGGGTTATTCTGTCGGAGATTGAATTGAGTATTAAGCGAAAGATAGAGGCCGTAGGAACACCACTCAAAGATTGGGACATTCAAATTTATCGTGGAGTGCTGACCGGTTACAACGAAGCATTTATAATATCTACTGAGAAGCGGGACGAAATCCTTGCTAACTGTCATAGCGAGGAAGAACGCGCAAAAACGGCTGAACTTATTCGACCGATTTTGCGTGGCAGGGATATAAAACGATATGGTTATGACTGGGCTGGATTATGGCTTATCAACACCCATAATGGTGTAAAAGGCGTTAAACCAAGAATTGATATTAACGACTATCCTGCAGTTAAGCAACACCTTGATAAATACTGGGATAAGATTTCAAAGAGGGCTGATAAAGGAGATACTCCTTACAATCTGCGCAACTGCGCTTATGTGGACGATTTTAATCAGCCAAAGGTTATGTGGAAAATAATCGGTTGTAACATAAACTTTTGTTATGATGAGAAACAAATGATTTGCAACAACGCTGTCGACATTATGATTGGCAAGAAAGATAGACTTATTCAGTTCGTTGGCTTAATGAATAGTAGGTTATTTGATTGGTATCTTAAACTAACTACTGAAGCTGAGGTTCAAGGAGGCGGCATACAATTATATGTAACAACACTCGAGAAGACATTGTTGAAACTTGACTTCCCCACATCCTTAACAGATTCAATTTATAATCGAATAATTGGGCTACTTTCAGATAGAGATGTAGATGAAATTATTTTTGATGCCTATGCTCTAACGCACTCTGAAAAAGAATATATTTTGAGTGACAGAGATTCTAATAATGCAGGTTAATCGTCTGAAACACAAATTTCCACATGGCGAATTTCGTCTGCCGAGAGTTTGTACATTTCATATATAATAGCATTAATTCTGGAATCATCTGGAATTTCGTCAGATGAAACCATATATTTCAGTAGTTTCATTGTCGAGTTGTCAGGCACTGGTATTAGCAAAGGTTCAATCGCTTGAACACTTATTAATAAGTCTCCTGTACCCGTTTTTGGTGCATTCTGTAACAAATAATGCCCCATTGAACTATTAAGAATGCAAACCAAATATGAAACATAACTTCCAATAGCGAAACAAGTGCTATCCAGAGCAAATAACCCTTCTTTATCGTATGCAAATCTCAAAATTGAGCCAACCCTTTTCCACACGATTTTTGGCTGATTAAAATCGTCGGAATAAAATTCAAATGGACGATTTTAATCAGCCAAAGTTGATGTATTCAGAGATAGTTCGAGAACCTCAATTCTTCCTCGATAAATTTGGGGATTTTTTACCTGAAGCATCTACCTTTTTAATGACCGGTGAGAATATTGATTATCTGTATAAGGTTTTCCACACAAGAATAGTAACATACTTTTTTAAGAAATTCTATGCTGGTGGAGGACTCGGAGGTGACGGCTATCGCTATAAGAAGGCATTTTTTGAGCAGTTGCCCATACCCAAATTGCCAAAAGCTGCTTTAGAACAATTTAAATGCCTCGAAACAGAAAATGAGATTGAAGAAAAAGTCATCCAGTTGTTTGAGTTATCAAATATTCAAATACAGTTCATTGAATCTCAATATAGCCAATAGCTTGTCGTTCTTTACCAGTTAATTCGTAGAGATCAAAAATCATTGTGTCTATCGTCTTTGCATTCTCTCGTGTATAATTACTTTGTATCTCCATAATTTTAGAGGCGAAAAGCTCGTTGAGTTGATTGTTGATAACAATAACTGGTATCTTATCGAAGAATATCTTGCTCATTTCACGTGTCCCACCAAGTAATTCAGGAAACGAGTTCCTGAAACAATACTTAAACAATGATGAGTTGAAAAAAGCCGTAAGAAATGCAACATATTGTCCTGTTACAATGAAACATTTTTGATTCGTCAAGAAACCATTATTGTCAAAAACAAATGGCATGTATTTTGTCATATTTGGGTATATGATTTTTGGCTGATTAAAATCGTCCCAATAGCTAATGCTATCTTGGGTCTCAAACCATTTGTTGCTGGTTTTCTTTCTTGCCTTTTCTTGGCTGTTTCCTATAGTTATTCGCTTCCCATCAATCTCAATAAACTTTCCGGTTTGTGATAATTTCTGCTTGCAATAGTCAGCTAAGTGCTCGTTTGCTACCCAACTATAACCTGCGTCTATCAATTGTTGTTTCGCAAAAGAAAGGAGATAATTCTTCACTGCTGGATAATTGTTGATATCATATTGTCGAGCAGGAAATGTCGCAATCAGCCAAAGATTTGCCCACTCATATCCGTATCTCTTGATGTCGCGACCACGCAAAATCGGTCGAATAAGTTCAGCCGTTCTGTTGCGTTCATCATCATCGGCGCAATTAGCGATAATTTCATCTCGCTTTTCTGTTGTGATGATGAACGCATCGTTATACCCCGTCTTAATACCGTAGTTAATCTGAATGTCCCAATCTTTCAGCGGGGTGCCAACGGCTTCGATTTTGCGTTTGATGCTTTGCTCTATTTCTGATAGAATCACCCAACTATCCGAGCCGGTGAAGTCACAAACAGAGTGTTGTTGCTGCACAAAAACGCTCATTTTTCAGTTTCAATCCAGTCCTTAATATAACGATCGAGAGTGTTGCGGTCAACACGACAGATTTTAGCAATCTTTCGCTTTGAAGTTTTGTTCTTCAGCAACTCCCGTATGAGCGTTTCTTTACAGTATAATTTGCGTGCTTCATGTGAGGTCTTGCGTCCTTTCGGTCGGCCAAGAACCACACCTTCGGCTTTCTTGCGGGCAAGAGCCTCACGGGTGCGCTGCGAAATTAGGTTTCGTTCAATCTCTGCCGAGAGGCCGAAAGCAAAGGCGAGCACCTTGCTCTGGATGTCCTCGCCCAGGCGGTAGTTGTCCTTGATAGTCCACACTCGACACTCCTTAGTCATGCAGATGTTCAGAATCTCCATAATCATAAAGAGATTGCGGCCGAGGCGTGAAAGCTCGGTGCAGATGATGAGGTCATCCTTGTTGACACGACGCAGCAATGCGCCGAGAGCACGCTTGCTGTAAGACTTCGTTCCACTGATTGTTTCTTCTATCCAACCGTCAATGGTCAGATTATTGCGCTCGCAGAAGTTGGTGACTTCAAACCGTTGGTTCTTCACTGTCTGCTTGTCGCTGCTCACTCTGATGTAACCATATACCATAATATTTATTGTTTTAATGTTGAACTTATTTTCTGAATTAAGTTACATTATGGTTTAAATCGTTGATTTGTGGAAATTTTTTCAAAAGTTTCATAATCTGTAAGGCAGATAATTATTATCTTTGCGTTTTAATAATGAACACTTTCAATTTTTGATACGCTGATATGACAAAGCTCGAGAAATTATATAGCATCATCGAGAACTCCCGCGATGTAGGTGTAAAATAGCTTTTTGTGCGTCGGTCCATGTATTGCAATGCCAGTGCATTGTTCAAAAAGCACAACTTTCTTCTTCACTATAAAAAACACGCAAATCTGCGTGTTTTTTTAATGTTGTTTCCACATTGAGACATCACTTATCTTCGCACCCGTACACGAACCTTAAATTAATATCCATTTTTTTATGAAGAAAGGAGATAATATGATTTCATTTTTACATACCGAGTCGCAGGCGTCGTTGATGCATTGCAAACTTGTTTGTCCCAAGCGTCCCGCCTGTCCACTGCGTCCCGTGTGTCCACCCCGTTTCGTCCGTCCCCTCCAGAATATCCGCCCCGTGCGCCTGCGGCAATTCCTGAAAAAATGTTGACCGATTCCAGCGATTCCAGTGATTCCAGTGATTCCACTGATTCCACTGATTCCACTGATTCCAGTGATTCCACTGATTCCAGCGATTCCAGTGATTCCAGTGATTCCAACCGTTTTGGTGATTCCATGCTCATTAAAATCTTAGCCCGCAGGGCAATAATATTTAGCGCATAGCGCGGCCAATCTAACTATTAAATTGTTTTTAATTGTATGACAAAAAAGAAAACTCGCTGAGAGGCAGTGGCTTTGTTGTTTTAGTTGTTTGATAAAAAAAGAGGAGTCGGCCGAAATGGCCAACTCCCCTGAGTTGTCGTTAAGGCGTCGCCTCATTACAAATTAATTAAATGATAATTTGTGGTCAATTCCTGGTAATTTGTGTGAAAAAACCGTGCGAAGCCCTAATTGTGCGTTGTGGGATTACCAGATGATGGTGCGGTCGTTCTCGTCGAGCCACATCTTGGCACCTGGCTTGATGTCGAATGCCTTGAAGAAGGTGTCGATGTTGCGCAGGGTGGCGTTAACGCGGTACTCGCCAAGTGAGTGTGGGTCGCTCTTAGTCTGCATGTAGGCAGCCTCGGGAGTGATGTTCTCGGCCCAGATGCGACCGTAGCTCAAGTAGAAGCGCTGCTCGGGGGTGAAGCCGTCAATCTTCTCACCAGCCTTAGCTTGTGGAGTCTTCATGAAGGCATCATAGGCGATGCGAAGACCGCCCTGGTCGGCGATGTTCTCACCCAGGGTGAGGTGGCCGTTGGCGTGCTCGCCGTTACCCAGGTCGATAGCGTCGAACTGCTGAGCGAGTTTCTCGGCTGCGGCATTGAAGCGCTCGGCATCCTCTTCGGTCCACCAGTCGGTGTAGTTGCCCTGATAGTCAAAGGTGCGACCCTGGTCATCAAAGCCGTGAGTCATCTCATGTCCGATTACCACACCAATGGCTCCATAGTTGGTAGCATCGTCGGCCTTTGGATCAAAGAAAGGAGCCTGGAGGATGGCTGCTGGGAACACGATTTCGTTGTTGAGTGGGTTGTAGTAGGCATTCACAGTTTGTGGTGTCATGCCCCACTCCTCGCGGTCAACGGGCTTGCCATATTTCTCGAGGTTGCGCTTGGTGCTCCACAGCGAGGCGGCCTTCATGTTGTCGTAGAGGGTCTTGCTTGGGTCGATAGTGAGCTTGCTGTAGTCTTTCCACTTGTCAGGATAGCCCACTTTCACAGTAAACGAGTTGAGCTTGACAAGGGCATTAACCTTAGTCTGGTCGCTCATCCACTCGAGGCCTGCGATGCGCTCGGCGAGGGCCTTGCGCAGGTCGCCAATGAGCTTGACCATCTTGTCCTTGCTGTCGCCAGCAAAGTATTTCTGCACGTAGAGCTGTCCCACAGCCTCGCCCATCACGCCGTTAGGAATGCTCATGCAGCGTTTCCAGCGTGCCTGGCGCTCCTTTTGTCCGCTCAGGGTGCGTCCGTAGAAGTCGAAGCTTGTTTCGCCCACCTCATCGCTCAAGTAACCACTGGCGCTCGAGATGATCATGCCAGCCACGTAGTCCTTGATTTCCTGGTCCTTGAGGTTGGTCATGAGGTTGTTGGCAACAGCCATCACCTTGGGTTGCTCAAGAATTACGGAGCTGATGTTCTTCACGCCCATGAGCTCGAAGTAGCGTGCCCAGTTGATGACAGGATAGTCGGCCTGGAGCTGGTCGATTGTGCGAATGTTGTAAAGCTTTGAGATGTCGCGTTGCTCGGCACGGGTCATGCTGGCCTCGGCAAACTTGTACTCGATGTCGTAGATGGTCTTTGTCGCGCGTTCAGCATCTTTTTTCTTGTAGCCAGCGAGCATGAACATCTTGGTCAGATATTCGCGATATTTCTGCTGGATTTTCTTGCTGTCGGCATCGGTCTTGAGATAGTAGTCACGGTCGGGCAGACTCATCGAACCGGCGCTCAGGTACATGGTGTTGATAGAACTGTTGGCAAGGTCGGCATCAACCCCAATGCCAAAGAATGGCTCGCACAAGAACATGTGTTGATAGGCGATGAACTCGGTGAGAGTAGCGCGGTTGAAGCTTGCCAGGTCGGCAAGATCTTGCTGGATGGGCTTGGTTCCCTCGGCGTTGCGGCGAACGCTGTCCATAGCAAGTGCATAGAGGTCGGTAACCTTTTGGCCGTTGCTGCCCTTGGCATGTTTCTCTTTAGCGAGGTTGTCGAAGAGCTCCTTGAGTTGGTCGCGGTTCTTCTCGGCAAGCTCGTTAAACACGCCGAAGCTTGAATACTCGGGTTTCAGTGGATTGTTCTTAATCCATCCACCACCGGCATAACGATAGAAATCGTCGCCTGGATTAACTGTGAGGTCCATGTCGGCACGGTCAAGGCCATGCTTCTCGTTCTGGGCGCTAACGCTCATCATTGGGATAGCTATAGCAGCCAGAATCATGATTTTCTTAATTGTTGTCATAATAGTTGTTTTATAATTAAGTTGAAAATTAGTTAAACTCAAATATTTGCAAAATTACTGCAAGCCGATAGAAATACAAAATGAAAAGCTAAGATTTTCATTTTTATTACCGAGGCGCAGCCTAATTTATCTAAAAGTAGTCATAATTAATGAAAAAAGTGAGATTTTTGCCGTTTTTTGTCTCCAATCAACGGTTTTCACACATTAGACGCAATAAGTGAGGAAAAAGTTTCAAAAAAAACCGATTTTTTTCAATGTGCGAAGAAAATGACGATGATTGTTTTGCAGTTCAAAAAAAATGACTATCTTTGCACCCGCAATTTCAAAAAGCGAGCATTGGCTTGCTGTGGAATTGTTGAGTTTTCTACACTCAAAGCCCGCGCCTGTGGCGAAATTGGTAGACGCGCTAGACTTAGGATCTAGTAACGCAAGTTGTGTAGGTTCGAGTCCTATCAGGCGCACCATAGAAAAAGATATCCTGCTGAAATTCAGTGGGATATCTCTTTTTGTTTTTGGGGTATTTTTTGTTGGTGTTTTACTTGGTGAGGATGTAGGCTGTCATGGGGGCGAGGGTGGCGGTGAGGATGCCTTTTTTCACTTGCAGCTGTTGGTTGGTTACTGTGTCGCGATATTTGCCGTTCTCTACGGTTACTGGTATCGTCACTGTGGCTTCCTGCTCGTCGAGGTTGATGATGACGGCGGCTTTTTTGCCTCGCTCAACAATGATTTGCTTGCCGTTGTCGCTGAAGATGATGTTCTCGGGCTGGTCGGCGTTGATGTGGCGGAACTCGTTGACGGCACGCACCACTGGGTGCTTGAATTCGTCGTTGCCTACTTTGCCAATCTCATTGTCGCCCCAGTAGTTGTCGCGTGTGCTTCCGTGGGGGCGTGAGTAGAAGAGGGGAGTGCCATGCTTGCGTGCAGTGAGGAATACCCATCCCAGACGAATGAGCTCGTCGCTCATGCCAGCCGACTCATGGGCGTTGCAATAGGTGTCGTGCGACTCTACCCAAGTTACCAGGTGGGCGGGATCGACGCTGTGGTGCCAGTTGAGCAGGTCGCCTTCCTTGGCGTTGTGCTTGTTGAGGATATTGCGCAGCACCCAGCCATAGTTGCTAGCGGTGAGATCCATATACTGGGCATAGCCTTGCTCGGGAACGTTCCTGTCTTGCAGCACCTCACCATAGATGAAGAGCTGATCGCGAGGGATTGAGAGTCGTAAGCCTTTCACCGCTTTGCGGCCTGTAGCAACATCCCAAAAGTCGTTTTCGGGCGATTTGGGGTCGCGAGGCTCGTCTGGCAGGCCAATGTGCTTGGCAGTGTCGTAGCGGAAGCCACGGGCTCCGCATGCGAGCACATCGTTCACATATTGCATGTAGTAATACTGGAAGTCGGGGTTCTCGGTGTTCACGTCGGGGAGTTTTCCCATCTCGCCAGTAGTGCATTGGTAGCGGTCGCTATAGTCGGCAATAGGCCAAAGTCCGTTGGCGTGAAACAGGTTTTGGCGCCCGTTTACTGCGCTGTCGAGTCGTGCGTTGATGTGGGTGCGGTCAATCACGGTGTGGTTGGGGAGAACGTCGACAATCACGCGCAAGCCGAGGCTGCTGGCCTTATCGCACATGGCTTTGAACTCATCGCGAGTGCCAAGTTGATAGTTTCCGATAGTCCAGTCGGTGGGCTGGTAGTGGTAGTACCACTTGCCGTTGCCAAATAGTTGTCGCCCGCCGTTGTCGCCCACGTAGCACTCGTTGATGGGCGATGTCTGCACGATTGTGAAGCCGGCATCTTTGATTTCTTGCAGATGAGCGGATATTGTGTTGAACGACCATGACCAGGCATGGAGGATAATCTCGTTGTTGCCCGCTGAATTGATGTTTTGTGCTTCCACATTGGTGGCCGATGCCAGGAACATCAGCATAGAAGCGAGGGCAAGGTGTTTGAATTTTGTGAACATAGATATTACAGGTTAAGGGAATAGATGTACATCCCATTGGTGATTATTATTGTGCAAATCTCGCTAAAAAAAATGTTCTTTGCAAGTTTTAGTGCCAATTTAGTTGAATGTGAGGAACGATTATTGCCGTGTTGCCAAAATGATTAATTGGCTACTTAATTGTCTTTGCCGTTAAATTTTCTCAATAATTTTAGTAGTTTCATACGAAATTTACAAAAAAATGCTATCTTTGTGCACATCTATATTACATACTATTCTCATGGCCTATTATTTGAGGATTATTTTTTTGTTTACTTAACTGCCTCAAAATACAATACACTATTGCTGAATAAAAAACAATAACCATAAAACCATTCATTATGTATAAAATTGAAAATCACCCTATTCTTGATCTTCCAAAAGAAGAATTCGTGGAATTCCAATTTGAAGGAAGAACCGTTCGCGGTCAAAAAGGTAAAACCATTGCTGCCGCTCTTCATCAAGCAGGATTAATTGTGCACAGCCACAGTACCACCGGGCGCAATCGCAGTCTGGAATGCGGTATTGGCAAGTGTGGCGCCTGCGAAATGCTTGTCGACGGTCAGGTGCGTCGCATCTGTATCACCAATGTTGACGGAGTGAAAGAGGTGCGCGAGATACCTAAGGACTACATGCCCGAGGGCAAAACCAGTGCAGCACGTGAGACAAAAATCTACAAGACTACAGTTGCCATCATTGGTGGCGGTCCTGCCGGACTGGCTTGCCGTGAGCAGCTCACTGCGCTGGGCATTCCCAACATAGTAGTTGACAATAACGCGACCGAGGGTGGTCAGTTCAATATGCAAACCCACCAGTTCTTCTTCTTTGAAAAGGAGCAGAAGTTTGGTGGCATGCGCGGTTTTGACATCGCTAAGACACTTGCAGGCGACAACCACGATGGCATCTTGCTCAACAACACCGTGTGGGACTTGCTCGAAGGCCGTCGCATAGCTCTGAAGAACATCGTCACCCAAGAGGTAAGCTACATCGACGCCGACCATCTGGTGGTGGCTACAGGTGCTGTGCCCTTCATGCCAGTGTTTGAGAACGACGATGTGCCTGGCGTTTACACCGCTGCTGTGTTCCAGAAGATGATGAACCAGGAGCACACCTTGCTTGGCAAGCGCGTGCTCACAGTTGGTGCCGGTAACATTGGTTACCTCACAAGCTATCAGGCAATGCAAGCTGGCGCAACCATCAAAGCCATTATCGAGGGTATGGACCACGAGGGTGGATTCCCCGTGCAGGCAAACCGTGTGCGCCGTTTGGGTATCCCCATCATGACTTCGCACGTGCTCATCCGCGCAATTCCTAACGAGGATTATACTGGTGTTACCGGTGCTGTGATTGCCGAGTGCCGCAACTTCCAACCAATTCCAGGCACCGAGCAAGTAATCGATGATATCGACATCATCAACATCTGTACTGGTCTTATTCCTGACAACCAACTGCTAGTTAAGGGCCGCTCGGTATTTGGCCGCAACGTCTATGGCGCTGGTGATGCCGTTCGCATTGGCGAGGGTACTAGTGCTGTGCTCCGTGGCAAGCAGGTAGCCTATGAGGTCGCTCAGGAGATGGGACTTCGTTTCCCCTACGAGGATTATCTCGAGGTTTCACGCCAGTATATCGACTCGCAGCAGCGTCCCGTTCGTCTGCTCGACGAGCCTCGCCTCCCCGATGAGGAGCGCATGGCTGCCAAACCCTACGTGAAGATTAACTGTCTCTATGGCTTTGCTTGCAACCCCTGTACGTTCTCATGTCCACAGGGTGCTATTAGCAAGCCAACCACATCGTCGGTGCCAATGGTTGATTACAACAAGTGTATAGGCTGTATGCAGTGTGTGAACCATTGTCCTGGCTTGGCAATTTTTGGCTACGACAAGCGCAAGAACGTAATGTTCCTGCCAGTAGAATATGAGGTAGAAGAGGGCAAAGAGGTGTTCTTGGTTGATGACAACGGAGCCAAGGTGGGCGAAGGCACCATTGAGAAAGTGCTCAAGAAGGACAATAAGACCAATGTGGCACGTGTCAAAGCCACTAAGGTTGACGACCTGAACAAGGTGAATGGCTTCATCCTTAAGGAGCGTTATCCCGAGCCACTGAACTTGCGTCCTCTCACCAATCCCGAGGAGGGCAAGGCATTCGTATGCCACTGCGAGGATGTGGATGTGAAGACACTGCTCGCCGTAGTTGGCGACCGCAAATATATCTCGGTAGACGAGCTCAAGCACACCACCCGCATGGGTATGGGTCCTTGCCGCGGCAAGCGATGCGTATCGCGCGCAAAACAGATTCTGCGTGCTCACGGCATCGAGGTGACAGGCGATAGCACACCACGTGCGCCACTCGCTAACCAGGTGACTCTGGGTGATGTCTACAATGGTGAGACCAAGGAGACCTTCATCTTTGAGCATGGCTCAGTAATTGAGAAGGCCGAGACCGAAATCCTCGTTGCTGGAGGTGGTATGGCTGGTAGTGCGGCATTCCGCTACTTTGCCGAGGCTGGCAAGCGTGTAATTCTGGTCAACTACGACCGCGGCTCGACTTGGCGCTGCATCGGTGGTGGACGCCCCGCGTTCTCTAACCCCGACATCAGCGACATCGCTATGCACAACTTGGAAATCTTCCGTGATGACCAGGAGCACTGCAACATCGACCTGAAGATGACTCGCTATGTCAACCTTGTGCACGATGATGCAACCTATCGCTCACTTGATGCTTCACGTGCTTGGAGCGAGGCCTACATGATTGATCGCAAAGACTTCACCAAGGAGATTTCACCTTACTGGAATCCCAACGATAACATCTATAGCCACGCATTGATTTCAGAGAACTGCTGGCAGGCAACTCCAGGACGCACTATCGAGTATGTGCGCACCGTGGGCAAGCAGCATGGCGGCGAAGTGCTCGAGGACTGCGAAGTTCTGCACGTGGAGAAAGCTGGCGACAAATTCCGTGTGCTAGTGCGTCGTCACGACAAGCACTACGTGGAATTCACCTGCGACCACTTTGTTAATGCCATGGGATGGGGCTCTGAGAAATTTACCGACATGCTCGGCATCGACACTCAGCTCTTCCCAGTTAAGCATCAGGCATTCATCACCCGTCGTCTGCCTAACATGGGCATCAATGGCGACTCGCTCGACATGATAATCGACCGTCGTCACTACAAGGGCTTCAATGCAGTTTATGGACAGCAGTTCCTGCACACTGGACAAATCATTGGCTGCGCTTCACCCGACTGCGACCCCTATGAGGCACGCCAGAACCTGAAGTACAATAGTGAGGCATTCCTCAAGATTGTAAGCGAGATGTTTGCTCAGTGGATTCCTAACCTTGCGCAAGTGGGCTTCCATGCCGTTTGGGCAGGCTACTACATCGAGCCACGTTACATCATCGATCCTGAGGTAGGACTCCTAACTGGTCTGCGTGGACATGGATTTATGCTCGGACAGTACCTTGCTAAGCTCTATGTGGACAAGTATCTCGGCAAGCCAGTTCCTGCCTACATGAAAGACCTCGCCATTGGCGGCAAGGGCCTAAGCGAGAACGCTTTCCAATAAAAAGATAGCCATAAGCTGAAAGTTAATAAGCCCCCGAGAGTTTTGTTTGAACTTTCGGGGGCTTCATTGATAGTTATTTTGATGTGAAAGATATTTTTTATATATTTGCAATGTGAAAAAGAGGTGTGGCTTTGGTGCCTGATTCTTTCTTTCATATTGCGATAAAAAACTTAATAACTAATTTCTAAAAAACACGTTTCATGAAAAAAGTTTTATCTCTTTTAATGATGCTTATGCTCGCTGGAGGAGCATGGGCAGCTACTTTTGACCTGGCATATCCTGGTGGAACTACCACCAATATGACAGGTGGAAATGATGCGGCACTCTTTGGTCTTGATGCAACAGCATGGTCGGTTGTTGGTGCTAAAGGAGCAAGCAACAATTTCCCCGGTCTCAACCAAGCTGGCGATATTAGGCTTTATGGCAATGCTGAAGGCGGAAATACTTTGACAGTATCATCATTAAATGGTGCAACTATCAATAGTATTACCTTTGAATTCACAGGAGCGAATTATTCAAATATCTATGTTAAAGTTGATGGTGAGACAGTGACTGCAACAGAAGGCGTTTATGAAATTGGAGCTTCTTCATTTGTAGTTGGAAACGCCAATGCTTCAACAACTCAGGTTAGAATTAAAAAGATTACCATTGATTACACTGCTGGAACGGCTCCAACTGTTGCTACTCCAATTATTCAAGGCACAACACCATTTACATCTTCTACCGAAGTGACAATGGTGTGCACAACAGCCGAGGCAACAATCTATTACACACTCGATGGAAGCGATCCTGATAACACTTCTACCGCTTATGATGGAAATCCTATTATCCTAAAGAACACAACAACTGTTAAGGCTATTGGATATAAGAATGGAGAATATTCATTAATTGCAACTAAAGAGTTTGTAAAAGAGTCGGGTCCTACTGCTGTAGCTACTGTAGCTGAGTTTAATGCTCTTGCCGATGGCACTGCTTGCACCTTTACTGGTGACTTGGTAGTAAGTGGTCAGAAGAATAGCTATCTCTATGCTCAAGATGCCACTGGTGGTATTCTGATTTATGGCAGCATAGGTCAAAGTTACAACAAGCTTGACGTTATCCCTGGTGGATGGACTGGAAAGAAGACTACTTACAATGGTGCTCCCGAGGCTGCTAACCCTGCTGGCCTTGCCGCAGCGACCACTCAAGCCGACCTCGCTCCCGAGGAGATGACACCAGCTCAGGTTACTCTTGCCAATGCATTCAAGTATGCTGTTATCCGTGGTGCTACCATAGCCGATGGTAAAGCTCATGTTGGTGATGAAAGCGTGACTATCTATGACCGCTTCGGTGTAGCCGCTCCAACCGATGGTGGTGTTTACGACATAATCGGTGTAACTGGCTATTACAACACTCCACAGTTTATGCCTCTCGAGTACGTTGCCCAGGCAGTAGATGTTGCAGCTCCAGTAATCACAGGTGAAACGCCATTCATTGGCTCTACCACTGTGACTATCACTTGCGCTACCGATGGCGCTTTGATTTACTACACTACCGATGGCACCGAGCCAACCAACCAGTCAACTGCTTACAACGCTCCATTTGAGCTCACCGAGAGTGCTACCGTTAAAGCCATTGCCTACGACACCAACAACAATGCTTCGGTAGTTGCAAGTAAAGAGTTTGTGAAGACTCCAAGCATTTCTACTGCAGCCGAGTTTGATGCTCTTCCCGATAACACAACATTCGTGTTCAATGGCAACTTGGTAGTAAGTGGTCAGAAGAATTACTATCTCTTTGCCCAGGATGCTACTGGTGGCGTGCTGATTTATGGTAATGCTGGTCAAACCTACACTAAGGGTCAAGTTATTCCCGCTGGCTTTACTGCTAAGAAGACCAACTACAATGGAACCATTGAGATGACCAACATGACTGGTATGCAAGCTGCTACCGAGACAGCCGATCTCGTTGCTCAAGAACTCACAATCAGCCAGTTTGCTGACAACCAGAACATTTATGCTGTTGTTAAGGGCGCAACCATCAGCGGCAACACACTCACAATTGGCGAGGAGACTCTTGCCATCTACAATCGCTTTGGAATCACCTTCCCAACCGATGACAAGACCTACGACGTTTATGGCGTAGCAACAATCTATAATGGAAATCCACAGTTGCTGCCTCTCGAGTTTGTTGAGGTTATTGAGAACACTATCACCTATGAGGCTGAGCAAGAAGGCGGCACAATTGCTGTGACTCTCGCCGATGGCACTCAAGTAGAGAGCGGTGTCACCAAAGTTGCTGCTGGCGCCAAGGTTACAATCACCGCTACTCCAGCCGAGGGCTATAAACTCTCTGAGCTCGTTGTTAAATGTGGCGACGAGGTAGTTGAGTTTGACAATGAGGTAACTCCTGGCCGCGCTGCCGAGACTCACACATTCACCATGCCCGAGGGCGAGGTTTCTATCGAAGCTACATTTGAGGAAGAGACTCCAACTGGCATCGAGAGCCTGAGCATGGAGAACGTTAAGAGCGTACGCTTCTACAACATTGCTGGCGTTGAGAGTGCTACTCCATTCAATGGTGTGAACATCGTGGTTCGCGAGATGAACGATGGCTCTAAGAGCGTTATCAAGGTTGTGAAATAAGAGATAAATCTTTTTCCAATAAATAAAGAGGGTGAGCCCGGGCTCACTCTTTTTTTTGTTGTTGATAAAAATCACCAAAAATAAGTGGTGTTATATTGGTGGATATTTAAAATAAATGTCTACCTTTGCAGTGTGAAAAGGCTGGTTTTAGCCTAACATGCTGAGATTTAGCCTTTTATACAAACAACAAATTAATTAACTTCTTAAACCCAAATCATTTTTTATGAAAAGAGTATTATCTCTAGTGATGATGGCTGTTCTTGCAATTGGAGCATGGGCGGCCGATGAGACTGTAGTCTTCTCGGAACAAGGCTATGCAAATGGCGCTGAAGTTACGACCTACACAGGCACCGACTTCACAGTTACTTTTAACAAAGGTACAAACAGCAACACCCCCAAGTATTACACTACTGGTGCTGCTGTTCGTGTTTATGGTGGAGGTTATTTCACTGTAGCATCTTCAACCAAAACTATTACAAATATTGAGGTTGGTTTTGGCTCTGGTGATGGAACAAATGCAATTACTACTGATGTTCAAACCTACAGTAACGGTACTTGGACAGGTAGTGCATCTTCTGTGAAATTCGCAATAGGTGGAACAAGTGGCCATCGCAGAATTGCTTCTATTGCTGTGACTTATGGCAATGCTGCAGCTGAAGTTGCCACTCCCGTGATTGCTGGTGAGACTCCATTCACCGAAAGCACTCAGGTTTCAATCACTTGTGCTACTCAAGGTGCTTCGATTTACTACACTATCGATGGCGCAACCCCTACTGCAAACTCGACATCTTACTCAGCTCCTTTCACTCTCACCGAGAGTGCTACTGTTAAGGCTATTGCCTATGATGCTAACAACAATGCCTCGTCGGTAGCCACTATGGCCTTTGAGAAAGAGGGAGTTGTTGATAATTCAGTAGCAAATGCTGCTGCAATGAACGCGCTTGCTGATAATACTGAGTTTACTTTCACAGGCAACTTGGTTGTTATTGCTCAGACAGGAAAATACCTCTATGCTCAAGATGCTACAGGTGGTGCTTACATCTATGGTGAAGGTGTTCCTACTTATGCAATGGGTGATGTGATTCCCGCAGGTTGGGGTGGTGAGAAGACTACCTTCAAAGGCGCTCCTGAGGTTCAGAACATGACCAACATGGCTGCTGCTACCGAGACAGCTGATATCGTGGCTAAAGAGATTACTCCCGCACAGGTGACACTTGACAACGTGTTCCAATATGCAGTTATCAAGGGCGCCACCGTTAGCGGAACCACAATTTCGGCCAATGGTGAGACTGTTGCTCTTTTCAACCGCTTTAATGTAAATATTCCTAGCGATGGCAACACTTATGATATCTATGGTATCACAAGCTATTTTAATAATGTCCAGTTCCTGCCACTAGATTTTGTGGCTTACGAGTTAGAGGTTCCTGCCACTCCAGTTATCACTGGTGAGACCCCATTCGTTGGTTCTACAACTGTAACTATCACTTGCGAGACCGAAGGCGTTTCGATTTACTACACTATCGACGGTACTGAGCCAAGCAACCAGTCAACCGCCTATACTGCTCCATTTGAGCTGACCGAGAGTGCTACCGTTAAGGCTTATGCCTATGACGCAACTGGTGCAGTTTCGGCTCTTGCTACCAAGGAGTTTGTAAAGAAGGTTGCTTGCGCTACAGTGACTGAGATTCTTGCACTTGACAACAACACAGAGTTCACTTTCACTGGCAGCATGACAACAATTGCTCAAGCTTTGTCGACCAATGGAAATAGCAAATACCTCTATGCACAAGATGAGGAAGGCGTTGGTATGCTTCTCTTTAATGCTCCAGTAGACTACAGCAAGGGCGATGTTATCCCCGCTGGCTGGGCAGGAAAGATTACTACTTACAAGGGCGCTCCTGAGGTCACTTCAATTAGTGGCATGCAGGCCGCTACTGAGACTGCTGAGCTCACCGCTGCCGAGATGACTCCAGCTGAGGTTACTGTAGATCCTTACAACTTGTTCCACTATGCTGTTATTAAGGGCGCTTCTTTAGGCGAGAATGGCGCTATCGTTGCTGGCGAGGAGAGCGTTGCAGGTTACTACGACCGCTTCAGTGTTTATTTCCCAGAAGATTATGAGGGCAAGACCTACGATGTTTATGGTATTCCAAGCTGGTACAATAATGCACAGTTCATGCCTCTCGAGATTGTAGAGGTTCAACAAGTTGTTGAGAACACTATCACCTATGAGGCAGAGCAGGAAGGCGGCACAATTGCTGTTGCCCTTGCCGATGGCACTCAGGTAGAGAGCGGTGTCACCAAAGTTGCTGCTGGCGCCAAGGTTACAATCACTGCTACTCCTGCCGAGGGGTATAAGCTCTCAGAGCTCGTTGTTAAATGTGGCGACGAGGTTATTGATTTTGACAATGAGACAACTACTGGTCGCGCTGCCGAGACTCACACATTCACCATGCCCGAGGGCGAGGTTTCTATCGAAGCTACATTTGAGGAAGAGACTCCAACTGGCATCGAGAACCTGAGCATGGAGAACGTTAAGAGCGTACGCTTCTACAACGCTGCTGGCGTTGAGAGCACAACTCCATTCAATGGCGTGAACATTGTAGTTCGCGAGATGACCGACGGCTCTAAGAGCGTTATCAAGGTTGTGAAATAAGAGATAAATCTTTCATAAATTAAAGAGTGCCTGGTGCAATCGCACCAGGCATTCTTTTTTTTATTGCAAATGGGTGTTATGATACTTTAGAGTTAGTGTGCTCGATTATTGCCCACATGGTGTGTAATTTTGCATTGTCAACAGTGATAAACAAAATTATAACTAAACATAAAAACTTACAGCTATGAATGACATTGACACTATCAATCCATGTGCTTTGCACGACAACGAAATCCCACATGTCAATCCACGCGTGAACAGTGCTTTCAACATTTTGGGCATTATGTTCCTCGTGAGTTTCCTGGCCTATGTGGCTATGCATTGCCTGTAATAAAACAAATTGAGGTATAAACCGCAGCAACTATCAAGGAATTAAAAAGGAGCAGGATTCACAAATCCTGCTCCTTTAAGTTCTATTTGCTTGGCAATTATCGTGTCATGCGTTTCTTGCCTTTAGCTTTGCCTTTGCTTGTAGATGCCTTTTTTGATTCGGTTGCGGTGCTGCTGCCCTTTGCCTGCTTGAGGCCCATCTTGATGTTTTTGATGAGTGCCTCGCTTGAGTAGGTTGCGCCAGTAGCAACATCGGCGTTGAGCTTAAGGGCCTCATCTACGGTCTTACCAACAAACTGGCTGAAAACCTTTTGTTTTGCCTTGTTGAAATAGGCGGGTGTCTCCTTGTTGTCAAGAGCAGTAATGCTAGTGATGCGACCATTGCTGATGCTGATGCTCACGGGTGTTGGACCTTGATAACCTATCACTTTTTTTGCGATTTCGCCAGTCATGATGACTTGTGGCGCGTTACTCTTAACAGTCTTGGCATTGACAGTGAAGAACGAGAAGAACGCTGCTGCCAGTGCTATAAGAATGCTAATAGCTGTAAAACTTGTCTGTTTCATATTGTCTTGAATTTTGTTTTTTATTTTGACTGCAAACATAATGAAAAATTTAAAGCCATAGTTCCCCTGGAGCGAGTTTTTTAACATTTTTATCGAAAAATATGGTGGAAAAACTGATTTTTACTTTTTTTATATCATTCTTTGTGCTACCTTTGTTTTTTGTTAGAAACCGGCAGCGCATTTAGGGCCGAGTAATGAAGTTATAGAACATGACAATTGACGAAGATATAAAAGCATGCATCGACGTGCTTAACCGAGGAGGTACGATTCTGTATCCAACCGACACAATTTGGGGTATAGGGTGCGACGCATCCAATCCTGAGGCTGTCAAAAAAGTCTATGATATAAAACAACGCGATGATAGCAAGGCCCTTATCGTTCTCATTGATCATGCCGATCACCTCGACCACTATGTGGTAGATGTGCCCAGTATGGCTCGAGAATTGATAGATGTGGCGGTTAAACCGTTGACTATAATCTTTGAGGGAGCGTTTAATGTGGCAAGGAACCTTCTTGGAGAGAATGACTCACTGGGCATACGCATCCCTCAAGAAACATTCTCGCACAAGCTTTGTGCTGCTTTTGGCAAGCCTATTGTGTCGACTTCAGCAAATGTGAGCGGCCTCAATAGCCCTCAGTCTTTTAACGATATCGACGATGTTATCAAGCAAAAGGTGGACTATGTGGTAAAATACAGGCAGGACGACACTCAAGCCCACAAGGCTTCTAACATTATCTTGCTGCGCAGCGACAGCACGATAAAGATAATTAGATAAGTAACAAGTAACAAGTAACAAGTAGCAAGTAACAAGTAATAAGTGAGAGGTAGAGGGTACAAAGTGACTATCAATTAATAGAAGATGACAGGTGAAAATAGACAACGGCTTAGGTATATAATCGGCGATTTTTTGTCGTCGAATCTGGCTTGGTTTCTTTTCAACCTGGTGCGTTATCACTATGGGTTTGCAAAGGGTCATTTGTCGTTGTCGTCGTTCCTCACATCACACAATGTGATTTTAGGGCAGATTGTGTTCCCGTTGTTCATGATGTTTGTCTATTATCTATCGGGATATTACAATGTGCCTTTCCGCAAGTCTCGACTTCAAGAGTTCATCATCACTTTGATCAGTGCTGTGTGCAACAGCTTCATGATAGTGGTATTTGCGCTGCTCAATGATATGGCCGAGAGCCAAATTGAAAACATTGAAGTCATATTTATTCTCATTGGGGTGCTCTTTGTGGTCGTTTACATAGTGCGACTTCTCATTACTAATGCTTGCATTCACAGGATTAGGAGCGGCAAGCTGCAGTTCAATGCTTTGATCGTGGGTAGTGGAGCTTCGAGTTTTGCTTTTTATCAGCGTCTGCACAAAGCTATTAACGCCTTGGGCTATAATATAGTAGGCTTTGTTGACTTGCCTGGTGAGAATCGTGTTAAGGACATTGTGCTTCCAGTTTATAATCTTGATGATATCAATAAGGTGTGCGCTGAAAACGAAGTCAAGGAGGTGATTGTTGTGCCCACTAAGCAGAGCATGGAACAGATGCTGTCGGTCATCGATAAGCTCTATTTACTTAACGTTCCTATCAAGATGACCCCCGACAAGAATAATGCTTTCATGTCGCGTGCCCGCTTCAGTAACCTCTATGGTGACCCACTCGTTGATGTTAGTGGCAATACCATGAGTGAGGGTGGAAAGAACATCAAGCGTGTGATTGACATAATTGTGTCGGTTGTAATGATGATACTGTTGTTGCCTGTCTATTTAATTGTGTCGATTTTTATAAAACTGGATTCTAAAGGGCCTATCATTTTCTCGCAGGAACGAATTGGTTATCACAATAAAAAGTTCAAAATCTACAAGTTCCGCTCTATGGTGGTTGATGCTGAGAAGGACAACAAGCCTCAGCTTTCAAGTGACAACGATCCCAGAATAACACGGATAGGGCACTTCTTGAGAAAATATCGCATAGATGAGCTCCCACAGTTCTGGAATGTGCTGAAAGGTGATATGTCGCTCGTGGGACCAAGGCCCGAGAGGCAGTTCTATATTGACCAAATTGTGGCACGCAAGCCGGCCTATCTTCTCGTGCATCAGGTGCGACCTGGAATCACGTCGATGGGGCAAGTGAAATTTGGCTATGCGTGCAATGTGGATGAGATGCTTGAGCGTCTTGAATACGACTTGCTGTATATCGAGAACATGTCGCTTCTTAACGACATCAAGATACTTGTTTATACTATTAAAATCGTGATAACAGGGAAAGGTGTGTGATGAATAGCTACAGCAAGGTGAATAAGAATAACGAAAAGCCACAGGAGTCACGGCTTCAACGATGGCTTGCTAGCATCAGGCTATGGCGAGAGTCGCACATCAAGGAGAAGACCTTTGTTGTGATTCTTGCCCTGGTGGTAGGAGCTGTTTCGGGGCTTGCTGCAGTGTTGCTCAAGTTCCTCATCGGCTCCATTGCGGCTCTTCTCACCAAGCATGTGCACATCGCCGGCGGAAACTATGAGTATCTTGTTTTTCCCGTGGTGGGAATTCTTATAGCTGGGTTGTATGTTAGACACATCATCAAGGACGACATCTATCATGGCGTGACGCGAGTGTTATATGCCATCGCGCAGCGCAAGAGCAGGCTCAAGCGGCACAATATGTATGCTTCGCTTGTGGCTTCGTCGGTGACCATCGGGTTTGGTGGTTCGGTTGGAGCCGAGGGCCCTATCGTGTTTACAGGAGCGGCTATTGGCTCTAACCTGGGGCAATTTTTCAGGCTTACGCCACAAACTCTCATGCTTCTTGTGGGGTGTGGTGCTGCGGCAGGTATAGCGGGCATCTTCAAAGCTCCTATTGCTGGAGTGCTTTTCACTATCGAGGTGCTACTTATCGATTTGAATTCCAGATCGGTGGTGCCTCTAATCATCTCGTCGGTAACGGGTGCTACAGTGGCCTATGCTTTCACGGGATATAACCTGGAGTTCTTCTTCTCTCAGAGTGAGCCGTTCTTTACCTCACGCATACCATTTGTAATCTTGCTCGGCCTTTTCTGCGGATTTGTTTCGCTATATTTCAACAAGGCGATTGAGATGATGGAGAACATGTTTGCGCGCATCACCAATCACTGGGTGCGGTTTGCTATTGGTGCTGTGATTTTGAGCTTGCTCATTTTCTTGTTCCCAGCACTCTATGGCGAAGGTTATGGAGCCATCAACAGCCTGCTTAACGGTGATGTGAAACCGCTGTTTGACAATAGCCTGTTCTATGACCATCGTGGCAGCATATGGTGGGCTGTCGCTCTGGTGGGGTGCCTTTGCCTTACCAAGGTGTTTGCTACCAGTGCCACCAACGGCGGTGGCGGTGTGGGTGGAACATTCGCTCCCTCGCTATATGTGGGATGTATGGCAGGATTTTTCTTTGCGTTCTTGCTCAACTCACTTGGGGTGGTTGATCAAAGTCTGCCACTCTCGCACAAGAATTTTGCGTTGCTAGGCATGGCAGGAGTGATGGCGGGTGTGATGCACGCGCCGCTCATGGCAATTTTCCTCACTGCCGAGATGACAGGTGGATATGATCTATTTCTACCATTGCTCATCGTCTCGGTGGTGTCTTATTTGACTTCGCGCATTGTGCTGCCTTATGGCATATATGCTCGACGATTGGCAAAACGTGGAGAGCTGTTGACACATCACACCGACAAGTCGGTTCTCACACTACTCAAAATCGACAGCGTGATAGAGACCGATTTTTCTACCGTTAATCCACAGATGAGTCTCAAGGAGATGGTCGACGTCATAGCCAAGAGCTCACGTAATCTATTCCCAGTGACCGATGACGAAGGAAACCTGCTCGGAGTGGTGTTGCTCGATGACATAAGAAACATCATGTTCAGACCCGACCTTTATCGTCGCATCTATGTGGAGCGTTTCATGTCGGCACCTCCTGCTACAATCGAAGTGGGAACGCCAATGGAGCAGGTGATGAGAATTTTTGAAGAGACTAAAGCTTGGAATCTTCCAGTGGTAGAAAAGGGAAAATATGTGGGGTTTGTGTCGAAATCCAAGATATTCAATTCCTACCGAGAGCTTCTCAGGCACTACAGTTACGATTAACTTGATAACTCATAATGAATAAAGAAGATTTAAGAATAGTGTTTTTCGGTACCCCTGACTTTGCTGTCGAGAGTTTACGTCGCCTAGTTGAGGGTGGTTACAATATAGTTGGTGTGGTGACTATGCCCGATAAAATTGCAGGGCGAGGACACCGATTAATACAATCGGCGGTGAAACAATATGCTGTGGAGCAAGGACTGCACCTCATGCAGCCTGAGCGGCTTAAAGACGAGGCATTTGTCAATGAGTTGCGCGGTCTTAATGCACAGCTTCACATCGTTATTGCATTCCGCATGTTGCCCGAGGTGGTGTGGGCAATGCCGCCACTGGGCACTTTCAATCTGCATGCTTCATTGCTGCCCAAGTATCGTGGTGCAGCGCCTATAAACTGGGCGGTGATGAACGGCGACAAAGTGACAGGAGTCACAACATTTTTCCTCAAGCATGAGATTGACACTGGTGACGTGATTCAGCAGAAATCCATTGAAATAGGGCGCACCGATAACGTGGAAGTGATTCACGACAAGCTTATGCTGTTAGGCGCCGATATGGTGCTTGAGACCGTTGATGCAATCATTGCTGGCACAGTCAAACCCATTCCGCAGTTGGAAATGCTCGATGGCGAGCTGCCTACGCCAGCACCCAAAATCTTCACCGAGACTTGTCGCATCGATTGGAGTCGTCCCGCTGAAGAACTATATAATCACATACGTGGTCTCTCGCCTTATCCTGCAGCATGGAGTGAAATTGTAGATGGGAAAAGCAATGTGTATCATGTCAAAATTTTTGCCACAAGTGAGCCGTTAGAGAAGGGTGGGGCAGCGCCAGGCACCATTGATGCCGATGGCAAACACCTATTGGTACAGTGCGGTGATGGAATGTTGGAGATTTTGTCGCTCCAACTCTCAGGCAAGCGCCGTATGCCAGCCGCCGATTTCATGCGTGGTTTCACGATTGAGGGGTGCAGATTTCAGTAATCTTTTGAAATAAATCTTGTGTAGTATTTTTTTGTTTGATTGGTTATCGTTATGGAGACAAGGAAACATTTGGCGGCCGAGAGAAAAAAGACTTGCAATTGTGCTCAAGCCGTCATAGCTACTTATGCCGATGTGGTGGGCATCACCGAGCAACAAGCTATGAACTTGGGTAATGCCTTTGGTAGTGGTATGGGAAATATGGAAGGGACATGTGGAGCACTCACCGGAGCGGCGATCATCGTGGGATTGGCTACGGGCGACAAATTGCGTTCACGCAAGGTGATGACTAAAATCATGACCCAATTCCAAGAGCGTAATGGCGCTACCCAGTGCAAGCTGCTTAAAGGGGTGGGCACAGGGCAGGTGCTGCGTTCTTGCGAAGGCTGCGTGGCCGACGCAAGCGAACTCTTGGAAAACGAACTCTTCTAATTAGGCTAAAGTCATATCTGTTGATAGAGCGCTAGCCCTGTCTCTATTCATCTTTAATGTTTTTCTAATCCTTATCGCCGTTGTCATCCAGTGGCGCCCGCTCATTCTGTAAAAAAACATCTTCAAGACATTTTTTTGAATGCTCAATTAAACCAATAATCTTCCCCCTAGTCAAAGGCCACAAATAACGGAAAAAACAATGCGGGCGCAAGAGAGCGCAAGACCTGTATTTAGGCCAGCAAAAGAAGCATTTCTCTGTTAAAAAAGGTAATTTTGTGTTTCTAAGTTGCTTGTTTTAAGCCTCGTTAAGTAATTTTTGCAGAAAAAATGTGGCGTTGTTGACAAAATATTGAGGTTTTGTTTTTCTATTTGGAAAATAATGACTTACTTTGCACCGCAAAAAACGAACATACATTATTTAACAATTTAAAATTCATAGTATTATGTCTGAAATTCAAGAAAGAGTAGCAGCGATTATCGTTGACAAATTAGGTGTTAGTGAGTCTCAAATTACTCCCGAAGCAACATTTGCTCAGGATCTTGGTGCCGACAGCTTGGATACCGTAGAGCTGATCATGGAGCTTGAGAAGGAATTTGACATCACTATTCCCGATGCAGAGACTGAGAAGATACAGACCGTAGGTGATGCTGTTTCTTTCATCGAGGCTGCTAAAGCCGCTCAATAAAACAACGATCTAAACATTCTTTTGTTTTAATACATCTCCTTTTTAATTGTTATGGAATTAAAGAGAGTAGTGGTAACAGGTCTTGGTGCAATCACTCCTATTGGTAATGACGTTGAAACCGCATGGAAAAACGCCGTTAATGGAGTGAGCGGAGCAGGACCTATTACTCATTTTGATGCCTCACTGTTCAAGACTCAGTTCGCCTGCGAGGTAAAGGACTTTAACGTAGAGGAGTATCTGGACCGTCGTGACGCTCGTCGCATGGACCTCTATTGCCACTACGCAATGGCAAGCGCTACACAGGCTCTTGCCGATTCAAAGCTCCTTGACGACGAGAAGGTTGACCGCAATGAGATAGGAGTCATTTATGGCTCAGGTATCGGCGGCCTTCACACCTTTGAGAGCGAAGCAGGTTACTATGCCAAGAACGAGGAGAAGGGTCCAAAGTACAACCCATTCTTTATCCCAATGATGATTGCCGACATCGCGGCTGGTCACATCTCGATAAAGTGGGGTTTGCGTGGTCCTAACTATGGTGTGGTATCGGCATGTGCCACTTCTACCAACGCTATGATTGATGCCTTCAACTACGTGCGCATGGGCAAGGCAACAGCTATTGTCACTGGCGGCTCGGAGGCAGCAATCTACCCAGCAGGTGTGGGTGGTTTCAACTCGATGAAGGCCATCTCTACTCGCAACGACAATCCCGAGACAGCTTCGCGTCCATTTAGTGGCTCGCGCGACGGTTTCGTGATGGGCGAGGGCGGTGTTACGCTGATATTCGAGGAGCTCGAGCATGCATTGGCTCGCGGCGCTAAAATATATGCCGAGGTTATTGGCGGTGGCATGAGTGCCGACGCCTACCACATCACCGCTAGTCATCCCGAAGGACTCGGTGCTTCGTTGGTAATGCAGCGTGCTCTTGAAGATGCTGGTATAGCACCTCAAGACGTTGACTACATCAACGTTCATGGCACTTCTACTCCTGTGGGTGACCTCAGCGAGGCACAAGCTATCATCGACGTGTTTGGCAAGCATGCCTATGAGCTCAATATCAGCTCCACTAAGTCGATGACTGGACACATGCTCGGTGCTACTGGAGCTATGGAGGCACTCTTCTGCGTGTTGGCTTGTCAGAACAATATTGTTCCTCCAACCATCAACCACGAGGAAGGTGACAACGATCCCGACATTGACTACAAGCTCAACTTCACCTTTAACAAGGCACAACACCGAGAGGTGAATGTGGCGCTGTCAAACACTTTTGGCTTTGGCGGTCACAATGCCAGCCTGATTGTTAAGAAGTATTGATAACTGTCTAAACCAGTTTCAATTCAACACATTAACCCACGATGGCAGGGTAAGCGCCATAGCTTCCTAAAGCTAAATTAAAGGCAGAGGAGCCTTGCCACCATAAAGCTTGACTCCAACACCTTGTTTAACCGATTCATATCAGTCATAAAGTTCCTTTTCGCTAAGGAAAAGGAACTTTATGTTTTTATTCACGGTATAACAGGGTTCTATCCTTTGCACATTGAGTATTACAAACTGGCTTTGGTACACCGGTCTATGCCTGTGAAAACTCCAAACGGGCGTTGGGCCAACAATGAGAGGCTTGAGTTCCTGGGCGACGCTATTCTCGATGCGGTAGTTGGAGCTTATCTCTACAACCGATATCCTACCAGGCACGAGGGCTTTCTCACCAGTACTCGAGCTAAGATTGTGCAGCGTGAGAGTCTCAATCGCATTGGTAAGGCTTTCAGGATTGAATCTCATGTGAGAGCCTCAACCCACTCTTCGAGCCACAATTCTTACATAAGCGGAAATGCTGTTGAGGCTCTAGTGGGAGCGATTTATCTTGATAGAGGATACAAGGCTTGCAAGGATTTCATTGAGAATAAGATTATCGCACAGCACCTCGATATCAAGGAGCTGGTGAAAACCGAACAAAACTACAAGTCTAGACTTATTGAATGGACCCAGAAGTATCGCGTCTCGATTGAGTTTCAGCTTATTGACACGATGAACGATGCCGAGGGCAATCCTATATTCAAAACAGCAGTACTCATAGGTGGAATTTATGCCTCCGATGGGTCGGGCTACAGCAAGAAGGAGTCGCATCAAGCCGCTAGCAAAAAAGCTTATGAGCGACTTAAAAAGGACAACATTTTCCGCGAGCAAGTGCTCTCGACTGCTAGCGTAATAAACCAGTAACGTTTTATTCTCTCTATCACTCAGCAAAAAATGGCTTCAAAACCAAATTCTGGTTTCGAAGCCATTTTCGATTAAATATGTGTTATAATTAGAGAAGTGGAATTAGAATTACACTTCATCTAGGTGGTTTATAACCTCTTGTACCATAAGCGTCATGATGGGCTCTGCTTTTGAAGCTGCCTGTTGAACCTCCTCGTGAGAGACGTCTACAAAGATGCCCTCGCCGCCTAAGTCGGTAATGACGCTCAGACCAAAGACCTCCATGTCGCTGTGGCGAGCCACGATAACTTCGGGCACGGTGCTCATTCCAACTGCGTCGCCACCAATGCGATAGAAGAAGCGATACTCTGATGGAGTCTCGAAGGTGGGACCTTGGGTGCCAACATACACACCTTCCATCAAGCGAACATTATTCTTCTTGGCAATGTCGCGTGCCAAATCAAGAATGCGGTGACTGTAAGCCTCGTTCATTGCTGGGAAGCGTGGGCCTAGTTCGTTATAGTTCTTGCCACGCAATGGGTGATCGGGGAATAGGTTGATGTGGTCGGTGATAAGCATTACGTCGCCAACGCGGAAGTCTGGGTTCATTCCACCGGCAGCATTGCTCACGCAAAGCACCTTCACGCCAAGGGCTTTCATCACGCGGATGGGGAACGTAGCCTCTTTCATTGTGTAGCCCTCATAGTAGTGGAAGCGTCCTTGCATTGCCATGACATATTTCTTGCCCAGTTTTCCAAAGATGAGCTGACCTTTGTGACCCTCTACAGTAGAGATTGGGAAGTTTGGAATCTCGCCATAGGGGATGGCTATCTTGGTGTCAATCTTGTTTGCCAAGTCGCCCAGTCCAGAGCCCAATACGATTGCCACTTTGGGCATCTCTCCGCCCACTTTCTCCTTGATGAAAGCTGCGGTCTCTTGAATCTTTTCGAGCCAATTAATTTCTTTTTCCATAATAGTTAATTTGTATTAGAATTATTATAAATGTTTAGTTTCTTAAAAGTTGCCACAACTGTTCCCTCTTCATTACATGTCTTGAATGCCCTCTATTTTCTTTTGGAGTTCATGAATGAAGTCGCGGTCTTCATAGTTCAGGAAGTCGGCCTGAATTGGGATGAAGTAGATGTTGTGCTGACGGGTGGGAGGGAAATAGGGGCTGTTGAGAATTCTCACAGCATCTTTCTCGGTGGTAACTATATACTTGCGCTTTCCTTCTAGCTCCTTGAAGAGCTTGAAGATATAGCGGAAATCCTCGCGGCTATAAGTGTGGTGGTCATCGTAATGGACAACCTTGAGGCGGGTGCCGAATTGCTTCAGGTACTTGGTGAATGGGCGAGGATTGGCAATACCTGCAATGCCCAGAATCAAGTCATCCTTATCGAGCCAGTTGAGCGATGTGAGGTCGGGGTCGGCGATAGGGAATACAGGCTGAGGGGCTCCATAGCGCACTTTGGAGAAATACAGCTGCTGATACTTGAACAAGTCCATATGCTCCTTTATCATGCGCAGGTCCACGGGCTTGACATCGTCGGGGCACTTGGTGACAACAACCATGTCGCACTTGAGAATGCGGTCGGCAGGCTCTCGCAGGGTGCCTAGTGGAAGTAGCTTGTCCTCATAGGGTGGACGGCTATAGTCGATCATCACCACACTGACTTTGGGCTTAACATAGCGGTGCTGCATTGCATCGTCCATGATAATGAGGTTGATGTCGGGATTGATGCGGAGCAAGGTGTTGATGCCTTTGCGTCGGTCCTCGCACACTGCAACGGTCACCATCGAGCGGAACTTGCGGTAGATTTGGTAAGGTTCATCACCCAAGTCCACTGGCGACAGGTTATCGTTGGCAAGCACAAAACCCTTGGTGCGGCGCTTGTAACCACGGCTCAGTACAGCGATTTCGTATTTGCGACACAACCGTGAAACGATATATTCCACATGAGGAGTCTTGCCTGTGCCGCCCACTGTCACATTTCCTATAGAAATAACCGGAACCTCAAATTCCTCTTGTTTGAGAATCCCGCTGTTGAAAGCAAAATTGCGCATCCACACAGCACTGCCATACATCCACGACAGTGGCGTGAGCAATATAGTCTCGCTCACGTTAAGAACCTTGCGGCTTATGCGTATTATGTTGTCTAAATCCATCAGTGTGTTTATAATAAACCAAGTAGACTAGGCAATAAATTATCAGTTGTAAATTGTCAATTAAAATGATATATCTACGGGTTCCATGATGCATAGAACCTTGTCGCGTCCCATAATGGCCTGTAACTGCTCATAATAGGTGTAGAACATACCCATGCGTTGGCGCATGTCGTTCTCAATTTTCATCTTTTGCATTGATGATAGCATGTCCATGAATGAAAGCTCTAGAGTTGGATAATCAACTACCGAATAATCGTTGTCGCCCAATTTAGCCTTCTTTGCTATCCACTTAACGGCAGCTTCCAGACCGCCAAACTCATCAACGAGTCCTATTTGCTTGGCTGTAATAGCATCCCAAACTCGTCCTTCGCCAATGCTCTTGATGGAGTCTTGAGTCACTTTGCGGCCTTGAGCGCAGCGACCTGTGAATGTCTCATATCCACGATTAACCATTTGTTGCAAAGCGTTGCGCTGCTGGTCGGTCAATGGCTTGTAGATAGCTCCTGCTATAGCATTGGTGTTGGTGCTTACTTCCTCAAAGTTCACTCCTAAGGTGTTGTTGATGAAGTTGCTTGCATTAGGAATCATGCCAAAGATGCCGATGCTGCCAGTGATGGTGAGTGGCTCGGCAAAAATGCGTTCAGCACCCGATGAGATGTAGTAACCTCCTGATGCAGCATAGTCACTCATCGATACAACAAATGGCTTGCCAGATGCCTTGAAGTCCTCGAGGGCCTTCCAAATCTCCTCGCTGCCAAAAGCGCTACCGCCAGGAGAGTTCACTCGGAGAACAAGTCCCTTCACGTCGTCATTGTACCTGAGCTCGCGAATGGTCTTAGCCATATCCTGGCTATAGATGCCCACATTGTTGTTCATGTTGGGCATGGGTCCACCATTGTTGTTGGTGCCGCTAAAAATCTCTCCGTCGGCATAGAGAACTGCAATCACTTTGCTGCCAGTGCCCATTGGGTCGTCGTTGGCTTCAAGGAGTTCCTCAGCAGTAACCAAATTGAGATCTTCATCTTTTTCTACATCCGTGAGGGCGCGAAGCTTGTCCTCCATTTCAGTGCGATAGCACAGGTGGTCGACGAGCTTGTTCTGAATTAGTTCCTTTGAACTCATTGTTGTCATTACACTATCGGTCAAGGCATCAAATTTTCCCTTCTCGATACCTCGCGATTTAGCAATGTCGTCAGAAATTACACCCCACAGGCTTCCCAAGTAGTGCTCTTGTTGCAAACGATTAGCGTCACTCATGTGGTCTAGGATGTAAGGCTCAACTGCACTCTTGAATGTTCCCACACGCACAACGTCCATTTCTACTCCCACCTTATCGAGAAGGTTCTTCATGTAAGGAGTAGACGATGCTAAACCATGCACGTCAACCATTCCCTCGGGGTTAAGGAAAATAGAATCGGCAATCGACACCAGGTAATAGTCGCTCTGCAGTATGCCTTCGTCGCCATAGGCGTAGATAAACTTCTTGCTCGCCTTGAAATTCTTAAGTGCCTCGCGCAGCTCGTAGAGCGACGACATTCCCGAAGCCATTCCACGGCAGTCAAGATAGAGGCCTTTGATGTTTTCATCTTCCTTGGCAATCTTCAATCCCTTTATAAGAGTTGACAGGCTCTGAGTTGCTCCTTGATTCGACATCAGCGACATCAGCGAATTGTTGCCACCTGAGCTACGTTCGTTGAGCATGCCTTCAAGCTTGACATACATGATAGAGTTCTTCTCGATCTTTCCGCCTTTAGAGTTAGCCATCGAGCCAAAGATTGCAAAACTGATGAGAATTGACGATATTGTAAAGAATATTAACGCCAAGATTACTCCTACAAAGGAGCCACACACAACAAGGAAGAATTTCTTTAACATATAGCTTAATCGTTTTATTATTAATTACATAGGTGTGATAGAAGGCAAAGGGACACTTACAGCTGTTAATCCCGTAGCCATTGCACAGAATAATTTCCCTCTCTATGCAATCTACAAAGATAGCAATAAATTCCCAACTATAGCGACAAATAACAATTTATTTTATTTTTTTATTAAAAAAACTTCTATTCAATAGGAATTTGCCAATCGTATTGTTTCAACATCCCTTTATCAAGTTGTGATACGTTTTGAGTAAATTGTTGATTGAATGTTACCTGATGGGTGGGTGTGGGATGTGCTCTCCGTTGGGGTTGGAGATGCGTTCACGGCTTGGTATAACCGACTTGTTAAGGCGAGGTTTAGGGCGGAAGGTGGAGTCGCCATGGCGTTGCACGGGGGCGCCTTGTTGTGGCACTGGGGTGATACTAGGCCTTCCTGGCATTGAAGGGTTGCTAGGTATTGGTGCCGACATTCGTGCGGAGTCTTTGGCAAGCACCGATTTGGGCCCAGCAATTCGCTGAATGTTAAATATATGGTATTTATCTGGGTCGTGATGTGTCCTGAGCAGATAAATGCTGTCGATAAATGTAACTCGCTGTGGTTTTATGTTGTAGTAGATGTATCCGTAAATACGTTTAATGGAGCGTTCTTTGTCGGACTGAATATCATAGTTTGACCATCCATAAACGTTTGCTGTTCGGTTAATATAGCTTGTTGTTCCATTATGGTAGTCTATAGCGAGTAAAATCTTGACGGTGTTCCCGCTGGAATTCATCATCTTGAAGTTCAACGAGTATAAGTCACCCTGTCGACTTTCGGGGTCGGGCTTATAGTCAAATTTTATGTATCCATTTCGCATGGCGCTAGTTAGAATCCACTGCTGAGGTTCTTTCCAGATGTTGGCACTATCGCCATTTGTTGGATAAACCCTCTTTGTGCCATTGGTTTGTGCTGAGCTTGGTGGTGGGGTGTTTGTAGTCCATTGGTTGCCAGTGCTTTCATCATGTTTTATGTTCCCTTCCTTCTCAAGTATAACCACTGCCTTGTCATGAAGCTCAGAGTAAAGTTTCAAGTTGTGAGCATACCACACTAACGATGAGTCATACATAGCGAGGTCGGCATCATACTTCTTGAGAATCGATTGCTTGAGCGCCATTTTTGAGGAGTCGTCGGGGAATTTGTCGGGATACTGGCTGATTAGAGCATCGGCTTTAGCGAAGTCGGCAAGCACATGCGCCATGTCACCCTCGGGGATGACACCTGATGGCGCCTTGTCGCATCCTATCAAGAAAGATGCAACAAGGGCAATTATGCTCAGTGCTATTGACTTGCGTGCCATGAGATGGTGGATTTTATTGGTCGGAGGTATCTTCTTTGATTTCTTCGCTAGTAGGCTCTTCTTCGCTTTTTTTATCGCCCGAAAGATACTTGTTGTAGAAGAAAATGAGCACAAGAATGCTGGTGGTTAGGCAAGCATCGGCGATGTTGAATATTGGTTCAAAGAATCTGAAATGCGATCCTCCCACCCAGGGCATCCACTGTGGCCAGTCCCACTCGGCAAGCGGGAAGTATAACATATCGACCACCTTGCCATTGAACAGCGAGGCATATCCTCCCTCGCTAGGTAGGAATTGTGCTACCTCGGGTGCCATAGGGTCGTTGAAAATTTGACCATAAGCAATGCAGTCAATAACATTGCCTATAGCGCCGGCAGTAATGAGTGCAACACATGCTACAAACCCCTTTGGCAAGTCGGTTCTATTCCTTATTTTTACTAGATAGTAGATAAAGAGAATAGAGAAGATAATTCTCAGCCAAGTGAGGATGGCCTTGCTTCCCAGCTCCATGCCAAATGCCATGCCGTTGTTCTCAATAAAAGCAATTTTGAACCACGAGGTCACCTCGACCTGCTCACCATAGAAGAAATGAGTCTTTACCCAAATCTTGGTGACTTGGTCAATAATGATGGCTAAGGCAATGATAATAGTTGCCAGCCAGCCGTTAGATATTTTCTTCATTATTGCCGTTAGCGTTTCTTTTTGAGTTCTTGCTCAATTTCTTTGCCCTCAACCGAGAGAGTGGCATGGGGCACTGCCATAAGACGTCCCTTTGGAATGAGCTTGCCTGTTACGCGGCACACTCCGTAGGTCTTGTTCTCGATGCGCACGAGAGCTGCTTGGAGCTTCTTGATGAAGTCTAGCTGACGTGCTGCACGCTGGCTCGCCTCTTCCTGCTCGAGAGTTGCAGCGCCTTCTTCCAGCATGTTGAAGCTGTTTTTCGACTCATCGGTCTTAATCTTCTCCATCAACTGGTTGTAAGATGCTGTAGCAACTTCTATCTTCTCGAGAATTAGGGTCTTGAACTCTTGTAACTCTTGATCGCTGTAGCGAGTTTTTTCTTGTTCTGTTGCCATAATATTTGCGGTTTTATATTGTTCTGTTGTAATCAAGGTTGGCAACGCCAAAAGCTATGCCAACCTTTATTATATTAAAGTTAAGCTTTCTCTACTTTAATGTTGAGGGTCCATCCGTCCATGTCGAGCTCGATGACATCGTCTCCTTCCACTGGCTCAACATTGATAGCCACGGCCAGCACCTGATGAGCGATGTAGTCGCCATAGCTCTCCACTGCATCGATGATGCGCTCGTCGGGCGAGATGGTTACAACCACCTTGTCGGTAATGTCGAAGTTCTTGCTCTTGCGCACGTTCTGGATGCGGTTCACCAGCTCACGTGCCATACCTTCACGGCGCAACTCGTCGGTGACAGTGATGTCGAGTGCCACGGTCAGGTTGCCTTCGTTAGCCACGAGCCATCCAGGGATGTCCTCGCTGATGATTTCTACATCGGCAGTCTCAACCACAGCCTCTTGGTCACCAACCATGAGCTTGATGCATCCTTCCTGCTCAAGCTTGAGAATGTCGGCTTGTGACATTGTGGTGAGCTGTGCAGCAAGTGCCTTCATAATCTTGCCATATTTTGGGCCAAGCTTCTTGAAGTCGGGTTTCACCTTCTTGACAAGGATGCCCTCATCGTTGCCAACAAACTTGATGCCTTTGACGTTCACCTCACTAGTGATGAGGTCGCTCACTGCCTCAATAGCGGCACGCTGAGTGTCGTCGGTTACAGGAATCATGATTGAGGTAAGTGGTTGACGCACCTTGAGGTTCTTCTTGCGGCGCAGTGCGAGTACCATCGAGGTGACCTTCTGTGCCATTGCCATGCGGTGTTCAAGGTCGCTGTCAATAACACTCTCATTGCAGGTGGGATAATCAGCCAAATGAACTGACTTAGTGCTGCCGGTGAGGTCACGATAGAGCATGTCGCTGTAGAATGGTGATACTGGAGCCATGAGACGTGAAATGGTCTCAAGACATTGGTATAGAGTTTGGTAGGCGGCAAGTTTGTCGTCATTCATCTCTCCTCCCCAGAAGCGCTTACGGTTCAAGCGCACATACCAGTTGCTGAGGTTTTCGCTCACAAACTCGCTGATGGCGCGTGTAGCGCGAGTGGGCTCATAATCATTGAACTGCTCGGTAACTTCCTTGACGAGGGAGTTGAGCAGCGAGATTATCCAACGGTCAATTTCGGGACGTTTCTCGATGGGTACCTGTGGAGCCTCGGGGTCGAAGTTGTCGACGTTGGCATACAGAGCGAAGAACGAGTAGGTGTTATAGAGAGTGCCGAAGAACTTGCGGCTCACTTCCTCAACGCCTGCAGTGTCGAACTTGAGGTTCTCCCAAGGTGCCGAGTTGCTAATCATGTACCAGCGCAAGGGGTCGGAACCATAATCCTCTATGGCTTTGAATGGGTCTACTGCATTGCCCAGGCGTTTGCTCATCTTGTTGCCGTTCTTGTCTTGAACGAGACCGTTAGAAACAACACACTTATAAGCCACGCTGTCAAATACCATTGTGGCGATTGCATGAAGTGTGAAGAACCATCCACGAGTTTGGTCCACACCCTCGGCGATAAAGTCGGCAGGGTAGAACTTGCGCTCGTCAACGAGCTCTTTATTCTCAAATGGATAGTGAAGCTGTGCATAAGGCATAGCGCCGCTGTCGAACCACACGTCGATGAGGTCGAGCTCACGCTTCATGGGTTTGCCACTGTCGCTCACGAGAGTGATATAGTCGACGTAGGGGCGATGGATGTCAATCTTGTTGTAGTTCTCCTCACTGTTGTCGCCAGGAATGAAGCCTTTGTCCTTGAATGGGTTGCCACCCATAACACCAGCTGCAACGGCTTTCTCGATTTCGTTGTAGAGCTCTTCGATGCTTCCGATGCACTTCTCTTCGCCATCCTCGCTACGCCAGATGGGCAGTGGAGTGCCCCAGTAACGGCTGCGGCTCAGGTTCCAGTCATTGAGGTTCTCAAGCCACTTGCCAAAGCGTCCGGTGCCAGTGTGCTCTGGTTTCCACTTGATGGTCTTGTTGAGTTCCACCATGCGGTCTTTGCATGCGGTTGAACGGATAAACCAACTGTCGAGTGGGTAGTAGAGCACGGGTTTGTCGGTGCGCCAGCAGTGTGGATAGTTGTGCACGTGCTTCTCAATCTTGAAAGCTGTGCCTTCTTGCTTCATGCGGATGCACATGTAGATGTTGAGGTCCTCGGCTTTGCTAGCTGCTTCCTCGTCGTACTTGCCATTGACAGTGAATTTGGGGTCATAGGCATTCTTGACCCATGCACCAGCATATTCCTTGTAGAGCTCAACGTTAACGAAGTTCTTCACAAAGTCCTCGTCAAGGTCCTCAATGTTGTAGTACTTGCCAGTGAGGTCGACCATTGGGCGAGTCTCAAGCTTCTTGTTGATCATGTAGAGGGCGGGGATGCCTGCTTCTTTAGCCACAAAGGCGTCGTCGGCACCAAATGTGGGCGCAATGTGCACGATACCAGTACCGTCGTCGGTGGTTACATAGTCGCCGGGGATAACGCGGAATCCGTTGTCGTTGCCCACAATCTTGTCGTCAATTTTGTCAACGGGCTTAACCCATGGGAAGAGTTGCATGTACTTGATGTCGAGCAGGTCGGAACCCTTGAATTCAGCAATTACCTTGTAAGGTATTACCTTGTCGCCAGGAGTGTACTCGTCAAGAGGTTTATCGGCACCTTCGGGCTTGAAATAGGCGTCAACGCGTGCCTTTGCCATCAAGTAGATTGCTGGGTTGCAGTTGTAGGGGTTGTAGCTTTCAATTGCCACGTAATCAATTTTCTTTCCAACACACAATGCGGTGTTGCTTGGGAGGGTCCAGGGGGTGGTGGTCCAAGCGAGGATGCGCAGGTTGTCGCGGAACTTATCATCGGCAGCAGCCTTGATAGTTTCGAGCGCTTTGTGACCATTGTCAACCACAGTAAACTCGGCAGTGACAGTCTGATCCTTCACGTCGCGGTAGCAGCCGGGCTGGTTGAGCTCGTGAGAGCTAAGTCCGGTACCGGCAGCGGGCGAGTAAGGCTGGATGGTATAACCCTTGTAGAGCAGACCCTTGTTATAGAGCTGCTTCAAGAGCCACCACAACGACTCGATATAGCCGTTCTTGTAGGTGATATATGGGTCTTTCATGTCAACCCAGTATCCCATTTTGTGAGTGAGGTCTTCCCACTCTTTGGTGTATTTCATCACCTCCTTGCGGCAGGTGGCGTTATAGTCGTCGACACTAACTTTCTTGCCGATGTCTTCCTTGGTGATACCCAGAGCTTTCTCAACGGCGAGCTCCACTGGCAGTCCGTGTGTGTCCCAACCAGCCTTGCGAAGCACTTGGTAGCCCTGCATTGTCTTGAATCGGCACACGATGTCCTTGATGGTGCGAGCCATCACGTGGTGGATGCCAGGCATGCCGTTAGCGCTAGGAGGACCTTCATAGAAAACAAAGGCAGGTGCTCCCTCGCGTTCCTCGATACTCTTATTGAACACGTTTTCTTCGTCCCATTTCTTCAGGACTTCCTTGTTGATGTCCGAAAGATTGAACTTGTTGTATTCGTTAAATTTCTTCATTGTGGTTTTATAGAATGTAAGTTTTGTTATTTTTTCTTGTCAAAAAAGTTTGCCACGCCATTGACGCCAAGTACGAGCACATAGGAGAATGCAGTGAAAAGCATTAGCATCATTCCTGCCTCGAGCGAGAAGTGAGCGTTAAACAGCGAGAAAGCACACACTGCAACTACAACCATAATAATAAGCAAGAAGACACGTGGGCGCTTGTCGCACTTCAGTAACTCCTTGCGCTTGCCTATCAAGAATGTTGCAGCCAATGCCGTCATAGCTATGGCAATGAGCAAGACCACCATCCACGACTCGCGCGCCCATGGGGTTGCGCAAGCTACCAGGGCCGCCATTGGCACTATGCGCTTAGGGCTGTAGCTTTCGTCGGTCTCTTGCAACCATGCCATGAATTCCTTGTTGCTATAGTCTTTCTCCTTTAGCATTAGCAAGTCCCACCGGAGCATTACGACCAGTGCGAAGAAGCTTGAAACAGCAAGTAATATGTTGGCAATCAGTTGATAATCCATAATTTTGGATGGTTGGTCCCTAAAATAATTTGCAAATATACAAAATTAACCCGAATTATAGCGCACTAACACATCTATAAATAAAGAAAAACTTGTTAACAAGGCTTGCATTAAAATGGGAAAGCATGAAGAAGACCTTATTGCCTATGGCCGCGCTGCGCGCTAAAGATTGTTGCCCTGTGGGCTAAGATTGGTAGTGTGGTGCCTCGGCACTAATATTTATTTTTGCGCTGGCGCGCTAAGATGTCGCTGTACAAGAATCGCTGGAATCACTGGAATCGCTGGAATCACTGGAATCAGTGGAATCAGTGGAATCAGTGGAATCACTGGAATCGCTTAGAGTCCTAATTGCTTTAAATAGAGCTGGCGGTTGAGGATGAAGTTGTGGAGGTCACGATAGACGCTGCAATCGTCATAGCTCTTGTTATGGATGTAACCGTCTTCTATCTCATAGATGCAAGCATCAGGGTAGGAGAGGACTACTGGTGAGTGGGTCGAGATGATGATTTGTGCTCCTTGCTGAACAACTTCTTTAATCCAGCACAGGAAGGCAAGTTGGTTTACAAAAGAGAGTGCCGCTTCGGGCTCATCAAAAATGTAGATGCCACGGCCTTGCAAGCGGTTTTGAATCAATGTAATAAAACCCTCGCCATGGGAGCGCTCGTGTATACTCTTGCCGCCATAGTAAGCAATATAGCTTGGGTCGATGTGGGCGAGGCGATCGATCTCTGAAATCACGTTGTAATAGCTCTCGGCACGGAAGAAGAAAGTGTCCTCAAACGAGAGGCTTGCCATGCCTTTTCCTAGTTCTTCCCATAACGATGAGTGGGAATCAACTGTGCGAAAGTTAAAGTTGCGAGTGCCACCTTCGGGATTCATGCCCAGCAACACTGCAATGGCTTCGAGCAACGTGGATTTTCCTGAACCGTTGGGCCCCACGATGTAGGTGACCGACTTGTTGAAAACTAGTTCCTTGAAGTTTGCAATCACAGGAATCGAAAAGGGATATTGCTCCCGTTCCTGCTTCTCGTGCTTGTTGAAAATGCGATTGAGATAAATATTTTCATTTGCCATATTATGCGCTTTTTATGACAAAATTAAACAATTGGTGGGCAAAAACTAAGCACGTCGTTATTAATGTGTGTTCCTCTGTGATGAAAATTAACTATTGCGGCGCACCGAGAGTGGGGTGGTGCCACGCATGCGCTTGTAGAATTTGTCGAATGAGGCGCTAGTGGCGAAGTGCAATTGGTCGGAAATCTGCTCAACGGTGAGGGCTGTTGATTTGAGCAGACGGGTGGCCTCCATTGCCAGCAGTTCGTTGATGCATTCCATCACTGTGCGGCCTGTTATCTGCTTGACTATTCGTGATAGGTAGGTGGTGGTGATGAAAAGGCTTTCGGCATAGAATTTCAAGTCGCGATGCTCAAGATAGTTGTTTGTGAGTAGAGTGTAGAATGAGACAAAAATCTCTTCGCTCTGTCGTGAGATGGAAAGTCTGGTTTTCTCAAACGACTGGATGCTGATGAGATCGTTGATGAAAACCGAGTAGAGATGCTCTAGAATCTCACTTTTGAGTGACAAAGGTTGCATGATATATTGCCTGATGAGGAGCATGAGCGACTGTAGCCGTTGGGCGTCGTCGGGCAATAGGGTGACCTTGGAATTCCCATAATTAGAAAGAGGTATCACCGAGGCTTTGATGAGGTTGCGAAATGCTTGAGTGTCATGTGCCATCTGCTCGTCGATGATGAGGCAAATTCCCTTGTAATCATCGCTTGCCTCATAAATGTAGATTGGGCTTCCTGGATAGAATACAAACATCTCATTGGGAGTGAAAATCATCTCACCACCTCCGTTGTCAAGGATGATGTGGCCCTCGGTCACAAGGGTAAAGCTGTATATTTTCAGCTCTCCCGACATTTCGTTGGTGAGCATTGTGAGCTGCTTGTTGGTGAGAGCACAGGTGAGTTTGTTGTCCCACGTCTCGCGCTCGAGCATCTGGAGGTGCGTCTTGCTTATTTCGTTCAGATTTGCCATGTTGATTGATTTTTGCCGCAAAGATAATAAAAAATATCGTTTGTTTCGTTTGGGATAATCATTGGTTTTGAAAAAATAGTGTTTGTCGACGAAAAACGCTGTAAATTTGCAGCATCAAAACAAACATTTTATAAATACATAAACATTTTAAGAAATGGACGCAAAAAAATCAATCGAAGCATTACAGTTTTTCGTAACCAATTTGAACGCTCAGTCGTTCCAACACAAGTTGCAGGCCAAAATCTTTGGTTCGCTCGGATTTAAGAAGCTTGAGGCTAAGTATCTTGAGCACGCCAAGGAGGAAGGCGAGTTTGTTGACCAATTTATCGATCGTCTTCTCGACTTGGGTGGTGAACTTAAGCAAGAAGCTGTTGAGGCTCAGACTTTGTACAAAGATCCCATCGAGTTCCTTAAAGCTGACTACAAAGTGTCAGTTGACGGCATAGAGTTGCTTCGCAAGTGCATGGACGGTATCAAAGACGATATAACCACATTCGACATAATGAAGGTGTATCTCAAGGACGAAGAGGATGACATGTACTGGAGCGAGGAGCAGCTTGGCCTCATCGAACTCATCGGCGCTAAGCCCTGGCTAATTAAAACTGCACTTTAATTTTAACTTAATTAATAATCTTTACTATGGAAGCTAAAGATCAAGTACTAGAAGCTATGCGCAAGGCGGGTGTGCCTTTGGCTGCAGGCAAGGTGGCAGAGCTCACAGGTCTGGACCGTAAGGTTGTGGACAAGGCCTTTGCCGAGTTGAAGAAAGAGGGTGCTATCACATCGCCCGTGCGTTGCAAGTGGGAGCCTGCTAAGTAAGGCTCACAAGAAACAAACGTATAATGGTTGGGTTATTGTGATTGCATCGCTGCAACCATGATGCCCAACTTGTTTTTCTAAATCAAGAAAAAACGAAATTTGTATGGAGACAATATATGATTTCAAAGCCTTGACGAGCAAGGGCCAGGAGTTGGACTTTGCTCAGTTCAAAGGCAAGGTGTTGCTCATTGTCAACACCGCCAGTAAGTGTGGCTTCACGCCTCAATTCAAGGGGCTTGAGGAGTTGAACCAGAAGTATAAGGACCGCGGCTTGGTGACGATAGGTTTTCCCTGCAACCAGTTCAACCATCAGGACCCAGGCACCGACAGCGAGATAGAGGGCTTCTGTCAACTCAACTATGGCGTGACGTTCCAAATCATGAAGAAAATCGACGTTAACGGCGATGATGCTCATCCCATTTTCAAGTTCTTGAAGAGCAAGACTAAAGGTTTGCTCGGAAGTGCCATCAAGTGGAATTTCACCAAGTTCCTCATATCTCGCGATGGCGAGGTAATCAAGCGTTATGCTCCTATAACAGCGCCCGAGAAAATAGTTAAGGACATAGAAGAAATGTTAGGATAAATTATGAAGAAGATTATAATTATTGACGGAGGCCCTCGCAAAACTTTCAACACGGCCTCGATGTTACAGAAGATTGCCGAGGGAGCAGCTTCGGTGAGTGAAGAAATTGAAGTGAAGACCGTGCGCCTCTACGGCATGGACTACAAGGGCTGCATGTCGTGCCTGGCATGCAAGATTAAGGACAAGGCGGTAAATGTGTGCAAGTTCCGCGACGACCTAACTCCTGTGCTTGAAGAAGTGGCTCAGGCCGACGGACTTGTGATGGGGTCTCCCATCTACTTTAGCGAGGTGACAGCGCAGATGCGCGCGTTCCTTGAGCGCCTGATATTCCCATGGCTGTCTTATAACGACTACAGCCTTACTGCTCCCAAGCGCATCCCCGTGATTCTCACCTACACTATGAATGCCAATGATGAACAAGCCAAGGGCGTTTATCAGTCGATGGGAATTATTGAGAGTTGCCTAAATCGTGCGATGGGCGATGTGGAGCACGTGGATGCTCACAACACCTACCAGGTGAAGAACTACGACCGCTATGAGCTCGCTGGTTTCAGTGAGGAGGCCAAGCGTGAGTACCGCGAACAGAACTGGGAGAACGACCTTCAGCGCGCCTACGATGCTGGTCACCGTATGGCCGAGAAGATATTAGCAAACCAATAAATAATACAACAAATGGAAATTAAAGCAATAAAAATGTTTGATGGCGGCTTCATGAACCAGGCGTTTGCCTTTGGTGGCGAGGAAGGTCGCGACGCGTTTGATGAGCAGATTATCTATCGCAGCAGTCTGCAAAACTTCTTGATTGACACAGGTAGCGAGGTGATTCTCGTTGACACAGGCTTTCAAAATGACTATGATGCTCCTGCCAAGAAACTTGGCGCACCCCTCTACATGGGCGAGAAGATCGCCGACTTTATGGAGGCATTTGTCGCTGCAGGCTACACTCCCGAGCAGGTGACAAAGATTCTTGTTACCCACAAGCACCCCGACCACACCGCAGCATTGCAGTATTTCCCCAATGCTAAGATTTACATCGCCCCTGAGGACGCCGATGCTCTCAAACTTGAGGGCGACAACATTGTGCGTGCAACCTATAGCGATGGCGCTTATCACAACTTCCCTGCTGCACAGAAGGTTGCTGAAGGCATCTACTTTATTAAGGCTAAGGGGCACACTAAGGGCAACAGCATCGTGATTGCTGAAGACGGCGACCTGTTCTACATGATGCACGGCGACGTGACCTATTGCGACGCTGCACTCAAGGCCAACAAACTGAGCATCATCTTCGAGGATTTGGCTGCCGCTCGCGACACTCTCGACCGCGTGCGTGAGTTCATTGCCAACAATTCCACCGTTTACCTTTCCACTCACTGCCCCGAGGGCTACGAGAACCTGGAAATGAAGCGCGTAATGAAGCTGTAAGCCACACCACTAAACCGAAAAAAAGGCATTGAGAATCGTTCCCAATGTCTTTTTTTACTTCCAAGGATCTTTTGGTTCCAGATGGATTTGTCTTGTGGTGCCGTCGCGTCCTTTGACCACGAGGTCTTGCGAAGGCAGATCATCGATTTCGCGCTCTTCTTCCCAAGTGTAATCTTCCACGTTTTTTCCGTTGACTGTGATGATAATATCGTTGAGTTCCAATCCTGCTATTGCAGCAGCTCCTTCACGCTCAAGGCTGCTAACAATCCATCCCTTCCCAATGTCGGTACGGTTGCGGAAATTGTAGCCGTAAGATTCACTGTATTCTTTGCTTGGCTTGAATCGCTTGAGGTACATGAATCCATCGTTGGCGTCAATTATGATGTTGTATTTTGACCAGATGTTGTTGCCAATTGTTCCTAGGTATTCTCGGTCGCTAAATGCCCCTACACCATTAGGAAGATAATCAAATTCTTTGTTGGTTATAGTGTCATTGCCAATAATGAATTGCTGTGATTTCATTGTAACAATCGTTTCTTGTTCCTTAGCGCCAAGGCCGAATTGGGTGCAGTCGGTGACAATTCTCTTTCCCTCGATAGTTTCAAGTGAGTTTTGACGGGTTGTTGCAGCTGTGAAATTAATTGTGCCACCACCGCCAGTGTCCATCAAGTAGGTACCTTTTATGCTCTTACCGGCTATAATAGTCTCGGCCTTGAGCAAGATGCGTTTGTCTTTGTAAGTAATTGGGACTATCATGTGGCCATCAACATGTGGTTTGCCTCCTATGTGCTGCTTGATATAGCCGTGCTCAAAATTTATCTCAAATGGGTGATTCATAATGTCTTTTATACCGATAATGCCATCGACATGACAATCCAGCACATCGCGTAGCTTGAAAATGGGTACATACTCAAATTTTTCAGTGTGGTTGCTTATCTTGACTGTTGCAGGTTCAAATATGACGCGCACTTTGGTTTTGCCGGCAGCACCTCCTGCCATTGCCTGCCCTAATTTTTGGGGCTTCCAGACGGAGTGGGCTAGGAACACACTGTCGATACCAAATATGTCGGCCCCACCAGTGTCAAATATCACTCTGCATGGAATAGTGTTGTTTATTGTCGCATCAAGGTAAAGATGCCCACGATACATGAAAGGGATGCTGTCATTGTCATGAGTGCCAGCACAGGTTGTTGCAGCAGCAAGCAGCAGCAAAAGGGATAGTAAAAAGTTTTTCATAAGTTGAAGAATAAGAAAAATATTGTTTGTGGATTTTGCAAAATTTGTAGCTATGGCGAGAGTAGCAGCGAGGCAATTTCGGCGACTTCTTCCTCGCGTTTAGTGCGCTTGATGAATATGGCGATGGGGTAGTAGTCGCCATTGGGCATGATAACTATGCCCACATCGTTGATGCCTCTAAGTGTTTTGTCTTTGGAGAATCCAGTACCGGTCTTGTGGGCGAGTTGAGCATCTGGTGGAAGTGCGGCTTTGATGCGGTTGTTGCCCGTTTCGCAGTTGAGCATCAAGTCCCATATATACATCAACACAGGGCTTGATTGTCGCTCGCAGTAGAACCAATTGAGCAGTTCGGCCATATCGCGAGGCGTGCACCAATTGTCGTGTGATCGTCGTGGCTTGTTGTGCATTTGCTTCTCGGTCCATTTCAAGCGTATGTTCTTGAATCCTAAGCTACGCAAATAGTTCTGGACATCTCGTGGACTACCACACAATTTGAACAGCAGGTCGCAGGCGTTGTTGTCGCTCTGCTGCAACGATAGCGCAAGCAGTTCACCATAGCTAAATTCACGTTCCTCGTCAATCATTTTGAGCATTGGCGACCAAGTGTTCTGCTCTAAGTCTTGCTTTTTCACAGTCACTCGCTGGTCGAGACCGATGCCACACGAATCAAGATAATGGGCGACATAGATGGCTTGAGGAAACTTCATCACGCTGTTCATCTCATAGCGTTTATCAGCAGTGCGCTCATAACTAATATAAAGATCTCCCTTAATAATGAAGGCACCACAACGTTGCGCATGCACTTGAAATCCAAGCGAAAGGACAATGAAAAGTAACGATATTTTCTTTATGTTTCCCATTTTTTATGTTCATTAATGTGACATTGGATATGATGAAAACATTAATATTCCTTGAAATTGAGAGGGTAGACAAAATGGCTTGTATATGGTCTCACTTCACCATTGATAAGCATAGTCTTCCATGTTATGTTGTAGAGGTGTTTGTTTATCTCCTCCTCAAGCTGAGAATATTGAACGTTTGACATATTTGCTCCAATTAGCCTATATTTGAAGTCAGTAAGTTCACCACATGGATTAACTCTTATATCTGAAATCTCAATGCCAACTTTCTTGCCTTTTAAATCAGAGTAATTTTTTAAGTCTATAGCAAAGTTCTCATTAAGGCTTTTTTCATCATTTTCTTTATTACCGGTTAGTGCAAAACCATCGGCCAAAACTTTGTTGTGATACAGATACTTGTCAATAACTTCGCCTTTAGCAATAATTATGTGAAGTTCAGTCTCATAGTGGCTTTGGTTTATATATCTACCTTGATAGATACATGAGCCTTGCACCGCTTCAATAGTGCCCGAGAACCACGAAGCCACTAATGATTCAAAGCCTTCTTTTTCGGCAATGCTTATCAAAGTGTCTTGTGGTATGTCTTCGACACTTTCAAGCATTAATTTTTCGCCTTTGATGCTCCACGATGAAATAAACCCATTTTGCCATAATTCATACCAATCCAAATCTTTTTCTTTGCATAAAAAGGTTTGTATGTCAAGTTTGACATTTGTGTTAAGGGGCTTGTCCAGCAATTTCCATTCAACGCCATCAATGTGAATGATGTCATCAATTTGGGCAGCTACATTAAACGAAAAAACGGAAACAAATAAAAATGTAAATATAATAGTCCTTCTCATATTGTAAAATATTTTCTTTGTTATAGCTTATTTTTTATTGACTTCACGTTGCGAAAATAGATGCCATATACATCTATCGTAACCTTAAGCAAATATAGTAAAATTTTGAATAGTAAATAACCTTTTTGGTAATTTTCTGCTCAAAATTTTACTATCTTTATCAAATGCAACATTGAGAACCGTTCCCGATGTTACATCTTTTCTCGCGAGGGCTTGGCGCGGCGTGCGAGCTCGAAGAGGCCCACTGGAAGGTGGCAGTAGCCGTCGGGGTTCTTGTCGAGGTAGTCTTGGTGGTATTCCTCGGCGGGATAGAAGCAATTGAGGGGCAACACCTCGGTGACAATGGGCTTGAAGTAGCGTTCGGCCTCATTGGCTACACGCTTCTCGATGACAGGAAGGTCAGAGGGGTCGGTGTAGTAGATGCCTGTGCGGTATTGTGGCCCCACGTCGTGCCCTTGCTGATCTTGGAGAGTGGGGTCAATAGCTTTGAAATACATGTCGAGTAGGAACTCGAGTCCGATTTTTTCGGGGTCATAAACCACCTTTACGGTCTCAGCGTGCCCTGTCTTGTGAGTGCACACTTGTTCGTAAGAAGGGTTCTCTACAGTGCCATTGGCATATCCTACTTGCGTTTCAACTACTCCGTCAATCAACTTGAAAAAATGCTCGGTGCCCCAAAAGCATCCTCCTGCCAAATAAATTTCTCGTGTCATAATTATGTATTTTTTTATAACATAACGCATTAAAATGCTATGAAATTATGTGAAGCATAATAAAATGTAGTTTATGGTTGCAAAATCATTAGATTTTCACTATTTTTGCAAATTCAAATAAAAAGAAAAATTATGCAAAACGAATTTGTGAGCCTGATAAGTAATCAGGCAAAGAAATATGGCAACCGTGAGGCGTTGCGCTACCGTGACTATCTTACCGACCAGTGGACATCGTTGTCGTGGAACAGCTTCAAGCAAGACATCGAGCGTTGTGCCAACGCGCTGCTCCAGGCTGGTGTAGAGCCACAAGGCAAGGTTGCTGTGTTTTCGCAGAATTGCCCTGAAATCTTGATAACTCACTTTGCTTCGTTCTATAACCGTGCCATTCCCGTTCCCATCTATGCCACAAGCAGCAAGGACGAGGCTGCCTACATCATCAACAACTCGGGAGCTACTGTACTCATGGTGGGAGGTCAAGAGCAGTATGATATTGCCAAGCAGCTTTTTGCTGAGTGCCCTAAGCTCAAGCTTCTGGTGGTGATGAATACAAATGTAAATGTTGATGCCGATCTCAAGAATGTTACAACCTGGCGCAAGTTCCTGAGTGAAGGCGGTCAGGCCGGAGAGCTGGTTCGCAGCGCACTAGCTAAGCGCATGGATGAGGGCCGCCCCGACGACCTAATGTATCTCATCTACACATCAGGTACCACAGGCCAGCCCAAGGGTGTAATGCTCACCCACAGCAACTTCAGTGCTGCGATGATGGCGCATGGCATGCGATTGACTTATGTGGATGATAATGATGTCTCGCTTAGCTTCTTGCCGCTTAGCCACATCTTTGAGTTGGGATGGACAATGTACTGCTTGATTCACGGCTTGGTGGTGGCTATCAACTACGACCCTCGCGACATTCAACGCACAGTTAAAGAGGTGAGCCCTAATTGCATGTGCAGCGTGCCACGATTCTGGGAGAAAGTATACACCGCTATTATGGACAATGTGAACGGTGCTAAGCCAGTGGTGAAGACCTTGTTCAAGACTGCTATAAGGATTGGCAAAGCGCGCAACATCAAGTATGCTCGCAATGGTCAAAAGGCACCATATCTTATTGAGAAGCAGTATCAATATTTTGAGAAAAAGGTGTTCTCTCGATTGCGCAAGGCGATTGGTGTTGAGAATGGCAAACTTTTCCCTACTGCTGGCGCAATGCTCAGCGACAATATTACCGAGATGCTACATGCTGTGGGCATCAACATCGTTATTGGATATGGCTTGAGCGAGACCAACGCCTCGGTGTGCTTCTATCCTAACACTGGTTGGGAACTTGGCACCATTGGCGAGCCCATCCCCGGGGTGAAGGTGAAGATTGGAGATCAGAACGAGATATTGGTCAAGGGGCCCACTGTGATGCGTGGCTACTATAACATGCCTGAGGAGACGGCCAAGGCTATTGATGCCGATGGTTGGTTCCATACTGGCGACTGCGGCGAGCTCACCGAGAAAGGTCACTTGATAATGACCGAGCGCCTCAAGGACCTGTATAAGACTAGCAATGGCAAGTACATTGCTCCGCAAATGCTTGAGACACTGCTAGCTCAGGACAAATATATGGCTCAAGTAGCAGTGATTGGTGACGGGCGAAAATATGTTTCGGCACTCATTGTCCCCGACTTTGACGAGCTGAGCATGTGGGCTACCAAACGCAAAATCCAGTTTAAGAACAACGAGGATTTGGTTAACAACCCTAAGGTTCACGAGATGATAGAGAAACTCATCAACGAATATCAGAAGGACCTTGCTAGCTATGAGCAGATAAAGCGCTTTGTGCTGCTGCCTCGACCATTCTCGATGGAGAGCGGTGAGTTGACCAACACTCTCAAGATAAGGCGCGCTGTAATCAACAAACGCTATGCTAAGCTGATTGACGCGATGTATGCAGTTGACTATCGTCCTAAAGGCAAAAAAGAAGAGAAGCTGGACGTGGACCTAAGCCTTTAGTTAATGCATAATGCACAATGCATAATCTGGGCTGACGCTTACTTTAATGCACAATGCATAATTGGGGCTGACGCCTACTTTAATGCACAATTATAATCTAGATTTTTAAAAAACAACTATATTTATTAACCCCTAAATCATTGAGCTCAGATGATTACAACCGACCAACTAAAAGAGATACAAGAACGCAAGGATGCGTTGAGGAGGTATCTTTGACGTCGATAACAAGAAAATCCAACTAGAAGAAGAGGAATTGCGCACCCATGTGCCCGATTTCTGGAGTGACCAAAAGAAAGCCGAACAACAGATGCGCAAAATCAAGACGCTGAAAATGTGGATTGAGAAATGCGCCGAAGTAGAGGACGCAGTGGGTGAAGTGGAAGTGGGCTTCGATTTTGTGAAAGAAGGAGTGCTCACTGAGGACGAACTCGACGCGCTCTATGCCGATGCTCTTGACAAGATCGAGAAGCTGGAGCTGCGCAACATGCTGCGACGCGAAGAGGACAAGCTAAGCGCTATCATGAAGATTAACTCGGGAGCCGGTGGCACCGAGAGCCAGGACTGGGCGTCGATGCTCATGCGCATGTACCTGCGTTGGTGCGAGAAGCATGGCTACAAGACTGCAATCCAGCACATGGTTGATGGCGACGAGGCTGGTATCAAGAGTGTGACAATAGGCATTGAGGGCGACTTCGCCTATGGGTACCTGAAGAGCGAAAACGGAGTACACCGTTTGGTGCGTGTGTCGCCTTACAACGCTCAAGGCAAACGCATGACTTCGTTTGCTTCGGTATTCGTAAGCCCTATGGTCGACGACACCATCGAGATTGTTCTTGATCCTGCACGCATCTCGTGGGACACCTTCCGCAGTGGTGGCGCTGGTGGTCAGAACGTAAACAAGGTTGAGAGTGGTGTGCGTGTGCGCTACCAGTACAAGGACCCCTACACTGGTGAGGAGGAAGAAATCCTCGTTGAGAACACCGAGACGCGCGACCAGCCCAAGAACCGTGAGAACGCTCTGCGCAACCTCAAGTCTATCCTCTACAATAAGGAACTCGAGCACCGCCGCGAGGAGCAGCGCAAAATCGAGGACAGCAAGAAAAAGATAGAGTGGGGTAGCCAGATTCGCAGCTACGTCTTCGACGACCGCCGTGTTAAAGACCACCGCACAGGTCATCAAACAAGCAACGTAGGAGCCGTCATGGATGGCGATATCGACAACTTTATCAAAGCCTACCTAATGGAATTCTCCACCGACGAATAACTCCTAATCATACAATTACAAACAATTATAAACAATTAAAAGTATAATTGTGATGATTGATGTAAATAAATTAAAAGCATTTGAATATGATGTTGTAGGGGCTATCTATGCTGTTCATGGAGAGTTGGGGGCAGGACTGCATGAAGCTTGTTATCAAGAAGGACTGCAAATTGAATTGACCGAAAGGGGGATTCCGTTTGTTAGAGAAATGTCTTTTCATCCAACTTATCGTGGTAAAATTATGGAATCAGTCTTTAGATTGGATTTTTTATGTAAAGATGATATCATTATTGAATGCAAGGCTGTTCCAGAACTGACAAAAGTCCACCGCGCTCAGTTGTTCAATTATATGAGATTATTACAAAAAAGTTGTGGAATATTGGTGAATTTCTCACCATTTTCTGTTGATCCTGAAAGATACTTTTTGGACAAAGAGAAGAATCAAATTGTTGGCGCAAATGGGCAAGTTTTTTATAATAAATAATAATTGTTTTCAATTGTTTGTAATTGTTTGATAAGAAATGAGGAAGAAGCTTACTATAGTGAACGTGGATGGCGTGGTGGTTGAGGACCCTGGGAACCTGCGCGCCTTGATTCGGGACTTTGCCGCCATCAAGGGCCTTAAGCTCTTTGTGCATGGCGAGGGCACGATGGCGACAATGGTTGCCGAGAAAATGGGCATCACCATTCGCCAGGCTAGTGACGGACGTGACATTATCGACGACCGAGTGATGGACCTTGTGACAATGGTCTATGGCGGACTCGTCAACAAGCGACTTGTCGCTATCATGCAGTGGCGAGGACTCAATGCCTTGGGGTTAACAGGAGTGGATCTGAACCTCGTGCAGAGCACTAAAGTTCCCATCAGGCCCGTGAATGTGGGGCGCGTGGGAACCGTGCGTCGAGTTAACTCGTCGATGCTCATCAAGCTGCTCGAAGAAAATGTGGTACCCGTGATTGCTCCGCTCACCCACGACGGCAAGGGAAATCTGCTCAACGGCGACGTAAAGATGTTTGCCTATGAGATTGCGCAGACTCTTACCAGCACCTATGACGTGAATGTTATCAACGTGCTTGGCGAAGAGAATGGTGTGCTGGCCAACGAGCAGAACCCCAATAGCGTAATCCCAGTGTTGCGTCGGGCACAGTACAAGTCGATGTGTGAGAGTGGTGACATCAATCCCGCTGCCTATCCCACTATCAATAATGCCTTCTCGGCTATCGACCATGGCGTGAAGGAGGTGGTGCTTATCAATGCGGCGCGCTTCAGCGACCTGAAGGGAGGCACACACATAAAATGATGAAGTGAGATAATTCAAATGAATCTATACATTTTATGAGCTGAGCATGATTGATTGCTCAGCTCATATTGTTTATTGGAGTTCTTTGACAGCAAGTCTATTGCGCATAGTCTTTTTTTTAGGTAAATAAAAGTTAAATATTTATTTAACTATATGTTATTTTAAAAAATAATTATAACTTTGTGACGACAGAAAAATGGGTCTTGACAGGGACTAAAGGGTTCGACCCTCAAAGTGGCTCATAAGTTATTAATTTTCCTTTGAACCCGCCATAAAATACACATCATCTATGATTAAAAATTTACTCTACTTTGTTGTGATGTTTTTAATGTCAATTCCCATTGTGGAGGCGCAGACTTTTGAGTTTCGTTACCATGGAGAGTCTCTTGCCGATGGAGCAACGGTGACTATTCAAGCCGAGGAAGACGAATGGGGTTTTGGAGAGATGAATTGCTACACCAATCCAAGTTCTGACCCTAGCAATGGACTTATCTTGAAAATCCTCTCGGGCAGTCAAAACTCAGGAGACGCCACATTGAAAATTGAAGAAAATTCTTTGTATCCAGAGAGAATATTGTGGTGCATGGGTGGTAACTGTATGATGGTGATGAATCCATTAATAACCAAACCTTTCACTGCCAATAATGGCATTTGCCTTGTGCAGTTTGATGCCGAAAATATTCAGAGCGAGGGTCATCTATTTGCAACCCTCTCTGCTACTATTGGCAGTGAGACTCACACTGTGAAGATAAAATTTGTTTATGGTGAGCAACCTGCTGTTCCTGGTGATGTGAATGGCGACGGCGCTGTTACTGCTGCCGACATAACCGCTCTATATAGTTTCCTGCTCAACTATGATGTGACTAATCTTATTAATGGAGACCAGAATAACGACGGCAATATCACTGCAGGTGACGTGACTGCTGTATACAACATACTTTTAGGAAATTAATTAACATTTAAATACTTTACGACAATGAGAAAAACAGTACTTCTTCTGTTTGCCATGATTATGGCAATGTCGAGTTTCGCTCAATCGGCGATGACTCCTAAAAACACGATTACTCCAGGTGCTGGAGAAACTTGGTGGGGCTACTTCACCGACAACGATGCAAATGCCGCAAACTTTAGTGCTTACGGCGTTAACGCACTGGCCAATTATGAGGCTGCTATTAAAATTGTGAAGAATGACCCAATTATGGGCAATGCCACTGTTAAGGCAATGCGCATTTGGCTGAATGGGAACACTATTCCCAAAATAACTAGCCTGAAGATTTGGGTGACTAAGACTCTAAAGGTTAACGCACAGGGGGTTCTCTATGTTCAAGATGTTGACTTGTCAACCCTGACAGCTGGCGCCAACGATATAGCGCTTGAAACTCCTTTTGCGATTAATAATGCTGTAACCTACTTTGGTTTCACAATGGAGCTTAGCAGTCAAGATTACGCTATCATGAATGGTGGTGAGTATGAACCCAACACATTCTTCTTCCGTGCTTCAGCCCAGCAGACCAATTGGTCATCGGTTACCAATCATGGTAAGCTGGCTTTGCAACTCCTTGGCGAGGGTGTCAACATTCCTCAAAACGCGGCTATCTTTACTAACAAGAATCTTGGAACTCACAACTATCAAGTGGGCGACGAGGCAGTTCTACCTGTAACTATCAAGAATAAAGGCGAGAACAATATCACTTCGGTTTCTTACACTATAACCAGCAATAACGATCCTTCTACTGCTACCCCCGAGGTTACAGTGCCTATCAATAACATTGAAAATGGTGCCACTGCAACATTCGACGTTCAATTCGATACTAGCGAGCCAGTGAGAGACACAAGAACTGTCACTATCACCAAGGTGAATGGTCAACCCAACGATGCTCCGGCAGCTGACTGTGTGGCAAGCGGTAATTTTACTGTTGTTTCATTCTTGTTTACAAGAGTTCCTGTTATCGAGGAGTTTACTGGCACTTGGTGTGGCTGGTGCCCAAGAGGTTTCGTAGGCATGGAAACAGCACATGAGAAATATGGCGACCAAGTTGTGCTCATCGCTGCCCACAACGGCGACCCAATGGAGATTTCGGATTATAATCCAGTAATGTCAACCGTGAGTGGATTCCCCGATGCTCGTGCTAACCGCGCTACCGACTTTGATCCTAACCCAGATGCTATCCAGAACATGATTGACCAGAGTATGCTCGAGGTTCCAGTTGGTATGGTTAATGTTACTGCTCAATGGAATGATGAGCAGATGAAAACTATTAAAATGGATGCTACTTCTAAGTTTGCCTTTGCCGAGGAAAATACTAACTATGGTATTGCCTTTGTACTTACCGAGGACGGTATGAAGGGTACAAGCTCTAGCTGGGGACAGGCCAACTACTATAGTGGCCAAAGCGGATATCCCAGTTACATGGATTGGTGGTGCAGTCAAGGTTCAAGAGTTATGGGAGTAGAGTATAACTTTGTAGCTGTGGGTGCTTGGCAAATCGCAAGTGGTTTCAATGGCTCGGTTAAGTCGTCATTTGAGGCTGGTGAGGTGATGCCTTTCAGCTATACCGCCGATATCTCTACCAAGACTCTCATTCAAGACAAGTCGAAACTTAAAGTTGCTGCTCTGCTCATCGACCGCAATGCTAACAAGATCATCAACGCATGGCAAACCACAATCTATCCTTATGGATACAATCCTGTTCCAAATGAGTTCTATATGGTTGGTACTTTCAACGAGTGGAACACTACCGAGGCAGGTGGACGTTTAGCATTCACTGCTACCGAAGATGAGGGTGTTTACGAGGCTACTGGCACACTCGAGGCTGGTGCTGAGTTCAAGGTTATCACTCCAAACGGCGACGACTGGACATGGTATGGTGGCGTTGACGAGAACAACGTTGGTTTCTTCATGATTTATGACAACCTGCTCAACACTCCACTGCAGATGGTTGACGGCTCTAACTTCCGCATCGAGAATGGTGGTGAGTTCACCTTCCGCATCAATGCCAACGACATGACCCTCACCGTTCTTCCTATTGGTGGCCCTGTTGTTCCTGGCGATGTTAATGGTGATGGTGTTGTTACCAGCGGTGACATTACAATGCTCTATAACATACTCCTTAATAACGACAACACAGGCGTTGCTAACGGTGACCAGAATGGTGACGGTGTAATTACAAGTGCCGACATTACCACAGTCTACAACATCCTGCTTAATAGCAAGAAATAAACCTTCGGGTGTTTTAGATGTCTATTATGTGAAAAGGATGTTGCATAACTATGCAAGTGGTTTTGCAACATCCTTCTAACAATTAAAAACTATATATACACAATGAAAAAAATTGCTTTATTACTATGTCTTTTCGCCTTGTTGGCTTCAAGTAACGCTTTCGCTCAGCTGCCAGCTGTAACAGTAAAGACAATTGATGGACAAACGGTAAAAGTTGACACTCTCAACAATGCCGGCAAACCTTTCATCATTGACATGTTTGCAACATGGTGCAAGCCATGCCTGCGTGAGTTGGATGCCATATCCGAAGTCTATGGCGATTGGCAAGCAGAAACTGGCGTCAAGATTTTTGTCGTTAGCATCGACCAAGCGCAAAACGTCCATAAGGTGAAACCACTTGTGAGCAATCATGGCTGGGAATATGAAGTGCTTATCGACGCTAACGAAGACCTGAAACGGGCCTTGGGCGTTCAGATGATTCCTTTCACTATGATTGTTGACGGACAAGGAAAAATTGTATACAAGCACACTGGATATACCGATGGCGTTGAGAATGAACTTATAGAAAAAGTACGCGAACTCATCGGTAAATGAAAAGAGCTTTCCTGTATATTGTAATTCTGTGCTGCTACCTTTATTCACCAGCCCAAGAAGAAAAGAAGGTGAAGGTGAGTGGTAGCATTCAGAGCGATATGCTCGTGCCCATGCGTGACGATGCTATAGGTGCTGAGAAAACCGAGGATTTCCAGACCAATACCTATGCCGACGTCATGTTGCAGAGCAAATGGGTGGATGCAGGGCTCAGGTTTGAGTATCTCGACCATCCATTGCCTGGCTTTGAGAAGGATTTCAAGGGATGGGGTGTTCCCAATTTCTGGGTTAAGGGTCGCTATAAGGGCGCCGAGCTCACATTGGGAACGTTCTACGAGCAATTTGGTTTGGGACTCATCTTGCGCACCTATGAGGAGCGTTCTTTGGGCATCGACAATTCGCTGCTGGGAGCACGATTGGTTGTGAGGCCCACCAAGGGTGTTACCATCAAGGCTCTCTCGGGCCGTCAGCGTCGTTATTGGAGTTGGAACAAGGGGCTTGTTAGCGGTGTTGATGCTGAAGTCAATATCAACGAGTGGATTCCAGCATTGCGCAATCGTGGCACTGAGCTGATGATTGGTGGCTCGTGGGTGAACAAATATGAGAAACAGGAAGACATCTTTGTCGATCCCACCCACAAGCTCAATTTGCCTGAATATGTCAACGCTTGGGATGTGCGAGCATCACTCAATACGGGTCCGTGGAGCGTTCATGCCGAGTATGCCCAAAAGACGCAAGACCCGTCGTTCGACAATGGCTATAACTACCAGAAAGGTACTGCAGCAGTGCTCTCGGGTTCTTATGCAAATAATGGCATCAGCATATTGCTTCAAGCCAAACGTAGCGAGAACATGGCTTTCCGCAGCCGTCGCAGCATGATTGGCACCTCGTCGTTCATCAACCATCTGCCGGCGTTCACGCAGGAGCAGACCTATGCCCTTGCGGCACTCTACCCCTACGCCACACAGTTGGCGGGTGGTGAGTGGGCCTATCAGGCCGAGGTTGGCTACAACTTCAAGCGCAAAACCAAGCTTGGCGGTAAGTATGGAATGAATGTGAAGTTCAACTTCTCGCATGTGCGATGGAAAGGCGAGACCTTCTATCAGGACATTGACGTGACGTTGACCCGCAAGTTATCACCAAGTGTCAAGCTTGCTCTCATGTACATGAATCAGCGCTACAACATGACGATAGTTGAGGGACATGGCGGCATGGTACGTTCTAATATTTTCATTGCCGACGCTAAGTTCCAGCTATCAAAGAAAACATCACTTCGCACCGAGTTGCAATACCTGTCTACTCCCGACGACAAGGGCGATTGGCTCTATGGGCTTGCTGAGTTCTCACTGGCTCCGCACTGGATGTTTACTGTGAGCGACATGTACAATGTGGGAGAGACTAATATCCACTACTATCACGGTGATGTGACTTTCAGCATCGCGGCACATCGTGTGCAATTAGGTTTTGGACGCACCCGTGCGGGCTACAACTGCTCGGGTGGTGTGTGCCGTTATGTTCCGGCAAGCCGAGGTTTCACTTTATCTTATAACTACACATTCTGATCATGAAGATTAAGGCTTACATAACATTAATGCTGGTTACCCTGCTCATGGCAGCATGTAGCCACATTCCCGAAGATGAGCAGTTGATTTATGTGAAACCGGCACCAGTAGAGCGTAGCGTTTTGCTTGAGGACTTCACTGGCCAGCGTTGTGTTAACTGTCCTTTGGCTGCCGATGAAATCGCTAAGCTGCATGAGCAGTATGGAGAGGATGCCATTATAGCAGTGAGCATTCACTCGGGACCATTGGGATTCCACACTAATCCCCGATTCTTAGGACTTGCTACCGATGTGGGTGATGAATACTACAATCATTGGAATCTGGAATTCCAGCCTGTGGGTTTGATCGACCGTGGAGCTCCTGCTGAGTATACCGCTTGGGGAACTCTCATTCGACAAGAGTTGCAAAAGACGGCGCCAGTTGACATTGATCTTATGGTGAATCCTAGTGATGACAATCAAATCGATATTTACACCGAGATTCAGGGTGTAGACGGAAACACACAAGGCAAACTGCAGCTGTGGATTGTTGAAGATGATATCACTGCCTTCCAGATGATGCCCGACGGCACCCGAAACGACAACTACATCCATCAGCACGTGTTCCGTGCTGCTGTCAATGGTGAGTGGGGCGAAGACGTTGAAGTGCAAGAGGGATATACTGTCTCAAATAATCACTTAATCACTCTCTCCGATGAGTGGAAGGTCGAAAATCTATATGTTATCGCCTTCGTATATAACGCCTCGGGTGTTCTACAGGTAACAAAGGCTAAACTGCAGAATGACGAGCCACTCGAAGAATAGAGAGATTATTTACCCTAAACTTTTAAGTCCCGAATCATAACACAATGTTTCGGGATTTTTGTTTGTCCCGAATCGGTCATTAGGATTTATTATTTTATTTTGGGCTGATGGCTGCGGCGGTAATCGCTGGGCGACATCCCCAGATGCTTGGTGCAGTAGCGGCTGAAGTAGCTCAGCGAGGCGAAATTCATGCGCTCAGCAATCTGAGTGAGCGACATGCGCTCGTCTTCAAGAAGATTTTTCAGTATGGGCACAGTGGCACGGTCAATGAACGACGTGACGCTGTGCCCTGTCAGTCTCTTAATTGTTGCCGAGAGGTATTTTGGCGATACGTTCAGGCTTTCGGCATAATAGTTAACACTACGCTCAGTGCTGCTTACTCCAGTCGACAGCAGTTCCATGAGCGACTTCACAATATAGCCCGTGCGGTCGCTGTGCTCGCTTGTGGTGTCGCGTTGCGAATGCGATTCAAAGATGTCATACATCATGGTTTGGCACAGGCTCCCCATCATTTCACGGTAAAACATGTGATGGCGGTTTTCCATGCGGTCGCGCAGCCGGTGGAAATCGTCAAGAATGCGCATGGCGTGCTCTTCGCTGAGAGGAATTACTGGGTTGTAGTTTAGGCTTATGCTGCCACCAATGCTATAATTGTTTGAGGGCAATAGGCTCTGAAGGAACTTGTTGTCGGCGGCAAACCACTCCACTTTCATATCAGGGTGTGCAGCAAGATTGCGCGCGCGGTGAGGGTAGGGCATCACCACTAGGTCATTCTTCACGATGTGGTAGCAGTGCTCGTTAAACACAAAACTTCCCTCGCCTTGCATGCACAGCATGTGCATGCAGGTGTGCTTGAGCTCGGGAGCATTCATCCCATAAAAATCCTCTGAAAAAAGAAAATCTATCTTCATATCGTTTATCGTTTTTCGGGGCTTCGGGAACTCTTCTCTCTCACCTGCAAATTTCGGAGGGAATCGGAAACTCTCCCCTCTCACCTATAACTTTGTTTGTCGCAAAATTACTCATATTTTTTAAAGAAAAAGAATATTTTGTGCAAAAAGTGAAAATTGTGGTGCTTTTTGTGAAACTTTTAAGTCAAAAAACAGTAGTAATTTTGCAGTGTAATTAAAAAAATAGAGAAAAATGGAAGCAATCATTGTTGACCCCCGCAAAACCACCCCTAGTGAGATGGAGCGCGGCATGAAAGATGTGAAACTGGTTTTTGCCATTAACCATACTATGCCCTACACCGATGAATATAACAACCTGGTGAAGGAACTTTTTGGCGATAATTTGGGTGATGGAGCCATGGTGATGCCACCACTCAAGGGAGTGTGCTTCGATAGGGTGCACATTGGCAAGAATGTGATGATTATGCCCGACTGCCTGATGATGTCACGAGGCGGCATTTCAATCGAGGATGATGCAATGATAGCAGCCAACGTGCAGCTCATCAGCAACAATCATGACTTGCACGACCGCCAGTTGCTTATTTGCAAACCTGTGCACATAGGCAAGAAAGCATGGATTGGCGCAGGTGCCACCATTTTGCCTGGTGTAACTGTGGGAGAGAATGCCGTGGTTGCAGCAGGTGCTGTTGTCACTAAGGATGTCGCTCCTAACACCATTGTTGGCGGCAATCCTGCAAAGTTTATCAAGAATATAGAGTAAAAACAATTAGGAGGACAGACTATGATTTTCGATAGAAACGAACAGAAAGCAGTAGTGGCACTTTTGGGTGCCGGAAGTATGGGAACAGCCATCGTGCGTCGCATTGCAGCAGGCAAAAAGATTTTGCTGGGTGACATCAGCGAAAAAGCGTTGGAGCGCGTGGGCGACGACTTTCGTCGCAGTGGCTACGACGTGGAGACAATGGTAGTAAACGCTTTGCAAAAAGATAGCATCGAGGCCTTCGCACAAAGGGCTGCCAGCCTTGGCCCCGTGATGTATTTCATCGACACTGCAGGTGCTTCACCCAATCAGGCCAGTCCTGAACACATCGTAAATCTCGACATGGTGGGCACGGGCTATGCTGTGGATGCATTTGGCGAAGTGATGGCCCAGGGTGGCGCAGGACTTATTATTTCGAGTCAAGCGGCTTATATGTATCCAATTCCTAATGACATCGAACTTCAGTTGGTAAACACTGCCACCGAGGATTTGAAAGACGTTAAATTCATTCAAGAGGTGGCGATGAAAGATTCGGGTTTAGCCTACATGATTGCTAAGCGCATGAATCACTTGCAAGCTCAACGTGCTGCGGCCACTACTTGGCGTAAGCGTCGAGCACGCATCAACACAATCTCGCCAGGTGTCATTGTCACACCGCTGGCCTACGATGAGTTCCGCGCTAGTGGCGAAGGCTATCAGGCTATGATTGACGCCTCGGCTGCACAGCGCACAGGCACCAGCGATGAGATTGCCGAGGTTGCAGCATTCCTGCTTGGCGAGCACGCCAAGTTTATCACAGGAACCGACTTGCTCGTCGATGGTGGCGTGATAGCCTCGATTCGTACTGGGGAATTCAAACTTTGGAGAGAAGATTAAACAAATAAATTAATAATAATGAGTATCAAAAGTATCATCACAGCCGTATTGGCACTGCTGGTAACAACGGGATGCAACGGCGGCGTAAAGCAAGAAAAAACTATGGATAATAAAGGTAAAGCATTGGTAGTGTTCTTCTCGCATGCGGGCGACAACTACGCAGTAGGTAACATCGAGGTAGGCAACACTAAAATCGTTGCCGACTACATAAGCGAAATCGCTGGTGCCGACCAGTTTGAGATTGTAACTCACAAGTACGACGGCATGGCCTACACGCCACTAATCAACCTAGCCCAGGAGGAGGCCCGCAAGGGCGAGTTGCCACCCTATGAAGGCGAAATCACCGACTTGTCACAATATGACACCGTCTTCATTGGTGGTCCCGTGTGGTGGGGCACCTATCCACAGGTGATGTTCACTTTCTTCAAGAATCACGAAAATGATCTTAAAGGAAAGACTGTAATCCCCTTCACCACCCACGAGGGCAGTGGACTTGCCAATTGCGTGGAAGACGTGAAAGAAGCCTTCCCAGGAGCTAATGTGACTAAAGGCTTCAGCATCTATGGTCACGATGTCCGTTCTGGAAAGAACAAGGTTGAGAAATGGCTCAAAGGTTTGGGATATTAATACGAAATAATCATGGAATACCTAAAATTATCTAATGGTGTTGAAATGCCATTGCTGGGCTACGGTGTGTTTTTGGTTAGCCCCGATGAGTGTGAACGTTGCGTGAGCGATGCCTTGAGTGTGGGATATCGTCTTATCGATACTGCACAAGCCTACCAAAACGAGGAAGGTGTGGGCAACGCTTGGCGCAAGAGTGGACTAAAGCGCGAAGACCTTTTCCTCGTGACGAAAGTGTGGATTTCCAATGCAGGAGAGGAAAAGGCAGCACAGAGCATTGACGAGAGTCTGCGCAAACTGCAGACCGATTACATCGACCTGCTGCTCATCCACCAAGCCTACGGCGACGTGTTCGGCTCATGGCGTGCTATGGAGAAGGCTTATCGCGACGGAAAGGTGCGCGCCATTGGCGTTAGCAATTTCCAGGCAGGTCGTTTCTTTGACTTTGCTCATTATGTTGATGTGAAACCTATGGTTAATCAGTTGCAGTGCAACACTCTCATCCAGCAAACTGGCATTGAGTCAATTCATGCCGAATTCGGCACCAAGATGATGGCTTGGGGACCACTGGGCGGACAGGGCGTTGACGGCATCGTTAAGAGCAAGGTGCTTGCCGACATAGGTGCGAAATATGGTAAGAGTGCTGCTCAAGTAGCTCTTCGATGGCTTACCCAACGTGGCATTGTAGCTATACCCAAGAGCACACATCGTGAGCGCATGGAGCAGAATCTCAATGTTTTTGACTTCACTCTTAGCAACGATGACATGGCTCTCATTGCCAACCTCAACCAGCACGACACTGGCACCATCAACTTCGGTGATCCACAGTTCGTGAAATATCTAATTGAAAACTACGGATAAATAACAATAGAATAAATGAGATTTCGCACGGCATTATTGGCAGCAATTGTTGCTGCGACTGCATTCGCTCAGGGCGTGATTGATGTGCATAGTCACCTCATCTCTCCTGAGTTTGTGTCGGCACTTGAAAGTGAAGGCCGATTATTGGACGAGGGTTTCCCTCTGCCAAAATATGATGTAGAGGGACATCTCAAGTGGATGGATGAGGCCGGTGTTGAAACTTCTGTACTGACATTGGCGGCCCCACAGCCCACATCGCCTGGCGTTGTAAGAAAGACCAACGAGGCTGCTGCGCGCATTAAGCGAGAGCATACGGGGCGATTCCTGTTTTGTGTAACATTGCCGTTGCCCGATGTTGATGCAGCAATCCGTGAGGTGAAGTATGCTCTCGATACTCTTGGAGCCGATGGCATCAAACTGGCGACAAACGTGCAAGGACAGTACTTGGGCGCACCCGAGCTCGACACTCTTTTTGCCGTGCTCAACGAGCGCCATGCGGTTGTCATCCTTCATCCGCATCGTCCTGAGCCTGTGAATCGTGAGGTGATGCAGCAAACTCCCCTCGCCATGCAGGAATATTTGTCGGAAACCACCCGTGCGGTGACTAACATGATAAGCCGTAATGTGCTGGCGCGTTACCCGGGCGTTAAGGTGGTGGTGCCTCATTGTGGTGCTTATCTGCCTCTGGCGGTGCCTCGCATGAAGTCGCTTGTGCCAGTGATGCAGGCCAATAAGCTCGTGGGCGACATCGACTGGGATGCCAATCTCTCGGCTCTATATTATGACCTCGCTGGTGCACATTCGCCCGAGGTCATCCGCATGATGCTCACTATTACTACTCCCGACCACCTGCTCTATGGCTCCGATTATCCCTACGTTGCTCCACAGGTGCTCACTCAGAGCCTCGCGAGGATGAAGCTATACTTGACTACCGAGCCAGACCTTGCACCTTTTAAAGAAATGATATTGTGGAAGAATGCGAAGTGGTTGCTTGGTCAATCAAACGAAAAACCGACGGCTGAGAAGACTGATATGACAAAGATGCTCGTTCGCATCGCCGAGATTGAGGTCTATCCTCAGTATCTCACGGAGTATTTGGCTTTTGCCAATGAGGTTGACCGCCTCAGTGTTGAGCGTGAACCTGGTGTCATCTGCCTTTTCCCGATGCAGAGTGCCGAGAATCCAACTCTGATTCGCATTCTCGAAATCTATGCATCCGAGGATGCTTATCAGAGCCACCTCAAGACCGCCCACTTCCAGAAATATAAGCAAGGCACGCTCCACATGGTAAAGCACTTAAAACTTCCAGCCATGAAGCCACTTGATCCTGAAACAATGAAACTGATATTCAAAAAGCAAAGATAATATGGAATACGTAAAACTTGGAAACTCCGACTTGCGGGTGTCCCGCATCTGCCTTGGCTGCATGGGCTTTGGCGACCCAACCATTGGGCAGCACTCTTGGACTATAGGTGAGGAGCCTACGCGTGAGATTATCCATCGTTCGCTTGACTTGGGCGTGAATTTCTTCGATACAGCCATCGCTTATCAGTTGGGCACTTCTGAGCAGTTTGTGGGACGTGCCTTGCGTGATATGGCAAAGCGTGAAGATGTGGTTGTCGCCACGAAGTTCTTGCCTCGCACCGACGAGGAGATTGCGCATGGCATCAACGGCCGCCAGCACGTTCTCAACTGCATCGATAGCAGTTTGCAGCATCTGAGCATGGACTATGTGGACCTTTATATCTACCACATCTGGGATTACAAGACTCCTGCCGAGGAAATCCTTGAGGGCATGAATGAGGCCGTAGAGTCAGGCAAAGTGCGTTATATTGGCATTGCCAACGCTTATGCCTATCAAGTGGCTAAGATGAATGCCCTTGCTGAGAAGAAAGGATGGGCAAAGTTTATCTCGGTGCAAAATCACTATAATCTGATTCTGCGTGAGGAAGAGCGCGAGATGTTCCCCTTCTGCCGTGAGGAGAATATAGCCATGACACCCTATAGTGCACTGGCTTCGGGCAAACTGGCCAAGCGCCCTGGGGAAACTTCTCTGCGACAAGAGAAGGACTCGTTCATGCATTTCAAGTACGACAGCACAGCTGAGCAAGATAATCACATTGTGGAGCGCGTCGTGGAACTTGCCGACCGTTATGGAGTGGAGATGACACAGATTTCTCTGGCGTGGCTGCTCACAAAAGTGGAGTCGCCCATCGTGGGAGCCACTAAGTTGCATCACATCGATGGTGCGGTGAAAGCGCTCGATATTCAACTCACTGGCGATGACATCCGTTATCTTGAGGAACCCTATGTGCCTCACAACCTTTCGGGTGTTATGGCTGTTAACAAACCCACAATGAGTGAGGAACCAGTGTGGGTGAATGCAAGTAAGAACAAATAAAATAAAACAACAATGAAAAAGTTAATAATAATGGCGACAATTTTATTGATGTCGCTGCAAATTAAAGCACAATATATGGCACTTACAACAAGACAACAGGCTCTCGTGGCAATTGCAGCCAACGAGGCTAAAGGTAACATTGATGGGCTGAAAAAGGCACTTAACGAAGGATTTGATGGTGGTCTGACAATCAGCGAAGCTAAAGAGGCGCTCTCGCAACTCTATGCCTACACTGGTTTCCCTCGTTCACTCAATGCCTTAGGAGCATTGCAACAAGTGATTAAGGAGCGCACCGAGGCTGGCAAGAAGACCGAGGCTGGTCGTGAGGCCGATCCACTGCCTAAAAACTATGACGCGCTGAAACAAGGCACCGAAGTGCAGACTAAACTTTCGGGACGTCCATTCAACTATGAGTTTGCACCACAAACCGACTACTATCTCAAGGCGCATCTATTTGGCGACATTTTCGCGCGCAACAACCTCTCATTTGCCGACCGTGAGATTGTCACTGTTTCAGCGATTTCTGCTCTGCCAGGTTGCGAACCACAACTCATGGCACACATCAGTGGCGCCCGCAACATGGGCGTGACCGATGCTCAATTTCACGAGATTCCACTAGTGCTGCAGCAAAGGGTAGGGGAGGCCGAGGCCAATCGTGCCAAGAAGATGATGGCACAGGTGTTCAACGAGCCACAACCCGCTGCGGTCGAAACTGTTGACTTCAACGTGTGGCCCAAGGGTAATCCCAACGATGCCTATGCCCAGTATTTCATTGGCAACAGCTATCTTGCCGACATGGGTGGAGGAATCTTCAACGTGACTTTCGAGCCTGGATGTCGCAACAACTGGCACGTTCACCACAAGCAGGTGCAAGTGCTCATTTGCGTTGCTGGTCGTGGTTGGTATCAAGAGTGGGGAAAAGAGCCTGTTGAGATGACTCCAGGCACCATTATTGCTATCCCTGCCGAGGCCAAGCATTGGCACGGCGCTGCCCGCGACTCGTGGTTCCAGCACCTCACCTATCACAAGGACGTGCAGCCAGGAGCCAGCAACGAATGGCTCGAGCCCGTTACCGACGATGTTTACAACAAAGTGAAATAATTAATAACCAATAAAATTATCAATTTATGTTAGGAAATTTTTCTTACCACAATCCCACCAAATTGTATTTTGGTGATGAGTCTTTGAACTTTCTCAAGGACGAGTTGAAGAACTTTGGACCTGTTGTGCTGCTCAACTACGGCAGTGGCAGCGTGAAACGCAACGGTATCTACGATCAGGTGGTGGCTATTCTTAATGAAGCTGGCAAAACCGTTGTTGAGAATCCTGGAGTAATGAGTAACCCCACTTTAGAGAAACTTAATGAGGGTGTGAAGATAGCTCGTGAGAACAATGTTGACCTTATCCTCGCCCTCGGCGGTGGCAGTGTGTGCGACTACTCTAAGGCAGTTGCTGCTTCGGTGTTCTGCGATGGCGACTATTGGGACAAGTTCTGGCTCAAGCAGGAGCAACCTGCTGCCGACCAACCTTTGCTGCCTGTGGCTTGCGTGCTCACAATGGCTGGCACTGGCTCCGAAATGAATGCCGGCACAGTGATTACCGATGCCGAGCACAACTTCAAGGTGGGCCACGTGTTTGATGACCGTCTCATGCCCAAGTTCTCTATTCTTAATCCCAAGTTCACAATGACTGTCCCCGAGAACCAGATGAAGGCTGGCATCTATGACATCATGAACCACATCATGGAGCAGTATTTCTCTGATTTTGATGACAATACCAGCGACTATATCTCCGAGGGGCTTATGCGTTCGCTCATTACAGCATCGCGCATTGCTGTGAAGAATCCACAGGACTATGAAGCTCGCTCTAACATCATGTGGACTGCAACTTGGGCTCTCAACACTCTCATTGGCTGTGGTAAGCACGAAGATTGGATGGTGCACATGATTGGTCACAGCGTTGGCGCTTGGACACATGCTCCCCATGGATATTGCTTGGCTTCGGTTTCTATGGCCTATTACAAGCGTGCCATGAAGGAAGGCTTGCCTAAGTTTGTGCGCTTTGCCAAGAATGTGTGGAACATTGGCGGCAACGGAATGAACGACGAGCAAATTGCCGAGGCTGGTCTTGCAGCTCTTAAGGATTGGATGCTTGAGATTGGGCTGCCTCTTACTATAGGCGAACTCGGTGCCACTGCCGAAATGATTCCAGGCATCACAAGCACCACAGTTGTCTATCCTGCAGGCTATCTCAACCTCAAGCCTGAGGATATTACCGACATCCTCACCGACAGCCTTTAATATGACCTTGAACTAAAAGGAAAAATTTTAGATAAAGTTAAAATGTTTATAAGCTGCTAACTTGCATCCCAGCAAGCCTAGCAGCTTATAATTTATTATTGTTAGAAAATGTGCTTTCTGCGTCAATTGTTCTTAATAAAAAGAAACAAAAAGATTTAGTCCTTAATTGTCTTTAAAAACCGTTATTTCTTTGGGAAGCCGCGGTGGGAGATCAAGTACTGTCCAATCTGCACGGCATTGAGGGCGGCGCCTTTCTTGATTTGGTCGCCCACAACCCAGAATGTCAAGCCGTTGTCGCTACTAGTGTCGATGCGGATGCGGCCCACATACACGGGGTCTTTCCTCGTGCAGGTGATGGGCATGGGGTAGGTGTTGCTGGCGGGCTCATCCATCACCACGATGCCAGGAGCGAGCTGCATGGCGGCACGTGCCTCCTCGGGTGAGATGGGCTCCTCGCACTCAATCCACACAGCCTCGCTGTGGGTGCGCATCACTGGCACACGCACGCAGGTGGCGCTCACGCGGATGTCGCTATGCATGATTTTGCATGTCTCACGCACCATCTTCATTTCCTCCTTGGTGTAGTCGTTGTCGGCAAAGACATCGATGTGAGGAATCACGTTATAGGCCAACTGATGTTGGAAGTGCTTAACGGTTGTCTCGAGTTTGCCGTGTGCTATCTCGCTTTGTTGCAGTGCCAGCTCGTCCATGGCCTGCAGACCAGCACCGCTGGCCGCCTGATAGGTAGCAACTTGCACATTCTTGATGTGTGAGATGTTGTCGAGTGGTTTCAGGGCAACAACCAGGATAATTGTCGAGCAGTTAGGATTGGCAATGATGCGTCGTGGAGCGTTGAGAGCATCGTCGCCGTTCACCTCGGGTACCACCAGTGGCACGTCGTCATCCATGCGGAACGCGCTGCTGTTGTCAATCATGATGCACCCATATTTCGTGATAGTCTCGGCATACTCACGTGCCGGACCGCCACCCATCGACACAAAGGCGATGTCGATATCCTTGAAGTCGTCGTTGTGCTGCAACAGCTTCACCACATGGTCTTTGCCACGGAACGTGAAGATGCGCCCGGCACTACGCGCCGACCCAAACAATACCAGCTCGTCAACAGGAAAATTCTGCTCATCGAGCACTCGCATAAACTCTTGTCCCACAGCGCCACTTGCGCCCACAATAGCTACTTTCATTTCAATTAAGTGTAATGAGTGTTTATTTGTTTATTGCTACAAAGTTATATGTTTTTTGCATAAATAGCAACTTCCATGCCACAAATTAATGGATTACTAATATGCTCTAAAAGATTCCCATTATTTTAAATATATAAACCACCAAGCTTTTTTCATTTTTATTGACTGACCGTCTGCATCTGCGTGTCATTGAGCAACTGCGTTCCATTGTGGTGAACGTGTTGCAGGGCAATATGCTGGACATTCAAGGTCTGCGTGACATCGTGGATCTTATGCGGAAGAATGAGGAGTATTTTGCCGAGTTCGCCAACAGCGACACGGCGAAACTGTTCACCCCACCAATCTTCGAGAATAAAAAACGAAGTCATGGTTACTGGTTTTAAATAATGTTGTATCTTTGTAGGATAAAATTCATATTTTTACTACATCTCATTATGTCAAAATTTGTAGAATCATTGAAAATTGACGAAAATGTTTTTGAGTTGACCAAAGATGCTGAAATAGGTTACCTCGAACATTTTTGTGCACCTTTTACAGGTGGTGATTGTTGTGTGGTTCCTGATGGTACGGCTTTTGCCCCACATGGTCCAATGCGTGCAGATGCACTTTATATGCATCTGGTCGAGCCAAATGAATCATTGCTTGACACAATGAGAAACAAAGTCAAAACTAAATATGATGAGCATTTGCAGATGTATGAAAGGTTGCAAGGATTTTCCTTTTATATAACAGAAGAACAATTGAGAACCTTTCCACTAAAATTCAGAAGCGGTAGTCTTGAGAGGCTGATAACTATTATGGAATTACTCAGAGATCCCAAAAACTATTATTAATCAATGGTATTTCATTGAATTTTGTCTTTTACGCATAGAAGCGGTTACCGTACATTTGCAGTACGATAACCGCTTTTATTATGGACAAAGATACTAAGACTATCGACATCAAACTTCCCACACGATGGGAAGAGTTGAATGAAAAGCAGCTGCGCTATTTGTTCACCCTCATAGCGCAGGGTATTCCATCGATGAAGTCAAGGAGTTCCTTGAAGAGAACCTCGGATGGCAGTTCTGCGGTATCATCGCTGATTCTTTCAACGATAAAGTTTTTCGCAGAAATCACTGATAATTACAATAATTATTGTAATTTTGAGGCGTTAATAAAACTATTAAGCTATGAGAACAAGAATATTCACATTACTTTCTTTGTTATTGATAACTTCAACTTCGCTTTTTGTTTCTGCTCAAAAAGATGTTACCACCTTTTTAGGAATCCCTGTTGATGGCACTAAATCTGAAATGAAGAAGAAGCTTATAGCAAAAGGTTTCAAGCCCAAAACAGAAGATGGTGTTGAATATTTAGAAGGAGAATTTAACGGTAAAGATGTCCAAATCTATATTGTAACAAACAACAATAAAGTATATAGATTAATGTTGGCTGATAAACTATTACAAGATGAAGCCAATATAAAGATTCGTTTTAATACATTAGTAGGCCAATTTGAACGTAACAAAAGATATTCACAGGGTATTGATGAAAAAGACCAAAGAATACCAGATGATGAAGATATATCTTATGAAATGACAGTTCACAAAAAAGTGTTTGAAGCTGCTTTTTATCAAAAACCAGATGATGAAAAAGTTGATACTGTCGCATTACGAGAAAACATATTACAAGCTATTTATGCACAATATACTCCAGAACAACTTGAAAACGCTGATGATGACATGAAAAGAGATATGATGATCTCAGCTCTCATTGTAGCAGAAGAATTGCTTAGAAAAAAATCAGTATGGTTTAGGATAGCTGATTATAATGGAAAATATGGCATTAATATGTTCTATGATAATGAATATAATCATGCCGACGGGGAAGATTTATAAATATTATAAATAAAGTTTTATTGCTTTTGACACAAAAACTGCGGCAATCACGTCGCAGTTTTTGTCTTTTATGGTGTGATTCAATCATAGTAGTTTTGCGTCAAGAAAACCGCAAAACTTTTTTATTATGATTGACACAACACAACTGACTCAACTTATCTCCGCGTTCCGTGTGGAGACGGAGAAGGAGTCGATCTCGCCGGAAACCGTCGGCTCACTCCTTCAGAACATCACTGACTTGCTCGCCAATGCGTCTTGCGGTGTTTTTTTAATGTTGTCTCGCCACCATGCCATCCACTACCTTTGCGCACATGCGCGTTCATTGACATACTGCCACCCCCCCCCTATATAACTGTAGTTCTGCATTGCGCCTCAATGTAATCGTAACATCCAAACCGAATCATTAAAATAGATAATTTACGGTCCATTCATGGTAATTTGCGTGAAAAATCTCCATGCGCAGCCAAAATAAAATTCTAGCAGGAGTAGCAAAACAACGGTTGTTTTGTTTGTTATTCAGTTGTTATTGTTGTTTGACAAAACTGAGTCAAGTGAGTCAGGTGAGTCAGGCGAGTCAGGTGAGTCCTTCTTTCGCCAATTCACTAAATTAGCCGTTAGTGATTCCACCGATTCCATGCGATTCCATTTTCAATCTTAGCCCGCAGGGCAGTAATCTTTAGCGCGCAGCGCGGCCCAACTGATTCAGGTGACCCCTTAATGCAATTTTGTTTTTTCAAGAAAAATGAGTAAATTTGCATGTTAATATTAAGAAATAACCTAAAAGATAATAAAAGAATGAAGAAACTCTTTACTTTTTTGTTGATTGCACTTGTCGCCATTAGCGTTAATGCTGCTGGAGTTATGATTTGTGGAAAGGCCTACAATGAGAATAGTTATCAGCTTATAAATCAAGAACTCACTGAGGCTATAACTATACCACTCTTTTTAAAATAATAATTTATTAACTATCAAAATCAGTATTTATGAAAAAGTTATTTTTAATGTTTGCCGTTGCAGGTCTTATTGCTTCCTGCACAGGTAATGGTAACACTAGCGGCAGCACTACCACTAGCGGAGAGAACAAAGACGGTGAAACCACCGAGAACACCGAGGCCCCAAAAGAGGAGAAAGACACAGTGAGAGGTCCTGTGACAATCGACAACCCAACTTGGACAATCAACGTACCCGAAGGATGGTATGTTCAGAGCGATACCAAGGGCCAAGATCAAAAGAGCTCTTCTTACGTGCGTTTAGAGCCAAACCAGAAGCCTGAAGGCGTGTTTGGATTGGCATTCATCAAGATTGCTTCTTATCCTTACAAGAGCAACACTGTTGAGGACTCACAAGAAACATTTAAGAAAGCATTTAGGCTTGAGAATGTTAAGATTGAAGACGAGACCCTTGGTGGCGTGAAGTTTGCTGAAATCTCAGTTCCTGCTAGCGACAAGGGTTCTGAGATGCATCATCTTGCTGCTCCATTGACTCCCGAAGGTGTTGTTTCTATCGAGGTTCATGGATATGACCTTGACGATCCCGTTATCGAGGCTATGCTTGAAAGCTTCAAGCTCAAGCCAGCTGAGCCCGAGGCAAAGTAATTTCCTATTACTAAAGTTATAAATAGTGTGAGTGGAGCACAGCATCAACGCTGTGCTCCACTTTGTTGATGATAGGGGTGTTATTGCAGGGTTGATTCTTTTTTTTGATGACATTTTTCGGCGATTTTAGTATTTTTGCGTCTTATATTATGTGACGCCCAATGAGCGTTTTGTGATTATGTTTGCTAGCAGCCGCAGAAATATTGACGAAGTGATAGAGGTTAACCTTGACGCATTGGTGAGGTTTGCTTACTTCCGCATCGGCGACCGTGTCGAGGCCGAGGACATCGTTTATGATGCTGTGCTGCGTCTGCTTGAAAACAGCAACAAAGTAAATGATGCCAAGTGCTATTTGTTTCGCATTGTTTACAACCTGTGTCAAGACAAGTTCAGAAAAAAGCAGGTGTCAATTGTGCCATTCGAAAACATTGACTTGCACAATGAAACGGAAAACCAACTAGATCAGGAGGAAATAGACCGAATCAATCGCTTGCTTGACGGCTTGCCGCCAAACGAGGAGGAGATTGTGAGAATGAATGTGGTTGACGAACTTTCGTTTGTGGAAATAAGCCGCATCCTCAATCTTCCACAATCAACAGCAAAATCCCGTTTTTATTCGGGAATGAAGAAACTGAGAGAAAAGTATTTCACGACTAATCAATGACAGCTATGGACGAATTCCAAAACATAAAAGACTTGCTAAAGCCGAAACGCACAATAGGGGCATCTTCTGATTTGCGTCAGCGCATCAGCAAGGCATCGGTTCAAAAGCGCAACACCGTTAACAAAACAAGGTGGCTGTGGGGTGCCGCTGCCGCTTGCGTGGCAATTATTTTTTGCACTACATTACTTTTCAATAGGAAAAGTGCCATTACATCATCTGGCGACTGTATCGTTTTTGTAGCAGGACAGCAGGCTGTGGGTGATGATGCTCAAGCTATTGCCGAGGCTGATGTTGCCAAAATGGAGCAGTTCATGCGCACAGTGGCTCAGCAAAATGCAGCCGAGCAAGAAAAAGTCAATCAATTCATGCAACATAAATCTCAACAGAAATGAAACGTCTGATTATCATCATAACATGCATTGTCACCGCAATTGCGGTCTATGCCACTCCGCCTAAGCTGAATGTTGAGAGCCTGTTTGACGGCCGCTACAACGACAACAAGAGTGTGACCATTTCAATCTACAAGAACAATGGCAACTACTATCGCGGATTGACGGTAAAGAACAATCCGGGCATCATCAAGAAAATTGCCGAGGCAATATCGAAAGACGTGCCTAGGGCTAAGGAATATTCCGATTATAGCGGAACTGACGGACAATACACCTCGCTCCAGATTGTAAACAATGGAGAGACAATTTACATCGGCTTGCAACGCGATAGGCACGGGGGAGCATTTTTCTTCATTCAAGGCAAAGAGAAAGCATTCAAATAACTAATCAATAAATCATTATGGACAAACTATTGAAAGCCATCTTATTGGTGGCTATGCTTCCTGCGTCCCTTTTTGCACAGGAAAACAGCGATTCGGCAAGCATTGATTCCATTGCCGATTACTGGGATAAGGTACTCGAGTTGAACGAAGTGGTAGTCATTGGACATCGCACAATTCTCAAGCAAGAACCCGATCGCATCGTGTATCTAACCAAGAATGACGTTTTTACCAAAGGGCTTAATGGCATAGAAGTGCTTGACCGCATTCCGCGCGTTTCAGTAGAAGGAGATGCCGTGACAGTTGCCGGCAAATCGTCGGTGCGCTACATTGTTGACGGACGCTTATTAGAGATGTCCGACGATGCCATCGTTATGCAACTGAAGAATCTGCAAGCATCGGGCATCGAGAAAATTGAAGTGCTTACAACTCCTCCAGCAAAGTATGCTGCCGGAACCAATGTTGCTTTTATCAGTATCACCACGCGCAACGAGTCGCTAGGCACGCGTGGAAACGTGTGGGGGAGGGGTGTCGCTCGTGAAGATTTCAGTTACATGTTAGGCGGAAATATTTCGCACACGACACGCAAAGTGGAACTATCGCTAGATGCCAATTGGGGTGACAACCGAGGCATCAACGATCTTGACCGCACTTACACATTTGATGAATACGAAAAAATATCAAATCGAAGCACGCACTTTACCAATCGTGCGTTTGGCATGAATGGGCTGTTCAAGTACAAATTTACCGACCGACTAAACGCCGGCATTATTGCCAATTTCAGCTCAACGAGGCTGAAGAGCACGTTGAACGATGTGACTAATGACAAAGGTACTTTATTCAGTTCATATAATTATTCTCCGTCTCGCCCTAACAATGCACTCACATTAACTACTTTTGCCGATTGGCAACTTGATGACAAGGGCAAGATGTTGAGCCTCACTTACAATTGGTTCAACAAATCAGTAAAGTCTTTCTCGGATGTAACCACAACTTGGCCTGGGGGAACATCGCACTTGACCAATGACGGACACAACAAATATCGCATCCATTCGGTCAAACTTGATGCCACGCTTCCATTAAAGGCATTTAAAATGGAAACGGGTGTGGCTTACACCTCAATAGGCAACAAGACAGCTTTGACTGCCGGAACTTACGATGAGTCACAATGGATTTTAGACTCTTCTCAGAGCAACACATTTGACTATGATGAGCACACCGCTGCTGCCTACGTGAGTGCCGAAAAGAGTTTCAGCAACTCTTTTTTCGGTAAGCTTGGGCTACGCTACGAGCATACCAACGTGAAAGGCCTTCAGTCGATAGGTGAGGAGGAACATAATAATAGTTATGGCTATATATTCCCTTCTTTAAACTTGAGCTGGAATAACCCGAGCATGGGACGCTTCTCATTTTCCTATTCTATGGGTATCACACGTCCCAACTTTGGAGACCTAAATCCATTCCGTTACTATACTACCACTAGCGACTATGTGTCAGGAAATCCCGACCTCCGGCCAAGTGTGGCTCACAATGCAGAACTCAGCTACAGTTTCAAGGGAATATATGCGGTGTTCTACAACTCCTATAACCGCAATGCAATTGGCTATGTCACGCGATTCAATGCCGATGGCTCGCAATTCTCTATTCCAATGAATTGCATTAATAATAATAAGGTGGGCTTTTACGCATCCTATTATCGTTCAATCTTCGACTGGTGGAACGTGAACGTAGGGGGTGAGGTGTTCAATACCTATGCCAAGTCTAAAATATCCGACTTCAAAGATGTAGATGATAGTAGTTGGAGTGGAAAACTGGAACTTAATACTTCATGGATGCTCAATCGCTCCCGAACTCTCATCTTTAATGTGCGATGCAGCCATTATTTTCCATATCATGAGCGTATGGTTCGCTATGAGACAATGACACTGATTGGATTTGAGTTGCGATATACACTTCTTGATAACCGTTTGACATTTGTTGCTTCTGTGAGCGACCCATTCGGCTGGAACATCACAAAATCAACAGCGTTGTATAATAACTACAGCGTCTTTACCTGCAACAATATCCATAGTCACGCCGTCTCGATTCGTGTGTCATACTCCTTTGGTAGCAACAAAGTTAATAACGTCTATCGTGACTCTAAAGAACGAGAATCCAACCGTTCCTATTGAACCAGCTTCATCAATTATATGAATAGAGACGAGTGAAGGCGTTTTTCTCTCGTCTCTATATTAATTAATGAATGTGCCTTAAAACAAATCAACCGGCCACTTGCATGGTCGGTTGATTGCTGGCGGAGAGGACAAGATTCATTCCGCCTATTTCTACAAATGCCTACGCCTGATTATCAGTGACTTACAAATTTGATTTTCCCGGAAATTGCCTACCTAGTGTCCGAATAGTGTCCGAGTTAATAGCGCATTTTCACGACACTAAGTTATTAATAATCCTTTAGTTAGCTCCCGTGATGGGCTTGCGGTATACCGCCAAGAGTTCTTCAAGTAACTTGATGCGCTCGTCTTTCTCTC